>Ga0183095_10071_pt1 | contig 659919 bp, 595 predicted proteins | sample BioMet4_FD_130346 | JGI IMG/M metagenome (GOLD analysis project Ga0183095, IMG submission 130346) | Microbial communities from bioreactor (seeded with sewage sludge) at LBNL, California, USA - Biofuel metagenome 4 (v2) (version 3) | ecosystem: Engineered > Bioreactor > Anaerobic > Unclassified ... | reverse complement strand
GTGCCTCTTTTTCACACTGTGTCCGAGCAGCAGAAAGCCGGAAAAGCCCGCAGAATAGCGATTTCTACGGGCATCGGACTACATATTCGGAAAAAGCACATTGTATCAAAGATAGCGTCTTGTTAGAGGCGGCAAAGGTGGATGGAGCCAATTTTATCCAAACCTTTTTCAGGGTAACAATTCCAATGCTGTCTTCCACCATTTTTTTTGTTTCTATATTAGCCACCATAAATTCGTTTAAAGTTTTTGACCAGATCAATATTTTAACAGAAGGTGGTCCGGGTTATTCCACTAATCTACTTGTGTATTGTATTTACCATTATGCATTTAAAGAGCAAGATTTTGGCTATGCATCTTCTGTTGCAGTATTATTGTTTGTTATTATACTGATCATATCTATGGTGCAGGTAAAAGTTAAAAATAAAGTTGCACTATAGAAAGGGGACTTCATAGATGAAAGCTAAGGATAAAATACTCTTTCTTAAGGTTCTCATAACCTTTACAGTAGGTGCTTTTGCAATTATTTGTATATTTCCATTTGTGTGGATGGTATCAGCTTCTTTTAAAAATGAAATTGATGTTATGGAATTCCCAATAAGAATAATACCTAAAATTGTCAACTGGACTAACTATATATCAGTTTGGACGAAGAGCGATTTTCCCCTCTACTACGTAAACAGCTTGTTTGTTACCGGAGTCACCCTGTTGGGTACCATAGTCCTCTCAACCCTTGCTGCCTATGGATTTGCAAGATTAAAGTTTCGAGGGAAAAACTGGATATTTGCTATTTATATTGCAACTTTAATGGTTCCTGTACAGGTAACTTTGCTGCCAAAGTATATTTATTTCGCGCAGCTCCATTTAAATAATACATTCTGGGCTTTGATACTGCCTGGCATTTTTTCAGCATTCAATACTTTTTTAATGCGTCAATACTTTGAAGAAATTCCCTATGAATTGACTGAGGCGGCCGAAATCGATGGAGCGGGGTTCTTCAGAACCTTCTATCAAATTATTTTGCCTCTTGCAAAACCCGGATTTGTTACACTTATACTTTTTTCTTTTACATGGACATGGAATGATTATATCAACCCGCTTATTTACTGCAACAAAGATAATTTGTTAACTTTAACCGTTGGTCTTCAAAGGCTGCAACAGGCGGAAAGTACTCACTATGCTTTAATTATGGCGGGCTGTACCATGGCCCTTGCACCGATCATCGTATTATTCCTGTTTACACAGAAGTACTTTATAGAAAGTTTTGCGTCTAGCGGCGTAAAAGGATAAGCTGGAGGATGAAACAAATGGACACAATGATTGAGAATATTTTAAAAACTCTAACTTTGGAAGAAAAGGCAAAACTATGCTCCGGAGAAGGCTTATGGCAAACAAAGCCATTAGAAGAAAAAGGCATTCCAACGATCTGGATGGCGGACGGATCTAATGGAATCAGAATAATGAAACCGGTAAAAAACAGTCGAAAGCAGGACACCTCGGATTTCTTAAATGTTACCGATTTGACACAGGGTTCCCCCTCAATTACTAATCAGCATGAAGCAGTTTGCTACCCCTGCGGCGCAGCGCTTGCATCCACTTGGGATGCGGATTTAATTGAGAAAATGGGGAAAATGCTGGGAGATGAATGTCGTTACAGAAAAATCAACCTTCTTTTGGCACCCGGTATTAACATAAAGAGAAGCCCTTTGGGTGGACGGGGATATGAATATTATTCTGAAGATCCTTATCTGACCGGAAAAATAGCAGAATCTTTTATTAAGGGAGTTCAAAAAACAGGTGTTGGAACCAGTGTCAAACACTTTGCCGCAAATAATGCAGAAACACTTAGAATTAATATGAGTTCAGAGGTAAGCGAGCGCGCTCTGCGTGAAATATATCTGGCTCCCTTTGAAATGGCCGTAAAAAATGCGAATCCATGGACTGTCATGTCCAGTTATAATAAGGTCAATGGAGTGCAGATGGCTGAAAACAAGTATCTTCTAACCGATATTCTGCGCGATGAATGGGGATTCGACGGGGCAGTTATTTCTGATTGGGGCGGCGTAAAAGACCGTGTCAAAGCTCTAATTGCAGGCAATGATTTAGATATGCCCGAAAACCAAAGAAATGATAAATCTATTATAGAAGCGGTTGAAAACGGTTCACTTTCTGAAGAAGTTTTGAATAAAAGTGTTAAACGTATTTTGAAACTAATCTTTAAGGCAAAGAAAAACGAAAACTTTACAGATACAATCAACTGGGAGGCACACCGCAATATCTCTCGTGAGGTTGCATCCGATTCAATCATCCTGCTAAAAAACGAAAACAATATACTTCCTATTACAAAAGAAAAATACAAAAAAGTTGCAGTTGTCGGCTCTTTTGCAGAATATCCAAGGTACCAGGGCGGAGGGTGCACACTGGTAAATCCAACTCACATCAGTAGTCCATATGAAGAAATTTGTCGTTTAGCAGACAATGAGATGGAAATTTCCTATGCGCAAGGTTATGAGCTAAAAAACACCACTTCAGCGGAAATGTTAGCACAGGCAGTAAATATTGCAAAAAATGCAGATGTAGCGATTGTCTTTGCCGGACTATGGGTAGCCTATGACAGGGAAGGGTTTGACCGAAAGCATCTGCACATTGATTCTTCACATACCCAATTAATCAATGAAATTATAAAGGTGCAAAAAAACGTAGTTGTTGTTCTAAGCAACGGGGATGCCGTAACAATGGATCCATGGCTACCCAAGGTAGATGGAGTTATTGAGCAGTTTTTAATTGGGGAAACTATCGGAGAATCTGTAGCAGATGTATTATTTGGCATTGTAAACCCATCCGGTAAGTTACCAGTCACGTTTCCAAAACGGTTGGAAGATACTTCCGCTTACCCCTATTTTCCGGGAGAATGCGGACAGCATATGTATGGTGAGGGAATCTATGTGGGATACCGTTACTATGAAAAGAAAAAAATTGAACCCTTGTTCCCCTTTGGATACGGACTTAGCTATACGAGTTTTGAATATTCAAATCTTATTTTGGATAAAAAATCAATGGATGCCAGTGATTCTTTAAATGTGCAATGTACAATTAAAAACACCGGTTTTGTTAAGGGGAAAGAAATTGTTCAACTTTATGTAACAGATGAAGTTTCACGATTGCAGCGTCCTGAAAAAGAATTGAAAGCATTCTGTAAGGTTGAACTGCTGCCTTCAGAAAGTAAAACAATTCGTTTTCAACTTGATCCACGTGCCTTTTCCTACTATGATCCGGAAGTGGGTGACTGGGTTATTGAAAATGGCGTTTTTACAATACAGATTGCCAAATCCTCTCAAAATATTGTTTTAAAGGATAATATTACTGTTGTAAATGCGCCGCAGAGGTACCGTAAACTGTACTTGGACAGCCAGCACACTCAAGTCTTAGAGCACCCTCTTGCTCGCAAAATGTATGAGCAATTTTTGATTGAAAAAGGAATCACTACTCCAGAAAAAGTGGATACATTGATACCTTTGTTAAAATCAAACTATATGGGAATTTATAATGTCTTGACATCATTACTGGGGGCAAATATATCCAAAGAAGAGCTACAGAAATTTATAGACGACATCAATGAGAGATGTTCCTAAATAGCATCATTCATGGATTTTCTTGTAGATGAGAGTTCCCGAGTGACCAACGGGAGCAGACTGTAAAGCTGTTGCTTTATAGTTTCGATGGTGTGAATTCATCCTCTCCCACCAAAACATAATAGCAGGAGAAAAGATTTATTCCTTTCTCCTGCTATTATTTATATATATATTTAGACAAAATAAGCACATACATATTTGAGACATAAGGGGCAGGTCAATCATAAGTAAACGAGGAAGCTCGATCCACCACAGCAAGTCTGCTTTGGAATATGGATAATTGGAATGCTTGGCGTTTATATGACTGCATTAAAAGATCATAGCTGCAACAACGCGAAAATAATTTGCTGCTTATAAAAAAACTATTTCACTGCTCAAGCTTCTGATTTGTCAAAAAGGCCATTGCGACCTCAATGTGGGAATAAATATTCTCAGTCCCTATCAAATCTATAATCCCGTAAGCGGTGAGCAGATCCATAACATGTTGCTCAACACGTACGAAACATAAATTTACATTTTGAGCAGCAAGCTTTTTTATTAACTCTGTAATTACCTCCCCACCGGTAAAATCCACATCAGCTATTGCAGAAAAATCAATTAATATATTTTTTAAACCCAAAATATTCTTGGCAAGACTCGACACTTCTTCAGCAAAGCAATCAACATTTGCATAATAAATAGAAGCTGCAAAATGATAAACAACCAAACCAGGCATAGCTTGTGCTTTTGAAGCCAGCGGCTGCCATGTCCAGATTGTATAGTCGTCTTTCTTAACGTTTACCATAAGCGAGTTATGCGGCTTGTAGCCTCTGTATATATGTTCAATCATTGCAAAAACCATTGCAAAAATAATTCCTTGTGCTGCGCCTATAACAACAACAATAGCAGCAGTCAATAAAGCAATCAAAAATTCATTTCTTTTTTGTTTGTAAATCTGCTTCATACCTTGAATATTAATTAAGCGTAATCCAATACAAAACACAAGCCCGCAAAGTGTTGCTGTCGGTAAATATTTAAGCGGACCAGTCAGAAATAAAAGCACTGCCGCGACAACGACAATAGCGCTGATGTTTGCTATTTGGCTCCGCCCGCCGGCAGAATCAGCAATTTCAGTTTTCGTCGGGCTTCCGTTTACTACAAAAGTACCGCTGAAACCAGCAACGACATTTGCAAAACCTAAGCCCAGCATATCGGCGTTTTCATCAAAGACCTCATTGTAACGATTGGCGTAAGCAGAAGATGTCGCGGCACTTTGGGTGATAATAACGATCACAATTGTTACAGCCGCAGTTACAAGTTTTGTTATTCTGCTATAAGATATGATTGGAAAAACAAAATGCGGGAACCCGGGTGGTATTGTACCGACTGACGATATGACTATACCTGCCGAGCAAAGCCGATAACTAATGTAAGAGGTGATGATAATTGCCAATAGTGCCCACGGTATTTTACGCAGCAATGGCACTTTTTTCTCGAAAAATTGAGGAATTAGTATTATTACAACAGTGAAGGTTGCTATAGCAATTGAATTTATATTTGTCTTGTCAATATTCAAGAACACGCTTGCAGCTTGCTCAACCATATGGCTGCCGGTCGTGTTAATCCCAAGCATGCCTCCAAACTGCCCTAATGCCACTTGAATCCCAACTCCGGTTAAAAACCCGACAAGCACGGTATGAGAAAGAAATTTTGATATAAATCCAAGCCGTAATAACCAGCATACCAGCAAAATAACACCAACCATTATGGCGAGCAGGCATGCGTACGACAAATACTCTGCAGAACCCACCGCAGCGAACGGAATAAGCGCCTGTGCCATTATTGCAGCTGTAGCAGAATCAGCCGCGACCACCAAATGCCTCGAAGCTCCCAAAACAGCAAAAATTAGCATCGGATACAAAAGTGAATAAATGCCGGTTATGATGGGAGTCCCTGAAATCTTTGTATAACCCATTACTTCAGGAATAGATATGACCGCCAATGTCAAACCTGCAAAAAGCTCTTTATATAATTCATTTGTTTTTATAGGAAGCAAACCTTTGAAAAATGGGAAGTTGTTTTTAAATTTCTGCTCGAGTTTTTTCATCTTAAAATTACCTTTTCATTATTTGCTCTCATTATCTGTGTTCGTCAAGCAGAAATGATAGCCTCAAACGAACTGCGAAGTTCGATCATCATATAAATTTAGTTTACGAGCAAGTGATACTGCGCATAAATCAAAATAACAAAATTTTCTCAAAGCAGATAGAATTTGCTCGCCCTGCGTATTTTCCGTAGTTTAGTATTTTCTTGTAACCGTTTCGTTCATAAAATGAAACGGCTTTAGCATTAACGATACGCGTTTCAAGGCAAAGAGTTTTATAGCCCATATCATATGCCTGATGCTCAAGATAGGAAAGAATCTTATTGCCAATTCCGATGCCTTTTTCCTTTGCATACATTCTTTTCACTTCTGCAGTTGTTTCATTTATCGGTCTGAAAGCTCCACAGCCAATTGCCTTGCCACTTTGATCCCTGGCAATTACGAATTTGCCTCTACTGTTACAAACATCATTGGCGTCAAATGAGTTCTTGCCGCTATCACCTGTAATGTCTTGAAGGCATTCCGAAAGCTCATCTATTAACGATACGGCATCAGAGGAAAATGGGCTTTCTGCCGATATAATAACGTTTTTTAAAACCATAATTATCAATCCTTGTAATATAAATAATGAAATTATCCTCCCATTGTACTTCATCAACATCATTGGAAGTTCAGAATATTAGGAAAGAGGCCACATTGTGCTTATATTTATACTTTTATAATTTTCTTGCTTTAATTACAAAAGTTACAGGAAGCATCTTTGCTTTTTTTGCAAAATCATCGTCCCGCGACTGCATCATTTCATCATCAGATTGCTCAATCATTTGCTCGATTACAAACCCCGCTTTTGCCAACGCATTCACATAGGTTGATAGTTTACGGTCTGATAATGTGAGTGTACCTTCATTAAATGATACGGAATACCAAGATTCATCGAAATAGCATTTTTTAAAAACAAGCATATCATTTTCTACAGCAACACATTTGTGTATAGGGTGGGACCAACTGAAAATAAATACGCCATCTTTTTTTAAGTAAGAAGCAATCCGGCAAAAAGTACCCTCAAGGTCAGCGGTCCATCCTATTGCATAAACCGAATAAACAAAGTCAAAATAATCCAATGGGATGCCACATTCCTCTTCCATGGGGGAACAGATCAATTTTGCTGAAAGACCGAATTCCGCCAAATGTTGACTCGCCTTTTCGATTTGTTCTTTTGATAGATCTATACCCCATAGCTCAGATGCTTTACGTTCTCCCAGATATTGCAAGGAATGACCGGTTCCACAACCTATCTCCAGAACCTTTTTCCCGGAGACATCGCCAAAAAGCTGACATTTTTCTTCTGAGACAAATGCTCCGTATTTTGGGAGCGCGGTAGTTCCTAACAGGTCGTTTCCTTTTGTGTCCCAAAAAAGGCAGTTCGTTTGATGAATGGTATCCTTGTCCATGTCGACTGAGATGGCACAGCTAACCTCGCCAGCGCCTATAATGTTCGTTCTGTTAACGGAATTCTTGTCCATATTGGTACCATCCTTAATATAAATAATTGGGTTTCCCGAATATAGGGGTGAAGGTTAATCGCCCTAAAAAAGTAACTGTAAAATATATCAATGAGAATGGAGAACCCAAAAAAACATCATAAGTAAATTGCAAAGTTTAGATTTTAGAAGTTTAGTTGGGCTTCAATCAGAATAATATTTTTTTAGTTTTTCAATGTCAATTGGATTGTCAATCCATTCCTCTGTATATCCGCAGGAAGCGCATATATATCGTGTTACTTTTACTGCACTAAAATTAGTACGGCCGGCTATAATGTTATTGCCGGCACCATATGCTCCGACGTTTCCGGGAATTCTAATGATTTCACTGGAATGACATTTAGTACAAATACCCGTGTTTTTCATAATGCTTAATCACTCCTTGTGTATTTTTAAACTATATTGATGCGTATGATGTGAACACTACAATTTGAATTTCCAAGGGTTGCATAATCCATGTTTTCTCAAACGTTGTGTAATAGGTAAACATGCAAGCAACAGAGCTATTTTTTATTTGCAAAACAGTAACATGAAAATCAAAGAATATTCCCAATATATACTATAATATCACTATATTCTCATAACACAACTGAATAAATAACATTTAGTAAAAAATATCCACATACGAAAGAATCAAGTATTTTCATGTATTCTAATTCTTATTTCAGTCCTTCACGTTGTTCCGAAGGAGGCGGTTGATTACACTGCCGCCTGTATGAACCCAGACATTGTCACCAATTGATTTAATGACTGTATTTCAAACAATTTTAATCACGTTATTGCAATCACAGCGCTTAAGTAGTAAATTATAGTTAAGTGCATATTTTGTCGACGCATTTTAACTTTGCATAAAAATAATTCTATAAGAAATAAATATATGACAAACAATGATTTTTTTCATTTTTTATAACAGCTGTATTAAAATAAGTTAGGAGAAAAACAATGAATAATGAATTTATTACTTTTACAATTGAAAGACAAAAGACCATCGCTTTAATCGCCCACGACGGAAAAAAACAGGAATTGATTGAGTGGTGTGAGGAAAACCAGGATATTCTGAAGAATCATTTTCTATGCGGAACCGGAACGACGGCGAAACTCGTTGCGGAAAAGACCGGTCTTCCGGTAAAAGGCTACAACAGTGGTCCTTTGGGAGGAGATCAGCAAATCGGGGCTAAAATTGTAGAAGGAAATATTAATTTCGTAATATTTTTTTCTGATCCATTGGAAGCACAGCCACATGATCCTGACGTAAAAGCTTTATTGAGAATCGCGCAGGTTTATGATATTCCCATTGCAAACAATAGAGCGACTGCCGATTTTATGATCCATTCCGACTTAATGAATCGGGAATATGAACATAGAGTAATTAATTACAAACAAAAGATTATTGATCGTGTAAACGACAGAAGTCTGTTGAATAAATAAGAAAGCATGGTGAAAATTTATGATTACTGTAAAAATATTAATCAACAGTGTTGATAAAGTTAAAGAATTCTCTTCTATTATCTCCAAAGAGGGCGTGGAGTGTGAGCTGATTGAAGGGGTTTATATTATTGACGCGAAGTCCATTATGGGAATTTTCAGCATGGACTTAAGGGAACCAATTCAACTGAATATACATTCCGACAACAATGAAATATTAAATAAGTTAAAGGATTTCATTGTTGAAGAAGCATAATTCATTACCGGATAAGAGGTGATGAAAAGCCCGGACCGGCAACTGCCGGTTTGACTACTAAAGGGATACATCCTTAGAAATGATGGACAACAAGAAAATACTGGATAAAACATCCCCCAGCAGCTAAATTGATTCAGCTGCTGGGGGATACTTATATTTTGTATGTTATAGAATATGATTGGATTCAAAGAAGAAGGATAGTTCCTGGGCACCTTGAAATAAATGCGCGTGAAACCCTGCTTTTATAGCTCCATCCACATTCACCTGTAAATCATCAATAAACACACATTCGCTGCTGTTCAGATGATATCGGCTGCAAAGCCGGTCGAAAATCGCAGTATCCGGTTTAACCAGCCGTTCTTTTGCCGAAACGATAAAGCCGTCAAAAGAACGGAACATTTCAACTTTATCCTGATACTGGAAGAATCTGAGGCTGGTATTAGAAAGAAGATAAATTTTAAACCTTTTTTCTTTTAGCTTTTTTACAAGTTCCGGCATGCCCTGTATTGGTGTTAAATCGGAATGCCAGTTGTCCATCGATTTTTGCACATAGCTTGCATACTGGGGGATTCTGGCGCTTACTTGCTTAACGGCGTCTTCGTCTGTAATGGTTCCGGCATCCAGTTCTACCCACTCCTGCGAATAGAAAAGCTCCTTCAGTACCGCTGCCGCAATCACTTCATCCTGCGTAATGGTTTTAATGTATTCCTGTGGTGTATAGGACAAGAGTACATTTCCCATATCAAATACTATATTTTTAATCATATTTTTTTACCCACCTAATTTAATTTTTCTCTAAATTCCTTTGGAGTAACTCCGACTAATTTTTTAAAAATTGCGCTAAAATAGCGCTGATCTTTATAACCAATCTGATTGGCTATTTCATAAATTTTTCCATCCGGACGCTTCAAAAGTTCACACGCCTTTTTGATTCGGTAATAGGTAAGATAGTCACCAAAGGTTTGCCCAACCGTATTTTTAAATAATCGGCTCAAATAGCTTTCACTGATGAAGAGACTATCCGCTACACTTTTCACGCTGATGTCTTTCTGGTAGTTTATACTGATATGTTTTACTGCGCGGGTTACATAGTCGTCTGCATTTCCCTCATCGAACATATACTCTTTAAAAAGCATCACGCGGCTGTCAGAAATATCATCCATTTTATTCTGTATCTTATCAATTCTTTGTTTATCACGTACCGCTTCACAGGTGTTCAGAAGCGCACGATCAAGATCTTCGTCATCAATTGGCTTAATCAAAAAGTCACGTACGCCTAATTTTACGGCCTGACGTGCATACTCGAACTCACTGTAGCCCGAAATAATGATAAATTCAGGTTTAAACCCGTTCGCTTTTGCCTGCATAATCATGCCAATCCCGTCCAGCCCGGGCATACGAACGTCCGTAATTACAATATCCGGCTTCAATTTTGCAATCGCGTCTATACCCTCGAGTCCGTTGGATGCTTCTCCTACTACCTCACATCCATACTTTTGCCAATCCGTTGTAAGAATCAAGCCCTTTTTAACCAATGTCTCATCTTCAACAACAATAATCTTAATCATGATTTGACAGTCCCCCCTTCCTCTTCTGTGAGCGGGGCATCGGAGAACGGCATCGTAATATATGTTATCGTACCGATGTTTTGTGCACTCTTAATATCCAGACCGTATTCTTCACCGTAATACAATTTTATTCGTTTATCAACATTGGCAATGCCGATGCTGTCACTATTATCTGTCTGCGCGTGTGTCAATTTGCGGATTTGATCCAGTTTTTCCCCGCTGATTCCTACGCCGTCATCCTTTACTTCAAAAATAATTTTGTTTTCTTCATGCCATCCTCTAATAATCAGATGTGCTTTTCCAACTTTATCTTCTATGCCGTGAATAATCGCATTTTCCACAATTGGCTGAATAATGAATTTGGGAACGATGCAATTCAAAATAGTTTCTTCTATCTGTATATCCACATCAAATTTATCACTGTAACGTATTTTCTGAATAGAAAGATAGTTTCTGATTAGGCTGATTTCTTCCGAGATACGCACAGAATCTTTTTGATTGTGAATGCTGTTCTTTAAAAGCTTCCCAAGCTGTGAAACAATCAGAACAATGTCGTCCACTCCATTGAGTTTTGCAAGCCACTTGATAGAATCCAATGTATTATACAAAAAATGCGGGTTAATCTGCGCATACAACGCCTTTAATTCTGCCAGTCTTAATCGATCCTGCTTTTCCAGGTTGGTTGCAAAGAGTTCGTTTAAGTTATCAAGCATTGAATTTAAACTTTTACCGATGTACCCGAACTCATCATCGTTCTTAACTGCGACACGTGCTTGGGTATCCCCATCCTGCACTTTATTCATTGTACGGACAATTGTAGTAAGCGGTTTTGTCAAGCTGCCGATAATGACGGGAGAAAGAATCAAACACAATAAAATTGCTCCAATGGCAACCGCAAAGGTGGTAACCATAATATAGTTACTGTTGATGACCACCAATTCCACCGGGATAGACGACATGACACGAAGTGGATAGTCTCCTGTTGTTGTATTCCATGTTATAAAGCGCTTTGGATTCTGAAGGTAAAGTTTCCTGTCCTTTGCAGACTGAGCCATTTGGTTTCGAAAATCCGTATCCAAGAAGGTTTAATCCAGCGCAGTGAATATTTCGTCGTAAAGCAGGTAGTTGTTTTCGTCCACAACAGCATAACGGATGGGAAGCGAGACGTTGACCGCATCAAGTGCGGTTTGAAACACATCCGCCGGAATATCAATAATCGCGTATGCGACGATCTCCCCGTGGTTCTTAATGCTGTGTGCGACTGCCATGGAATAGCTTTTTCCGGTACTCGAAACATACCGATTGGAATAAGTAATAGTGCTATCCGTTAAGTTGATTTTGCGGAACACTCCCCAATCACTGTGATCTTTTATATCATACACTGTTGGAATTACAGAAGTTGAAAGCTGGAAAGTACCGTCCGCTTTGATTAAATGCATTGCTACTTTGGTGGATTTTCCCGCTAATAAGATGTACATCTTCTGATATATACTTGTTCGGCTATTTTCCGTAACTTTGTCTGCACCTATCATTTTGATGATTTCGTCATCTGTGCAAAAATAGGAAAGCGCAGACTTATATTCCCCAATCGTACGGTCCAGACTTGACGCGGCATTGTCAACGGTATTTGTTGCCAAATACTCAACATTGCGCATGGTAACATTTGATGAAATGATGTAGGTGAGCGTTCCAAGCAAAGCGACAGGAACAATGCTGATTACTGCAAAGCAAATAAAAAGCTTTGCAAAAAAACTCATTCTTCTCTTCTTTACGGAATGCATTTCATCACCATCCATCTGATTGTTAAAGGGTTTGTTTTATTATACTATGTTTTTCAGGTGGCAGTCTACTCGAAAATGAATGAAAGGGAGCAGGTAGATTGTTCCTGCTCCCTTATATTCCATAGCTTTTCAGCAAGAGTGCTATACGACAGAAACCTTACCCTTGCTTACCCAGCTGAACAGCAGCAGCGACAGAATTGTGGCAACTGTTAAAATAGAAGCCAGAGCAGCGGCTGTGCCAAAACTGGAACGGACAACTTCGGTATAAATCGCTACTGAAATTGTTGCTGTTTTTCCGCTGTATAACATAACGCTGGAACTCAGTTCATTAATCGTGGTAATCCAACTTAAAATTGCACCGGACAGAACACCGGGCGCCATCATTCTCGCGGTGATTTTGAAGAATGTACGCATGGGCGACACTCCAAGGTTAATGGAAGCCTCCTCAATGCTTGGTTCGATCTGATACAGCAGAGCACTGCTGGAACGAATGGTGTATGGCATTTTTCGCACAACATAAGCAATAATCATAATCGCGGCTGTTCCCGACAGCATGAGCGGAGGCTTGTTAAAAGCAACCAGCATACTGATACCTAAAACGGCACCGGGTATGACGTAGGGGAACATCAGGAGTAGGTCAAGGATTCCGCTGATTTTGCTTTTCTTTTTCACAACAAGGTATGAAAGGAGCATACCGAAAATAATGATGATAACAATCGCGATAAGGGAGAATGAAAATGTATTCATGATGTTTTTAGAAAGCTTGTAGAATATTTTTTCGTAGCTTTCTAAACTAAAGCCCTGCACGAAAATCGGCCCGTTTGTTTTAATGAAAGAAGTAATCACAACAACAATCTGCGGCAAAAATGCAATGAATGCAACAATCATGCAGATAGCGGTTAGAAAGAATTTCTTTCCTTTCGAAACATCCTCAACAATGGGTGGGCGCATCGATGTCATTATGTAGCTCTTACGTGAAACGACGTATTTTTGGATGAGAAGAACGGCGGTGGAGCAGCAAATAATGATAACACTGAGCGCGCCTGCCATATTGGCATTACCGCCCATTTCACTCATGTACTCCTCATAAACCAAAACCGGAAGCACTTTATAGCCTTCTCCGATTAGCATTGGGGTTCCAAAGTCGGCCAGGGAAGACATAAACACCATGATTGCACCCGCGGCCAGTGTCGGCATGATAACCGGCATAGTAATGGTGAGAATTCTTCTGAGTTTACTGGAACCAAGATTTTCTGCGGCCTCCTCTAAAGACCGGTCGATGCTTGACATAGCTCCAGATACATATAAATAGACATACGGAAAAAACTTAAGGGTGAACACCAGCACAATTCCGCCAAATCCGTAAATAGACGGGGTGGTAATACCTAACTTTGCAAATAAATTGGTAACAACACCATTCCTGCCAAGCATCATAATCCACGAATACGCACCGATAAACGGAGGGGACATCAAGGACATGATAATCAGCATATTGATGCCCTTTTTCCAGTAAACATGGAACCGGCTGGTTATGTATGCCAGCGGTACACCGATCAAAACTGCAAAAACAGTAGACAGTGACGAGGTGACCAAGCTGTTTTTTAATGTGCGGAAGTAATAGGCTTTTGTAAAAAATGTCTTATAATACTGCAAGGTAAATCCGTTGTGATTATTGGAAAAGCTTCGGAAAATAATAGAGAAAAAGGGATAAACTAAAAACACGATTAATAGAAGCAAGGATACGTATTTAATCACGTTCCAAAAGTCGAAATAGCTTTTAATACTTTTTCGGGAAGCTTTTCCGGCATTCATGAAAATACCTCCATTCCATCTTCGCTGAATACGCTGATATTTTCGGGGTTGAAGTGAAGGCAAATTTTATGTCCGATATTCCGTATAAAATCAATATCCTTTGTGTACTCGTTGGCTTCCACAACCTGGCCGCTTGCCAACTTTACTTCGTAATTGGCAAAGTCGCCAAGGAAAGTATACATTTGAATTTCACCGGGAATTCCCATGCCGTCGGGATCATTTACAATAAACTGCTCCGGTCTGACTGAAATTTTAATCGGCCCTTGAATCTTCTTTTTAAGCTTCATGGCGAATTCCATTCCGGATTTCAGTCGAATGTGCGCAGTCATATCTGCATCGAGCTGTTCCACGGAGCCTTCCATAAAGTTAGAGGTTCCAATAAAACCTGCAACAAATGCATTTCGTGGCTTTTTATAAATGGTGGTAGGGGAATCAATTTGCATGATACGCCCGGAGTTGATAATTGCAATTTTGTCGGAAATAGCAAGAGCTTCTTCCTGATCATGGGTTACATAAATGGTTGTAATATTCAGCTCTTTTTGCAGCTTCCGAATAATCGTCCTCATTTGAACCCGCAATTTAGCATCCAAATTGGACAGCGGTTCGTCCATAAGCAAAACACCCGGTTTGATGACGATGGCCCTGGCAAGAGCCACACGCTGCTGCTGACCGCCAGATAGTTCGGAAGGCTTTCTATCCTTTAAATTTTTAATCTGAACCAGTTCAAGCGCTTCTAAAACCTTTGCTTCAATTTGTTCCTTTGGCACCTTGCGTGCCTTTAAGCCGTAGGCAACGTTGTCAAATACAGTCATGTGCGGGAAAATAGCGTAGTTCTGAAACACCATTCCGATGTCGCGTTTATAAGCTTCTATATTGTTAATTACTTTGTCGTCAAAATAAATTTTTCCGCCGTCAATTGAATTAAAACCCGCAATCATTCGAAGCAGGGTAGTCTTTCCACAGCCGGAAGGACCAAGCAAGGTGAAAAATTCCCCCTGCTGAATATCACACGAAATGTCATTTACTGCGATGAAATCATCATATTTTTTTATTACATTACAAATCTTAACACTGTGGCTCAATCTGCTCAACCCCTTTAAACTTACACTGTGACCTTGTGCATTAGAAAAATAAAATCAGATATGTGTCGCTTAATATACGCTGCGTACAGATACGAAGGCTTCCTTTGCATCCGCACGCAGCTCGTTTACATTCTGCAGAATCTAATGAAAGCGATGCTGTATAATTTTTGATTAACCTACGATAACATCTTTCCATTTCTCCATAATTTGTTCCTTCTGAGAAGAAGCCCATGAGAAATCATAATTTACCAATTTAATATCCTTCATTACCGGGACTCCCTTTGGCGGATCTGTATCCAGTCTTACGCCTCTTCTGGCAAAGTCATTGGCCATCATGGTTTGGCATTCTTTACTTAAAACAAAATTCATAAAAGTTTCTGCGTTTTCTTTATTTTTGCAGCCTTTTACGATTGCGATACCGTCTGGAACTGCGGAAGTGCCTTCCGACGGATAAACGATTCCAACGTCTGCGCCGGCCTGAACATATTTAATAGCTTCTTTTTCAAGAGTTAAGCCCACACTGTATTCTCCGTCGGAAACCTTCTTGTAAACATCGCCGGAGGAACCGAGAATTTTACCATCCAAATTAGATACAAATTTCTTTATGAAATCCCATCCCTTGCCGTCGTCTTTTCCGAACGCAGTTAGCATGGTGCAGAGGATTGTGTAGGAGGAGCCGGATTTTGCAGGATCGGCATATGCGATTTTTCCCTTGAACTTAGCATTGATCAAATCGCCCCAACCCTTCGGAACATCACTCTCGCCGACCAGTTTCTTATTGTACATAAGAACCATTGGAAGCGGTGATTCACCTGTCCACAGGCCGTCGGTGCTAACATAAGTTTTGTCGATGCTGTCGATGTCAGTTGGTGTAAATTTATCAAAATATTTGCTGTATGCCGCTAATGAGTCGGCACCGCCGCCCCAGAATACATCACAAAGCGGACTGCCGCTTTCGGCTTCGATTCTTTTCAGTAACTCGCCTGTTCCGGCGGCTACTACGTCAACTGTAATACCTGTTTTCTCTTGGAACTCTTTAACGCCTGCATTTAACGGATCAGCTGGGTGAGGGGAGTAAACCGTAACATGCTTGGAATTTGCTGCCTGAGATACTGCCTGGCTGGCATCGGCTTTACTTGCTGTTTCTGCTGTTGATGCTGTGCTGCTCGAGTTGCCGCATCCGGCTAGCACTCCAGCGATCATTGTTACCACTAAAAGTGCACTGAGAATTTTTTTCATAATCAATCTCCTCCCAATCAATAAAAAAATTTAGAATGCTTGGGCTTAACCCGCAATTCATGTCATAATTATTGCATTTTGAATTTGTGAATACAATGTGACAGTACTGTACTTTTGTAGAGTATTCTATCATATTAACTAAAATAAATCTAATGGTGATTAAAAACTGTACAAATTGTAATATTGTTGCTTGAAAACGGAAAGATTAGATGCTAAAATAACCCCCAGATTAAACATTGGAGGGGTTCAAATGATAAAATTTGGGACGGGCGGTTTTCGAGCGATTATTGGGGAAGATTTTACACGAAGCAATCTGGAAATGCTGTCTTTTGCGTTAATTAAAATCATAAAACGCAGTGGCATGGAGAAGAAACCAGTCATTATTGGCTATGACCGCAGATTTTTGTCCGATCTTGCTGCAAAATGGATTGCATGTGTGTTTGCCGCCGAAGGAATTGAGATACATTTTATTAATTATGACGCACCTACGCCGTTGATTATGTTTCAAGTGATGCAAGAAAATGCTTCGTACGGAATTGCTGTGACCGCGAGCCATAATCCGGCGGAATACAACGGTGTTAAAATTTTTACGGCAGGGGGACGGGATGCCACCGAAGAGGTCACGGATGAAATTGAAGCGGAGATCGCAAGAATGAATCCTTCGGAGATTCATTCAATGGATTATTCCAAAGCGCTTGCCACAGGTACTGTCAAAGAAATCAACCCTCAAAACAACTATATCGACAGTATTCTGAATGTAATTGACATCAAAGCAATTAAGCAGAAAAACTTAAAGGTTTTGCTTGACCCCATGTTTGGTGTCAGCAAAACTACGTTGCAGACGATTTTGCTGACGTGCCGCTGCAGTGTTGATGTAATTCACGATCGTCATGATACGCTGTTCGGTGGTCGCCTGCCGGCTCCAAACAGTTCAACGCTCACTCACCTTGCCCAGATGGTTGTACAGGGCGGCTATGATTTAGGAATTGCAACAGACGGCGACGCCGACCGAATTGGCTTAATTGATACGAACGGTACTTTTATTCACCCGAATGATATCCTTGTACTTCTTTACTATTATTTGCATGAGTTTAAAGGATGGAGAGGTGCTGCCGTGCGAAATATTGCAACAACCCACTGCTTGGACCAAATGGCCGCCAGCTTTGGGGAAAAGTGCTACGAAGTTCCGGTTGGTTTTAAACATATATCCGCTAAAATGGAACAGACTGATGCTTTAATCGGTGGGGAGTCTTCCGGCGGACTGACTGTGCGCGGCCACATCCGCGGTAAAGATGGCGTTTATGCAGGCACGTTGCTTGTTGAGATGATCAGTGTGATTGGAAAGCCGCTTTTTGAGGTACTGAATGACATTCATAAAAAATTTGGCATTTATAGTATGGATGAATTTGACTGTCATATGACCAATCAACGCAAAGAGGAGTTAAAGCATATCCTGTATGAAGAGAAAAAGATGCCGGAATTCGATATGGAAATCGATCGGGTTTCTTATTTGGATGGATGCAAGGTTTATTTCCAAAATGGAGGTTGGATCATTTGCCGTTTCTCCGGAACGGAACCGGTTCTGAGAATTTTTTGTGAAATGACATGCTTAGAAGAAGCCATGCGAGTGAGCAGGATATTTCGAGATTTTCTTGAACTCTAAGTAATTATTTCTGCAAATGCGACGTACTCAACGACTTCTTTTTTATATTATAAAGTACAAAGTCAGACTTATACTCATACTAAACAAGCTAACTTTCTAAGCTTTATATGCAGAATTGAAAAGTGCGTTCCCGGTCAGGGAACGCACTTTTTGTTCAATTATGATGTTAAGCTCGGCTGATTCCGCTATTTAATCAGCAAGAAAATGTGAAAAATATTGCTTTGCCTGCAAAAGGTCAGGAAACACCTTGTCTGCCTGTCGGAGTGACTGCGGGTCGCCGATTCCCACGGCAAGCATCCCCACTGATTTTGCGGCTTGAATGCCGGCAACGGAATCTTCAAAAACAATGCACGCACCGTAGGAGATTTGCATGCGGTCGGCTGACTGTGTAAACACCTGCGGGTCGGGTTTGGCCTTTGTCACACAGTTGCCGTCGATAATGCAGTCGAAATCCTGTGCGATGCCCGTTTTCTCCAGAATCGGGCGTGAGTTTTTACTGGCGGAGCCAAGCGAAACGTTCAGACCCTTTTTGTGGAAAAAGGCAAGTATTTCCTTTGCACCCACGAGCAGCTCGTCCGGTGTGATTCGGGAGATATAATCGAGATAGTATCCGTTCTTTTCTGCGGCAATGCGCTGCATTTCTTCGTCCGTCAATGAAAGACCGCCGATTGAAAGCAGGATTTTCAGTGAATCCATGCGGCTGACACCCTTGAGCCGCTCATTGTCCTGCTGTGTAAACGAAAACCCTAAACGGCCGGCAATTTTATTCCACGCCAAGTAATGATATTTAGCCGTATCCACCAGTACGCCGTCAAGGTCGAAAATAGCATTTTGATACTTCACTGATTCATTCCCTCCCTGTGCATTTCACGGTTAAGGTTTCTTTCAGCAAGTAGGCTTTTTCATAGATAAATAGTTTTTTCGGAGTTCCGCTTTTCAGCGTGAATTCGCACAAATCCTGCGTAACGCACACACAAATTAAACTGTCCTCATAATGAATCTGGAAGCGGTATCCACTCCATGCCTTCGGCAAAAAGGGAGCAAACCAAATGCCGCTTTCCTTCAGACGAAATCCGGCAAAGCCATATAGGATAGACATGTAAGTACCGCCCATACTGGCAACATGGATGCCGTCCTTTGTGTTGTGATGTGTATTTTTGATATCCAGCATGGAGGTTTGGCAGAAATAGTCATATGCCTTTTCCTCCATGCCAAGCTTGGAAGCCATAATACTGAAAATACAGGTGGAGAGCGACGAGTCGTGGGTGGTCAGCTGTTCGTAGTATTCATAGGAATTTTTAATAGTAGTGTATTTCTGCTCATCCTCAAGCAAAAAATGGGACAAAACTGTGTCTGCCTGTTTGCACACCTGATAGCGGTAAATATACAGCGGATGATAATGCAGCAGAAGCGGAAAATTTTCCTTTGGCGTAGCGGCAATATCCCACTTTTCTTTTCGCAGAAATGAGTCGTCCTGCGGATTAATGTCCAGCTTTTCGTCATAGGTATAATACATATGGTCGGCAGCACGCTGGAATTCCGCAACCTCTTCCTCCTGCAGACCGATTTTAAGAATGATTTCCGTACGATTTTGTTCGTTCAGCATACGATAGAATTTAACTGCCCATATCAAATTGTATTTGGCAATGGAATTGGTGTAATAGTTATCATTTATCAGGCAGGTGTATTCATCCGGTCCGGTTACATCGTTAATATGAAAGCTTCCGTCCATATAATTTCCCACATCCTGCCAGAGACGTGCGGTTTCAAAAACAATTTCCGCACCCTTTTCTGCTATAAAGTCAATGTCCTTCGTCATCAAATAGTATGCGACAACCGTGTATGCGATATCTCCGTTGATATGGTACTGTGCGGAACCGGATGGGAAATAGCCCGAACATTCTCCGCCGGAAATGGTTCGCCACGGGTACAGCGCGCCCTTTTTGTGACCGAGCAGTTTTGCCTGTTTTCGTGCGGCGGGTAAGAGCGCATAGCGGTAGCTGATGAGGCTTTTGGCTGTTTCGCGCTGAGTGAGAATAAAAAAGGGCAGCATATAGATTTCTGTATCCCAAAAATAATGTCCCTCATAGCCCTCGCCGCTGAGACCTTTGGCTGCAATATTACTCACTGAGTCCTTACCCACGGCTTGGAGCAGCTGATACAGGCTGTAGCACAGCGCAACGGACAGTTCCTCGTTTCCGTCAATTTCAACGTAGGATTTTTCCCAGAACTTTTTCAAGTAACTCCTTTGGTCATCGTAAAGTTCTTGTACGGGCATATTTGTGACTTCATTTAGGATACGCAGCGCGCTTTCCTGCGTTGTGGGATAACGGCGCTCATCACAGAGTACCGTGTATTTGAGAAGCCGAAGTTCATCTCCCGCTTGCGCCTGAGCGGTCAGTTCTTCTGTAAGCACATCCCCCGACACGGTACGCTCCGTTTTGCAGGGAACGGACAAGCGGTTTTTTACGGCAGAGGTAAGTTCAAGTTCAGAATGTGCCGCCTTTGCCCTGATGACGGAAACCTCCCCGTCAAAAGTTGCTTCCTGCGTTATAATGTGCTGCACCGCAGAAGCCGAGACGCGGGGGTCGTTCGTATTACAGTAATTTTTAACGCTGCCGGAATGGGTGGAGATAAATTTTACATCACCGTCGAAGTTGATTAATTTAACCCGATAATCAATCAGAAAAAGCGGAAGTACCGTGAATGATGCCATACGGATAATCCGTATTTCCAACTCATGACCACGGGGTGAAAGCCAGTGCACACTTCGCTGGTAAAATCCACGCTCCATATCAATTTGCTGCGAGGAGGAAAGTACCTTTCCATCAAACATAGAAAATTCCTCCCCTGCAATTGAAAGACTGATTCCCTGTGTATCGACCACATTGATAATCGTCTGCTTTTCTTCCGGAAAGCCGTACAGCTTTTCACCGTATTCGATTTTGTCGGTGTCATAATATCCATTGATGTATTGCCCGTGGATGGAATCATAATCTGCCGGATAGCCCTCCTCATAGTTTGCACGCACGCCCAGATATCCGTTTGCGGTGTGGAACAAGCTTTCGTTCAGCATTAAAGTTTCATTGTCGAGGTCTGTATTGTTGATTTCGTAAACGAATTGATTGCCGTTCATAGTTGTTACTCCTTAACCGCACCTGAAACAAGGCCGGAAACAATCTTTTTTTGGAAAAGCAGCACAATAACCAGCGTGGGGATTGTAACGACGACTGTCGCAGCCGACACCTCGCCCCAGAGAATCTGAAATTGTGTCCGCAGGAAAGAAATGGCTACCGGTACCGTCTGAATGTTGAGGTCAGTATTAAGAGTAGCGGTTAGCAGATATTCGTTCCACGCTGCGATAAAAGTGATAATGGCAGTGGTAAACACACCGGGCGCCGCCAGCGGAAACACGATATTCCACAAGGTGCGAAAAGCGGAGGCACCGTCAATCTTGGCGGACTCCTCAATGGACAGCGGAATTTTTCCAAAGTGCGCTACCATAATCCATACTGCCATAGGAATGGTAATTGTTGAATAGGGAAGTACGATAAAGTATGTATTCGTCCACCCCAATGCGGTAAACAAATTGAATACAGGGCCGACGATGATCATTTGTGGGAACATGGAAACAACCAAGATCAGACCTAACAGCAGGTTTTTCCCCTTGAAGTGAAAACGTGAAATTGCGTAGGCCGCCAAGGTTGACACTACAATTACGTACATTGTGGTTACACTGGAAACAATCAGGCTGTTTTTAATGGAACTCAATATATTTTTGCCCGTCAAAATTGCCGTGTAATTCTGCATGGTGGGGTCATGGATGAACACAGAAAAAGCGCCTGCACCAAAAATTTCGTTGGACGGTTTGAACGACGTGACCAGAATCCAAAAAAACGGAAATAGAATAATAATCAAAAATACTGCAATCAATACAAACGATGCAATTTTCCAAAACTTTTTCATAGCAGCATTTCCTTTCTAATCCGTAGAGATTACGTTTGCGCCCAGCACCTTGACAAAAAGTGCAGCGATGATGAGTACACACACAAACATAAACATAACGATAACGGAACCATAGCCGAAATTTGTCTGCGAAAACATCGTCTTATACGCATAAATCGAAAGCGTTTCTGTTGAACCGCCGGGTCCTCCACCTGTCAACACCGCGATGAGGTCGTAAACGCGGAAGGCGTCCAGCGTGCGGAACAGTACGGCTACTAAGATGGACGGTTTCAACAGGGGAAGTGTAATTTTAAAGAAAGTCTGTATTTTTCCCGCACCGTCAATCGCGCTGCTTTCATAAAGGCCGCGGTCAATGACCTGCAATCCGGCCAGCAGCAAAAGCGCCATATAGGGAGTCGTTTTCCAAATATCTGTTAAAATAGCGGCCGACATAGCACCCATGCCGCTCAGCAGCATATGCTCGGAAGAAGGGATGAACCCAACTGCGGCGAAAATATGGGAGATAATTCCGCTCGAACCATCGTAAAGGTAGCTCCACATCAGTGCGGAAACAGCGGTCGGAATTGCCCACGGAATGAGTGCGCCTGTTCGGATAATGCCAATTCCACGAATGGCTTTATTCATAATCATGGCAAGACCCAATCCGGCGACAAATTCAAAAAATACAGAAATAATTGTAAAAAACAGGGTGTGCCACAGTGAGGAGAACAACCTTGTATCGCTTAATATTTTTTGGTACCCGCTCAGGCCAATAAAATTGGAGGGTTCGATAGCCTTGTTGATTTCCTGAAAGATCATCGGCAGGTTTTTTCGGTTTTCAAACGCTTCGTTCGGATACTTCTGATAGAGTGAATCGACTTCGGCTTTCAAGCTTGCGGTTTTCTTTTGAAACGCGTCGCTCTGTGCCGCGGTCAGCTTCCCTGTAGGAATTCCTTTAAACTCCTTTTGATAAGACTGTACGTTTGCAAGGACTGCCGCAAAGTCGTTTGCAGCAGCTTTGTTATTCGCCGCAATATCGGCGTCGTCAGTTAAGAAAATCTTTACGTATTCGCTGTTTTCCTGAAAAGTCTTGGCATTAAAGCTGCCGCTGAAGCTGAGCTTCGATTTTTGAACGTTGTTCAGCTGGTAGTCAAAAAAAGTGTAGGAAAACGACGTTATAATCGGCCAAATCGAAAAAATCGCGATAATGACCAGCAGTGGAAGAATAAAAAGGAACTGCTTAAATGTCATTTTTCTCTTCATAATTATCCCCTCAGTCCAAATATCAATCTGCAAAAAAAGGGGGCGCGCACTTATCTCGTGCGCGCCCTTGCTCATTTACTTCAGCGCGTCCTGAACGGCGGTTACAGTAGCGTCAACTGCCTGACTGCCGGACAAATATTTATGTACGTTGATTTGAATCGTGTCGCTTGTTTTGGAATACTGTGCGGAAACCGGTCTTGCAATTGTTGTACTCAACGCTTTTTGGAAGCCTTCCATCGTCAGCAGCGGGTTGGCTTTTGTCACTTCGCTGTCCTGAAGCAGTGCGTTGAATCCCGGAAGATAGCCGCCCTTTGTGGACATAATCTTTTGGCCATCCTTGCCGGCGAGGTAATTTATAAATTCCCACGCGCCGTCGGCGTTTTTGGAGTTTTTGTTGAGTGCCAGCAGCCAGCCGCCCACGCAGCCACCCTTTGGCAAAGGAGCGATGCCGACCTGACCAACCTTAACCGCGACATCTCCGGCTTTGATTAAGCCGTACTGGTACGGCCAGTTTCTGGAAAAGACGCTCTTTCCCTGCTTGAAGCTTGCGTCGGTAGAACCCTCGTTGTAATTCAAAACATCGGCGGGAACAACCTTGGAGGAAACAAATTTCTTCATCGTTTCCAAACCGGCCTTTAAATCCTTAAAGTTTGATGTGAATTCATTGGCGTTGCAGGTCAGGCCTTCGTACTGTTTTGCCTGAAAAGCAAAACCGGTGTCGGTTCCCATCTTGCCCTTGTATTTTGTGGCCATGGCGTAAAGATCGTCATATGTATAGTTGCCGCTTACAAGCTTCTTTGCGTCATCCGCGGACACAATGTCGGAACGGAAGTACAGCATGGCAACATCCGGGAAAAACGGCAGTGTGTACTGTTTGCCTTGGTAGCTGCCGGAATCCATGGAGCCTTTGTTGAAGTCCGCTTTTTTCAGACCGGCTTCACTCATTTTTACATCCAGCGGGTTTAGGTAACCGGCCGCCGCAAACTCACCGGCCCACACTACGTCGAGTGAAAGAACATCGTAGTCGGAAGAACCGGAAGACAGGGATGTCAACAGCTGGTCATGCATTTGTGCAGAGTCATTGGTAAACTGCTGCCATTCCACTTTGTACTTCGTTTGCGATGCGTTGAACGCGTCGATGGCTGCCTGTGTTGCAGGCGTTGAATCCGCCTGTGCACCGAATTTTAAGGTAACAGGGCCTGCCGCCGTCGATTCCTGCGACTGAGCCTTTTGACTTTCTGCTGCCGAAGCCGCGGCTGAGGATTGGGTCGGTGTACCGGAGCATGCAGCCATGCCCAAAATCATGGTTAATGCCAACATTGCACATACTAACTTTTTCATTAATCTTCCTCCTAATCTGAATTGACTGATTTTCCGTAACCTAATTGAATGACTTCATCATACAACAATAAAAATACTCTGTATTTTAAAATATTAATATTTATGTTATTATATTAATATAGTTAAATTATTTATATTAAAAATAATGGTGGATGTGATAATTATGGTTCAATTTGACGGTGAAGATTTAATGAAAGCATTTCATTATTCGACGAAGCTTCCCATTTCTATTTTAGGAAACGGAAAAATCGAGCAATCCCTGCCGGAAAATTTGAAAACAGCCGCAGCACTTGCAGCGGATAAATCCATTTTAAACTTGCAGTACGGCCCGCAGGAATATAATACAGTTCAGTACATTTCCACAGAATACAAGGAGCTTTTCATCGTCTATGTAATAGACGACTCTTACGTGGTTGCGGTAGGACCGCTCTTGATGGAGCCCATGCACAGCGGCGAAATCGTGAATATCATCCAAAGGCAAAAAGTACCCATCCGGCTGAAATCCCGTTTGGAGGTCTATTACCGTGACGTTACGCAGGTCAGCACGCAGACCTACTATTACTGCGGGCGGCTGCTGTCGGCAATCTTCGGTGCAAAAAATACCGGTGTGCCCAAGAACCCCCATCCTATTGGTTCAGAGGTCAGCTCCATTAAAGAATATTTTCAAAATACCTATAAAAACCGTGAAAAGCTGTTTACTCATCCGCCTTTCTTCTTGGAAAAAAAGATTGTAAATCAAATCAAGATTGGTAATCTCGACGGGGCGCTCAGTACATTGGACGAAATCAACTTACTGAGCCGTGCCACGCTGGCAAAGGACCCGCTGCGTTCCATGAAGGATTCCATTATTTGTTCCTGCACCTTTTTTACCCGTGCCGTCATTGAAGCGGGTGTGTTTCCGGATATCGCGTTTACTTACAGCGATACGTTTATCCAGCAAATTGAAAAGATGGACAGTCTGGCGGAAGTAAGCCGTTACGAGCGAAATATTTTAGCCGAATTTATTAAACTGACAAAAGAAAATGCCTCGGCCAAGTACTCCCGTGTGATTCTTTCCGCGATGCAGTATATTAACGACAATCTGACGCTAAAGCTTAGTCTAAGTGATATTGCAAAACACGCTTATGTACATCCGAATTACCTGAGCAGCATATTTAAAAAGGAAGTCGGCTGTTCTCTTACAGATTACATTACCCGCCGGCGTATAGAGGAATCCACTTATTTCGTCGCTTATACCGATTTTGAAATTGCAGATATTGCTAATTTCTACCATTTCTGCAACCAAAGTTATTATATCACTACTTTCAAGCGGTATCTATCTGTTTCTCCCAATGAATACCGCAACAGCGACCGTCCCTCCCTGTAAAAAACAGTTGCGGAATTATAAAAAACGGGTAGAATAGATTTAGATAGAGAGCTTGATGAATATATAATGTTCGCATAAAGGAGCAATTATAAATGAAAAAAATATTAGTTGTTGTAGATTATCAAAACGACTTTGTAAACGGCAGCCTGGGATTCGCAAAAGCAGTTGAACTTGAAAATCGGATTTACCAAAAAATCAAGCAGTACAAGCGAAACGGTGACGAAGTCGCGTTCACATTTGACACGCATGATGAAAATTACTTACAAACACAGGAAGGCAAAAATCTGCCGGTTCCGCATTGCATCAAAAATACACAAGGGTGGAATTTGTACGGTAAGATTTCCGACCTTTGTGATGAGACAACCAGGCGCTTTGAAAAAGTGACCTTTGGATCGCTGAAACTTGCTGATTACCTTGCCGAAAATGAATATGACTGGGTTGAGCTCGTTGGCGTTGTGTCCAACATCTGCGTGATATCCAATGCTGTGTTGGCAAAAGCCGCGCTGCCGGAAGCGAAAGTTATAGTGGATGCTTCCTGTACTGACAGCAATGACGATAGTCTAAACCAAAAGTCTTTCGATGTGATGCAGGGAATGCAGATAGAAATCATAAACAGATGATGACCCCTTTGACCACAAGGGAGCGACTATAACAGGTGGTTATGAATTGATTATAAAAAATTGACTGGGGGTAATTTGGATATGAAAACAAGAATCAATGGTAAAAACGGGGATGAACTCTCTATTTTGGGTTTTGGCTGCATGAGGCTGCCAACAAAAAACGGAGGAATTGATGAACCCCGAGCCATCAATATGATCCATGAAGCGATTGAAAAAGGCGTAAATTATTTCGATACAGCCTACATCTATCAAAACGGGAAAAGCGAATTGCTGCTAGGGCAGGCTTTGGCAGGCGGTTATCGTGAACGGGTAAAAATTGCCACAAAGCTTCCGCCTTTTCTGGTCAGCAAACTTGAAAATGCAAAAAAAATTATGGCGACTCAGTTAAATAGACTGCAAACTGACTACATCGATTATTATCTGCTGCATATGCTGACCGATAAACCGATGTTTGACCGGCTTGCTAAACTCGGCGTTATGGAATGGCTGGAAGAACTGAAGGCGGCGGGAACGGTTAAGAATATCGGATTCTCTTTTCATGGCAGCAAATCGGATTTTGAGATGATTGTGAAAGCGTACCCGTGGGACTTCTGCCAGATACAATATAATTATATGGACGAGAATAATCAGGCAACAACATCTGGCCTGCAACTAGCCGCAAGTTTAAATATTCCGGTTGTTGTCATGGAGCCTTTGCGGGGCGGCAAGCTGGTCACACATCTGCCGGAGCAGGTAAAGAAAGCTTTTGCGGGTTATGACGCGAACCGGTCGCCTGCCGAATGGGCTCTGCGCTGGGTATGGAATCATCCCGAAGTCAAAGTTGTGCTGTCGGGTATGAGCGATGAAGCGCAGGTTGCGGAGAATATCCGCATTGCCGGCGAGGCGGAGCCAAATTCACTTTCGAGCGAGGAATTAGGAGTGTTTGAGCAGGTCAAAAGCGAAATCAGGGAAAAGACAAAAATCCCCTGCACGGCCTGCGGCTATTGTATGCCTTGTCCTGCCGGAGTGGATATCCCCGGATGCTTCTCCTGTTACAACGATAAATATCTTATGGCGGATAAGTCCGCACGGTTTCGCTATATGCAGACTCTGGGAGCCATGTCGGTAAAGCCCGCGAACGCCTCACAGTGCAAGTCTTGCGGTAAATGCGAAAGCCATTGCCCGCAAAAAATAGAAATCAGGAAAGAACTGAAAACGGTAAGTCATGAGATGGAGGGCGTATTTTATAAGCCCATCGTGGCAATCGCCCGAAAGATTATGAGAGTGAAATAAGGAATTTATTATTCAGCTGTTTGACCATGTAAGGATGTGCTTTTAAAATGAAATATTATGTTGTAGATGCTTTTGCAAGCCAGTTGTTTAAAGGAAATCCCGCCGGTATTTGCTTGCTTGATGAATGGATAGATGATGCAACAATGCAAAACATAGCGTTTGAGAACAACTTAGCTGAAACGGCTTTTTTGGTTCAAAATAACAATAGCTTTGAATTACGCTGGTTTACTCCCGAATGCGAAATAGATTTATGTGGGCATGCGACCTTAGCGAGTGCCTTTGTACTGATGAACCTTGTAGAGACGTCGCAGGATGAAATAATTTTTAATACAAAAAGCGGTAAACTGACAGTAAGTCGGGATAAAGAAAAATACAAAATGAATTTTCCCTCTCGAAAGCCGGTTTTAACGGCTGTTCCAAAGGGATTAGAAGCTGCGTTGGGTGCGGCAATTATTGAAACATATCTTTCAAGGGACTTGCTGGTATTAGTTGAGGATGAAAAAACTGTAAAAGAATTAAGACCAAATTTGGAATTACTAAAAGAGTTCAGAGATTATTTTGGAATTATCGTAACTGCAAAAGGCAGCAGTTGTGACTTCGTTTCTCGTTATTTCGCACCTGATTGCGGAATACCGGAAGATCCTGTCACGGGGTCTGCCCACTCGACACTCATACCTTTTTGGAGTGAACGTCTTCAGAAGACAGAGATGGTTGGCAGACAACTTTCCAAACGCGGTGGATGGTTGTATTGCAAGGATTGTGGAGACAGGGTGGAAATCAGCGGCGAAGCTAAACTGTATCTTTCAGGCGAAATAAAACTATGAGCACAATAACAGGATAAATGACTTACTTTTTATGCGATTTTTTGTAGAATTTCATCATAATATAACTTATTGTATAAAAAACAACCATAATAATGCCGGCGATAAGTCCGGATTCCTGTCCCGGGACAAACGGCATACTTACAATTGTAATGATCAAGGCAATGAAAACGCATAAAGAAGAATATGGATAACCCCACATCTGGCACTTTCCATCCGGAGGACAACCGTTCTTTTTACGGAAGCGGATATGCGTTGCCATGATGACTGCATATGTGAAAAGCAGCGCAAATCCTCCTGAGCTTATTAGAAACAGATATACCCTTGGAAGCAAAAGACCAAAGCCAAGCCCTAAAAGCATAGCGAATCCGGAAAATAATATTCCGCGGTAGGGGACTTCATCTTTATCTTTCAACCAAACAGGAGCAAGATGTTCTTCGACCAGTGAACGCATCATCCTCCCAAGCCCGAACATGGCAGCCAGCATGGTAGAGAGTATTGCTGTGATCAAAACCAGATTGATCGCGGTTCCTGCCCAACCGATTCCATGCCGATTCAAGGCGGCTACGAATGGGCTCGTATCTTCGCTGATATCGGCGGTAGGAATAAGAGGGAGAAGTACGGCGGCAGAAACGATATAGAATCCCACAAGGCATAAAACCGTATATTTTATTGCTTTTGGAATTGTTTCTTTGGGGTTGTCCGCTTCCGAAGCAGCCAATCCGATGATTTCAAAGCCTGCATAGGCGAATATGACAATCAGCATACTTCCTGCAATACCCTTTAAGCCGCTCGGAATCAGGGGCTCCCGAACCAATTCTCCGGCTCCGACTGCCGGATTCCCCGGAAACAATCCGGTTATTAACAGTACTGCTAAAATGATAAAAGAAACAATTGCGAATAGCTTGATAGCCGCAAGGCCGCTTTCGAGCTTGCTTAGCTTGTTGGCTCCCAATAAATTCAGCAGTGTAACGCAAATAATAATAATGCTTCCTAATAAGGCAATGGGCATTTTAGGAATCCATTCGCGCACTAAAATAGATACGGCGGTGGCTTCACTGGACATAGCCAAAACCATTCCCGTCCAATACACCCATCCTACAACAAATCCCGTTCCCTGCCCAAAGGCTTGTGCCGCAAAGGTGCGGAAGGAACCGGTCGCTGGATTTGCCACGGTCATTTCTGACAGGGCAAAAAGGATAAAGTAGACAAGGACGCCACCCAATATGAATGATATTAAAACAGAAGGGCCCGCGGCGTGAATTGCCACCGACGAACCAAGAAAAAACGAACCGCCGATTACAGTTCCTAACGCCATCATTGTAAGCTGCCACGCGGACAGCCCTTTTTCTTTTTTCTGCATGATCTCATCTCCACATACCGAAAAATTATTTTTTATAATGCCTTTTCTGCTTCATGTATTAAAAACTCTGCCGAACAGAAGATTATCTTATCGGCAGAGTTTAATTTATCTATAATTTAGCCTTGTTTTAATTTAAAGGACTGGCAGTCTGTGCACTGCACAACGGTAGGGTTTGGTTCGTGTGTGCCTACGGTAATCGTGTCTAACGCGCAGTATGCCTGGTTGTCACAATGATTACTGCACTGCTGAACGGAACATTTAATGCTCTGGTTTGCTTTTGTTTTATCCATTAATCATAACCTCCTTTCCTCAGATTATTTTATCCACGAAACAAAAGAATATCAGCTGTGAAAAAAAGAAAAATGTTTATTTCAGAAAATTATTGTTAAAAATAAATATTTTGCAAAGATGAGGAGTACGCGCGTGATGAGGCGCAGCGCATTGAAATGAGTGTATTCTTGTTTGGGCAAGATATTCTGTGGGATGCTGATGGCAGCACCCTTTTCGACAATAAATAATAAGCGTAGTTTTTGTTCCGAATCCATGCAATTGGTGATATAATTAAAATAAGTATCTGTTTTATTTGAAAGAGTGGAAAAATAAGAATGATTAAAATGAATAATTGCGGGATGACACATGGCGGGAAATTTCACGCGGATGATGTGTTTTCGTCGGCTCTGTTAAAGATAATCAATCCGGAAATCGAAATTATCCGTGGATTTCAAGTGCCGGAAAATTTTCACGGGTTGGTCTTTGATATTGGAAGCGGAAAATTTGACCATCATCAAGAGGGTGCCGAGGTACGGGACAACGGCGTGCCGTACGCCGCGTTTGGCCTGCTGTGGCGGGAATTCGGGGAATCGCTCGTTGGCGCGGAGGACGCGGTTTTTTTTGATGAAAAATTTATTCAACCGATTGATGAAGACGACAACACAGGGTGCGGCAATCCGCTTTCGCGCGTGATCGGTAAATGGAACCCGAGCTGGGACTCCGAAGAATCCTCCGACGACTGCTTTTGGGAAGCAGTCGCATTGGCGGAAACAATTCTGAAAAAAGAGTTTGAAAGTATTTTCAGCAGACAAAGAGCAAAGGGGCTTGTAGAAGAAGCGCTGGCACATTCCAAAGACGGAATCGTAATTTTGCCTAAGTTTGCGCCGTGGCAAGGCGTGCTGATTCCTTCCGACGCGCAATTTGTTGTCTATCCGTCACTCCGGGGCGGCTTCAACGCGCAGGTGATTCCGGTTGACTTTGACACGAAAACGGCCAAATGCGATTTCCCCAACGAATGGGCGGGTAAATCAGAGGCTGAACTTCAGGTTCTTTCGGGGATAAAAACGCTCTCATTCTGCCACAACAATCGATTTCTCATCTCGGCGGGTACGCTCGAAGATACCATAAAAGCGTGCCAATCTTCGCTTGACGCTATCGTTTAATACAGTCAGGATGAAAAGGAGGCTTATCATTTGAAAAATAAAAAAGATGTTGGCGGCTTAAAAAATAAAAAGGCGGACAAGCCCGTGCCTCGCACCTGCCAAACCTGTGAATTTAATGCGGAAGAGATCTGCATCATACACGGCGAGGGCTATAAAGGAAGGGAAGCGAATACCTGCAATGACTGGGGAATCAGCTCACGGGCTTTTGCCAAGCAGGAAAAGCGGAACAAAAGGTAACCAATTATGAATCAACCGTTATCCGCAGTAATCTGCGTATTAAACTCGAAATATATTCATTCTTCGCTGGCGCCGTGGTGCCTGCTGGCGGGAACAGATGCTTATTGCGAGAAAGGGATTACTGTAAAAATTATTGAAGGCACCATCAACGAACAAATCGAAAAGGTAGCACAGCGCATCGTTGCACAAAATCCACAAGTTATTGGATTTTGCTGTTATATCTGGAATATCACCGCGACAAAGCAATTGATACGATTGGTAAAAAACCAACTTCCGGATGCGATTGTTATTTTGGGCGGGCCGGAAGTGAGCTATAACGCCGGTAGGCTGCTGCGTGAGGAATCGCTAATACAGTATGTTGTTTCAGGCGAGGGCGAAAGACCGTTCGCCCTTTTGCTCAATGCGATTTTCAAAGGCGAGGGGGTGCAAAACATTCCCGGCGTGTGCTATCGTGACGGGGAACAGCCGGTTATCTCTCCGCCTTATATCTCTGCGGAAGAACCCCCAAGTCCCTATACGCAAGCGTATCTTGATGCTTTAAAGGGACGTATCGCCTACCTTGAAACCAGCCGCGGCTGCCCGTACTCCTGCGCTTTCTGTCTTTCGGGGCGGTGCGGAGGTGCGCGCTTTTTTAATGTGGAACGGGCCAAAAAAGAATTGCTGCTGCTTGCAAACAGCGGTACACAAACTGTAAAGCTTGTTGACCGTACTTTTAACGCCAACCGAAAAAGGGCGAATGAACTGTTTGGCTATATCATCGAACACTACGGTACGGCCATTCCTAAAGGCGTGTGTTTCCATTTTGAAATAGCGGGAGATATTCTTGACGATGAAACAATCAGCCTGCTTGCCACAGCGCCGATTGGTGCAATGCAGCTTGAAATCGGGCTGCAAAGCTTCAACTCTGAAACGCTTGCCGCCATCAACCGTAAAACCAATGTGGAACGTTTAAAAAGGAATATTCAACGTACTGTAGCCAATGCAAATATGCATATTCATATTGATCTGATTGCCGGACTGCCCTATGAAGATTTTCACAGTTTCGCGGAAAGTTTTAACACGGCCTATGACCTTAAACCCAATATGCTGCAATTGGGCTTTTTAAAGCTACTTTACGGAGCGCCTATGCGGGATAACCCGAAAGAGTACCCCTGTGAGTATGAACAGACGCCTCCATATGAGGTAACCAAAACACCGTGGCTTTCGTCCGAGGAACTGCTCAATCTGCATAACACAGAGGATGCCTTGGAACGTCTTTACAACAGCGGCCGTTTCCGGCGCACTTTGGAGTACCTGCTGAAGCAGGGCGGTCAGTCGCCCTTTAACCTGTTTTATCAATTCGGGCAGTTTGCGGCCCGAAAAGGCACGGAAAGAATACCGTTGGATGAATACACCGCGCTCGTATTTACTTATTTCAGCACACAAAAAGGGATAGACAAATCCGTTTTGCGCGACGTGATGGTGTGCGACCGACTTGCGACCATCTCCACGGGCAAACTTCCCGCTGCACTGCGTATTGAGGACGGGAATTTGAAAAACGCGGTGAAAGCACTGGAACAGGAGGAAGCAACCCGCCCGCAAAAAGGGATTAAGCGAGGCGTTGCCTTGCTGTATACGGAAAATTGCGTGGCCTATGCCGATTATAATGAAAAGAACCCCATCACCGGGGAGTATCCGCTTTTTAAAATTTTATTGGACGGCGGGCCGGCTTCAGCTCCGCTTTGACTGCTTATGATTGCTGATTTTTGTCATGAATGATGATATAATGTCAAAAAAAGGATGGGCAAAGAAAGGAGTGGCAGTTTCTGATGAAAAAAGTTTTAACGGGAATGATCATCCTGATGATACTGTCATTCATATTTGTTGCATCCTATCCTGATTTGATCTTCAGCAAACCATCTTCTGCAGCGGAAAAGGGGACGATAAACCTTACACAATGGGATTTTGCGAAAAACGGAGCGGTACAGTTGAATGGGGAATGGGAGCTTTATGACGGCCAGCTCCTCAGCCCGGCGGACTTTCACGGAAGCGGAACACAAAAGCCTGAATTAACCGGTTATGTTAATTTGACGTCCAGCAGAACATTGGATGGGAAAGATACGCCAAAGAGTCCCAAGGGAATACGAACCTATCGGCTTGTCATGAAAGTGAACTCCTCCCGGCAGGTATTTGGACTCAGTGTTGACAACGTTAAAATGAGCAATCGGGTTTATGTAAACGGAGTTGTGCAGGGGCAAAGCGGGAATCCGGCTGAAGAAAACAAGGGATATGCCCCGCTAAACTGCGCTTATGATTCTTATTTTCAAACAGAAGGAAATCAGGTTGAAATTTTGCTGCAGGTGGCAAATTTTGATTATCCTTTTTCCGGAACTCAATATAAAGTAGACTTTGGACTTCAAAAGGATATCGGCCTGATGTCGACAACCACTACTGCTATTGAGCTGGCCGGGGCTCTGTTGAATTTTTTATTTGGAATTTTTTATTTGGGCATCTATTCCATTCGGAAGAAAGATAAAAGCTTTTTGTACTTTTCAATACAATTTTTTGTTCTTTCTATTATGGTTCTTGTCAATGGGAAAAAATTGATCTTACTTTTGCTGCCGGGTCTTTCCTTTGAACTGTTAGCTAAACTACAACTTTTTACTGTTGTACTGATAACGATGCTGATGCCGATGATTGCAGTGGAAGTGCATGAGAATCTCTTGTCCGCTAAAATGATTCGGACTGCTACTGTCATTGGCGTCGCTTATCTGTTCTTTTGCCTGTTGACTCCTTACTCTGTTTATGTGAATTTACATGGAGTAAGGGATGCCGTCACGACCGGTATGTTGATTTTTATCATAATACAATCAATTACAGCGAGTACAAAAGAAAATTATGGTACCCTGGGCAAAAGGGGAACCATAATGTTTGTATGTTCTACAGCTTGTTTGTGTATTTGCCTTGTAAATAATTTTTTATATGCATTTAGCTATGTACATACGAAGATGATAGGTTCTGTCGCCGCTTGCGGATTTACCATCATTACGGCGCTTACGGTGGGCTACCGATTTGTGCTGATGTATGAAAATATGGAAAAAATGGATAAGGTTAAGGATGAATTCATCGCAAAGACGTCCTATGAGCTGAAAGCGCCTTTGTACGGAATCATCAATATTGCTGAAACCATGATTAAAGAGAACAGTGATGCTTTAAATGAGAAGAGCCTCAAGGACATTATCATCACAAAAAATATTGCATTAAGATTATCCGGCATTGTCAATGATACCCTCGATGTGACCCTGTTGAGGAACGGCCAGCTCAAGCTCAGTCTTTCTGTGATTGATATTAAGGTGTGTATCAACCTGATCATGGAGAGCGCGAAGTATATCATTCAAAACAGGGAAATTACAATTTTCAGCAGCATTACGGAATCGTGGCTGGTAAAGGCAGATGAAAATAGAGTAAGGCAAATCTTGTACAATCTGATCAATTATTTCGTTCAAAAAATGAGCAGCGGGATTATCCGGATGAGCGCAGAAAAAAAGAATCATATGGTTTACTTAACGGTAGAAAGTACAGGCTATGAAGTTTTGAAGGAACAGGTCGAGGAGCTTAAGCCATATGAAACGCTTACCGTGGAAAGCGGCGGGTTGGAACTGTATATCACCCGCCAGCTGGTTGAACTGATGGGCGGAACCATTTGTTTGGATGTGTCGGAAATAGGCGGCGGCAACCGGTTCATTTTTTCACTGCCTTGCGCCGGGGAAGATACGAACCTTCCGGTTTTGGAAAGCCAAGAAGATATGAACCACTTTATAGCTCAGCCGTCCCTAACATATCCTGAAGCTGAATACAACACAAAACATGAAATTACAATTCTGATTGTAGACGATGAAGTATTTAATATTCAGTCCGCTTTAAATATTTTTCGCCGTGAAGGCTACAACGTTTTAACAGCTTATTCAGGGGAAGATGCGTTAAAGAAAGTAGAAAATGAAAAAATTGATTTGATTTTATTGGACGTAATGATGCCGGGAATTTCCGGTATTGATGTCTGCAGAAAAATCAGAAAAAAATATTCCGTTATTGAACTTCCTATTCTGATATCCACCGTAAAAAACATGGACTACAATCTGTTTTTGGGGTTTGAGGCGGGTGCAAACGACTTTATTACCAAACCATTTGAAGAAGAAGAAATTATTGCGAGAACAAAAACGCTCATTGAGATGAAAAAAGCGATGGAGAACGCGGTGAAAAATGAGCTGGCATTTTTGCAGGCGCAAATCAAACCGCATTTTCTGTACAACGCAATCAACACAATGATTTCATTTTGCTACACGGACAGTGAAAAGGCGGCAAAGCTCCTTACCAACTTTAGCAAGTATTTAAGACTGACCTTTGACGTTGATAATCATTCAATGATGATTCCGCTGAGCAGGGAATTGGAAATGATAGCTGCTTATGTGGAGATAGAGAAAGCGCGGTTTGGGGATAAAATTAATATCGAGTATCATATTGATGAGGCGCTAATGGGTGAAATCATTCCGCAGCTTTCGATTCAGCCCTTGGTGGAAAACGCCATTAAACACGGTTTGTGCAAAAAAGAAAAGGGCGGAAGAATCTTTGTTACTGTCGTAAAAAGAGAAGGAGTCATCACAATTACCGTTCGGGACACAGGGGTGGGAATGTCTGCGGAAAAGCTGCAGGCGTTGAAAAATCCGGAGGTTAAAAACGAGGGAATCGGATTTTCAAATATCAGCAAACGGATCCGGAAGCTTCACAATGCGCACATGGAAATCGAGAGCACCGAAGGGGTCGGAACAACAGTGACCATTACAGTAAAAGATTAAATCTTCTTACAAGTGGAAGGAGTGCATACAATGCGGGCGGTCATTATAGAAGATGAAAAACCAAGCATGGAACTGATGCAAATTATTATGGGCAGGAATCCCTATCTCGAAATTATAGGCTCGTTTTTCAGTGCGAAGGAGGCGTTGGAACAAATTAAAGAACTTGTACCGGACGTCATCTTTTCAGATATAGAGCTTCCAGATATGAACGGGATGCAGTTGGCAAAGGCCGTGATGCATTTTAATGAGAACATTCAAATCGTTTTTGTGACTGCGTATGAGAAGTACGCTTTGGATGCCTTTAAGGTGAATGCGGTCAATTATATATTGAAACCGATTACCGAAGAAGATTTGAATATCACCGTGAACAGGTTGCTGAAAAATCACAATGAACGAAAAAATGTTTTGCAAGCGAATAAAAAAAACAGAATATTTGTATTGGGTTGTTTTCAGATTTACGGTAATTCGTCCAAGGAGATGATTAAGTGGCCGACAGCGAAGGTGCGGGAATTGTTTGCTTGTTTTGTCTATCAATGGGGCAAAGAGGTCGACAAATGGAAGCTTTGCGACATCCTTTGGCCGGAATCGCCTCCTAAAAAAGCGGAGCATAGCCTGCATAGCACGGTCTACCGGCTTAAATTGGTTTTGAGAGAGGCAGGAGTTGAAGACACCCTTTCCTGCAAGACTGGCAAGTATACCTTGAATATGGAAGGATTTACTTCTGACGTTTGGGAACTTAAAAAATTTCTTGATAATAATCCTTTGGTTAATGACGGGAACGTAGCAAATTATGGCAGGACGCTCACACTTTACAGGGGTGCGCTTTTTGGCGATGAGGATTATGCCTGGGCAGAGGAAATGCGGGAGAGGATAGAACGCGATTATTTGGAAAGCGTTAAGAGCGTGGCTGCCTATTATGTGACCAAGAAATCCTATGTTCAGGCAGAAAAATATTTGCGGACAGCGATAGAGAAAGATCCCTCCGATGAAGAAGCTGTCGCGTTGATGATGAATGTGTGCTACCATATGGGTGATAAAACAGGTCTTGTTGGTTTTTATAAAAATTTGCGGCAATATTTAAAAAAAGAGCTGGGCGTTACACCCAACGAATCCACCAGCAAGCTTTTCCGCTCTTTATTTCAGGAATTATAATAAAAAACCGTTTTGGTGCTAAACCAAAACGGTTTTTTATGTTTTTGTGAGAAATTAGTGAGAAATAGATTGTAATATAGAATCAGCAAAGGTATAACCTCATTCTACTGGGAAGTGATGACCTATATACTGCATTTGGGCACTATGTATATAGCGAACTTATCGTGCACCCGGCCCGGTTTGCAATGACAGAGGTTATTTATAATAAAAATTTGATTATGGGAGAAAATGAAAATGAAAAAAATCAGTTTATCAGTAGTTGCACTGCTGCTGTCCGCTCTTTTTGTGTTTTCCGCCTTTACGCCGGTAGCAAGGGCGGAGGGGGGAACAAGCAGCGGCAGTTCTCAAAGTGAAATCGGGACTAAGGCCGCGACGGATTTTCCGTATAAAACGGAATTTACCATTACAGATAATAATGGTAAAAATTTAATTGGTCAAACCGATGTAAGCAAAAGCGCCCAGGTGCATCTGAACTATAAGTTTGAAGTCCCCAATAATGTTGACCTCATAGCAGGAGACTCTTATTTCGTTATGCAAATACCAAAGGAAATTGTAACCCAAAATATTTCAGATATAAAGCTCACAGAGGACGACAAGGCGGATGGGAAGTTAATAGCGACGGTACATATTAGCCCTTCAGGAGATGTGACAATTGTTTTTGAGAGCGATGCGGTGGCACAGTCTGATATAAAAGGGCATTTCAGTATTGATACCTCCTTCAATAGTGCTGAAATAGGGAATAGCGACCCGGTAAAAATTGTGTTTACCGTCGCGGGTGAAAGCGTTACCATTCCCATCGGTTTTGTTCAGCCGACAGTAAAAGTTGAAAAATCCGGAATTTATAACGGCAAGGATAATACAATTGAATGGACTGTGAAAGTAAACGGTGACAAGGCAAGCATTGAAAATGCAGTACTGACAGATGATATTCCGATAGGGCAGCAATATGTGGAGAGCCCAGGGGCAAAAATCTCACCGGATGCGACTGGCTCATTCGGATATGATTCTACTGCCGATACAACCAAAACCGGCACGCTGACGTACACATTTGGAGGCATAATTAGCGACACATACACGATTACCTTTAAAACCAAGGTAACTGATGCCGAAATTTTTAAAACAGAAGACAAAACAACTGATGTGAAAAATAAAGCGGTTTTGACTTATGGTTCCGGTAAAACAGTGAACTCCGAAGCTACGGTTCAAGTCAAAACGGATTTTATCAGCAAAGAGGGATACCAAGACCCTAATGATAAAACAAAGATTATTTGGACAATTACGATTAACAGCAACGCACAGCCTATTACGGACGCAACTGTAAAGGACACAATTCCGGATGGATTAGCGCTTGTTGAGGGCACGGTGTTTCTTGATGGTTCTACAACTCCCCTCACTACAGCAGATTACGAATATACTTTAAATGTGTTTACCTATCAATTTACAGGTGCAATTAATGAGCCTCATACAATTCAGTTTTCTACACAAATAACTGATCCTGATTATTTTAAGAAAAATGGTGCCACCTTTTACAATAAAGCGACCTTGACTGGCACGGGGGTTCCCAGTAACGCTTTAGCTACCAAAGAAGTTGGCGTTGGAAATAATATCATTCAGAAAGACGCACAAGGATATGATACGAAAACCCAGGAAATCACATGGAAGATTACTGTAAACACGAGTAAGCAAAATTTAACAAGTGTCAAAGTAACAGACACTATTCCTGATGGGCTGAAATATGTAGAAGATTCGGCGACCATTACTCCCGCTGGCCTGGGTTCGTTCACAACCTTACCGGATACTACTAATAAAATTCTTACCTATGATTTTGGTACTGGAACGACTATTAACAGTACGTATTCCATTATTTTTAAAACCACAGTGACTGATGCTGCCATATTTGCAAATAACGCAACTAAAGATTATTGGAACACAGCAAAGTTATTGGTTGGCGAGTTACTCTCAAGTGATGCTGCAAAACAAACAGTAAATAGTCAAGTTATTGAGAAAACCAGTGCAGGTTATGATTATGCAAATAAAATCGTCACTTGGAAAATTATTGCAAATCGAAACAAGATGAAGTTGACCAATGCCAATGTAACGGATATTATCCCGAACACTCTAACTTTTGTTCCCGGTTCGGTTACAATCAATGGGAACCCGGCGAGTGCAGGAAATTACAGCTATGACAACCCCACTAAAAAATTCACGTATCACTTGGGGGATATCAGTGATACTCAAACCATTACATTTCAAACAAAAATTACAGATTTGTCCGTCTTTGTAAACAATGGGGATGTAAAATTGAAAAACATTGCGACATTGACAGATAACGAATATTCCACAGGTGTTTCCAGCGAGGGAACTGCAACCATCAAGAACACAATTGTCTCCAAAAACGCTGATTATGAAACAGGGAATGATTATATTGACTGGATGGTTAATGTCAATTCCAATAAGGTTGCTTTATCAAATGTAACTTTAACAGATATTTTGCAGGAAGGGCTGGAACTGAATACTTCTTCTGTACAGATGTATCGCCAAACGCTTAATCCGGATGGTACGCTGACCGTCAAAGATCAGGTCAGTTATCCTGCAAGTAATATCACATACAAACCGGATACGAGGGAGATCGTCTTTACTCTGCCGAGCTCAAGTGAAGCTTATCTTCTTACTTTCAGGACAAATATCACGGATAAGACGAAATCACCGTTTGCCAATTCTATTTCCTTTGCTGGAACAGGTGCGAACAGCACTTCTGATTCTCATATAGTAGATATTAAAGATCAAAGTTATGGCGGTGGTGCCTCGGCAAGCAATGGAAGCATTACAGTAATTAAGGTTGACAATGCCGATTCAAGTAAAACGTTGGCAGGTGCGGTTTTCCAGCTTCTTGACAGCAGTCAGACTATTAAAGCAACTTCATTGCTTACTGGATCAGATGGCACCATTAAATTTGACAAATTAAAATTTGATAGAATCTACTATGTTAAGGAAATTACTGCACCAGACGGATACAACTTAAGCAGTGAGGAACATCCGTTTATGCTAACCTCTGCAACTGATGGAAAGAACATCACATATTCTTTTAAAGATACCAAGAAATCCCCTACCGGTGGCGGCGGCAACCCAAGCAGCAGTGAAGTGAGCAGCGTTGCTTCAAGCATGAGCAGTATCGTTTCCTCAACATCCTCCAACCCGAACGAAAACATCGGGGATGACGGTGTGGGCAAAGCGGGCGCAAGCTCCAAGCCGGCTTCCGGCAACCCGAATGAAAATATCGGCGACGACGGCGTCGGCAAAGCGGGCGGCAGCCCGAAAACCGGCGAGAGCAACACCTATCTGCCGATTATCATTGCCTTGATGCTTGCGGCGGCCGTCGTACTGATTCTCGGCACTTACCGCAGCAGGCGCAGTAAAAAAGTTCAATAAATGCTGATACACAGCAATACTGACCGCGCGGCCTTACAAGGGCTGCGCGGTTTTTTGTGCCCTTTTCTCCGCAATTCCTTACCTCCCTCACCGAGGGAGGTGGCGCCGCGCGCCGGAGGGAGTTCGTTCCTCTTCCCAAGCTACACAAGAATATACAATTAATTACAACATCTGCTATTCATTCACGTGACCAAATGCTCTATAATTTAGTCAGAATACGATTAGGGGAGAGCTGCACGAATGAGATATGGCTTTTTTGACGATAAAAATAAAGAATACGTTATTGACAGAGTCAATACACCCGCTCCGTGGACCAATTACATCGGCGTGAACGATATGTGCGCCGTTTTGAGCCAGACTGCGGGCGGATATGTTTTTTACAAATCACCGCAGTACCATCGTATTACACGTTTTCGTCCCAATGCACCGATTGAACGCCCGGGTCATTATGTGTATCTGCGCGACGACGATACCGGGGAGTACTGGAGCATCTCGTGGCAGCCTGTTGCCAAAGATTTAAAAAAAGCAAAGTACGAATGCCGGCATGGCCTGTCATACTCAAAATTCAGCTGCGACTATCAGAACATTGCCGCGCAGCAAACGGTTTTTATTCCGCTAAATGAGCCGGTTGAGCTGTGGGATGTCAAACTGAAAAATAAAGGAAATACCCCGCGCCGCCTCAGTGTGTATTCCTATCTTGAATTCTCATTCCACCATATTGATATGGATAATCAAAATTTTCAAATGAGTTTGTACGCGTCGGGTTCAAGCTATGAGGACGGCATTATTGAAAATGACCTTTATTATGAGGAACAAGGTTACCAGTGGTTCACGTCCAACTTTCAGCCGGACGGCTTTGACTGCCTGCGCGACAGCTTCCTTGGTACATATCGCGACGAAAGCAACCCAATTGCTGTGGAAACAGGAAAATGCTCCGGCAGCTTTGAAAAGACAGGCAACCACTGCGCTGCTTTGCAAAAGAAAGTGATTTTACAGCCCGATGAAGAAATCAGGCTTGCCTTTATGTTGGGTGAGGGAAAACGCAGCGCGGCTGTACCGGTGAGGAAGAAATATTCCAATCCTGCCAATATTGATCAGGCGTTTGCCGCTTTAGCCGATTTTTGGAGCGAAAAATTGAGTAAGCTGCAAGTGAATACGCCGAATCAGGGCATGAACACCTCGCTCAATATTTGGAATCTTTATCAATCCGAAGTCAACATTATGTTTTCACGGTTTGCTTCCTTCATTGAAGTGGGCGGCAGAACGGGGTTGGGCTACCGCGATACTTCGCAGGACGCAATGACCATTCCGCATTCCAATCCTGTAAAATGCAGAAAGCGCATCATTGAGCTTTTGCGCGGCTTAACACAGGAAGGCTACGGACTGCACTTATTTCAGCCGGAATGGTTTGACCCGGAATTGCAGGGAAAGCAGCAGACCTTCAAATCTCCGACGGTTGTTCCCACGCCCAGCCGTTCCGATATGATTCACGGAATTAAGGACGCCTGCTCGGACGACGCGCTTTGGCTGATTGCCGCAATCAGCGAGTATATTAAAGAAACAGCGGAGTTTTCTCTTTTAGACGAAGTAGTTACCTATGCCGACGGCGGTGAAGATACCGTATATCAGCATATGATGCATATTCTTGATTTTTCCGACAGGCAGGTTGGCTCAACAGGAATCTGCAAAGGACTGCGTGCCGACTGGAACGACTGCCTCAATTTGGGCGGCGGAGAAAGCGCAATGGTTTCGTTCCTGCATTATTGGGCCATTCAGCATTTTCTTGCGCTATCCCGCTTTGCCGGGAAAAACGAGGAAGTGAAAAAATACGAAGCGATGGCAGCAAAAGTGAAAAAGGCGTGCAACGACAACCTCTGGGATGGAGAATGGTATATCCGTGGGATTACGGCCAGCGGCAGAAAGATCGGCACCCATATGGACGAAGAAGGGAAAGTACACATGGAATCCAACACATGGGCGGTCTTTTCCGGTGTGGCTGACCCCGACCGTGCAATAAAAGCGATGGATTCCGTTGACAAATATCTCTATACCCAATACGGGTTGATGCTCAATGCACCGTCCTATACAAAGAATGATGATGAAATCGGATTTGTCACACGAGTTTACCCCGGTGTAAAGGAGAATGGCTCTATTTTTAGCCATCCGAATCCGTGGGCGTGGTGCGCGGAAGCAACACTTGGCCGCGGGGACAGAGCAATGAAATTTTACGACGCGCTGCTGCCCTACAATCAAAATGATAAAATTGAGGTTCGTGAAGCCGAACCGTATGCGTACTGTCAGTTTGTGATGGGAAAAGATCATACCGCTTTTGGACGGGCGCGGCATCCGTTTATGACAGGCTCCGGAGGCTGGGCGTATTTTGCCGCGACAAGGTATATGCTCGGTGTACGTCCGGATTTCGACAGCTTGGTCATTGACCCGTGCATACCAAAGGATTGGAGCGATTTTGACGTTACCCGCGTTTGGCGCGGTGCGGATTATCATATCCATGTCGTCAACCCCGACCATGTCAGTAAAGGGGTCAAAACAATTGAACTGGACGGTCAGAAAATTTCCGGGAATGTACCGGCGCAGGCCGCCGGTACACAGCATGAGGTGCAGGTTGTCATGGGGTAACGGCACCGCCGCTTTCCGTACAGAGCGGCTCCTGTAGTGTGCGGAGGAAGGTGTGTAATATGATTAAATTTGGAACTGGCGGTTGGCGCGCGATTATCGGCGATGAGTTCACCAAAGCGAACGTACAGCTGTTAACAGCCGCGATTGCCAAAAAATTAATTGATGAAGACAAAACGCTAAGTGGATTTGTCATTGGGTACGACAGGCGGTTCCTGTCAGAGGAAGCAACCAAGTGGGCAGCGGAGGTCATGGCAGGAGAAGGTATTCTGTGCCGCGTGATTAACAGGGAAGCGCCGACTCCCTTAATCATGTTTACCGTGAAATATTATGACCTGCATTACGGGATGGCGGTGACTGCCAGCCATAATCCGGCAATTTATAACGGAATCAAGGTATTCATGAAAAACGGACGCGACGCCGATGAAATTTTGACCGGCGAGCTTGAGCAATACATGAAAAATATCAATCCGTCCGACATCAAGGTGATTCCCTACGAGGACGGCGTAAAAAACGGAATGATTCAAATCATAGACCCGATGAATCAATATATTGACAGCATTATTCGTTCGATCAATATGGACGCAATCCGCAGCCGCAACCTGAAAATTGCCCTTGACCCGATGTACGGTGTAAGCAAGACGGCGCTGCAAACCATTCTGCTGACCGCCCGCTGCGAGGTAGATGTCATTCATGAGCGCCGTGACGCATTGTTTGGCGGCAGGCTCCCCGCACCGAACAGCAAAACTCTATCCTCGCTGATGAACTATGTCGAAGAAAATCACTGTGATATAGGCATTGCGACCGATGGTGACGCGGACCGACTTGGCGTTATTGACGACAAGGCAGAGTTCCTGCACCCCAATAAAATTTTGGTTTTGCTCTATTATTATCTAATGAAAGTCAAGGGCTGGCACGGCGCGGCGGTGCGTAACATTGCAACCACACACCTGCTTGACCGGATTGCCGAGGATTTCGGTGAAACCTGCTATGAAGTGCCGGTGGGATTTAAATATATATCCTCAAAAATGGTGGAAACGAATGCGATTATCGGCGGGGAATCCTCCGGCGGCCTTACGGTTCGCGGCCATATTCAGGGCAAAGACGGTATTTACGCAGCCGCACTGTTGGTTGAAATGATTGCAACCACAGGACGAAAGCTTTCTGAAATTTACTCCGAAATTACAGATCAGTATGGAACCTATGAAATGGATGAGTGTGATTTTACTTTTTCACAGGAAGTGAAAGATGAAATCACCTCAATTTTACTGGAAGATAAGCTGCTGCCCGAATTTCCTTTTGAAATTGAAAAGGTTTCCTATATGGACGGGTGCAAGGTTTACTTCAAAAATAAAGGGTGGATTATCGCCCGCTTTTCAGGCACCGAGCCATTGCTGCGCATTTTCTGCGAGATGCCGACAATGAAAGCCGCGCAGGCGGCAAGTGAGGTCTTAATACAATTTCTACATCTTTCATAATTCCTCTTTCATGAAGGCAGCTGCGAAATGCAACTGCCTTTTTGATTAAAAATATGGTATAATTTGCTCAATAATATGGCGGAAAACAATGTTAGATGCGGAGGAATCAGGATGAAAAAAACGGCAAGGGAAAAAACGCACGGCGGGATTTCATTAAAATGGGGTTTGATCAGCATTATTTTGGCTTGCTGGATTCTGCCGATTTCCATTATCAGCATTGTCACAGGATATTATATTACCCATAATATCAATGACCAGATTGCGGGAACCATTACGTCGTCCGCAAATAATTCGGTAAGAATCGCAGTTAACCGAATGGATACCGCGATTTCCTCCTCGCGGTACGCTTCCTACAATCCGACAATTAAAGACGCATACAGCAGCTTTCACCAAACAAAGGATGTCAATGCGCTGTATGACCGGATTACCGCGTTTTTATCACAGCAGTATAAATATGATGACAAATTTCTGATTACCACGCTGTATTTCAACGACAAACCGAGCAACATTTACTATACTTTTAACGTTGCATACAATGCTACATTCGGGGTGCGTGAATACCGCGACCATGTACATGAAATGGTGCAGAAGTTAGCGGCAACATTGGGAACAGACATTGGGTTCCTGAATGTGGACGGGCGGATTTATATGGTCAGAAATATTCTCGGCAGCGATTACAAGCCCTATGCGGTGCTGACAATGCAGCTCAATACGGCAAATATGTTTGCCAGCATCAAAAATGTTGTGTGGGAAACGGATACGACAATTTGGCTGAACTCCACCCCTGTTGTTCTGAACGGCACACAGTTTAACCCGCAAAAGTTGGGGGTCGCTTTTCCGGAAGGCAGTAAAACGCTGCAAAACGGAAGCAACCATTTTTTAATTTCCGGAATGAATCAGGGGGCGGCCTACAATTTTTCATATATCATCGGTGTTGACAGCTCGCCGCTGGTTGAGGAACTGTCGGGTTTTAAAAACACACTTGTATGGATGATCATTTTCATGCTGCCGCTGCTTGGCATTGTGATTTGGTTTTTCTCCCGCAACGTGTCCCGCCCGATTGACCGGCTGATCGTAGAGGCAAAAAATATAGAAGAAGGAAATTTTGGCGTGCAGGTTACTGATCAGTTTCACAATCTGGAATTCCGGTATCTTACAGATGCGTTTAACAGCATGTCGTATAAGCTGAAATATCAGTTTGATAGGATTTACAAGGAGGAGCTGGCGCTGCGTGACGCGCGCATTATGGCACTGCAATCCCAAATTAACCCGCATTTTTTAAACAACACGCTTGAAATCATCAACTGGGAGGCGCGGCTTTCCGACAATGTAAAGGTTTCGCGCATGATTGAAGCGCTTTCCACCATGCTGGACGCGGCGCTTGACCGAAAGGGCAAGCCAATTGTCCACGTTTCCGAAGAGATGATGTATGTGGACGCATATTTATACATTATTTCAGAACGACTCGGCAAGCGGCTGACCGTCAAAAAGGAAATTGACCCGGCGCTTTTGGACTTGTATGTTCCCCGCCTGGTGCTGCAGCCGATTATTGAAAACGCGGTGGAACACGGAATTCAGCCCCAGCAAAAAGGGGTTATCAGCATCCGTATTTATCGGGAGGAAAACAATCTGATTTTTGAGGTTGAAAACGACGGCGTGATGACACCGGAGGATGAGAAGCGGATTGAACGACTGCTTTCGGATGATTACGACGCGGCAAATGAAAGCGCAAACAGCCTTGGAATACGCAACGTGAATCAACGATTGAAGATCATTTATGGTGAAAACAGCGGGCTTACAATTAAAATTAACAGGAAAGGCCACGCAGTTTCCAGGATTATTATCGCTATTGACCAATCCAAACAATAATATACAACAAATGGCAAGACTGTCTATTATGTTTTTTCGGGAGTCAGTGTAATATAGTAGCAAGAAGTCCATGGAGTATAATCAAAAATTTATGGAGGTTAAATCATGAAAAGAGTAATTGCGTTAGTTCTTGCAATGACACTTTGCGGCGCAATGTTTGCCGGCTGTCAAAGCACACCGGCGGCGAGTACTGCATCAAAAGCATCGGAAGCTTCTCAAAGCGCGGCGGCTTCTGAACCGGCAAAGCCGGCAGAAATCACAGTCGTAACATCATACGGCGGAGACGACGGCAACAGAGCAAATTATGAAAAAGCGTATAAAGCTTATGAAACAGCCACCGGAAATACGGTCAAGGATGCATCCGGCACTTCCAATGAAGAGTGGAAGTCCAAAATAATGGCTGACTTTGAAACAGGTGCGGAGCCTGATGTGCTTTTCTATTTCAACGGAGTTGACGCAAACAAACTCGTTCAAGGCGGCAAGGTTGTCAGCTTGGATGAAATCCGTAAAGTGTATCCGGATTACGCAAGCAACATGAGAGATGATCTGATGGTCGCTTCTCCTGCCGACAACAAAGTCTATTCCGTTCCTGTGAATGGTTACTGGGAAGGCTTATACGTCAACAAGAAAGTTTTGAAGGCCTCCGGCGTTGAAGTTCCCGGCGCAAATTACACATGGGATCAATTCCTGAAGGATTGCGAAACCATTAAAGCAAAGGGTTACACCCCGATTGCCTGCTCTTTGCAGGAAGTTCCTCACTATTGGTTTGAATTTACGGTGTTCAATCATGATACCGTGGTAACTCATACAAAGCTGCCTGCTGCTTCCAGTGACGCAACCGGTAAAGAATGGGCTGCAGGTCTCAATGATATTAAAACACTTTATTCAAAAGGCTATTTCCCGAAAAACACAACAACCGCGACTGATGCGGAAACCTTCCAGTTGATGGCTGACGATAAAGCGGCGTTTGCAATTGACGGTTCCTGGAAAATCGGTTGGTTCCAACAGAACGCAAAGAGCATTGATGACTTTACCGTTACATATGTTCCGGGTGCCAATCAGAGAAAAGCAACCGATATTATCGGCGGTCTCTCGATGGGTTATTACATTACCAAAAAGGCGTGGGATGATCCTGCAAAACAAAAGGCTTGTGTCGACTTTGTAAAGGCAATGACAACGGATGAAGTTGTCTCCACCTTTGGCGCAACAGCGGTTACTGCATTAAAGAACGGAACAACAGCTCCTTCCGATGCAGATTCCCTTGTAAAGGCCGCGCTTGCCATGACAAAGGGTGCAACCGGAATTGCTCCGGCTGCACAGGATGGCCTAAATCAAACCGCGCGCACCGCACTGTTTGCCGATATTAAAAATGTCGCGACCGGCAAAACAACCGCTGAAAAAGCAATTGATGCCTGCTTAGCAATAAAGGGTTAATTTCATACTGATTTTCCTATTTTCCTAATGAATGTTCATGAAAAAGCCGGAGAGTTACACATCAGCTCTCCGGTTTTCTTTAAGAGGGCGATGAATAAATGAATTCGATGATCTATAAAAAGAAAACTCCGCTAATTATATTTCTTGCTCCCGCGTTTTTGTTCATGACGTTATTTTTGTATTACCCGTTTGTCATGAATGTTTATAACAGTTTTTCCAATATTACAGGCCTTGGCACTGCCGCAAAGGGAATGAACACCCCGTGGTATTTGAATTTTACAAAGCTGTTTCAGGATCCAATTATGAAAACAGCAATGATCAACACATTGCTGCTCATGCTTATGACAATCATTTTTCAGGTTGGCATCGCTTTGCTGCTCGCTTTACTGATCGATAACATTAAAAAGGGCACACAGTTCTTTCGGACAGTGTACTTTTTTCCAATTGTTATTTCCGCAACAGCTTTGGGACTATTGTTTAATCTGATATTTCTATATGACGGCGGCATGGTGAACCAGCTGCTGCTGAAATTCGGCGTGACCGATATGATTGACTGGAAGGACGAGGCACATTATCTTTTTACGATGATGTTACCGGTCATGTGGCAATATGTCGGGTTCTATTTTGTTATTATTGTAACCGGCCTGAACAACATTTCACCGGATATTTATGAAGCCGCGGAAATTGACGGGGCAAGCGGATTTAAGCGTGTGCGGTATATTACATGGCCGCTTTTGCACAATGTTCTGTGCACCTGCCTTACGCTCGCAATTACCGGCGCGCTGAAAGTTTTTGACTTACCCTGGATTATGATGGGAGCCGGTATGCCGATGGATAAATCCTGGCTCACAGGCACCTATATGTATAACCAGACCTTCACAATGGGCGATGTGGATTACGGCTCAACGATTGCGATTGTTATTGTTGTGACCGGCGTTGTCATTTCACAAATAGCGAATCGAATCTTTAAGGAAAAAGATTATTAATGGGGAGGAGAAAAAATGCAAACAACAATTCAAAAAGCGCCTGAACCGGTCAGAACTGGCAGACGTACATTCAGCCTAAGCAAAATAGCAACCTATTTTTTTCTTTCCCTTTGGGCCGTGACAACGATCTATCCCTTTATTTGGGTTATTTTAAACTCTTTCAAGTTAAAGGGACTGATTCGTTCCGATTCCTTTTCTATCCCGACGGGAGGCAATTTTACACTGAATAATTACCAGACTGCTTTTGACCGTGTAGACATTTTGGGCGCTTATAAAAACAGCCTGATTATTTCTATTTCCGTAACCCTTGTCGTCATGCTGCTCGCCGGGTTTGCGGCGTACGGAATGGCACGTTACAGCTTTAAGGGAAAAGCTACTCTCCATTCGCTGATTATTGCGAGTATGATGTTCCCTGTGTTCTCTACAATTATCCCGGTTTTCAGAATGATGTTCGGCTGGCATATCGTAAATACGAACAGCATATCACTTTCCCAGCTGAGCGTGATTTTGCCGCAGATTGCAGGAAACCTCTCCTTCTCGATTGTTGTGCTGATGGGCTTTATCCGCAGCCTGCCGGTCGATTTAGAGGAGGCTGCCTATCTTGAAGGCTGCAATATCTACCAGATTTTCTTTAAAGTGATTCTGCCGATTGCAAAGCCTTCGTTTGCAACCGTGGCGATTTTTACGTTTTTGTGGTCATATAACGACCTGTTTACGCAAATGTTCTTTCTGCGGTATAAAGATACATTTACCATTACGCGTCTTTTGAATGAAATTACTTCCATTGCAGGTGTGAACTACGGCTTAATGGCAGCAGCAGTCGTGCTGGTTGTCGTGCCTGTCCTCATCGTTTATGTTTTCCTGCAAAAAAATATCATCAAAGGGATGACAGCCGGAGCAATCAAGGGCTGAAATCATGCGGTTACGCAAATACAACCTGCAATACAATTGCTGAGGGAGCGTGCCGTTCGGCGGCAGCTTCCTCAGTGGTATCAGGGTATGAATAGAATCGGTATATTTTTTGAACCCTCCAAAAATATACCGATTTTTGCTGTGCTTTATGCTATAATATATTAAATAATTCCCATTTGTAATTCATACTAAAATCCATTTTTTGCCCGGTGCGCGGGAACTCGTAACAGTACTGGAATACAGCAGCGAATGATCTGTTTCACAATATTGAATATGACTTTTTGGAGGCAGGAAGATGTATAAAGTAATTATTATTGATGATGAAGATATTATTGTGCAGGGCCTCAAAAAGGTGGTAAACTGGGCAAAATACGGCTGTGAGGTTGTGGCGACGGCATCGGATGCAAAGTCGGGCGCACAGGCAATCCGTGAAAACAATCCGGATATTTTATTCACCGATATTAAAATGCCTAATATGGACGGGCTAACCATGCTTGCCGGTTTAAAAGGTGAGTTCCACAACATGCAGATTACTGTGCTTACCGGATACCGTGACTTTGAGTATGCGAAACGCGCCCTCCATCTTGGTGTGACAAGGTTTTTGCTCAAGCCGTCCAAAATGAATGAACTTGAGGAAGCGCTTCAGGTGATGACGGAGAACCTTGATAAATTGCAGCCCGATGCGCCGGAAAAACAAAAGGAAAGCGAAGAAGAACATCATGACGGCAACCCCGCAAACAGCTTCATCGTGCGAAGCGCGCTGCAATACATAGAAGTTCATTACGCGGAAAAGCTGACGCTGACCGAACTTGCCGAAAAAACATATGTCAGTCAGTGGTATTTGAGCAAGCTTTTAAATAAATATACAAACAAAAGCTTTTGCGACCTCTTGAATCAAACAAGAATTAAAAAAGCAAAAAAGCTGCTGAAAGACCCGTCTTTAAAAATCCATGAGGTTTCCGATATGCTCGGCTTTAACGATGTCACTCATTTTTCCAAGATATTTAAAAAGATTGAACAAGTGTCACCCAACGAGTACCGCAACAGTAGTCAGGAATAGGAACAAAGTCCTCCCTTGCGGCATATGCTGCGTTTAGGGGGGATTTCTTTGACGACAAATTATCAAGTTCAGGCAGAAGAAATAATCATTAAAAAGGACCTTTATCATAATAAAGTATTGTTGCTGAGTTATACCATTCAATACCCTCAATTTTCATCGGAAAGATTTCAAATGACGTTAAGCAGAATCAACCGGTATTACAAAGCGAAAGCAACCGCCCAGCAGCTGTACTTTGAACATAAGCTGTTCCGAATGGCGATTGAACAATACGAGGATGCAATTAAGAACGGATTTCCGGTGCGAAAATTTGAAGCTTTCGTAGCATATACCATGACGTACAATCAAAATTGTGCCATCAGCCTGTTTTTCGACCGATATGAATATACCGGTGGAGCGCACGGGAATAACGTGCAGTATTCCGACACATGGAATTTACAAAGCGGTGTTCAAATGAAATTGAGCAGGCTGTTTGCCAATCAGAATTATAAAACCTACATTATTAGGATGATTAATCTGCAAATCGCCGAGCAGATAGCAAATGGCACAAATCAATATTTTGAAAATTACAGTGAGCTTGTTACACAATATTTTAATGAGGACAGCTTTTATCTGACACCGCAGGGGGTTGCAATTTACTTTCAGCAATATGAAATCGCACCATATTCAAGCGGCATTCCGACTTTCCTGATTCCGTATTCCAATGGGTACGCAACGCCGCCAAGGTGCAGGTAATTCACCTCTAATATTTGAAAGCCGATGTCGCTGCCGGGCGATATCGGCTTTCGTTATCAGCGACGCTTCATTATTAAATTACGCGATTGAGAATCCATTCTCTCTGTGATATAATTGAGAAAAATAAATGATGAATCAGTTAGCGTGGTGACTCCAAAATGTACATTGACCGCATTGAAATTGATCGGGATAAAATCCAGAAGAACGCACGAAACGCCTACGTTTTTGAATTGCCTTCTCTACGTAATTTAAAATCCTTGACGCTGGAAAAACCGGTTACGTTTCTGGTCGGAGAAAATGGCACGGGAAAATCCACTTTACTGGAGGCAATTGCAGTCGCCTATGGTTTTAGCCCGGAGGGTGGTTCTAAGAATTTTGGTTTCTCCACACAGCAAAACCATTCAGAGCTGTATCAATCTTTAAGGTTTACCAAAAGCGCGTTTCCGAAGGATGGCTTTTTTCTGCGCGCCGAAAGCTTTTATAATGTTGCCACCACCATTGATGAAATGGATGGGTATTCGGGCGGTGCATCTTCATTTATTCAAAATTATGGTGGAAGGTCACTTCATGAGCAGTCACACGGTGAAAGCTTTTTGGCTTTGGTTCTCAACCGCTTTTGGGGAAAGGGCCTGTATCTTCTTGACGAACCGGAGGCCGCTCTGTCGCCGACCAGACAGCTGTCGTTGATTGCACAGATGGGTGAGTTGATTAAAGACCATTCCCAGTTCATCATCGCGACCCATTCTCCAATTCTGATGGCGTATCCCGACGCGGATATTTTGGTGCTGAGCGAACAAGGAATTCATCAGACAGCCTATGAAGAGACGGAGCACTACAAAATTACAAAACAGTTTTTGGATAACCCGGGGCGCATGTTACGTGAATTATTGGATTAAATCAGTGCGCGTGTTGTTTTCACCGGGCGAATCATAAAAAACACAGATTAAGGAAGAGATTATGAGTTATTTATTTATCTGTTATCCTAAGTGCAGCACTTGCCAAAAGGCAAGGAATTGGATGAAGGACAACAATATTTCCTATACGGAGCGAAATATCAGCGAGCAAAATCCGACGGCTGCCGAATTAGTGAATTGGGTGGGTAGGAGTGGTCTCCCGCTGAAAAAATTCTTCAACACAAGCGGCTTGATTTATAAATCCATGCAGTTAAAGGACAAGCTGCCATCTATGTCTGAACAGGAGCAAATTGCGTTGCTTGCCACGAATGGTATGCTGGTCAAACGCCCGTTACTGATTGGTGATGATATTGTTTTGGTCGGATTTCATGCGGAAGAATGGGAACGGTTGAAGTAGCACTATGCGTTCGAACTGAACATAAACTCGGAGTAACGGATTATTCTTAGGAAACGCCGGAAAGAGGAGCAGTAAAATGAAAAATATTTATCAGGAGCTGTTAGAAAAGTTATCAACCAACCACTATGCCGCTGTAATCACTCAGTTTAAGGGCAGAGCGGGAAAGCAGTCGGCTGATTTCAAGAGAACGTTGATTGAAGTCGGTGAGGACAGTGCAATGCAGGAACAAATCGAAAAGGTTTTGCACAGTGGTTCCCCACAAGTAACGGAAGATCAGGATACCACTACCCTGATCGAGCCGTTTTACCCCAAGGAGCGTCTGATTATCTTTGGGGGCGGTCATATTGCGCTCCCGTTGGTGGAATTTGGAGCAAAAATCGGGTTTTCCGTCATCGTTGTGGATGACAGGCCTGATTTTGCCAATCAAAAGAGGTTTCCCTTCGCCAGCGAAGTGTTGTGTGAAAGCTTTGAGCGCTGCTTTGACCGCTTGAATATTACGGAGCAGGATTACCTTGTGATTGTAACCAGGGGGCATCGGTATGACACCGTTTGCCTCAGAAACATTATGCAGAGGAATGAATCTATTTATGTAGGCATGATTGGTTCTAAGCGCAGGGTGATAGCAGTAAAGGAGTTGCTGAAAGAGGAGGGCTTTGACGCGCAGCGAGTGGAGCGTGTCTGTACGCCAATCGGGCTTGCAATTGGTGCTGTCACTCCGGAGGAAATTGCGATTTCCATCATTGCTCAAATTATCAGCAGAAAAAGATTGGATTCCGTGGATAAAGAGAAGTTTCAAATGGTGAACCGTTCGGATTTGGACTTCGACGTATTAAAACTTTTGGCGGATGAAACTTCCGAAGCTAAATCAATCGTTACGGTTCTTTCCTCCCAGGGTTCGGTTCCAAGGCAGGCCGGGGCAAAAATGGTGGTTTATCCGACCGGTCAAATAGCGGGCAGTATCGGCGGGGGCTGCAGTGAAGCTGCAGTCATACGCAACGCGTTGGATATCATCGGGTCTGGCGAGTATATGGTTCAGACGGTGGATATGTCGGGAGACATAGCGGAAGCAGAGGGAATGGCCTGCGGCGGAACAATGAAAGTTTTGATTGAGGACGCCTCGCCTCTTTAAATAAAATTTTAATGATGCGCAAAGCTCTTTGTTACAGGAATAGCTGTAACAAAGAGCTTTGTGATTTTTACCATAATTAAGGGCGCAATACGTGAAAAGTTTTAGATTATTATGGAGATGATTATCTTTATTTGTGGTATAATATAGAATATATTACTAAGATTTTAGCAATATCAAAGATTTTAATTTGAGGAGAATTTATGCTTTCGTTTAAACCAATTGAAGCGGAAAATATTCCGGTTTTGTCAAAATATTTTTCATATCAGAGCTATAGAACATGTGACTACACCATTGCCGGTATCTTTATGTGGAGAAAATTCTTTTACAGTGAATATGCTGTTTATCAAAATGTATTGCTTTTTAAAGTTACATACATTAACGGTATGGTGGCGTTTACCTTGCCCGTCGGTATTGGTCCAATTGACGAAGCATTTGGGCAACTGGAGGAATATGCGCTGCAAAACGGCCTGCCGCTTTCATTTTGTACCGTTCCGAAAGAAGGAATCGCTGTTTTGGAAAAAAGATACGGCGATAAAATTAATTACAGTGAAAATCGGGATTGGTTTGATTATCTTTATTCCGCGAAGGATATGCAGACTTTTGCTGGCAGAAGATTCAGCGGACAGAGGAACCATATCAATAAATTTAAAAAAACTTATCCGAATTACCGGTATGTACCCATTGACGGTCAGAATATAGATAGAGTGATCGAATTTTTCAGCGAATATTCTGAGGATCATGTAAAGGAAAACCCAATCGCCAAGGAGGAATCTTTTAGAGCGAAAGAGATTCTATCGTATTTTGAAAGCTTTGATCTTTTGGGCGGATTTATTGAAGTGGATGATCAAATTGTTGCATTTTCAATCGGGGAAATTGTGGGCGACACGCTTTTTGTGCACATTGAAAAGGCGCTGAAAGAATATGAAGGTTCCTACCAGGTAATCGTAAAAGAATTTGCAGCGCATACGGCAAATGAGAAAGTGGTTTATATCAACCGTGAGGAAGACATTGGTGATTTGGGGCTGCGAACCTCTAAGCTATCCTATCATCCGGTACAGATACTTGATAAATATTTTGTGAAAGTAGAGTCGTAATTTAGAATCCTGCTGCTTTCATCCTTATAAATGAAAAAATTAGGGCGTACTTGCCAATTGCAAGTACGCCCTAACGCGATTGATTCAGTCATTCAGCCGTCCGTCTTTTGTGAAAAAGGTTTTGTATCCCAATGTGACAAACAACATGACACAAAGAGCCGTGCTGCCTAAAATGGCCAGCATTATACCAATTTGATATTTGATGGCGGTTATTGGAAAAGTTCCCGACAAAATCTGGCCGGTCATCATTCCGGGCAGTGAAACAATCCCCATCGTGAGCATGTTGTTCATGGTGGGTAAAATGGCGCTGTCAAACGCGTCATTGACAATCTCGCGTACAGCACGGACGGGCGTTGCTCCAAGCATCAGGGAATTTTCGACGATAGACCGCTTGTCCTGCATATCGGCACAAAGCTTATTTGCCCCAAGGGAAATACCCGTCATGGAATTTCCTACAATCATTCCCGAAATCGGTATAAAATACTGCGGGTTGAACCACGGGCGTACTCCCAGTACAACAACGATAAAAAATGCAGCCGTTGCAAGCGCTCCCAATATCAAAGACAGCCCGGTAATCATCTTGAGCTGCGTTGACATAGCGGTTTTTACTCGCTTGAAGGCATTGATGACCGCGGCGGTTATCATCAGGAGAATCATCAGCGAGGTAAGCCACCAGCTCGGGTTTTTAAAAACATACATTAAAATGTTGCCCATGATGACCAATTGTACCGTCATACGTGTAGTGGCAATCAAAATCTGCTTTTCCCGCCTGATTCCACGGGCTTTGAAAATTACAAGAAGGATGAGCACAAAAATATAAGAGATGGAAAGCTGAAGAACGGTTAAATCCATTACTGTGTTGTTCATTGCGGTTCGCTTCCAATCCGGCCGTTTTCTAAATAAATGAGGGAGTCCTGATACAAGGCCGCAATATTTTCCGAATGGGTGACCATAATAAGTTGCTTTTTCCGTTCGCCTGCAAAGTCTGCAAGATTTTGGATGATAAAATGCTCGGTTTCCTTATCCAATGCGGAAGATGGCTCGTCCAATAAATATGTATCGGCGTCCATCAGCATAACGCGCGCCAAACAGAGGCGCTGCTTTTCACCGCCTGAAAGGGTGCCGCATGGGTCATCAAGATCTTTGTCAAGCTCTACGCGTGCAAGACCCTCAAGCAGCGCATCTTCTGAAGCGAGTGGCTTTTGCGAGAACTCTAAACCGATTTGCAAATTTTCACGAATGTTTCCGGGATAAAGAACAGGAGTCTGCCCTAACATAACGACATTGCGCCGCAGGCGAACAACATCTGTTTTTGCAATATCGGCTCCGTTATAGAGGATGGTGCCCTCATCGGGGGCATTCAGACGGTTCAGCATACGGAGCAGGGTGGTCTTTCCGCTGCCCGACGTACCGGTAATGCAGGTGATCTGTTTATCAATTATTAAATTTGGAATATTTAGAATCTGTTTGAATTTCAAGTTTTCTATTTCAAACATTATTTCACCTGATTTCTTTTTGTGATATTCCAATATAATAATTTTAACAGCTAAAATACCGTTTGGCAACTGTTTCAGAGTAAAAAGATTTATTGATGATGTACAAGGTTAATTCGAGATTATGTTGCAGCACCAATGCTTTATTGCTACTGAATGGTTTTCTGGAAAAGAATCAAAGCCAGCAGCAACAGCTTCCGCTCTGCTGTTTGCTTTTCTTCTTGATTTTGGCCAGCTCCTCAGTCAGTTCATATACATTGCCGAATTGGTAAATTTTGTTGTTGATACCCGCGATAGAAAGAGAAATCAGCGGAAATTTTTCGATTGCGCCATGCCTGTCCTCTGCAATAATATATCCGTTTTGAATATCTTGGGGATTGTAATACTGCAGTATTTCTTTATCAAACTCATTGATAATCATTCCGCACAGGCTTGCACCTTCGTGGTTGCTTAATATCACGACAAAGTCATCACCGCCCACGTGGCCGGCGAACTGCCCTTTGGGCAAAAAGGTAACGATCAGGTCGGCCAACAGCTTGATAATTAAATCCCCATTTTCAAATCCATATACATCGTTATATGCTTTAAAATTATCAATATCAAAATAAAGGATACAATACGGGCTTTCATCAGAAATGCACTGCTTCATTTTTTGTTCAATGATCAAATTCCCGGGCAGGCCGGAAAGAGGATTCTGGTACTTGGCATTTACCACCTCAATTTCGGTTGTTTTTTGAAGAAGATCTTTGATGGTTACGGTTCCCAGATATTTATCTTCCTTTGTCACAACAATAAAATCGTATAGCTTTTCCGGCGGACGTGACATGGCCAGGTGGGACACCGCGTCGATCGGTGTTTGGTAATCTACTGACATAAAGTCGCGGTCCATCAAACAAGAAATGGGCCTTTTTTGGTTTAGACTGAATCCATATCTTCCGCTGAGCTGTAAAACCAGACGTGACTTTGTTACAACCCCTAAAACAGCACCGTCTTCCACAACACACATCCCAAATAAGGACAAGTCACTCCTCAGTTTTTCAAAAACAGTTTCTACATTGGAACATGGTGGAATGGTTTCTGTGGCAGAGCAGATATTTTCAATGTAGATATTGCTCACTTTTCCCCCAAAAACATGGTTTTTTCGCCGGTTTGCCTCGTTTAAAATTTCAAGCACCTCGGGCTCTATTCCCTGAGGACTATCGCTTGGTCTGCGTAAAAAATATCCCTGCGCATATTGAACGCCTAAGTTTATCAGTGTGGTTAATTCTTCTTTGCTTTCCACGCCCTCGGCAATCAGGCTGATGTTTGAAATGTGGGAAAGTTCCACCATGCTTCTTACCAGTGCGAATTTCATGCTGTCGGAGTCGATGTTGCGGATTAACTGCATGTCCAATTTAATGAAATGCGGGTTGACGTCACTGATAAGATTCAGGCCGGAATAGCCGGCACCGGCATCGTCCACGGCAATTTTATAATTCTGGTTTTTATAATGGGAAATCGTGCCCTTGAAACCGCTCATATCGGAAACGGCGTTACGCTCTGTTATCTCAAAAATAATGCTTTCGGGTGTAATTCCATACTGCTCCAAATATTCTCTGGTGAAGCCCTGCTTGAATTTTGCGTCATGCATAATGTTAGGATTTACATTGAGAAACAGTTTCTTATCATAGGGCGGCTGCAACTGGTGGTAGGCTGTTCGCAACGCTGTTGTACGGCAAAGCAGTTCAAGGTCCCAGAGGCGGCTGCTTTCTCCTGCAAGTCGGAATAACTCCTCTGGATTTGCAATATCAGTTTCACAGGTGATTCTACTCAGCGCTTCATGTCCGATAATAGTGCCGTCACGCAGTGAAACAATGGGCTGAAATACGGTTTTCAAATTGTGTCCGTTAATAATCTGATCCAATTGCTCTGTTGTTTTTTCTTCCATTCAATAGCCACCATTTCTCCTAATGAAACAAACCCGCCATCTGTTTAGTTTGTCTGCTTTAGGAATATTTGAGTTTTGAAAGTGTGTGAAGTAGGCACTATTTTGTCCGATATCTGCTATTTTAAGTTTACTGTATATTATATAGGATTTTTGTCCATTCAATGTTAGAAACAGGTTAAATCAACCATAAAAACAGAAAAATTACGCTTTTCCTGTTTTTATGATATAATATAAATTATAATACAGGACAAGCGGGTGAAATCAAGATGGATGCAGCACAAAGGCGCGAGGGCATACTCGAAATTCTGAAAGAAAATTCACAGCCGGTCAGTGCAAACGTTATCGCAAGCCGGTTTGCAGTGAGCCGCCAGATTATTGTGGGGGATATTGCGCTGCTGCGTGCGGCGAATATAGCCATATCTGCAACACCGCGCGGATATATCTTGATCGACCGCAACAGTGACACGGATAAAATAACGCGTACCATCGCTTGCAGGCATAACAGGGATAACCTTGCGGAAGAACTGTACACCATTGTTGACAACGGCTGCGGGCTGATTGATGTTATCGTGGAGCATAGCATTTACGGGCAAATTTCGGGACAGCTTCACATTTTTTCACGCTATGATGCCGACTGTTTTTTAGAAAAGCTAAAAAAAGACCACGCGGTTCCCTTGTCCGACCTAACCGGAGGGGTGCATTTGCACACGATTTCATGCTCCTCGGAAAGCGCGTATGAGCGAGTCCTTTCCGAACTGAAAGCAAAAGGAATTTTGTTTGAAAAGTGATTTTGCACTTGACAATTACGGTGCCTCCATTTACAATACTAATTACAGGTGTCATGACACGTGTAAATATATTAAGTCTGTGATTAGGAAGGCATTCAATGATGAAACGTGATACAAAGCTGCAAACAATGGTTGTTGCTGCGCTGTTGTGCGCAATTGGCATTGTCATTCCGATGTTTGCCCCGAAAATTGTTCTGGAGCCAGCCTCCTTTACGCTTGCAAGCCATGTCCCCATTTTTATTGCTTTGTTTATTTCGCCGCCGGTGGCTTTGGCGGTGTCAATCGGCACTACAGTTGGTTTCCTGTTTGCAGGGTTTCCCATTGTGATTGTGCTGAGGGCTTTAACTCATGTAGTCTTTGCAACAACAGGGGCGTTTGTTCTGAAAAAAATGCCAAATATGCTTACCACTTTTGGCGGTTCGGCAATATTTGGACTGATTATGGCTGTCATTCATGCATTTTGTGAAGTTGCCGTGGTTACCCTTTTCTATTTTGGGAATAGTATGAGCAAAGAGAATTATGCGCATGGCTATATTTTTTCGGTGATTTTGGTTTTGGGTGTTGGAACCATTGTTCACAGTATGATTGATTTTGGTATCGCTGTATTCATCTGGAAGCCGTTGAGCAATGTGGTTCACATTCCGTACAATGCAAAGGTTCGCACCAAAATTAAGGCTGTGGTACAGTAAACAGCTTTATTGTAATGAAGAATCGATCTTAGACAAAGCACCTCCTGCTGCAATGTTTTACGTTGCAGCAGGAGGTGCTTTTGATTTAAGCCAAAAACCACCAGCTCTGCTGGTGGGAAAAAAGCTTAAGCTATGGACAGAAATAAAACTCCCCGATATATTAAAGTTAAGGTCTGTCAACCTAACCCAAAATATCGAGGAGGTCTTCAAAATGAAAGACATAAATAGTTTAGAACATACAAAGTGGAGATGTCAATACCATATAGTATTTGCGCCCAAATATCGAAGACAGGTGATATACAGAGAAATAAAAGCGGACATAGGATTCATAATACGAAAATTATGTGAGCAAAAAGGAGTAGAAATCATAGAAGCAAATGCTTGCCCAGATCATATTCACATGCTCATAAGTATACCACCGAAATACAGTGTATCATAAATAATGGGCTATCTCAAAGGAAAAAGTAGTTTAATGATTTTCGATAGACATGCAAATTTGAAGTATAAATATGGGAATAGACATTTCTGGGCAAGGGGTTATTATGTGGATACAGTGGGTCGTAATTAGAAACAGATACAAGAATATATTAAAAAGCAATTAGAAGAAGATCAGATTGCAGATCAAATGAGTCTGAAAGAATACATTGACCCGTTTACGGGTAGCAAGGAAACCAAGGCATAAAATAGAACACCCCTTTAGGGGTTGCCCGAAAAAGCAATACAGTTGGCAGACCTTTTCGGAGCCCCTTTAGGGGTATTGTTTGTTAAATGCCCTTATAGGGCTTAATCATGCCTCCGGCTTAGCCGGAGGTTTTGACTGAGTGCTTTATTTTAAGTGGATTTTGCACCTGGATTTGTTTTCGTTTGTGTCGCCTCCGGTGTTTTAGGGATTTTTTTTCTTGTTTGAATCTCCGCTCCTATAAGGATGATGATTGGAAAAATGACTTCAAAAGGAAAAGAATAAATTCGGTAAGCGGAAACAAAGGCAAACAGTTCTGTGGTGTTGGAATAAAGCAGACCTGTCAAAGTGGCCATGAGCAGACCGCATGGAACGACAGCCGTTTTTTGGTTTGAAAAATTTAATATTTTTGTAAGACCAAGAGAAGCTGTATACAGGCAAACGCAGGCCTTAATAAATCCGGCCAGCACCAAATTCAAACCGATGATTACTTCAACTCGATTAAAAAAATCTCCAAGTGAAATAATGCTGACAGCTTGGTAGGAGGGGTAATAAAACATTCCCGCAGAAGGTATACCAAGGATAAGAATATTTCGCAAATATACAATTAGTATCATCGCAATGGTGAATGCAAGGGCTTTCAAGTAAATTTTAAGCAGATTAATATTGGAACTAACCGATGAAAAAAAGGAAAGGCACACCACGACCTCGCCCAAGGGCAATGCAAAAAGGGTGAAACATCCACTTGCCAACAATTTTAGATCTGTGTTCAGAACTGGCTTTAAATTATCGAAATTCATATCTTTAAACCCGAGGAAGACGGTAATTATAACTGAGACCTCCAGAATAGGCCAGCAATATTTAGATAGTCTTCCTATATTTTCCGGGCCGCTTTTTACCGACCAGACCGAAAGCAAGATAATAAATGTTGTAGTTAGAATTTCTGGAGTTTCGGGCATATTTAGTATCTTAATGAACGTACAAAACGTTTTAATGACCATGGCACCAAGATGAATTGCGAAGAATACAAATATAAACGATATGATTTTTCCAAATACATTCCCAAATATTTTTATTATTATTTCAAACAGATTTTGGCCGGGATACAAGTGAATAAGTCGTACAGATAAGAAGATCAAAGGTAAAGTTGCGACGGCCGCACCCAGAATGGAAACCCAGTAATCCTGCTTAGCATCTTGATTATAGCCCACTATTACAAGGCTGCCTAACCAAAACATGATGAGAATGCATTGCATTTGCTTGCCAGTTATCATGTGGTCGCTCATTATTTACACCTCATTACAAATGGAAAATCGAATCAATGGTGTGTTGTATCATCACATTGAAATATGGAAATTTAAATCCCAGACCGGACATTAAATTTATAATAAAAGTCAGCAGATAAATAGGAATAGAAAGGTATAGCACTTTTTTCTTTTTCTTTTTAATCAACGGAATTAAGTCGATAAATATAAAAATGCCGTATAAAACTAAGACGACTGCTATTGAATCCATATTAATCGCCAACCTTTACTATTGTCTTTGCTGTTGCGGTGTTTGTTATTTTCATATCAACGGATATGGTATATTTTAATGATGGAAAAGATTTATCCCAACTCGATTTATTTTTCTTCCACCAGTCCGGCATACTACGGCTGATTGAAGCTCCGAACCCAAAAATATCGCTTTTATATTCCTTTTGAACTTTTTTGATTAAGTCCGAAACACCGGCTTGCATCGTTGCATCAGCGCTTTTCTCAACCTCTTTAATTCCGTCTTCAGTCAAATAATCCTTGGCTGTTTGATCTTCCGCAAAAGCAGCTTGGGTTTCTATCTTAATGTTCATCATTACGCTTCCGTTTAAAATGACAGGAGTGACTTTGGTTTGGCTGCTTATAATTTCGAGTGCAACATTTTTATCCTTTGAATCAAGGTTTGTCAAAAACAAACTGTCACTAATCTGATTTTTTAAAAATAGAAGAAATTTAGATTCATCAGAATCTAAATAGCCAACTAATTTGTCCTTTTTGAATACTGCGGTACCATCCAACTCTGTCGTCTTGCCTCTATTTGATTCGGTTACTTTAATTGCAGGCAGAATCAGGGAAGTATCATCCCCTCCTAACATGTCGACTGCCTCGTATAGTTCCACCTTCGGGGATTTAGACAGATGTACAGAGCTCAATTGCAGAGCTTTGGAAATTTCAAACGATTGAAGCGTATCCGTTACCGGCTTTGGGCGTAGGATTTCGCCGGCTGTTTTCTCTTTGGAGATGATTGGCTTGATCGTAAGCCTTAATTCGGTGTCGCGAGTAATCCAATCCAGCAAGGGAGCTATTCCTTCTGATGCAATGTCTTGATTGATCACAATGATATTGCAGTCACTGAAGAACAGCTTTTTCTGAGTCTTTGCAATAGCGTTTCGAACGGCGTCAAAAATAGTATCTCCATCGCTTTCCAATTGCTCTGCAGCGGCTTTATTTTCGGCCAAATTGAGTAGTTCAAATGTCAGATGATACTTATGTCCCTGCTCGCCTTTGTCAATAGCAAATCCGGAAACCATGGTAAGACCATCCAACTCACGGTAATTCCAACAACCGGTAAAGCAAAGCATAACCATGATTAACAGAAGAATACAACAACTTTTGATCACTTTCATCGTGTACTTCTCCTTGAAGCTTCTCTTGTTTTGTTCTGCGACAAATATTTTGGCCTATTTTTCATAGTCCACCAGGGGGATCGAACCATAATATCTTTTCTGTCCTGGAAGCTATTCGCATAGGCACTGTTCATAATTGGAATTCCAAAGGAATTAACCGAAAAAAGGTGAATTAATAGCCCCAATGTACCGAACATGTACCCATATAATCCCATGATTGCGGATAGACCTATAAAAATGAAGCGAATTAGAATGTCGGCTCCCTTGATTCGCGGAATCATCAGCCCGCATATTCCTGTTAGACCTACAATAATTACCATTGGTGCGCTGACCAACTTAGCTTGGACCGACGCTTGCCCAATGACCAGAGCACCGACTATGCTTAGGGCTTGTCCCATTGAGCCGGGCATTCTGGCTCCGGATTCCCGGAGCATTTCGAACACCAGAAACATTAATATCGCTTCTAATACAGTGGGAAGCGGAACGCCCTGACGTGCTAATGATATGCTCATCAGCAGTGGGGTCGGAAGTAATTCCTGATGAAATGTTACCAGCGAAACATAGAGAGCAGGGAGACTTGTACCAATAAAAAAAGCAATCATACGGAGAGCGCGGTTAATGGAGGAAAAGTAAAAATTGATGTAATAATCTTCATCACTTTGAAAATTTTCCACAAAAAGATATGGAGCGGTTAAAACTACAGGAGTTCCGTCCAAGAACAGCGCTACCCGACCCTCAAGAAGCTTTGCTGCGACAATGTCAGGCTTCTCCGTACTTCCTATCGTCTTAACGGGGGAATATGGTGAGTCCTTGATAAATTCACTGATATAATTTGAGTCCAGGGTACCGTCAATCGAAAATGTTTTCAGCCTTTTCTTGAATTCGGCGAGTACTCTTTTATTTACGACGCTATCAAGATAACAGATACACGCTTTTGTTTTTGTTCTGGTTCCGAAAACTTGAAATTCCATTTTTAAATCAGGGGTTCTGATTTTGCGGCGAAGAAGAGACAGGTTCATCATAATGGCTTCATTGAATCCTTCGCGAGGCCCACGGATAACTTTTTCATTGTCCGGTTCCGAAATTGAACGGCTTGCCCACCCTTTTGTATTCAGAATCAGAACTTCGGCATAACCCTCGACCAGTAAGGCAGAATCGCCGTAAACAATTCCCTGCACAATGGTTTCGGTGTCGGATGTCCTTTCTACGCTGTCGGATAATGTTACCTGCTTGGCAATCACATCAAGCAGATCATGTTCTTTCCACTTTGCTCTGTATTCAAGTATCGGTTTAATAATATCTTCATTCAAAAGTTTATTATTAACCATGCCGTCAATATATACGATGCAGCATTGAATGGATGGATCAGCTCGATTTTCAATTTGACGAAATTGCAGGGTTTCATCATTCTTAAAAATTGATTTTAGTAAATGAATATTCTCATTTATCTTATTTGTGAAAATTATTTTCTCATAAGACTGAGTCTCATCTTTTTCCATTTTTTCTCCCTCCGAATGATTGATTTCTGAACTTTCTCAGTTGTTAATATCTGCCATATTTCAAGAATTATGCGTTGGCAAATCCACAAACTTTATATTGCAAGGCGATCGGTCCAAGAACACTGTTGTAAGCTTACCAATTAAATATATAGAAAATCCGTATCACACCATCGTTCATGGTCGTGTGATACGGATTTTATCTACACCTTTTTGTATTTTAGCCTTGTGGCCATCCCGCCGCGAATGTGCCGCTGTGCCTTGTTGATTTCGAGTATTTGCTTGACCTGCTTATACAGCTGTGGATCAACATATTTCAAACGCTGTGCCACATCCTTGTGTACGGTACTTTTACTGACGCCGAATTTTTTTGCTGCGCCGCGCACGGTCGTTTTGTTCTCGATTATGTACTCGCCGAGTTCCACGGCGCGCTCCTCAACAATGCCTTTCACTTTTCTGCCTCCCCGACTTGTTCTGTCGTTTATGTATATGCGAGGGAGAACCGAAAATATGAGAAGATAGCGCAAGAGGGTACGGAAATTCGTAATTTTTTTATACAGGCTGGCATTGCTTTAACGGCAGGAACAAACAAATTCTCAAAGCATCATGTCAAACGGCGCCGCAAAAAATTGCGGCGCCGTTTGTTGTTGCTTAATTCTTTCAAAATTTTGGTTGCAAGAAATTAATTTCGTACCATAAAACCCATTCTGATTAGAATTATTCGTATTTCTCATTCGTTGATTCGTTTTGATGATCTATGTACACAATGGGATCGGGGGCTTCGCTATTCACAAATTCTGGGGCATCTTCCTCAGCTGCAATCCCGGCCGCGTCGTTTAGTTGGAATTTGCTGACAAGGTTTTGCAGAACTTGCGCCTGCATCGATAAATCTTGACTGGCAGCAGCGTTTTCTTCCGAAGTTGCTGAATTTGTTTGTACAACCTGTGTGATTTGTTCGATTCCAACGCTGACTTGTGCGACTGCCGATGCCTGTGTGTTGGTTGCCTTCGATATTTCGGCAATTAAGTCTGTGGATTTTTTGGAACTGACCATAATGGCTTTAAAGGATTCAGCGGTTGAATTCGCAATTTTAGTGCCGTTGCTCACAAGCGAAACTGTGTTCTCAATTAAAACGGCAGTCTGCTTTGCAGCTTCCGCGCTTTTACTGGCAAGGTTTCTAACTTCATCCGCAACAACGGCAAAGCCTCTGCCTGCGGAACCGGCCCGTGCGGCCTCAACGGCAGCGTTAAGCGCCAGAATATTGGTTTGAAATGCTATATCCTCAATCGTTTTTATGATTTTGCCGATCTGCATTGAAGCGGCGTTGATGTTGTTCATTGCGCAAAGCATTTCTTCTATATTATGGTTTCCTTTTTCAACTTCACCGGTGGATTGCTTTGCAATAGAACTGGCAACCGATGCATTTTCGGCGGTTTTTTGAATTTGAGCTGAAATTTCAGTGATAGTAGCCGACAGCTCCTCAGTTGAACTTGCCTGCTCCGTCGCACCCTGTGATATTGCCATTGCGCCGTTAGAAATCTGTTCTGAGCGTGCAGAAACCAGTTCAGCCGACTTGCTGATGTCGAACAGAGTATGATTGAGCGAATAGATAATGTTGTTCAGCGCTTCTTTGATATTTAAAAAATCACCATAATATTCGTGCTCTGTCTGCACCGATAGGTTGCCGGCGGAAATCGCGCTGAGTACCGTTGATATTTCGCCTACATAGGTTTGCAGGCTGTTAACTGTATTACTAAGGGCATATGCAACTTGCCCAACTTCATCCTCAGAATGAATAGTAAGAGCAACCGCATCCTTGTTTGCAATGCCAATTTCGCCGTTTTCCATGTTGTTGGCAAGTGCCACAACTTTACTGAGTGGGGTTTTAACAATTTTATTAATAAATTTAGTCAGAACGATTGTGGAAATAACAACCATGACAAGAGCGATAAGAATGGAAAAAATAATTATAAAATTCGTTTGTTGCTCTGTCGCCGCAATGTTTTTTCCAGCAAATAAAATGCCGATTACATTTTTGTTGGCATCCAAAATAGGCTGATAACTGGACATGTGATTACTGCCTAAAATATTTGTTTTCCCATTGTAGGTCTGTTTTTTGCCAATGACCTGTTGTGCGATATCACTGCTTAATTTTGTTCCGGTCTGATGCTTTCCGTCTTTCACAATGGTTGTGTTAATGCGTTCATCACCAAGGAATACGGTAAATTCACAGCCAGTAAGTTTTTTGAGCTGCTCAAGGAAAGAACTGTTCTGTAATGAAATAATGGCCGAGGCCACGCCAACAATCTTATTTCCATCCACAATAGGAGTAGCACTGCAAATGCACAAATTTTTTCCGGAAACCACTTCCGTCACAAGGCTCGACTTGCCCTGCAAAGCTTGCTGTACGTGACTTAACTTTGCAAAATTAGTGAGATCTAAATCATTAACATTGTTTTTTGCAACGACATTTCCTTTTACATCGGTAATAAAAGCGTAGGACAAACCGTTTCCCTTCACACTGTCCATTACGTCCGACGTCATTGTATAAATGTTTTTAATTGCGATGGCACTGACTAAATCTTGATTTTTTGCCAATTCAGAACTCGCTGCTTGAACAGTTACGCCATAGCCTTTTATAGTATCCGACATACCGCTTAGCGCGACCTCGACTTCGGATTGTAAGGAATTGTTAAAAGCCTGACTCGTGAAGATTGAGACAACAGATACAACAATTGCTAAAATAATTGTCAAAGATGTAATAAAAAAAACAGAAAGCTTTGTACTGAGACTCTTTAGACCTTTTTTCAAAAAAAACGCTCCTTTTACTGCTTTAATTTACTTTTCAATAAATGTTATTGCAGATGCCGACATTCTTCGCAGAATTACCATCCCAATAATTATAATGTCCTCCCTCATAGGACGTTATATAATAAATTCGAGGAAAACCGTATGGAGTATTGCGTTTAGACTTCCATATAAAGTATCAACAAGAATTATATCGGTTATAAACAAAAAATATTAAGCTAATATTACAACAAAACATAAATAATTATTGCTTTTTTGCAACAGAATAAACATGATATTTTTGTTCATATTTTATACACGGAATTGATTTATCGCATTGATTTCAGATGACTTTTGTATTACACTAAAAGAAAAATGAACGGTGAGTGAGTTTTGTGTTATATAAGGTTTGGGCAAGGAATGACTTGAACAGTTTATGGGGTTATCATAATTTCAGGGAAACAATAAAAGGAACAGTTTATTCTTACGATATTGTGGATGATGTGCTTTGCTCCGTAACTTATTTAGTTGATAGCCCCATCCCAAAGGAATTGTTTGAGCAATATTTTTTTGATTTCGAGATTATCAAGCATTAATTTAAATGTTCACTTTGCAAAGTGAAAATGACTCTGGTCTGATCGCAAATCTGCACCCTCACAAATTTGTGGGGGATTTTTTTGCCTGATTTTTGCTTTACTGTCTGTTCGTCATAAAAATATGGCTGAAATTAAAAGATTTAGGCAAAGTAATATGTGATTGCTTTGCAGAGTGCAAGAACCCTACGGATTGTTTGAACATCAAAATAGTATTGACAAATAAATTAAATTTTGCTATAATACAAATGCTTTGAACATCAAAGCATTTTTTATTTAAAGGGGTGAACTGTATTGAGCAGTGAATATTCTCAGATTAACAATTTTCTTGTAACTGTATTTAATGAGGTCTTGAGGACAGAGGAAGCCAGCCTAAAAACAAAGGAGTTCCACAATCTTTCGATGAGGGAGATGCATGTGATAGAGGCAGTATGCGATGCAGCCGAAAGCGGAAAAAACACAGCGTCTGAAATTGCGTTTTCTCAGAAAATTACGGCGGGTACACTAACCACTGCAATTCGAACGTTAGAAAAAAAAGGATATGTATTGCGGAGCCAGGATCAGCGGGACAAAAGGGTGGTAAGAATTTTGCCGACGGAAAAAGGAATCACGGCAAATGAAGTTCACGCTACCTTTCATCACGAAATGGTTTCCTCCATCATGTCAGCAATGAAAGAGGATGAATTGGCCATGTTTGTAAAAGGGCTGGCCGCCGTACAGAATTTTTTACAGAATAAAAGCAAATAGAGGAGGGCTTCTATGGCCATTCGTATTATAACGGACAGCACTTCAGATATCCCGCTTGACCAGCAGGAAAAACTCGGGATTGAGATTGTTTCGCTCAGCGTGCGGTTCGGTAACGAAGAATATCTTGATGGCGTGAACCTTACGAAGGAAGACTTTTATAAAAAGCTTTCACAGTGTGAGAAGCTGCCGACCACCGCTCAGGTAAACCCTGACAAATTTGCTGAAGTATTCAGAAAATACACGGATAATGCAGATGAAGTCATCGGTATTTTTATTTCAAGTAAATTAAGCGGTACTTTTCAGTCGGCGGAAATTGCGAAAAACATGTTAAATGATAACAATATTTTTCTTGTTGATTCACTTTCCGCAACCTTTGGATTAGCACTTTTGGTATATGAAGCGGTTAAAATGCGGAATGAGGGGCACTCTGCAAAAGAAATATACAGTGCAATAAAGAAGCTTACCGGCAGACTGAAATTTTATGCTGTCGTTGATACATTAAAATATTTAAAAATGGGGGGGAGGCTGTCGTCTTCCTCCGCATTTCTGGGCACAATACTCCATATAAAGCCAATTATTTCTATCGCGGGTGGTGAGATTGTTCCGTTTGATAAGAAAAAAGGGCTTAAAGCCGCCGCAGAGTGCATTGCGCAAAAGCTTGCAGAAGTAAAGCCGGATACAGGCTATCAAATACTTTTCGGTGATTCCGCTGCGCCGGACTTGGCCAAAATGCTGAAAGACGCGGTCAGCGCAACAGTGGATATCGGAAGCAGCGAAGCAATTGCAATCGGTGCTGTTGTCGGCACACACGCCGGCCCGGGTTGTGCAGGCGTAGCCTACATTGCCGCTGCGGGTGACTGAATCATGGAGGATAAAATGAGTTTTAATATTATTGGAACAGGAAGCGCTTACCCGGAGTCCTCAAAAACAAATGATGAGCTGTCGCTGCGGATTGCCACTTCAGATGAGTGGATTTCCACAAGGACTGGAATCAGAAGCAGGCATATTATAACCGACGGATCCCTGTCGGATTTAGCAGCTGAAGCGGCAGTGCGGGCTTTGAAAGATTCCGGAACCTTGGCGCAGGATCTGGATTTGATCATTTGTGCTACGGTTCGCGGTGATACTCTTACGCCTTCTTTGGCATGCCTGGTACAAAAAAAGCTTGCCGCAACTTGTCCTGCGTTCGATGTAAACGCTGCCTGTACAGGGTTTATTTACGCGCTGGATGTTGCCTTGGGCTACTTTGCAAGGAATAAAGCAAAAAGAATTCTCGTTATTGCCGCGGAGGCGATGTCGAAGCTTGTGGATTGGAATGACCGTTCCACCTGTGTACTTTTCGGTGACGGTGCGGGTGCGGTAGTGTTGTCACAGGGTGACGGGCTGCTGTCCATCAAAATCAGCGCCAGCGGGGATGAAGATTTGCTGAGAATTGACAGCGCCACAGGGAACTGTCCATTTTCTGAAGGCAGCACTGTAAACCCGTACCTTCAGATGAACGGTAAGGAAGTTTACAAATTCGCTGTTGCCGCCATGTGCGGCGATTTGGCAGAGGTGATTCAGGAGGCCGGGCTGACGCAGGAGGATATCGATTTTGTACTGCCTCATCAGGCAAACCTCAGAATTATTGAGACGGCGAAGGGAAAACTTGGAATATCTGCGGAAAAATACCGCTCCAATATTGAGCATTTTGGCAATACTTCGTCTGCCAGCATTCCTATTCTGCTTGATGAATTGAACAGGGCAGGCGAATTCAAAAAAGGGCAGGTGCTGGCGCTGACTGCATTTGGCGGCGGATTGACGACGGGCGCTTGTGTGATTAAGTGGACTAATGAAACAAAACCGAAAGGAAATGATCAAAATGATATTTGAAAAAACTGCGAAGATTCTGGCGGATTACAGGGATATGGATATTGCGGAAATCACCATGGAGACTAAATTTGAGGATATCGGTTTGGATTCACTTGACATGGTGGATGTGGTTATGATGCTTGAAGAGGAATTCGATGTTGAAATAGAGATTCAGGAGCGCATCAAAACAGTAAGCGATCTGGTTTCACTGATTGAAAGCCTAAAAAAATAAAAATGGGGGAATCAATATGATTAAAACACCTCTTTGTGAACTGCTCGGAATCGAATACCCCATTTTTCAGGGCGGAATGGCGTGGGTAGCAGACGCCTCACTTGCTTCTGCGGTTTCAAACGGCGGCGGCCTTGGCCTTATTGCGGCGATGAACGCAAATGCGGACTGGCTTAGAAAAGAAATTCAAAAAGCAAAAACGCTCACCGATAAACCATTCGGGGTAAACATCATGCTGATGAGTCCTTATGCGGAAGAAGTTGCGCAGCTTGTCATTGATGAAGGTGTTCAGGTCGTTACCACTGGTGCAGGAAATCCGTCGCAATATATGAGCCGTTGGCTTGATGCGGGTATTAAGGTTATTCCGGTTGTTCCGTCAACAGGAATAGCAAAGCGCGTTGCACGCAGCGGAGCTGTTGCCGTTATTGCGGAAGGCAGTGAGTCGGGCGGTCATGTGGGCGAATTAACGACTATGGCGCTGCTGCCGCAGGTGTGCGACGCTGTCGATATTCCCGTTATTGCGGCGGGCGGTATTGCAGACGGCAGAGGAATTGCCGCCGCGTTGATGCTCGGCGCGGTCGGGGTTCAGCTTGGCACAAGGTTTTTGGTAGCGCAGGAGTGCAGTATTCATCAAAATTATAAAGATAAAATTCTTCATGCCAGAGATATTGACACCATGACGACCGGGAAGCGGTTAGGGCACCCCGTCAGGGCGCTGAAAACCAATTTTTCGCGTGAACTTTCCAAAATGGAATACGACAGCACTATTTCCAATGAGGAGATAGAAGCGTTTGGTGCCGGTGCGCTGCGTCTGGCAGCTGTGGACGGCGACGAGAAAAACGGCTGTTTCATGGCGGGCCAAATTGCGGCAATTGTGAATAAAGAGCAGCCCGCTGCAGAAATTATCAAGGAGATGTTCAGCCAGGCGGAGGCTGTTTTAGGCGGTGCAGGAAAATGGATACGGTAGCGTTTGTGTTCTCCGGGCAAGGAGCGCAGTACCCCGGAATGGGAAAAGAATTATATGACTGTTCCCCCGCGGCAAGGGCAGTCTTTGACCGCGCCGATGCAATACGTCCGGGCACTGCGGCGCAATGCTTCGGCGGCACTCCAACGGAACTTTCCATTACGATTAACACACAGCCCTGCATGTTTTGTATGGATTTAGCCGCTGCGTTCAGTTTGCAGGAGGCCGGAATTACACCCCGCGCGGCAGCCGGTTTTTCGCTGGGAGAAATGGCTGCACTGACTTTTGCGCAAACCTTTGATTTTGACACAGGCTTTCGCTTTGTATGCAAACGCGCCGCTTTTATGCAGGCGGCGGCTGAAAAAAAGGCAGGCGCAATGGTGGCGGTATTAAAGCTGAATCAGGAAGAAGTACGCAGCCTGTGCTCGAAGTTTGAAAATACGTACCCTGTCAACTACAACTGCAGCGGGCAAACCGTGGTAGCTCTTGCCAAAGACTTGCAGGAGGACTTCTGTAATGCGGCACACGCACTGGGCGGAAGAACCGTACCGCTCGCAGTCAGCGGCGGGTTTCATTCTCCGTTTATGGATGAAGCGTCAAAGCAACTGCAAAACGAGCTGCAAAACACCGAAGTCAAAACGCCGATCATACCGGTTTATACCAATGTGACAGCAATGCCTTACGGCAATGCTGCTGATGATATCAAAGCGACCATTGCTGCCCAGGTGAATAGTCCGGTTTATTGGCAGAAGACCATAGAAAATATGATTTCAGACGGCATTACAACTTTTATTGAAGTGGGTGCGGGCAAAACCTTGCGCGGCCTTATTAAAAAGATTTCTCCACAGGTTCGTGTGCTGAATGTTGAAAACAAAATGGACTTAGAAACTGTGGCTAAAATTCAGGAGGAATTATGCTGACAGAAAAAACAGCTGTAATCACCGGCGGTTCAAGGGGAATCGGCAAGGCCATCGCTCTGAAAATGGCGGAATGCGGCGCCAATATTGTGATTGTATACGCGGGCAATACGGCTGCCGCCGAAGAAACCTGCGAACAGATCAAAAGTTTAGGTGTAAAGGCCAAAGCATATCAATGCAATGTTTCCGATTTTACACAAACGGAGCAGACGGTGCACTCTATTATCAGCGAATTCGGCGGTGTCGATATCCTTGTGAATAATGCCGGCATTGTGAAGGACGGCCTGATGCTGTCTATGAAAGAGGAAGATTTTGACGCGGTTTTGGATACAAATCTGAAAGGCGCGTTTCATATGATAAAACACACGTACCGCCAGTTTATGAAAAGGCGCAGCGGCAGAATTATCAATATTACTTCTGTTTCCGGAATTACGGGCAACGCAGGTCAAACCAATTACTCCTCGGCAAAAGCGGGGATGATTGGCCTGACAAAATCTGTGGCAAAAGAACTTGCGGGCAGAAATATAACCTGTAACGCAATCGCACCGGGATTTATTGATACGGATATGACTACCGGATTATCAGATCAGCTGAAACAGGCGGCAGTGACGGCAATCCCTATGAAACGGATGGGAACGCCTCGCGATATTGCAAATTTAGCGGCGTTTTTAGCCGGGGATGAAGCAGGGTATATTACCGGTGAAGTCATTAAAATTGATGGCGGACTGTGTATGTAGGCGATTTAGTTGCCGCTTATAATGCGGAGAATCGAGGAAACGATGGCTTATTTTGATCATGAACCGCTTGTAATAGGCGACCTTGTTATTCCCACACCCGTTGTTCAAGGCGGAATGGGAATCGGGGTTTCCCTTTCGGGTTTGGCTTCCGCTGTCGCAAACGAAGGCGGGCTTGGCGTAATTTCGGCTGCCGTAGTGGGTATGACGCAAAAAGACGCTTCCGTCGCGCGGGACAATATTATTGCTGTACAAGAGGAAATCCGGCGGGCGCGGGCGAAAACAAAGGGTGTCCTGGGCGTCAATATTATGGTTGCGCTCACCGACTTCGGTGCGATGGCGAAGGCTTGCATTCAGGAAGGCATCGACGTCATTTTCGCAGGCGCAGGCCTTCCGCTCAATTTACCCTCCTATTTGGGAAAAGACAGCAAAACTAAACTGGTGCCAATAATCTCCTCCGCGCGCGCAGTTAAGACAATTTCCAGATGGTGGAAAGAAAAATATAATTATATTCCCGATGGATTTGTGGTCGAAGGCCCTATGGCCGGCGGGCATCTGGGATTTCAGCCGAGCCAGATTGAAAATCCAGACTATCAGCTTGAAAAGCTTGTGTCGCAGGTGCTTGAGGCGGTTCGGCCGCTGGAGGAACAATGCGGGCACAAAATCCCCGTTATCGCGGCGGGTGGAATATTCACCGGTGCGGACATCAAGCGGTTTTTGAATTTGGGTGCGGCGGCTGTGCAAATGGCTACCCGCTTTGTGGCGACGGATGAGTGTGACGCGGATATCGCTTTTAAAAATGCGTATGTTCAGTGTAAAAAAGAGGATATTGGAATCATTCAAAGCCCGGTGGGCATGCCGGGGCGTGCGATTGTAAATGATTTTCTTCTGGATGTCAAGCGGGGCAACAGGCATCCCGCTCAATGCCCTTTTCACTGTATTGTAACCTGTGAACAGCAAACCAGCCCCTACTGTATCTCAGCGGCACTGATCAGCGCCTGTAAGGGCAGGCTTGATAATGGTTTTGCCTTTATCGGAGCCAACGGGTATAAGGTGAAGGAAATTGTGTCGGTCAAAAAGCTGTTTGAAACTTTGGAAATGGAATATGAACAGTGCGGCTCGAAGTCTGAGCCGGAGAACTGTTAAGATACTGTAAATCAGAGAGGAATGAGTTTATGAGAAGAGTGGTTGTAACCGGATTAGGCGTGATCTCGCCTGTGGGGAATACCGTTTCGGAGTTTTGGAACAGCCTGATCGGCGGTCGATGCGGTATCGATTTTATTACAAAATTTGATACAACTGATTTTAAAGTAAAAATAGCGGCTGAGGTCAAGGATTTTGATCCGCGTTGCTGTATGGATAAAAGTGCAGTGCGAAAAACTGACCTTTTCGCGCAGTATGCGGTAGCCGCCGCTTCTCAGGCAATGGACGACAGCGGCATCAGCGGCACTCTTGAGCCGGAGCGGATTGGCGTTTACGTCGGTTCCGGCACCGGCGGCATGAATACGTTTGTGACTGAATGTGAAAAATTTCTGGCGGGCGGGCCGAAAAAAGTTTCGCCGTTCTTTGTACCGATGATGATTTCCAATATGGCGGCGGGCAATATCGCCATTCAATTTAACGCACAGGGGCCTTGTCTTCCCGTTGTAACCGCTTGTGCCACCTCGACCCATGCAATCGGCGAGGCGTTTCGTGCAATCAAACACGGCTACGCGGACGCGATTATCGCCGGAGGAGCGGAAGCGACAATCAATCCGCTTTCTATTGCCGGATTTACGAATTGTATGGCACTGACAACGAGGAATATTCCAAGCGAAGCTTCGATACCATTCGATAAACGGCGCGATGGTTTTGTCATGGGTGAAGGCGCGGGGATTTTGATTTTGGAAGAATATGAACACGCAAGAGCGCGCAATGCGAAGATATACGCTGAAATTAACGGTTACGGCAACACCTGTGACGCTTACCACATTACCGCTCCCCGCCCCGAAGCGTCCGGCGGCGCAAGGGCAATTTCGCTGGCGATAGAAGAGGCAGCTATGTGTGATGAAAATGAGATTTACATCAACGCGCACGGCACCAGTACGCCGCTCAACGATAAATCCGAAACAGTCGCAATCAAAGCGGCGCTGGGCAATAAGGCTTATAAAGCCTGCATCAGTTCCACAAAATCCATGACGGGGCATATGCTTGGCGCAGCGGGCGCTGTAGAGGCAATTGTTTCCGTTTTGGCGCTTGGGCAGGCGGTTATTCCGCCGACAATCGGCTACCGTGAAAAGGATGAGTTCTGCGACCTTGACTATGTTCCGAATACGGCAAGAAAGAAGCAAGTCAACCTTGCCCTGTCTGTCTCTCTCGGCTTTGGCGGGCATAACGCGTGTATTGCCTTTACCCGATACCGCGGTGAGAACTGAAACTCAATATAGCAAAAGTTCTTTGATATACAGAAAGGACTCGTGATTCATGGATACTAATCAAATAAAAGAAATAGCCAAAACGATGAAGGAAAACGGATTAACTCTCCTTGAACTTACGGAGGGGGAAATATCTCTTCGTCTAGAAAGAAAAGAAACGCCGGGGGCGCAAGTCAGCTCGTTTCCGGAAGTAGCCTTAGCTGGTGTTCCGGCAATGGTTTCCGACGCGGAACCGGCATCAAAATTTGACGATGCGATGCTGATCAAGTCGCCCATGGTAGGCGTGTTTTTCGCTGCGGCATCACCCGATGCCAAACCCTATGTGGAGGAAGGCAGCCGCGTGAAAAAAGGGGATACGCTTTGCGTCATTGAAGCGATGAAACTGCTCAATGAAATAATTGCGGAACGAGATGGTGAAATCGTCGAAGTCTGTGCTGTCGACGGTCAGGCAGTCGAGTTTTCACAGGTTCTATTTAAGATGGTATAGAGGAGATTGCAATGGATAGAGAAGAAATCAAAAAAATTATTCCCCACAGGGAACCGATGCTGCTTGTTGATGAAGTGTGCAAAACCGGGGAAAACACAGCGGTTGGAAAGTACACAGTCAAAGGGGACGAGTGGTTTTTGCAAGGGCATTTTCCCGGAAATCCGGTGGTTCCCGGTGTTATTCTGTGCGAAATAATAGCACAGACGAGTTGCATTTTGGTGGCGGATAAAATTCAGGGCCGCACGCCCTACTTTACAGGAATTAACAAGGTACGGTTTAAAAATAAAGTTTTACCCGGGGATACACTTGAGATTGAGTGCAGCTTGTTAAAAGAAAAGAGCCCGTTTTATTTCGTTGATGGAAAAGGGTATGTGAACGGAAAACTTTCCGTTTGCGGCGAGTTTTCCTTTGCATTGATTGACGGATGATGATTCTAAAAAGGAGGCGGGAGCGTGTTTTCAAAAATTTTAATTGCCAATCGCGGTGAAATCGCAGTGCGTATCATTCGCGCGTGCAAGGAGATGGGCGTTTCAAGCGTAGCCGTTTTTTCGGAAGCTGACAAAGACTCGCTTCATGTGAGCCTTGCCGACGAGAGCGTCTGCATTGGACCTGCTCCGGCAAAGGACAGCTATTTGAATATGAGCGCGATTATCTCGGCCGCTGTCGCTACCGGAGCGCAGGCGATTCATCCCGGTTACGGGTTGCTTTCGGAAAACGCGGGTTTTGCCGAATTGTGCGAAAAATGTAAGATCGTTTTTATTGGGCCGTCTGCCGACTTGATTCGCAAAATGGGCGATAAGGACATCGCAAGAAAAACAATGCAGTCTGTGGGGGTGCCGGTTGTACCCGGATGCGATATGATTACGGATCCAGAATCAGCAGGACGGGAAGCAGACCGTATCGGTTTCCCGCTCCTTGTCAAGGCGCGCGCCGGCGGAGGCGGCAGGGGAATTCGTATGGTAAATGCCGCTCAGGAATTGGAAAATGCGGTTGCAGCGGCTTCCACCGAGGCGCAGAACGCGTTTGGTGACGGCGCTGTGTACATGGAAAAATATTTATCACCGGTAAAACATATTGAAATGCAGGTGCTGTGTGACAAATACGGCGCCGTTGTTTGCCTTGGAGAACGGGAATGCTCCGTGCAGCGCAAACGGCAGAAGATGATTGAAGAAAGCCCATCCCCGGCTGTGGGGGAGAAGACCCGCCAAAAAATGATGGATGCGGCGACGAAAGCCGCAAAGGCGGTCGGGTATACCAACGCGGGAACGGTGGAGTTCCTGCTGGATACGGACGGTAATTTTTATTTTATGGAAATGAACACCCGGCTGCAGGTGGAGCACCCTATTACCGAAATGGTGACCGGTATCGACCTTGTCAAGTGGCAAATCCGTATCGCGTCCGGCGTGCCCCTTTCCTTTACACAGGAAGAAGTGAAAATCGACGGCTGTGCAATCGAATGCCGTATCAATGCGGAAAACCCCAATGCGAATTTCCGCCCAAGCTGCGGAAAAATTTCGTTTTTGCATGTGCCGGGCGGGCCATGGGTGCGGTTCGACACCGCGCTTTATCAGGATTATTATGTTCCTCCTTTCTATGACTCGTTGATTGGCAAGCTGATTGTGCATGCCAAAACGAGGGAGGAAGCTATCCGTAAGATGCAGGCGGCTCTTTGTGAGCTGGTAATAGAGGGTGTGGAGCATAATGCGGAGTTGCAAATGGATATTTTGAACGATAAAGAATTTAAATCCGGGGATTATTACACGAATTTAATTGAGAAACGAGGGTAATCTATGCTGACAAAAGAGCTTTTCAGAAGGCCGAAAAACGAGCTTGAAAATTATAATAAGCATTTTAAAGCGGTATTACCCGATGTTCCCAATGAACTGTGCGTTTTATGCCCCGTGTGCAAACAAACCCTTTTTACGGGCTCGTTACAGGAAAACGCGAATGTCTGTCCTAAATGCGGCCATCATTTTAGAATTAACGCAAGGCAAAGAATCGATATGATGACGGATGAAGGTACATTCGTTGAGTTTTACGGCAATATATTATCAAAAAATCCGATTCAATTCCCGAATTACGATGAAAAATTAAAGCAGGCACAGCTTGCGAGCGCGGAAAAAGAAGCGGTTGTGTGCGGAACCGCAAAAATCTCCGGCTTTGACTGCGCGCTGTTTGTGATGGACCCGTATTTTATGATGGGAAGCATGGGCACGGTGGTCGGGGAGAAAATCACGCGCATTTTTGAGTATGCGACAGAACATTCCATGCCCGTTGTCGGTTTTACCGTGTCCGGCGGCGCACGGATGCAGGAGGGGATTCTGTCGTTAATGCAAATGGCAAAAACAAGCGGCGCGGTCAAGCTGCACAGTGATGCGTACAACCTGTACCTTGCCGTTTTAACCGACCCCACGACCGGCGGCGTTACAGCCAGCTTTGCGATGGAAGCGGATATTATTCTTGCGGAACCAAATGCGTTAATCGGATTTGCGGGGCCGCGGGTGATTGAGCAGACCATGCGGCAAAAGCTGCCCGCCGGTTTTCAGCGCTCCGAATTTTTGCTTGAAAAGGGATTTATTGATGCAATTGTAAACCGAAAGATACAAAAGGCAACAATTGCCCGGATTCTTTCGCTTCATACAAAGGGGGAATCCGAATGAGCGCATTTGATAAAGTCTGCGCGGCACGCGCAAAAGGCAGGCCGACCGGAATGGATTTTATCAACAATATTTTTCAGGATTTTGTTGAACTGCACGGTGACAGGCGTTTCGGCGACGACAAGGCTGTCGTTACAGGAATCGCCAGACTGAACGGGATGCCGGTCACTGTTGTCGCTCTTGAGAAGGGGCACGATACCAAGGAGAAAGTCGCACGGAACTTCGGATCGGCGCACCCGGAGGGATACCGGAAAGCGCTGCGTCAAATGCAGCTCGCAGAAAAATTCGGCCGACCCGTCGTTTGCTTTGTGGACACTTCCGGTGCCTACTGCGGAATTGCGGCGGAGGAGCGAGGACAGGGGCAGGCAATTGCGGAAAATTTAATGCAGATGATGACGCTTGAGGTTCCCGTTGTTTCCATCCTGATTGGGGAGGGCGGCAGCGGCGGTGCGCTTGCGCTCGCCGTTGCGGACGAAGTGTGGATGCTTGAAAATTCCGTTTACTCCGTCATTTCACCGGAGGGCTGCGCAAGCATTCTTTGGAAAGACTCCAAAAAAATCAAAGAGGCTTCCGAATGCTTAAAGCTGACGGCGGACGATTTGCTCCAATTGGGAGTCATCGAAACCATTATCCGTGAGAGCGGAAAGGATTTTTCGAAAACGTATCAGAAGCTTAACCAACGCCTCTGGGCTACACTCACGAAGAACCGGCAGCTTCCCACAAAAGAGCTTGTTACAAAAAGATATAACCGATTCAGAAAATTTGGGGAAATTTTCGAGTAATACTAAAATCCATAAAAAAGGTTGATCAACCTTTTTTATAGCGCGAAGCGCGTTGGATTTTGCATGAGACGTGTTTTGCGCTTATTGGCGCAAAACAAAGCTCGGCGCAGCCGGGCGCTCTTCAATTAAAAACGTCAACTTTTTAATTGAAGATAGTATAACCGCGGCCATTAACGTAAAAAATATCGTTTACAACCTGCGTAAAAACGGCTGTAAACGATATTTTGATATGTAATTATTTTGCTTTTCCCTGATTTGCAACGCTTTCCATTTTCGCTTTAATCGCTGCGCTGTCTCCAAGGTAGTATTTGCGGATTGTCTTAAAGTTATCATCAAACTCATAAACAAGGGGAACACCGGTAGGAATATTCACTTCCATAATCTCGTCTTCCGAAAGGTTGTCAAAGTATTTGACCAATGCCCGGATGGAATTTCCGTGTGCCGCAATCAGCACGCGTTTTCCGCTCTTCATATCTTTTTCAATCACTTCCTGAAAGTAAGGAATGACTCTTGCAATGGTATCTTTCAGGCTTTCGCAAAGCGGGAGCTGCGTTTTATCTTCATTGCGGTACTGCTCTTGTGTTCTCGGATCCCGTTCGTCCCCCTCTTCCAAAGCGGGTGGCTGCACATCAAACGAACGCCTCCAGATTTTTACCTGATCGTCTCCGTATTTGCGGGCGGTTTCCGCCTTGTTTAGTCCTTGAAGTGCGCCGTAATGCCGTTCATTCAGCTTCCATGTTTTTACAACAGGAAGCCATTCCCGGTCAAGCTGTTCCAGAACAGAGTTGAGGGTGTGAATCGCTCTTCTCAAATAGGAGGTATAGCAGATATCAAAGTCATACCCCTTTGATCGTAAGAGCTTACCGGCGCTTTTTGCTTCCGCCATGCCGGTTTCCGAAAGCTCGACATCCATCCAGCCTGTGAAAAGGTTTTGCTTGTTCCATTCGCTTTCACCATGCCTGATTAAGACTAATTTCATCATTTCTACCTCCATTATTATAGTATCGAATCAATATCTTCTTTTTTATATTGTATATCATAAAGGTGTGTACTTCAATATATTATCGCGATATGCCACAATAACCTTGCAATTACAAAACAGAACCAAAAGAGCAGCAAGCCGATGATCGGCTCGCTGCTCTTTTGTTGTGCGTAAAGGGGTTTATTTATTTGCACAAGAAGGCTGTAAAGCCGTTTCTACAATTTTGTTTACACTAAAATCCATTAAAAACATGAAACCTCGTTTTTATAGCGCGAAGCGCGTTGGATTTAGCATGAGAGTAGTATTAGCTGCAGTGGTTTTCACAACTGCAAACATGGTCTGAACCATGATCATCGTGATTGCAGCTTCCGCCCGCATCCTTTAAATTTCCGGAAAGATAAAGGTTTACTGTATCTTCAATACTGCCCTCCACGCCGGAGATGAGTTTGATGCCGGCTCCCGAAAGCATTTTCTTTGCGCCGTCGCCAATACCCCCGCAAATTACCAAATCTATTCCTGCGTTTTTTAAAAAACCAGTCAGCGCTGCATGACCGTTTTGACTTGCGTCAATTTGAGTTTTCCCTTGAATTGAGCCGTTCTCAATCGAATAAACCGTAAAAATGGGGCACTTGCCGAAATGTTGAAAAATTTGATCTCCCTGTGTTGTTACTGCAATTTTCATACTTGCTTTTCCTCCAACTATTCTTCTGTTTTTCCATAATTTTAGCGGTACTTTTAATCGTTCCGCGTATGGACTTTCTGATAGTGCTTACCGTCCGGACGATCATTCCGGCGCAGCGGTGTTTCTTTCAAATCTGCAATTCTTGCATTTTTTATGGCATCCGCACGCGTTTTTGGCGAGTTCATAATTTCCGCCGCCAATTTCAATCGCTTTGCCGGTACAGAGAGCTTCGGCGATTTTTTTCCTCGCAAGATACAGTGTACGCTGAAAAGTCGCTCTCGAAATATTCATACTGACAGCGGCCTCGTCTTGCTCAAGGCTTTCCAAATCGCAAAGCCGCACGGCTTCCAGTTCCTCAACCGTAAGCAGCACTGTTGCTTCACACGGATTTTGGGGCGTAAATACCCGATTGTCCGGCACAGAGCAGACTCTTCTGCATTTAAATCCTCTTGGCATTTTACACCTCCAACGTATAATGGGCATATGCACATATAAAATTATAGTGTGCATATGCCCATTTGTCAAGACCCATCAATAAAATAGGACTCGATTATTCAATTTTATCCAAGATTCCTGATAAGTATGCGATAACCACTCCGTAATTTGACATGGGAACATGAGCTTTCCTTGCTTTTTCGATACGGGATAAAACATATTTACGGTTGAACATACAGCCCCCGCAATGAATAATAAGGTCGTAACCGGAAACGTCTTCAGGAAAGTCCGTTCCGCTGACAACATCCACACGCAGTCCTTTTCCAACCCTTTCTCGCAGGAAACGGGGGATTTTTTCGCGGCCGATATCCTCTGCCAACGGAGCGTGGGTACACGCTTCCGCAATCAAAACCCGTGAATCTTCTGTCAGCTTTTCAATGGCATTGGCACTTTGAATGAAATAGTCCAAATCGCCTTTGTAGCCTGCCATCAATACCGAAAACGAAGTGAGCTTGCTTTCAGACGGCTTTTTGTCATAGACGGTTTTAAACACCTGAGAATCGGTAATAATCAGCTTCGGCGGGCTTTTAAGGGCGGCTAAAGCTTCATCCAATTTATCTGTCGTTGCGCTTACAACGATGCATTTCTTATCGAGCAGCTCCCGTAAAATCTGTACTTGCGGCAGTATCAGTCTCCCTTTTGGCGCTTGAATATCCTGCGGCATGACAAGAAGTACAACGTCACCGCTATCCGCTAAACTTCCCGTGATACTCTCGTTTTCATAATCCGACGGAAGCGCGCGGATCAGTTCTTCACGAATTTGACCAATCCCCTCGCCGGTAAGGGCGCTGACCGGTATTGTGGTGATTTTACACGCTTTTTCTACTGCGGTGCGTATTTCCTCAACCCGGTTCACAACATCAATTTTATTGATGATCGCGATAACGGGGATATGGCTTTGTTTTAGTTGCTCGACCCACTGTATTTCAGCCGCGTCGGGGATATCGCAAAACAGCATCAATGCCACATCGGTCTTTTCCATTGCTTTTTTTGTTTGAGAAATACGGAGTTTGCCGATGTCGCCGGTGTCGTCAAAGCCTGCCGTGTCAATGAACACACAGGGCCCAATGCCGTGAATCTCCATGGATTTGTAAACCGGGTCGGTGGTTGTTCCCGCCACTTCGGACACTACGGCGATCTTTTGATTTGTCAAAGCGTTTATCAGCGATGACTTCCCACTGTTGCGTTTTCCGAAAATACCGATATGCAGCCGGTTCGAGCGGGGGGTATCTTGTAAACTCATTGAATTTCTCCTTAAAACCTGAAATCACGGTTTCCACCGCTGATTTCAGAAAGATATTTGATGGCGGTGTTCCTGACTTTTTCATTGGTAATGTGCTTTAATTCGCTTTGAATCAGCAGCTCGCCTTTCTGCTTGGTTTCAGGCTCCGCATAGTCCTCTAAATATTCTTTTAACGTGAGCAGAGCGTTTGGCTGGCAGCAGTTTACAATCTGGCCGGACTTTACGAGGCTCATAAAACGGTCGCCCGTTCTGCCCTCACGATAACACGCGGTGCAGAAGCTTGGAATATATCCCAACTCCAAAAGCCAGTTGACCACCTGGTCGAGCGTGCGTGTGTCTGCAACATCGAACTGGGCGGAATTTTCCTCCTCCGGCTCCGGCTCAACGTATCCGCCGACACTGGTTCGGGAACCGCCGCTGATTTGCGTAACGCCAAGCCGCAAAACGGCTTCCCTTGTTGCTTTGGATTCACGGGTAGAAATAATCATTCCGGTATAAGGAACCGTAATGCGAAGCACGGCGACAATTTTGGCAAATATATCGTCGGAAATAGCATTGGAAAACGTATTTGGATCAATGTCATCGGCCGGGCGGATACGGGGGACACTGATTGTGTGGGGGCCAACGCCCATTGCCGCTTCCAAATGCTCCGCGTGCATCAAAAGGCCGACAAAGTCATAGCGGTACATATTCAGGCCGAACAGTACGCCGACGCCTACGTCGTCTATTCCGCCCTCCATCGCGCGGTCCATGGCCTCGGTATGATAGGCGTAATTGTGCTTAGGGCCGACCGGATGCAGCTCCTCGTAATTTTTTTTGTGATACGTTTCCTGAAACAGAATGTATGTGCCGATGCCCGCTTCTTTTAGCTTGCGGTAATTTTCGACTGTCGTTGCGGCAATATTGACATTGACCCGGCGGATAGCGCCGTTTTTATGCTTGATGGAGTAAATCGTTTGAATACTTTCCAGAATGTACTCAATGGGATTGTTCACAGGGTCTTCTCCTGTTTCAAGGGCTAAACGCTTGTGACCCATGTCCTGCAGCGCGATGACTTCATTTTTAATTTCTTCCTGTGTCAGCTTTTTGCGGCAGATATGGGTGTTTTGATAATGATAGGGGCAATAGACGCAGCCGTTCACGCAATAATTGGAAAGATAAAGCGGTGCGAACATTACAATGCGGTTTCCGTAGAATTTTTGCTTTATCTCCATAGCAAGCTGATGAATTTTCTCGTTTTCATCTTCAAGGTCACATTCCAGAAGGACGGCGGCCTCCCGGTGGGAAATACCCTTCATGTGTTTTGCTTTCTCAATGATTTCATCAATTAGCACACGGTTGTTCTTATTTTTATTTGCAAACTCCAGGGAATCAAGTATCTCTTCGTCATTGATAAAATCCTCAGCGTTTTTTGATTTCACATCATACATAGTATTTGATCCTTTCTTTCTTCAATTTATTGGTTGAAAATCCCCTCTGTCCACAACAAGTTCGTAGCCGATGCTTTTCATACGGTTTTGTAGGCAGAACCTACATTCAGCGGCTTCTTCACCGGTGCAGATTTTATTGTCATACAGTTCATATTTTTTGCGGACTTTTACGGGGGAAAGATTTGGCATGACCACATTCGCACCGGCCAGAATTCCCTTTTCACGGCCCATAGGGTCAATCGTGCCCAGAGCGGTGGTGGCAGGAATCAATGCGTTTGGAATGAGAAGACGTAAAATTCCGATTAAAAACAGTGTCAGTTCTAGTGAACCCTGTGCCTGGTGGGCAAAGGGGGTATCGTGATGCGGGATAAAAGGGCCGATTCCAATCATCTGCGGTGACAGTTCTTTTATAAACAGCAAATCCTCGGCAAGGCACTCGGTGGTCTGGAACGGCGAACCAACCATAAAGCCCGTTCCAACCTGATACCCGATTTTCTTTAATGCGTAAAGGCATTTTTTCCGGTTTTCCAAAGTCTGCCTTTTGGGATGAAGCAGCCCGTAGTGAGCGGCGTTTGCGGTTTCGTGGCGAAGCAGGTACCGGTCGGCGCCCGCTTCGTAAAATAGCCTGTAGGATGCGTCCTCCTTTTCGCCGATGGATAAAGTCAAGGCACAGTCGGGATAATGCTCCTTGATATCTGAAATGATATCCGCTATATCGCTGTCGCTGTAAGCACAATCTTCTCCGCCCTGTAAAACAAAAGTGCGAAAGCCAAGAGCATATCCATCCGCACAGCAGCTGAGAATTTCGTCCTTGCTCAGGCGGTAGCGCTCCGCGTTTCGGTTCCCCGCCCGTATCCCGCAGTAAAAGCAATCATTTTTGCAATAGTTGGTGAATTCAATTAACCCGCGCGTATAAACATGATTTTCAAAATATTTGTTAGCTGTTTTTCTGGATTTCTCAAACAAATATTCCGAAAGAGCCGAAGATGTGTAATTCAGCAGTAATACGAATTCCTCTTTTGTGAGTGAACCCGTGGCTTCTAATTTGTCGATTAAATACTTCACCCGCATCCTCCTTGTAATTTACTAAACCTTTGAATAGATTGTTTTGACATTGATCTGAGGCAGCATCCCCAATTTCCCGGAAAGCGCACTGATCACATCATTGGAAGCGTCCAGCACAATGCTGATGACAGAAATACCGCGCTTCGCATGCGGAATACCCATTCTGCCAATAATGTATTGCGAATACTCATGGAGAATTGTGTTCAGCTGTTCTACGGAATCCATGTCCTCCACGATAATACCAATGAGCGCTATTCTTGTTTCCATATTGATCGCTTCCTTCTCATTCATTTTCATCATTGCTTTGCCTGATACTAATCTTCAATTAAAAAGTTCACGTTTTTAATTGAAGAACGCCCGGCTACGCCGAGCTTTGTTTTGCGCCAATAAGCGCAAAACACGCCTCATGCAAAATCCAACGCGCTTCGCGCTATAAAAAGGTTGATCAACCTTTTTAATGGATTTTAGTATGAAAAATAAAAAAATCCTTGTACCGAAAAGGCACAAGGATAGCAAACAAAACCATACGAGTCATAGGACTCACAGTTCATTCTGACTATTCTCTCGCCTTCTCGCTCGGGACGAACCCTTGCTGACTCAGCACGATAACTTTTTATTGCGTTTAGTCCGCCATAAAAACAGGTTTTAGCAGCCTTATTCTTACGGTTTGTATAGCCAAATCCTATCATATTTATTATAAATTTGTCAAGCTGATTACAAAAAATAAAACCCGTATGGAACGCACCATAGCGGCTGTCCCATACAGGTTTTCATATAGATTGTCACAACGCTCAATGCGTTGATCGATTCAGTGAATTTGGATACGAAATTCGCTGTTTCATCTGCCGATTTTGCGTCGAATAAAATGGATTAGCTTTACAATCTCATACCACAGAACAGATACGGCCGCAATTCCGACAGAAAGAAAGAACTGACCGGCGGACAATGGCGCAAGCTTTAAAAAGCCGCAAAGCGGAGTGTAAAGAATGAGCAGAAGTCCTGCAATCGTACCGATATTGACTGCCCACATCACCTTGTCTCTGGCAAGGCGGGTGATTGACTGAATGGCAAAATCATAGTTTGAGCTGTTGACCTGTACCAGGAACAAATTGGCTAGCATAATTACCGCAAGACCCATGGTTCTTGCAAGGGCAGCGTTGGCGGGGTTTTGCTGCAAAAATGCAAAGTAAGTTCCAAAGGATGCGGAAAATACCGCCAATCCCTGAAGAATGCTTTTAAAAAGTATTCCCGGGGTTAAAATCTTTTCGTTTGGATTACGGGGCTTACGCTCCATGATATTTCGTTCAGCAGGCTGGCGCTCCAGCACCACGGAACAGGTGGGGTCAATAATCAGCTCTAAAAGTACCACATGCAGCGGCAGTAAGAGCAGGCTCGCAGGATTTATATTCAGAGACGGCGCAAGCAGTGCTGAAAATGCAATCGGAATGTGAATCGTAAATACATAGCCGACCGCTTTTCGGATATTGTCATAAATTCTTCTGCCATCCTTGATGGTATCGACAATTGTTGAGAAATTGTCATCCATCAAAATTAAATCTGCGGCTTCTCTTGATACTTCGGAGCCGCGCTTCCCCATGGCAATACCGATGTCAGCATATTTGAGGGCAGGCGCGTCATTTACACCGTCGCCTGTCATTGCCACAATCTCGCCGTTATCTTTAAAGGCTTTTACAATACGCATTTTGTGCTCCGGCACAACACGGGAGAAAATGCTTACATCGCGAATCCGTTCACGAAGCTCTTCGTCACTCATATTGCTCAGCTCATCACCGGTAATAATCTGGTCACTGTTTGGCATACCAATCTGTTTTGCGATTGAGCTGGCAGTTATTCCGTTATCACCTGTAATCATAACAACGCGAACCCCTGCGTTGACGCAATGCCGAATGTCCGCTTTGACAGATTCCCTCGGCGGGTCGGCAAGGCCGATCAGACCGCAAAGGCTGAGTGTGCAATCTGTAATTGTTGCAGGAATTTCAGCCTCGCTGTGCGGTTTCATCACGCCTACGGCAATCACACGCAGGCCCTGTTTTGACATTTCTGCAATTTTATCCTCTGCCAGCCTGCGTTCTGAATCAGAAAGTTTGCAGATGGTTAGAATCCGCTCCGGCGAGCCTTTGGCCGCGATGAGGATTTCACCGTCATGCCGCCAAACGTGACCCATCATTTTCAGTTCATTGGTAAAAGCATATTCGGTAATCAGTTCGCCGCCAAACAAATGCTCTTTACCAATACCCAACGTTTCGCAATAGGCAATCATTGCCTGTTCCATCGGGTCGTAAGCATCGGTTTCGCAGGCAAGCCCCATCGTTTCGGCCAAGTCGTTTGTGTCGCCATTGAGCGCCCACGTGTCTTGAACAGTCATCTGGTTCATGGTGATTGTGCCTGTTTTATCAACGCAAAGGACGGAAACCGCACCTAACGTTTCCACAGAAGGCAGTTTGCGGACAAGCGATTGCTTTTTCGCAAGCCTCCACGCGCCCATTGACAGAAACACGGTAAGAATAACCGGAAATTCCTCCGGTATCATTGCCATTGCAAGGGTGATACCGGATAAGATACTTTCGACTACTCTGTCCCCAAACGCATGATTTGGAAGATTAAAATACGTAATCACGCCAACCAGCGCGAAGAGTACGGCGGCAATTCCGGAGCATAGTTTTACAAGACTGCCCGTTTGCTTTTGCAAGGGGGTTGGGGTTTCCGGGGCGGACGCCACATGGGCGCCTATCTTGCCATATTCCGTAGTTGATCCGATTTTGTCTACACAAATAATAGCGCTGCCCTGCGTTACGAGTGTGCCCGCGTAGCAGTAATCTTTGCGCCAATAATCGGAACTTGGTTCGGCGTTGTCAACCGTTACTTTCCAAACGCCCTCCGCCTCCCCTGTTAGGGAAGATTCATCTACACAAAGGTCGCTTGCTTTCATCACTTTACCGTCAGCGGGAACTTTAACACCTTCGGCGATCATCATCAAATCACCGGGAACCAAATCGCAGCTGTCAATCGTCTGCTCTTTCCCGTCGCGGATAACCGCAGCGCGCGGTGCGGAAAGGTCTTTCAGTGCATTTAACGTTTTGTCGGTTTTCCATTCCTGCACAATGTCAATGCTGATTACTCCAAGTACAAATATCAACATAATCGCACCGTCGCGCGGTTCACCTAAAATAAAGTAGATGATTGCCGCAACGATTAAAAGGAGAAACATCGGCTCGCCGATAATGTGGAGCGCCTTCACAAAAAAACTCTGCTTTTTTTGTGCTGCCAGTTCGTTTTTTCCGAACTGTTCCTGAAGTTTTTTGGCTTCCTCTGTCGTTAAACCCTGCATGGTCTGTGCATTCTTTTGGTCTGTCATACAAGTTACCTCCATTTCGCTTTTCAGCGTTTCATAAGATAGCTCTATGGCACTTCATAAAGTCAAGCCCACATTGACTAACCCAGTTTATGCTCCAAAAAAGTGTATAAAAAAACACACCTATGGAACATACTACTGTCCCACAGATGTGAAATCATTCCATCTGTTGCTGTCGCCAGCCCAGCCCCACGAACCTTATCGGTTCATCGCCTGCTCAGTTTGTACTGTAGATTGATATGCAGTGCAAAGAGATAATTCAAATAATAGTATATGCAAAATGATTTGTCAAGTGCCAATTTTATTTCTATAACTGTTAAATTTTATTTCTATAACTGTTAAAATAATATGCAGATGAAGAAAGAAAAAATTTACATAAATACAGGGGATTTTGTAACTGCAAAGACTCTTAGTTTACATTCATATCCCCACAAACCGCATCACATCGACAAATGGTTGTGGATGGTTTTGTTGCATGGTATAATAATGTGTATTTAACTTACTTTATTGGAGGACTTATGAGCATATTAGACGTTGAAAATGTCACACATGGATTTGGTGCAAGAAGAATTTTAGAAGATGCCTCTTTTCGCTTATTAAAAGGGGAACATGTGGGGCTGGTTGGTGCAAACGGAGAAGGTAAATCAACCTTTTTAAATATTATCACCGGTAAGCTAACGCCCGACGAGGGCACAATTTCGTGGTGCAAACATATTACAACAGGGTATTTGGATCAATTTAGCACGTTGACAAAGGGCAAAACAATTCGTGACGTTTTGCGTGAGGCTTTCCAGCATCTGTATGATTTAGAGCAGGAAATGTTAGGCGCTTATGAAAAAATGTCGGACTGTTCAGATGAGGAAATATCTTCTTTGATGGAGGACGTCGGCGAGATTCAGGAGATATTGGATTACAGCGGTTTTTACATCATCGACAGTAAAATTGAAGAATATGCAAATGGCTTGGGACTTGGTGAAATTGGACTTGACCATGATGTTGATGAGCTGTCCGGCGGACAGCGCGCCAAGGTTCTTTTGACAAAGCTGCTGCTGGAAAATCCAATGATTTTGATTTTGGATGAACCGACAAATTTTTTAGACGAGAACCATATTGCATGGCTGAAGAACTTTTTGCAGAACTACGACAACGCATTCATATTAGTATCTCACGATATCGAATTTTTAAATGATGTTGTCAATGTCATCTATCACGTTGAAAATGCAGTATTAACCCGTTATACAGGAGATTATCACCAGTTTACTGAAATGTACGAACTCAAGAAACGTCAAACAGAGCAAGCTTATGAAAAACAGCAAAAAGAAATTTCAAATCTTGAGGTTTTTATTGCAAAGAATAAAGCAAGAGCTTCCACTGCCAATATGGCAAAGTCAAGGCAGAAGAAGCTGAACAATATGGAAATTATTGAGATCGCACGCGAAAAGCCAAAGCCGTCCTTTTCTTTTAAATCAGCCAGAACCCCGGGCAAACAGGTCATTACAGCGAATGAATTGGTCTTGGGATATGCGGAGCCTTTAACAAAACCGCTCAATTTGTTGCTTGAACGCAATCAAAAAGTCGCAATCAAGGGGGTAAACGGATTAGGCAAGTCAACACTGCTAAAAACATTGCTCGGGCGTATCCCTTCCATTTCAGGGGATACAGAGCTGGACTCTTTTGTTGAAATTGGCTATTTTGAGCAGGAGGAAGCAGCTTCCGATAACACAGCCTTGCAGGAAATATGGAATGAGTACCCCGGAATGACGAATGGGGAGGTCAGAGCCGCCCTGGCTCGATGCGGGTTGACAAATGAGCACATTACATCGCAAATGAAAGTGCTGTCAGGCGGGGAAAATGCAAAGGTACGTTTGTGCAAGCTGATGCTCAATGAAATCAATTTGTTGGTACTCGACGAACCAACAAATCACCTTGATGTAGATGCCAAGGCGGAACTGAAAAAAGCAATATCGGAGTTTAAAGGAACCGTTCTGCTCGTAAGCCATGAACCGGACTTTTATCATGACATTGTCACCGATGTTTGGGATTTGGAGCAATGGACAACCAAAATCGTGTAGGGGAGATACCTTGATTTGTTGTCCGAAAGCAAGTTGTCACATCGACAAGTTAGCATAAAATTGAATAAAGCAATGAGCCGGTATTGGATATTATTTTCCATACCGGCTTTTTAATTTTGCGAAACTTCTGTTTTTATGTCTTCAAATAATAATTGACATTAAAATCGAGATATCATATAATTAATCTGTAAATATTTTACATTTATGTTAAATATTTGCTACGCTTTAAAACAAATAGGAAACAATAACATCATCTATTTTTTAAGATATTTTGAAACCGGTTTCAATCCGGCTTTAAAACGATAAATTTGATGCACGGAATACTGCGCCATCTCCAATTATAATCAAGCGTTATTTTATTTTTTATAAATTTCAAATCAAGAGGAAAGGACGGTAATGCCGCGCAGCAGAAAACTCGGAATACTCTTGGTCGAAGCAACGCAGGCAAAAATAAAGTTTTTGTGGACATCAAGTCCACAGCAGATCGGATAAACAATTTTTAGCATATACACATCCCTATAAAATATTTGAGAATGCAGACATTGACTAACCACCAAGCTATAAACGAGTATCAGTCTATACAAAGATAAGTTTACGTGTTCGTATTCACACTTATTTGTGCTTGAAATGGTGGTTGGCACACATAATTATACGGTCAGCCGACAAGGTTGCACACTCACCTCCACGTGCTCTGTAGTGTGCCTGTTTTCTCAATCCAATTATACAGAAAAACAAAGCTCAAGGCGCACAAAACGGTTTCATCCCGTTTTGTGCCTTGAGCGTAGCGAAAGGAATGGTCATAATTATGAAAAAACGTTTACAGCAGCCTTTAGCACTACTATTAACCGTTTTGATTGCCTTTTCAGCACTTGTCAGTACCGGCACAACTGCTAATGCCGCAGGGGTGCAGCAGACTCTTGCATCATGGGATGGGTTTAAAGATTCAAACATTCCGGTTCTTGCAACTGACGGATTACAAAAAGACGGAGCCTCTTTAACAGCCACTGCAACAGGAACCCGGGCAGTGTCAGCCAACGGTTTGTACATAGCAGGCTGGGGCGACGGCGCGAATTCAAAATACTGGGAGATTTCATTATCCTCAAAAGGATTTGATTCCCTAATCCTATCCGCTCAAACGCGTTCTTCACCGACCGGCCCACGGGACTGGAAAGTGCAGTACAGTACTGATGGAGTTAAGTTTATAGACGTAGATGGAGCAAATTATGTAATCAGCGAAGATTCAAAACTGAGCGATTGGATGAAGGATTTGGCACTTCCTGCCGAAGCTTCCAATCAAGATAGCTTGCACATTCGCCTCATTATGAGCAGTAATGTATCAGTAAACGGCGGTACTGTAGGCGCTAGTGGAAGCAGCTACATCAACAATATTTTTGTAAAAGGTACTCCTGTGACAGACGCTTCCGTTGTAAACGGGGTTGTAGCGGAGCCGGTGAGCGGCAGCGCAGTTGCTCTTGGCCAAGAGCTTTCCCTTACCTGTGATACAGCGGGAGCCACAATCAAATATAAAATTAACAGCGGCGAGGAACAAACTTACGATACGAATAATAAGCCGAAATTAAACGAACTTCCTGCTACCGTCGTTGCTTACGCAACCAAAACCGGATTGACGGACAGTGTTCCCGCAACATTCCAGTATACACAAGCAACGGTGGATTCCGTGACAGCAAAACCAAACGGCGGAAGCATTAAAATTGGTGATTTGATTACGTTGAAATGTGCAACCCCAGATTCGCATATTACGTATTCTGTTGACGATGGAACTACTTGGAATTCTTACAGTGTTCCTTTTGCTGCCCCAAAACTTCCAGTTACCGTTTTGGCGAAGGCGACCGCATCAGGAAAACTTGACAGCGCACAGGCAAATTTTATCTTTAGTGAACGCGTTAACGATAACTATAATATTTATTTTGGTCAGCTTCATTCCCATACAACAAATTCTGACGGTATTGGCAGTGTAGAAGATGCTTTTGATTATGCTTCTAAAGTTGACAACTTGGATTTTCTGGCGGTAACCGACCACTCAAATTCACTTGAAACAACAGCAGGCACAGCAAGTTTAGAAGATGGCTCAAGCAGTACCAAATGGGCATATGGTAAAGAATGTGCCCAAAAAATAACGGATCAAAAGATAATAAAGGGCGACCACACTTTCCTCGGTATTTATGGCTTTGAAATGACCTGGTCAAATGGGATCGGGCATATTAATACCTATAATACAAATGGTTTTGAAAATCGAAATGCTGCACAATATAAAACTGCAAGCGCGCTTTCCAATTACTATGCACGATTGGTGCAGAATCCGGATTCTATCTCTCAGTTCAACCATCCGGGAACTACCTTTGGCGATTTTAATGATTTTGCGAACTATAGCCCGCAAATCGATAAGGTAGTCAATATGGTTGAAGTCGGAAACGGAGAAGGCGCTGTGCGCGGCTCCGGATATTTTCCATCCTATGAGTATTATACACGCGCATTGGATAAAGGATGGCATGTTGCGCCAACCAATAATCAGGATAACCATAAAGGCAAATGGGGCGACGCCAACACAGCCCGCAGTGTTATTTTAGCAGATTCTCTGACAGAGGATAATCTGTATGATGCAATGAGAAACAGACGAATCTATGCGACGGAAGATAATGATCTAAAAATCACATATAAACTGAACAATGAAATCATGGGCACAATTTTAGACTCGAAGCCGGATGATGTTAATATTGATGTGAAGATTTCCGATCCGGATAAAGAAGCAATCGGCAAAGTGGATGTTATTGTCAACGGAGGTAAAGTAGCAGCGACCAAAACAGTTGCTTCCTCCGATGAAGATGTCACGTTCCAACTTCCGGCAAAATACTCCTACTACTATATTCGTGTAACGCAGCCTGACAAAGATATTGCCGTAACTGCACCGGTGTGGGTAGGCGAGGTCGATAAGGCCGGTATTTCTAAAACATCCGCCAGTACAGCGTTGCCTGTCAAGGGCGAAGAGCTGACGATTACGTCTAATTTATATAACAATGAGTCTGTACCAATGAATATAAAATCATTGGAATATTCAATGAATGGTACAATCATTAAAACGGTACCGGATATTGGTACTGTGGATTCCCTCTCTACGAAAGACTATAGTTTTCAATACACAAGCGCAAAATCAGGCACTTGCAATGTTGATATTAAGTTGGTAGCAACAATTGACGGTGTAGAAAAAATATTTACCGATGTTCTGAAGCTGAACTTTTCCGACCCGAAAGTTGTAACGAAGGTATTGATTGACGGCACGCACTATAATGATTATGTCAACGGTTATTATGCCAACAACATGAACAATTTTACTGCAATCGCCGCCGCGGATCAAATTCAGGTGAAAATTGAAAAGACTCAAATCACCAAAGAAATGCTTGACGGAGTTAGCCTGCTCATAATTTCATCCCCTGCAAAGAAAACAGCGACATCCAACGGCGTTTCTTACACGCCAATGACCTTTAGCGATGATTTTATTGCGATGATAAAAGAGTACGTTGAAAACGGCGGCACCGTTATTACCTGCGGTTTAGCCGATTATCAGGACGGTGCCGCGGATCCTTATACCTCCAGCACCCAAATCAACGACCTCTTGAAGGCGATCGGAGCTAAAACTACCATCAGCAGCGATGAAGTTCTTGATGATGTAACGAATGGCGGGCAAAAATACAGAGTTTACATGACCAATGTGAATAAGGAATCCCCGTATCTGCAAGGAGTTGTAGACGGGCAGAAATATAGTTTTTACAGCGGATGTACAGTAACACCCGGAGAAAATGCTACACGGCTTGTTGAAGGATACGATACAACCTATTCCATCAACTCCAAAATGACAGATGGAAAATACGAAAGCACTGATATTCCTGCGTCTGACGGGAAAGCGCTTTATGATGAAAGCAAAGCCGTCAAGAAACAAGGCGATGTTTGTGCTTTGGCACAGGAGAAAGTCGGCAAAGGAAATGTTTTTGTTGGCGGAACGGTTTTTATGTCGGACTTTGAAGTGAAGGCATCAATGGACAGTTACGCTGACCTGCAGTATACCAATTACACCATTGTAAACAATATACTTGATTCTATCAAAAAGAATATTGATACGACTAAAATCGGGGATGTTCGTAAACAAGCAATTGGTGAAACCTTTGCGGTAGAAGGAATTGTAACAGCAGGTACGCAAACCGGAAATGCATTCTTTGACACCATTTATATTCAGGATGAAACAGGTGGTATCAACATTTTTCCGATCAACAGCGGCGAAATCAAAGTCGGGCAAAAGGTTCGTGTTGCCGGAAGTCTCGACCAGTATCTGGGCGATTTGGAACTGCGCGTAATCAGTGCAGACGTTATCGATACAGAAATTCATCCGATTGCTCCAGCAATTGTAACAACAAAGCAAGGCGCTGATTACACTGCCAATGGCGGCAGGCTCATTCAGGTTCAAGGCCAAATCACAAAGGCTGTTCTTGAAAATAATGTTTTGTCGTATGTACTGCTTAAGGATAGTAGCGGTGCAGATCTAAGAGTGTTTATCGATGGCTATATTGGCAGTTCTACGCAACTCAGCACACCGTTGGAAACCATCTCACAGGTTGGAAAAACAATCAGCGCAATTGGTCTGGTCTCCTATGACACGGATGGCCCTCGCATTCGGGTTCGTGACCGCGCGGAAATAAAAGCAGTGAATACTCCGACTCCGTCCAAACCAGCTTCTAACGTGGTTTCTCCCACATTATCCGCAACATTTATCAGTGATACAACAGCTGATTTTAATGTGAAGGGTGCTTATCAGTTTAAAATCACAGGGGTGAACGGTCATGTACCGACATTGGTAGTGGGAACGGCTGGCGTGTTCAGCATAGAGCTTGTCAGAACATCTGACAATGATTACTACTTTAAGTTAATTGGAATCGGTGCGCCCGGTACACAGGCCGGTATTTATGTGAACGGGGTAAAGCTTTTGGTCGCAACAGTCGGTTCTGCTGCTTCTAACGCAAGGAGCGACACAACCCTTCCGTTTAATGTAAAAGCAGACACGGATTATACCTTTAAAATTACAGCGGAATCAATGCCAACCTTTGTTGCCGGTACAGCATCGGCATTCAGAGTTAAATTTGTAAAATCTGTCGGCAGGGATTATTTCTTTAAGGTAACGGCGGTTGGTAAAGCAGGCGCCGGTTGCGGATTTTATCTTAATTCTCAAAAAACACCGGTAGCAATAGCAACTATTTTAAATTAAAAATCGGTTTATCGTACTGCCACAATTTAAAATCCCTTTATCCGTTTTGGGTAAAGGGATTTTTGTGCATCTGAAAATTTTTATTTTATGTTTGACTCAATCGTGTTATGATTGGCTTATGTAATAATAGTCTGTTTATCATTGGTTCTCGGCACAAAAAGGAATCACTGCCTATTGGCTATATTATCCAATATCATACAACAATAAAAGGGGAATGTACAAGATGAAAACGTTAGTAGTATTCTATTCATTAGAGGGAAATACGAAATTCATTGCAGAGCGGATTGCGAAAGAGCTGAAAGCGGATTTGTTGGAATTGAAAACAAAAAAGCAATTCCCATCTTCCGGATTTAAAAAATATGTTTGGGGAGGAAAAAGTGTTGTCTTTAAGGAACTGCCCGAGTTAACCAATCAAGGGGTAGAGTTGGACTCCTATGAAAATATCGTGATTGGTACACCGATTTGGGCGGGAACTTATGCGGCGCCATACAATACATTTGTTAAGCAATACCGGTTCAGCGGGAAAAAGGTTGCTTTATTTGCCTGTAATTTAGGCGGCGGAGTAGAAAAATGCTTTAAGATGTTCAAGGAAGCACTTCCGGACAATGAGTTTATCGGTGAAATCGATTTTGTCGACCCGTTAAAAAATGATAAAGAAGCAAGCGCTGAAAAAGCGGTTCAGTGGGCTAAAAATTTAGCGCTTTGAAAAGTCGCTTTTTCGTTGATTGGTGCAAGACAACTCATAAATTATAAAACAGGGAACTGAAAGGGAATATCATGAGCAAACTAACAAAACGGATATGGGCGTCCTTTATGCTCATTGGTTTGATGGGGCAATTTGCATGGACAATCGAGAATATGTACTTCAATGTTTTTCTTTATAATACCATTTCCACCGATCCCAACTACATAGCTGCCATGGTTGCCGCCAGCGCCATTGTGGCGACGCTGACCACCTTACTGATGGGGGCGCTGTCGGATAAATTGGGTAAGCGCAAGGTGTTTGTATGCGGAGGCTACATATTGTGGGGATTTTCCACAATGGCATTCGGATTTATCAGCGTGCAAAATGTTGCGGTGTGGTTTCCTGCCGCGAATGCTGTCGCAACAGCTGCCGCATTTGTGGTGGTGATGGACTGTGTTATGACTTTTTTCGGTTCAACAGCCAACGATGCAGCCTTTAATGCCTACATCACTGACGTTACAAACAAAGAAAACCGTGGAAAGGTTGAATCGGTGCTTGCTGTCTTGCCGCTGATTTCCATGCTGATTATTTTTGGAGCATTCGACTCAATGACACAACAGGGACGCTGGAGGGAATTTTTCATTATTTTTGGCAGCATGGTAACATTGACGGGGGTTGTCTCAATTTTTCTGTTGAAAGACAAAAAGATTGAGAGAAAAGAGAATTCCTTTTTAAAAAATTTGATTTATGGGTTTAAGCCCGTTGTAATACGTGAGAATCCATTCCTGTACCTTGCTCTTTGTGCGTTATTGCTTTTTTCGGTCGCAGTACAGATTTTCTTTCCCTATTTGATTATCTATATGCAAAACTACCTGAAAATCAATACGTATGCAATTGTGCTGGGTATCGTGCTGATTATCGCTTCCATGGTAAGTGTGATCGGCGGTAATTTTATCGATAAGGTAGGAAAACTGAAATTTGTATTTCCCGCAGCTGCTGTTATGCTGATGGGACTAATCGGTATGTTCTTTGCACGGACAGTACTTTTTGTGATTGTTGCGGGCGCAGTGATGATGTCCGGATATATGCTGGTAACAGCCTCCCTTTCCGCTACAGTCCGCGATTACACCCCGGTTGATAAAGCCGGGCATTTTCAGGGAATCCGTATGATTTTCGCGGTATTACTGCCTATGATCATCGGCCCCTACATAGGGGCCGCGGTTATCAAAAACAGCAGCAGCACTTACGTGGAATTAGGCGTTGTAAAAAATGTACCTACGCCGTCAATTTTCCTTGCAGCCGCGGCTGCTTTGCTGTTCGTTGTAATCCCAATTATGATGTTGAAACGGAGAGAACACAATGAAAACAAAATGGGGAGAAAATCTTGACAAAAACAATATTTTAAACGAATATCCCCGGCCGCAGATGGAACGGGACAGCTACCTTAATTTAAATGGAACATGGCAATACGCCATTACCGAAACCGAAGAGCTTCCTGAGCGATTTGACGGAGATATTCTTGTCCCTTTTTCGCCCGAATGTGAACTGAGCGGAGTGATGCGTTCACTTTTGCCCACGCAGACGCTGTGGTATCAGCGCACCCTACATCTCCCACCTGATTTTAATGTGGGACGTGTGCTTTTGCATTTTGGCGCCGTAGATCAGGTGGCAACCGTCTACCTGAACGGAACGGAGGTATGCTCGCATACCGGAGGCTATACTCCTTTCAGTGCAGACATTACTGCATATTTAAAGGAAGAAAACACAATTCTAATAAAGGTGCGTGATTTCAGCGACACGACTTACCATTCGCGCGGAAAACAAAAGAATAAGCGGGGCGGTATCTGGTATACAGCGCAAAGCGGTATCTGGCAGACCGTCTGGGTGGAAAGTGTGCCTAAAGATTACATCAACGCATTGCGCATAACCCCCCTGTTTGATGAAAGCGCGGTTGAACTTACTGTGGTTTCGCACAGTGCGCAGCTTTGCTACGCAAAAGTGGGGGAAACGGAGGTTTCATTTTTGCCCAACAAACCGGTCAAACTGCCTATGCCGCAATTCATTGCATGGACACCGGAATGCCCCCATTTGTATGATTTGACCGTTACGATGGGGAATGATCATATAAAAAGCTATTTCGGGATGCGTAAATTTTCGGTCAATACAGATGATAATGGAGCAAAACGGTTATTTTTGAATAATCAGCCGTATTTCCACAACGGCCTGTTGGATCAAGGTTATTACAGCGACGGGATGTATACCGCGCCATCCGATGAAGCGATGATTTTTGACATACAAACTGCGAAGGATATGGGCTTCAATATGCTGCGCAAACATATTAAAATCGAGCCTTTGCGCTGGTATTATCATTGCGACCGAATCGGAATGCTTGTGTGGCAGGACATGATAAACGGCGGCGGAAAATATCGGACGATAACAATTTCTTCTCCGCTAATAACCGGAATTCATTTTAAGGATGATCATTACAAATGGTTTGCCCGCAATAACGAAGAGGGGCGCCGTCAATATTGTTTAGAACTCGACGAAATGATTCATCATCTGTATAATGTTGTGGCAATCGCCATGTGGGTTCCGTTCAACGAGGGCTGGGGGCAGTTCGACGCCGGTAAGGCGGTTCAACAAATTTTAAAATTGGATACAACTCGAACAGTCGACCACGCCAGTGGCTGGCATGACCAGAAAATTGGCAATATTAAAAGCCTGCATGTTTATTTCAAAAAGTACCGGTTTAAGCCAGACCGGCTTGGGCGCGCCGTTGTTCTGTCTGAATTCGGCGGTTATAATTACCGTGTAAAAGGCCATTGCTTCAATGAAAAGGATTTTGGATATAAACGCTTTGATACGGCCGAAGAACTGCTGAAAGCGTATCGAGACCTATACGAAAATGAAGTTCAGCCTGCTGAAAAGCAGGGACTTTGCGCAACTGTATACACTCAGCTTACCGATGTGGAGGATGAATTAAACGGATTGATTTCTTATGATCGAAAAGTAATCAAGCTGCCTGTGGAAAAGGTAAGGGAAATCAATGAAAAAATGGCAACGCTGTCGCGGCCTTGATTCTTACTATTGTATTGCTCCAAAACGTTCGGTATAATATCATTATGTGTTTTGGATAAACTGAAATGAATGATATAGAGGAGCAACAACTTGAAAAGCAGACATTTTACAACATACAGCGGATTGCCAAAGGAAATATACATATTATTTTGGGCAAGGATTATCAACTGTATGGGCAGTTTCATTCTTCCGCTTCTTACACTGATTCTTACCCAGAAATTGGGCCTGTCGAAAACCGAAACCGGTAATTTTTCTGCGCTTTTGACGCTGACGCAGGCGCCGAGCTTGCTCTTGGGTGGCAAGTTAGTCGATGCAATCGGCCGCAAAAAGATATTGATTACTTGTCAGGTGCTGGGTTCCGTTTCTTATCTTCTGTGCGGAATCGTGAACAATCATACAGCCATGATCGTTTTTATCGTCATTGCGTCAAATCTTTTCGTCGCTGCTTCTCCTGCGTATCAGGCGATGGTTGCTGACCTCACAGCGCCGGAAAACAGGAAGGCATCGTTTTCCCTTCTCTACCTCGGTATCAATATCGGTATGACAATCAGCCCTCTTCTTGGCGGATTACTGTTTCAAGACCACTTGTCTCTTCTGTTTATTCTGGACGCGGCGACAACCTTGGCCTCCTCCTTCCTAATCGCAGTATTTATCAAAGAAACGAAAAACGGGCGACAAAAACACACTGCCACGGGTGGGGCTCCGGCCGACAATGCATCTGTATTTCATGTGTTAAAGGCTATGCCGATTTTGCTGCTTTTCATTGTGTTTATGTCTATCTATGATTTTACCTATACACAATGGAATTTTATGCTGCCACTTCAGTTCGGTGATTTGTACAACGTAAACGGAGCGCGTTTTTTCAGCATTTTGACCGCGCTCAATTCTCTTATTGTCATTATGTTCACTCCGCTGCTGACTCATCTGACAATGAAGTTTCGTTCCCTTGTGGTTATTTCCGGCGGTGGCGTTTTGTTCTTTTTATCTTTTGTTATTTTCGGCCTTGCAAAAAGTTTACCGCTTTTTCTGGCGGCCGGTGCGATATTCACGTTCGGAGAAATTGTTGTCACGATACATTCCGGTACTTTCATCGCAGACCATTCTCCAAGCGCTCATCTTGGCAGAATTAACTCAATTTCCATGTTTATGCAGGGAACAGCCCGTGCGTTGAGCCCGCTTGTTATGGGCTATGTTCTTTCAATGACAAGTTATTTCATAGCTTGGTCATCAATAGCTGCTTTTATGTTAATTGGAGCGACAAGTATACTGTTGCTCAACAAAAAAAGTCAAAAACAGAGCATTCAAGCTGCCGGGCAAGAAAGTACAGTGTGAAACGGAATTTTAGAGGAATCAACTTTCAGTGATCAAATTTACAGGAGGAAATGAAAATGAAAAAAGTAGCATTTATTTGTGTGCACAATTCCTGCCGCAGCCAAATTGCGGAAGCTTTGGGCAAACATTTTGCGCAAGATGTGTTTGAAAGCTATTCCGCAGGAACGGAAACGAAGCCGCAGATCAATCAGGATGCGGTACGGTTGATGAAACAAATTTACGGAATTGATATGGAAAAGACACAGCACTCCAAACTGTTGAGTGACATTCCTCCTGTTGATGTGGTTATCACAATGGGCTGCAATGTACAGTGCCCTGTGATTCCCTGCAATTATCGGGAGGACTGGGGACTGAAAGATCCGACGGGAGAAAGTGATGAAGAGTTTATTGCTGTAATCAAAACAATTGAACAGCGGATATTGGAACTGAAAAAAATATTTTTGATTTAAATAAGACGGGGTGAGTTTTTGGGTAAAACAATGGTATATATCGGTTCCTATTCATCCGATTCGGGTGAGGGAATTTATACTTTCGAGCTTGACAATACCACAGGAAAGCTAAATACTGCATTTGCGCCGGTTCACGCCGACAATCCGTCCTATTTCACACTCAGCGACGATCAACGGTACTTGTATGCGGTTTTAGAAACGCGAGAATTTCATGGTGTCTTCGGCGGCGGGGTTGCTGCGTACGCAGTTGACAACAAGGGCGGTTTAACCTTCCTTAATGAAAGCCCCACCATGGGGCTTGACCCTTGTTACCTCAGCACGGACCGCAGCAATTCGATTTTGGTTGCTTCCAATTACAGCAGCGGCAGTCTGTCTGTTTTTTCACTTGAGCAGCAGGGCGCAATTGAGCCGTGCCTGTTGGTTGAAACACATACGGGAAGCGGGCCTGATCAAGAGCGGCAGGAGATGCCGCATGTTCATTTCACGGATTTTACACCCGATGGAAAATATATTTGTGCGGTGGATCTTGGTATTGATACCGTGAAATTTTATCGCTTTGATAAAAAAACGAACACTCTGCATACGGAAGACAGGCTCAATATCTTATTGCGCCCGGGCAGGGGCCCACGGCATGTCGTTTTTCACGAAGGAATGCGTTTCGTATATATTATCACCGAACTGAGCTCCGAAATCGCAGTGTTTAAATACGTGGACGGCCGATATGAAGAACGGCAATATATCTCCACGCTTCCGCCGGATTTCAAAGGCAGCAGTGCGGCCGCGGCGCTACGTATGTCGCCCGATGGACGGTTCCTCTATGCCTCGAACCGGGGGCATGACAGTATTGCGTCCTTTCAAATTGGAAAGGACGGTGTGCTTGCACCTTGCGGCATTTATTCTGTACAGGGGCAAGGCCCTCGAGACTTTGCGATTGAGCCGCTTGGAAATTACCTGCTTGCAGCCAACGAAAAAAGCAACGAGATCGTGGTTCTAAAAGTGGACAAGGCATCCGGAGCCTTAAAACCGACGGGCATCAGCGAAAAGCTTCACAGCCCAACCTGTATTCAGTTCCTGCCGATTAACGGGGTAGATTGATGAATGCTTTCCTATTAGGGATGCCCGTGAAAAGGAGCAAAAGGATTATATCAGGAATTTGAGATGACAGAACGGTCTCTCTGTTCAACAAAAAGGAGAAGTCTGTGCGTAAAGAAAAACGGAGTATGGGGCAAAAAGAAATCAGCAGAAAACCGGACACGGAATTGACGGTAACAGAACCGTGCGGTTTGCTGGATTTTTTATTGTTAAAGCTATCGAATCAATCCAGAAATAACGTGAAATCTTTGCTGACACGCAGAGAAATTTTAGTGGACGGAGTTGTGGTTACACAATACGACCATCCGTTGCTTGCGGGGCAAAAAATACGGATAAGCCGGCCGACCCATCAAGTGCAAAAGCAGCAGGGTGTGTTGGATATCATATATGAAGATGATGATATCATTGTAATCAATAAACCGGCCGGCCTGCTGTCGATATCTACCGATAACGAAAAGGAACTGACCGCTTACCACTTGCTGACAGATTATGTGCGCCTAAAGAATCCGGGGAACCGCATCTTTGTGGTACATCGCCTTGACCGTGACACTTCCGGAGTGCTTATGGTCGCTAAGAACGAGAAAATCAAATTGGCATTGCAGGATAACTGGGCGGATTTGGTGTCGCAGCGCGCCTATATGGCAGTAGTGGAGGGGCAGCTCGAAGAAAAAAGCGGCAGAATTCAATCGTGGCTAAAAGAAACAAAGACACGGATGATGTACTCGAGTGGGAAGCCAGGAGACGGACAGGAATCTATTACAAATTATCAAGTCATCAAAGAAACTCCGGACTATTCTTTGCTGGACATTCATTTGGAAACGGGCCGCAAAAACCAGATACGCGTGCACATGAAGGATATGGGGCACAATGTCGTGGGTGATAAAAAATACGGAGCAAAAACCAATCCTTTGAAGCGGTTGGGCTTGCACGCCTACAAATTGGAGTTTAAGCATCCTTTTTCCGGCAAAGTCATGTGCTTTCAGACACAGCCGCCAAAAAGTTTTACGGCCTTATTTAAAAAATAAGGTAAGGATGCTCTCTTTGATTTTAAGGCTTTCGGCAATATGAATCCAGCCGAATAAAATCCTTGTCATCAGAAAGCAAGCGAAAACAAGCCGTGATCTTTTCTATGTGTTATTCTATTACTTGACAGGGGGAACTGATTTGGATTGGATACAGGGAATGCAAAGCGCGATTGATCACATGGAGGCCCATCTTCTTGAACCGGTCGACTTTGATGACGTCGCGAAAACGGCAGGTTCTTCAACGTTTCATTTCATGCGTATGTTTAACATGCTGACAGGGTTTACCGTCGGCGAGTATGTACGCAACCGGAGGCTGACGCTTGCCGGTCAGGAATTGGCGCTTTCTGACGCGAGAATCATCGACATTGCGCTAAAGTATGGGTATGAAACTCATGAATCGTTTACAAAGGCATTCCAGCGGTTCCACGGAATTTCGCCCTCGCTGGCGCGCGAAGCGGGGACAAATCTCAAATCCATCGGTAAACTCTCCATTCAAGTCATTTTGAAAGGGGAAAAAACATTGAACTACAAATTAATAGAAAAAGAAGCATTCACGGTAGTTGGCAAAAAAACAACGGTAACCAATAAGAACGGTGAGAACTACAAGATTATTCCTAAATTTATCGAGTCGTGTAATGAGGATGGAACTTGCGAAGCTCTTGAAAAAAAGTGTACGGACGACATGGGCGTGATGGGGATTTGCGCGAATTTTCAGAAGGATTATTTCGATTACTATATGGCAGTCACATACGCAGGAGATAAAGTCCCGGCCGGTATGGAAACGCTCCACATCTCAAAACTCACTTGGGTGGTATTTGAAGCAATCGGACCCATGCCGGACGCGATTCAGGACGTTTGGAAGCGGATTTTTTCCGAATGGTTCCCCACAAGTGAATACGAGCACGCTGACGGGCCTGAGCTTGAGGTTTACGAGCAGGGAGACATGTCGAAGGCGGATTACAAAAGCTATGTTTGGATTCCGGTCGTCAAAAAAAGCCATTCAGAGCAGTAAGGCCGACTTCGAGAACACGATTGGGCTCTGAGGGAGCGAACGCGCACATTGAACACCCTTACATTTTGTAGGGGTGTTTTTTACGTTGTGCTGGATGAAAATGATTGCAATACAAAAATATAGTGTTATTATAGTATTGTATTGGAATTATTTGCGAATCTAATGGTTGAAAAGTTTTATACTGCAAGCCTGCTGCTGTAACAAAACTAAGCTTAGTTGATGAATAGGAGAATCAGGGGATGGAGAAAAAACGTAAACTTTTTTGCGAGATATCACCGTTTACATATAAGATATCATTACTGAAATGCCGGCTCGTGCGCCATATTCATAATCTGATTGGGTTTAAAAAATTCGCAGCAACGAAAAGCAGTGAAATTCTGCCTGTTTTGGTATACAGCCATAAATCATTAATCCGTCGAAAACTGGGAAATGTAGACACGAATTTGCAAGAGAACAAAGCGGTAAATTTAAGTATTGCCGCACCTAAAGTTTCAAATGTTTTGATACGCCCCGGTGAATGCTTTTCGTTTTGGAAATTAGTAGGCTCCTGCACGGTAAAAAAGGGATATAAAGAGGGTTTGACAATCAGCAACGGGGGATTGGGAAAAGATATTGGCGGCGGTATGTGCCAATTTACAAATTTAATACACTGGATGATTTTGCATACTTCAATGCAAATTGTTGAACACCATCATCATGATATGATGGATTTGTTTCCCGATTATGGCAGGCAGATTCCGTTCGGAGTGGGAACTTCAATTATGTATAATTATCTTGATTACCGCTTTAAAAATACAACAGACAACATTTTTCAGCTCATCATTTATACTACACCGGAATATTTGTGCGGAGAATTACGCACGGATAAGGAACTTCAATACAAATATCATATTAAAGTGGAAGACGAATTCTTTTCTAAAGAACAGGACGGAGTATTTCGCAACAACTGCATCTATCGGGAATGTTTTGATAAAAAGACAGGTAAACTTTTAACAAAAGAACTGCTTAAAAAAAATCACGCAAAAGTGATGTATGATACCAATGATCTTACGATCATCGAAAGGAATTAATACAGCTTTCCAAATTTACGGTCAGGGTATTAGAAAACAAACAATGGATGGTGGCAATATGTACACGAAAACTGAAATCATTGAAATTGCGAAAGCCCAGCTGTCACTCGACTATAATTGCCAGCCGTCTGATTTTGAAAAGTCAGAAAATACAATTGTTGAAAATAAGCTTTTGAAGGGCAGACGCATTTACGGCAGTGATGGATGCTTTTTAAAAATAGTCTGTTTTGGCGGCAGAGCAATTATCAGCGCATCACCGGAAATAATGCCTTGGTGCGAAGAGCAGCTATCAAAAAAGAATGCCGCATGGCTTTTTGAATACCCCAAACTGCGGGCAATCGACAAAAAACTGCATGAATTTGGGCACGAGATTGCCTCCGCTCACCATTACTATTTGCCCGATCCCAAAAAATCGGAGATAAAACCGATTACGAATGTGAAATGGTATCATCATGAAGACATTTTACAGTTTAAAGATGACAATCGATTTGGAGAAGCGTTTGCATTTGATAAAAGCCACCCGGATGTGCTTGCGGTTGCCGCCTTTGATTCAGATCTCATAATGGGTATTGCAGGAGCCAGCGCAGACAGCGAAACCATGTGGCAAATCGGAATTGATGTTTTGCCTGAATACCGTGGCAGAGGGGTAGGAACAAATCTTGTTTCGCTCTTAAAAAAAGAGATTTTAGAACGCGGAAAAACGCCGTTTTATGGCACCGCGGAGTCCCATATCTACTCGCAGAACATAGCGATCAATTCTGGCTTTTTCCCGGTATGGGCAGAACTTTATTCCCAAACGCAATCTCCTATAAGCTAAATACAATTGTTGCCGCTTATGCAGCAGCAAACGGCTATCATTATTAAAAATAAATTGAATTTATTAGAAAAGGCTGCTAATTCTATGAATAGCAGCCTTTTCACGGCTATGCCGCGTTTGAAGAGATATCGCTTTGATTTTGTCAAAATTCGTGATATTATTAAATTAATATATAAAAGTTCAATGGAAAAACACGGTGTTTGGGAATGAGAAATAAAATCAGGAGGTTCTTGTGAAAAAATTTATTATTGTAACATCTCCGCCGGCATGTGGAAAAACTTATATTTCAAAACAGCTTGCCACAGCGTTGAGCCATGTAGTTTATCTGGATAAAGACACGCTGATACCGCTGTCAAAACAGATTTTTATTGCGGCGGGGAAAGAATATGACAGAAGTTCCGACTTTTTTAATAAAAATATCAGGGATTATGAATATGAAACAATTGTAGCCCTTGCCTTGGAAGCATTGAACTATGATGACATCGTCCTCATTAACGCACCGTTTACGAAAGAAATACGTGATATGGATTATATCAACGGATTGAAAACAAAATTAAAAGAAAAGAATACTTCCCTTGTTGTCATATGGGTAGAAACTTCAATCGAGGTTTGCCGGCAAAGGATGGTCAAAAGAAATTCCGACAGGGACACATGGAAACTAACGCATTGGGACGAATACATTTCTACGCGTAATTTTGATGTTCCTGTTGCTTTAGATGATCCTAACATCAAAGATGATTTTATTATTTTCAAAAACTCTTCCGATGAAGAATTTAACACATCCTTAAAGCAAACAGTAGCCACCCTGGAAGAAACATCAGTGCTTGATGACTGACGCGACCCATTGAGCCGTTATACCCGGTAAGTGTAATTGCTTAGATTTTATGATTCTAACTGCCGCATAATCTCAACATAAATTTTACAGCTGTCAATTAGTTCTTGAACCGCGACTTTTTCATTTTCCTTGTGGACACAGCCTAAATCTCCGGGTCCAAGGATAATGCAATCCATTCCTTTCTTTTGAAAAATGGAACCGTCTGTAGTACCGGCAAAAAAAGTCGTTTCAAATGGAATATGGAAACTCTCATAAATTCCTTTGACTTTTGAAACAATTGGAGCGGTAGAAGGCAAAACCCAGCCTTCGCGCTGGTCAATGATTTCAATTGTTCCTTCATATCCGGGATTTTCAGCTTTCAACTGGCTGAGGAGTTTTTTCATTTCATTCCAGATTGCTTCCGTTTTGTGGTTTGGGACAAGCCGGGCATCCACTTTTAGATTTAGCTCGTCAGGAACAACACAAGGCTCTACACCGGCATTGATGCTTAGAGCTTGCCAAAAGGAGTCCCCGTAGGGAGTGTTTTCATAGTCAGGGAAAGTGGTTTCCTCCATTTTGTTCAAAAGCAGCCTGGTAAAATCGATGACATTATGCCCCTTGCCTTGGGAGCCATGGCCCGTCTGCCCTGTGATCTTTAAATTTGCATAGGTTCGGCCTTTGCCTGCGGTGCAGATTTTCAAACCCGTAGGTTCACAAACGATGATGAGCGGAATCGTATCAAGAAAAGATTCTTTTAACAGAGCCTTGGAGCCTTTCATACTGTCTTCCTCGTCGACTGTCGCAATCAAATAGATATCTTCAGACGGCGTAATGCCTTCTTTAACAATTTCTTCCATTGCGACCATGGCGCTTGCCAAACCGCCCTTCATATCGGAAGAGCCGCGTCCATAAAGGAAACCTTCATGAATATCGCCTGAAAACGGGGGTGTGTTCCAGCGGGTAACTTCCTTTTCGCTGACAGGAACCACGTCCATATGCCCCGTAAAGGCAAGGGGGGAAGAGCTGCTTTTGCCCGGAATTCTTGCGACCACATCGAATCGCCCGTTTTCTACGGGGTAAGATCGGGTTTCTATCGATGCCTTTTGAAAAAACTCCATTAAATATTTTCCAACAGCCCCTTCAAGCCCCGGCGGATTGGTGCTTTTGATTTTTACCAAATCACTGGTGGTTTTTAGAAGCTTTTCAACATCTATAGTCGATGACGATGTGGCGTTTTTTGAATTCATAGTGTTTATGCCTTCTTTATTTCGGTGTTTTTTTCTATTATAAACGATATTTCAGAATAATGTTGACATATCTTTGAAAATGATAAAATTTATCTGCACTTTTTAACCTTTTATGGTTATAATTAGCGAGGTGATTTAATGAAGTCAGTAGCAAATTTTATTTCAGCTGCGAGAATATTGCTTACTTTTACGCTGATTTTGACAAAGCCGCTCAGTGCAGCGTTCATTATCATTTACATCTTTTGTGGCGTAAGCGATATGTTAGACGGCTATATAGCAAGAAAAACCGGCACAACAAGTAAATTGGGTGAAAAACTCGACTCCTTGGCCGATTTTATAATGATTACAGTGCTGATTATAATACTCTATCCGATTGTAAATCCAACCGTACAAATCTTAATATGGGTCATTTTCATTGGAATGGTCAGGCTGATTTCAGTCGCGGCCGTATTTGTGAAATACAAAACATTTGGAATGCTTCATACATACGGAAATAAGATTACCGGATTCATGTTATTTTTATTTCCTTTGGTGCTTACCGTTATCCGGTCGAATACGATGATGGATATACTTTGCATCGCTGCCACTGTTTCGGCGATTGAAGAATTAGCCATTGACCTATTATCGACTGATTTTCAGGCAAATAGAAAAAGTATATTTATAAAACGAAAATGATTGAAAAGCGGTTTGCTGAAGGATTCAAAGTTAGTTTTGGTGAATTAAAATAAGAGTAGAAATTAAAATGTCGGGAGAATTAAATGGAAAACAAAATAAAGCTTCCGATCAGGCGACTGGTTGAATTCATTATGCGCTCCGGTGACATTGACAGCAGATATGTTGAAAAAGACAGAATGTATGAAGGCGCCAAAGCGCACCGCAACATACAAAAAGATAATATTAAATTATATCATGACTATAAAAGCGAAGTATCGCTGTCAGCGGAAATTGACGATGGAGAGATCAGTTATACGCTTGAGGGACGTGCCGACGGCATCTTCAGCGACAAAGGCATAACTGTCATTGACGAAATCAAGACAACGGTTTTGCCTATGAACTTCATTGATGAAGATTTTAACAGTACTCATTGGGCGCAGGCAAAGTGCTACGCCTATATTTACGCCGCTCAGAACGATTTGACCGAAATTTCTGTTCAATTGACCTATTTTAATTTGGACACAAACGAAATAAAACGTTTTATAAAATCTTTTCAATTCGGTGAACTCGAACAATTTCTCACAGAACTGATTCAAAAATACTCGGTTTGGGCTAATTTTACAGCGCAATGGGAAAAACATCGAAATTTGACAATTAAGGCGCTGCAATTTCCTTTCCCTGCTTATCGAAAGGGTCAAAGGAAGCTTGCCGTTGGCACTTACAGGACAATCGACAGAGGGAAAAAGCTTTTTGTGCAAGCGCCAACCGGAACCGGTAAAACAATTTCCACCCTTTTTCCCGCAGTCAAAGCGATGGGTGAGGGCAAGACTTCAAAAATATTTTATTTAACGGCAAAAACAATTACCCGTCAGGTTGCAGAGGAAGCATTTTTAAGGATGCGCTCAGGCGGCCTTAAAATGAAGACGTTAACACTTACCGCAAAAGAAAAAATATGCTTTTGTGAAAAACCGGTCTGTAATCCGGAGTATTGTGAATATGCCAAGGGGCATTATGACCGTATTAACGGTGCAATTCTTGACGCAATCAAAAACTGTGATCATTTTACAAGAAACACGGTTGAAGAATACGCCAAAAAGAACAGGGTTTGTCCGTTTGAACTATCGCTCGATATTTCGCTATGGGTTGACTGTGTTATCTGCGATTACAACTATGTCTTTGACCCAAGGGCGTACCTTAGACGCTTTTTTGCCGAGAACAATGGAGATTACGTTTTTTTGATTGATGAAGCTCACAACCTGATTGACCGGTCAAGGGAAATGTTTTCGTCAGAGCTTTATAAAACGCAGTTTTATAAAATAAAAAAGGATTATAAAGGTACAAACAAGGCGCTTGACAAAGTTCTTAACCAGATTAATAGATATATGATTGACCTGCGCAACAACTGTGGTGAGCTGGGCTATCTTGTAAATGCGGATAAGCCAAAGGAGTTTCTCAACATCCTCACCAAATACATCTCAATATGTGAGCTGATGCTGAAGGAGAACAGGGAACTGAGCGGAGACAACGATTTTTTGAAACTCTATTTTGAAAGTTTGAACTTTATTCTGATATCTGATTTTTATGACGAAAGATATGTGACTTTCGTTGAATCCAAGCAGGGAGAAGTTATGGCAAAATTGTTTTGCCTCGACCCGTCTTTTCTTTTGAGTGAGGCTTTAAAGCGCGGCGGTTCATCCGTTATGTTTTCGGCAACACTGACACCGCTTGCCTATTTTAGCGAAATACTCGGCGGCGCAGAGGAAGACTGGATGATGGCGCTGGACTCCCCTTTTGACAGCAGCAACCTATGTTTGATGGCCGCAGATAATGTTTCTACAAAATTCAAAGACAGGGAGCAGAGCGTCCAAAAAATAACGAAGCTTATCAATTCTTTTGTTTCGAGAAAAACAGGCAATTACATCGTATATTTTCCATCCTATAAATATATGCACGCTGTATTTGAGGAGTTTGCGGCGATTCATCCGGAAATAAACTCGGTGGAACAGCAATCCTCCATGACCGAGGCGATGAGAGAGGATTTCATTGCATCTTTTCAAGAGAACCCGCAAAAAACATTGATTGCTTTTTGTGTGCTTGGCGGAATATTCTCCGAGGGAATCGACCTAAAGGGCAACAGGCTGATCGGCACTGTCATTGTGAGTGTGGGACTGCCGCAACTCAGTGCCCAGCAAGATATCATCCGGGATTATTTTAACCGTAAAAACGGCATGGGTTATGAATACGCCTATATGTATTTAGGAATGAACAAGGTTTTGCAGGCCGCCGGCAGAGTGATCCGCTCTGAAAACGACAAAGGAGCAGTACTTCTGATTGACGAACGGTTCGGTCACAGCAGTTATAAGGATATTTTCCCAAAACATTGGAATCACTGCATAACAATACGGAACCAGCAAGACCTTCAATCTGTTTTGGATAACTTCTGGGCAGGTGATAAAAGCAGCTGAACATCAAACTGCTGGCATATGATGGGAAAGTTCACAAACAGAAAGCAAGAAGCCCCATGGGTTTGAATTTATGGGGCTTCTTCAGTAATCAACAGATATTAAAGTGAATTAATACTTTGTGTCATAATCTTTCCTGGTGCTTTGATCGCTCCCAATAGAATAGCTCTGGGCGTACTGGACACCGGCTTGCGGAACACTTGAATTACCGATATTTTGGGGAAGCTTTTTTAACTTGAATCTCCCAACTTCTTTGCTGAGCATATTGGCTTGTGCGGACAGTTCCTCACTTGCCGCCGCACTTTCCTCCGCAGTGGCTGAATTTGTCTGTACTACAGACGATACTTGTTCTACACCCTGTGTGATTTGTTGTATTGCGATGGCCTGCTCAGAAGAAGCAAGGTCAATTTTTTGAATTGTTTCGCCTACAAGCTGCACTTTGGCAGAAATTTCTTCCAATTCTTTCGCAGTAAGGTCAGCAATTTTCGAACCGCCTTTTACGCTTTGAATGGAGCTTTCAATCAGCACGGTCGTCTGCTTTGCGGCGTTGGCCGATTTGCTGGCAAGGTTGCGCACCTCATCCGCTACGACTGCAAAGCCTTTTCCGGCACTCCCGGCCCTTGCAGCCTCAACGGCAGCGTTCAATGCGAGGATGTTGGTCTGGAATGCGATATCGTCGATTACTTTTATAATTTTACCAATTTCATTTGAAGAGGCATCAATATCATGCATCGACGAAAGCATCTGTTGCATTTGGTTTGTTCCTTGATTTACTTTCGCTGTCGTTTCCGCCACATAGCCCGTTACAAGTCTAACGTTTTCTGCGTTTTGACGTACCTTTTCAGACACTTCGCTGCTGGACGCTGCAAGCTCTTCCACAGAACTTGCCTGCTCAGTTGCACCCTGTGCCAGTGCCTGAGCTCCGTCAGAAACTTGGTTTGCTCCGCCGTTTACTTGTTCGGAAGAAGTATTAATCAGGGAAAGCGTTTCATTTAAGCTGCCGGATATTTTGAGCAGCGCCTCCTTAATCGGAATAAAGTCTCCGATATACTGCTGCGTTATATCAGCGGTTATATCTCCCTGTGCGATTAGGCCCAAATTGGTTGAAATATCCTGGACATAAAGCTTAAGCGTGGCGGTAGCGGATTTGAGCGAATCGGCAAGGGACCCGATCTCATCTTTTGATACATAGGTAATGTCAACGTCCAGCTCGCCCTGCGCGAGTTTTTTGGCAGCGTCAGCCATTTCATTAATAGGCTTGCTCAAAGCCTTTGCCAGCCAAAATCCCCACCGAATAGAGATAGCAATTCCCAAAACAATAATGACAATCAGCACAATCATCATTGTTTCGGCCAATTGGTTGTTGGAATCGTTGTTTATCTTTGCATTATTCACACGGTTTTGCATACACTGAGTGTAATTATCTATTATTTTTTGGTTGATGGTTTTAAATGTATTTAGATCTTTCATAGCATCAGCACTATTGCCACTTTTCGCTTCTTTAATAATTTCTTCCAATGCCGGTGTGAATTGCTCATCATACATTTTCTTTGTCTCATCAAACAAAGTTTTGGTCGCCGCTGTGGATATGGTAGGTTCATATTGCTTTTCTTTTTGTAGATAATCATCCTGATATTGCTTTGTTTTTTCTTCTATGCTTTTTATTTGCTCCGCGTCGTTGTAATAAAGGATGTAATCTCTTGCCTGTCCCCTTAAACGGTCCATATCCAAAATGATATCAGAGATGATCGGTATCGGAACGGTCTGCTTTTCATACAATTTTGTGCTGGAAGCTTTCATCTGCAGCATACTATAAATTCCGGCCGCTCCGATGATTGCTGTTATCAAAGAAATAGCTAAAAAAGAGAAAATAAGCTTCTGGGCGATTTTTAAATTTTTCATATTTTGCTTCTTTCTAAAATTTTTTTTGCTGACAATCATGATTTAATAACATTGCTTTTTCATCTTGGTTGAGAGCCTTACCCTTTCTTTGCATTGTTTTTGTTTTTATTGAATCATATTTAATTATCGGCTGATATATCAATTTTATTTATATTAATCATAGATATTTTATATTTTGACAATATATATACGCTTTGATTATATATTATTTACTTTTTTGATATCACAATTAGAATTTATATTGAAAGGGTTGATATGATTGAACAAAATTAAAATATTGAGAATAAAAAAAGGTTTGAAACAGGAAGAGCTGTCTAAAATAATCAATGTGAGCCAAGCTTCTTTATCCGGATATGAAAATGAAAAATTTGAGCCTGATAATAAAACTTTACTTCACTTGGCTTCTTATTTTGGCGTGAGCACAGATTATTTATTAGGGAATGAAGATGTACCCTGGTCTTTTGCAAAACAAGAGAAAAAAATACCTGTATTCAGGCGCATCCGAGCTGAGTGGTCGGTACAGAACGCTAAAGAAATAATAGGCTATGAAGAAATTAGTGAGGATATGGTACGACAAGGTAATTTTTTCGCCATTAAAGCACATGGAGACAGTATGGAACCTCGCATTCAGGATGGGGATATTGTGATTATGCATAAACAATCCGAAGCAGAAAGCGGAAACGTTGTGGCTGTGTCGATTTCCGGAAATGAAGCTACCATTCAAAAAATTGTAAAATACGAAAGCGGCTTGACATTGATATCATACAATCCCAAATACGATCCTGTATCTTATTCAAAGGCAGATGTTATTAGATTGCCTATTATTGTTTTGGGCAAGGCTGTTGAATTAAGAGGAAAATGTTAAGAATAAAACGAGATCATCATGAATACTCAAGTCTATTTCGCTTGTCAAGTTAAAAAAAGTAAAAACTTGGATGATGGTAATATCCACATAAACGTTGAATCAAATATAAAAAATTGCAACAATTTACTCATTAATCATTAAAATTAAAGTAACTTTATATTGAAATTCAAGTAAAAATCTATAATAATGATGATACAAAATAACTTGGGAGGTTAATGTAATGAAAAAGTCGAAAATCTTGGCAATAACATTATCGTCTGCAATGCTGCTCTCGATGGTAACAGGATGTTCTCAAAACGGAGCTGTCAGCAGCGCAAGTACCAGCGCTGCATCCACTTCGGGTGGTGAAATTGTTGTAAATTTCTGGAGTGCTCCTGAGCAGTACAATTATGATATTTGGAGCAAATACGCAGAAAAATTCAATCAGACTAAAGCCCAGCTTAACGGCAAGACTGTTAAAGTTGTGGTACAGCAAATGCCCGCGCAACCTTCTTCCGAGGCAGGCATTCAGAATGCAATCGCAACCAGCACGGTTCCGGCAATTTCGGAAAATGTCAACCGCAGTTTTGGTGCTACATTGGCTAAATCTGAAGCAATTTATGATTTAAGTAAGGAAGATTGGTTCAAAGCAATCGTAACAGAACGAAAAATAGACAGCGTTATGAGCGGGTGGGCGGTAGATGGAGCCCAGTACGTTATTCCGTTGTATGTCAATCCAATCAGTTATGTTTACAACAGCAAAGCTTTGAAACAGCTTGGTGCAACAAAAGTTCCTGAAACATTGGATGATTTCAACAAACTTTTAAATGCATATAATAGCAAAAAAAGCGAGTTGAATGGTAAGGGCATCAGCAATTTCATGTATCGGTTTGAATTGACCAGATCCGATTCTTGGTGGGAGAGATGGTTCGATTTTCAGGCGCAGTACGAAGCGTTTTCACAGGGGAAATCGTTTGTAGAAGGCGATCAACTGACGCTGGACAAGGCTGCTGCGAAAAAGGTATTTGACCTCTATGGCTCCATGGGTAATTCGCTCCTGACCGGTGAAATTCCGAAAATATGGCAGGAAAAAACCGTTCCTGTTGTTGTAGGTATGGGTCTTCCGTGGGATATTGCACCGAATAAAGCAGCGGGTAAAGTTTACGGATTGGATGGAGATTATGTGTTTGGGCCAATGCTTGTTGAAAAGGCAGGAGACACACCGTATACCTTTGCCGATTCGAAAGGGCTGGTGCTCTATAAAAACAAAAATGTTTCAGACGACCAGCACAAAGGAGCAATTGAGTTTTTAAAGTACGTATTTAACGGTGCCGGCAAAGACACCTTTGATGTAGATTGGCTTAACAGTACTTCAATGCTGCCGGTACGTGGTGACCTCTCGACAAATGCTACACTTACAAGCTATTTTGAGAAGAATCCTGAACTGAAAGCAGTCAGCGCTTTTGTTGCCAACGGCATTCCATGCATGGCAAACGAGAAAATGTCTGATATTTTGACGGCACTTGCCGCAAAAGGTCTTACACCTTATGTTACTCAAAAGGTGGCAAATTCCAAAATTGGCAGCACTCCGGATTCGACATCTTATGTCGACGCGGCGTTTGCGGCAATGAAAACAGCAGGAAACTTAAAGTAAGGTCAATTCGTGTTATTAGTCTCTTGCGTGAATCATCATGAAACTGCAAACTATATTCATACTGCAAATCAAATAAAAAAGAAATAAGAGATTCCCGTCCATGTTTCCGGGCAGCGGTGTTTAGGACGGGAAGTCTCTTACTATTTGTTTTTCATTCACGGAAAGGAGCGTCCTTCATGCACAAGAAAATCAAGGCAGTGCCTGAGAGCATTCCAAAAAGGTCAGGGCTGAGTTATGAAAGCAGAACCGCGTGGTTATTTAATACTCCCTACATAGTCTATTCTGTGGTTTTTCTTTTCCTTCCTTTGGGTTGGGCGGCTTGGCTGTCTGTTACAGATTGGAATCTCATGTCGCCGAAATATAATCTTGTCGGATTAAAAAACTTTACTCAATTATTTACAGATGATAACGTTCAGGCGGCATTTTGGAATTCTTTCCGGTATTTGGTGCCAATCGTATTGTTGTGCTTCGTGTTTGGTATGGGAATCGCATTGCTTACCTCCAAACTGCCCGGGAAAATGAAGGGAATTGTTGCAACTCTGTTCTTCATTCCCTATCTGACTTCAGGTGTCGCCACATCCGTTATGATCAAGTATGTGTTTAGCTACAATTCTCTATTAAATGTTTTCTTGAGGGAACATTATCAGTTGAACATCAATTGGCTGCAGAGCGGCGCGGCTTTTTGGATTCTGATCGGAATGATCGTTTGGAAAATGGGCGGATATTACGCGTTGTTTGTGTTATCTGCAATCGAATCCATTTCTGCTGATGTTTATGAAGCTGCGGTTATCGATGGATGTACCGGCTTCAAAAAATTCATTAAGATCACATTGCCTATGATTACCCCGACCATTACATCGGTAGTTGTTTTAGCCGCGGGGCTGTCGTTCCAAATCTTTTCCGAGCCATTCCTGCTTACAGGAGGAGGACCGGACTTGTCGACGACTACCTGGCAGCTGGAAATTTATAAAACATCATTTGTCAGTTTTAACGCAGGTTATGGCGCTGCTATGGCAATTGTCAATGCAGTTCAGATTTTCTTGACCATTCAGATCATTACATGGATTATGAATCGCGTCAACAAAAAATTCGGTTGGTAGAGGAGGAGAAAAAGAATGAATCATAAAAAAATAAAGTTCCATACAGTGATTATTATTATTGTGACACTGCTGATTTTGTTAATTACGCTGTTTCCGTATTACTACTTGATCATTCAGTCTTTTCTGCCGTGGGATATGGTTGATAAGTCCTTTATACCGACCAAAGTAACCTTGGACAGTTATACTTATCTGCTGAATAGGGGAGGATCCTCAAATCCGTTTATGTGGATACGTGCTTTATTAAATTCGTTTATTGTTGCATTCCCAACTGCCGTGGTTTCAATTGCAGTTGGCCTGATGACCGGCTATGCAGCTACCAATATGCAATATAAAGGAAAAAGTGCAATTCACTCTTCGCTTCTGTTCCAAATGTTTTTCCCTGTAATTATTTTATTGGTACCAAGATATATGATCGTGAAACCACTGGCAAATCATTATTCCGGAATGATATTGCCGCTTATTATATCTGTTTGGGGTATTTTCATGTACATTAACTACTTTAAAACCGTTCCAAAGTCCGTTTTTGAAGCAGCGAAAATCGATGGAGCCTCCGATTTTAAAATCTTACGAAAAATTGCACTGCCCTCAACGAAATCAATCAGCATTATTGTGTTTCTATCTGTTTTTATGACCAGGTGGAATGAACTGATGTGGGATATGTTGATAGCGCCGAATATTAACGTACAGACGCTGAATGTTATGATTTCAACTCAATTTAATCAGAATTCCAATATTCCCGGGCCAATGTACGCAGCATCCATTCTACTCACGATGCCGATTATTATTCTATTCCTTTGTTTCTCCAAATATTTTAAAGAGGGCATCAACTTTATGTTGAAATAGGTATTATACAGATGAAAGAAATGTTTAAACTTGAAATAGATGAATCTTCGCAATACGATTCTTCCAACCGTACGCCAATCATGAGAAAGGCAGAAAACCCCTTACTGACCGTGGCGGATGTAAAACCTTCGCGGGAAGATTTCGTAGTGGATGGGATTTTTAATTGCGGAGCAACAAAATACGGGGACGAATATATCCTGTTATGCCGTGTTGCGGAATCTGTCAAATGCAATCGCGACGGCTTTGTCGCATTTCCGGTCATTGTGGAGCATCAGGGCAAAAGCGAATTTGAAGTAGTCGTTCTTGAAAAAAGCAGTCATCCTGAGTATGATTTTTCCGATTCAAGGACAATTACGAAGGGGTCCGATGCATATAGTAATGTGGTTTATTTGACGTCTTTTTCTCACCTTCGCGTGGCCCGTTCTAAAGATGGCATCCATTTTACCGTCGATGAAAAACCGTTAATCATGCCCGACCCTGTCAGCGAATGCTGGGGAATGGAAGACCCCAGAATCACCTGCATTGACAGAACTTATTATATCAATTACACGGCCGTGTCTCCGGATGGTGCCGCTACGGCGCTCATTACCACCAATGATTTTAAATCCTTCGAAAGAAAAGGCCTGATTTTTCTCCCCGAAAACAAGGATGTCGCTATTTTCCCGGAAAAGATTAATGGCAAATTCTGGGCCTTTAACCGTCCGGTGCCACGTTCGATTGGCAACCCGGATATTTGGCTGTCCGAGTCGGAAGACATGGTTCACTGGGGACGGCACCGGCATTTTTACAGTGTTTCCGACATGGGCTGGGAAAATGGGCGCATCGGCGGCGGGGCGCCCCCATTCCGCACGGAAAAAGGCTGGGTAAAAATTTATCACGCGGCAGATAAAAACAGCAGATACTGTCTGGGCGCATTTTTATTGGATATTAATGATCCAATGAAGATTATTGCAAAGTCAAAAACACCATTGATCGAGCCTGAAATGGGATATGAAACAGAGGGATTTTTCGGTAATGTCGTTTTTACATGTGGATGTATCTTTGAAAACAATATCATTAAAATTTATTATGGTGCAGCGGATGATAAAATCTGCCGTGCCGATATTACAATAGATGATTTATATAGGCATCTAAGCATTATCTGAACAGAATAATATGATCGCAGCAATTATGAGGCTTATTCTGCTGCCCGTTAACAGCCAAGGCAAGTATGATAAAAGGGAAGGACCTCGTATACTATGAGTGTAGTCATGAGAGATATTGCCGATAGTTTAGGCATATCCGTCAATGCGGTTTCCATCGCGCTCAACAATAAAGCAGGGGTCAGCGACGAAATGCGCGCGAAAATATTGCGCACCGCTGAAAAAATGGGTTATCTGGAAAAGAAGAATAAATTTGTCCGCACGTTTTCGCATACGAATCTGTGCATTATGATGCAAAAAATCTATTCTGATGATATGAACTTTTATTCCAAGGTGCTGTATTCCTTTGTGGAAGAAGCAAAAAGGAGCGGCTATGACACCATCATGAATTTCTTTGATGATGAGGCAATGGCGGTTCCAAGCTGTGTGGAAAAGGACCGTGTATCCGGGATTGTCGTAATCGGAAAAATCGGCGACGCAAACATAGCAAGATTAAAGGAATATCATATGCCGTTTGTATTGGTGGATCATGCTTCCTTAATGTACACAGCCGACAGCGTCCTGACCGATAATAAGTTAGGCGGCTTTATTATTACAAAATATTTGCTTGATAAAGGATTTCGCCAGATCGGATTTTTCGGAGATTTAAACTATTCCCTCAGCATTAAGGAACGCTTCTTTGGGTTTAAAGAAGCACTGATGAGCTTTGGGGCCGATTTGGACCCTGAAAATTTGGACGACTATATCAAACAGTATTCGATTCTGTCAAACATAGAGCAAGCGGTTCTAAAAAACGATACGCAAAAGATTGTACAGTTGATTAAAATGGCAAGAAATTTGCCGCAGGCTTTTGTATGTTCCAACGACCGGGCTGCAATAGCCCTTTTGATGGCGCTGCAGATTTTAAATATGAATGTACCTGAAGATATATCCCTTGTGGGGTTTGATAATATTGACATGTGCGAAAAAGTAAATCCTAAATTAACGACCGTTCATGTTGATAAGGAAGCATTGGGAAAACGGGCTGTTCAGCGCTTAAAATATCAGATAGAACACCCGAATTCTGCTCCGGAAAATACAGTGATCAGCGTAAGACTGGTTGAAAGGGATTCCGTCAAGCGGTAGTGTTAATGGGGATAATAATATGCAACCCCAATTTTAAAATTCTAAAGTAGAATGGTATTTACCTAACCTCGCCACAACATACACGTTACCTGTAGTTACCACTTTAATTGAAGTAATTAGACAAACATCAGTTTAAAATATTAATAAAAAATATTATTATCTCTCATCTATATTTATCATTAAATAATTAAATAAGATATCTATGCAAATAAATCGTGCGAAAACACAAACAGCATTCGGGTTTACAAGTTCAAGTAAATCCGGATGCTGTTATTTTTGTTTATAAATCGTCTTCCAGTGCGCCGCTTTTAGCGTAGGCAGTGCTTCGTGCTTCAAAAAAGTCAGTTTTGATCGTGTTGGCGTTGCTGTACTGACTTACCCATTTCAGCGCTTCCGGCTCTTCGTCATGCTCCTCGTACAACTTTTCGAACCCGAGTCCGTTGCAACGCAGATTGCCAAGATACTGTACATAATCGGTGATCATCTGCTTGGTCAGGCCGCTTACATCATCACCGATGGCGTAATGTCCCCATGCAATTTCCTGTTCACAGCCGGTGCGGATCATCTCGCGATAGTCTGCCACCTTTTCGGCGGTAAACAATTCGGGGTTTTCCTTTTTCAGTTCCAGCAACATGCTGCGGAACAACCAAAGATGCGTATTTTCATCCCGGTTAATGTACCGGATAATCTGCACCGAGCCGGGCATGCGATTATTTCGCCCAAGGTTGTAAAAAAACATAAACCCGCTGTAAAAATACACGCCTTCCAGAATATAATTCGCTACCACCGTACGCATCAGGTTTTCAGGAGTCTGATTGTGGTAAAAGGTGTTGTACTGTTCGCCGATGAAGGTGTTGCGGGCAAGAAGATGTTTGTCATCCTTCCACTGATACAGAATTTCGTTGCGCTGCTGCGGCTCACAGATTGTGTCCAGCATATAGCTGTAGCTCTGGCTGTGGATGGCCTCCTGATATGCCTGAATGTTCAGGCACAGGTTGACTTCATTTGCGGTAATGTATTCTCCCACATAGGGCAGGTTGGCGGTTTGAATGCTGTCCAGAAAAATGAGAAACGACAAAATTTTGTCGTAGGCGCGGCGCTCGGCGACAGGCAGGTGGGGGTAGCCTTTCACGTCGGTGGACAGGCTGACCTCCTCCGGAATCCAGAAATTGTTCATCGCCTGACGGTACCAGTCGCTGGCCCATTGGTATTTCATATTGTTGAAATCGTTCAGATTCGTTGTATCGCCGCCGATCATCCGGCGGTGACTCAGGTCAATGTCTCCATTTGGGTTAAACAACGGTTTTTTGTGCATGGTTTCCATGTTGTTTCCTCTTCTTTTCTCCCGTTTCGCGGGAATATTGGTTTTCCTTTCTTATTAAGCGTTGTTCCGCTCAGGATGAGCAGGATTCACACTCCTCGACCTCCAAACTCTTGCTCCGTATGTAGTAGATGGTTTTTACACCCTGCTCAAAAGCCAGTATATACAGATTCAACACCTGACGGAAGGTGTAATTGTTGGTGATGTAGAGGTTCATACTCTGTGCCTGGTCTATGTGGCGCTGCCGTACGCCTGCCGCACGCACCGACCATGTCTGATCGATGAGGTGCGCATTTTTGTAGTACCAGTAGGTCTTAGCGCTCAAATCCGGTGCCACGCGTGGTACCAGGCCATTCTTTTTTTCTTCAAGGAAGAAGCGGTTCATCACGGGGTCTATTCCTGCGGTCGTTCCGGCAATGATGCTGGTGCTGCTGGTGGGGGCGATTGCGAGCAGCCAGCCGTTACGCATACCGTGCGCAACCTGTTGGCGCAGCTCCTGCCACGCGGCGCTGCTGTAACCGCGTTTGTCAAAATAGGTACCGGTCTGCCAGTCACTGCCTTCAAACAGCTCATAGCTTCCCTTTTCGGCGGCATTTTCACAGCTGGCGCTGATGGCTGCGTAGTTGATTTTTTCAAACACCTTGTCTACAAAGGATAGATGTTTGTCGCTTTCCCACGCTATGCCGTTTTTGGCCAGCATATGGTGGTAACCGCTGACGCCCAGCCCAATCGGGCGGTAGCGTACGTTATTAATTTTGGCGTAGGGTACGGGGAAGAAGTTCAGGTCGATCACGTTGTCCAGCGCCCTTACGGCACTGCGGGTAAGCTCACCGATTTCATGTTCATCTTCGACATTGATGTGCCCAAGCGAAAGGCTGGCCAGATTGCAGACCACAAAATCACCGGGCTTGGTTACCGTGACGACTACTGTTTCGCCGTTGACCGTTTCCACGCGCTGATCGACACTTTCAATGGCGCTCATGTTCTGTGCGATTTCGGTGCAAAGGTTGCTGCAGTAAATTATCCCTTTGTCCCCGTTGGGATTGGCGCGATTCACCGCGTCACGATTGAATACGAAGGGAGTGCCGGTTTCCACCGCACTTTTGATTACCATCCGCACGATATCTTTGATGGACACCACACGCTTTTCAATAGCGGGATCCTGTACACATTCCCGGTAGCGCTTTTCCCATTCCTCGCCCCAGAAGTCCTCCAGAGCATATCCCTTGTGGGTCAAAATATCGTGTGGACACATCAGGTACCAGTCGGCGTCCAAGTTATCCCGAGCCATCTTCCAGAACAGGTCGGGGTAACAAACCGCCGGAAACACATCGTGTGCTTTCATGCGGTCGTCGCCATTGTTGGTGCGCAGTGCCAAAAATTCAGGCAAGTCCCTGTGCCAGGCATCCAGATACACCGCAACGGCGCCCTGACGCACGCCCAACTGGTCCACCGCCACGGCGGTGTCGTTGGCAAGTCGTATCCAGCGGATGACCCCGCCGGCTGCCCCTTCAAAGCCACGGATGGAACTGTTACGGGCTCGCACTTTGCCAAAGTACAGTCCCATGCCGCCGCCATATTTGCTCACCTGTGCAAAGTTATCGATGCTGCGGTAAATGCCCGTTAAGCTGTCGGGTACAGTGTCGATAAAGCAAGAGGAAAGCTGGTGAAAAGGCTTTCGGGCGTTGGACAGAGTGGGGGTAGCCATGGTCACCTTCAGGGTACTCAGCATGTCGTAAAACCGGCGAACCCAATTTAGTCGGTCTGTTTTTTCAGGCATAGCCAGATGCAGCGCGATACCTAAATACATCTCCTGTGGCGTTTCCAGTGGCTGGTTGGCATGGCTTCGGATAACATAGCGCTTGAGCAGCATATCCAACCCGGAATAAGTGAGCAGTTCGTTGCGGGAGTCGTCGAGGAATCCCGCCGCCGCTTCAATTTCCTCTTTAGAATAATTTTCCAGAATATAACTGCCGTACAAACCCTGATCGGTCAAAAAACAAACTTTATCGTAAAAGCTGTGTAAATTGTACTTATTTAGAACGGGCGCCAGATTTTGGGCAAGCTGCAGCGTGAGCAAACGAGCGGCAGCAAATTCCCAATTGGGTGTTTGCTGAGTGGTCAGCTCCGCTGCCGCCTTAATGAGCATATCCATTTTTTCGTTCTGCGGCATGTCCGGCTTTAAAAAGGATGAGAATTTCTCCTCTAACCGATCAATTCCGTAGCCCTCGTCCGGAAAATCTCGATGTATTCCGGTCAGAACGTCTTCAACTGCTCCGGCATCGGCAAACTGATTCGCAATGCGGCGACGCAGTTCGCGGCGGCGTGCGTGTTCGCTGCGGTACAGAATATAGTTCTTACTCTGCGGATAGAACCCTTTCTCCATCAGGGTCTGTTCTACGATATCCTGAATGGTTTCCACCTGTACCACGCCTTGCAGCGCTTTGATTTTCGTTTCCACCGACTGTGTAATATCCTGCAGGGTATTTTCTGCCGCAGTGTTGTCCACGCTTAAAAACGCCTTGCGGATGGCTTCCTTTATTTTTTCAGGCTGGTAGCGTTGGCTCCGGCCGTCTCGCTTAATGATTTCCATGCTCCATCTCCTACAAATTGTATAGTGTAAATATTTTAGCACAATATTTAGTATTAAACAATACTCATTAAGCTCTTTTCTCGATTTTCATAATATCGATTTAGCTGAAATGCCACGAGCTAAGAAGAATTAAACCGCAACCCGTTTGAGGCTGTTCAAAAATTAAAAAAAGCATTTTATAAAAGGGGCTGTTTTGAAACAGCCCCTTTCGCTTAATAGTAAAAATCTTTGAAAATATTACTTATCCTTTTTCTTTTTCGTGATCAATTGAGGCTGAGTTACAACCTCTCTGGTAAATGCCGAAGGAGCAGAAACTTTTATATCTGCTTTCTTTTTTTTCTTGGTTTCTTTTTTGATACTCTTATCACCCATGGTATTTTCTCCTCTGTCCTAATTGTTTTATATGTATCATCAAAATTAGATGGAAACATTAGCTATAGTATAAACCAAACCCACGCAAACAGCAATTATAACTATTTCATTGAAGCAGAAGAATCCGTATCAAATATTGAGCGTTCGGTTCCTGTGCCGTCAATATATCAGTGGAGTGCATGTTTTTAGGGCAGCTGGTGTTGCTTTCGTAAATCGTATCTGGTATCATGTAATTGAATAACATAATACAAGAATATCTTAAAAATGGGGAGAGAAAATGAGTACAGATTCCGCAATGGATGAGAAAGAGCCCAAACATCAGCGACGTATTCGATATAAAGGCACTCACCCTAAAACTTTTAAAGAAAAATATAAGGAACTGCAACCGGAGCATTATGCTGATGATGTGACAAAAATCATTCAGAAGGGTCGTACCCCTGCCGGTATGCATCTTCCAATTTGTGTTAAAGAAATATTGGAATTCCTGCAAATTACGCCGGGACAAACCGGATTGGACGCAACATTAGGCTATGGCGGTCATACTTTAGAGATGCTCAAATGTTTAGACTCAAAAGGGCGCTTGTATGCAATTGATGTTGATTGCCTTGAATTGCCTCGCACCAAAGAGCGATTGGAGCGCATGGGTTATGGCCCTGAAATATTAGAGATCAAGCAGCTGAACTTTTCCCAAATAGATCAAATTGCTTCCGAATCAGGTCCATTGAATTTCGTATTGGCGGATTTGGGCGTATCTTCTATGCAAATAGACAATCCTGACAGAGGATTTTCGTTTAAGGTAGAAGGGCCATTGGACTTACGGCTTAATCCAAAAATGGGCCAATCTGCGGCAAATCGATTAAAAACGATTTCATACTATGAGTTGCAGGGTATGTTGATAGAAAATGCGGACGAGCCTCAAGCCGCGGTAATCGCTCGCGCCATTATTTCCAACATTAAAAAAGGAAATGATATATCAACAACGACACAACTTCAAAAGATCATCAAAGATGCGCTGAAACATGTTCCGCATATGCGCGATGAAGAGATTAAAAAATCTTGTCAACGCTGCTTTCAAGCACTGCGCATTGATGTCAATCATGAATTTGAAGTGTTAGATGAATTTTTAGAAAAGCTTCCGAATGTCCTTGCCGCGGGTGGGCGCGTTGCGATACTTTCGTTCCATTCCGGAGAAGATCGCCGTGTTAAAAAATCTTTTAAACGCTTTTTTAATGAAGGTATTTATCGTGAAATAGCACCGGATCCTATCCGACCGTCACCAGAAGAATGTCATGCCAACAGCCGTGCGCATTCGGCTAAATTGCGGTGGGCGATTAAAGCATAAAACAGGTTCAAATCAAAACAGCCCCGACTTTGTATTAAAGTCGGGGCCGTTTTTTTGCCTTAATCGCACAGGACAGAGTCACGAAAGTCCATATAAATTTGCTAATTTGCAGTATATACGCCTAAGTTTCTTTAAAATGCTGAAACTTAGGCTTGCTTTTTGCGCCATGAAATATTATTTGAAGCAAGTATATAAAAAACACCACATATTTTTATGTGATGCCAAAAGTAAATCCTGTTATTTTTTATTCTTTCGCCATGAGATGCTTTTGTATACAGTGATTAACAAAAGGAGTGGCTGCTTAGTTATTGTGTACTTTGGAACGAACTGTTCGCTTTTAATGTTTGTAAATCTTTTTCGAATTCATGGATTTTTTTACTGATAAAAATGATTTCAGGATTATCATCCACTTTGCCAGACTGCAGTTGTATTTTTCTGAATGTCTCGAATCCATTCAACATCTTCTGTATATTTCGTGTCACACGTAAGGATTCGTCCATCCGTTCTTTTTCAGTCTTGATTGTCATAACCATCACCTCATTATCATTATAGATCAATCATGTTTAGATTCGGTTATGAGAAAATTAAAATAGGAAGATTTACAAATATAATTGCGACCATCATTTCAATAAACACAGGCACTTGTAAAGCAGACCCGGGGAAGTTCACCCCGAGCTTTTCATGAAGCCGAACGGAAACGTCACCATTCGGCTCTTGTCATCCAAACGCTGGGTGTGTTCAAGCTGCCAGTGGTAAAACAGGCTTTGCAATGCTCAACTGTGAATCTGACCGCAGCGGGTATTAGCGTACTTGTTGTATCTTTGTTTTTGCTTTTCCGAACAGTGGCAGCAGTTTGGCAGAAAGGAGAGATACCGCCGGCGCAGTCATAATTACAGCGCAACTGCCTGTCAGCGCCTGTATGATTTCCGCTGTGATCTGGTTGGAGTTCATTACCTGATAATACGGCATATTGTAAGTGTAAATTTGAATCAGCACCACCAGCGAGGAGCCGGTGAAGGCCAAAATCAGCGTGTTGGCCATGGTACCCAGCATATCCCGGCTCACATTCATGCCCGAAGCGAACAGGGTTCCTGCCCCCGAATTCGGGTTTTTTAAGTACACTTCATTGACCGACGAGGCCACAGAGATTGCAACATCCATTACCGCGCCGAACGACGAGATAATCACAGCGGCAAAAAAAAGACTGCTTACCTTCAATCCGCTGTGGGAAGAAATTGCCAGAAGGGAGTCCGTATCTGCAAACGTATAACCCGAGGTGCCGGTCAATCCGTTAAAGATCGTTTCTATAACGGCTGAAACCGCAACCCCGCCGACTGTACCAAGAATTGCGATGAGACTCTTCCACTCAACCCCTCCAACCAGCAGAAGCGTAACGCAAGCGGTAACCGCGGCAAAAATCATCACGGCGGCCGTCGGGGAAACTCCGTTATAAAGTAGGGGAACAAAAACGAAAACCACGCTTGTTATTGTAAAGGCAATCGCAATGACAGATTTAAAGCCGTTTTTGCCGCCAATCAGGCACAACAGCACAGCAAAAATCGCCGCCATGAGATATAGAGAGGGCGTTCTATTCGGTGAATTGACGTTGATATTTACAGTTTTGCCGTCGCCTGTAACGCTGACCGAAACAATAACGGTCTGTTCCGCTTTCAGGTAATAATTTGTATCATAATTTAAATTGTTCGTAATGTGATAACTTTTGCCCTGCAACGTGCCTGTTAAGAGCGTGATTGTAATATTCTGCGAACCGACCAGCAGTTCGGGATGTTTTTCATCTTTCTTTATCTCTTCAGAATCAATAGAGGCTACCTTCGCCTTTTCAAAAGTGATTTTATCGTTTCCGGACAGGCTGTACGGGTCGTAATACGCCTGATGGCGGCTAAGACCATATGCAAAAACGACATAGGCAACCAACAAAAGCAGTATGACTCCCGCTTTCCACAAGTTTTTTAAGTGAAAATTCCGCATAGAATTTCCTTCCTCTGCAATTTTGTAAAGAAACAACCTCATTGCACCATTTCGTGAAATGAGGTTGTCTTGACTCGGTTTCTTATTCTCAAAAAATTCGGTTAATCCTGATTAGCTTTTCTCTTTTTAATGACGATGAAGCAACCGGCGGCAATCAGAAAAGCGCCGGCGGCAATTGTGAAGATTAGATAAATGTCACTGCCGTTGTTATCACCTGTCTTTGGGCTGGTAACCGCTGCTTCAGAGGTTTTGCCTGTCTGCGCAACTGGGGTAGCCTTTGCCTTGGTAATGGTATAGGTGTCAATCGCTTTATCGGAATTTGTCGCGTAAGTAGTCAGGGCGAACGTATTGTCCGTAACCTTTGCATAGGTATAAGTCGGTACGTTATTCTGCCAACCGAACGCGCTGAACGAGTGGTCCTTTGTTGTGTTGTATTTGTAATATTTACTGCCGCTGCCGGAGTCAAGTGTAAAATAGACAGTACCTTTCGGGTTTGTGACCGCATTGGTTTTCACTGTATTTACCGGGGAACCGCCGGACATTTGGAACGAACGGGTGTAATAATGGTCGTGGCCGTTAAGGACGACATCAACGCCGTATTTGTCCATTAGTTTTGTCCAGTTCTTGCGCATGAACATAACGTCGTCATCGGATGTTGTGGCACCATCGTGGTTTGCTTCACTGTAAGGAGCCTGATGATATGCCGCCACTTTCCATTTCACATTCGGATTTGCATCAATTGCCTGTTTCATAAATGCGTCATGAGCGGAGACATCATAGAAATTGTTTCCCTCCAAGGACATAAACAGGGTGTTGCCGTACCGATACCAATAGTCGCCGTTATTGTCGTTCACACCATTGGTTTTGGTCTGACCGAGTGTGGAAAGATTCGGCTGGTCATAATGGTAGCTGTAATATTTACCCATCTGGAAATCATGATTGCCGGAGAAAGCTGCCAGAACATGAGTTTGCAGATAATTTGCGGAAGAAGTGGGGTTGAAAAATGCATTGTACTCTTTCTGTTGGGTATAGAGATGATTGTAATCATTGACTTGGTCGCCCATAGAAAATAGAAAGTTCAAAGACGGGAATTTGGAATATACCTTGTTAAGCGTGTTTGCCCAGCCGGCCTTATCGTTTTCAAGATTTCCGCTCGCGCCAATCTGTGGATCGCCGAAAGCCGCAAAAGTAAAGCCGTTCGCCGCAGAGCCTGTTTGGAAGGTGTAATTGGGGCTCCATGTAGTGCCGTCGCCGACGCGGTATGTGTACGAGGTATTTGCAGAGAGGCCGCTGACTGCCACTTTACTTGAATACTCATCCTGCAAAGCCACGCCGCTGGCGTCTGTGAAGGAGCTGACCGCATGATCTGTGTTGGAAGCATTATCCAGAACACCTTCGGTCGCCGTTACTTTCTCTGTAATTGCCTGTTTTGTGGAGCTTTCCGGAAAATCTGTGCTCTTCATATCGCTGGTTTTCGAGATTTGAAGTTGACCCGCTGCGGAACTGTTGCTTTGCCAGCAGATGCGGACTTCCGTTTCACTGCTGCCGATGCCGAGATCAATATTATAGGGAGTACTTGTTGACGCAGCGTATGCTTTGGTCTCCTGAGGGCCGATGCCACAGCCTACAATCACCACAGCACAGAATACTGCCGCCGCAGCCTTAATTGTTTTCCTACCAATGAACATGAAATTTTACCTCCTCGTTTTAAATACATTCTAAGATTTTTTTAACAGCACTATTGTAACGCATGAAAAGTGTAACCGAGTTATGATTGTGTTAAGCGGAGTTTAATTATGATGTCAAATTACAAATTAACTGGTCTCATTTAAAAATCAAGGAGCAGCCCAGATAAAATTTGATTCTTCTTATTACTGTGCACCCTTTGTGTTTCAGAACAGTGAAGTTCTCTATTTCGATTTCTCATACAAAAAAATCCGGCGGAGAAAAAACTTCTCTACCGGATTTTCAGTAAACCGCGAAAAATGATGTAATATTGCATCATATATAAGTATCGTTTTTGTTCAGACTGTGTAGAAAATATTTTACATAAATATAACCTGAATTTATTCTTGTCATAATGTTAGGTCTCTACAATGTAACTGTACACAAATAAAAAAACGAGGAGAAACAAACATGAAAAAAACTATTTCATTGATTTTGTCGGCAATCATGATCTGCTTATCCGCGACTGCCTGCAGTAGCGCAACGACCAACTCAGCGGCCTCAACTACACCGGCACCGGCTTCGCAAGCAGTATCCCAAGCAGATACGGCCGCTTCATCCACTGCTGCTGCGCCGGCAGTTACAGGGAGCATTACCGCTTCCGGTTCATCCGCGCTTTATCCATTGGCAAAAGATGCAATCGCTAAATTCAAGAAGATAAATCCAGACGTTTCTATTACTTTAAACGCGGGTGGTTCCGGCACAGGATTAAAGCAAGTTGCTGATGGGACCGTTAATATTGGCAACTCTGATATAGAGGCTTCTTCAAAATTACCAAAAGATCAGGCGGCTCAATTGGTTGACCATAAAGTATGTGTTATTGCGATGGCTCCTATCGTGAATAAAGATGTCGCTGCAAAAGTAAAAAGCTTAACGACACAGCAATTAGTTGACATATTTACCGCTAAGACAAAGAACTGGAAAGAAGTCGGCGGTCCAGATGAAGCAATCATATTGGTTACCCGTCCAACTACTTCAGGAACACGCGCATTGTTCAAACAATATGCTTTAAATAATAGTGAAGAATCATCAAATGCATCCCTTGAGACAGATGATTCCGGTACATTACTTCAAAATGTTTCAAGCCATAAAGGTGCAATCGGCTATGTAGCACTTTCTTACCTAATTAACAACACCAGTGTAAACACAGTCGGTATTGATGGTGTTGACCCGACACTTGATAATGTTTATAGCGGTAAATACAAGGTATGGGGCTATGAGCACATGTATACTAAGGGCGAAGCAACAGACGCTGCCAAAGCATTCCTGGACTATATGCAGTCTGACGATTACAGCAGCTCCGTTGAAACCCTTGGATATAACGTCACTTCAAAAATGACGGTCTCAAGATAGGCCCCCTTCACATATCCCTATTTTTAGTACAGGTTGAAGGCCGGCGGGATATTCCCGTCCGGCCTTTTGCCTTGAAAGGAAGTGCAAGCGTTTCTTATGGTTAAAAAGGAATATTTAGGGCGCTTTTTTGTAACTGCATGTGGAGTGTTCATTATTTTACTTACCATGTCGATAGGCGCGTTCCTTCTTTATAAAGGAATGGGCACATTTACAACTTATCATCACAGCATCACAGAATTCCTGTTTTCATCCAATTGGAATCCTGCGGATGATTTTACCGGCGGCGGTCAGGTTGGCGCAGCTATCTTTATATTTGGGTCAATCATTATTTGCCTCTTGGCTCTTCTGATTGCGACTCCATTTAGTTTAGCTGCCGCAATTTTTATGGCGGAAATATCTCCAAAGATCAGCAAGAAGGTATTACAACCTGCTGTGGAGATTTTTGTTGGGATTCCTTCTGTTGTTTACGGCTGGGTAGGCTTAACCATTCTAATTCCATTTATCGAAGCCGTATTCCATCTGCAAGTTGGATTTTCAGTTCTGGCGGGCAGCATTGTTTTAGCTGTCATGATCTTTCCTTCCATCACGAGTGTTTCGGCGGATTCATTAAGAAACATTCCGGGAGAATACAGAGAGGCTGCTTATGCCCTTGGGTCAACGCGGTGGCAGGTTATTCGCAAAGTGATTCTTCCTGCGGCGCGTCCAGGAATTCTTACCGGAATTATCCTTGGTCTGGCACGCGCATTCGGAGAAGCGCTGGCAGTCGCTATGGTAATCGGCAAAATGAAGGCATTCCCAAAAAATATTCTTTCCCCAACCAATAATTTGACTTCGGCAATTGCCTCTGATATGGGTGGTGCAACAGAAGGTGGAGAGTACAATATTGCTCTGTGGACGATGGCGCTTCTTCTGCTTGTAATTTCATTTACTTTTATTTTAGTAGTTCGGAAAGTTTCTTCAAAAGGGGAGAAACAAACATGAAAAAACAGAATAATATTGCAAAAATGACTGATAAAATTATGACTGTCTTACTGTACTTCGTAGCTGCATTTTTTTTGCTTTTGCTTGCTGCATTCACCTTGTATATCCTTTTTAAAGGATTTAGTGAATTCAATATCTCCTTGTTCGGGTTCAATGAAAATGGAATCGGCAATCAATTTTTTAATACGGTCTACCTGGTGTTTCTTGCATTATTAATCAGTGTTCCGATTGGCGTTTTTGCGGGAATTTATATGGCTGAATATTCCAAACAAGGGCATTTCTCCAGCTTCGTTCGTACTTGTATTGAAACACTTTCTTCTCTGCCGTCCATTGTGGTCGGACTTTTTGGTTATCTGGTATTTGTTGTGATGACACATTCCAGATGGAATCTAATGGCTGGAGCAATGGCTGTCTCTATTCTATGCCTTCCGCTTATTACAACTGTAACTGAAGATGCGTTGCGAGCGGTTCCGGACAGCTATAAGGAAGGGAGTTTTGCAATAGGAGCCACCCACTGGCAGACAATTCTTCGTGTATTGCTGCCTGCATGTATTCCACGTATTATCACTGGGGTTATTCTTGCTGCCGGGCGTGGATTTGGTGAGGCTGCCGCACTTCTTTATACTGCAGGGATGAGTACGGATATCAACTGGTCAAATTGGAATTTGACTTCACCAACATGCCCGCTTAACCCGTTTCGTCCGGGTGAAACACTTGCGCTCCATATTTGGGCTTCCAGAACAGAAGCCGTCGCGCCAAATGCGGCACAAATTGCAAATATCTCCTCAGCGGTATTAATTATCATGGTCTTTGCCTTCAGCATTGGTTCACGTATCATCGGTAGGTTTTTAAGCAATAGGACAACTGGTAAAGAAGCGTAAATATCAAAAATATCATTACCCGTGATCAACCATAGCTGGATGAAACACCTAATTTTTCTGCAACCAGGGTAAGACTGATTGGTTCGCTGTAATGGGAATAAATGTATTCCTTTGCCTCATCTACTAACTGACTATTCTCCTCTTTACTTTGAAAACCGTTGTCTTTGTTCAGTGCCAAAACGGACTTAAAAAAGATATCGATAATGTTCTTTTCCGTCAAGATTAGTGAGGTATCGTTTAGAGAAACACTCAATTGCTGAAAGGCCTTCTCCAATTGCTCTTCCTTCATCTTGCTTTTTTGAGAAATGCTGTATAGCAGATAAATTCCCAAACGAACAGGTGCAAACTGGTCAGTGAGCTTAGAAGATAGACTGAAAAAGCTTGATAAATCCGCGCGCATCCTTGATTCATTAAGGGAGATAAAGTCTGAATAAATTGAGGATATTAAAGCATTGACCCCATTTAAAAAAGTTTTTTGGCTGATAAAACTGATAGGTGAAATCGGGGAATTTTCTTCCACGAACGATAGCATTAAGGACTGTGAGGATGTCTGATATGATTTTTGAAGGTCTAAAAAATTTGCAACAGTAGTACCATAGGAGCCTAACAGCTTAACTTGAAATTCTTTCTCAAAGAGGTAGGCTATTTCATCAAAGATAGAATGCGCAGACTGCTCTACTGAATTTTTGGCTTTTTCGCATACCAATAATGCGGTATTGTTAAAATCACAATAACAGACAATCACGTTAGAATTACGCTGAAATGTCTCCATGCATTTCTGATTCAGCCACATCTGTTCAGAAACAATTTTTTGATAATCGTTTCCCAGACTCAGAAGATATGCACTGTCGACACACAGTGTCATAATGCAGGCATAGTGCTCCATGATTGAGATGTTTCGCTTTTTAATTGTGGAATACATAGATTTAATATTGGCACTGTTCCCTTGAATGATCGCATTCAAAAAATCCGATTTTAGCTCTGCGTCTGTTAAAGATTCCATCTTGTTGACCATTTGGTCTGAAAATTTGTTTGAATCTTTTCCAATTATTATGGCGGCGGCTTTTTTTAAAGCTTCCGCTATATTTTCGTCGCTTAAGGGCTTTAGCAAATAGTCCGACACACCGCAACGGATGGCCCGACGGGCATATTCAAAATCGTCAAATCCCGAAATAATGACCACCTGCGTCTGGGGGTAGATTTCATATACAAATTTTGCAAGCTCCAATCCGTCCATACCCGGCATCTTAATGTCGGTGATAATCAGGTCGAAATTTTGCCTCTGCAGTAATTCAACTGCCTGCAGTCCATCCGAAGCAAGACCGGTTACACACCAATCCGAAGCAATACGACTTATGTTTCCGCCTAAATATTTCAGCATGAGAGGCTCATCATCTACAATCATTATGGTGTACATCAATTTCTTCTCCTTCTTTTGGATTCAGCGGCAAACGCAGGGAAACACACGTTCCCTTATCAATTTCAGACACGATAAATAATCCATACTGATTGCCGAACTTTAGCTGCAGTCTGGAATTTACATTGATTAGCCCTATACTTTCTGTGAATATATTTTCTGTTTTGGTCGGATCAGAAGAGGGCTCGATTTGAAAAGAGTGGTTTAGTTCCTCAACCTGAATATGTTCCATGCCATTTCCGTTGTCTGCAATATGAAGGAGTAGGCAATCGTCTGTTGTATCAGAATAAATCCGGATACTTGAACTGCCTTTTTTCAGTTCGCAGCCATGAATTACTGCGTTTTCTACAATGGGTTGTAATGTGAGTGCAAGGATACGGTAGTTCATAATAGATTCCGGTAAATCAATCTGATAGGAAAGTTTATCTGCATAGCGGCTCTTTTGCAGCCCTAAATAGGAATCTACTATTTTTAATTCAGCAGAAAGTGGAATCTCCTTGTCGGTATTCATTACGCCTCGCAGGAAAAAAGATAGTTTTTGAATATCATACACTGCTTGGTCGTGCTCACCACATTTAATCAGCAAGCTGATCGTGTTTAATGTGTTATATAGAAAGTGGGGCTTAATTTGGCTGCACAGCACATTATACTGTGCCTCTTTCTGAAGGTAACGCATTTCATATACTTCTTTTACAAGCTGTGTGTTTTTTGACATCATGGTTTCGATACGGTTTACCATGGTGTTAAAGGATTCAGAAAGATATCCGATTTCATCGTGGTTTTTTACCGCAACCTGAACAGTCAAATCTCCATTTTGAACTTGTTTCATTCGCTTTACAATATGAAAAATAGGGTTTAAAAAGCTGCCTGCAAAAAGAATCAGCACAAAAACAGCGGCTACGGCGCATAACAGTGCCATTACAAATGCAGCATTTCTGGTCTGCAGAAAATATTGGTTCAATTGCGTATAAGAATTTACTTCGACAACTTTCCAACTTGTGGTTTTTAGGGTGCTGGTGTTCATCACATACAACTTTCCCTGAATGGTTGTAACGCTGCCGCCATTGGTGTTAAGAGCAGTATTATAAATATCGTTCCCCAATTCATCTTTGGAAAATTTGCTGTTCTGATAAATCATATTTTTGTCGCTGTCGATTATAAAAAGTGCACTGTCTTTTTTTAAATTAACTTTGTCGCAAATTGTCTTAATCCCTGCGTAGTTTGCGTCAACCTTAATCACTCCCAGCACCTTGGAACTGTCATTTTTGCTCCTTAGCCCTTGTACAACGGAAAAAATTTGAGTTTCCTTATTTCCAAAAACTTTTTCGGAGCGAACCGGCAAAAAAATTTGTTTTTGAGTTGTTAATGCCTGCCGGTACCAGTCACTTTTCGTATAGTTTAGGTAGTTAGCCATATCATAAGGCGTTTTGATGTTGGAATAAACATTGTTTTGGGTTAAAATATAAACACGCAGGATATCATCTCTGGGCAATATCATAACGGAACCAAGAAAATTTTCTATCTTTCGCTGATTGTCAAGCTTTTCCAAATCGTTTTTCGGCTCCGTTTCTAATTCTGTCATAATACTGTTATTATAATAAGGAGCAAGGCTCATACGAAAAAGTTCATCGAGATATGTATCAACGTTAATACCGATTTGCTCGATAACCTGTTGTGTCTGTTCTTTTGTCTGTTCCGTAAAGTAATCCGAATAACGGCGATAGCTCAAGAAAGATACCAGAGTGACGGAAATTAGAATCAGCAATGACATAATAACCATCAGTTTTTGCTTTATACTCCAATCCCTATACAGCTTTAATATACTGTTTTTCACTGATTATCTCTCCTAATTTTATTTCACACTTATTATACCATCAAACATCAATTATGCAATTGACATAATAATCAATCTAAAAATTACGAACTTTTATCTAATAAAATAGGAATTTGAATTGAATCGGTAACATGGTAATCTTATTGCAGAGCCAATTATTAGAATTTTGAAGGGAGAAATTGAGTATGAAAAGATTAGTTGCAATGCTGTTGAGTGTGATCCTTGTGGCAGGAATCTGTACCGGATGCGGAAATTCAACAAACGCGAGTACTGCGGCGGCATCAAACGCCAGTGAGGTATCTTCCAAAGCCGAGGGACATGTGAACATCAAACTGTTTACAGGAAAAATTGAAACCATTGATTTGATGAATGAAATTATCAATGACTTCAATGCCTCTCAGGACAGGATCACTGTGGAGCAGGAATACCAGAAAGACGCCAGTAATATTATAAAAATCAAATTTGCTTCCGGTCAAGTTCCGGATATTATGACAACCTATGAGCAGGGTTTTGTAGATCAGGGGAAATATCTCGACTTGTCGGACCAGACTGCATGGTGGGATCGTCTTTCACCGGAAATGAAAGTAGATTGCACCGATGTGAAAAGTGGAAAACAATACCGTGTCTGCACGAATATGACAATGGCGGGCTTCTTCTACAACAAGGCAATCTTTAGTGAACTTGGATTAAAGACGGCAACCACTTGGGATGAGTTTGAAAAGAACCTTCAAACTATTAAAGATAAAAAGCCGAGCGTTACTCCGTGGTTCATTTTTGGCAAAGAAGCTTGGCATCTTGGGCATTTGATTGAATTCATTCCTCATGGCTATATAAAGCAGCAGCTTGGTTCCATTGAGGCAAAAAAGGCGATGCTGGATAATGATAAGGCAAAACTGAATTTTGGTGCTGCGGATGGCGCTATGGCAACTTTTGCTAAGAACTTGATTGAATTGAAAACCAAAGGCTTAATCAATGCAGATGTGCTTACTGCAACCAGCGATAACTGTGTGCAGGAATTTGTAACCGGTAAAGCTGCGATGCTGAGTAATGGAATGTGGGTGCTTTCCAGTTTGACAGATGCTGACCCGAAAATAGCGGACACAATAGGATTCGCACCCTATCCTTCTTACATGCCAAATTCGAAACCTGTTGTGCTGAGCGCTGAAGACTCCGGTTATTCTATATCTGCTACTACAGAGCACAAAGCAGAAGCAATTGAGTTTCTGAATTACCTTTTTAAGGCTGAAAATCAAAAAAAATACAGTGAAGCATCAAAAGCGCCCAGCGCATTTAAGGATGTACAGGCTAAATGGGCATCGACGAACGTTGTGAGTGAAGTCAATACAGCGTTAAAAGATGCCGTGAACATTGGATTCACAAATGAAAAGCCTGCGGGGTTCTCCGGTGATGATGCTGGACGCTTAGTGCAAGATTTGCTGAGCGGGAAATATACTCCGGAAACATTTGCAACCGCTTATGAAAAAGCGTGGAACGATGGTATGAAATAGGCACAAGGCATTTTTATTGCGGGGGTGTCTTTTATGGATGCTCCCGCATCCTTTTTAAAAGGAGTTTTGGGAATGATTAAAACAAAAAAAATAGGTTTGCATACCTTTATGGCAGTTCCGGCATTTTTACTTTTTGCATTATTTTTCATCTATCCGCTCATTCAGGGAATTGGAATGAGTCTGACGGATTGGGATGGCTTGGGCCGGTCTAATTTTATTGGCCTGCAAAATTTCTTCGACTTTTTTAAAGACGAAAGAGCAATCACAGATATAAAGAATACACTGCTGTTTGCATTGGGAAGCGCGCCCCTGCTCAACATCATCGGATTGATATACGCACTCTTAATGAATGGAAAATTTAAGGGAAAAGGAATTGCGCGCGTTATTATATATCTACCCGCAGTAATCAGTCCGTTAATCATGGGATATATCTGGTATCTGCTCCTGCAGCCGGAACGTGGCTTCGTATTCCATGCTCTGGAACTAATCGGAAAATCCTCATGGCTTGGGAACTGGTTGGGGGATTATACCGCATGCATGGTCGTTTTGGTACTGGTAAATGTCTGGCAATATGCAGGTATGACGATGGTTATTTATCTGGCTGGATTACAAAGTATCCCAGAGGAGCTGTATGAGTCTGCTAAGATCGATGGTGCCAGTTACTGGAGCAGCTTTCGCTATGTGACACTGCCAATGCTGATGCCGTCAATTCGCATTAATGTTGTCACAAACATTATCGGTTCTCTTGCTGTATTTGATATTGTGATGGCACTTACAGATGGCGGACCGGGCTATTCTACAGAAACACTCAGTATTTATATTATGCGTATGTGCTATGGCAGTAAAACGGGATATTCTACCGCAGTTGCGCTCATTATGTTTTTTATAATTTTGATACCTGTTATTATTTCCATGCGCCTAACACGGGAAAAGGAGTGATGTTAAGATGAAAACGATTCTGAAAGTAAGCAAATATTTTCTTATTGTTCTTATTTGTGCCATCTGCTTAATTCCATTTTACATTCTTATCATCCTTTCACTCAATACGCCCCAACGGATTTTCTACGAAGGCAATATGTTTGTACCTGACTTCTTTCTTCGAAATTATGTGGATGCGTGGAATAAGTCACACATTGGAACAGCAATTATCAATTCTGCGGTTATTACAATTGTTGCTTTGGTAATCATTTTAGTATTCGGGGCAATGGCTGCATACACAATTGCACGATTTAATTACAAGTTCAATCAGCTTGTATTTTGGCTGTTTATGAGCTGTATGATGATTCCGGGCATTATTAATACGGTTCCGCTTTATACCCTGATGATCAAGCTAAATGCAATCAATACGCTTTGGGGCATGGGGCTGGTCTGTGCGACAATTGCCATGCCATCCGCCGTATTTATCTTTACGGGTTTTGTGAAATCACTTCCGCGCGAAATTGAAGAAGCCGCAATCATTGATGGTTGTTCTTGGTTTACAGCCTTTTGGAAAATCACATTTCCACTGCTCAAGCCATCCGTTGCGGCTGTTATTATTCTCAATGGATTTGGTATTTGGAATAACTATGCACAAGCTGTGTTTTTTCTACAGGACAGCAAAAAACATAATATCCCTCAGGCATTGTCGGTTTACTTTCAACAATTTGCAGGAGCACATTGGAATTTGATGGCTGCAACTGCGGTCATCGCAGTGATTCCAGTTATCATTGCTTTTTTGATGTTCCAGAAAAATCTGATGAAAGGCTTAACAGACGGAGCGCTCAAAGGATAACAGGGAGGTTTTTATGGAGATTGATTTTTTCCCAGAAAAGGCTCAATATTTGACAGGGGAACCGGTGCGCTTGATTGCTGAAATAGAGGGAAATCTACCAACCGGATGTACAGCTGAATTAAAAATTACTCGCATTGACAAAATAATTTTTTCAATGCAGCAGGTTGCCACGAGCAATACACTTAATTTTGACTGCACAAATTTTTCAGAGACTTTTGCAGGCTTCGGCGCGGAACTGAGTATTTTGCAAAATGGAGTAGAACTGCAAAGCGTCTCTACGGCCTTTGATGTGGTGGGAAAACACAGCAAAGTCATCCGTTATGGATTCCTCAGCGATTTTGAAACGAAGGACAGCGGTTTTGATGATGTGGAAAGTTTGCGAAAATACCACATTAATATGGTGCAGTTCTACGACTGGTCTTATCGGCATGATGATTTGGTTGCTCCCACGGGCCATTACGCTGACATGATGGGACGCTGCGTTGATTTAAATGTTGTAAAAGAAAAAATCGCGGCCTGTCGTAAAAACGGGATGAAATCTCTGGGATATGGTGCGGTATATGCTGCTTCCAAAGATTTTTATACAGAACACCCTGACTGGGGACTTTATACCAGTGCGGGTGATCCTCTCATTTTCATTGATACTTTTTATATCATGAATGTCGAGCGAAACTGCCCGTGGCACAACCATATTATTTCTGAATATTCAAAAGCTGTTTCTCAAGTTGGTTTTGATGGTATCCACATGGATACATATGGGTTCCCAAAAACCGCATATGCAAAACATGAGCTTCAAAATGCATTAATAAAATTGGATGAACAGTACCCATATTTGATTGAGGACACGAAGAATGAGTTAAACAAAATTAATCCCGATAATGATCTGATTTTCAATAATGTTGGAAACTGGCCGGTTAAGTCCGTGGCTCAGTCACCCCAGGATGCGGTTTATATTGAAGTATGGGAGCCTTATACACGGTATTCACAGATCAAGCAAATCATTTTGGATGCAAAAAAGGCCTGCAATAATAATAAATCGGTGATTCTGGCTGCATACCTCGCTCCATTTCGCACTGATACCCCGCAGCGTGCACTAAATGCTGCACTTTTGCTGACCGCAGCAATTGCAGCCAATGGCGCTAGCCATCTTTTACTGGGTGAAAAGAACGCCGTACTTACCCAAGGCTACTATGTTGACCACTCCTTTTTAACCGATAAGCAATCATTTTCTATACGCAAATATTATGATTTCTTAGTTCGTTACATGGAACTGCTATATGACAATACTCTTCAGGATGTCAGTTTTACTCATATTGGGTGGGACAATACGGAATATACGTGTATAAATAAATCATGGAGTGCTGACGCCAGACCTGATACACTATGGTTGACTTTAACAGAAAATCGGAGTTATAAGTGCATTCATATGATAAACCTACTCGGGTGTGAAAACGATGAGTGGAACAGGGGAAAAGAAACGCCTACCATACAGCATGATATTCAGTTTCGGGTTCAGCTGGATATGCAAATAGAAGGTATCTTTCTTGCTTCTCCCGATGTCAATAACTGTCGTTCAGAAAAACTCAACCATACAATTGTTAAAACAGACAGAGGAATGGTAGCCGAGTTTTCCGTTCCGTCAGTCCGCTACTGGAGCATGGTCTATATCAAACTCAGCGAAAATTATTTCGAGTAGGGGGAGTTATGTTGACAAAGAGTTGGTGGAAAGAAGCAGTTGTCTATCAAATTTACCCGCGCAGCTTTATGGACAGCAACGGCGATGGAATTGGTGACCTACATGGAATTATTCAAAAACTTGATTATATCAAAGATTTGGGAGCAAATGTGATCTGGCTTTGCCCTATCTACAAATCACCCAACGACGACAACGGATATGATATCAGCAATTATCAGGGCATTATGACAGAATTTGGAACCATGTCGGACTTCGATGAGCTTTTGCTGAGAGCACACGAAAAAGGCATAAAAATTATCCTGGATTTGGTGGTAAACCATACTTCGGATGAACACCAATGGTTTATGGAAAGCCGAAAATCAAAAGACAGCCCACACCGCGATTACTACTTCTGGAAGGAAGGTAAAGACGGAAGTCCGCCGAATAACTGGGGAAGCTGTTTCAGTGGGTCTGCATGGAAATATGATGATCAAACCGGTATGTATTATCTCCATTTGTTTTCGTCAAAGCAGCCGGATTTGAACTGGGATAATCCAATGGTTCGCAATTCTGTTTATGACATGATGACATGGTGGCTTGATAAAGGTGTGGATGGGTTCCGAATGGATGTAATCAGTTTTATCTCCAAAGTTCCTGATTTGCCTGACGGCCCGGTGCAAGAGGGGAAACTATACGGAGACTTTGGCCCTTACTCTATCAACGGCCCCCATGTTCATGAATATCTTCACGAAATGAATCAGAAAGTATTGTCTAATTACGATATTATGACAGTTGGTGAAACACCGGATGTGACCGTTGAGGAAGCAAAAAAATACGCCGGAAGTAAAACCGGCGAATTAAATATGGTGTTTCAGTTTGAACATATGGGGCTTGATTTCGGGGAGCACGGCAAATGGAGCAACAATCGTTTCAAACTGGAAGACTTGAAACAGGTTATGAGTAAATGGCAGACAGGTCTGGAAGACTGCGCGTGGAACAGTCTGTTTTGGAACAATCATGATCAGCCTCGTGCTGTTTCCCGTTTTGGTAATGATTCCACGCCGCTATTGTGGGAAAAATCAGCGAAAATGCTTGCTACCTGCCTGCATATGATGCAGGGTACCCCCTATATTTATCAGGGTGAAGAGTTGGGTATGACAAATGTATCTTTTGACAGGCTCGAAGATTATCGGGACATTGAAACACTAAATGCATATGATGAACTTGTTAACAAGCAGGGTGTTGATTCCAAAACAATGATGCAATACATTCACCATATTAGCCGTGATAACGCACGGACACCTATGCAATGGAATGACAACTGCAATGCGGGATTTTCTTCTGTAAATCCGTGGATTGGTATTAATCCAAATTATATCCGAATTAATGCGGAACAGGAGCGCAACGATCCTCAATCAATTTATCACTATTATCAAAAACTCATTCATCTTAGAAAACAATACGATATTATCGTATACGGAAACTATAAGTTGATTTATGAGGATGATTCTCGAATTTTTGCCTATACACGCTTCTTAGGAAATCAAAAGCTGCTGGTAATATGCAATTTCAGTGAAACTTCCGCGAAGTTTGTTCTCCCGCTGGAATTTCAGACTGAAAACAAGAATAAGTTAATTTCAAATTATGAAATTAATAATGACGAAAATGGTTTACAACTTAAACCATATGAGACTAGTGTTTATCTTGTAGATACATCAATTAAATGATCCAACATTCACATTGATTTTGTTGAAATGTAACCACTGCCCCCAGTCCACACAACGAATACTTTTTCCATCTTATCGATCAAATAAGGCGACTAATGCTCACTCACTCTGATGTTAGTTTTAAAAAACAAAAAATACCTTACCGAGGTGTTGCTTGTTAAGAACTCTTTAGTCGCTGATTTGCACAAATCCGTTTAGACCACTCCTGCTTCTTACAGTCCCACTTTTGCAGAACCTCATCCTCAGTCACGATTGCCTTATAAACTGGTTGCAGAAAATTAGCTATTGTTCTCATGACAACTTCAAACGACAAATCTTTTAAATGAATATTTTTCAAAAAGTAGCGCCACTTAATTTTCATATCCTCATCATCCACAAGCTGCAATACTCGGGTATTGAATGGAACTCGTACATTTTTGATTCTTCCAATAATTTGTGTGCTAACGACATGGTATTTTCTTTGCAAGGCAATCGGTTCTACACCTTTTGCTTCAAGCGGATTAAGTTATATTTATTTGAAATCAAATTGTAAGACACACAGTTATGGTGCATTCATTCAGAAAAAAGAAATAACATCTGGTAGACACCTATTATCTGCCCTATCTTCACGGAATAGGGCAGCACGGCTGCCTTCCAGTCCATCATATTCCTACTGAGTCGCCTGTTTCTGAACTGCGTGTTAGACTTAAAATATGCACCCAACAGTACTTAATATTACAGCTACTGCAAAAGCGATGATCTCTGATCTTGTTAAAACCATAGCGCTAACGTTTTTGATATACAGATTATATTCTTCGCCAAAAGCTGGAATAAGTTGCTTTTTCTCTTCAATAACAGCGTTAATATATTGGCCGACTACAATTATCAGTGCAACTATTATTCCAATAAAAGAACGGAGTGATAGCATAAAGCCTGCCTGTAGAATTATAAATGTTCCGTACATGGGATGGCGTACTTTGGCATAGTAACCATTAATTAGCAAGCATTTCGGCGTACTGCCTTTTTCACTTTTTGCGCTGTGATTCTGCACCGTTATTTTGGTAAGTCTGACAGTTCCATAACAGTTAATAATAAGTCCGCACACAAAATATGCTAAATCAGCTTTTACAAATTTTACACCACCAAGGGTAAACCATGTTTGAAAGTTATTCCAAGATTGAAAATCCGGTATGTACAAGAGCACATACTTAATAAGGAAATACAAAAAAACATACTCTGCAATTCCCCATACAAGTCCCATGGTTACCTGTAGGAAACTACTGGACTGTAGCTTTCTATAGTGCTCATCCAAATGAAGTTTTTCCTCATATTTTAGCATAATTATCTCCTGGTGCTTTATTTTTGTACTTTTTCATAAGAGTAATGTCATTGTTCAAGTTCTATGGATAATGTGCACTACTTGTTGAGGCATCCCCGGCAGCAGTGGGCGCAAGCATGCTGTGCGAGAAATATCGGATGGCCGTGCATCGGCGTTTGCTTTCCGTCGTTTGGGATAACAGCAGGAGCAAGCCATTCTCAGACAAAGTCTTGTGCGTGACGGCGAATAGTATCTATTCGCTTTTCGCGAATAAAGGCTTTGTCTTTTTCTTTCAAGGCAAAACCGGCTCGAAACTTTGAGGCTTTTAGCATATCAAGTGTTTCATTGATTGTCTGCATTCAGATCAGGACTCCGTTGCAGTGATCAATTTCATGCTGGATGATCTGTGCCGGAAAACCGGTAAAGGTTTGCTTCTGCTTCTCAAAATTCCGATCGAGGAATTCCACCTCAATGGACCGGTAGCGAGTGGTTTTTCGCACGCCGTCCAGCGACAGACAGCCTTCCTCGGTTTCATACGAGTCAGCATGCTTTATGATGACTGGATTAATCATAGGTATATTCATCGTCCCTGCGCTGAGCACAATAATGCGCTTACTGATGCCGATCATATTAGCTGCCATGCCAACACACCAATCCGCATTCGCTTTCAGCGTGTCCAGAAGGTCCTCTGCCACAGGCATATCAGCCTTAGTTGCCGGCACAGATTGTTCTAATCATACTGCTCTCCGTATTCTGTTCTAATATTTATAACATACTGGTTTATACAAAATTTAGGAACTCGCTGAAATGCGTTTTATATTTTCTGCTTCATACACAGACTTGTTGCATTTCAAATGATAGAGATAAAAAACATTCTGGTGCAAGATACTCCTGCATTTGCTTTTACAGTAAGAATTTTATCATTCAAATCTATCGGCTAAGGAGTCCTTTAAACTTTGCATAATCTATAAATCTTATATGGTGAAATACGCAGAGATAACAGATAGTCTGGGTACTTTGACAAGGTCATTCTTCAATTTATCGATAACCTTTCCATTGCGTTTGTTATCAAGCATCTTCGGAAATTTTATTCCAGTTCCAGCGAAAGATCCAGTACCATTTGCATTCATATTATTCATTCTTTTCCATGGCTTGTAAGATCACTTAAAATGGGTCTTATACTCAGTTCTGGAAGAATCCTAAACCTGATATTATCTAAATTACATTATCTATTGATAATTCCACGACACCGAGGAAATTTGGAACAACCCCAAAATTCCGATCCTACATTTTCTCCTTTGGTAGCTCGGCGTTTTACCATAGGTTCACCACATTTGGGGCATAGCGGTACTGCAGAGATATCTGTAATGTCAGAAGATATTTGCTGTGATGGCACTTTCACTTCAGTTGGGACTTTCTGTTCCGATAACATTGCTCTCCGATACTTCTCCAGATAATCTGTCTTACAGGCTCGGTGGCTGGTCAAAAAGAAGTTTGCCAACTCTTCCATATCACTCTCACTGCTTGAAACAGCTCCCGATTCAGCATTTACCTTTCGGATATAGTCGATTAGATGATCGGCGCGAATCACCTGCTCCTTAATCTCTTTTGGGGCATACTTAGCATCTAAAACGGTTTTCGCATTGGCCAACACAACAACAGAACGGTAATTTTCATAAAAACCATGTTCAAACATTGATCTGATTACAATGTTACCCTTTTCAGCACCTCGAATTTGCTTTATTAGTTCCAAATGCCTTTTTCCTTGTGTAACCGGAGAATAGATGCCTTCTTTTCTGTTTCCAACCGTACGCACAAAGTCACCGGCGTTATTAATCGCAATATTTCCATATAAGTTCTTGCATTCGATTACAAAATAGCGCTTTCTGGTGATAACTAGAAAATCAATCTGTGCAGATAGTCCTTCATATTCTAAATATAAATCATGCAGCACAAACATCGGGATATGGCTGTTCTGAAGTTCATATAAGATGATATCTTCTCCGAATATGCCGGCGTTTATTGCTGCGATATCATGCTCCAGTAATACTTTTAATTTCGGGTCAGTCACCTCAGTCAAAAGTTGCTCCATTTCCGTCAACTGATCCTTAGCGCTGCTATCCTTTTTCAGTATTACCGGTTCTCTGATTTTATCAAAAAGTCCCATGAATTTTCTCCCTTATGTATCTGTGTTTTTTACTTTTCTATTATCTGTGGAATGACCAATTATATTGATGATTCAGGACACACCTGGTCTTATATAGATAAATGGAAGCCCAGCCAGCTAACCAATTTCTCGTCATGCTCAGAACTTTATGTGAGTTTAGCACTTCAAGCTCTTGATTTCCGCTAAACCATCAACATGGCGCCGGAAATACCAGCCATTACCAGTGACACCATTAAAAGCGGAATCATGCCGTCAAAATATCCTGCGCGATCTCCAAGATTGTAATATAGAACATAGCAGGCAAGGCTGATCAACGCGGCAACTCCGACCACAACGGCGAAGATGGCCGCCAGCCCATGAGAGAACCGACCAATTCCATACAGCACGTTGATCTCTGACAGCACCAGCATTGCCCACCCGACGATAAGAAACAGTTCCGTCGTTACAGACCTCTTAAAGAGCAGGCGTGTGACTGCCAGTAAGATGAGATACGCGGCGATACCACCCCATAAAAGCAACCCACTTGGGAACAGCGCTACGCCAATAGATGAGGACAGGATTCCCTTTACCGCCAGAATTATCGCGACCAATCCCGCAGCAAAAGCCGGAATTAGGAGCCATCCCGTTTTCATACCCCTAATAGCTCCAATTGGTTTAAATGCCAGAAGCCACCAAGCCAGATAAAACGCGCAGCAGATGATCAGCAAAATATTGCTCCTAAAAATTTGCTTTGCAGTAAAATCAAAATCATGGATTGCCAAACCTAATCACCTCTTCGTTTTTACAGAAATGTCAGCTTTAGAAACATCCTATGACCCCGTTAACATAGTTTAAACCAAGCTGTGTGAAAACGGAAACCTGCGTTTTAAAGTTCACCACTAGAGAGCTATTCTATAGTCTAAATAGGCTTATAAGTTCCACTTTAACCCACGTGTCTATACAATATTGGGACGTGCCACCACCGTTTGGATTGCTTTTACGTTTTCACACAGCCTCAAACATTATGCGAAGTTCAAAAGAAAGGGGAGACGACACATTTTGCTTATAATTTTACTATTGTTTCAACAGCCGCAATTCGTAAAATTGTCGTACCCAAGCCGGATATTTTTCATATTCTTTTGCATCGGCAATTCGCAACAACGTTCTTTTGCCAATGCGTCTGTCCATGATTGCCAATATCTTAATAATGTAGTTTTCAGACTCCAATGCAGTTTGAACAGGTATGTTACGAAATTGAAGCGCTGCATCTAAAAAGTCCATTTCACAATAAGTGCAGTCAGCATCCCATTTTGGCTTCATCCTTGCAATCATTTCTTCATAAGAGCTTTCCCGTTCTTCTTTATGTAAGGCAGAAATGTCGAATTCTTGATGATACATCTCTACCCACGAAAAGCAGACAAGTTCTTTACCATCCAACCGAATGGCTGCTCTCCCATAAGAATTATGAACATCATGATATCGTGTTAGAAAATATGTAATCCTATCAGTTAATTCATTGCATAGGGTTTTGCTTAGTTGCTTATTAAGACCTGTCCACGATTTGTAATGCTCCATGATATAACCTTTCTCAAAATATAAATAATCGGATTGTGTTCTCAAAGAATATCATAAACAAAATGGGAAGTTAAGAAAATAGCCGAAATTCCAAATTTGCTCATGATCTCGCCAGTAAACGGGGATTTGCTATACTTAATCTTCGAATATTGGTTCAATATGGTTTTTGATAAGTTCGATTCTATCCTTTGTGTTCGGTATAAAAAGCGAAGCTATGGCAACGACCAGATTTTTCGCTGGATTGACATACATCACATTTCCACCGTCTCCGATGGCAGCGAAGCTATGCTCATTTTCGTCAATGATCCACCACAGATAACCGTAGTGCAGTTTGTCCCAGCGACTGTGCACAGTCGTGCTCTCGTCAATCCATTCGGCAGATATGAGCTGCCTGCCATTCCATGCTCCGCGGTTCAGATACAACTGACCGATTTTTGCCATATCCACGGGCGTTATGAAAAGTCCCCAGCCCGCCGTATTTATCCCCTGCGGGTCGGCGACCCATCCGCTTTCGTGATGATCCTTCATTATGGAGAGCTGTTCTTCTTTGCTGTGAAAAACCACATTCTGTGTGACGTTGATCCCCATCGGAGAAAACAGATTTTCATATGCGAATCGGAGTGCAGACTTCCCGGTTACGTTTGTAAGAATACCCGACAGGATATCCGGCCCTATAAGGGGCGTATAACGGAACTGACCGATCTCGCCTTTGCCACCCAAAAGATCAAGGGCGCTCTTTACCCAGCTATCACTTGTAAAATACTTAGTGTACGGCGCCGACTTGTACTTGAACGGGGTGGTCATGGTCAGCATATCCCGTATCGTGACACGTTGCGCCGTCTTTTCGCCTCGCTTTGGCGTGTAATTCGGGAAAAAGTCCAGCACCTTTTGGTCGATGCTTCTGATATAACCTTTATCTACGGCAATACCGATAAGCGCGGAAATAATACTCTTTGACACCGAAAACACATGAAAGGCGGTATCAGCGGTGTATCCGTTAAAGTAGCTTTCATACAATTTCATACCGTTTTTCTGTATAGTAATGCCCGCGATATTTCTGTAGTCACTGTTTATTGTCTTTTCAAGCTCTTTGATATTTTCCTGATTCATAATCAATTTCTCCTTTAAAGTTATTAAAGGATATCCTTGAAATAAAGGATATATTGATTAAAAATTTTTTGCAAGACCTATTTTAAAATAAATTAAAAACTTCGCACCGGATGTCATAAACAAAATGGGAAGCTCGTTGGCAATTCGGATAGTACTTTCTATTTTAGCTAAAAGAACGTACCCAAATCACCATCTGGGATTGGTCGCTCTAAGCCAAGTGTTTTTGGCCACATGCCAGTATCTTCAATGATAAATCCCATCAGCATTCCCATATGGCTATGCAGATGTCGATGTTGTGCTAAAATTAACGTGAAGCGAGTCCACTCGCACTTTTCCGGCTTTTGCAGCAAAATATAATCGGTTAGCGCATCATTGTAGTCAGTGATCTTCCTTTTTAGCATGTTGAAATAGCGCCCGATGTCCTCTCGGTTGAGTTGTTTATTGCTCCGTACGTCCAGATTGTTGAGATCTTTTTCGTGGAAAGAGGGCTGAATATACACTCTCGGATTGGTATACCATTGATCCAGCGAATGCAGCATATGGTAGATGTGCTTCCACAAAGGTATTTCGCAATAGCATTTGTCCCAAAGTTCATCAGGAATGCAGGCAATGACATTTTCAATTTCCCACAAAGCACGATTTGCCTCATCTTTAATGATTTCGGTATAGCTCGATTCGTTCAATTTTTTGCGCCTCACTTGTTCATCTATTCAGAATATAGATATTTATATTCTGAATTTCTTCGCAGGGTGTAAACATTATGCGCAGTCCAAAAGGTAGGGGAGACGACATGTTGTGCTCATCATGAGGCAATCAATTATCTTCTGTACCCATTTTCGTCAAAGGTTTTCCTCAAAGCAAACTCGGTCGGGGCTATAGAAATAATTAAAATAATAGTTTGCACCACGATGACAATTAAGCTGAGGCTGCCGACAGTGCTTGTATCTTTGCCAAATACAAATACCGTGGCAAGAATAGAGGGAACAAGTATGACCCAGCCAACAAGATGCCAAACCTTTCCGCAATAATGGTGCGCAAATTCCCATGTGTCCCTGTTTTTCATGGACATAGTCGTTCTGTACCCTATTACATCGTTAATTTCTTTTGGCGCTCTTTTTAAGCAAATACTGCCGAATACAATCATAATTGCAGGCATCAGTAAGTTGATAATCAGCATAAAAATCCAGAAACCAATATCGATTCCCTTCGTAACATTTTTATTCATCGGAATTACCACTATGTTATTTGCCGACATATTGCTTTCTGATTTCAACTGATTATAAAGCGCCTCGGTCTTTGCTCGACTTTGGTCGCTCAGAATCGTAAGTCCACCGGTGGTTTTTATGTATAGAAACGGCGGTTTGGCGGCATCCAGAAAAATCTCAACATTTTTTCCATTCGTTTTAAATCTACCTTTGAGGATGGAACCGAAATCAGAGCCGTTGATTTTGCCCAGGTCTTTTGGCAGGCTGTCTTGAATCTGCATGCTTTTGATGTCGCTCAGACGAATCGTTTCCCCGAAGGCAGAAGAAATCTTAAGAGCGTCTCCGCTCACTGTGAATACCGGAGGTTGACTTGCCTGATACAGTACGATGCTCACCAACAGGATAACCGGCAATATTGTGAGACAGATACCGACGACGAGTGGAGTCGGCTTTTTCTTTTTTGTACTGGTTTGGTTATTTCTTAGGTATTCATCGTCAATGGCACCGTTCGTTTCATTCACTTCGTGGTCTTTTTTTAAGCATCGCTTGTTGGTATAGTAAAGAGTGACTCCTATATCGGCAAAGATAAAAATAAAGAAAAAAATAAAATATAGGGTAGAGTAAATGCTGTCGAAGGAGATGAACAGCAAACCTGCTGTTGCAGCAGCAATCAGTAGCAACATTACACCGACCGCACGGCAGAGCTTTTTTGCATCATATTTTGCTTTTTCCTCGGGACTTGATGTGTTATAGCCTGCAATCAGGAATGAACCGTGGCCCGTTAGCAGTATGATTGACAGTGTACATAGCAGGTCTAAAACAATATATGCGATGATCATTTTCACAGCCTCCTAATCACTGACACATATTAATAAATTCAAAATAATTGAAAAACATATAGTCTAAACGCAGTTCAAAGAGCTCCCAAGACTGCGTATTGTATAAATGATTGGATTATAATCCAATTGCATGTCATAAACATTATGCGAAGATCAATAAGTGAATACCTGAGAAATTTATGCTATCTAAAGGATTCTGCGCTTCAATGCTACTATTGATTTTTCAGTTCTTCGCGGATTCTTCGGTGTTGGATAATCGGTCCGTCGCCGGAAAGGAGCTTTTCCTGTGATTTGTACGCAGATGCCTTCGGTTTTTGCGTGATTACTACACACTTATCCTGACGCTCAATAATTCGGTTAGCAAATTTCCCAAAGTAAGCAATGACTCCATCCAGTGGTTTGAATCCGGTAGCCATGCTATAAAATCTGATGTACAGGATCGTGTTCTCGTCGTCCACGGGTGCAAAGTAAATAATGACTTTTATTTTATCGCTGATGTGATTCATCCAAATGTTTGGAAAGAGGAATTTTAAATATGTGGGCTTTATGACACATTCGGCAGCTATTTTGGGATTTTGTCCTTCATCTGCTTCGTTGTTAGCGCTTGTAACAAGACCGCCGGGCACAAACTCAATCCTCGGGCCGTTGACAAGGGTTTTGTTTCCTCTTCCAATGGTATTATGATGCACAAACGGCAGATGGACAACATCCAGTTGATTTTCGATGCAGCGGGATATAGTGGGAATTCCAATGATCTTCAATTTCACTATAAGCGTAGGAAGCGTCCACGTCCTCATAAAAAAACGGCAGTTCGTCTGTGACTCTTTCTGGCTGTCCGTACCATAAGAATATAATGTCATTATTTTCCCGGACCGGATAGTACTTGACATTATAGCGGGTGATATCTAAAGTAGATGATTTGCCGTTTGCCGGAATGAAGGCACAACGGCCTGTCTGGTCAAACTCCAGTCCGTGGAAGGGACACTGGATACAGTCTCCCTTAACCTTGCCCTTGCTGAGCGCTGCACCTCGGTGTGTGCATTGATCGATAACACAGCCGATCTCACCTTTACTGTTTCGGAACAGCGCAAGCTCCAGATTCAATCTTTTTACGCCGACTATCTGATTTGTTTTAACAGCATTGGAAGGCAAGATGGCGTACCATTGATTCGGTATCATTGAGAATACCCCTTTCTTAAACCGTATGCGGCCATTTGGAATGTAGTTCTTTATTCAAAGTAACTTCATAAACATTATGCGAAGCTCAAAAAGAAGGGGAGACGCCACATTGTGCTCATAATACGCGCTATAAGTGTATTAACCTATTATATTTTTAATTTCACTAACAATTTGCGCTATTGTTTTATCATCAGTATTGATAACATAATCATTGGGATAGGGTTCCAATCTCAACCATTCGAAGGATACATCATTGCTATCACCACGTTTTTTATGTCTTTCAGTTAGTGCTTTTTCGGAGCAAGTCAATGTAAAACCAATTGTCGTGTAATCCTTCGCTGTAACATCTTTCAATATTGGCTCCCGAATGGATTCATACATCACCACCACAGAAGAAAAAATAACATATTTGAAATTTGAATTTAAGTATGTAGATAAAACAAAGGACATATTTTTATCACCATTTCGTAATCTTGGGTCATTAACCGAAAATGGGTTGACACACCACATCCAATCCCCGTCACAATAAGCACTATTTTCATAAGATTTAAATAAGCTATTTGCTACAGTAGTTTTACCGACACAAGGTGAACCGCTTATAATAATTAATTTTTGTTCAGTGATGTTTTTACCGCTCATTCTTCACTTTCAATATTTGTGTTCTCAAAGAATAACATAAACAAACTACGATAGGATTTAGTCTGTAGTGGTTCAGTTAATATAATTTTTATTTTCATGCTCTCGATTATTGATAGTAATTACTACTCGCAGAACTTCTCATTATTCCGCTAATGAGCAGTTAGAATGGAAGGGGGGACACCCCGTTACGCTCATAATGGGAAACTCAAGGCTGAGATCAAGCTGTCGAATATGTTCATTTCGATAGATTATGGTTTCCTTGCCAAATACATAGTGATTTTATCATATAGTGTTATTCTGTTGCCAGCATTTAAAATGACCTCTCTGATGCCATCAAAAAACTTTGTTTTATTTGGTTCCTGCAAAGCCAAATGATCAGAATGAGTTCCTATTAATGAAACATAATCATCAGCGTTATATTCTCTTGTTTTGTAATAGTAGCGGCATTCAAGGTCGGTAAAGCCATATTTATCGCGTACGTCATAATCCAAATTACATGTGTATTCGATTTCAGGGTGAAAATACGCAGCATACACTTCTTGAATTTTTGAATACAAAGGCTCATCCGTATATCCGCCGCCGGGGCGCAAATTGGGTCGCATCAAAAACATTGCAAAGGTTCCACCGCTTTTCAGTATGTCATACGCTTTCGAATATCCGATTTTCTCTGGTATCCATTGAAAAGCCGCAGCCGAATACAACAAATCGAAACGTTCTTTCCCAAAATCATATGTTTCAAAATCATCATTTGCTATTCGAAAGTTATCATAAGAGCTGAATTTATTTTTGAGAAAACCCGTAAAGTTTTCACCTAGTTCAATCGCCAAATATGAACAGCCGGTTTTTAAAATGGGTTCAGTGGCCTGACCCGTTCCGGGGCCAACTTCAAGAGCAGTTTTTCCGGAACTAAGCTTTGCGTATTCAATTAAGTCAACAAAAAGCTCATCGCAATAGCGCGGCCTCCATTTGTCAAATTCATCTGGAATGCTGTCAAATATTTTTCTGAAATCCATAACAATCCTCCTTGCAGTATTTAGATTTTTGAATTTCATGGTTTATAAATAACCTGAATTTGTGCTCATTCTCATTATTTCGCTTATATGTAGCAATCAATCTTGCTGAATAGGCATTTAGTAAACATAATGCAAAGTTTGTTCGTGCCTTGCAACCAAGGATTGCTGGTCTATCACGTAGTTCAACAGGTTACTTCTTTAGATTTTAGTTATGTAAGATTTCTTTAATCTTTCTCGATATCTTCGGATAACGAATTCATCAATAATTTTATTTAAGCAGAAATTAATATGTTTATTAATTAGCCCTAAATCAAATGCAGCAAGAGAAGCCCCTACATCTGTACCACTTTCGATAAAGCTTTTAATTTCTCCGATCATTGACTCTATATTAAAAAGAGCTTGTAAAATAGAGTTAATTTTTTCGATATTTTTCTTTGATGCCAACTCTATGAAGCTAAAATCTTCTTTCAAATCTTGAACCTTAATTTGAATACTTCCAAATTTATCTATTAAGTTTCTACTCATAGAATGAAGAATTATTTCATTTTTCTTTTCATTGTCATAATCTTGTTGGAGTGCTTGTACTTTGGTGTTATCATGAATTTTTTGAGCTTGTTCTAATTTATTTTGAATTTCAATCATTCTATCTGAGGATTTTTTAAATTTCTGCATTTCTTTTATAACTGCTGTAATTGAACTTTCTATCCACTTTAATTTTCTGAGCAAAGTAATATATGTCTTTGCTTTTTCGCTCCTTTGAATAATAAAGCTGGTAATAAACCCTACTAAAGTACCAGCAAAAATCCCAAGACAAACATTAAGCCAAAAGTTTTTATGCCCAGTAAAAAATATAATGTTAATGCTGGAAGCATTTCAATTAATAAGGCTGCAACGAAAGATAAACTTTCAAATATTGTATTTGTAAGTTTATCTTGTTCCTTCATGAATTCCCTACACCTCTTATTATTCTTTTAATAATTTATTTTAGCTAACACATAGCAGAACTTGACTTGCCCAGCCGAGCATCATTGCCATTAAATACGAGCACTGGATCTCCCTTTAAATTTATAACCGCAAACTTATCATTTTTGCTATTAGTCACACTTTGATTGAGTCTGGTAGTATAGCCATACTCTTAGCTAATTAAAACAGTTTTTACAATCTTACCTGTATTTTTCATATCCATAATGATATTATATTCTCTTATATTATTCTTTTCAATGAATAATGTCGTAATTAGATTAATAATGTGGAATTTTATTCCATATATTGCAATTCTATACACTCGTGCGGTTTTTTATTATTACTTAACCGCGATATGTGATGATAGTATTATTGTAGAAGTCCATTCTCAGGGAAAAAAGAAATTAAAAAAGCGAAGGCGTTTCCAAATTTCACCAAGAATAGATAGGGAAGACCATCGCGGGAAAGCTCCTTAACTGAACGGATATTGATTCTGCTTGTGGCTTGAAAGATGAGCTTGAATTTCCAGCTGCTATGCAGAAAATAGATATTATTTGATAAAGCTAAATCAGATAAATCCGAAACCTGCCCATAAAAAACAATGCCGAGGCAATCGCCTCGGCAGAAAGAATAGAGATATTAAACTAAAAAAAGCGGAACCAGTTCCGCTTTTGAAAATCCATCAATATCTTGGACATAATTAAAATATCTGAAGTACGATTCAAATGCTCGTGTCATCTTACTGAATGATAGGAAGTAGGCAAAGTCCAAATACCTCATCTATAGCTTCGCATTCCGCGGCAGGATGGGGAAATCCATGGAAATCGATATAGAGGAATACTCGGGGTTCGACGCCGGCATTTGCTGCGCTTACTCGGTGTACCATAGGAAAGGGACCTTGATTGAAACCACAATTTATTTGGCAGCATGGTTTAGTTACTATGTTATCAAATACTTATGTACTTAAGTTTGTCTAAATATATAAATATTAAATAATAGGGATAGAGAAAAATTCCCTATCCCTATTATCTAATCATATTGGTGGACGTTATAGAACTCGAATCTATGACCTTTCGCACGTCAAGCGAATGCTAGGGTTCATGAAAGCATAGCATTGGTGCGGATTTTCCAGTATCTATGCGGTTTTCTTTAAATCATCGAACCGATATAAACCGAGTTAAAACGTCTACTTTGTCGTACTTTTGTCGTACGAAAACTTCTAATTTCTATAAGTCTCAATCGACTTTTCCTTCTCGTCCACTTTATTGGTGTTTGGCAGAACAGTTATAAATGTATTGTCTGATACCACAAAGTTTGGCTTCAGAGAGTACCTGTCATAACTACCTATAATCCTAGGTATGCCAGTCCCGTACGCTTCAATCAGCATGAGCCGATAAAAGATATTTGCCAGTTCCTCATTGCGCGTGATTGACACTCCCAGCAAAATATCATTTAACGAGATCCCTTTAACTAAACTTCCGATTGAAACAAACTCAATTCGGTCATCAAAAATATTAACGTGTGTACTGTCACTACATAAATAATCCCTATGAACAAGTGAATTCAGCAATGCCTCACGCACGGCCTCTTCCGGATAATCCCTATGATCAATTTGATAATGTCCGGAAAACTCCACTTTAGTCCGGTTATGTTGTTTGATATAATTGTATGCATCATTTAACTGTTTTAAAATTGATCCGCCAAACTCGCGCCGATCCTGCAATGCTGATTTGCTTGTGCCTTCAAACAAATCAACTTTAATGGTATGCAAACACTGATCCGACAATAATAATCCCAGGTTTAAATAAGCACCTTCTGAGTTTATGATTTTTAGAGTTTTAAACTGATCTATGCCAAACGGGACTTTCCGCATATCGAATTCTCTCTTGGCCGTTTCAAATGTCAAGTTCTGATTTAGTGAGCACATATCTTCGTATGTTTCAATGATCATGTCCCGAAGCCCCCTACAATTCTAACACCTTCTTACCATTCTTCTCAATGAAAAGTGATAGATCAATTAAGTTTGAAAGCCCTATATCCTATTATTACAATAATAGTTGAATACTCTTTTGCATTTTAATGTTCTTGAGTCTGAATCCATTGGGGCAGCTCATTGACTGCGTAAAGAGGGAAGTTAATCATCCAGTCTTCCTGCCTAAAGTCAGACATGGAACTGCGTATTGCATATTTGGGCTGGTATTTGCTGCAGTAGCTTTTCAGACTTTTTGCCTGTAGATTTTCTTCAGCTTTCACTTCCAGTGGAATAACATACATCCCGTTTTGAAAAATGAAATCAAGCTCCGCCGACCCGTTTTCTGCAGACCAGTAAAATGGCTCTGTTCCTTTTTCGGCAGTCAATTGCTGCAAAACATACTGTTCCGTCAGAGCCCCCTTGAATTCTTCGAAAATCTGATTTCCTTCCAAAAGTGATTTTACATCAAGCTCACTCATGGCCCCCAATAAACCAACGTCAAGAACGAACAGCTTAAATGCGTTAAAATCCTGATATGCACGTAGCGGCATGTCGGGTTTGCTGATGCGGCCTATTTTGTACACCAGTCCACAATCAATCAACCACGTCATTGCTAATTCATATTCACGAGCCCTTGCACCCTTGCGAACAAGGCCGTAGATAAATTTACGATTTTCCTTTGCAAGTTGAGTCGGGATGGAATTCCAGAGCATACGAATACGCGGTACTGTCTCGTTAGGCGCATGTTTTGAGAAGTCCTGCTCATAGGCCATCAACAGTCGTTTCTGTACCTCGCGAACCTTTCCGTAATCAGAGGTTTCTGCAAAGGTCTTTACTGCTTCCGGCATACCACCGATATAATAATACTGCTTGAGCAAATCAATGTATTTCCCTTTGAATCCAGTAATCATATCAAAGTCCATGCTCTGCAAAAGATTGGCTAATTGCTGCTCACCCAAAGCCTGTATAAACTCCAAAAAATTCAACGGATACAGATCCATAAAATCAACTTTCCCCACTGGAAATGAAGTGCCCGGATGCAGCGCCACTCCCAGCAACGAACCCGCTGCTACCACATGATACTGTGGTGCATTTTCGCAGAAATATTTCAACGAGGTGAGAGCATTTGGCACTTCCTGCACCTCATCGAAAATAATCAGAGTATTTTCAGCATCGATCGTTACTCCTGCCTCAATCTGTAAAGCAACAACAATACGGCTAATATCCAGGTTTCCGCTAAACAGATGCTCCATCCGTTCATTATTGTCAAAATTGATGTAAGCATATTGTTTATACTGCGTTCTCCCAAATTCGCGCATCAACCATGTTTTTCCAACCTGTCTTGCCCCTCGGATAATCATTGGTTTTCTATCGTTACTGTTTTTCCATGTAATCAGTTCATTTATCGCTTTCCGAAACATAATTACTCACCTCACTATGTAGTATGAGACTATAATAGCTGTTCTATACACAAAAGTCAAACGACTTTTGTGTATAGAACAGCTATTATATTAATGACTTGTGCGACTAAATTATTTTCTTAAAGTATCCATACCAAAATGACAATAGATAAAGACAGAGCAGTCTGATTCCGTTGTATCGAAAAGCGATTGTGACTGTTTGTAGCTTAATTTAACTCTTAGAACTGGTCAGGCAAGTAAAAATAAGCAACAATAAATTTGTTACAATTAAATTATCACCAGTCTCCCAAAACGTTTTTTCAAGAAGCTTCATAATCTATTAAGGCTAGAACAAATTTGAAAATTCGATTTTTATAAATTCATAATTTTTGCCTTCAATATAAAAAATCATAAAAAAGTCTTTAAAACTTTGTAAATATTTTTTATCCCATATTTTTCAATATTTGGCAACCATCTTCCCAGAGCATGTTTAAGTCAACTGCATACAGCATAAAAAATTTGAAAACAACTACATACAGTTCCAATTTTTCTACTTCTACTAAAAGTCCGAAATCCCCATGTTTTCTGACTTTTTTAACAATTTGTGATAAAATAAAGGCATGAAATAATTTATCATTATCTAAAGTAAACGATAATACAGGGGGAAGATGCAAACATAAAAAACGATTTGATCAGCACATCAACCTCAAAGAAACGAAACATATTATTGGATCTATTGCGAAAATGGTACCTGTGGTGGATACACAATGTGGGTCGGATATAATGACGATCATGCAAAAAAGATACTGAGCCCTGCCATTTAATTCTTAAATATCATAAAAACTATAGTTTAGGAAATGATGCAGATGAAAAATCCAAAAGGAATGCACAATACAATGGTTTGTATAAAATGTGGGAATGAACAGCCCCTATATGAGTCTGCCAGCAAGAAAGTCACAAAGTCGATGGCACAAAATTTGTGGTGCATTAAGTGCAAAGCATACACACCGCACAAAGACAAATCGTTCTACAAGAAAGAAACGAAAGCCTTGGAATGCAATGATATTTTCGGCACTGATGTTAGAAATCTTAATAATGTATTAGTAAAATGTACTTTAGAGAATAATCTTTTCTTCATCTTTCCATCTGTTGGTGAAGCTGCAAATTTTATTATAATGAATAATCTTTCCACATCAGAAAAACGCGACTATATATTAAATCGCATTCGAAATATTCTAAGAAAAAAGGCACAATCAGTCTACGGTTTAAAATTCAGTTATGTTTATTTGGGTTATATAACAAATACTGTTTTGAACCTGTTGGCTACTGTAAATTAAAAGGCTGTTTTTTGTCCGAGTCGGATTTTGAAGAAAAAGATTGTAATATAAAGCACTGCAAAAACTTCATTGAAAAACAACATCATACAGACAAGTAGTATTTCACCGATCTCTTCCAGACGAACCGTGCAAACGTGCTTTAATTCGATACCGGCTCTCCCTGCAGCAGCCACATGAAGTCCACCCGTTTCCGGCAGGCTTCTTCCAGCTTACGCGTCGAGTAGATACCGACATATAACCCTCCAAAGATGATTAGGGGCTCGTCTGCCGATTTTCTTCCCCGCTAAGAATAGGCGCGATATAGTTCCCTCTAATCCAGTTCCTCAAGTTGGGTGCTTATCAGACGTACTGGATCATCCTGCGGTATTGTAATTACCATATTCGTTGGGATCCTCAATTGTTAAAATTTCCACTCAAATTTGTTATGCTCTATGAGCTTTTGATTTTTCATTACAACTAAATCCTAAAGCAAAAAGCCGGCACTGCCAATACCTTTTGTTATGGCTGTTCCGACTTTTTTTGCGGGCTGTTTTGCAACAGCTCCATCTGCAATCTGTTTTAATTGAAGTTTTCTTTGTCTGCATTCAGATCAGGACTCCGTTGCAGTGATCAACTTCATGCTGGATGATCTGCGCCGGAAAACCGGTAAACGTTTGCTTTCGCTTCTCAAAATTTTGATTGAGGAACTCCACTTCAATGGACTGGTAACGAGTGGTTTTTCGCACGCCGTTCAGCGACAGACAGTTCTCCTCGGTCTCATACGAGTCAGCACGCTTTATGATGACTGGGTTAATCATAGGTATATTCATCGTCCCTACGCTGATCGCAATAATATATTTACTGACACCAATCATATTAGCCGCCATACCGACACACTGATCCGCATTCGCTTTCAGCGTGTCCAGAAGGTCCTCTATCACAGGCATATCAGCCTTGGTTGCTGGCAGAGATTTCCTGCCTAAAATAAAGGTATCTTTACAAATTTCTCTAATCATACTGCTCTCCGAATTCTGCACTAATCATCGCTTGTACATTTTCATGTAAAAATAATGCGAAGCATCAAAAAAGCACTTACAAATCTATTTTGTTCAAGATATCACGTAGATTCTTAACTTCTTCGCCAGTCAGGGTAACCCCTTTGCCAAGCTTTTCGTGCCCTTCCGACCAATCACGGATGTCGTATTTTGCATCGCGCTCGTTCCAACTGACAAGGTTCAGTTCTTTCTTCCAGCCCTTTGCATTTTCCGATAAAACGCCAAGTTCCTCGCTGATTTCATATTTAATATCAGACATTTATATTTCTCCTTAAACAGTATTATTTGATCATTAGGCATTTTAAGCCCTTACATTTTCGATGAACTTATCAAAATCGTCTGCTTCTTTAAATGTTATCGTGTCGCCCAGCGCTTCAAAGTGCTTACGGCCACATTTTATCTTGTCGAGTTCGGTCAATCTTAAAGTTTCTGAATCCGTATTGCCCTTGGTTTCAACGATAAAATACAGCTTTTGCTCACCGTCAACATCAACGAGCACCGCCCAGTCCGGATTATACCCGCCTAACGGCGTGTTAATCTTAAACCAATCCGGCAGTTTTGCATAAACCTTGATATCTTCATTATCCTCAAATTTTTCTGCAAACTCAAGTTCTTTGCCTGAATCATAAACCACATACTCAAATGGAGATTTCGTACTGCTAACCATATTTTTAGAAAGGTAGCCGGAAAGCTCTTCACTTTCAAACAGTTCCTGAGCATAAAATTCGCCATCGCCGATTTTCGTATATTTGATGCCATCAACCAGAAGTAACCGCATCTTGCGAACAACGATCTTAGCTACCTCATCCATATAGGCTTGCGGATTCTTTTTAAACAGATGCAGCGTTTTGCTCTCGGTTAAAATACGCACTATTGTCCGGCGGGTAAGGTTCGTTTCATTTTGCAGAAATGAAATAATATCCGGCAGTACTTCTTTCATATTACCAGACTGCTCGGTTATATGTTTTGTCTCTTTGGTTTCGATACCACTGGCCTGCAAATTGAGCTGGCCTTTAGTGTAAAGCATACTGCTGGCTTTTACATTCAAGCCAAGCTGAATTTCTTTTACACATTGGGCAATTAATTCTTCCGTATCAAACTGAACGGAATAGGTTGTCTTATATTTTATTTTATCCCAGAGCTCTTTAAAGGAATCGCTCAAGTAAACCTGCTTATTGAGTTGCACCGTGCGCTTTTTATCTGCATTTTGAATATTGAGATTGCTACACACCTTTTTGGCGAGCGTTACAATGCCGTTGCGATTTGGCTCAACATCCAGCGGCAAGTCAAGTGAATTATTCTTAAGCGCTGTTTTCAATGCATTCTGAACTTTGCCGTTTGCATCGATATATCCTTTGCTTTCGAAGTGTTTATAGAGTTTCTCTGACATCTCCTGCCCAAGATATTCGCTGCTGCCGTCCTCATGCTTTACCAAAACATTCGCGAAGCTGTGCGTCTCTAAAACGCCAAATTTGATATTTTCTTCATCCGCAATTTCTTTTTGCAATGTTGCGGCAAACTCTTCATAGCTTTCATTCGCCATCACGGTAAGGGTATTTACCTCAAATCCACCAAGACGTTCTCCGTCCTGATTAACGCATAAGCGCATACCACGCCCGATTTCCTGCCGCTTTTTGATATTGGAATTGGTTTCATTCAGCGTGCAAATTTGGAACACATTGGGGTTATCCCAACCTTCGCGAAGAGCAGAATGTGAAAAGATGAAGCGAAGCTTTGTATCGAAACTCAGCAGCCGCTCCTTATCCTTCATAATTAAGCTGTAAGCGTCCTCATCATCGGCGGTATTGCCTTTGGTGTCTTTCAGCACACCTTTTTTATCCTGCGCAAAATAACCGTTATGCACTTCCTGCGCGGCAACGGTTACGTCGATATCTTTAAACAGCGTATTATACTTTGGCTTCTGAATTTCTTTCGTGTATTCTTCTTCAAAAATCTCAGCATAGATGCCCTTTTGCGGATTGCCTTCATTATCGTAATAACGATAATTTGAAACTCTGTCAACGAAGAAAAGACTGAGCACTTTAATTCCCCGTTTGCTCAGCCGTAATTCTTTGTCAAGATGCTCCTGAATGGTCTTTTTAATCTGCATGCGCTTGATCTGCAGATCATCAATATCACCGACGGCAACGCCCAGCCTCAGGATTTCGTCGCGGCTGGTAAAATCAACATATTCATTACCCGGCTCACAATAGATATCATTAATGATAAAGCCCTCGTAAATTTCACGGTTCGTTAGGCGCTTATCCGAAAGATCATCGCCCTGCTTTACCGTAACTACTTTACGGGTAACTTTATTGTTATTATGCACATCAACTTCGATCTTTGCGGTGATTGGGGACTTTTTGTTATCCACGCTGATAAGCTTCAAATAGGCATTATTGTTATAATCGATTGACTGCACGCTGGCAACCTCAATCTGCTTCACAAGTCCAAGCTCATAGGCATCCACCGCATCGAGCTTATATACCAAATTATGCTTCTCGCGATGGGTCGCAGAGTAACGCAGTGCGCAAATCGGAGAAAGGGAGCGAATGGCTTCTTTAGATTTCGGCGTATTATCCACCGACTGGGGTTCATCAATAATAACGAAAGGACTGGTTTCGCTGATCAGTTCAATCGGCTTCATCCCATTTAATTTATCATTAGAGCGGTGAATGATATTCGCCTTGGTTTCCTTATCCGGGTCGGTAAAACTTTTTCGAAACGCATCGATATTGATAATCATAATCTGAATATTGTCACTGACTGCAAAGTTGCGCACCTGTTCCAGCTTACTGCTGTCGTAAATAAACGATTCTGCAATTGTGTTGTCATACAGTCCCTTGAAGTGCTCACTGGTCATTTCGAGGGATTTATGGACGCCTTCTTTGATCGCAATGCTGGGCACCACAATGATGAATTTGGTAAAGCCATAATTCTTGTTCAGTTCAAAGACGGTACGCAGGTACACATAGGTTTTTCCCGTTCCAGTTTCCATCTCAATGTCAAAATTCAGGTCGTTCTTTTCCAGATGTTTTGTTTGCGCAATGCCGTTTCTAAGTTGAACGGCCTGTAAATTAGCAAGCAGCTCTTCTTCATCCAGTTCCAACAGGTTTCCAATACCGTGCTCGGTATAGGCCATTCCAGTTTGACCATAGGAATTGGAGACGGTAAAGTTGCACTGCTTTGGCGACTGGCCGATAAATAGATCAACCACAGCAGAAACAGCATCCGCCTGATATTCAAGATTCGGGTTGAATTTTAGTCTCATTTATTTTTCTCCTGCCCAACATGAAATATCAATTGATCTTTAATTTCTTTTTTGGGAGCGCCTCTATATTTTTGTCTAAACATTTCTTGTACCTTTAATGTCTCATCCGTAATTTCCACTATTTCAAAGATTATATCCGGTAAAGTATACTTGAACTTTTCAAGAAATTCTTTATCCGATAAACCTTTCAACTGGCTCAGCTCTTCGTTAATGACCTTTTCACAGTTATCCCAGTACAGATTATGAAGTTTTGGGAATTCACTCTTAACGTAAAACATGTCTGGACGCATTGAGAATAATGATTGCAATTGTATTACCTTCATCTGAGCATTATAAGTAGGATTAAGGGCGATTGTATTTATCTTTTCCGGCATATTTATTAGTGATTGAAAAATACCACTAATTTCTCTTTCTAACCCTTCTATTTTTCGATCCTTATCAGTCTTAATTGTAAAATATAAAGAAACGCCTGCGCTTGTTACAATGCTAAGAATAATAGGAACCAAAATTGAGACTGACCAATCCCTAAAACTCATGTTAATAATTGTTACAACTAATACAATAATCAAAATTATTACAATTAAAGATGCAGTTTTAGTTTTCCAAGTTAAATGTTTCATCCTTCTCACTATCCTAAATCGTTACAAACTCGGCAACGCCGCCAAGTTTTAATATTTCAATGGTGTTGGTTTTAACACTGTCATCCTTAAATCCAATGTCCTTAAAGACTGCGCGCATACCGTTTTCCGGTTGCAGTTCACGGTTTAACCGAACGATCTCATTTGCCACATCGGCGGTAATATTATCATCCAAGCAAATCACAAGCGCGCCTAAAGCGATAGAATACACATTGCAGTCCGTGTTTGGCACCTTGCGCTGTTCCACCGGCAGCGTTGGCTGCAAACCGTATTTGAGCATAATTTCATAAACCACGTCCAACTCGGTTCTGCCGGGGACATAGTTTCCAATCATATTTTTCAGGCTCAGTTCAAGCTGGTCATAGTCGGGGTTCCACTTTTTCAAGTTAGAACTATTCAGTTCCAGGACTTTAAAACCGATATCCAAATCATCAGGGTTCACGGCGGCACTGTCATCGATCAGGCTGGTTTGTCCATTTTGCTTTTCGCCAAGCTCAGCTTTAATTTTTTCACCTGCGCGACGGATACGCTCCTTGCCGATTTCACAAATGTTTTTGTAGCCCGCTTTAAAAGCTTCGCTTTGTTCGTCGCAGGGTTCAGGCAACTGTACCATAATAAATTTGCGGTTGCCGCCATCCTCTGCATTTAACTGCATAACCGAATGAGCGGTTGTGGCAGAACCCGAGAAAAAGTCTAGAAGGATATCATTTTCCCCTAAAATAAATGAAAATAAATATTTTAATAATTTTACTGGTTTGGGATTTGTAAAAACATTGCTTTTTTGATCAAATAATCCTTTTAAATCATAAGACCCTAATCGTCCGTCTAGTTCCATCCAACTTGATAATTTTTCTTGATAATCTTTGGCATATACTTTTAATTCAACAATTTTATTTTCATCCTCGCCAAAAATAATTCTGCCATCATTAATAAGCTTTTGCATAGTATCCGGTGGAAATCTATAACCCATAAGGGGCTGGACACATGGCTTTTGGGTTTTAGGATGCATAACATCGTATCTATAACCTTCTCTCCCTGGGTTATGAACACTTTGGCTACCAGTATATACTCCACCTATATCAATATACTTATATCTATCAAGCGGCCAGAGTTGTAATTTATTTTTACTAAACCAATTACTATAAACTTCTTGCAATAACCTACTATCACCATATTCGGCATTCAATTTATTCCCAATATCGACTAGAACATGCTTAATATCTGATATTTTTGATTTCCATTGAGAATCTACATTTTCTTTGTTCTTTGCATAAAAAACAATATATTCATGTTCTGTTGCTATATTTGTTGGATTGTTGTCAGTTGCATTTTTCCAGACAATTATTCCTATACGATTATTCTCACCGAAAATCTCATCTGTTAATTTTATAACATTGGTTAACTCATTATTATCAATCGAGAAACACATTGTTCCATCTTCAGTAAGCAAATTTCGCGCTAATCTAAGGCGTGGATACATCATATTCAGCCAATTGGTATGGTAACGGCCACTGGCATCACTATTGGTACCGATTTTACGGTTATCTTCATCCACCTGCTTGGTCAATTGCAAATAATTTTCAAGGTTGTCCTTGTAATCGTCAGAGTAGACAAAGTCATGTCCGGTATTGTAGGGCGGGTCGATGTAAATCATTTTAACCTTGCCGTGATAGGACTTTTGCAGAAGTTTCAGCACTTCAAGATTGTCACCCTCGATATAAAGGTTTTGGGTGGTGTCCCAGTTCTTGCTTTCTTCTTTGCATGGGCGCAACGTGCCTGTGGACGGTGTTTGTGCAAGGCGTAACGCTTGTCCCTTGCCATGCCAAGTGAAGTTGTAACGGTCGCTGTCTTCGTCTATGTATTCGCCTAAATCCTGCTTGAGTTTATCAAAATCGACCTTGCCCTCTTCAAAGGCGTCGGGGAAGATTTGCTTTAGCTTTGCAATATTTTCTTCGGCTATGTCGGGGGTTGAGCCGGCTAAATTTATTCCAGTCATTTAATTTTTCTCCCATTTAACAACAATTTTATCATCTTTATCTTTAATAAACTTTCCTATTTTATAGTTTTGTACTAGCATATGAACAAAACAACTATTATCGTCATGCAGATCGAATGATGTCACAAGTATATTGATATTTTCTTTATAGCGTTCACTCAATTTATTTTCCAATATTAGTTCAAGTGCTATTGTTTTGTCAACTAAACTTTCCATAGTCTGTTTTTCAGCATAAAAGACTATTTCTCCTTGTTTGCAACTATTTAAATATAATTTTGAATTCTGTTGATTCGCAATACGGTTGGGCCATTTACAAACAAGATCATTATTGTCATATACAGTTGCAGTTGAATAACTAACGGTAATAAAATAATTTGCCGTATTAGTAAAAAACAAGCTAAGGCAAGCACAGTTCATATGGTCATTTGAAGCTTTTCCAATATCATAATAAATCTTTGTTGGAGAAAGTATTACACTAATTACATCTTCAATATTAGCCTTCCAATCGCTAATCATTGCAAACGGCCGCATTTCTAATTTGTATTTTTCTTCTTCTAATAAGCTTAGGCGCTCATTTATATCATTTGCTTTTTTATTTTGCCATACTGCTAAAGCACTCAAAGCAACAGTTCCTATGAATGTAAGAAATGTACCATAAAAGTTAAGAACCTCTCCAGCTTGGATATCAGTTGGTATTCCTATTAAATAATCCCCAATAAGATATATTAGCCAGATAACAATGGGTATTGCAATTGCAACGATTGCCCCAGCTTTAATCCACGTGTAATAATTCGGATATATTATCTTAAAGCTCTGAAAAGTTTTCAAACTTTCTTGTTCCTTTTCAGTCAGTTCTCTTTTTTTCAAGCTCTTTTCTTTCCCCTTCCAGCTTTTTAATCTCCATATTGATTTCCACTCGGCGGTTGAACTGGGTCTCTTTTTTCATTTGCGCCCGCAGGTCAGCAATCTGGGCATCAATTTCGTCAAGCTTGTTCAGCCTGTCCTTAGCCTGCTGAGCCGTCATTTCTAATTTTACACTTTTCGTTCTGCATTGTAAATTATAAAGATGGATTTTGTCGATAAAATCCGAATAAAAGCGATAAAAATTGGCATGAGAGAAATTCTGAATGCCAATGTCATTCAGAAGGTTTTCATCCCATGCCGATAAATGTTCCATATCAATCCAGTCGGTATTGATAAATTCATCAATTGTGTTCTTAGTGCTGTCAGTCTGATTAATACGCTGCTGTGCCGCCCAAAGCTGAAATTTATCATCCAAGCTGAAAATAAGAATCATTGGGTACGGAATCGCACGCATCACAATTTCAGCGATACGCCGTATTTTGGTGTCCGCAGAAAGCGTAACTTCCAGCATTTCAATTTCCGGATAATCACGTTCTTCGTCTTTATAGGACTGGATGTTGATTGTTTCCGGTTTTAAGCAGTATCGCCACGTGACTTTGCTAACCGCGTCGGTAAACAAGTCTTTATCTGCTTTTGAAAGATCGACATTGTCGTAGAACTGCTTTTTAAAAATGGTGTTGCCAACTGCACAGGATGCCGGAATATTCAATTTGTCATAAAGCATCATAATTTTTTACCATGTTTGCAGCAGTGGTGAATTAACGAATACCAGTAAACTTGATTAAATGTGCTTTGCGCAGCTTCTTTACTGACGGAATCTCCCTGCTCACGGCGCAGATAAAGGGGTAGTATTTTTTCAAACTGCTTGAAATCCAACTTACGTTCTCCTTTTATGGTGCAAGATGGTTTGTGTGCTGTTGCATTGCTAATAAATATCTTTACTCCATCCGTACAGGCAGAAAACCATTTTGGCGTGACTTTCGTTTTCGGAGTAGTCGAAAATTCTCGGTTGGTTCCCTTCAAAGATGAAATTAATTGATTCCAGCATTCTGAATTTGTCATAAATACTCTCCTTATTTTAATAATAAAAAGCTTACCAGCTCAAAATCTTCCATTCCATCAAAGAACTCTTTCTGCATGGTTGTGCCGCCTTTGCTGAATAAACTGGCAACACCGATTTCCTGCTTTTTCCCAATCAAATTCTGAATAGCATTTTCCAGTAATCCGGAATAATGGCTCATATTTCGGCCATCACTGGTTTGGCGGTTAAACTCCGAAACAAGCTCAGAAAGAACGTGATTCTGCCCCAAACATATCTTTTGGTAGCAGTCGAGGACTTTTTTTGCATGTACAAAATTAAGTTTAACTTCATCATTGTCATCAATGTAAACCATATAATACGGAAACAGAGCATTCTGCTCTTTGGTCTGCTCATAACCTTTAATCTGTTTCAGAGTAAAAATGATGCCGGGCTTTATACTATTCTGCAAGTCATTTGGAATTTGTGCCACGGCGTACATACCCATTGGTGCTTCTTCCAGCAGTTCCCGATTTTCTTTCATATAATTCATTAGGTTTATCTTGAAATCATTGAACGTAATATCTGTGATAGAAATACCGCCGGAGATGTCCTCTAAGTCTACGACTTCGGTTTGCAGCTTTTGCAGCTGTTTTTTGCGATATTCCAGATCCTTCATTTCCTGCTTTTCGTCCTGTTCCAAGTAATCTTCCTCGCCGGTAGCAGAAACATTAAGCAAAACCATTCTGCCCTTTACACGTTGCTGTAAATTGATATATTCATCCAAGTCTTTCGTCGGCCAAAAGTTGACGAGCTGCACGGAATTATTGGTGGAGCCGATACGGTCAATACGGCCGAACCGCTGAATAATGCGTACCGGGTTCCAGTGGATATCATAATTGACAAGGTAGTCGCAGTCCTGTAGATTCTGGCCTTCGGAAATGCAATCCGTAGCAAACATCAAATCAATTTCGTTGTGCATGTCAGGGAATATTTTTGCACATTCTTTTGACCTTGGCGAAAACAGCGTCAGAACTGTGTTTAAATCTGAAAGCTTAATCGTGTTTTTTAGTTCTTTAGGAATCGGAACCGTGGATTTATTATCGCCCGTACCGGTTACCATCGCAGAATAAGTACCCTGCTGCTTCATTTCTTCCGCGATATTCTGATAGAGATAATATACGGTATCCGCAAAAGCGCTGAAGACAATAATCTTTTTATTTCCTTCATTAATGGGGTGAGCAATTTTCTGGCAAATCAGCTCTTTCAGTTCCTGCAATTTTTCGTCGCGCGATGCCGTCACTTTTTCGGCTTCGGCGAGGATCTGCTCTAGCTTTGCTTTATCAGCTTCCAAGTCCTGCCGCCATTTGATTAAGTCCATATCCTGCAAGAGAACTTTCACGCTGTTGCCAAACATTAGGTTTTCAAGTTCGTTATCGTCCAAATCAATATCGTTAATATCAATATCTGCATCATAATGAAGCTGTTTATCATCGATGATTTGGAGCGTCTGATTGACCTTCTGTAAGATTTTTCCCACGGTTAGGGCAAAGGAATGAATCGAGCTTTCCATGCGTTTGAGCATGCCCACACGCATCAAATTGACAAGCTGTGCTTCGCGATCAGCCTGTTTAAAAATAGACTGGTTGGCTCCAACTGCAACATCGTACTTGCGTTCATACGCTGAACGTTTCTCCGGCAGCAAATATGTGATGGGAGAATACACTCCAAGCGTCAGTTTTTTAATGGTTCTGTTTACTTCGCTGATAGACGGAAACTCATGTTGCTTGTCAATCTGTGCATAGATATTCTGGGGTGTCTTTCGCGTTGGGAATTTTCCGATCCCATCAAGACTGTAATACTTTTCGATATGCTTTCTGGAACGCGCAATGGTAATAGTATCAAGCAATTTAAAATAATCCATATCCATCATCTCAACAAAGGTGTCAGTGTCTCTTTGTTCATCCGGAAGCTGTGACCACTTGTTAAAGACCAACTGTGCTTTTCTCAGAGTCTGCTCAATATTTGCCAGTCCAACACCCGCCAAAGCGTTATTTTTACCCTCAGTTATAAAAGCAATCTGATTTTTGATATCATTCATGCGATTATTGACCGGGGTAGCTGAAAGCATCAGTACTTTCGTTTTCACACCGGCCTTGATGACATCATTCATCATTTTTTCGTAACGGGTGATACGACCTTTTACCGGCGGATTGTTTCTGAAATTATGGCTTTCATCGATAACAACTAAATCATAGTTAGACCAGTTTATCGTTGAGAGATTAATTTCTCCCGAAAACCCACTGCTGCGGCTCAGGTCTGTATGATTCAGTACATCATAATTAAACCTGTCCGCTCCAAAAATATTACGCTTATCGTTTTGCGTATAAATTGCCCAGTTCTCCCGCAGCTTCTTCGGTGCTAAAACCAACACTCGGTCATTTCGCAGCTCATAATATTTTATAACTGCAAGTGCGGTGAACGTTTTGCCAAGGCCTACGCTGTCTGCAATGATACACCCGTTGTATTTCTCAATCTTGTCAATGGCTCCCATAACGCCATCTTTTTGGAACTGGTAAAGCTTGTCCCAAATTAGAGTTTGTTTAAATCCTGTCCTGCTTTTGATAATGTTATCTTCTGTAAGCTCGTTCAAGTAGTCACTGAAAATATTGTACAGTGTAATAAAATATATAAATTCAGGTGTGTTCTCTTTGTACAGAACCTGCATCTGATCGAGAACTTTTTGTTTTACATCTTCGACCACACTTTCATCGTCCCAAAGATCATTAAAGGACTGTAAAAATCCAATGGTATATTCTTTTCCGTACATACACATGTTACTGTCAATTCTGTCAGATGGCGTAATCCCGAGACCATCTGTAGTAAAATCCACAGTTCCATTGATTGAAATATTTTCCTCAGAATTTTCTATGTAAATCAATCTTGGCTGGGCTGGATTAGCTCTTTTCAGAGACTTAATTTCAGCTTTGGCTTTCAGCCACTGAGCACACTCTTTTGCAATAGCAGCCTGCTTCATCTCATTGCGCAGCTTGATTTCAAACTCGTTGCCGGATACCTTTTTGGCTGCATCATGTTCAATATAATATTCACGCAACAGCTCTTTGTTTTTCTTAATAAACGTCGGCTCAGTAAAGATGAAACGCATGGAGTCAATTTTACTCAATTCCTTTTTCAATTCAGCATAAGCATATATAGTGAAATACGCAGAGATAACAGATAGTCTGGATCCTTTGGCAAGGTCATCCTTTAATTCGTCAATAACCTTTCCATTTCGCTTGTTATCGAGCATCTTTGGAAATCTTATCACGTTAGCAATTTTATTCGAATCCATTTAGTTCATCCTTTTTGATTTCAATACTTCTAATTCTGGACTAAGTGCTATGATCGCCTGCCCATACCCACTTCTTAAAATCATTCCTTCAGGACACACCTGGTCTTATGCGCAGCTCGGAAGACTTTGGGACTATCTACGTTAAAAATTCAGAATCCAATGAACTGCATTATATAAATTTTCAGCTATATGATCAGCCTCACCAGGGTTCCACTGGTTAGAATATAAACCCATTTTTCCATTGCCTGCGCCTGTCTTCACTAATATCACTTTTGTACCTGCATTTATTCCAGCGACCATGTCGCTCCATCTATCTCCAACCACAAAACACTTAGAAGGATCCAAATGATACTTCTTTACCATTTGGTCAATCATATATGTACTTGGTTTACGGCATTTACAATGATCAGACGGCTTATGAGGACAAATACAGATATCATCAAACCCAAAGGCATAAAGCTCTTTCTCGAAATCCTTATAATTTACTTTTCCATTTGAGATATCAGGTTGATTTGTAAAAGCAAGCACTTTATATCCGTTCTCCCTTAATAAATGAATCGCATCCTCAGAAAAGGGAAACAATTTAAAATCATTCGGAAACGCAACTTCATCTCCACCGCCGATTGTTCCGTCACGATCAATAAAAACCGCTTTCATTTTTACTCCTTTATTTCTGTGATATAGTGCTGATCTTATAGGAAGTTCGCATGACCGTATAAACTTATTATAATATCGATAATTGTAAGCCCAGCTGACTAACCGATTTTCTCATCATGCTCAGAACCTTATGTGCGTTTCAGCACTTCAAGCTCTTGACTTCCGCTAAACCACCAACATGGCGACGGAGATACCAGCCATTACCAGCGCCACCATTAAAAGCGGAATCATGCCGTCAAAATACCCTGCTCGATTTCCAAGATTGTAATATAGAACATAGCAGACGAGGCTGATCAACGCGGCAACCCCGATCACAACAGCAAAGATGGCTGCCAGCCCATGAGAGAACCGACCAATTCCATACAGCACGTTGATCTCTGACAGCACCAGCATTGCCCACCCGACAATAAGAAACAGTTCCGTCGTTACAGACCTCTTAAAGAGCAAACGTGTGACTGCCAGCAAGATGAGATACGCGGCGATACCACCCCATAAAAGCAACCCACTTGGGAACAGCGCTACGCCAATAGATGAAGACAGGATTCCCTTTACCGCCAGAATTATCGCGACCGATCCCGCAGCAAAGGCCGGAATTAGGAGCCATTCCGTTTTCATACCCCTAATAGCTCCAATTGGTTTAAATGCCAGAAGCCACCAAGCCAGATAAAACGCGCAGCAGATGATCAGCAGAATATTGCTCCGAAAAATCTGCTTTACAGTAAAATCAAAATCATGGATCGTCAAACCTTGTCACCTCTTCGTTTTTACGGAAATGTCAGCTTTAGGAACATCCTATGATCCCGTTAGCATAGTTTAATCATAATGCGAAGCCTATTAAACAAGCAGAATTTCCAAGTATGCTCACAAGTGTCGATTAATCTTTAATCCTTCCTGTACACCATTTGGATATAAATAGATTAAAGACCTTCTATCAAAAATCGGATTTAACTCATGGATAATACTGTGATGATTCGGGCATACGATTAGCTGATTACTAGCATCATTATTCAAACTCTTTACAAAATAGTCAATATGATGTGATTCAACTACATGTGCTCCATAATTATTTCCGATTATTCTACCGCAGATTTGGCATCTATAACTATAAAGTTGCTTCAAATTATCACCGATTTTTTTATTTAATTTACGAATTTTTACGATGCGTTCATCTTCAATAATATTGGCACCATTATCTTCATTATTAAAATTGAAATTAGACTCTAATACACGTTCCGACTGATTCTGAACGGTTTGCCTCAGAAGGACAATATCGTCAGCCTCAATTGTTTCGAAGATATAAGAATCTTCGTATTCAGTAGTATAGATAGCAAGATATTCCCCAAAGTCTTCTGGTAATTTTATCATTGAACGATCATCTTTAGGGCGCATTTTTCTTTGCGACTTTATGTAATTATAGCTCATAAAAAAACAGGCTTGTAGAGCTGTTGCTAATTCACCATTACGGGGATATCTAATTTGCAAGGTATCCTTGGACCTTTTGAATCTTGCATCAAAATTAACGTTATGAATCTGTGCATTGTAACTCTTTCCATTAAGATATATATTTATGCTTTTGGATTCTCCTCTTTGCAGAAACTGTCCCATATTACGTGCAAAAACCACTTGATTATCAACAGGTAAAGTAAGACCCTCTGTAAGTAAGGACCAGTTGACCTCAGATTTATATACATAATTTTCGGAATTATCCATAAGTTCATCTTCTCAAAATGATTTTTAATGTGAATGGTAACGTACTATTTTTGTTGAAAAATAGTACGTTACTGGATCAAAATTTCTCTTAATACTTATGCAACTTGAAAATTAACTCATTTGATCAATCCCTATGTTCCTGTTTTATGAAATACATACAGCTCGTCGTGGATTTTTGTAAACATAATGAGAAATTCGTCTTTACTTCTGAGCTTCCAGGTGTGCTTATGTCGGCTTCTTGTGCTGCCTATAAGTTATTATTTATCTACAAATGACCACTCGATGCAATAACCATACAATAAGTTAGGCATATTTATGGTATAGGAATACAGCTCATCAGAATTCGTTATTTTAGGCGAGAGAACGATACTATCAACCACAAATTCTTTACTCATATTAATATCCGCATAAGTAACGAGCTTAACATCCGTGATGGTCTCCTTAGGTGCTTGAACTCCAATTATCAAAACATCCGTTTTTATCGATATTAGTTGTGCGTAATATGGACTCATAATTCTTTGAGCATCTTTCGCTTCGACTTGCATATTTATATGAGCTTTTTCTTCTTTCTTGAGAGGTTCGTTAAAGGTTAGCGCACCAATGTAGGGTAGTTTTATCCGTTCGATGTTATTAAATGAATATTCTCTAGTACAGCTAATAATTTTAAAACCATTGAATGAACTACCCGTCCAGTATGCTTCTTGAAAATAATCTTTGACACCATCACGAAGAGCCTCAATTTCAAAGTCTGTGGTCTCGCAAACATCGGTTCTTGTCCTAAAAGTAAACAGACATTGTTGGCTAACATACTTAATATCTTTGACGCTGATAGAAGAACTCGTTCCTGTCTGTAACTCATTTACAACTTCCTTGCTATTGATTCCGGTAAGAAGTTTAAGCTCATCTTTTAATGGCATACGAGGGGTATACAGCCGCATATACGCATCACCAATAGCACCATAAAACAAATGCATACATGGACTAAAATTCGTACCAAATTTCAAAATGTGTTGTATGGAAATTCCCGGGTATGGATCTATATAATATATATCTTTGATTCCGAGTTGGAATGCCTTCTTAGCACATAATTCGCAGGGGCTAGCAGTCGTAAAAAGCTTGCCGCCTTTTATTCCTTGACCACCATTTTTCGATAACTGTAAAAAAGAATTCTCTTCTGCGTGAAGTGCACGTGTAAAAACCTGGTTTTTGGTAGCTGTTAAACCGTTATAAATATCCTTAAAGCAATAAGAGTATGACATACCAGACATGTCCACATCATGTATTCCAGAATTGATAGCAAATAACACATCTTGAAAATCTTTGTTCTCCAATTCATAAGAGCTGTATGTCTCGATATCCTTATTTGCGCAATAGTCACTTACACATCTCAGATTACAAGGAACTTGACCTTCTGGCACTTCGTTCCAACCAATCGCTTTTACCGAATAATCATCACCGGTGATTACTGCCCCTACTTGCCTCGATAAACAACCTGAGTTAAGTCGTGCGATATAAGCTGTCTGCATGCAATGCTCTAAATGTGTGGGATTAATAATTCCTGGATGAATCATTAAGCATATGTATTTAATGATTTGCTCTGTCAAAAAGTGATACTTTCCGTCATTACTTTGAGGGTTATATATATGAATATCAGATACAGATAGACATTCTTGCATGTTTTGATGGTAGAAAATATCATAATCGTTTCTATTCATTTGCTCGTATTCGGTTTCATCAAGACTTTTTAACTCGTCTTCATCCAGATTACCCAAACGCTTTCTTCGATCAGATTCCTCTGCATTTATTGAAACAAGATAAAACGAACTGTATTTGTCTTTAAAATAATAGGCCTCATATGGATTCCGTATAGCATCAATACAAATACGTGAATTTTGTTTTCCATGTATTGAGTTATACTTTTTTATTATCTGGATAATACCATCAATTCTTTCAGCAACATTATAAAAGTTCTCCTCAGAATAATCGTTAGAGTATGGTGTTCCAGAACTTCTAATGTTATTTCCAACTTCCTGCATAAAATATGTATAGAGTTGCGATTTAACAAATTTAGTTTGTGATAATTTGTTTACGTATTCTTTATGGCATGTAAATTCACGTATGGCTTGAAAAAATTCTTGTTTGAGACTTGGCAATTCAGCTGTGTAAAAATTATAATATAATTCTATTTTTTTAGGATTATTTAATATATCAGGCAGATTTTTAAAATCACACAATTCTGCTTGATCAAACATGTATCTTAAGCCACTTATAATAGTTGACAATTCATTATAGGAGCTGATGCGAATATCATTCTTTTCGCTTATATTTTTACGTTGTTCAAAAAAAGAAAAGAAATTATCATACCCAACTTCGATGATAAATGAAAATATTACACTACTGCCTTCAATTACAGAAAATGGGGTCCATCTTTCAGGAACGCTCATATATTTATGGATTATTTCATATTTTCGTTCGTCTCGAGAAACAAAATCATGAGATTTAGGATCATGAAGATCCAAGTCTGAAAACTTTTCTTTGCGTAAAATACGAGATACTGTTGTACAGCCAGATCCAGTTCTCCCAGTCAGCGCAAGAATAATCGAGGATTGCCTTTCTTTAAATGCATTTTGAATAGACTTGGAATACTTTATCATACAGAAAGATCTCCAATCTAAAATATTCGGTATTTTCGACTGTACATAGAGGTTGTTACCAGCTATAAAATTTAGCCTAAACTACTTAGCTCGAGTTGCGCATTATTTGCTTAATCACACGTTGGTTAAGCTTCGCAGTATAGCCGAACCTACGGGCTGGCTAAGCTACCCAATATTTCGGTTATTTTCATAACCCAATTAAACCATGTCTTCATTATATTCCCACTATTTCCCATATACAATACAAATAGTCGAAAAAGAAGATAAAGAGTTGCAAATTATATCGCTTTTTACTTATACTAAAGCAAAATACAATTTGTTTTCACTTTTGTTTGATAATTCCCAATATGAAATCTTGCCATTCCTACTACAATCACCGCAGATTCAAGAGAAAATTAAAAGGGACTAAGTTCTGCTAATTACAGAACTCAGTCCCTGTTTTAATATCAGATTACTTCAATGGTTTCGTTAGCTTATAAAATGTAGTCTTTTTGACTCCTGTCAGTTCCATTGCTTTCACTGCTGTAATTTCTCCAGCTTCCCATCTGGTAATTACATCATCCCAATTGCTTGGCTTCTCAATGTGTGGACGTCCGTAATCATCCCATTCACCACGAATTTTTTTTGCTTGAATACCTTCACGCTGGCGCTTTTCCTTTTTCTCTATTTCTGCCTGAGCCATAGTAGCATACAACTCAATTAGCATGTTATTAATTGTCTCCATGATCATCTGAGCCATACTGTTATCCAGCTTCGTCAGATCCTGAAGGGTCGTCGGAATCTCTAATATCATTACACGCACATCTTTTTCACTTAGGTGCCGTAGTTCTTTCAGAGTATCCTGTTTGTTGCGGCCAAGACGATCCAATTCTGTGATGATAAGACAGTCGCCATTTCGTAAAATGTCATCCCGCAGAACAGTATATCGAGGACGGTCAAAGTTCTTCCCGGTAAGCTGGTCAGTATAAACTTTTTCAAGTTGGATTCCGTTTGCATTGCAATATTCTGTTATCTCATTAATGCCCCGATCAAGATGCTGTTCCACGGTACTCGTTCTATGATATCCGTAGTAGATGTTAAAGACTCCTTTCGGTTCATAAATCCATACATATTTTATTGGACGTTCATAAACCTGTTTCTGCACATTATTGGACGCATAACCGATATAAGAATGTGCGTTCAATAATGTAAACATTTATGAATGCACTTCTGTCTTGCGAATGTTAAGTGAAATGCTCTTCCTCATTTTGTTTGAAAAGTTATTGGATAAGTTAGCTACAGAATGTTAATTGAGCCATCCTGTAGCTTAACCACCAATTTGTGAAAGTAACAAATGATCCTAAATGGATTTTTCAAGTACATGTTCTTTATGCGTTCCCTGGCTTGGATTTCGACATATGCTCTTGATTCGAAGCACTTTTCTTCCATCGCTGGAAACGGAACAGCAGGAAGGGGATATAAAATCAAATTTGCTTTTGGGCGCCATTTTCAACCTTCGAGCCATAACCTTTTTGCTTACAGCATTAACTGCATCGCATTTGCTGGAAACTGTTTCACTGCCGTGTGCGCGACCATCAGTTAAAAAATTGTTAAACATAATAACACTCCTCTTATAATTTTTATAATAAAAAGGCAAGATTCAGTTTTAACTGAACCCTGCCTTTAAAATTAACGAATAAAAAATTTAACTTTACATTAATAATGTAGGTCGCTTTTGCAGAAACATCAACCCGCGAAGTAGCATGATTAGCAATAAATTCGATATTCTATGTTTTCGCTAAATTTTTAACATAATTTTATGAATAATATACAAACTCTTCTGTCGTTAAAAAGAGGGATATGGCAGCAGCTTCGCGTAAACCCATGAAAACTTTTCATTAATCCCCTATGCAGCTGTCACGTCGTCCGATGCCTGACTCTCGCGTTGTTTTGCAAAAAGGTACTTCATGAATTCCCCATATGAAACAACCTTGAGTTCACATCGGTCCCCAAATAGATCGTGATAGAATTTTGATTGCCATGGAAAGCAATAAACAATGATTTTGCTGTGAATTCTAATTGTGGAATGAATATCGTAAATCTTCTGTATCTCTTTCAGTTCACATTCGAAGCCGATAAAGATGGCCATCTTATTTTCAGTTTCACCGTCGTAGATAAAATTTTTCGCTCTCGCAATATCTGCGTTGTCGAGGAGCGCTTCGCGGGCAGCTTCGCGGAAGTGCGGCATGGCGTAAATGTCGAGCTGCTTCGTACCGCCACTGACCAAAGGAACATAAAACTGGTTTTTATACAGATTACGTCCAAGCAAAAATCCTGACCGCTTTTCTTTGGGTGTGTGGATTGTATCAAGGGCGACCTTATAGCTTTTGGCAAAGGTTATGAGGGAGAGCCTATCTTCATGGAGCAGCCGGGAAACATAGTCAATACATTTCTGCTCGTATTTGGCGGATAAGGTCATCCGATTACTCATGGAATTATAGATGGCATAGTTGCCGGTTGATAGGTGCAAAACACCTTGTATTTGAATCATTGATAATTTTCTAATTCCATCCTCATCGAGCATTCTCATTTCTCTCATCAGGAAATACCAGTTTCCATTTTGGCTGTGTTCACTCCGCTCATGAATTCTTTGCCTAATTCTACTGGGCGTGTCACTGTAAGGAAGAGAGGCCTGTTCTAAATATGGAGTCCGATTTTTGAATTTCAGAGAGGTGGATTTGAGAATTTTCCGAGAATACTCTTCTTCCATCTCCAAATATTGAGTCGCTATTTCCGGTACCAGATGATATAGCATTGCAGTTGACCACACTAACTTTACCTGCCGGAGCCTATCTTTTGTACCTTGGGCGTGTTTCTCCAGACCAAGTGTCAGTTGCTTCGGAAATGGGAATTCTTGCAAAGATCCAAGATATTCGATTCCCTTATCAGTGATTCTCAAAAGATTCTCTCCGTGGCTCTTCTGCTCTTTCAGAAATCCTCCTCAATGCATTTATTCACCACTTCCCCCGAATACACATAATTAAACCCCAGGCTGCGAATAGATTTCTTTGGAACAAGCTGAAAAGCATAAACGAACTGAAGAATCTTTTCCGTCATCGCAGAAACATTTTTCATAACACCGCCCCTTCCTATTAATACAAATACGACTTGATTTCTCATCATCACACAAAAAATGCTCTGAGTTACAAACAGGCATAACTATCCTAAAGTTATGTATGTAACTCAGAGCATTTATATAGATTTTCGCTCTTCAACGGCTTCACATAAGGAAAAAACACAATATATAGTGTTTTACTCATTACGTGTCGTGTATATATATTATAAGTTAAATGGGATAAGCCGTCAACTACTTTGTTGTTATATTTCTACATTTAATCCTAAAATTTTCTTAATGCTTGACGATAATGTATTTTAGAATTAAAAAAGACAGAACTAACGAAAGTGAATACACAATTTATTGATTAACATAGTAGGGGGAAGTTTCAATTAATAAGGTTTTTAATTTGGTTATGGTTTTGACACTGGCCGCTTGCACTTTTTTCAGCACCGCGGCGTTTGCTTCAGTAGCCACCAATATTGATGGCTACAAGGGCAGAATCGGTATAGTCGGTGGTGGCGGAGACGTTTTGAAAAAAGGAATGTCTTTCGATTTGGCTGTGGCTTCTTCTGCATACAATGAGGATGTAAGCAAATTGCACGTAGTTTGGAGTGTTAGCGATAGCAGTGCAATATCTATAAAGGATTTGGGGTATAGTGCCTCAAATTATGAATACGATGCTAAAGTTCAGCTCCTGAAGGGGGGAGTAAGCCCCACTGTATATGCCACTGTAAATGGAATTGAATTAAGCAGTACCTTCAATGTCGATGCTGATCCTGTTAAGGCAACTTCGGTGACGCTTAGTAATAATGCCGTGGCACTGAATGGTAAAGGAAAAACCGCTCAGGTTAGTATCGTGGTTGGCCCTACTGGAGTTCCTCATATCGACGGTGACGCAAATCCGACAGTAACATCCGGGAATTCTCATATTGCTACTGTTTCTTATTCGCATCTTGTTTCCGGAGAAAAATACTTTATTGTGACCGGAGTGGCTAATGGATCCACCACTATCTACGTTAAAACAGCTTCTGGGCCAAGCGCTTCGTGTCTCGTTACAGTAACCGGCGCAGGAACGCCGGCGACCATCACAACTCCCGCGACAACAACGAGCAAACCGGCTACCGTGACAAGTAAACCTGTGACGACAACAAGCAAACCAGTAGCAACAACCAGTAAGTCTACTGCTTCCAGTAAGCCAACTTCAACTGCAAGTAAGCCTGCAACGAGCGGCACTCCAATAAGCAGCAACCCTGAAAACGGAGCTTCTTCCAGTCCAATTTCTACAGCATCCGTGGCATCCTCTGCTTCTACTGCATCTGATTCCAGTGAAGCATCTACCGTTTCCGAAACATCTTCTTCTCCAACTGGGCAATCCAAGGATAATTCTGTAAATATAGCAGCCATTGTTATCGTTGTCATTATTGTGTGCGTTGGAGCTGCCTTTATTATTTTAAGCAAGAGAAAGATTGCTTCTGACAATATGGATGATACACAGAGCATCGATATCAGTAGTAAAGGAAAAAATTAATTCGAGAAAATACAATGAAGCGGTGTGTTCTTCAGTTTTGAGCAATCCTCACAATGCTGAGTAAAATCGTGCGCACACTTCCTAATGTGGTGCGATTCTTTTTAGAAAAGCTCAGGCCACACGGGAAAAATCAGATGTTGAAGCATGCCAAATCACCCCATAAAAAAATGATAACGTTTTAAAGTGGTTTAAGTCATAATATTGACCTCGTTTTTAAAATCCTATTTTACAAACTTTTCTTATAAATCCCTTGTAGCACTCTTATTTCATTTCTCATATAATTCGGTAGGTGGCGTGTCAAAGCCAAAGCTTCCTGTTTGTAAAACCCGATTAAACAAAAATTCGCTTATCATTGATTGAGATATATTATAATCGCGATGGTATTTTGTCAAATGCCAATCTAACGTTATTGCTTGCTCACCATACCTCTGGCATCTACCCATGCCCCACGCCAAAAATCGATTAGGGACATTGAGTTTATTTGTTAATATATTAGCTCAGGTAGAACTATTTTTTCTTTCTCTTTTTTACCCACCTTTCAACCTTATAATAAGTTTGACCATTTTTACGTCTCCCATAGAAACAGACATCCAAAATTATTATTAGTCCAAAATCGATAATTACTAATGCTTTAAAACCTATTGATATATAATCAATAAAATTTAAGTAAAAGAACAATATAGCAGACGATAGGACAAATAAATTTACAAGTAAAAATGCCAGATAAGTGAGGATTAAAAACTTTGGAATCTCGGTTCTATAACGGAGATAAAATAGCCACTCTTTAAATGATTGGCCTTCTCTCGCTTTTTTCCTAGCTTTATTATTTAATTGAAAAATAATAATATTCCAAAATAGACCTCGAAGTAAAAAAAACGATAGTAAAAAAACAAGTAGCATTATAAGTATATCACTCAACATAATTACCATCCTAACATAGGTTTGTACTTCTGCTTTACTGTATCAGTACCTAACAATGAATTTACTGTCGATGTAATTAAACCGGATTTGAGATTTGATGGTGCGAATAAATCTGCATAAAACAACTTGGCGCTTTTGGTATAATATGATAACGGAAGCGTAAAGTCTGTCGTTGCGAAGTTAGATTGGTTTTCCAAAAATATTCCGAATACACATAACCTGATTCGTCTTCTAAAATAATTGACGTTTCGATAATAAAATAATATAGTAAGTTCATAAAACCGATGAAGAAGTGATTTTATGAGATTAAATCCATACACCCCTTATTCAGGGATGTTTCCGACTTGTTTTGCCGGGCGTGAAGCTTTGATAAATGAAGAAAAAAATTACTTCATGGGACTGCGGCAAAATTGCTCGTATAAATCCGTGATCTTTTATGGGCTTTGCGGCGTTGGAAAAACCGTATTGCTGAATTATATAAGAGATCTTGCTGAACAGAATGGAGTATTATCTGAATCTATAGAACCGTCTGAAAATGGCGGCTTCAAGAATCAGATATCACTTTGTGCTCAGAAGTTTATTGTTCGCATGAGCCCGATTGTAGAAGATCAGGGATTCGCTGCCAAAGCATTAGTTGCTCTGAAGGCTTTTCAATCCGCCTATGGCGCAAGCAGCAATAACTTATTGTCCGTGAAGATGAATCCAAAGAATGAAACATCAGATTTTGAAAACGACTTATCCGAACTGTTTATTGCAATGGGAACCCTAGCCAGAGATACAGGCAGTAGTATTTGCCTATTTATTGATGAGATTCAGCACCTAAAAACAGACGAACTGGGAGCACTGCTTACGGCCCTTTTTCAAGTTAAACAAATGTGCTTGCCATTTATGTTGATTGGGACGGGCCTGCCACAGATTAAAAGCATATTGGGGCGGATTTGCCCCTATTCTGAAAGTTTATTTATTTTTCGGGAGATTAGTCCTTTGTCGGATGCTGATGCAAAGCTTGCTCTGATGGAACCAGCCCAAAATGAAGGCGTATCCTTTTCGGATGGAGCGTTAGAAAAGATTCTTGAAATCACCGGGAACTATCCTTATTTCATTCAGGAGTTTGCTTCGCAAGCTTGGAAATACATTGAGAATGATACGATTGGAATAAAATCTGTTCGATCAGCTATTCCGGATTTTGAAGCCGCGTTGGATTCCGGATTCTTTAAAGTTAGATTTGATAAGGCAACTAACAGACAAAAGCTTTTCATGTATGCCATGCTGGATTGCGGCGGGCTACCTTGCACAATTTCACGGGTCGCCGCGCACATGCATACCGAAGTACAGAGAATATATCCGCTTCGCGCACAACTAACCGGTAAAGAGTTGATCTATTCATCTCAGGATGGGGCGATTGATTTCACTGTTCCTCACTTTGAAAAATTTCTACAACGCAATGTGAATTTAAAGCCGGTTCTTGACTAAAGCTTTTGCATGTGTTCATGGACGAAATTAATGTTAGGACATAACACCGTTATATTTTATTTGGACTGGAAGGAATCCCTCTGGCGGGGATTCCCATGGCCTGTTTTTTCGGATGAAGAATAGTTGACATATTTATCTGACACATAAAGCGGATTAACCGCCTTCATTTCCAAACACAATCATACAAAGTACGGAACATATTATTTCTTTATAAAATTCTGAATCTTTGTTTTTAACTACGCGCTGTATGATGGGAACACCTGTTCTGCCCAATTCCAGTAAGGTGAAAGTATGAGCAGTAGGTTTCTTTTTATGAGCAGCTTCAAACAATTACTTTTCCAGTCCAAAAAATAAAAAAATACATTTACTTATTACATAGACCGATTAGCGACAAAGACTGTCGTTGTACAAAATATTAATTTAATTAACTATACTCAATTATATATATAATATATTTAAAGTTAGTTTATATATAAACTAAAAGAAAGAGATTATGCAGCTAAATAAATTGTTGATTCTCCTGCATAGGCCTGATAAAATACAATATTTAACTTTACCCAAAACCGTTCATTTTGTGGACAGTTTTTTACATTATATTCCATTTTTTGTTTCAACTTCCAGATGTCGTTAAGGTACTCGCTCTCACTATGATACCTGCTTTGAAGCTCCAATAAACGCTTGATGGATTTAATCAATTCTGCACAAAGCGCAGAATCGCATCGTAATATTTCATTTTCGTCATAATTCTTGGCAACTGCCGCCAAATGATTTACTTCCTTTTGTTGGGCTCGGATTTCGGGATTTGGGTCACGGTTCAAAATCAATACTTCCACGTCATCGTCCGTAAATGTTTGTGAAGGTTTCTTCCATAGCCATTCGGAGTAATGATTGACGGAAATAACGAGACATTTCCCGTTCTTAGTGCATATGGTAAGGAACCCCGTATCCTGAAGCTTATGGATAATATTATAGACTTGCGCTCGGGAACACTTCCAGTAAATTGACAGCCATTGATTATTTAGTTTCAGCGTAAAATATGTGGGATAGCTGCTAAAAGCGACAACTGCCGCTTTCGCACTGGCCGGATATTGATAGTCATCATAGATTGAATGAAGCCACAGAAAAACCAGCGCATCCCTGACAGAGTAGTGTTCAGCACAAGTAAATGCCTGATCAACATTTAACAGTGAAACCTGAATAAACCCCAGATGCTTTTTTATTGCAGAGGTCTCAAAGCCGTACTTCTTTGAACTTAATGCTTTATCGGTTTCTCTTGTCAAAACAAACGCAGTAACAGTCTTAACTTTCTTGTCATATTCATAGTCAATCAAATGCATTTCTTTCAGCTGATCCAACATTTCGAAACAGATTGATTTGTTCCGCGCCTCAAAAGCGTTCATTAATGAGTCAAGTGAAGTTTCAAGATACGCATTGGTATAATTTTGCTTTGCAGCGTCATTAGGATTTATGTTGGTATGCGCGTTGCAAAGAAGCCAAACATAATTGTACAAACCATTGCAGTGCTTATTTGACAATTTGCTTTTGCAGATCTCATCTGCAAGTCTGCGTGGTAATCTTCTGCCATCAAATGCAGCCCGGGTTATATACTCATTCTTAATATTATCGTGATTCGTGTTCAGTGCGTGAAAAATAGTTTTCACGTGAAATGTGTGTTTTTTATTTGAAGAGCCAGCCGACGGGTTTGCATAGCACATTGAATTCACCACTTTCCACAAATCTTGTATATAGCATACGATTCCGATATTTAGAATAAATTACACTATATATAGTATATTACAATAATAAGATGAAGTCAAATTTTAGCATAAAGTATTTCTAAGTTGCCCAAAAGCACTGTCAGTCCTATCTAAAACATATGAAGATGAAGAAAGCAGTCCCTATTGCTCATCCTTCTTAAATAAGTACTCTTTGCGAATTCTTTCGCAAAACCTGTTTGTATATTCCATGATTCGTGCCTGATTATGATAGGATAATCTCATATCATGTAGAATTTTTTCCAACAACTGCCTTGCTTCCACAGAATCACTCGAATCAATGGTACCTGGATAGGTTTCATCTACATCTATACCAAGCAATATTTTCATTGCCATCTTTGGATTGTATAAAGTACTATCGGTGATATGACTCATTAATTCTGGAAATTTATCACTAGATATAAATTCGTTCAAAAGCAGATCATTCTCCATACAGGTCCGAATAGAAGCTATCGCCTGATCCGATAGCTTTAGTTTATTTCCCAAATCGGCGTAGACGTCACTGCGGTAATCCTCTTTCCCAATCAGATAATCAATCGACACATGATAATAATCCGATAGGATTTTAAGATTTTCATAACCCATTTCTCTTCCGTTCTCATAGGTGGAATAACTTTGTTTTGAAACTTTCAGCATTTCTGCAATTTGGATTTGCGTCAGGCCATGTTCTAAACGGAGCGATTTGATAACATCTTTGTATTCCATTGTAAATCCCCCTTATCTTGTTATCTCTATTATAGTCCACAAAAAGTGTTTTGTAAAATTTTATCTACAAGTAGTTGACATTGTCAAAAAATGGTGTAATCTATAATTAGTGGTTAGTTGTTAGTGAACCACTAATTATAGTTTAAAGGAGCAAAATTCAAATGACAAATAACGAATGCGCGGCAGCAGAACGGATGCATGAAACAGAGAGTGTCATCTCTTTGATGCCAAGATCAATCCAAAAGAGAATATCTCAACTTAATGAACTTGTTGACAATAATCCTGAAACAATTCCTTTGTTGGAATGTGCAAAATTTCTGAAAATTTCAGACGAGGGGCTTCGCAGGGCGATTATTCTGGGAAAGATTCCTGGATCAGTTTATTGGAAGCAATCAGGAAAAGAAAATTTCGCTTACAAAATAGAAACTCTTCCATTTTATCTATGGCAAAGTCAGGCCACCATTCATCAATCAGCAAGAAAAGAGGCGGCCTGATATGGATGCAATTAAAAATAAAGGCGGACGCCCAAGGAAAGAGACCGTTGTTAAAACAAAGCAAGGTCGTACTGGCCTATATGAGTATAAAGTTACTGTTGGGCATGATGAATTGGGCAAACCAATTCGTAAATCGTTTTACAGCAAGAAAAGCCTCAAAGCAGCAAAAGAAAAAGCGCTGAAATATATTGAAGAGCAAGCTGTCAAAAAGGCAACAGGTGAAAGTGTAACAGAGTCCAAAATCAAATTTTGTGCAATTGCTCGGAAATGGCTGCGAGAGTATAAGAAAGGACACGTAAAGGACAACACTTATCAGGGTACCTACGAAATCCCAGTGGAAAGACATTTAATTCCGGAATTTGGAGAACAAAATATCGCTAAAATCACGCACACAGATATTCAGATCTTTTTTAATAAAAAAGGAAAAACGCATACAGAAGAAAGCATTAAGAAAATGCGGGCATGTCTGGTTGGCATTTTTGAAATGGCCGTCAATGATTATCTAATTAACCGAAATCCTACACAAGGAAAATTCAGCATCCCGAATAGCAAACCGAGTGTCAAAAAACGGGTATACACGCAGGAACAGTATGACCGTATTCTTGATTATACAAAAAATCATCCGTTCGGCCTTAACATTATGGTTTTAATGAAAACCGGAATAAGTAGGAGTGAATTACTCGGACTAAGTCCTGAAAATCTCAATGATAGCAAAACATTAAATATTGTTCGTGGCACCGTGGAACAAAAGAGCACAGAAACTAATCACATGGAAACTGAAAGCAATGGACTAAAAAACAAATATAGGAAACGGATTATCCCGATTGATACAGAACTGTATGAAGCTTTGAAACACAAGCCACGGGTAGTAACGTTTCAGGGAAAAAACAAACAAAGTATTACGGTTACGCCAGAATTCTTGTTTCATTCCCCAGAAGGAAAGGTTTGGAATCCAAGTAACTGGTACCATCGCGTGTATGAGGTGTTTATGACAGATATGCACGCTGCAAATCCGGATATACCTATTCTAAACCCGCATGAACTGCGGCACACATTGGCAACTTTGTTGAAGAATAAAGGAATTGAAGCGTTTTTCATTAACCATATTTTTGGTTGGTGCGGTTCTGGTATGTTGGACACACGCTATGCACATTACGACCCTGAAATAGCCAGAGAAAAACTTGGATGGTATTAGAAGATGGTACGAAAAGGCGCCGCTTCTTTTTTAGGGAGCAGCGCCTTTTTATACTCTAAACTAAAATAAATTCACATAGGTTTATTTTAAATTCTGTCGTACCAAGTGTCGTACCAAAAAAGAAAGGCCGCATGGACTCTGGAAAAATCCAGTATCCATGCGGCTTTTTATGGTGGACGTTATAGAACTCGAATCTATGACCTTTCGCACGTCAAGCGAATGCTCTACCAGCTGAGCTAAACGTCCATTTCTTTGAGCGCTTGATTATTATAGCGTAAATATGATTAAAAATCAATACTTATTCCAAAAAAATCCGGTATTTATTCGCTGTCCTTGAATTCAAAGCAAATTTAGCCTATAATTAATTCATCATTTAAATGTGGGGTGTTAGCTATGTCGGTAGGTCTTGTATTAGAGGGCGGCGGTATGCGCGGTGCATACACGAGCGGTGTTTTGGAAGTTTTGCTGCAAAATGATATTGAATTCCCGAATGTGTATGGAATTTCAGCCGGCGCATGTAATGCACTCAGCTATGTTTCCAAACAAAAGAAAAGAAATTATGATATCTTTTACAATTATATTGCCGATAAACGCTATATCAGCGTTGAGAATCTTCATAAGACAGGTTCTTTGTTTGGCTTTGATTTTATATTCGGTGAACTTTTTCATGAACTTTTGCCGTTTGATTACGAAACATTTTTTAGCTCACCGGTCAATTTAAAGGTTGGTGCCACGGATTTGAAAACGGGCCAAACCATTTATTTTGACAAGGCAAATTTGGATGAAGATTTTACGGCAGTAGCGGCATCCAGTTCACTGCCGTTTGTTTCCAATATCGTGTCTTATCAGGGGCATGAGCTGCTGGATGGCGGCTGTGCTTCACCAATCCCAATCGAACGTTCCATCTTTGACGGCAATGCTCTGAATGTGGTGGTGCTCACTCGCGACATTTCCTACCGCAAGCGCCTGCGCCCCGAATTTCCGCGTGCTGTTCTTCGTGTAAAATACGGAGATTATCCGAATTTTGTCAACGCAATGCAACTTCGCGCAGAGGTTTATAATAATCAGCTGGAAATTTGCCGCAGGCAGGAAAGGGAAGGCAACGCGGTGGTGATTCGCCCAAGCCGCCCGATTGTAACCGGCCGTTATGAGAAGGACCGCGAAAGGCTGAAAGAAATTTACGACATGGGTATGCGCGACTGTGAAAAAAAACTTTCCGAAATTTATGTAATTATGGCGAAAGCATAAATCAAAACTTTTTAGAGCGGATTTTATTCCGCTCTAATTTTTTGCTTGACAATATGCAGCCGCAGGCATATTATTAAAGATGCGAACAATTAGCATTTAGGAGGATTATGTACAAGTGAAAAGAGCGATAGCCGTATTTTTGGCGGCTGTAATTTTGTTTTGCACAGCAGGGTGCGTGCGCAGAACAGAGCCGAATGTCCGATTTAGAGTGGTAACATCATTTTACCCTTTATATATTATGGCGTTAAACATAACCAGTGGAGTAGACGGCGTTCAAGTTGATAATATGGCGGGGCAGCAAACAGGCTGTCTGCACGACTATCAGCTTCAATCGAAAGATATGAAGAACATTGAACAGGCCAGTGTGTTTGTGATTAACGGAGCGGGAATGGAAAGCTTTATGGAAAAAGTTACGTCCCAGCTGCCGAATTTGCGCGTTGTCAATTCGAGTGACGGCGTTACTCTGCTGCGGGATGACAACGGTGAGGCGAATCCGCATATCTGGGTTTCCATTACCAATTATATCAAACAGGTCTCCAATATTGCAAAGGGGCTTGCGGCGGATGATCCTGAAAATGCTGCGGCTTATCAAAAAAACGCACAGGAATACACTGCAAAACTGAGTGTTCTGCGCGATAAAATGCATGAAGAGCTAAGCACTATCACACACAAGGATATTATCACCTTTCATGAAGCGTTTCCGTATTTTGCTGAGGAGTTTGGTCTGCACATTGCGAGGGTGGTTAACCGTGAACCGGACAGTCAGCCGAGCGCACGCGAACTTGCCGAAACGATTAAGATGATTCGGGGCAGCGGCGTAAAGGCTGTCTTTGCGGAGCCGCAGTATCCAAAGTCGGCTGCTAACATTGTGGCGAATGAAAGTGGTGCGTCGATGTATTCACTCGACCCCTCGGTTACAGGGGCGATTGATAAGGATGCATATTTAAACGCGATGGAGAATAATTTGAAAGTGCTCAAAGAAGCATTACAATAAGGAGAGCTACATGGATACTTGCAAATGCAGCACAGAAATACGTAACCTCACTGTGAAAAAGCGCGACGGGATCATTATTTATGATGTATCGTTCGATGTGCACCACGGTGAAATTTTGGCGCTGATCGGGCGTAACGGCGCGGGGAAGACCACACTTTTGAAGGCGCTGTTAGGGCGTATCCCCTACACGGGAACTATCCGGTTTTCAAACGCGCAGGGGGAACGAATTGAAAAACCACGCATCGGCTACGTGCCGCAGAACATGGTGTTTGACCGTTCCACACCGGTCACGGTGGAGGATATGCTCTGTGCCAACATGAGTGGATTCCCTGTTTGGCTTGGCCATAAAAAAGAAAAAATTGCAAAGGCCGTGCGCATGCTCGCAAGAGTGGGCGCAAGTCCTATGCTTTTAGGCAAACGAATCGGAAATCTTTCCGGCGGCGAAATGCAGCGCGTGCTGCTTGCGTTTGCGCTTGAACCCAAACCGGATTTGCTGCTTTTGGACGAACCCGTTTCGGCGGTAGACCGCAAAGGAATTGAGGTTTTTTACGACCTTGTCACCTCCATGCGTGCCGAGCACCAGATGCCTGTTATCTTGGTATCCCATGATTTGTCCCATGTTGAAAAATACGCAACCCGCGCGGCTCTGCTGGATCGAACGATTTTGGTCAGCGGGACCATTAAGGACGTCATGAAAACCCCTGAAGTACGGGAAGCCTTTGGCTTAAAGCTGACTGGAGGGGTGAAATTATGAGTTTTATTTATTCTGCGATTGATACGCTTCTGCCGTTTGAGTGGACGGAATTCAGCTACATGAAAAATGCACTGCTTGCAATTTTGCTGATTACGCCGTTGTTCGGATTAGTTGGAACAATGATTGTTAATAACAAAATGTCGTTTTTTTCCGACGCTTTAGGGCACTCGGCCTTAACCGGAATCGCAATCGGCGTTTTGATGGGAATTGACAATTACTTAATTTCAATGTTAGGCTTTGCACTCCTGTTTGCACTTTGTATTTCGGCGGTTATGAACTCCGGAACATCTTCTGCGGATACCATTATCGGGGTGTTTTCCTCAACAGGGCTTGCGCTCGGCATTGTTCTGCTGTCGGCTTCCGGTGGATTCGCAAAATATTCGGGTTATTTAATCGGGGATATCTTGACGGTTCAGCCGGTGGAAATTGCCATGCTTGCTTTGATTTTGGTGACGGTCGTGGTCGTTTGGTTTGCATTCTTTAACAAATTTATGCTGACGAGTATTAACCCCGATTTGGCGGCGAGCAAGGGAATTCATATACAGCTTGTTGAAAAAATGTTTGTCGTAATTGTGGCCGTGATTGTCACGATTTCAATTAAATGGGTCGGTGTGCTGATTATTAATTCGCTGTTGGTACTGCCTGCCGCGGCAGCCAGAAACATGGCGAAAAGTATGCGTTCGTACCATTTTATTGCAATTGGAATTTCCGTGTTTTCGGGTGTAAGCGGCCTGATTGCCTCGTATTACACGGGTACCGCCGCAGGCGGCACGATTGTACTGATTGCCGCTGCTATTTTCTTTGTCAGCTTTATGGTAAACAGGGTACATGCAAAAGCGTAAATTTGGTTGCAGATACGGGTGAAAATGTGGTACTATTTCAGAGTAGGGGCACGGTGCCTAACTTCGCAATTGAACAGGAGAATCTGAAATGAAGTATCCATATTATAAACCGGCGGATATTTTGCTGCCGAAAAATATACCCACGGAAAATTGGTGCGTGGTTGCGTGTGACCAGTATACCTCCCAGCCGGAGTACTGGCAGCAGGCAAAAAAAATTGCGGGGGATTACCCGTCTACCTATTATATGGTGTATCCGGAATGCTACCTTGCAGACACGGACGCAAAGGAGTACGCCGCTGGTATCAATAAAACGATGGAGCGCTATTTGGCGGATGGCGTTTTCCGCGAGGTAAAGAACAGTTATCTTTATGTGGAGCGCACCCTTGCTGACGGAGGATTGCGCCGCGGAATTATGATGGCACTTGATTTGGAACAGTACCGATACGAAGCCGGCAGTAAAACGCTGATTCGGGCAACCGAAGGCACTGTGCTTGAACGGATTCCTCCCCGTGTGAAAATCCGCCGCGGCGCTCCGTTGGAGCTTCCGCACATTATGGTGCTGATCGACGACAAACAGCGCAGTGTTATTGAAAAAATAGATACGGCGGATTTGACGCTCCAATACGAGGGAAAGCTGATGCAGAACAGCGGCAGCATCCGCGGCTTCAGTATGAACCCGGCGGCAGCGGAAAATCTTGAAAACGCACTCAACAGCCTGCCGGTCAGTGATAACCTGCTTTTTGCGGTGGGCGATGGCAACCATTCGCTCGCAACCGCCAAAGCCTGTTATGAGGAACTGAAAAAAAGCCTGACGCCCGAAGAGGCTGCGAACCATCCCGCACGCTATGCGCTGGTTGAGGTTGTGAACCTTTACGATGATTCCCTTCAATTTGAACCGATTCACCGTGTTGTGTTTCAGACAAAACCAGACGAATTAATGAAGGCACTGTATGAATTTTATGATATTTCGGACTCCCCTTGTGACGGGCACCGCATTACCTGCGTAATCGGTAGCCTGAAAAAGGATATCTATGTGAAAAATCCGCCGTCCAACCTTGCGGTCGGAACACTCCAGCAGTTTCTTGACTCCCGCCTTGTAACGGTCGGCGGCAGCGTCGATTATATCCATGGCAGCGAGGTCGTGGAGCAGCTTTGCGCCGGCGACGAAACGGCTGTTGGGTTTTTGCTTCCCAAAATGGAAAAGAGTAGTTTGTTTGAAACAGTTGCCCTCGATGGAGCGCTTCCAAGGAAGACCTTTTCTATGGGGCACGCGTGCGACAAGCGGTTTTACATGGAATGCAGAAAAATTAAATAAGCAGCTTTTTTTACCGGCGAGGTTACTCCTTCGCCGGTTTCAATTTTATAAAGATATATAAGTCATATGTTTTTCGGTTATGATGAGTTGTTGTACTATATTACATAAATTTTTATGAAAAACGTCAATGTTTGCATCGACCCTTTATAACGTGAATTAATTGTGATACTATAAATATATTATACTAAAATCCATCAAAAACATGAAATCACGTTTTTTAGCGCGAAGCGCGTTGGATTTAGCATGAGACGGGTTTTGCGCTTAAAATAAGCGTAAAACAAGCACGGCGTAGCCGGGCGTTCTCCAATTGAAATATATATTTTAATTGGAGAGTAGTATTATGTTATAAACGGCTGCTGTTACAGGCGGCGGAACGGGGGAAATATGTCTGACGTTATCAGAGTATTTGTAGAAAAAAAGCCCGGCTTTGACGTGGAAGCACAGCATATCAAAACAGACCTTGTTGAAAATTTGGGGATGGACTCCATCAAGGAGCTCAAGCTCATTCATCGCTATGATATTTCCGGTCTTACCGGTGAAGAATTTGCCGTCGCAAGGGGTACCATTTTTTCTGAACCGAATGTGGACAATGTTTATGACGAAGAGTACCCGCTGCAACAGAATTATACCATATTTGCCATGGAATATTTGCCCGGCCAGTACGACCAGCGCGCCGACTCCGCCGCACAGTGCGTCCAGCTTTTAACGCAGGGAGAGCGTACGCAGGTTGCAACGGCCCGTGTTGTTGCCATAAAAGGTGATTTAAGTGTTGATGAACTGAATCAAATAAAGAGTTACTTGGTGAATCCCGTTGAAAGCCGCCTTGCCTCTTTAGTCAAGCCCAAAACCCTCGACACAGCGGCGGAATTGCCGCCGGATGTCGTGCGTGTTGTGGGCTTTATTCATTGGAGCGAAAAAGAGCTTCTAAGTTATTATCAATCCATGGGCTTTGCCATGAGTTTTGAAGACTTAACATTTTGCCGTGATTATTTTTGTGATCAGGAGAAACGTGACCCGAGCGTAACCGAGCTGCGCGTGATCGACACCTATTGGAGCGACCACTGCCGCCACACAACCTTTTCAACGCGTTTGCAAAACATTAAAATTGAAAAATCCGCTGTCAGTTCCGCTATTGAGGATGCTCTTAAAGCATATTACGCCGCACGTTCCGAAGTTTACGGCGAAACCGACCGCCCCGTTTCTTTAATGGACATGGCGGTAATCGGGATGAAGCTTTTGCGTAAAAGGGGACAGATACCCGACCTCGATTTGAGCGAGGAAATCAACGCCTGCTCCATTGAAGTTCCGGTTACCATCGACGGAAAAGAGCAGATTTGGCTTGTACAGTTTAAGAATGAAACGCACAACCACCCGACCGAAATCGAGCCCTTCGGCGGCGCAGCCACCTGCCTTGGCGGCGCAATCCGCGACCCGCTTTCCGGCAGGGCATACGTTTATCAGGCGATGCGCGTGACCGGCTCCGGCGACCCGCGCTCCACGACCACACTGCAAGGGAAGCTGCCAAGCCGCAAAATCACAACGGGCGCAGCACAGGGTTATAGCTCTTACGGCAATCAAATCGGCCTTGCGACCGGTCAGGTCACCGAGCTTTATGACGCGGGCTATGTTGCAAAACGAATGGAAATCGGCGCGGTTATCGGCGCTTCTCCAAAGGAAAATGTGATGCGCTTGGAGCCTGAGGAAGGCGATATCATCGTGCTTTTGGGCGGGAGCACCGGCCGCGACGGCTGCGGCGGAGCCACGGGTTCCAGCAAGGCGCACACCGAGCAGTCCATTGAGGTCTGCGGTGCGGAAGTGCAAAAGGGGAATCCGCCGACCGAACGTAAAATTCAAAGATTATTCCGTCACCCGGAGGTCGCGCAGCTGATTAAGCGCTGCAACGACTTTGGCGCGGGCGGCGTTTGCGTTGCCATCGGCGAGCTTGCCGACGGACTGAAAATTGATTTAAATAAGGTTCCAAAAAAATATGAGGGACTTGATGGCACAGAGCTTGCCATTTCCGAATCACAGGAACGAATGGCGGTTGTGCTTTCTCCGAAAGATGTTGACGCGTTCATCGCGGCAGCCGGGGAAGAGAATCTCAACGCGAAGGTCGTTGCCGTGGTCACAAAGGAGCCGCGTTTGCGCATGACATGGCGTGACGATACGATTGTGGACATCAGCCGTTCGTTTTTGGATACCAACGGCGTCACACAGAAAAATGACGTTACGATTGAAGCGGTAAATCCAGATGAAAACTACAGAATTTTAGTGCCTGCTTGCTTAAAGGACAAGCCCGTGGCAAAAGCGTTCAAGGAGAACCTGTCACGGCTCGAGGTCTGCGGCCAAAAAGGGCTTTCCGAGCGTTTCGATTCCAGCATCGGCGCGGCGACTGTGCTGATGCCTTTTGCCGGTCGGTATCAGTTAACGCCGGAGGAGGCAATGGCCGCAAAAATTCCGGTGATACACGGGGAAACTGACGATGCGACCGCGATGGCGTATGGCTATATTCCGGGAATCGCGCGGTTCAGCCCGTTCCACGGCGCTGCCTTTGCGGTTGTGGAAAGCCTTTCAAAGCTTGCCGCGATTGGCGCGAATCCGTTGAAAGCAAGGCTGACCTTTCAGGAATATTTTGAAAGACTGAATACCGAACCGAAACGCTGGGGCAAACCGACCGCTGCGCTGCTCGGCGCGCTGACTGCACAGCTGAAATTGGGACTGCCGGCAATTGGCGGCAAAGACAGTATGAGCGGTACCTTCGAGCAGCTTGACGTTCCGCCAACGCTCGTCAGTTTCGCCGTCACCATGACTAAGGCTAGCAAAACAATTTCCGCCGCATTTAAGGAAACCGATTCATCGGTGTTACTGCTGCCTCTGCCTGAAAACAAAGAAACGCTGCTGCCCGATTGGGCGGCGCTGAAAGAATATTATCAGAATATAATGCAAATGATCGAGGACGGCAAAATTATTTCCGCTTCCGTTGTGAAAGAAGGCGGCGTGGCCGCGGCTGTTGCAAAGATGTGCTTCGGTAATAAATTAGGCTTTGTGTTCGACAAAAAAGTTTTGAATGCGCAAACACTGTTCGCACCGGTTTCCGGCTCGGTAGTGGTGCAGTTAGCGGAGAAAACAAGTGTCGCGGATGAAGGCACACTGCATTCCGTCCTTCTGGGTAAAGTAACAAAAGAGCCACAAATCACGCTTGGTGAAGAGAAGCTGAATCTTGACGAATTAATTGCCGCATGGAGCGGTACACTTGAGAAAATTTTTCCGAGCAAAGCAAAGGAACAGCCAATCCCCCGTGTTGTTCCGCTTTACACGGAGCGCAGCCAAAAAGCGCCGGCAATCAGGGTCGCCAAGCCGCGTGTGTTCATTCCGGTCTTCCCGGGAACAAACTGCGAGTACGACAGTGCACGTGCATTTGAACGGGCGGGCGCACAGCCGGAAATTTTGGTCGTTCGCAACTTGACTTCCGCCGGCATTGAAGCTACAATTGAACGCATGGAAAAGGCAATCCGCCAGTCTCAAATGATCATGCTGCCGGGTGGATTTTCCGGTGGTGACGAACCGGATGGTTCCGGCAAGTTTATTGCGACCACATTCCGTAATCCAAAGATAGCAGAAGCGGTTGCCGATTTGCTGAATCATCGCGACGGTTTGATGCTTGGCATCTGCAACGGTTTTCAGGCTTTGATTAAACTCGGCCTTGTACCGTACGGAAAAATCACGGAGCCGAACGTACAGGCACCGACTTTGACTTTTAATACGCTTGGCCGCCATGTTTCGCGTATGGTTTACACCAGAGTAACTTCCGTGAAATCGCCGTGGCTTGCGGGTGTGAACGCGGGAGATGTGTTCTCGATTCCTGTTTCTCACGGAGAGGGTCGTTTCGTGGCAAATGACGAGGTCTTGCAGACCTTGATTGCCAATGGGCAGATTGCCACCCAGTACACAACCCCGGACGGCGAACCGAGCGGCAATATTGAGTGGAATCCAAACGGCTCAGTCTGTGCAGTGGAGGGTATCATTAGTGCGGATGGGCGCGTATTCGGAAAAATGGGGCATTCGGAGCGCAACGGTGAGCATTTATATGGTAATGTTCCGGGAGCCAAAGATCAGAAGATTTTTGAATCCGGTGTAAAATATTTCAAATAATAATGCGGGTGAAATGATAGAATGAGCGAATTTTTTAAAAGAACCTGGGCTGAGGTCAGCCTTGACGCGATTGATCACAATTTCAGGATGATTCAAAAGCAGCTCAAGCCAACAACGCTTGTCTGCTGCGTGATTAAAGCGGATGCATATGGGCATGGCGCAGAAACTCTTGCAAAGGAATACGAAAAATTGGGAGCGGACTGGTTTGCCGTTTCTAATTTAGAGGAAGCAATGCAGCTTCGCAATGTCGGCATCAGCCTGCCAATTTTGATTTTGGGCTACACGCCGCCCTGCTTTGCGGCAAAACTGAGCGAACTCAATATTGCACAGGCGGTGCTTTCCGCCGAATATGGAGAAGCGCTTTCAAACGAGGCCGCCAAAGCGGGAGTAACCGTGCGCGTCCACATTAAGCTGGACACCGGCATGAGCCGAATCGGATTTTTATACCAGAATCCAAACCGCGACGCCGCCGTGATTGATGATATTGAAAAGGTGTGCAGACTGCCTGCTTTAAATGCAGAGGGAATTTTCACACATTTTGCGGTTGCTGACGAAGGAAATGACGGCCATGCTTACACCTTGATGCAATATGATGATTTGATCAAAGCGGTCATGCTTCTGGAACAGCGCGGCATTACCTTTAAAATAAAACACTGCGCGAATTCCGCAGCTGTTTTGGACTACCCGGATATGCAGCTTGATATGGTGCGTCCCGGCGTGATTTTGTACGGCTTGATGCCGTCGGATCAAATGAGGAGCAATATTGACCTGATACCGGCCATGGAATTAAAAAGCATTGTTTCGCTTGTGAAAACCGTTGAGCCGCAGACTGCCGTGAGCTACGGACGCAAATACATTACGAACAAGGCTACGAAGATTGCCACCGTGCCGATTGGCTATGCAGACGGCTATCCAAGGCATCTGTATCAGAAAGCCAGTATGCTTGTGCGTGGACGTAAAGCAAAAATCATCGGCCGCGTGTGCATGGATCAGCTGATGCTGAACGTTACCTCGGTACCGGATGTAAAGGAAGGCGACATTGTGACCGTGTTTGGCCGCGATGGGGAAGCCCACATCACCTTGGATGAGCTTGCCGCGTACAACCGCACCATCAACTATGAACTCGCGTGTATGATTTCAAAGCGAGTGCCGCGCATCTATTACAAGGATGGAATTGAAGTCGGTAAGCTGAATTACCTCTGTAAATAAATTGATTTCGTAATAAAATGGCCGCACCTGCTTTTAAAGAAGGTGCGGCCATTGTTTATACTACTCTTCAATTAAAATCCACTTAAGTTATGAAGCTGCTCCGCGTAACTTTGGTAGCTTGACAAAGCTTTTCAGGTACTGAAATTCCTGTGTACTCCAAAAAATTGCAAGATAAAGCACGTTGGGCACAATCAAACAAATCACACACTTTACAGCGAAGGCGGAAAGACCGGAACCGGGTACAAAAGAGCACGCGTACCAAGTCAAAAAGCCCACCGCGGCGGTCAGCACTGCGTAGTAAGTGTATCGAATAAAATAGGGTTTAACTGGGCGGTGAAAGCCATGCTTAAACAAGACCAACGGCTCCACCCAAAAATCAATCGTAATCGTACTGATGAAGGTGCCAATAAAAACGCCTGCCACACCATACCTCTGCGTTAAAATAATAGATGTAATCAGGTTCACCACAGCTTCAATAACCGCTTTGTAGCGGTCATACCAGAACAAGCCAAACGCATCCTTAAAAGTCAGGGTTGCCTGCCGCATGCCGGTGGCATAAAAGTTCAGTACAATCAAAAATACAACGGGCACGGAAAACAAAAGGTCTTTTCGTCCTGTCCATATGGTTATAAAAGGATTAAAAAGACAGAAAAGGCAAATGGAACAGAAGCTGAATATCCAAAATCCCGCAAAGTTAATCGAAAGGTAAATTTGATAGGATTTCTTCTTATCCTCCAATGCGCCAAGGTTGCCGACGCTCGCGGTGATTCCGGCAAAGATTTGTGAAGTCAGGTTCCGCAACGTGTTTGTCATCAAAAAATAGTTTGAATAAATACCAACACTGATAATGCCGACTAAGCTCGACATAACCAAAGTATCAGTTCCGTTCACCACCGCGCTGCCGATGCGATGCATAAACATCGCCTTGATATTTTTTATGATAGAGGCCTTATCATCCTTACCAAGCTTTTCCTTGTCGTATTTATTCAGATAAGGGTACATCTTTTGGGCTTTTCTTGCAAGGAGAAAGTTGGTAAGAAAGCTGAATACAATCTGTATGCACAGATAAAGAATAAAATTCCGCGTTATGAACAAAATTGCGATCTGCGCGACATTCTGTACAATCGAAAAACCGTACTGGTACAGGGTACAGATATAGTTTTTTTGATCAGCGTTGATAATGGATTGTTTGTATGAAAAAAAGTAGGTGATAACTGTATTAAAGATATATAAGAGGTAGATGATTGTAAGGTTGGGAATATCCGGCGGGTTCTTGATAAAATACGGGTAGAACGGGGTGAATGCAAGGCCGACGATGGCTACAATCAGGCCGATTACGCGGTAGGCACGTTTATAAAGGCCCATAAGCGCGCCGATTTTTTTGTGGTCGTTTTCAGCGAGGGGCTTATACATACTGAAAGCAATCGCGGTGCCAACGCCAAGCTCCGTAAGTGACAGCAGCGTCAGAATGTTGCTGAACAAACCGCTCACTCCAAGGTAAGCTTCGCCAAGCGTTCTGATGAAAACGGTTCTGCAAACAAAACCCAGAACAATATTGAGCAATTGACTTCCAATATTGACAATGATATTTTTAATCGAATTTTCGCTGCGCATGGCTTCCAGCCTTTCTCTTTTCGGTTTGGTAAGCTTAAAACAGCATCATACCACAAACCGGTGCTATAATCCACCGAAAAATGATGAACGTTGCATTTTTTAGAATGCAATTAGAAAGGATAATGCAAACTTAAAAGATATAACTGAAAACCAAGGACGGTTCCGAATCCGGAGCCGTCCTTGGTTTTCAGTTCAGTTTTTGTCCGTGTCATCGTCAGGCAAACTCTCACCCAATAGGTCTCCAAAATCAATGAGATTCCCGTTTTGCGTAATTAATATTTCCCGTGAGCCAATCGGAATATCGTCAAATATCTCCTGCGGCACAGCTATGCTGGTTTCATCGCCATTGTCAAAACGAAACTGAACCATATATGCAAGATAATGTCCGGGCATTTGATAAGTACCGGTCATTACTTTTTCAATGTGTTTTTCCTGTACAGTGGCATATTTTTCTGAAATAGGAGCATTCTCATCAACAAGTCCTTTGCCGCTGTTAGAGGATTTTTGTGCACTGGCGACTGCCCATATGATAAGAAAAACAATAAGTAAGATGCTCACTACTAAAATCATTGTATTCATCGAATTGCCTCCTGCCACATTTGAAATTAATCCGATATTTCGAAACAATAATACTTAATCAGAACGCTTTGGGAATAAAGCCGACTTTTTTCATGACTTTGCTCAGTGTGCGGTTGGAAATGGAGAACGCTTTCTGCGCGCCGTCGGTGTAGCACTTCTCAAGGTAGTCCTTATTCTTACTGTAATCGGCGTAGCGCTCCTGGATCGGGCGCAGATGCTCGACAACGGCCTCGCCCACAGCAATTTTAAAGTCGCCGTAGCCCTTGCCCTCAAATTCTTTTTCAATCTGTTCGTTCGTTAAGCCGGTCACGCAGGAGTAAATACCCATCAAGTTGTTCACGCCGTCCTTGCCCTCGGCACTGCGCACACAGGCTTCGCTGTCGGTGATGGCGCGTTTGAACTTGCGCATAATATCGTCCGGCTTATCCAGCACGGCCACGTAGCCATTCACATTCTCGTCGGATTTACTCATCTTTTTGGTTGGATCCTGTAAGGACATGATACGCGCGCCCTGCTTTGGAATATAGGCATCCGGTACGGTAAAGGTTGGGCTGTACAGACCGTTAAAGCGTTCTGCTATATTACGGGATAGTTCCAAATGCTGCTTTTGGTCGGCGCCGACGGGAACTAAATCCGCTTGATACAGAAGGATATCCGCCGCCATCAGGCTTGGGTAAGTGAACAGCCCCGCGTTTACATTGTCGGCGTGCTTGGCTGATTTATCCTTAAATTGCGTCATACGCTGTAATTCGCCGAATTGAGTGTAGCAGTTTAAAATCCAAGCGAGCTGTGCGTGTGTGCACACCTGACTCTGAATAAAGAACGGGCTTTTCTCGGTGTCAATTCCGCAGGCGAGCAGAAGAGCATATGCTTCAAGCACGTTGTGACGGAATTTTGCAGGGTCCTGCCGCACGGTAATCGTGTGTAAATCCGCCAGTGCAAAAATGCAGCTGTACTCGTCCTGTAAATGAATCCAATTTTTAAGCGCACCCAAATAATTGCCTAATGTAATCGTGCCGCTGGGCTGAATTGCGCTGAAAATTACCTTTTTTCGTTCTGTGTTTGCTGTTTCCATTTTAAATTGCCTCCAGTTCAGATTCTCCCGTTGCTACATGAATATTCCACTGCGTACAGGAGAATGTAGTTCAATTATAATATTGATTTATAAATCTTCAAGCATTATTTGATCATATCATTGGCCAGTTCACCAAGAATTTGAATGCCTTTTAATAAATTTTCATCGGTCGGCGTGGAAAAGTTGATGCGGAAGGATTGGCACGGGTCGTTTTCATCGGTTAAAAACGCATTACCCGGTACCACGCAGACTTTGCGCAAAACCGCCTGTTTGCAGAAATCCTGCATATCGACGCCGTCGGGCAGATTGCACCACATAAACAGGCCGCCCTCAATCGGGTTGTAGGTGATTTTTGGAGCGAGGTATTTGTCGAGTGCATCTGTTGCAATCGTTGACTTTTTCAGGTAAATCGCACGCATTTTTTCGAGATGCGCGGCAAAGTCATAGTTTGTAAGAAACTCACTGCAAACGAGCTGTGACCAAATGTTGGTGTGAACGTCCTCGCCCTGCTTACAGACAATCATCTTTTGCAGCAGTTGCTTCGGCGCAATCGCGTAGCCAACGCGCATGCCGGGGGAGATCACTTTTGAAAACGTACCGGCATAAATCACGAGGCCGTCCTCGTCAAAGGATTTAATCGGAGCAATGTGTTCCCCGCGAAAACGTAAGTCGCCGTAAGGATTATCCTCCAAGATTAAAACGCTGTATTTTTTCGCCAAAGCATACAACTGCTTGCGCTTTTCCATGCTCATGGTAATTCCGGAGGGATTCTGGAAGTTCGGGATTGTGTAGATAAACCGCACACGCGTTTCTTCCTTTAATGCCTTTTCCAGTTCAGTCATGTTCATGCCGTCCTGCTCCATCGGGATACCGCGCAGATGTGCATTGTAGGAACGGAAGGTATTCAGCGAGCCAATAAAGCTTGGCGCTTCACAAATGACCGTATCGCCTTCGTTGCAAAGCGACTTGGCAGCTAAATCCATCACCTGCTGTGCGCCGCTTGTGATCAGGATATCGTCAAAGTCACGACCGACATTGTGCTTTTCTTTCATATATGCGGAGATTTGTGCACGCAAAGGTGTGTAGCCTTCGGTCACACTGTATTGCAATGCGTCAATTGGTCTCTGTTCAAAAATTCTCGCCGATATTTCAGAGATTTCTTTTATTGGGAAAGCCTCCGGCGCGGGATTTCCGGCGGAGAGCGAAATGACGCTCGGGTCGGCTGCGTACTTAAAAATCTCCCGGATTGCAGATGGCTTCAGTGTTAACACGCGGTCGGAAAATTTGTACTCCATATCGTCACCCTCTTAATTTTGTTTACTTATTATTTTACCACAGATAGCAGCCTGTGACTATAAAAACCTCACAAATTAAAAAATACTTATAATTTGATATGAAACGTCAAAATATAACAGCGCGTTATGACAACACTGTCCATATACATATAGTATAATTATTTTTAGTAAATTATGGACAAGTTTCCAAATATTGTATGGCGGTGATTAGGAATGATAAAAACAAAGACGGCACGCGTCAGCTTTCCGATGGTCGCTTTGGCCCCAACAAAAGCTGTGGCAAGGCAACTCGTTTATTTTACCGTGGCAATGCTTTGCGCTCGCGGGCTTGTGTTCGGGAAGTACGCCCCATTCGGCGTAGCGGCGGTTGCGGCACTTCCGTATTCCGCGCTGTGGAGCGTTGTTTTAGGAAGTATTGCGGGGTATCTGCTGCCTTCGGCAGCGGTTGTGCCGGTGCATTACATCGCAGCGGCTTTGGCTGCTGCGGCAATCCGATGGACATTAAATGACCTTATAAAGCTGAGAATGCATCCCGGGTTCGCACCGGCCGCAGCCTTTCTGCCGGTGCTGGCAACCGGTATGGCAATTGTCTTTGTAAACGGCTCCAATTCTGTGACCATTGCAATGTATGTGGCGGAAGCGTTGCTTGCGGGCGGCGTTGCATACTTCCTGGCACGGACAGCCGGATTTGTGGATTCAAAGAGGGACATCAGTGCAATGAGCTCACAGGAGCTTGCCTGTGCTGCGCTTTCGGCGGGCGTATTGCTGCTGTCACTTTCCAATCTGGCGGTGGGCCCTATTTCTTTGGGGCGGGTTATCGCAGTTATCGCGATTCTATTTGCAGCACGATACGGAGGGGTGTCCGGTGGCAGTGTCGCGGGTATTGCGGCGGGAATCGCGTTCAGTCTTTCCACCACCGGTGTCAGTTATCTTTCCGGCGCATATGCCCTTGGCGGAATGATGGCCGGCGTGTTTTCACCGGTCGGGCGCTTGGCTTCGGTCATCGCGTTTATTATTTCCAATGGTGTCGCGTCGCTTCAGGTCGGCAACCAGGAGGCGGTCATGAATGGACTGTATGAGGTTATGGCAGCTACGGTTGTTTATATGCTGCTGCCACAGCGGCTCGGCAGTCCGCTCGCCGGTATTTTTTCACACAGCGAGGATACCTCGCGTGCCGACGGACTCCGCCGCTCGGTCATCATGAAGCTCGACTACGCGGCAAAGGCACTCGGCAGCGTTTCAGAATCGGTTGAAGAGGTAGCTAAAAGACTTTACACCGCCTGTGCACCGGATATTAACGGCGTTTATAAGCGAACAATTGATGAGGTCTGCTGCAACTGCGGGCTGAAAATCTATTGCTGGGAACGCAATTACAATGATAGTATGAATTCCTTAAATGATTTGACGGACAAGCTGAGGAGCAAAGGGACAATTGACCGCAGTGATTTTAATACACAGTTTGCAACGCATTGCAGCAGGCTGAATCCCATGCTTGAGTCCATAAACAGCCACTATAATGAATTTATAATAAAGGACGCGGCGGAAAGCCGCGCACAGCAAGTCAGAAGCGTGGTAGCAAACCAGTTTACCACCACGAGTGATATGCTTGAGGATATGGCGAGTGAACTGGGACTTTACGAGCAGTTTGATTTTGCCGCCGCACAGCGCGTCACGGAGGTTTTACGCAACGCGGGGATTTTGCCGATTGAAGTGAGCTGCCGTACCGACCATTTTGACCATATGTCCATTGAAATTGTAACGGCGCCGATTGAAAGCGCACGCTTAAACAAAGCAGAGCTTACAAATGAGATTTCGCGTGTCTGCGACCGAATGTTCCAGCAGCCATGCATCAGTTCGGCAAAAGGGAAATTCCGGTTGCAGATGACCGAACGGCCCCTTTACAGGGTTTTGAGCGGCTGCGCGCAGCACTCCTGTGGCAACGCACAGCTTTGCGGCGACAGCTATGAGTGCTTTGCGGACGGCAACGGCCGCCAGATCGCAATCATCAGTGATGGAATGGGAACGGGCGGCCGCGCCGCAGTAGATGGCGCAATGGCCAGCGGCATTCTTTCGCGGCTGATAAAAGCGGGCATCGGCTTTGATGCAGCACTGAAAATTGTCAATTCCGCCCTGCTTGTCAAGTCGGGTGACGAATCGCTGGCGACAATTGATTTAGCTGCACTGGATTTATTCAGTGGAAACGTTGAATTTATGAAGGCCGGTGCGCCGATCAGCGTGCTGCGAAAATCCGGAAGAGCCGTCGTCATTGACGCGCCAAGTCTGCCAATCGGAATTCTGAACGATATCAACTTTACCAAATCTTCCGACAGCCTAAATGACGGAGATCTGCTGATTCTGCTTTCCGACGGCGCGCTTGCCGCCGGCGACGAATGGCTTTGCGATACAGTGGAGGAGTGGTGCGGTCAGGTGCCGCAGGAGCTTGCGGAAGAAATCGTGACGCAGGCGATTGCGCGCCGAGGCGACGGTCACGACGACGACATCACGGCGCTGGTAATAAGAATTTCTAATGGCGATTAAAAAAGTGTATAAAAAACCGGATGGCCGCGTTGAGCGTATCCATCCGGTTTTTATCATTTAAACAATACCAAAAAGCGTTTCTGCGTTATGCTTTGTTGCTTTTAATATTTCTTCAATGGTTATACCGCGAATTTCCGCGACTTTGGCTGCGGTATAGGCAATTAAAGTAGAATCATTTCGCTTGCCGCGAAATGGCACCGGGGTCATATATGGGCAGTCTGTTTCCATCAGCATGCGCTCCAGTGGAATGGAGGCGGCAACCTCTACCGGTACACGTGCGTTTTTAAACGTGACCGCACCGCCAAGCCCAATGTACATACCGAGCCGAATTACTTCTTTTGCCATCTCGGGGCTGCCGGAAAAGCAGTGGAGCACACCGGCGGGCTTTAATTTTCGCAGCAGTTCCATTGTGTCACCGTGGGCGTCACGGTCATGCACGACAACGGGAAGATTGTGCTTTTGCGCAAGCACAATCTGGCTTTCCAGTATTGCTTTCTGTACATCCCTCGGTGCGTTTTCTTCAAAGTGATAATCCAGTCCGATTTCCCCGACCGCAACCACTTTATTCTTTATAATCAGCGCTTCAAGTTGTTCCAAATAATCCTGCGGCGCGTCCTTGGCACATTCGGGATGAACGCCTACAGCGGCATACAGGTACGGATACTTTGCCGCTAACGCGATGGAGGCGGCGGAAGAACCCAAATCAGCGCCGCAGTTCACCACATTGCAAATACCGTGCTGTGGTAACTCGGTTAAAAGCAAATCACGGTCCTCATCAAAAGCGGCGTCATCATAGTGCGCGTGGGAGTCAAATATATTGTTCAGTGTGTCCATATCAGCGAATTTTGCTGCCGGCCGGAATACCGTCAACAAAAATGACCTTTACTTCATCTTCGCCCGCGTCAGCCGCCAGAATCATACCCTGACTTTCTACGCCGCACAGCATTGCGGGTTTCAGGTTGGCAACCAAAATGATGCTGTGACCGATTAAATCTTCAGGCTTGTACCATTTTGCAATGCCGGAGGCGACGGTTCTTTCGCCCACGCCGTCATCAATAGTCAGCTTAAGTAGCTTCTTTGCCTTCTTAATTGGCTCGCAAGCAATAACCTTACCCGCACGGAGCTCAACTTTTCCGAAGTCATCTATGCCAATCTGAGCGATTCCCTCAATCTTTTTATCCTCCGGTTTTTCCTGCTTTTCAGCGGCCGGGTTCGGAATTAATGCATTCAATTCTTCAATTTCTTTTTCTACATCAATGCGCGGGTACAGGGTTTCACCCTTTGTGATGATTGCGTCGTCAGGTAAAATGCCCCATTTGGCGGCGGAGTCATAAGTTAGCGCGTCGGCTTTTAAGCCCAGCTGCGCTTGAATTTTCGGTGCGGTTTCCGGGATAAACGGAGTGATGAGGACGGAGACGATGCGAAGGCTTTCACACAGGTTGTAAATGACTGCGGCGAGCCGCGCACGCTTGGTTTCATCTTTGCCGAGCGCCCATGGAGTGGTTTCATCAATATATTTATTGGTACGGGCAATGAGCTTCCAAATTTCGGTCAGCGCATTGCTGAACTGGTAAGCGGAAATGGCGTCGTCGCACTTCTTGCGAAGTTCCAGCGCCATCGCAATCAATTGGTCATCGATCGGGTCGCTTTCACGCTCAGCGGGAATCCGACCTCCAAAGTATTTTTCCGCCATTGCGGTGGTACGGGACAGAAGATTGCCCAAGTCATTTGCAAGGTCGGAATTGATTCGGCTGATCAGCGCTTCATTTGTGAATACGCCATCCGCGCCAAACGGAATTTCGCGCAGGAGGAAGTAACGGATTGCATCCACACCGTAGCGGTCACACAGAATAACGGGGTCAACCACGTTGCCCTTTGATTTACTCATCTTACTGCCGTCGCCGAACAGAAGCCAGCCGTGGCCGTAAACCTGCTTTGGCAGCGGTAAGTCGAGCGCCATCAGCATGGCCGGCCAAATAATGGTGTGGAAGCGCACAATTTCTTTGCCGACAAAATGCACGTCTGCCGGCCAGTATTTTTGATAGGCGGAATCATCATCCGAACCGTAGCCTAAGGCGGTGATATAGTTTGTCAGTGCATCAAGCCAGACATAAACGACATGCTTCGGATCAAAATCAACCGGAATACCCCAGGTGAAGCTTGTACGCGAAACACACAAGTCCTCAAGCCCTTGTTTAATGAAGTTAATCATTTCGTTTTTGCGGCTTTCCGGTTGAATAAAGTTTGGCTGATCTTCATACAGCTTTAACAGTCTGTCCGCGTATTTGGACATACGGAAGAAGTAGGCTTCTTCGTTCGCTTTTTTGACTTCGCGCCCGCAGTCAGGGCACTTCCCGTCCTTCAGCTGTGTTTCGGTCCAGAAGGATTCACAAGGGGTGCAGTACCAGCCCTCATATTGACCCTTGTATATTTCACCCTTGTCGAAAAGGGTCTTAAAAATCTTTTGTACGGCTTTTACGTGGTAGTCGTCCGTCGTGCGGATAAAACGGTCGTTGGAAATATTCAAAAGCTTCCATAAATCCTGAAAGCCTGCGACGATTTTATCGACATATTCCTTGGGGGTAACACCCTCTTTTTCTGCATTTATCTCAATCTTCTGGCCGTGCTCATCGGTTCCGGTCAAGAACATGACATCGTACCCCTGCATGCGTTTGTAGCGCGCAATTGCGTCACATGCAACAGAAGTGTAGCTGTGACCGATGTGTGGCTTACCAGAAGGGTAGTAAATTGGCGTCGTAATGTAAAAAGTTTTTTTGTCCATGTTTTTACCTCCAAGAGAATCGAATTCCCGCATTTGTGATTAATTTTATTATTATACCATTTTTTTCATAAATAGTGAATAGAAAATGCAAAATGATGGTCATATGTATATTGAGAAGCCGCAATTGTATCGCTGTGAAAAGAGAAACCGCCTCCAAGGCCGGCTGGCCATGGAAGCGGCAGATGTGATAGAATTAGTTTCCGGCTGAAACGCTTGTGGCGTTTTCACCGTAGAGGAAAGTTCTCAAAAGCTGGCTGTTTTTTGTCAAATCAGGGTCTAACACATCGCCAACTCCCTTAATTTTCCTATCTTTATAGGTGTTCGGGTTTGGTACATACATAGTTTTCATGGGATATTTGGAAGCTGACCCCGCAATGGAGGCCAAATAGACCAAGTCTGCGTCACTTAAATTTGTTTTTACAAGATGCAGGTTGTCGTACATCATTTTATTAATTTCCAGCGGATTCATCGTCTTAAACTTTTGAATCATCAGCTCCATTACTTCACGCTGGCGGCCGGTTCGGCCAAAGTCGCTGTCTGTTTCCCTAATACGGGCGTAATACAAGGCCAGCCTGCCGTTCAAATGGTTCACACCGGGCTTGAGGTTGCTGCCCATATTGCGGTTTTCCGCGTCGCAAAGCTTTTTGTCCATCTGAATATCCAGCCCGCCCATTTTATCAATGATGGCAGAAAAACTTTCAAAATCCACGGAAACATATTTATCAATATTGACTCTGAAATTATTTTCAAGCGTCTGCATGGTAAGCCCCGCGCCGCCTTTTGAGTAGGCTGCATTCAGCTTTTGTTTTTTCATCGTAGGAATTTCAACATAAAGGTCACGCAGGAACGAAACCAGCTTAATCGTCTTTGCAGTGTTATCGATTGAAAGCAGCATGGTCGTGTCACTGCGGCTGCTGTTGCCGTCATCACCCTTGTCTGTGCCAATCAGAAGGATGTTGGTAACTTTGCTGTCCGAAATAACGCCCCATGTGGGTGCTGCGGACGGCTGTTCCACGTAACTTGCGGTATTGGTGCTATCAGAGCGATCCAATCGCGACATCATAATCATGGCGTAGGCGCCTATTCCCAGTGCAATAATAAGTACAAGCGATAAAATGGTAAAGAAAACCTTCTTTGCGCCACCTTTTTTTCGATTGTTTCTTTTCTTGCCGCGGCGTCCGCCGCCCGTATATCGCGAATCGTCTGCATAATGCGACCCGCCGTTGCTGTAAATATCGCGGTCAACATAGTTGTACCGGTCAACATCGTCGGGATAGTTTTTTCTAACAGCGCGTTTGTCGGGATTCGAGGGTGTGCGGTTTGGACGATAATTATTATTTCTTTGATCCATTCAGTTGCACCTCAAAATTCGTACTCTACATATAAAACATTACTATTCTATTGCAAAATAGCGGAGATGTCAATCGTTATGTAAACTAAAGTGAAGTAAAAACAATGCATAATTGATATTTTAACACCTCAAGCATCTTGTTTATCATCATGTGATAAATTTGTGATTAGCTTATTGATATAATAATGCTTTGCAACCTCAGGAGTTTCAAAGCATAATGTTTTTTGGAAGATATACGAAAGACTTGCACTCCAATCCTCAGCAGAAAACAGGTCTTCTGCTAATTCCATGACAGTTGGCAGAATGGTTGCACTGTTTGACGACAGGCGAAGGTCTGAAATGTAAAGGTTACAGTTTTTTGCAAGATAATCAACCATTGTTTCACTCATTCTCACACATCCTTTAAGCATAAAATTATAGTCAAGTAGTAAATATTGGAAGTTCTTATAATTACATTATAGTAACAAATCGTTACTAAGTCAACGAATTATAGATAAAATTGACAATTTATGTAACTATTTGTTACATAAATTGCGCGTTATCTTATTAAACTGTATAATTTTGGAAGGGAGATGATGAGGTGGTCGCTCAGAAACTGAAGGAACTTAGAACAGGGCATAAGCTCACGCAAAATGATATTGCCGCCCTTTTAAATATTTCCCGTGAGGCATATTCCATGTATGAAAACGAGAAAAGACAGCTAAATTATGAAGCACTTTGCGTTATCGCAAATTACTACGGTGTGAGCCTCGACTATTTGTTTGGACGGATAGATACGCCGGAACTGCCTTCTGCACTGAGCAAGGACGAAGCTGCACTTCTGTCCCAATATCGTGAATTAGATGTGCGCGGGCAGGAAAATATTCTTGACATGACAAGGCTGGAGTACAAGAGGGAAACAAGAGAAAAAAAAATTACCGGGTCGGCAGTGTGATTTACCCCGCTTCATTTCGCAAAACATGAACCGGCACAGAAGAAATATTTGCGTATTGCAGGAACACACGCTGCGTTCGGAACAGCTCTGCATTCAAAATGATTTTTTTAAATTCATATGTTGTACATTGTTTTTATCAAACAACGTTGGTATAATATAAGAATATAATTTTTAGGCTTATCAGGAGGATATACCGATGCAAAATCGTAAAAAAGAAAAACATCATACTGATGCCCGTACAATTATTGTACGTATTGTGGCCATTACTTGTGCAGTGCTGATTGCCGGTTCCGCACTTTTGGCAGCATTCCTTTGAGAAACTGCGCACATTCGGGCTATGCAGCATAATGGTTCGGTTACCCGCTGAACGATTTATTGCATGTAAAATTAAATAAATCCAACAAATAGCCGCCTTGCAGTTTAAAACGCTGCAAGGCGGCTGTTATTGTAATTATTCTTTTCCGGCCTGAATAAAGTCTACACCTGCGCCGTAAGGCTGAAATACAACACCGCTAACACCTTTGGCGGTGGCAAAGTAATTTTTTTGGTAATACAGGGGATAGAATATGCCCTGTTCATTCAAATATTTTTCTGCGGCTGTAAATGTTGCTGTCGCCTCGCTTCCGCCCTTTTTCTCTGCGGCTGTCAGCATTGCGTCAAAGGCCGCGTCTTTTAATATGGCAGGGTTTTTCTGCGCACCGGTTTTAAACTGTGATAAAACAGCCAACGGGCCGTCGCTAAGAGGCTGAACGGAAGAAATCGCAACTTCAAAGTTACCCGACTTGATGCGCGCGGCCAGAGCATCGTTGCTAAGCGGTTCCATGTTAAAATAGTAATTGAATTGAGTGTTCCAAGTGGCAATCATTTCATTGAGCATTAGCTTAACGTTGGGGTCATCGGGGCAAATGACACTGATGCTGGGCAGTTTTGGCAAAGAGAGTTGGGCTAAGCCGGTGGTAAGCAGTGCGGCGGCATTCTTATCCTGCTTCAAGTAAAAAGGACCGCTGCTTGCGAGTGCACGGTAGCTTTTGCCCATCCATGTCGTGGAAGGGGGAATAATATTCTCTGCCACACTCATGTTCTTTGGCAAATGTTTTATCACTGCCGCACGGTTAAACGCCTGAATAAATGCCTTGCGTATATTCGTGTTTTTCATAACATTGGACTGTGTGTTAAAACAAAGGCCCCAGGTTGTGTCTTCAAATGAAGAAATGGTGCAGCCCGCGGCGGTTGCGGCAGGCACCTTATCGATAGGCATCGCAATCGCATCCGCTGCTCCGGTAGTCAGCGCGGTGACCGGGTCGGGGAGATCTGTTGCTGTGCTGATAATGCTGAATTTCACATTTGACGGAAGCGGTTTTTTATTGCCGGAATAGGTAGAGGAACGTACCAAATTAAGATATTTTCCATGTTCCCAACCGTATTTCCCATCAATTTCAAAAGGTCCGTTGCTGGACAAATATTTGCGCTCCAATCCGTAGCGGCCGGAGGCACTTTCAAAAAATTTCTGGTTGCAGGGCATAAATACAGAAGAAGCTGTGAGAACCGGAAAATCCGGGTAGGAGTAGTTGAGCTGTACGATTAATGTATGCGCGTCTTTTGCGGTCACGCCGAGTTGGTCGGCCGGAAGTGCTCCGGAATTTACTTCTTTGGCGTTTTTAATGCAGAACATTTGGGAACAGGTCGTTGAGCCGGTTTGGGGGGAAAGTGCCCGCCGAAAGGCAAAAACAAAGTCGTCGGCAGTGACGGGTGTTTTATCATTTCCTGAATTCGCCCATTTGGCGTTGCTGCGAAGCGTGAAGGTAAACACGGTACTGTCCGCGTTGCTTTCCCATTTTTCGGCCACGCCGGGGTAAGCCTGATGCTTTGCGTCAAGGCGCGCAAGACCTTCGTACAGCGCCTCAATGGCAACAATTGCGGAACTGTCCGAGGCAATCTGCGGGTCAAGCGTCTTGGGTTCGTCGGTCAGAATATAATTCATTTTTTTATTGGCATTTTTAGGTTCTTTTTTGCTGCATGCGGCTAAGGAAAATAATATGGTAAGGCAGAGGAAAACTGCCGTCATTCTTTTTAGATACAGTTAGATCACCCCTCAATTTTTGGGATAAGGCTATTTTAACATTTTTTATCCCTCAATGCAACGAGGTTAACATAATTGTTATATTTAACTTTAGCACGAGTTTGAATTTTATGCAGCACAATATTTCTGTTTGCAACAGTGCATGTTCCACAAAATTAAATATTCACAAATTATATCTTTATTATTTATATCAATAATGTTATAATAATAAAACAAAATATGTTAAAAGGGGGCATTTATTATGTCAAACAAGAACGCGAAATTTTATATCTGTAAGCATTGCGGGAACTTTGTCGGGATGGTTTTTAACAGTGGTGTTTCCATGATCTGCTGTGGGGAACCGATGACAGAGCTAATACCGAACACAGTGGAGGCGGCACACGAAAAACATCTGCCGGTGATCAGTATTTCCGGAAACACAGTTACCGTGAAAGTTGGCAGTGTGCCTCATCCGATGCTGGAAGAACACTACATCGAGTGGATTTATCTCGAGACCAAAAACGGCGGTCAGCGCAGAATTTTAAAGCCAGGGGATAAGCCGGAAGCGGTCTTTGTCCTTGAGGATGACGAAGCGGTCGCGGCCTATGCGTATTGCAACCTCCATGGTCTATGGGAAACGAAGGTTGGGTAATTCGGTTATCTAAAATATTGGCGTACATCATTTTAGTGGTGAAACATAGCAAGAGCCTGCAATCGGTGTTATTGACACGAATTGCAGGCTCTTTTTACGTTATGTTTATGGGCTTTTTAAGAAATCAGTTTGCTGATTTGCAAAATTTATTCAATAATGCTGGAACCGCTCATCTCTGCCGGCTGGGGTAAGCCCAAAAGCTTGAGCATAGTCGGCGCGATGTCAGCCAGCTTGCCTCCTGTGCGGAGCTTGCAGGGGTGGCCAATGACGCAGAATGGAACAGGGTTGGTCGTGTGCGCTGTAAACGGAGAACCGTCCTCTTCATACATCTTGTCGGCATTGCCGTGGTCAGCCGTAATCAATGCAATCCCGCCCATTTGGGCAATCGCGTCGGTCACTCTGCCCACACATTTGTCAACCGCTTCCACAGCCGCTTTTGCTGCCGTAAAGACACCCGTGTGTCCGACCATATCGCAGTTTGCAAAATTTAAAATAATGACATCGTATTTGCCGCTCTTAATACGGTCTACCAACGCGTCTGTTACTTCATTTGCGCTCATTTCCGGCTTTAGGTCGTAAGTAGCGACTTTAGGCGACTGAATCAGAACTCTGTCTTCGTTTGGGTACTGTTTTTCCACGCCGCCGTTAAAGAAGAAGGTCACATGGGCGTATTTCTCAGTTTCTGCAATACGAAGCTGTGTTAAGCCCTTGTCGGAAATGTATTCTCCAAAGGTGTTTTTCAGTGACTGGGGCTTAAATGCCACCAGTACGTTCGGCATTGTGGCATCATATTGCGTCATGCACACATAGGTGAGAGGGAAGAAGCCTTTTTTGCGCTCAAAGCCGTTAAACTCCGGGTCAACAAAGGTACGCGTGATTTCACGTGCTCTGTCGGGGCGGAAGTTAAAGAAAATAACAGAATCGTCTGCTTTGATTTCTGCATTCTTGGCGCAGACGGTCGGCAGCACAAATTCATCGGTTACTTCATTTTTATAAGATTCCTCAACAGCCTTGACCGGGTCGTCACACTGAACACCCTCGCCGTAAACCATTGCCGCATAGGCTTTTCCAACACGCTCCCAGCGGTTGTCACGGTCCATTGCGTAGTAGCGTCCCATGACGGTGGCGATTTCACCCACACCGATTTCCTTGAGCTTTTGCGCGCAGTCTGCAACAAAATCCTTGCCGGACGATGGCGGAACATCACGGCCGTCGAGCAGCGCGTGAACATAAACTTTTTTGCAGCCGCGTTTTTTTGCAAGCTCCACCAAAGCATAAAGGTGAGTGTTGTGGCTGTGAACACCGCCGTCGGAAAGCAGACCAATTAAATGGAGGGCGCTTCCCTTTGCCACCGCGTTATCAGCAGCGGCAAGAAAAGCGGAATTTTCAAAAAAGTCGCCGTCAAGAACTGACTTTGTAATTCTGGTTAATTCCTGATAAACAATACGGCCAGCGCCAATGTTAGTGTGACCAACCTCGGAGTTGCCCATTTGACCATCCGGCAGGCCGACATCAAGACCGGAAGCGCCAATTTCTGTGATTGGGTTGTTTGCAAAAAGACGGTCAATATTCGGTTTGTTGGCGGCTTTAATCGCGTTTCCGCTTTCCCCGCCAATGCCAAAACCGTCCAATATCATGAGTATTAATGGATTTTTCATAAGATAAACTCCTGTCAAGGCTAAATTATAATGCAATCAGGCTGTGGGTTTGCCTCTTATCTGTTTGCCGCTTTTACGATTTCGGCAAAATCTGCCGGCTTTAAGGATGCGCCGCCAATTAAACCGCCGTCAACGTCAGGCTGGTCAAGCAACTCGTTTGCGTTTTTGGCATTCATGGAGCCGCCGTACTGAACAGTCATTGCGTCCGCTGCTGCGGCGCTGTACAGTTCTTTGATGGTTGAACGGATCACTGCGCAAACTTCGTTTGCCTGTGCAGAGGTTGCGGTTTTGCCGGTGCCGATTGCCCAAACAGGCTCGTATGCAAGGATAATCTTCTTAAGCTCTTCCTCAGATACGCCGCCGAGGGCGATTTTAGTCTGCATGGCAACGAGTTCGGCTGTAATGCCCTGCTCGCGCTGCTCAAGATATTCGCCAACGCAAAGAATAACGGTCAGACCGTTGTCCAAAGCCGCACGTACGCGCTTGTTGACAGTAATGTCTGTTTCACCGAAATACGTTCTGCGCTCGCTGTGGCCGATGATGACGTACTGAACGCCGATGGCGGAAAGCATGTCCGCTGAAATCTCTCCGGTAAACGCGCCGCTCTTTTCCCAATGGCAATTCTCAGCGCCAACGCCGATGTTTGTGCCCTTTGTGGCTTCAAGTGCCGCAGCAAGATCAATGTAAGGAACGCAGACTACAACGCCGCAGTCAGCATCTCTTACCAGAGGCTTAATGCCTTCAATTAATTCTTTTGCCTCGGCAGGAGTTTTGTTCATTTTCCAGTTACCGGCGATGACTGCTTTTCTCAGTTTTTTGTTCATGATGATATCTCCTTCAAATAAATGTTTAATATACTTCAAATGCGGCAGACCGGCTGCCGCATTTGCTTACTTGCAAGCTTCGGCTTGCTTATTTATCGTTCAGGCACGCGATACCCGGCAGCTCAAGACCCTCAAGGAATTCAAGAGAAGCGCCGCCGCCCGTGGAGATGTGGGTCATTTTTTCAGCAAAACCAAGTTTTTCTACGGCCGCCGCGGAATCGCCGCCGCCGATGATTGAAATTGCACCGCTGTTGGCGACTGCTTTGGCAACGGCAATCGTGCCGGCTGCAAAGTTGTCCCACTCGGAAACGCCCATAGGCCCGTTCCAAACAACTGTGCCTGCACCATGAACCGCATCGGAAAACAGAGCTGCGGTTTTAGGCCCGATATCAAGACCCATCCAGCCGTCCGGAATTTGGTCTGAATCAACAAGCTTGTGCTCGGCATCGGGTTTGTATTCGGTAGCAACGATATTATCTACCGGAATCAAGAACTTAACGCCCTTTTCCTTTGCTTTTGCCATCATGTCCTTAGCAAGCTCTACCTTGTCGCCTTCGCAGATGGATGTGCCGATGGAATATCCAAGTGCATTCATGAAGGTGTAGGCCATGCCGCCGCCAATGACAAGCGTGTCAACCTTCTCAAGCAGATTTTCAATTACGCCGATTTTATCGGAAACCTTTGCGCCGCCCAAAATAGCGACGAACGGACGCTTTGGATTGCTGAGCGCTCCGCCCATAATGGTGATTTCCTTCTGAATCAGGTAACCGCATACAGCAGGAAGATATGCCGCGACACCCGCTGTGGAAGCATGGGCTCTGTGCGCTGTGCCAAACGCGTCATTTACATATATTTCAGCCAAAGAGGCTAATTCTTTTGCGAACGCAGGGTCGTTCTTTTCTTCTTCTTTGTGGAAGCGGACATTTTCAATCAGTTCCACTTCACCGTCTTTTAAGGAAGCGGCAATACTTTTTGCACTGTCACCGATGACGTCTGTTGCCATTTTAACTTCTTGACCAAGCACCTTTGAAAGGTATTTTGCGACAGGAGCAAGGGAATACTTCATGTTGAACTCGCCCTTCGGACGGCCAAGATGTGAGCAGAGAATCACTTTTGCATGATGGTTAATCAGATACTTGATTGTTTTCAGTGCTTCGTCGATACGTTTTGGATCGGTAATGTTGCCCTCAGCGTCAAACGGTACGTTAAAATCGCAGCGTACCAAAACCTTTTTGCTTGCAACGTCAATATCTTCCACGGTCTTCTTGTTTAGATAATTCATGGTTAGCACTCCTTTATATTATGAAATTAAGAATATACGATTTACCTCAAATAGTATACAATAAAATGTAAATAATTTCAAGCAGATTGGCCTTCAAAACGGGGATTTGAAGTAAGTTTGTTAAAAAATAATCACCATTTGTATTCCCTTAATTGCCCTTTGCACAGGAGCGCAGGATATCCCCATTGGCGCAGAACCTCGTAAACTCCGATTGCAACGGAATTTGACAGATTCAGGCTGCGAGCCGCGTCGTCATTAATCATTGGAATCCGCACGCAGCGTTCGGGATTGTCATACAGCAGCTTTTCCGGAAGGCCGGCGGTTTCTTTCCCAAAGAAGAGGTAGCAATTATCAGGATATTCGATTTCGGAATGGATATGCTGCGCTTTCGTTGAAAAAAAGTAAAATTCACCCGTATTGCGGCTGAAAAAATCGGAAAGGCTATCGTAATAGGTGATGTCGAGCAAATGCCAGTAATCCAGCCCGGCACGCTTTAACTTTTTATCATCGATTTGAAAGCCCATCGGCCCTATCAGGTGAAGTTTCGCGCCCGTAGCGGCGCAGGTGCGCGCAATGTTTCCCGTATTCTGCGGAATTTCGGGTTCGACCATTACAATGTTCAGTGTTGGCATAGTGTACTCCTTTATTCAATATAATTTTGCCATAATTTTTCAAAAATAATCAGCGTGAAAGGGGGGAAGATATTGAAAGGCCTTTGTTTTATCAATTCAGTATGGAGGGGTTATTTCATGTATAAGCAAACGATGGGCTTTGTAAAAGGAATAGGAACGGGGATGGTTGCCGGCATCGCTGTTGCTTCAATCGGCAACAGAATGATGAAGGACAACAAGCACCTAAAGCGCAACGCCAACAAGGCAATGCACGCAGTGGGCAGCCTGCTCGACACCGTCGAAGTTATGTTCAGATAGCAAATGATCAAAAACATCGGCGGGGAATACCCCGCCGACAGTTGTTTGTACCGCTTTCAGCCGCCGGAAATAACGTTGTACATACCGAACATCGGAATGACGATTGAGATCACAACCGTACCGACAACGACCGCAATAATAACGGTCATAGCCGGTTCCATTGCGCTTGTCAGTCGTTTTGTTGTTTCATCTGTCTGCTGTTCGTACAGGGTTGCCATTTTTTCCATCGTTTCAAACAGCATGCCGGATTCTTCGCCAACCTTAATCATGGACACAAGCAGCGCGTCAAAAACCGGAAATCTGGCCATTGAAGCGTTGATAGATGAGCCAACCTTTACTTCTCCAATAATCTGCGTCAGCTTATCCTTCATAAACCGGTTCGGAATGACATCACGTGAAATTTCAAGCGCTTTTACAATGTCCACGCCCGCTTCCACAAGAGAGGACATAATACGGCAGAAGCGCGCAATGTAGGATTGTTTCAGCAGCGTGCCCACGCCCGGGATCAAAAGCAAAAACCTGTCCACAGCCAGTGCGAAGGGATAATACTTTTTTCGGAGTATTACAAATGTAAAAATGATGAGGAATACGCCGAGCACAATCAAATACCATTTGGTCGTAATGAAAGAAGAAACCGACATCACAAATATTGTGATTGCGGGAAGCTTAGCATCAAACTCCTTAAAAATACTCACAAAGTTTGGCAGAACAAACGCGTTCATCACAATCATCAGAAAAACAGTAAGAATCAATAGGAAAATCGGGTAGCCGGTCGCGCCTTTCAGCTTTGCGGTAAGCTGGATTTCCTTGTCGAGAATCTTTGCGCAGCGCTCAAACGCAGTATCAAGACGGCCGTTGGCCTCCCCGGACTGCACAATGTTGACGATGATTTCCGGAAACGCTTTAAATTTTGTCATCGAATCGGAAATCGGAATACCAGTGTATAAATCGTCATTCATCTCATTTAAAATTTGCTTTACCTTTTTATCCTTCTCACTGTCAATTAAAACACCCATTGCCATCGAAAGGGAGACGCCGGCTTTGATCATAATTCCCATTTGATTCATAATGGTAAGTAGTTTCTTTTTTTGAATCTTTGCTTTATGAATATCCGAGCCGGTCAGTTCCATTTCCCAAATGGATTTTGGTGCGGCACCCTTTTCAGCTTCGTTCGTCAGTGAAAGCGCGGTCAGCCCCTCTTCCTGCAAATGAGCAATCGCGTCCGCTTTGTTTTCGGCGTTGATAAAGCCATGGGATTTTTTATTTTTGTAATTGACTGCCGTGTAATGATAATGCAATAAAATCCCTTCTTCCGAGGTTTGTCGCAGGTTATTATGAATTGTGCGCGTTGAAGTCAAGGCTGTACTCGCTGGCAACATCCTTCGTAATGGCACCCCGAAGCAGAAGCTCGTCAATGCTCTTGCTCAGCGTTGTCATACCCTGATTCACACCGGTTTGAATGGCCTGACCGATGTTGGCAGTTCGGCCCTCGCGAATCAGGTTGCTGATTGCGGAGTTGACAAACATCATCTCAAATGCGGCAATGCGCCCCTTGCCGTCGGCTGTCGGCAGCAGCCGCTGCGAAATTACACTTTTCAGCGCAAGGGAAAGCTGAGTTTTGATTTGCTGCTGCTGCTGCGGAGGAAATACATCAATTAACCGGTCAATCGTTTTGGAAGCGCCGATTGTGTGCAGTGTGGAAAGCACCAGATGCCCGGTTTCCGCCGCGGTGATTGCAATCGAAATCGATTCAAGGTCGCGCATCTCGCCCACGAGGATAATATCCGGGTCCTCACGCAGGGCGGCCTTTAAAGCCCTTGCGTAAGAAGCGCTGTCTGCCCCGACTTCCCTCTGATTGATAATGCATTTCTTAGGGGTATGAAGATATTCAATCGGGTCTTCAATCGTAATAATGTGGCTGCTGCGCGTTTTATTGTACTCGTTGATAATCGCGGCCAAAGTGGTTGATTTACCGCTTCCGGTCGGGCCGGTGACCAGCACAAGGCCGTCCCTCAGTTCCAGCACGCGGTCGATTGACCGGGGCAGATGCAGCTCCGAAATCTCCGGAGTTGCGGCGTTGATAACCCGCAGCACCAACGTAACGCCGCGGTTCTGTTTAAATGCGTTTACGCGAAACCGGCCGCATTCGGCAATTTCAGCCGAAGCGTCAATGTCGCCCGCAGCGCGGAACTCCTCGTACTTTTCGGGGGTGAGGCATTGGCTGATCATATGATCTACTTCTCTGGCGGTAAGGGGGGACGTGTCCACAAACCGCACCGTACCGTTTATGCGGTAGGCCGGCCTGTTGCCTGTTGCAAGATGAATGTCGGAAGCGTGAAAGGCAACGCCGTTTTTAACAATCTGAAAAAAATCCATAGCCCTTTACCTCACATTTTCAAGGAATAGATCTCAAGCATTTCCTGAATGGAAGTTCTGCCGTCAATGACTATTCTCTTTATATTATCGTCAAGAGTCGTCATGCCCTCTTTGATTGCAATTTCGCGGATTTCGTCCATGCTTTGGCCGTGGTTAATGCAGGATTTTATCGCGGAGGAAACAGGCATGATTTCGTGAATTGCCGTTCTTCCCTTGTAACCCTTGCCGCCGCAATAGCTGCATCCCTTTGCGCGGAAAAGCGGAAGCCGTGTGCCTTTTTCAAGTCCCAGAACCGCAAGGTCTTCTTCGGTCGCCCAGTACTCCTGCTTGCAGTGAGGGCAAAGCGTGCGCACAAGACGCTGCGCGACGACACCGAGCATGGAGGACGAAACCATGTACGGTTCAACTCCCATATCCACAAGCCGCACGATGGAGCTTGCCGCGTCATAGGTGTGCAGGGTGGAGAGCACAAGATGGCCGGTGATGGCAACGCTGCTGGCGATTTCGGCGGTTTCCGTGTCGCGGATTTCACCAATCATCACAACGTCGGGGTCCTGCCTTAAAATGGAACGCAGCACCGAGGAGAAGGTCAGCCCTGCCTTTGTATTGACATCGACCTGTGTGATGTTTGGAATGATCATTTCGACCGGGTTTTCCACCGTGACAATATTGATGTCATCGCGCATAATTTCTTTTAGCGCGGTATAAAGCGTAGTGGACTTTCCGCTTCCGGTCGGACCGACCAGAAGAATGATACCATGGTTATTTTTAAGCATTTCGTTGAATTTAATCAGATTTTCCGGTAAGAATCCAATTTCTTCCTTCACAAGAGCAAAACTGAGCGCAGTGGTGATACGAATGACCACTTTTTCACCGTAAACACAGGGGAGAACGGAAATTCGCATATCGATTCCCTTGCCGCCTATGCTGTAACTGATACGGCCATCCTGCGGAATTCGCTTTTCGGCGATGTTCATACCGCCGATAAATTTAATCCGGGAAACGACTGACGGAATCAACTCGGCGCTTGTCTCCATGTAAAGGCTCAAACGGCCGTCCACACGGAAGCGGATGCGCATCGATTTTTCCTGCGGTTCAATATGAATATCGCTCGCCTTTAAAAGGACTGCCTGTTCAATCATATTATTGACAAAGCGGATAATCGGCTGGTCCGTCCCTTGCGCCGATTCGTACAGCTCCGACTGTGCATCCTGCTGGGCGGCGGAAAGTTCCATCGCGGCGGCGAAAGCTTTTTGGGTGGTGTATAATTCACGAATTTTTGTTTCCAGTTTATCATGCTCCGCAATGACCGGATTTATCTTTAACTTTGTGTAGGTGCCAATGTCGTTGATCGCGTTGTAATCCAGCGGGTCAGCGACCGCGACCGTCAGAATAATGCCATCCCTTTTAATCGGAACAATTAAATTGGAGCGGGCAAGTTCCTCGGGAACAATAGCCGACAGCGCCGGGTCTACACTGATGGAGGACAGGTCGAGATACGGAATGGACAGCTGCTGTTCCAACGACCGGATAATCTGCATTTCCGAAAGGAACTGGTCTTCAATCAGTATCCTGCCAAGACGGGTGTTGGTTCCTTTTTGGCGAATCAAAGCCTGTTGGAGTTGTTCCTCGGTCAGCACGCCCGAATTAATTAAAATCTGTCCAAGCTTTAAATTGGTAATTTTCATCGCAAACTCCTTTAAAAACTGAGCAAAGACATGTACCAGCTGCAAAAGCCGTTGATCTGCCGGTTAAACGCCAAAAACAGCAGCAGTCCCAAACACAGGTACGGTCCAAGCGGAAGATAGACCTCTTTGGAAATCCGTTTGCGCAATAAAAGATAAATAATATGAAAAAACGCTAAAAAAATAGTGAGTAAAAATACAATCAATATTTGAGGAAAGCCGGTCAAAATCCCAATTGCGCCGAAGAGCTTCACATCCCCGAAACCGATGGCTTCCTTTTTGTAGAGGAGCTTGCCGAAAAGCCCTAGCGCCAGCATCAATCCGGCGCCGGCGGCCGCGCCATACAGCGGTGAAAGCCAGTCAGGGCTGAAAAGATATTGTTTGCTTAAAAGATCGTAACCGGTCACCGCCACCGCGGTCAGCAGCAAAACGAGTGTGAATTGATCGGGAATTATAGAATACCGGTAATCGGCAAAGCTGATCAGCAAGAGAATGACCGCCGCAAAGCTGCATGCGAAAAAATAAAAACTGTAACCGTACTGGTAAAACAGCCCAATGAACGCCGCCGTCAGAACAAGTGTTATCACAATACCGTGCGGCCGGAAGAAAAGTCTTTTTCCATACAACTCCGCGCCCGGTTGCTCGTTGTAATCGCAGAGCCATTTGGCAGGCAGCGCATTGAACAGCGCAACAATAAGCTTTGATGCCGCGAAAGCGCAAAGAACACAGCCAAAACATGCAATTGCATCATAGATATTCGCGGTCATCGGCATACGGCTCAATAGCATTGTTTTGCACCCTCCGGTCAGAAATAATACAGTGTCATCGTTAAATTTCCGGTTAGTTTGTCCGATGAGCGAGTCATATTTACAGTATTTATATAGTAAACACCTTTGGACTGATTTTCAAAATAGTCCAAAAGCTGCGACAGCTGCGGGTTATTACAGGAAATCATCAAATCAACTGTGACGCTGCGAAGCGATTTGCCGTTGGAAGCGGTTTTTGTTTTGTCGGTCGTTTCGGGGCTGACGTTGATACTCTGCAACGTGACCCCCGCTGTTTTTACCGCCTGTGCAACGTCCTCGGCGACGGTTTTTCCGGTCACTTCGGTGTTTGATTCCGCTTTGCCAAGTTTCACCTTTGCATCGGCAATCGTTTGTTTTAAGTCGCTGATTTTATTCAGCTGCCGATCATACGCTTGTATCTGCGCGGCATCCGTTACATGTGCGGCGTTGAGCACGGAAACGCTGTTGTTTAACGGCAAAAACACATAATTCACATACAGCAAAAGAACGAGTACAAATCCGAAAAGATACAGCAGGACGCCTGAAATTTTGATGCTCTTCATTTTGCATCACCGCCTTTGCTGTTGAGAGTAATAGGAACAAAGCCCTTTACGTTCAGAACGACACTGCAGGTAAATGAGCCATCCGAGGCGGCTTCCGCGTGGAACGGAATGGCAATTTCAAAATAGCCGTTCGCTTCAACGCTGTGTTTTACGGTCAAATAGTCATTATAATTCGCAGTTTGAAAGACAAGGGCAATGCTCCCCGCAGTATTATCAATATCACAGGAGTTTATTGCTTTGGCCTTTGCAAAAACTTGATCAAACAGCTGCTTTACCGTTTCTTCCGCCTTGCTTTTTCCGGCGGGCAGTAGTTTGCTGTCATTTTCCATTTTGGAGAGTTGTGCGCTCACGCCGCTCTGCTGCTGCAAAAGGCTTTTCAGCTCATCATACTTTACGTCGGACAGGCTGACTTGATCCTGTGCCTGCTGACGAAGAGCCACTTTGTAGAGGATTGGCTCCAGTGCCATCACACCCAGCGCAAGGACGGTGACAAGCGCAAGTACACTGATATTTACCGCACGGGCGTCGGACTTTGCCCTTATCATATTTAAAAAATCAATATCATCTGTTTTTTTTGCTTTGAGCAGTCCGGCGGCTGTCACAAAGGCTGCAGGGCGGCACCCTCTTCTTTTTGCAGCCGCATTCATTTCCGGCAGTTTGTTTGCGGCGATGCAGGTATCTATGCTTTCCAGCGGAATATCCAGCCCGAGGTTATCGCAAAATTCAGTAAATCCCGGTACCGCGGACAGCCCGCCGCATAAAATCAACTTGTTCAGTTCCATGCGTTCACTTGAAATCACCATTCGGATATTCCGGATGGCTTCGTTGACAGAGGTGTCCAACAGCAGGGAAATTTGTTTTGCGGATTCAGAAGTCTGTGCGGGGGAGGCCTCGCCAAAAAAGCCATAAGTGCTGACAAGCCCGACTGCATCTTGAAAAGAAATAGCCTTATCCTTCATTAAAATTTCGATGATATCATCGTAGATTGTCTCAAACGTTCTCTGAAAAACCGGAAGGCCGTTTTGCAAAATGATCATATGTGTCTTTTCATAGCCAAAATCAAGCACGGCAACCGTCTTGTTTTGAGAGTCGATCAATGTTTTACCAACATATAAAAGTCCGCTCATGGGGGGGACAATTTTTATGACATGAAACCCGCATTTTGAAAAGTCTTTCCTAATCCGGTCAAGCAGCGTACCTTTCACGGCGAACAGCGAGCTGGTCAGCTTACCGGTGACCGCGCTGGGCCGGTTATATTCATAGTTTTGAATCATGTAATCGTCAATGCCGTTTTGCAGCACAGCCTCGGCTTCTAAACGGGCAAACGCAAGCAAACTTTTTCGGCTGCAAGGCAGGTGCTGATATTCTTTGCTGACCATATTGTCGTCTTCGAGGCAGAAAACAATTTTATTCGAGGCTAATTTTGCGCGTTGGGCACAATCACGCACAAACTTTGCAAAAAGCGGAATGTCGTCGCATTCCCGGCCGCCCCGCATACTCAGCGGCAGTTCAAAGCATTGCGGCGCGCCAAAAACAGCTTTACGTCCATTTTTTATCCCTGTCAGATAAAGCGCACTGCGGGTCGTTTGCAGCAGGATTATATTCAAAGCAGCTGACACCACCCTTTTTCTATCATTTTCACGGATTATTCATCAATATTATACCAAACAACACATTGCACCGCAATATCTGACTTTGTGCCTGAATGCAAAAACAAGCCCCGGTTTTCCGGGGCTTGTTGCGTGATATTGTGCAAATACACAAAAACCAATTAAGACTATTTCGTCTCAACGCCGGCTATGTAATCACTAACTTTGGTATTGGAACTGAGTTCAATATTTGGTTTGCCAAGACCAGATACGCTAATAACAGCAATTTTTCCGCTCGCCGTTGTATCACCGGCAACTGCCGCTGAAGCATAATAGAATGTTTTAGCAGTGCCTGTTTTAATACCATTTTTCAATGTAGTATAATCAAGTCCTTCGTGCTTAAGCGCATCTGCAACGGTAATCGTATCCGGGCTAACTGATGTCCATGTGCCTGCGGTTGCTTCCGCGTGGGCGGATTTTAGAGCCAACTCAATTGTTTGACAGTTAGCTGCATCCGTGTTCGTATTTGCTGTTCCGATTACATTGCTGACGGTCGGGATTGCGATGGCGGCGAGAATTGCAAGGATTGCAATAACAATGACGAGTTCGACGAGGGTAAAGCCTTTTTTATTGGTTTTTTTAAGGGTGTTTACCATGATAGTTTTACCTCTTTCTTCGGCGTAATTCGGGAGAAGAAACTTGCTCCGATACCTTTTCTATTTTGATTATAGAGCCTAATCACAGTCCTGTCAATAAAGTCCATTAATTTACAAAAAGTTTATATTTTCAACAAAACAATTGATGTTTCAAGGCATTGTTCAAACAAGCTGAAAGGCTCGCGAACACTTTGAAGCGATTCCTCAAAAACCTTGCGGAAATGCGCGAATAAAGCTATAATCTAGGTAAATTGTTTTGTACGGAGGTGTTACAGATGAAATCAGGCTCCAAACGCGGGGCAGCGCTTGCGTATGTCATTGTGATTACAGCTGCGCTGATGATTTTGGCGGCGGCTTTGGTGTCTGCCGCTAAATTTAACATCGACTACTCTCAAAACAGTTTAGAGGGCCGCCAGGCTTATCTTGACGCGAAGTCGGCCATTGAGTACGGCAGAGCGTACTTGCAAAGCAATCCCGACAGCGGCGATTTTACGGTTGTTTACGCTTCCGATGCATCCGGCTTTAAAATCGGTGCGGCAAACGCGACAAACACAGCCGCAAAATATTCCGCAACCGCACGAACAATCAATGCTACGGGCAAGTACAAATCCTCCGACCGTGTGCGCCGGCTGGGCTACCGGATGGCAACAGCGGACACACCTGTAGAAGATAATCTGCAAAGCTTTTTGATTGGTGGAAACGGATACGGAACCCATACGGTCCTTAGTGTTTACAATTATAACCTAACGCAGGATGCTTCCTCGGTTTATCCCTTTATTTGTCATACGTATCTGCAGACTACAGGAACGAATAAGCTGGCTGCGCCTCAAATCTATATTTTAGGTCAGGCAAACGGTGACTGTCTGAAAATTTATGATACAAACACGGTAACACTACAATCTGATTTTATTTATCTGGCAGGGGGCATCAATACTTTTAAGAACTACCTTAATGAGTACCAGCCCCTTAATTTGGAAACATTTTCAAATAAAAATCAAGGGGTAATTTTCTTTCAAAAAGATGTTATAAAAAATAATATTAGAATTGCGCAAGGCGGGAAATATTATCTTTTTAAGAATCATGTGAATTTATATAACCTTGCTGTGGGTGATTTGCAGGAAATAAGTGCGAGTGACCTCACTAATGCTGTGAACAAAGACAATATAGATTTTATTGTAAGCAACAATAACAATATTGTCAGCGGAGATGGCTGGGACAAATGCAGAGGTACGCAATGGGCTATTGATGGGAAACTGGGCTTGGGCATGGCGACAAAAGCAGGAGATAAAAACAGTTGGGTTTACCAGGACAGCATCGCAAATAAAATCGTTTATTGTTATGTTAATGATTGTACTGGTTGGAGTTCAGTCTTTCGTGATTATTCAAATAATGTCACAAGCGCAATCTATAATGCAAAAGAAATCAATCTACAATATGTTAATAGCGGGGAAAATTTTGTTGTTCCCGCAAACAGGACGCTTATTTTTAAAGCAGACAAAATCTCGTTGAATACTCAGCAATCTGATACGGAGCTTGGCACAGTCGGAACAAAACCAAAGATTACTTTTGATGGAGTTGATACATTAGGGAGCTATTCAAGTTTTATTTTGCAGTCGGCAGATGGAAAAAAACAGTTTGACCTGACCTGCCCGAACGATATAGCAGTTTATTACTCCGATTCACAACATCAACAACAAACTTATATAATAGATAAGGGAACATATCACATTGTATCTGCAGTTGGAGTTCCTTCCGGTATTGGCATGAATTTATTTACCTATGCTGCTCAAACTTATTTTGGTGGCCGAAAACCTGATTCCCCCTCCGGCGGCTCCGGCAGTTCAGGCGGTGGTACGGAAGTGACCGGAGGTGTGTATACCGATGGGTAATAAATATTTGAATAAGCTGAGAAGTAAAAAGGGTACGACCATGGTCGAGGTGCTTGCGGCGGTGCTGATTCTTGCCATCGTTGTGACCGCGGTGCTGACAACCATCAGTTTTTCACAGCGGACGATTCTTTCCGGCGGCAGCGAGGGCAAGGCCGCTGCGGAGGCGCAGTCGATTGCGGACACGCTGATCTCCCAATTGAGCGGCACGAGCGACGCTTCCAAGGTTACGGTCAGCGGGGCGTTCCGTGTACCGGAGGGCAGCACCTTCCCGGATGCCACAAAGGACAAGCAGTTTAAGCTGACTTCTGTTGAAAACACAAAGGACAGCGTCAAGGGCTACCGAATTCAAACGGCGGTTTATTATTCCGACAGCACAGGCAGGAAATGCGTCCAAATGACGGCGTTTGCGGCGCAGGGCGGTGTATCGTGAAGAAGATACAGGAAAAAAGGGGAATGACGCTCGTCGAACTGATTATCGCGGTGGCGTTCACAGCCATCGTGATTGCGGCCGCCTGTACGGTACTGTACCTTGGGGGGAACTTTTTCAAGAGCGGCACGGCCAACGCGGTGAACCAGCAAAAGGCCTCCCTTGCCGAAACTTATTTGCAGCGGTACGCGTCAACTGCGCAGCAGATTTCGGACAAGAACGACACAAGTACCGGCGGTGTTGTTTTCACTCTTTCGGGCGGCGCGCTGCACATCGACGACAAAACGGCAAACAAATCCATTGCTGTGATTGACGGAATTGGGCAGGTTTATTTGCAAATTGATGGCAGGCTGCTCAACTACCGCATTGTGTCAAAGGACGGAACCTACACGCTTTCAGGCGGGGTTGTACTGAATAATTATCAAAGCGGTACAGCGTCGGATTTGAAGGGAGATGACGGGAACTACCTGTCATTTTTCTTTCCCCCTTCTGCTTAAATTTATTATTTCGCCGCAGTCGTTATCAAGGCTGCGGCTTTTTTGTACATTATTGTAGTATTTGCATAGAATTTGCTATTTTAATAATGCTTTAAATATGATATAATAATCAAAATATTACCAAATAATGCCAAATACAGCGGCTATAACCGTACCTTGGGGGAAACCATCATCACTGTAAAAAAAGAGAAGACAAATTTTTCGTTCAACGAGTTCTTATCATCGCTTGCGGGGAAACCTCTTGAAATAAAATATAAAGATATGGCTAAATTTTTTCATGTTTCTCAGTCTACCCTGTCCAAGCTTGGCCACAACAGGCTTCGCAAAATGCCTGTGGGGATGCACCCGGATGTAATGGCTAAAAGCTTTGCAGACGGGGTGGTGGGTTCTTTTCCGCCATCCTGCGGCACTGTGCGGCATTTTGTTGCGTACGCGCGTATGCTTTGCGAAAGGTATCTTTGCTCCGAAGCACTCAATGAGTCTGCTGCGTTACTTGCAAACGTCGGCCCGATTGATGATGCGAAAGCTAAAAAGCTTTACACCGGTGCCATTCCCAAGCTTATCATGCGCTGTTACGAAGAAGCTTACGCCAATACGGAATTGGGTTATTCCGATGGCCTTGTTAGCCGCAGCGAAGTGCAGCACGAAATTTGCTATCAGAGAATATGCGACATGATTAACCGTGATATATTTGACGGTGAAAAGCTGAAACAGCTCTTAAACGTTGTTTACGCGGCAAACATCCGGCGGCAGATAACGGCCTTTACAGAGAACCCTGCCTTTTTGCAAATAACGGAGCGGTTTATCCACAATCAGATTGATAAGCCGTTCTATAATTCGATACGCCGCACGGAAGTCATTTCTATTTCGGAGGACTCCAGTGAGATCACAAGAAAGATTAAGGAACAGAAGCGGATTGTACTTCAGGTGCTTGAACCGCAAAAATTGGTGTTTAAGCAATCGCTGAACCACTTTGTGGATTTGCCGCCTGATGAAATTATCAATCATATGGTTCAGGACTTTACTTGTACGGTGAATCATATTCCGCTTGTCCAATACATAAACATGCATGAAAACACAAATTACACATCCGTTAAGCAGTTTTTATCCGTTGAACCGGCTCACAATATTATTGACGACACCGTTACAACCGAACTGGTGTTTCAGTTCAACCTTTACCCAAGCACGGCGGGGGAGGCAATCAGCATGATTGACGAGTACACACTCAAAACGCCGTTTATCCGCAATGTTTCCTGTAACTACAGCTATAGTCTGTTTTATCCGTGTAAATTTTTTGAACATGAGTTTATACTGGACGCAAAAACAAGAACAAAATGGGGCGTTCGCGTTAAGCTCTTTACGCCGATGACCACCAGCAGTTATTATGGGGAAGATTCGGAAAACCCGCACTTCCACAATAACGGCACATCCGCTTCAAAGCGCATCACCTTTTACGACTGGGCGCTGCCCGGCACCGGCTACTACCGCAATCTTTATGAGCTTCAATACGCAAATGGAGAAAGAAAGTAAAAATTGTTGCCAATTTTATATTAATTTCTGCTTATTTACGATATAATTAATAAATATATAAGTTGATAAGGAGGCTGCCGGTATGCCGCAGCAAGCTACCCCTGTGATTTACACCCTTTGCTACACGCCGTATGACGGCGGCGTTCAAAACGATGCCTTGCTTGCCGAGGTTCGGCGAAGCTATTTGGAAACCCAAAAGCGTGCGGCGGGCAAAACGCGCAGCTTTGCGGCCGGAGCGGAAGTTTGTATCCGCTACAAAATCGGTCGGGGCGAATTCCAATGGCGTAAAAGCAGCGATAAAATGATTTTACAGGAAGCTTACCGTCAAAAAGACGGCTATTACATATTAACATGGAATCGAATGGGTGAAACGGTTAGCAAGGCTTGCTATGGCAGCGACCACGCGTGGCTGCAAACTACCTATTATTCCGGTGATACCGCAAGACCGGCGGCGCTGCTGAAATGGAATCAGGGCGGTAACGGCCTTGTTTTGCTGCAACTTGTACCGGAAACGGGCAAGTACACGCAAAGCGAGTTGGAGTTCTGTGCGATAAACAGCGGTACGGCGGAGCAAAGCCTGATTAACACCGTTGCCGGGGAACCGCAGATTCTATGTGAAACGGACGGCGGCGAGTTTTGCTGCTGCTCTGCTTCCGAAAAGGAAAGCCGCCTTGCGGTGCTGAATGATTTGCACTCGGGCGCGAAAAACCTCACTCCCGACTGGCCGCAGCAGGAAGCGGCGCAGATTGCGTTTTCCTACATTGAAAACGACCGCCCCGAGCCGGAACCGGAGCCGGAAAAGCAGTTGGTTGCGGCGCCAAAGGAACCGGATTACGCCGCGAACCTCGAGCTTTTCAGCACCGACGAGCCGGAGGTCGACTCTGCAAAGGAACCGCTTGCACAGGCATTGGAACAGCCGGCAAACGCGCCCGCGCCCGTGCGGTACTCCGTGGCGGCAAAGGGGCTTGACGGCGAAGCACAAATCAGCAACTTTATTCCGCAGCATGTGGAGCGCGGCACAAAGCGCATCGTGATCAGCGCCGAAGAAAGCTACACCTATTTCGGCAGGGTAATTGACGGGCTGCGGCAGGGTCGCGGGCGCACCCAGATGCAGAACGGCTTCACCGCATATGACGGTAACTATATGAATGATAAGCGCGACGGCTTTGGCGCATACTATTATAAGTCCGGAAAAATCTGCTACGTCGGCGGCTGGAAAGAGAATAAACGCGACGGCGTGGGGGTTGCCTACAGCTCGCAGGACGGCTCGATATTTGTCGGCAGATGGAAAGATAACATCCCCACGGGCAGCGGCGCGGCGTTTGACGCGAACGGCGGCCTGATTTATACCGGCGAATGGAAAAACGGCCTGCGCCACGGCCACGGCACCGAGTACAAAAACGGCGAAGTCATCTTCAGCGGCGAATTCCGTGAAGATAAGTACTACTCCGGATACAAACATATATAATGAATCTTGTTCATTGAACTTCGGGGGGCGAACTGAATTGCAAAGCATTGAAATCAACAAGGTGAACCGCGGCGAGTGTATTGTGCTGCGGGGGGCGAATAAAGATATCCTGATGGTGGACTGCCCGTCGGCGCCGAACGGCACGGCGCGGCTGAGCGACGACGGATTAAGTGTGATGACCCGCTACGCTGACGCGGCCGACCGCAATTTTTTGCTTACCCACTGCAAAAGCGGCTATCTTTATGGGTTGGAGCAGCTTTTAAGCGCCGACTCCAACTACTTTAATAGAATATTTTTGCCGTCTGCCCCCTGCGACAAACGCGGGCGGCCTCTGCTTTTGGAATTCGCTCTGTTTGTTTATGTCTTTTTAAACCGGCAGGGCGATTTTTTCAATGAAAACGCCGCTGTTTTGAAAATGCTTGGGCTTGCCGCCAAAAAGGCGGGGGCGGGGCGCGTCTTTGCGGTGAAAGCGGACGACCTCTTTACGTTCGACGGCATTGATTATGAGATTTTGTGGCCTGTGGAAAAGGGATATCCGTTTTCCACTATTTTCGCCGATGCGGTGGAAAGAATGAACATCTGCCTGTCCTCGCCGTTTCTGCCGGAAGCGGCAGGGGAATTTATGCGCTTGAAGGAGCAGTTTTGCGCCGCGTACCTTGCGTGCTGCCAAACCACGCCGCTTGAGCAGGGGAACATCAATACAATATATACTATATTAAATAGTATAAAAGAGATCATACCGCAGCTTCTGCTTCTGCCGCCCGCGCCCGATATCGTCGAAATCCTCTGCCACCCCGCTGCGCGCGAAGCTTACGATCGTGAACTCGCCGCCGCGAGCGTGATTTTCCAAAACCGCCGCACAAGCGAAGCCAGCCTTGACGATATCCTGATGACGGGTGCCGCAGCGCCGGAAAGCATGGACGCGATTGCAAACCGGCTGTACGGCGGCTACTACGTTCTGAAAGCGCCGCAGCACGGAGCCGCGGGCGCGTGGAGCCATTTATTCGGTGAAATAAGTTCTTCGCATATTATCATATGTAATGGGAATGATATGGAAAACGGAGCAGCCGCAGCCGAATACGCCGAGCTGCCCGCCATCAAGCACTGCACCAACTGCGCCGCCTGCGCGTGGTACCAAAACAGCGGATGCTCCTGTAACCGCATCGCCTGCTGTTACGAGCTGCCCGGCAGCCCCGGCCTTACCATTAAATGCCTGCGCTGCCAAACCCGAAAAGGCCTTGCCCCCTGCAACATTTACACGGTGCCCGGCGAACGCTCCTGCCTGTGTGACGACAAACCCATACAGCTGAATTTGTAAAATAAATCCTTTTCGCTGAATTTTCCCAATAGGCAAAATATTTATTTCTCAGGAAGTATTTACCTATTATTTTGGTTAATTTTAATGCTTGTGCCAATGTTTACCTGCCAATTGAAAATATATGGCTTGAATACTGGAAATTTTTAAATAAAAGTGCAAATTTTATTATAAAATATGTCCATTTTATACTTGACATTGATTACCAAATATCATATAATCTCATTAAACATATGAGTGGTGGTTGCGGTTGCGGCATTGTCGGCGCGCTATACGGCAAGGTTATTATCACATTTGCCACTGCAAGTCAGGGGGGATTCTTTTAACACCCATGGCGAACATGTATGTTAAATTTCTCATAGCACACGCAAATACGCAAAAACGAATTTTTTAAGGAGGACAAAAAGGATGAAAAAAACCACAGGAAAAGTTGTTTCACTTGTGCTTGCATTAGCACTTGTCGTCACAAGCTTTTCAGCAACCTTCGCTTTCGCTGCGACGAAGAGCGAAACCGTAATAGTTACCCCAGGCAAGACCGCTTTAGTATTATCTAATGGAGGTGCTACTGGTACCGCAGCAGCAAAAGTTTCTGTGGGCACTCTCCTTGCAGCGGGCGCTACAGGAGCTGAAACTTTTGATCACATGAACCCAACAGTATATATTCAGGAAATCGCTCGTGTTTCTGGTGATGATGTACTGAAATTTACAGTCGCGGGTGCATCTCTTTCCGCTGCTCCAACAACAGCGGACATTGAACTTAAGAGTGCAACTGCAACTGGTACAGAAGTTATCGCAGTTCGCTACGCTGGAACCTTCACAAGAGACGGCGAAACTGTAACTGCAAATGGTACTGCACAGGTAACCGTTAAAGTTCTTGCAAAAGACAGCTTAGTGATTGGTGATGCTGCTGCTACTGCAGTAGAACCGGCAGATGGTTCATTAGCTTTTACCGACACTCTTGCGAAGAATGATACAGCAACACACACATATACTGCGTTTACTGTTTCTTCGCAAACGACAGTTGCTTCTGCTCTTGCTATGTATACCCCGGTTACGCTTGAAACCGCATTGGGTACACACGAACCAAATGCTTTTGGTGTTGAAGTCAATCCTTCCACTTCATTTAAAGCACTTGCTTTGAATGGCACTGCTGGTATTGATGTTCAGGCACAAACAATCGGTTCAGAACCTTTCGTTAGAATTGGTAACTATGCTCTTAAATTTACAAAGTATGCAACAGCAACTGCTGCGGCAACTGGTGTGAACTCTTCTGTAACTGCAGTTATTAAAGTTGCAAATAAAGTTCAACTTACAGGCGCACAGCAAATTTATGCATGGCATGGTGCTACTTGGGCATCTACAAACTATATTCTTCCCGATCAGAACCCAACAGCAACAATTCCTGAAGCATTAGCTGTCAATGTCACTGGCACAGACCTTGTTCTTGGTGATGCTACTACAATCCATAGCGGCGTTGTTGGTGCTGTCAGTGGCGCGGCCACTTTCCAAGTTGATGGCGGCGTTGTAGCTTCTGTTGCTTCAACAGTCACAACCCTTACTGTCAATAATGGTAATGTTGCAAAGAGTGCTGCTGCAGTCAATATTATCAATGGCGGTGTTGTTGGTGATATTACAGCTACAGATTCTATTGCTATCGATGCAACAACGGATACCGTTCCTACTGTTGTTGGTAGTCTTTCCGCTCCAAGCATAACTGTTAATTCTTCCAAAGCTTCGGTAAAGACAGGCGCAATTAAAGTTGCGGGCACAACTGGCTTAAAGCTTTCTGGCAACAAGACAAGTGTTGGTACAATTGATTTTAATTATTATACTGCACCATTGACTTTAGACAATTTTGTTGGCTCGATAGCTTCTCCGATTAATGCGAAATTTGCTACACTGGTTACAACAAATTCTTCTGCTACAGCTGATTCTACAAATGCTGTTGTAACAGGTGCTGCTAAGATTACTAACCTTACATTGAATGCAGGTAAAATTCTTTTCCCGTCTTCATTACAGGCTGGTAGCATTTCTGGTAGTGGTGAATTAGATGTTTACGCAGGCAAGCTTTCTGTTGATACTTCTTTGATTGGTGTTTCTTTAAGATTATTAGACACTACTTTAAAGGCAGGTACAGTAGTATTAACTGCTCCGGCTTATAAAGTATATGTTGGTACTTTTAACACCATTGGCTATACGTTGGAAACAGTTAGCACAACTACAACAGATACCTTTAAGATTAAATCTGTTGATTTTGCTGGTGTTGTTCTGAACAAGACCTCAGACAAGATCCTTGTTGGAAAGGCGGCAACTTATACTGTTTCTGCTTATCCTGCAGGAACCAAACTTCCTGATGGCTATACAGTTAAGTGGGACTTCACAGGTGACAATGATTACTTTACCTTTGCAACAACTGCAACAACTGCAACTGTTACAGCTAACAAGTATGACAGCGTGTTTACTTCTTTGAATAAGGGAACAGTAACGGCTACAGTACTTGATCAGTATGGTTTCCCCGCTTATGGTTATCAGATTGGTACTGTTGATGTAGCAATTGTTAATAAGTTGGATGTAGTTTCCGACACAACTGCTGATTTCTCAGTAGCTTCTGGCGCAACTTATCAGTTCAAACTCACTGCTTCTACTGCTCCTTCTTTCTATGCCGGTACAGACGGTATCTTCAAAGTAGCACTTGCTTCTCATACAGGCAATGACTACTTCTACAAGATTACTGCAACTGGTAAAGTTGGTTCCGCTACAGGCATCTACATTAACGGCAATAAGCTCCTTGTTGCAACTGTAAAAGCTGCTGCTTATAAGAGCGATACAACAAAGGACACAACCGTTAAGGGTGCTTACACTGTAAAGATTACTGCAGCTGCAACTCCGTCTTTCGCAGTTGGTACAGCTGGCGTGTTCTCTGCAAAATTCGTTTCCAAGACTGGTAACGATTACCTCTACAAGATTTCTTCAGTCGGCAAAGTTGGCACAAAGGCTGGCATCTATGTAAATGGTGTTAAGACTTTCGTCGGTATTGTTGGCTAAGAGATTTTAAAGCACAGCAAGATTTTTAATTAAATTATTACTATCTCAACAAAATAAGTATAGTTGTATTTGCGTAGCGGCGGTTTGGGCGAAAGCCCAGACCGTCGCTTTGTGCTGTTATTCTTTTCATTGATCTGTAATTACTTGTTACTTGAAAAACAGCCGGGAATACTATAAAATAATAGTTACTATAAAAACGCAAAGGAACAGTGAAATGATATTTAGCAGCTTGTTTTTCATGTTCGTCTTTCTCCCTTTGGTGCTGATTGCCTATTATCTTGTGCCGCGAAAGTTTAAAAATTTGTGCCTGTTTATTTTCAGCCTCGTGTTTTATGCGTGGGGCGAGCCAGTCTACGTCTTTTTAATGCTGTTCACAACCGGCTTTGATTATATTGCGGGGCATCTGATTGAAAAGTACCGCGCGGAACGGGTGAAATCACGTGTGTTCCTGATTATCAGTATCTGCGTGAACCTTGGGCTGCTCGGCTTCTTTAAGTATTCCGATTTGCTTGTGGGAACGTTCAATTCCATCAGCGGACTTTCGGTGCCGCTGCCCGCCGTCGTTTTACCAATCGGCATTTCGTTCTACACCTTTGAATCGCTTTCGTATTCGATTGATATTTATCGCGGGGAAGCGCCGTCGCAGCGGAATATCATCGACTTCGGCGCCTATATTTCGTTTTTCCCCCACCTTGTTGCCGGCCCGATTGTGCGTTACGAGTATTTGGCCGACCAGCTGCACAACCGGCAGGAAACGCTCACAAAGTTCACAGCCGGTTCCAAGCGTTTCATGGTGGGTATCTTTAAAAAGGTGCTGCTTGCCAACAACCTTGCGCTTCTTGCCGACAAAGTGCAGTACATGGGCAGCCCGTCCACACTTTCCGCATGGCTCGGTGCGCTCGCCTTTACCTTTCAGATTTACTTCGACTTTTCCGGTTATTCGGATATGGCAATCGGCCTTGCCAATATGTTTGGCTTCGAGATTCCGGAAAACTTCAATTTGCCGTATATTTCACACAGCGTTTCCGAGTTCTGGCGGCGCTGGCATATCACCCTTGGTACATGGTTCCGCGAGTATGTTTATATTCCGCTCGGCGGCAACCGCTGCTCAAAGCTGAAAAATGTGCGTAACCTTGCCATTGTGTGGGTGCTCACCGGAATTTGGCACGGTGCAAGCTGGAACTTCGCCATGTGGGGCGCGTACTATGCGGTACTGATCATCTGTGAAAAGCTGTTTTTGCAAAAATGGCTCGACAAAATTCCACGGTTTTTCCAGTGGCTTTACGCCTTTGTAGCCGTAGTAATCGGCTGGGTAATGTTTTCATACCTCGACATTGGCAAGGCGTTCGGTATGATTGGCGCAATGTTCGGCTTTGCCCCGGGTGCGGACAAGCTCGGCGTTTACTCGCTGCTTACTTACGCGCCAATCTTAATTGTTGCGGCGGTTTGCAGTACACCGCTCGTTGGCAATCTGACCGAAAAACTGCGCAAAAGCGGCACAGCCGGAAAAATTGTGTGGGGCGTGGGCTTTATCTGTCTGTTTGCCGTTTCCATGACTTTCTTGGTGAGCAATGCCTACAGTCCATTCCTTTACTTCCGCTTTTAATTCTACTCTCCAATTGAAATATACATTTTAATTGGAGAACGCTCGGCTACGCCGTGCTTGTTTTGCGCTTATTTTAAGCGCAAAACCCGTCTCATGCAAAATCCAACGCGCTTCGCGCTATAAAAACGTGATTTCACATTTTTAATGGATTTTGGTATAAGCTGCCGTAAATTGGCTGTACATGTAAAACGCGAATGAGGTGGAGCATCATGCTCCTCAAGGTGAAATATGAAAATATTGGTGAATATAAAAGAGAATATTAAAAAGTGCGAAGCGGAGTTTGTGGTTGTTACTGCGCTGCTGTTTCTGACGATTGTCGTCGGTGTGATCTTCCTGCTTTTTGCGCCGAAACAAACTTTTTCCGAGGACGAAAACCGTGTGCTTGAGCCGGTACCCGATATCTCGCTTTCATCTGTGGAAGACGGCAGCTTTATGAAGCACATCGAAAGTTACGTCGGTGACCATTTCATGCTGCGTAAAACCTTCGTTTCAATGAACACCAGCGTTCAGCTGCTCATGGGTAAGCGTGATGTAGGTTCAAATTACAGCGATACTCCCGCTGAGGGCGGCGTGTATTTCGGCAAGGACGATCATATTTATGAGGTTCTCCTGCCAAACCACACCGACACCTTTAAAAGGAACATTGCTGGACTGAATCTGTTCGCGAAAAAATCGGCACTGCCGTTCTACTTTGTGCCGGTGCCCTCCGGCTCACAGGAACAGCAGGACAGGCTGCCTCTTTCCGCGCCGAATCACGACCAGCATGAGGAATTGAACGCAATCAAAACGAGCGCGGGCAGTAACACGCGTGTAGTTGACTTGTTTGATACGCTGAGTGACCGCACAGGCAACGACTATTACTATAAGACTGATCACCACTGGAACACCTACGGCGCTTACGAGGGCTACAAGGCGCTGGCAACGGCAATGGAAATCACCGCTGTACCGCGTGATGATTTCGACTTTAAAGCGGCCTCCACGCAATTCTACGGTACGCTTTATTCCAAGGCGGTTCTGACCAATCAGGCACCGGACACCTTATATCTGCCCATTTACAAAAAGCAGATGGCTTTGACGCAGCAAACGGGTAAAAAAACACGCGACAATCTTTTTTGGGATGAGTACCTGCAAAAGAAGGACAAATACTCGGTATTCCTCGGCGGCAACCATAGCGTGGACGTGGTTAAAAATGCGGACGTAAAAAACGGTAAAAAGCTGCTGATACTCAAGGATTCCTACGCAAACAGCATGGTACCGTTTCTCACCACAAATTTCTCTGAAATACACATTATCGACTTAAGATATTACAATCTGGATATTTACGACTATATTCAACAAAACGGAATCACGGAAACCGCCGCGATTTATAGTATCAAGCAGCTCTGTGATGTTTCCATCGCCAACAAATTGAGTGCGCGGTAGAAAATAATGTTGACAAAAAAATTAAAATTGGTACAATTGTAACAGAATGTATTTGTAATATATATGAATATTTACCTTATAAGAACAATAAAGACAAAGGAAGTAGATTAATTTGAAATCATTTCAATATGTGATAAAAGATGCAGCCGGGCTTCATGCCAGACCGGCCGGTTTGCTGGTTAAATGCGCGGCCTCCTGTGATTCGGAAATCAAAATAGAGCTCAGGTCAAAAAGCGTCAGCGCGAAAAAGCTTTTTGCCGTCATGGGGTTGTGTGTAAAGCAGAATGACGAAATTACAATTACAGTTGAGGGCGCGAATGAAGAAGCGGACTATAAAAAAATCAAAGAATTTTGTGAACAAGAATTTTAAGGCTGGTGTAAAAAAATGAAGAAAATCAGTGGTATCGGGGCCTCAAAAGGTATTGCAATCGGTAAACTGACGCTTTGTGTAAATATCGACGATCATATTGCAAAGAAAGATATCACCGATGTTGCGTCCGAACTTACCCGTCTGGACATTGCCAAGGAAGCCGCGGTTGAGGCGCTCAACGAAATTTATTTAAAAGCAATGAAACGGGTCGGCGAAAAAAACTCCATGATATTCCAGATACATATCATGATGCTTCAGGACGATGACTTTTACAGCGCAATGCAGAATGCGATTAAAAACGATAAAGTGAACGCAGAGTACGCGGTGTGGCAGGCGGGAAAGCAATTTTCCGAAATGTTTTCCCAAATGGATGATGAATACATGCGGGGACGGGCCGCCGATGTAATCGATATTTCAAAACGGCTTATTCGCTGCCTCGACAAAAGCCTTGCGAACGGGCTTGACAGCCTCACTGCGCCGGCAATTGTCGGTGCTGTTGACTTAATGCCAAGCGAAACTGTACAGATGGACAAAACCATGGTGCTTGCTTTTGTAACGCGGGAGGGCTCCAAAAGCTCGCATTCCGCAATTTTAGCCAGAACAATGGGGATTCCGGCGGTTGTTGGCTTAGCGGATGCTTTTACGCAGTTGGCGGATGGCGCTTCCGTTATCGTTGACGGCGAGGCCGGTGACATTTTTATCGAACCGGACGATCAAACGCTTCACGAATATCAAATTAGACAGAGTGAGTTTATGCGGCAGCAGCAGGAACTCAAGCTTTTAAAAGGTACGAAAGCCATTACGAAAAATGGCGTCCAAATCGAAATTAACGCAAATATCGGCCACCCGAGCGACGTTAATATGGTGCTGGAAAATGATGCGGACGGCATCGGCCTGTTCCGCAGCGAATTTTTATACATGGAAAGCAACACGTTCCCGACCGAGGAAGAGCAATTTAAGGCGTATAAGACTGTTTTAGAAAAAATGGGCGGTAAGCGCGTAATCATTCGTACCCTCGATTTGGGAGCGGACAAACAAGTTCCTTACATGAATATTCCAAAGGAAGAAAATCCGGCCATGGGGTACCGTGCAATTCGCATTTGCTTAGACCGTCCGGCTCTTTTTATCACACAGCTTAGAGCACTGATCCGTGCTTCGGCATTTGGTAAGCTTGCGATCATGTTCCCAATGATAATCTCGGTTGATGAAGTGAAACAGGTAAAATCCATCGTTGAAAAGGTTAAAAATGACCTTACGGCGGAAAAAATAGCGTTCGACGCCAATTTTGAATTAGGTATTATGATTGAGACACCCGCGTCAGTCATGTTGAGCGATCTCCTTGCAAAAGAGGTTGACTTTTTCAGTATTGGTACCAATGATTTAACGCAATACACCTTGGCTGTTGACCGCATGAATCACTCTATTTCAAAATTGTTCGATTCGCGTCATCCGGCAGTGCTCCGCATGATACAGATGACTGCGGAAAACGCAAAAAAAGCGGGTATTTGGGTTGGCATCTGCGGTGAGTCGGCAGCGGATACGACGCTTACTGAATTCTATGTAAAAATCGGTGTGAGTGAGCTTTCGGTCACTCCCTCAGCGGTACTTGAACTGCGAAAAGCGGTTCAGCAAGTTGATTTGAAAGATTAACTGCTTGCAATATTACCCTATCTGAAAAAGGGCAGGAGCGGATATCCGTTCCTGCCCTTTCAATAAAAAGTGGCCGTCTGTTCTTTACAGACGGCCACTTTTTGGGGTAATGATCAGTGGAATTTTAAAATTCTTGTAGCATTGAGTACAGAAAGAATGCACACACCTACATCGGCAAACACAGCAAGCCACATTGGAGCGAAGCCAATGGCCGCAAGAATGAGGACGACAGCTTTAACAGCAAGTGCAAAGATAATATTCGAACGGATTACGATCATCGCATGGCGGGCAATACGAATCGCTAAGGCAAGCTTTGAAGGTTTGTCAAGCGTCAATACCACATCGGATGCTTCGATTGCCGCATCAGTGCCAAATCCCATCGCAACACCGCAGTCCGAAGCCGCCAGCACAGGGGCATCGTTGATACCGTCGCCAACAAAAATTGTTCGGCCGCTTTCTGAACGGATTTTTTCCATCATATCAACTTTTTCATTCGGCAGCAACGCAGCGTGGTATTCATGAATGCCACATTTTTCTGCAGCAGCCCTGGCCGAATCCTCGTTATCACCGGTCAGCATGACAATTCGGTTGATATTCAGTTCCCTCAGCAGTTTAACGCCTTCAGCAGCATCCGGCTTTGGCATATCACTGAGCTCAATACTTCCCTCAAGCCTGCCTTCTATGGCAATATAAATGGAAGCCGGAGAAACGGCGCTCATATCAATACCGTTGTCCTGTAACAGGTTTTTACGGCCGCAGAGCACTTTCTTACCTTCAATTTCACCGGTAACGCCGTGTCCAGGAACCTCCACTGCATTGTCAACGGCAAAAGTTTCTGTTCCGTTCGCGGCCTTTATGATCGCTTTTGCTGCCGGATGTGCGCTGTATTGTTCAATTGACGCTGCAATTTTCAGCAGCTCATTTTCACCCATGCCGTTTAGAACATTGATTTTGCTTACACTTAATTCTCCGCTTGTCAGCGTGCCGGTTTTGTCAAACACAACCGCATCCGCACGGCTCAATGCCTCCAAATACTTGCCGCCTTTAATCAGTACACCGTTTGTGCTTTCCGCACCAATTCCCGCGTAAAATCCAAGCGGTACGGCAATGACCAGCGCGCACGGGCAGGATGCTACTAAAAAGACCATTGCACGATAAAGCCAGACTTTGAAATCCCCCAGGCCAAAAAGAGGGGGCAAAATCATGAGTAAAACCGCTAAAATGATAACGGCCGGAGTATAAATTTCAGCAAATCGTGTAATCAGCTTTTCCGCTTGACCCTTGCGCGCCGAAGCGGATTCTACCATGGAAATTATTCTTGAAGCTGCTGAATTCTGAAAATTGTTAGTAACTTCGATTGTGAGCGGCCCCTGTTCGTTCATCATTCCGGACATTACATTTGTACCCGCGGCTGCGTCAATAGGTACGCTTTCCCCGGTCAGCGCAGAAGAATTGAGTGATGAATTACCCATTCGCACAATGCCATCAAGAGGGACTCTTTCAAATGGATGAACCAGAACAGTGTCGCCAATCTTAACTTCTTCGGCATGAATAAGCTCCTCAGTGCCATCCACAATCCTGCGTGCCGTGTCGGGCCGTATTTCTGCGAGTTTTTCAATGCTTGCACGCGATTTATCAATTGCCTTGTCTTCAAGCATTTCTCCTAAGCTGAAAAGAATGGCCACCATCGCAGCCTCCGAATATTGAGCGAGGCAGAATGCGGCAATTACCGCGATGGACATCAGTGTAGTTTCATTTAGCTTAAGTTTAAGTAATGCCTTAAAACCGTCTATAAAAACCCGCCAGCCTGCCAAAATAATGGAAGCACCAAAACAGCCTGCCAAAATAATTGAAGGCATGTGAAAAACGTGCTCCAAAATGACACCGGTTAAAAATAATAAAATGGAAACAATGATTCCTATTGCGGAGAGCTTGGAATTTTCCGTTTCTTCATTGCCTCCGCAATGACCGCATCCGCAATGGTCGCACTCGCAGTACAGTTCCTCTTCATGCATTGTGTTTTCCCTCCGTTACGTGATTTAATCCCTGCTCAAATATGAGCCGAACATGTTCATCATCCAGTGAATAAAATGAAGATTTTCCATCGCGCCTTACCCGCACAAGATGGGTATTCCTCAGGAGCCGGAGCTGATGCGAAATGGCGGATTGCCCCATGCCCAAAATTTCTGCGATATCGCAGACGCAAAGTTCATTGTCGAGCAGTGCGCAAATAATTCTGATCCTTGTGGTATCACCAAAAACCTTAAAAAGTTCAGCGAGCGAGAAGAGTGTATCCAAATCCTGCATGCTTTTCAGTGCTTTTTCCACCAAATCTTTGTGTACGCATTTTTCTTCACAGATATCGATAGTCTCATCCATTACAGTCACCTCATTTCATGAACATATGAGCATATATTCATATGTATTGATTATTATATTCTATTTTATTTTATTTTGCAACCCAATTGTTGAAATATTTAGCGTTATAAACGATGATATCTCCTTTAATAAGGTCAATCGACAAAGAACCAACAGGAATACGATGGATAAATAAAAAACCATATAATATTAAACTATAATTAATTTGCAACAATAGAATATTTTATATGCAAAATTTGACCGCATTAAAGATTTATTTATTCGTAAAACTTGTATTTTGAATAAATAGTTGCTATAATATTGCAATAGGATTATCCTTGTAGGACACATTCGATGCTGAATGTGTCCTACAAGGCTTTTGCAACGCATCACTATATTATGTTGAATTGGAACTGTATTCGTGATATAATTGTCGAATATTAGCGCACTTTAGGGTAACTTGTCACGTTGATACAGGCTGTTACGAACATAATGTTTTTTTGCGCTTTTTTATTCCGGAAGAATTTTAAGGAGTGGCTACAGTGACAAAGTATGTGATAAAACGTATCGGGTATGCGTTTTTGACAATCTTTCTGATTTCGGTTATTACGTTTTCATTAATGAACATGATTCCTGGCGGGCCTTTTTTGAGTGAAAAGGCGGTTTCACCGGCTACGACTGCGGCACTGAATAAAAAGTATGGCCTGGACAAACCAAAGTATATGCAGTACATCAGCTATATGGGAAATTTGCTTCATGGCGATTTTGGACTTTCCCTTAAGCAAACGGGAAGAACAGCAAATGACATTATTTTTTCCACATTCCCGGTATCAGCCAGATTAGGCGGAATTTCAATCATAGTCGCACTGATTTTAGGAATTACCATGGGATCGGTTGCTGCTTTGAACAGAGGAAAGTGGGGCGACAGTGTTTTAATGGTGGTCTCCACGCTCGGCATTGCAGTGCCTTCTTTTGTTGTGGCGACATTCTTAATGATGTTTTTTGGTGTGAATCTTCGCTGGTTACCGACGATGGGCCTTAAAACCCCACTGCACTATATTCTGCCGGTTACGACACTTGCATTTTATCCAATGGCATACATTACGCGTCTGATGCGCTCAAGCATGCTTGACGCTTTAAATCAGGATTACATCAGAACCGCACGGGCAAAAGGGGTAGGGAAATTCTCAATGCTATTTAAACATGCAATGAGAAATGCGATTATTCCAATTATTACTTATGTTGGTCCGTTGCTTGCTTACACTGTGACGGGAAGTTTTGTTGTCGAAAAAATCTTTACAATTCCCGGCCTTGGCAGAGAATTTATCAATTGTATCACCGGTCGCGATTATCCAATGGTGATGAGCACTACCATTTTTCTGGCGATACTGCTTGTGTTTATGAATGTAATTGTTGATATTGCCTACAAGCTGGTTGACCCGAGAATCAAATTAAAGTAAGAAAGGCGGGAAGAAAATTAAATGAAAGATATTCAATTAAAAGCAAATCCGTTCAGTATGCAGTTGAATGCAGAAGATTTTTTACCTGCCAGTTCTGCAGAAAAAGAACAATTAAATGTAATGCGTGAAAGCACAACATACTGGAAGGATGCAATGCATCGCTTCAGCCAAAATAAAGTGGCGATGGTCGCGTTTGTCGTAATTATCATTGTTATGTTTTTGGCGTTTGTTGTTCCAAGCTTTTACCCTTATCAATATGATCAACAGATTCGTGGAAGTGAAGATCTGCGCCCTATGCAATATTCTCAGGCTGAGCAGCAAACAATAGCAGCGGGTAAAAGTGTGTTTCCACATATTTTTGGAACGGATAAGTTTGGGCGGGACCTTGGCATCCGTGTTTTGCTTGGTTCAAAAATTTCATTGCTGGTCGGTTTAGTAGCCAGCGCTCTTGTTTTATTAATAGGTTCCATTTATGGTTCTATTGCCGGATATTTCGGCGGCAAGGTTGATTTGGTTATGATGAGAATCGTGGATATCATTTACTCGGTACCGGATATGCTGATTATCATTCTTTTGCAGGTATCACTGAAAGAACCGCTAAACAATTTGATTGCAAACAATCCCGCTTTTGCCGGTCTGCAAACGGTCGGCGTCGGGTTAATCAGTATTTTTATTACATTCAGCCTGCTGTATTGGGTTGGAATGGCCCGTATCGTGCGCGGCCAGATTATGTCGTTGAAAGAGCAAGAGTTTGTTACGGCGGCAAGAGCGCTGGGTGCTTCAAACGGAAGAATTATTCGGAAACATCTGCTTCCGAACTGCCTTGGCACTTTGATTGTTATGACAACCTTGCAGATTCCGTCAGCAATCTTTACCGAAGCATTTTTGAGTTTCCTCGGGCTTGGTGTTGCGGTACCAATGGCAAGTCTTGGCTCGTTGGCTTCCGAGGCCGTTGGCGGCATCACATCCTTTGCATATCGTCTTGTTGTTCCTTCAGTTGCAATCAGTTTAATTATTTTATCATTCAATCTTTTCGGCGACGGGCTGAGAGATGCGTTTGATCCAAAGCTAAAGAAATAGGAGATTTGAAAATGAGTTCTAATTGTTTACTTGACATACAAAACCTTCAAGTTTCCTTTTTTACCCCTGCCGGTGAGGTGAAGGCGGTCAGCGGCGTTTCTTACACGCTTGACCACGGCGAGGTACTTGGAATTGTTGGAGAATCCGGCAGCGGAAAAAGTGTTTCCGCGTACACACTGATGGGTATTATTGCTGAGCCTGGCAGAATTGTGGGCGGTACGGTAGATTTTAACGGACACCACGTTGACAAAATGGGCGAAAAAGAATTTAGAAAAATGCGTGGCAGCGAAGTCAGCATTATTTTTCAGGATCCAATGACTTCGTTAAACCCGGTTTATACCATTGGCAACCAACTGACAGAAATGCTCAAACTTCACACGAACAAGAACAAAAAAGAGCGCGAAGCGAAAGCAATTGAGCTTTTGGGGCTTGTCGGAATGAATGAACCTGAAAAGCGCATGAAGCAATATCCGCATGAATTTTCAGGCGGCATGCGTCAGAGAGTTATGATCGCAATGGCACTTGCCTGTGAACCGAAACTGCTAATTGCAGATGAACCGACCACGGCGCTCGACGTAACCATACAGGCTCAGATTTTGGAGCTGATGGTTGAGCTGAAAAAGAAAATTAATATGTCGATTATTATCATCACACATGATCTTGGTGTTGTTTCCGATGTTTGTGACCGCATTGCAGTCATGTACGCCGGTAAAATTGTCGAGATTGGCAGTACGGATGATATTTTCTATAACCCCAAACACTGTTACACCTTGGGCCTTTTAAACTCCATTCCGAAAATCAATGAGCAGGAGCATGAAAGGCTGATTCCAATTGAAGGAACTACTGTTGATTTGTTAAATCCGCCGGCGGGCTGCCCGTTTGCTTCCCGCTGCGATCAGTGCATGAAAATCTGTTTAACACAAATGCCGGAGTATACCGATATTTCAGAAGGACATAAGAGTGCTTGCTGGTTGCTGCAAAAAGAGCAGTTCGAAAATGCGAAGGAGGGTGACAAATAATGAGCGAAAAGCTGTTAGAAGTTGAACACCTCCAACAATACTTCCCGGTAAAGGGCGGCATGTTCAAAACCAATTACGTTCAGGCTGTTGATGACGTAAGCTTTTACATCAATAAGGGCGAAACTTTCGGACTTGTTGGGGAAAGCGGCTGCGGTAAAACAACAACCGGAAGAACGATTTTAAGATTATATGAGCCGACTGACGGTAAAATTATATATGACGGTGTGGATGTTACCCATGTCGATTTTGCACCATACCGCAAAAAAATGCAGATTGTGTTTCAGGATCCTTATGCCTCGCTTGATTCGAGAATGACCGTTGGCGATATTGTTGGGGAGCCGATTGATATTCACCATATTGCGGCCAACAAAAACGACCGTAATGATCGGATTTTAGCTCTTCTTGAAAGAGTCGGGCTGAACTCCGAACACGCAAACCGTTATCCGCATGAGTTTTCCGGCGGACAGCGCCAAAGAATCGGAATTGCCCGCGCACTTGCGGTTAATCCGGAATTTATTGTATGCGACGAACCAATTTCAGCGCTGGATGTTTCCATTCAAGCGCAGGTTGTCAACATGTTTGAGGACTTGCAGCAGGAAATGGGTCTTACTTATTTGTTTATTGCTCATGACCTTGCGATTGTAAAACACATCAGTAACCGAATTGGCGTCATGTATTTGGGCAAACTGGTAGAACTGGCCGACAGCAACACGCTTTACGCCAATCCGATTCATCCTTACACACAAAGTTTGCTTTCATCAATTCCGATTCCGGATCCGAAGGCAAGCCGTTCCAAAAAAAGGATTGTTCTGCAAGGTGATGTTCCGAGTCCGCTGAATCCGCCTTCGGGCTGTCGGTTCCGTACTCGGTGCCCCTACGCAAATGCACACTGCGCCGAGGAAGTTCCTGAATTCAAGGAATATGAAAGCGGGCATTTCGCCGCCTGCCATCGCATCGGCGAGTTTTAATTGATTTTAGTCTGCGCAGCAGATTGAAATAGAAGAAGAGAAATTCAGAAATTAAATGGAGGGATTTATTATGACAAAGAAAATCGTAGCATTGGTACTTGCAATGGCTTTGATTGGTTCCGCTTTTGTTGGCTGCGGAAGCAACACGACAGCCTCATCAGGTACCGCCACCGCGTCAACTGCGGCAAGCACCGCACCTGCTGCTGCAAAATCACTTGCAGTATGTGTAGGTCCTGAGCCGGCAACTATGGATCCGGCTTTAAATCAGGCAGCTGATGTTACATCAGTTCTGCAGCATCTTTTTGAGGGACTTACCAGATATTCCGCAGAAGGCAAGATTGTAAACGCACAAGCGAAGGACATTAATATCAGTGCTGACCACCTTACCTACACAATCAAACTTCGTGACGACATTAAATGGTCTGACGGCAAGCCTGTAACAGCCGGTGATTTTGTGTATGCATGGCAGAGAGTTGTCGACCCGAAGACAGCTTCACAATACGCATATATCTTTGATCCAGTCCTTAACGCAACAGATATCTACACCGGAAAAAACAAAGATGTTAAATCTTTGGGTGTAAAAGCAGTTGATGATAAAACACTTGAAGTTAAGCTTGCGGCACCATGCGCTTACTTCACTGAACTGCTTTCTTTTACAGCTTATTATCCTGTTAGAAAAGATGTTGTAGAAGGAAACGATAAATGGACACAGGATGCAAAAACTTATATTTCCAACGGCTCTTTCAAGATGCAGGCATGGAATCATAAGGAAAACATTACTGTTGTTAAAAATCCGAATTATTATGATGCAGACAAGGTAAAACTTGATTCTTTGAAGTTCGTGCTTCTTGAAGATGATTCAGCCATTCTTGCAGCTTATCAGAATGGTGAAATTAGCTTTGCTTATCCAATTTCCGTTGATGAAATGGATGCTTGGAAGGATAAGCCGGATTTCCACAAGAATACAGAACTTGGAATTACCTATGTTGATTTCAACAACCAAAAGGCACCATTTAACAATCCAAAAGTAAGACAGGCGCTTACTCTTGCAATTGACCGTAATTACATTGTTGAAAAGGTAACAAAAGAGAACCAGACTACTGCTACCGGTTTTGTTCCGCTCGGCGCGACCGATGTGGACTCTACAAAACAGTTCCGTACAGTGGGCGGCGACTATTATTCAACAAAAGCAGCGGATTATGACAAGAACGTTGCAGAAGCAAAGAAACTTCTCGCTGAAGCCGGGTATCCGGACGGCAAGGGTTTCCCATCATTCGAGTATATTACAAATACAAGCTCAGTCAACAATGCAGTTGCTGAAGCACTTCAGAACATGTGGAAAACAGAGCTTGGAATCACCTGCACTGTTTCTTCCCAGGAGTGGTCCGTATTTATTGATACACGTAACAAGGGTAATTACTCTGTAGCACGCGACGGTTGGGGCGCTGATTTTAACGATCCAGTCACTTTCCTCGACTTGTTTGTGACAGGTTCCGGCAACAACAACGCCAAGTATTCTAATCCTGAATACGACAAACTCATCAAACTGGTTAAATCAACCGATGACAATAAAGTCAGAATGCCTGCTTTGCATAAGGCTGAAGACATTCTGCTGAAGCAGGATTGGGCTGTTGCGCCTATTCTGTACCGTACACGCAGCATGTTGATCAACCCCAATGTTAAGGGCTACTATTCGTCCCCATATGGTTTTGACTACTTCATGTATGCATCAGTTGGCTAATTAAAAAATTGATTTTGGGACGCTTCCTTTTTAGGAGGCGTTCTTTTTTTATGTGGTAGGATGTGCGCATATCATTTTGGAAGATGAAAAGTGCGGGACTGCATCAGATGCTAAATTCATCGGTTTAAAGTGATACACAGGCGAACAATTTGCAATTTGTTGAACTGCATATTTCATATTCATTAGATCATCGACGTAAAACATAGACAAAACTGTTAAATTAGACGATATTTCAAAATACCACGAATAATCATAAAATTGAGGTTGCACAATCTCGGTATCAGTAGTATAATCATGTTTAATAAAATATTTTGTGGATAGAATAACAAAGCCGCTTAACTTCATTGATATGGCTATTTTTAGACACAAATATCTTTAAAAGACATTTATATACTTGGGAGGTAATTATGATGAAAAAGCGTTTTTTGGCAGCTGCACTTGCAGCGGTAATGCTTGCGGCCTCTGCGACAGGCTGCGCACAACAAGGAACCACACAGTCTGCGGCGGGCAGTACCGCTGCAACAACAGGCGATACCATTAAAATTGGCGGCCTTGCACCGCAGACCGGAAATGTTTCTGTTTACGGTATTGCAACGAACAACGGTGTTAAGCTTGCTGTTAGCGCAATCAATAAAGCCGGCGGCGTGCTTGGCAAACAAATTGAGTATATATCATATGATGAAAAAGGTGACGCAACAGAAGCGGTCAACGCATACAATAAGCTTGTCCAGAATGACAAGATCATTGCGTTGGTTGGTGATGTTACTTCCAAGCCTACAATAGCAGTTGCGCAAAAGGCAGTGAAGGACGGTATACCGATGATTACCGCAACCGGTACGGCGGCGGATATTACAAAAGCCGGCGACAATATTTTCCGTGCCTGCTTTATCGATCCTTTCCAGGGTGAGCTGATGGCTTCCTATGCCGCAAAAAAGCTGAATGCAAAGACAGCGGCTATCATTTATGACAACGGTGATGATTATTCCACAGGCGTTGCAGATGCTTTTGAAGCTGCTGCAAAAGCTGCGGGCGTTACAATCACCAATAAAGAGGCTTATCAGTCCGGCAGTGTGGACTTTAAGTCCCAACTGACCAAAATTAAAGCCGGCAACCCCGATGTCATTATGATTCCTGTATATTATTCTGATGTTGCTTTGATTGCAGTACAAGCGAAAGAAATCGGCATTACAGCAAAGCTTCTTGGTGCTGATGGTTGGGACGGCGTTTTAGAGAAAATTGACAAGAGCAACTGGGACGCTGTTAAGAACAGCTATTTCTGCAGCCAGTACTCCGCAGAAAGCACCAATCCGGATTTACAGGCTTTCTTGAAAGAATACAAAACAGTATATAATGCAGATGCGAATATGTTCGCGGTTTTGGGCTATGACGCGATGGGAATGATGGCCGCGGCAATCAATAAGGCGGGCTCAACAGATTCTGCAAAGATTTGTGACGCGCTGAAGGGATTGGAATACAAGGGACTTACCGGTAATACAACATTTGATGAAAATCGCAATCCGGTCAGAGAAGCCGTTATTACTACTCTTGCGGACGGCAAATATAAATTTGTAGAAAACTACAAAAAATAATATTGTCTGACATGTGAATTAAAATCGTGAAAAGAGGGGGAAGAAATTCACCCTCTTTTCAGATTATGGTTAGGATGTTAGAAATAACAGCGTTTCCAATAGATGCAGGAGGGTGCGATTTATGGATTTCTTTACACAGATAATCAACGGCCTGGGCATCGGCAGCATATACGCTCTGATCGCTTTGGGTTATAGCATGGTTTATGGCATTGTGCAATTGATTAACTTCGCTCACGGCGATATTATTATGGTGGGAGCTTACGTCGTATTTGTTGTTTTGGTTACACTGAATCTTCCGCTTTGGCTTGCAGTGCTTGGTTCTATTATATTTTGCGGTCTTGCCGGTGTCGTGATTGAGCGCGTTGCCTATCATAGGCTACTCGTTCATGACGCGCCAAGAATTTCGCTTTTGATTACGGCAATTGGCGTAAGCATTTTTTTGCAGAATCTTTTCCAGCTTCTGTTTGGCTCAGATGCAAAATCTATGCCAAGAATGTTTACTTTCAGTCCGCTTCAATTGGGTGCGCTGCAAATTACTTCATCTACCCTTTTAAACATTGCTGTTTCCGTTTTAATGATGGCGGGTCTGCAACTGTTAGTTAATAAGAGTAAAATCGGTAAAGCAATGCGTGCTACCTCCGAGGATGCGGGCGCTGCAAAGCTGATGGGGATCAATACCAATACGACTATTGCATTTACGTTTGGTATCGGTTCGGCTCTTGCCGCAGTTGGTGCTGTTCTTTACTGCAATACTTATCCGCAGATCAAGCCGATTATGGGTGGTATGCTGGGCTTAAAAGCTTTTGTCGCGGCTGTGCTGGGCGGTATCGGAAGTATTCCGGGTGCTATGCTTGGCGGGTACATTTTAGGCGTTGCTGAAAGTTTAACCAATGCTTATATCAGCAGTAACCTGACCGACGCGGTGGTTTTCGGCATTTTAATTGTTGTATTGCTGGTAAAGCCAACGGGTCTGCTTGGTAAAAATGTAAGGGAGAAGGTGTAAAGAGTGGCTGGTATGACAAAGAAAAAAATAATTTCTTATGTTACAAATTTGGCAATTGTCCTCATTCTTTATTTTCTTTTTTACTTTTTGATTCGTCAGGGAGTCATTAACAGCTATTATTCCGATCTTATCAACATGGTGTGTATTAATGTGATTTTGGCGGTTAGCTTGAATATGGTTACCGGTTTGCTCGGGCAGCTTGTGCTGGGTCACGCCGGCTTTATGCTGGTAGGCGCCTATTCTGCCGCACTGTTCACACTTCATATTAATCTGCCGCTTGTGGTGGCGTTTCCCATCGGCCTGATCATCGGAGGTCTGGTGGCGGCGTTGTTCGGCATGATTATCGGGATTCCTGCGCTTCGTTTAAGAGGAGATTATCTTGCAATTATCACCCTGGGTTTTGGTGAAATTATCCGTGTTATTGCAAATAATTTGACGATTACAAATGGTGCAAAAGGGCTTTACGGAGTCCAATCCCTCAATTCGCGCCAAAATCTTACCCCAATGTTTACGTATGTATTCTTCATCGCGGTATTCGTAATATTTATTAATTTTACATTTGGAACATCCCGTCATGGACGAGCGGTCATTGCCATTCGTGAGGATGAAATTGCCGCAGAGGCTTCCGGAATCCACACCACCTACTACAAATTGCTTGCCTTTGTTTTAGCGGCATTTATTGCAGGCGTGGCGGGCGGACTGTTTGCTCACCAAATCGGTATTATTGATCCTTCTAAATTTGATTTTAACCGCTCGGTTGAAATTTTGGTTATGGTTGTTCTGGGCGGAATGGGCTCGATTACGGGTTCCATTATTGCAGCGGTTGTACTCACAATTCTGCCGGAAGCGCTGCGTGACTTCGCCGATTACCGTATGCTCCTTTATTCCATAGTACTGATCTGCGTCATGCTGTTTCGTCCGACCGGTTTGCTTGGACGCAGCGAATTTTCACTTACAAAATTTGTTGATAAAATTAAATCCGGCGGAGCAAAAAAGAAACAGAATGTCGGAAAGGAGGGCTAACCAATGTCTGTGCTTGAAACAAAAAATCTGGGCATCAACTTTGGCGGCCTTCAAGCCCTTGAAGACGTGCATTTTTCAATCAATGAGGGTGAAATTATTGGCTTGATCGGGCCGAACGGCGCGGGAAAAACCACTGTTTTTAATTTGCTGACGGATGTTTACATGCCGACCAAGGGCGTGATTGAGCTTGACGGGGTCAGTATTGTAGGTAAAAAAACCTATCAAATCACACAAAATGGAATTGCCAGAACATTCCAGAATATTCGTCTGTTTAAAGATGTCTCTGTCATCGATAACGTTAAAATTGCGATGAACAGTGAGATGAAATATTCTGTTTTGTCCGGAATCTTTCGCTTGCCGGCTTACCGCAAAGAGGAAAAAGAGATTTCCAAACGTGCCCACGAGCTGCTGAAGGTTTTCGGTATTGACGAGAATGCACATGATTATGCAAAGAATCTTCCCTACGGTCAGCAGCGCAAACTTGAAATTGCCCGCGCATTAGCAACCAATCCCAGGGTTTTGCTTCTTGATGAACCCGCTGCCGGAATGAATCCGACTGAAACAAGGGAACTGATGGAAACGATTATGCTGATTCGCGATAAATTTAAAATTGCCATACTGCTCATTGAACACGATATGAACTTTGTAATGGGCATTTGTGAACACATCGTGGTTTTGGATTACGGCAGGATTATCGCCGAGGGCAGCGCTGAAGACGTGCGCCATGACCCGAAGGTTATCGCTGCGTATCTTGGAGGTGAGTAATATGGGAGTAATGCTTTCTGTTAAAGATCTGGATGTCTATTATGGTTCCATCCATGCGATTAAGAGTATTTCATTTGAGGTGCAGGAAGGCGAAATTGTAACGCTGATCGGTGCAAACGGAGCAGGAAAAACCACAACGCTCCATTCCATTTCCGGCCTTGTAAAACCGAAGAGCGGGGAGATTACCTTTTGCGGTCAGAATCTGCGTACCACAGAGGCACACAAAATTATTAAGCTCGGTCTGGCACAGGTTCCTGAAGGCAGAAGAATTTTTGCAAAAATGACCGTACAGGAAAACCTTGAAATGGGTGCTTATATCCGAAACGACGGGGATAAAATCGCACAGGACTATACCAATGTGTTTGACCGCCTGCCGCGTTTAAAGGAGCGCCGCAAACAGCTTGCGGGAACTCTCAGCGGCGGAGAACAGCAAATGCTTGCAATCGGCCGCGCGTTGATGTGCAATCCGAAGATGCTGCTTCTTGACGAGCCGTCCATGGGCCTTTCGCCACTTTTGGTCGGTGAGATTTTCAATATTATCCGCGATGTCAACCAATCTGGGGTGACCGTACTTTTGGTTGAACAGAACGCGAAAAAAGCACTTGAAATTGCAAACCGCGCCTATGTTCTTGAAACCGGTTCGATTGCAATGGAGGGCGATGCAGATGAACTCGCCAACGATGAAAAAGTACGTAAGGCTTACCTTGGCGGTTGATTCTTCTATTGATTAAAACTTGCATTTTATGCAATCCTTCTTTCTTTTTGTTTTCTTCTAACAACACCCCCTGTGCAGATTAACACTGCACAGGGGGTGCTGTTGCTGTTGTGGTTTTTAAAATTTAATAAAAATATGATAATGTGAGAATAATGCCTTCTCTGCTGTAAAAAATAGTTTAACAGAAAGAAGAGGATAATAATGAATCAAAATCAAGAAAAATCTACAGCTTTTCCGGACTCAATTAATAAGGTTAATCCTGTTCCGGATGAAGATGCCTTGTCGATTACCGGATTAATCAAAAAATCCGGAAAAATATCAGGATATCAGCTGTCCGATGGGGAGAAAGTATCCAAGGAACAGGGCGTTCAAATGGCAAAAGATAACCGTATTAAGGGGGTAGGCGTGGCAGTGAAACAAGGTACAGAGTATTTAAGAACGCTGCCGGACGGCGATGAAAACAATAATCTGGGTAACTTGCCTTCCGTATCTCAGTAATAGCAGCAACTGCATGAACAGGTACCAAATCAAAACAACACGGATTAGGGAATATCAACCGTAATCCGTGTTGTTTTTGAAAAGATGTATTTTATGTGTTGATGGTTGTCAGTGTGGTGGTCGGGTAATACCATGCTAAGATTTGTTTATAGGTAGAGCCTTGCGAAGCCATATACTCTGCGCCGACCTGGCTCATGCCAACACCGTGACCATAACCCTTTACAACAAAGGTAAAGACTCCGTTTGCATAGGTAAGGGTAAAGTTGGCTGAGCGAAGTCCCAAAGCCGTGCGCGCATCGTTTCCTGTTATTGAGGCACCGCCGACTTGAATGCTTTTTACAGAGCCGGAGGCGGTACGCTTGATTTCACCGACCCATGTGGCGGCATCGCCGCTAAGATTCGCCTTTGGCTCGGTTTTAAGAACAGCCGCTTTAAATTGATCTGAGGTCATGGTTACAGTCGTTTGATAGCCGCCTGCAAATATATCACCCGGGCTTGCGACTGATACAAGGTATTTTAGTTTGCCACCCCAAATATCTTCGGAAGTTTCGGTGTTACCGGAGGAGATGGCATAATATGTCGCATCGGCCAGGTCGTTGTCACTCTTGATTACCTGCCCGTACACTGCGTTTACCACTGTTGTTAAGTTATTATAGTATGTATCAAAGTTGTTGCCCCAGCGCTCCTGCATCTGCGCTTTTGTAACATATATCTGCCAACCCTGCGTGTCGGCGGAAAAATCCGCTCCGTTCAGCGAGGGCGTGGGATTTTGCTTTTGCTGTTTGCGCAGGCGACTGTAATAGGTGTAGGCCGCCACACCTTGTGCTTTTAGTGCTTCCTGTGGGGCGTCCGGGGACATCTCAGTCGCAATGGCTCCATAAAGAAAGCTGCGGTCGTCCGCCGTTATGGCTTTGTTGCTTTTGGTATCCAGTATTTTAAACTGAGAAGAATTTTGCACTGCGGGTGTGGTACTGCCGACACCGGCACTGCTTGCCTGCTGTCGCTTTGAAGATGTACCGGTCTTGTCCGGAATCTTTGCGCCCAATGACAGAAGCGGCACCAACAACATGATCAGAAACAGCAGGAGGGCCAACATTGCTTTACCTTTCATTTTATACACTCCCTTGCCAGATTTCCATATTACATTTTACATATGAGAGTTAGAAATTATTCATAATTTTATAGATATATTTCTCGTATCCCTAAAAACGACATAAAAATGAAATATTAAACAGTTTTTGCTGCAAAATTAACAACAAAGTTACTCGTGCATTACTTGACTTTACCTATTCTGTGTTATATGATATTAAGAAAGCTTTACAAAGTAACAAATGGCCGCCGGTTCTTCCACGCGGAGCAGAGGCGGTGTTTTTGCGGTATGATTTTAATTTGCGTGGGGAAAATGGTGTGCAAAAATGGCGGAAATTGTTCTTGAGCAAAACAATCCGGGTCTCGAGAGCCTGTGCAATGAATTCAGGGCGAACAACAAAATTCCTCAAGAAAAATTTGAACTGTATCAGGTGAAACGTGGCCTGCGCAATCCGGATGGTACGGGCGTAATGGCAGGGCTTACCATGATTTGTAATGTTCATGGCTACCTGATTGCCGATGGCGAACGCATACCTGATGTGGGTAAGCTGATTTATAGAGGAATTGACATTAACGATATCGTTGATGGATGCATTGCGGAAAACAGATTTGGTTACGAAGAAGTCGCCTGGCTTCTGCTGTTTGGCAAACTGCCGAATGCAGACCAGCTGAAGTCTTTTTGCACGGTACTGAACAGTTACCGTGAGCTCCCTGAATATTTTGCCGAGGATATGATTATTAAGGCGCCTTCAAAAAATATTATGAATAAACTGGCACGTTCCGTGCTGGCATTATATTCTTATGATAGTAATCCGGATGATATTTCACTGGAAAACAATATGCGCCAGGCAATTCAACTGATTGCACAGATGCCCACCATAATGACGTACGCCTACCAGGTGAAGCGCCGCCACTTTGATAAAAAGAGTATGTATTTCCATCCGCTTGACCCGTCTCATTCCACGGCGCAGTCGATTCTGAACGCCATACGGCCTGATCGAGTATTCACTGATGAGGAGGCTAAGCTTCTTGACCTTTGCTTAATTCTCCATGCGGAGCACGGCGGCGGCAACAATTCCACTTTTACGGCACGAGTGCTCTCCTCCACCGGTACGGATATTTATTCCGCTATTTCAGCGGCAATCGGTTCCCTAAAAGGCCCGCGCCATGGCGGTGCCAATCACAGGGTTATGATGATGATGGATGATGTGATGGAAAATGTACATAATTGGGAGGACGAGACGGAATTATCGAACTACCTTGAAAAAATAGTACGCGGTGAGGCGGCGGACCGTTCCGGGCTCATTTACGGCATGGGCCACGCGGTTTACACGCTGTCCGACCCAAGAGCCGTCATCTTAAAGGAAAAAGCACGTAAGATGGCCGGAGAAAGGGACTTGCTCAAAAAATTTGAATTGTTTGAGAGAGTTGAAAAGCTTTCGCCCGACGCATTTGCAAAGGTTAAGGGGGAGTCCAAGGTAATTTCAGCTAATGTTGATTTCTATTCTGGTCTGATTTATGAAATGCTTGGGATACCCAGCGACCTTTTCACGCCCCTTTTTGCTATTTCCAGAATTGCGGGCTGGTGTGCCCACCGCATGGAGGAGATGGAAACCTGCGGCAGAATTATGCGCCCGGCTTACCGTTCCTTAACGAAAAGCAAACCATATGTGCCTATTGATAAAAGAAATGAACAGTAATTTTGGAAGGACTAAATTTTGTCATGAAGATTAAAAATGCATGGATTGTATTCGCAGTTACACTGCTGATCGCTTTGCCGACCAGAATTTATCAGGTTTTGTTTTTGGTGGAGCCGGATACCGGGTTTTACACCGATGGGAATACAACGACCGTAATCATTTCTGCCTGCCTCGCTGTCGGCCTTTTGCTGATGATGGTGATCTGTACCATGGATAAGCAGAAGCGGGCCTACAGCCCAATTCGCAGCATCCCTGCCGCAGTGATCGGAACACTGACCGGTTTGGGTATTATTTTCCAGTATGCAATCAGTCTTTTGGCCGGCGGAGAGAAGCAGAATCAAATCCCATCTGTGATTCTATCCGCTTTCGGAATCTTAGCGGGTGCTGTTTTGATTCTTACTGCGTATAATTTTGCCACAGAACAGAATACGTTTGTTAAATTTCCTCTTTTGTCACTCATTCCTTCTCTGTGGGGTTGTGTCTGCCTCATCACACTTTTTATCACTTATGTGTCGGTGGTCAATATCTCGGAGAATATTTATGATACCTTTACCGTGATTTTTCTGCTTCTCTTTCTGTTTGCACAGGCCAAAATGCTTGCAGGAATTGAAACTGAAAAAAGCACCAAACGGATTTATGTATTTGGTCTGCCGGCTGTTTTAATGGCACTATTGACCGGGATTCCAAGCGCGGTGCTTCTTTTCAGCGGCGCGAGCAGGACAAGTGCGTTTCCGGTTGGACTACATTTGGTAAATATCCTGATGGCATTTTATATCATTGCTTTTCTTGCGGCGGTTTCACATCTTCCGGATATTGCATCAAAGCAGAGTGTGACTGAAACAGCGGGGCAGGAGCTTCATGAGGCCGAAAGCAAAACTACAGTGGATATTGCTGTACAGCCGGACGATGCACCAAGGCAGGAAAGCTGCATTGCGTTTTTGCGCAAAGCATACCTGAGCGAGGAAAAATTTACCGAACGCGGGAAAAGTCCCTTTATACAAAGTGAAAATAAAAATTGTTAGTTAAATTTATGTCAAATCACTTGTAAAATTGCTCGAAATGCTATAAAATATAAGAAGAATCATTAAAATTTCAGGAGGTAAAAATTTTATGTCTATTAAAATTGGCATCAACGGTTTTGGCCGCATTGGTCGTTTGGTATTCCGTGCAGCCGTAGCTCAGCCGGAAACATTTGAAATTGTGGGTATTAACGATCCATTTATCGATGTTGACTACATGGTTTATATGACAAAGTATGATACCATGCATGGTCATTTTAACGGAGACATCAAAGCAGAGGATGGCAAGCTTGTCGTTAACGGCAAGAAGGTCAATGTCTATGCTGAGAAAGATCCTTCCCAGATTCCATGGGGCAAAATTGACGCTGAATATGTAGTAGAGTCCACCGGTGTGTTCTGCACAACCGAAAAAGCTTCCGCTCATATCAACGCCGGCGCAAAAAAAGTTGTTATTTCTGCTCCTGCCAAGGATGACACACCAACATTTGTTTGCGGTGTTAACCTCGAAACCTATACAAAGGACATGAAGGTTGTTTCCAATGCTTCCTGCACAACAAACTGCCTTGCTCCTTTAACAAAGGTTATCAACGACAAGTTTGGTATTGTTGAAGGCCTTATGACAACAGTTCACTCCACAACAGCAACCCAGAAGACGGTTGATGGTCCTTCCAGCAAAGACTGGAGAGGCGGCCGCGCAGCAGCCGGTAACATCATTCCTTCCTCAACAGGCGCTGCAAAAGCTTGCGCACTTGTTATTCCTGCAGTAAAAGGCAAATTAACAGGTATGTCCATGCGTGTTCCTACACTGGATGTTTCTGTTGTTGACTTGACTGTCAGCCTTGCAACTCCTACCAATTACGAAGCAATTTGCGCAGCTGTCAAAGAAGCTTCCGAGAACGAAATGAAGGGTATCCTTGGTTACACTGAGGACGCAGTTGTTTCTTCTGACTTCCTTGGCGATCCCCGCACTTCTATCTTTGATAAAAATGCCGGTATCATGCTGAACGACCATTTCGTAAAGCTTGTTTCCTGGTATGACAATGAGTGGGGCTATTCCAACAAAGTGCTTGAATTAATTAAGCACATGAACATTGTAGACCATAAATAAGTTTGCTGAATAGCTTGTATTATGAAAACTGTTTTCATCAGTGAGTATTAAATTTGCTATCACAATATAAAATTTACACCCTTTATTAAAGTATTGTTTCTTTAATAAAGGGTGTTTTTATATAGCTAAAATTTTTTAGGATAAAATTAAATTGTTCTTCAAATATTTTTAATATTTTTAATAATGTTAAATACGGAGATGGATCATTTCGATCCATCTCCGTAATAATTTATTACATTCGTGAAGTAAACTGATAAATCATCAGGTTCTCCTGACAAAAGGTCTGCTTGAAGCTCTTCAGGTGTTTTTCCTTGTTGAGTAATCATGTCTTGATATTCCTCAACATTTTCGGCCGGCTGTTTATTTACCTTGCGCGCATCATTAGACATTAAAAAATCTCCTCTTTCTTTGATGAATTTAGTATACGACATTCACTTTTACACAAAATTTTATGAAGTACCAATGAATCTATAATTTTTCTACATTGATAGCTGAAAAGCCTTTTTGATCCTGAATAATATCAAAGCTTACTTCTTCCCCTTCATGAATATCCTTGTCATTGCCTTTTTCTTTCACTTGTGAATGGTGCAGAAAGACGTCGCTGCCATTATTGGCAGAAATAAATCCATATCCTCTTTCATTGTCAAACCATTTCACAACGCCCGTATAGGTAGCCATATTCTATACTCTCCTATTATTCTTAAGCTTATGGAAAGGATGCATGAATAGTATTCGTCTTATTTTTTGAAAAATTACTCAATGACAAAGGAAATATATAATAAAAATATGACGCACGACAGTAATTCAAACATCTTGATGCAAACAAACACCTTTGTATCCGATTTATATATAAAGCAAATAGGAATGACCGCCAAACATGTAGATTCGTCTTTCCTCTGATTTTATTGTTTACTGACAAATCGCTATTTCCTATATTCGTGATAAAAACCTTGCACTTCTAAATAATCCATATCATTATTCTTTACATTTAAACCCTTTTTTGTTTCCTTCCTGTATCCGCAAAAATCGACATCAAAACCGTGTTATACTATTGACGTTAGTTAGTTTGTTACAGTAAAAAAAGTGCCATTTTTGTAACAAACTAACTAAAAATCATAAGATGACAAGATAAATATTACAAATATATTACTAAAAGCTTGCTATTTTAACAATTTGTGATATTATAAATCTAAAGAAACTTAAGGAGCGATTAAAACCAAAAGGGAGTTGTTTAAAATGCAAAAGAATAGTGCATCAAATAACGGAAACCTGCCGCTTTATTTGTTCCATCAGGGAACCAACGTAAAAGCATATGACTTTATGGGGGTACATAAAGCTGTAGTGGATGGGAAAGAGTGTATGGTCTGCCGCGTGTGGGCGCCAAATGCCAAGGCGGTTTCCATTGCCGGTGATTTTAACGAGTGGAAGCCAGATGAAAATGTGCTCGAAAAAATCAGCGACGGTGTTTGGGAGTGCTACCTGCCGTTCGTTATTCAGCAGTACCAGACCTATAAGTTTTGTGTGGAAAGCGCCGACGGCAGACAAACCTTTAAAAGCGATCCTTACGCGTACCACTTTGAGACCCGCCCCGGCAATGCCTCAAAATACTATGATATTGAGGGCTACAACTGGAGCGATACTTCATGGATGAAGCATAAAGCGGCGAAAAAGCATTACAGTCAGCCGATTAATATTTACGAGCTGCATGTGGGCTCATGGCGCAGATATGAGGACGGAAATGCTTTTTCTTATGATAAGCTTGCCGATGAACTGATACCATATGTTAAAAGCATGGGCTACACGCACATTGAACTGATGCCGATCACAGAGTATCCCTATGATGGTTCGTGGGGATATCAGGTTACCGGATATTTTGCGCCAAGTTCCCGGTTTGGTGAGCCAAAAGAATTTATGAGTTTTATTAATAAATGTCATAAGGCCGGTATCGGCGTTATTATGGACTGGGTTCCGGCACACTTCCCAAAGGACGAATGCGGCCTTGCCAAATTCGACGGTACGCCATGCTACGAATACGGTGACCCGCGCAAAGGCGAGCACAAGGAATGGGGAACGCTGGTATTTGATTACGGCCGTAATGAAGTGATCAGCTTTCTGATTTCAAGCGCGGTGTTCTGGCTTGAAAAATACCATATTGACGGAATTCGTGCTGACGCGGTTGCGTCCATGCTGTACCTTGACTATAGCCGCAAGGACGGCGAGTGGATACCCAATAAAAACGGCGGAAAAGAAAACTTAGAGGCTGTCGCGTTTCTGCAAAAGCTGAATGAATCTGTTTTTGAGCTTTTTCCGGACGTGATGATGATTGCCGAAGAATCAACCTCGTGGCCGATGGTTTCCAAGCCCACTTTCTGCGGTGGTTTGGGATTCAATTATAAATGGAACATGGGCTGGATGAACGATATGCTGCATTATATGTCACTTGAGCCGGTTTATCGTAAGTTTAATCATGACAATATTACCTTTTCCTTCGTTTACGCGTTTTCCGAAAATTTTATTCTGCCGATTTCACACGATGAGGTGGTGCACGGCAAGGGCTCATTGATCAATAAAATGCCGGGGGACGAAGCGCAAAAGTTTGCGGGCGTTAGGGCTTTTATGTGTTATATGATGGCTCACCCGGGCAAAAAATTGATTTTTATGGGCACGGAATTCGGGCAGCGCATCGAATGGAACTATGAGCAGGAGCTTGATTGGCCTCTGCTCGATAAACCGCAGCATCAGATGCTGCATCAGTTTTTCAAGGACTTGAACCACTTCTATCTCGACACGCCGTCTCTTTGGGAGATCGACTTTTCATGGGAGGGATTTTCGTGGATATCCAATGATGATTACACTCAGAGCGTAATCGCTTTCCGCCGGATTGACAAAGCCGGCAATGAAGTGATCATTGTCTGCAATTTTCTGCAGGCGGAGCGAGATAATTACGCGATTGGAGTACCGTTTGAGGGAACCTATGCCGAGATATTCTCTTCTGACAGCGCTGTATACGGCGGAGGCGGAATTACCAACGGCAGCGATATCCATTCTGCTAAGAAGCCGATGCACGGCTGCGAACAATCCATTCATTTGACTTTGCCGCCGATGTCGGTGATTTTCCTCAAATGCCGCCGTAAAACGAAAAAGGCTGTCAAGCCGGATGTTCCGGTAACGCAAGTAAAGATAGTTAAAAAACCTGCGAAAAACATAAAAATAATTCACTGAGGAGGGAATTAAAATGTTGCCAAAACAAGAGGTAGTTGCGATGCTGCTCGCTGGTGGTCAAGGCAGCAGACTGGGCGTACTGACAAAGACCCTTGCAAAACCAGCTGTGCCATTCGGGGGGAAGTACCGAATTATTGATTTTCCGCTTTCCAATTGCGTGAATTCCGGGATTGAAACGGTCGGTGTGCTAACACAATATCAGCCGCTTGTGCTGAATGAGTATATTGGCAGCGGCCAGCCATGGGATTTGGACAGTATGAATGCCGGTGTTCGTGTGCTTCCTCCGTACCAGCGCAGCCGCAAGTCGGACTGGTACAAGGGAACGGCAAATGCAATTTATCAGAATATTCAATATATTGAAAGATATAATCCGGAATATGTCGTCGTCCTTTCCGGCGACCATATTTACAAGATGGATTATTCCAAAATGATTGCTTATCACAAGGAAAAAGAAGCGGACTGCACGATTGCCGAAATCGAGGTATCCTTGGAAGAAGCTTCCCGCTTCGGTATCCTCAACACCAATGAAGACGGTTCAATTTATCAGTTTGACGAGAAACCGAAAGTTCCCAAGAGCAATAAGGCCTCCATGGGTATTTACGTTTTTACGTGGAGCAAATTACGCAAGTACCTTGAAGCGGACGAAGCCAACCCAAAATCCTCCAATGATTTTGGCAAAGATGTTCTTCCGGCGATGCTCAACGCGGGAGAACGCATGGTCGCTTATCCGTTTGATGGATACTGGAAAGATGTTGGCACGGTAGACAGTCTTTGGGAATCCAACATGGATTTACTGAATCCGAATATTCCGCTTGACTTAAGCGAGGACAGCTGGAAAATATATTCCCGCAATCCCGTTATGCCCCCGCATTACATTGCAAATGGCGCAAAGGTACAAAATTCACTTGTAGCCGAGGGCTGCAACGTCTACGGAGAAATTGATTTTGCCGTACTGTTCTCGGGCGTTTACATTGCCCCGGGCGCGGTAGTAAAGGATTCCATTATCATGCCGGGTACCCGTGTGGAAGAAAACGCGATCGTGCAGTATGCCATCATCTCCGAAAACGCGGTCATCGGTAAAGGTGCGGTTGTCGGTGCACGTCCAGAGGACATTGAAAATAAGGATGAATGGGGAATTGCTGTTGTCGGTGACGGCTGCATCATCGCCCCGGGCACATCAGTACCGCCAAAAGCAATGATAGATGCTGAAACACTGGCAGAGGAGGCGGCGAAATAATGCGCGGAAATAATGTACTTGGATTAATTTTTTCAAATATTCATGAAGAGCAGGTTCGTGAATTAACGGAAAGACGCACCATGGGTTCGGTGCCTTTCGGCGGCAGATACCGCTTAATTGATTTTTCAATTTCCAATATGGTGAATTCAGGAATTAACAAGGTCGGGGTCATTACCAAAGGTAACTACCAGTCCCTGATGGATCACCTGGGTTCCGGAAAAGCGTGGGATTTGTCCCGCAAGCGCGAAGGGCTGTATATTCTTCCTCCTTTTGGCAATGAGTGTAGCCTGTCCAACAGCCGGATTGAGTCGCTTTCTTCTATCAATGTTTTTCTATCCAATTCGAGGGAAGAATTTGTTCTGCTGACGGACTGCGATGTTGTGTGCAACATCGACTTTACGGAGGTTGTGTCCTCCCATATTAAAAACAACGCGGATATGACCGTGATTTACCGTTACGGCAAACTGCCCGAAAAGATGCATGACGCGTCGGTTTACACGATTGATCCCGACAGCCGTGTACGCGATATGCTTATTAGCCCGAACACCGACGGTGAGTGCAACTATGGACTTGGGGGAATGCTGCTCATTAAACGGGAATTGTTAATTAAGATCGTCGCAGACTGTGTAAGCAGGAATCTTTACAACTTTAAGCGTGATTTTTTACAAAGAAGTCTAAAAAATTATCGAATCTACGCATATGAGTTTAAAGGATTTACACAGATGGTTTGTTCCATGAATTCGTATTTTGACGCAAATATGGTACTTATGCTTCCTACGGTCAGGGCACAGCTTTTCAATTCCGACAGGCCGATTTATACCAAAGTACGTGACGATATGCCCGCGCTCTACGGGCTCGGTTCAAGTGTGAGCAATTCCATTATTGCAGATGGATGTGTGATTGAAGGCACAGTCGAAAACTGCGTTTTGTTCCGTGGCGTTCATGTTGGAAAAAATGCGAAAATCCAAAATTGCGTTGTAATGCAGGACAGTTCCGTGGGGACAAACTGCAAGCTGAATTATGTTGTAATTGATAAAGATGTTGTCATTAAAAACGACCGTTCGCTGCTTGGGTTCCAGTCCTATCCGGTGTTTATCAGCAAGGGCAGCGTTGTATAAAAATTTAATCTAAAAATGATCATTTCAGCTAAGGGGGTTACAAGAATGAAAGTACTCTATTGCACCAGTGAAGCAAGGCCTTTTGCCGCTACCGGCGGGTTGGGGGACGTGGCAGGTTCACTGCCGCAGGCGCTCAGGTTAAGATTAATCGGCTGCCGCGTGGTGATGCCGCTGTACGAAGATATCCCGCAGGAGCTGCGTGACAACATGAAGTTTATCACCAGCCTTTCCGTTCCGGTCGCATGGCGCCGCCAATATTGCGGCGTGTTCGAAGCAAGGTCCGGCGGCGTAATCTACTATCTGATTGACAATCAATATTACTTTAAGCGCCATGGTCTCTACGGCCATTATGATGACGCTGAGCGCTTTGCGTTTTTGTCCCGTGCAGCTCTTGAAATGCTGCCGTATATTGACTTTAAACCGGATGTGATTCACTGCAATGACTGGCAGACAGCATTGATACCCATCTATTTCAGCATTTTTTATGCAAATAATGATTGGTATCAAGGAATTAAAACGGTCTTAACGATTCATAATATTCAGTATCAGGGTAAATACGGTAAAGAACTTGTCGAAGATGTGCTTGGGATTCCGCAGTCCGATATGCCGATCTTAGAATATGACGACTGTATCAACCTGTTAAAGGGAGGAATTGAGTGCGCGAACCGCGTTACGACGGTCAGCCCAACCTACGCGAAGGAAATTCTTGACCCTTGGTTTTCCCATGATCTTGACGCTATTCTGAAGGAGCGGGAGTGGAAGCTCTCGGGTATTTTAAACGGAATCGACACCGTCAGTTACGACCCTGCAAATGACAGTGAAATTTTTGCCCCGTATTCAGCGGAGGATATGTCCGGCAAGGCGAAAAATAAACAGGGTCTGCAGGAGAGGCTGAACCTTGCTCAGGACCCGGCTGTGCCGCTGATTGGCATGGTTACCAGAATGGTGTCGCACAAAGGGCTTGACTTGGTCAAGGAAACGCTTGATCAGTTGATGCAGGAAACGAACGTACAGTTTGTCATTCTCGGCTCCGGCGATTGGGAGTACGAAAATTTCTTTAAGGATATGCAGAATAAATACCCCGGCCGCCTTTGTGCATGCTTCGGCTTTATACCGGAGCTTTCACGCAAGATTTACGCCGGTACCGATCTTCTGCTGATGCCGAGCAAGAGCGAGCCGTGCGGGCTTGCGCAAATGATTGCCCTGCGTTACGGCTCCATTCCGATTATCCGTGAAACAGGCGGGTTAAAGGACTCAATTCAGGACAGCGGTGACGGGGAGGGCAACGGCTTTACTTTTCAAACCTATAACGGCGGCGATATGCTTAATGCCATTCACCGTGCGCTGGAGGGCTACTCCAAGCCGGAAGGGTGGAAAGTTTTGGTTGAACGCGCTATGAACTGTGATTTCAGCTGGGGACGTTCCGCAAATGAGTATATTCGCCTCTACCGCGAACTGGTGAAAGAAAACAAATCATAATGTTTCAGCCTGCCGCTTACCGCGGCAGGTTGTTCGGGTTTATGAGGACACAAAATGAGAAAAAAAAGACGTTTGAAAAATACCACTCCATTGTTAGTTGCGGGGAGCATTGTGTTTGTCCTTGCGGCTATATTTGGCGTTTATAAAATAGCGGATGCTGCGTTGGACAGGGTTTTGCCCTCGCCCAATTCCTTGGTGAGTAGCGCGGACCCCGCAGATAGCAGCAAGGCGGTTACTTCAAGCCAGTCCGTACTCGTTCCTGAAAGCGAAATACTCAGCAGCGCCGCGCAAAGCGCTGCAAGTTCCTCGAATAATGCTGAATTGCCCGTCATTACCGGTATTTTCGCGAGATATAACACCTCCGCCCAGCACAAGCTGTCGGCTATGACCTTAAAAGAAAAAGTAGGACAGGTGTTTGTTTTTCGCTGTCCTGAATCGGGTGCAGTCAAAACGACCGAAGAGTACCAGCCGGGCGGGTACTGCCTGATGGCTGCAAACTTTCAGAATAAGACTATTGCGCAGGTACAGAGTATGCTGAAATCCTATCAGAGCGCAAGCAAAACACACATGATTCTTTGCTGTGACGAGGAAGGCGGTACGGTAGTCCGTATCAGTAAATACTCCGCACTTGCCGCGAGTGCATTCAAGTCGCCGCAGCAGGTATTCAAGCGTTCGGGATTGGATGGAATTTACAACGATACCGTGAAAAAAGCGCAGCTCTTAAAAAAACTCGGGCTAAATCTGAATTTAGCGCCGGTCTGTGACGTATCCACCAATTCTTCCGACTTTATTTACGACCGTTCATTTGGAAAAAATGCCGCACAAACCTCGAAATTTGTCACAACATCGGTCAACGCATACAACAGCCAGAACCTTTCGTGCACGCTGAAACATTTTCCGGGGTATGGCAATAACAAGGATACACACACGGGGATTGCCTATGACAAGCGCAGTTACAGCACTTTTACAAGCTCAGACTTTCTTCCGTTTACAGCGGGAATCAATGCCGGAGCGCAGTGCGTTCTGGTTTCACACAACATTGTAAACAGCATGGACGCGAAGAATCCGGCTTCGCTTTCTCCAAAAGTACACAGTATTTTGCGCAAGGAACTTGGCTTTACAGGCGTTATCATGACGGACGATTTGTCCATGGACGCCATACCGGACTTCACAGGCGGCAAAAACCCGTCTGTGGCAGCCTTCAACGCCGGAAACGATATCCTTTTGTCCTCCAACATGGCTGAAGATTTTAACGCACTGTATGCCGCCGTACAGAACGGCAGCGTCACGCAGCAACGGCTCGATGAAAGTGTTCTGCGTATCCTTGCGTGGAAATATAAAATGGGAATTATCTGATACAATTAAGAAAGAATAATAATGTTAATGGAAGACAAATGAATTGATGAAACACGATCAATATAGAATAAGGAGGAAACAATGAATTTCAATTTAACACAGGAACAAAAGACTATTTTGCATGATATGCGGCAAGCGGAGCGCTTCCCGATTGTACGGCTTGAGGTGCACAGTTCCCGCGAGGAGGAGCTTGTCAATACCGCACTCAATTATGTTTGGATTACCGATGAGAATGATTCAATGGAATTGGTAAAGGCACGTGGGGCCGCACTGCAAAGTTTAATGGAGCAGGGACTTGTTTTTATCGACTACACCATTCGGGTTTGGGTGACCGGTGACTATGATGTTTACTATAAGAGTAAAATTTATGAGTTTCTCTGTCATACAGTGATGGAAAATTCAAAACAGCCGAATACGCTTTTCGACTTACCTTATCTGAGAAAAGGCTATGCGGAGCTGACACGCAAGGGCGAAACAGTCGCGGCACAGCTGTAATACAGACAAAGACAACAAACAACCGGCTCGCCGAAATTCGGCGGGCCGGTTGCATTTTATGCGTATTATGATATAATTTATTTACTTTGCTTATTCACTTTCATAAGCGCTTCAGAGTTCTGAATCAAATTAAACAGTGAACTGGAAAACAGCGGATACTCAGCAGAAATTTTTTCCGGTGAAAGAGTAGGCATTTTCTCTTTCTCCAAGCCTTCCATTTCCTCAACATCGTCGCCACTTGCGACGCATGCGGCATTTGCAAGCGCAATTTCCTGTGCGGCACTGGAACGGCCGTCGCTCAATTTGAGCGGAACCGAAAAAAGCCCCTGTGGGTTTTTGGAATTAGCGGAGTAGAGTAAGCGAAAACTTTTATAAATGGAAATGTTCAGGTACGAAGATATTTCGGTGGTCAGCGCTTTGCTTCCGCACTGCTGTAGAATGTTGTAAATAATATTCAGTGAGTTGGCAATCAGCTTTTTATTTAGCACAGGCAGCAAACTGCCCTTTAAAATATTTTCTTTTCCCATTGAATCCGGTTCAGGGATATCATCAACCGTAATGGTTGCACCGCTGCGATGGGGGGTTCTTCCAAGAAGATAATCACAGGAGACATCGTAAAATTCGGCTGCTTTTACCACGAAATCAAGGCCGCATTCTCGGATTCCCTTTTCGTAATGTGAAAGTAACGCTTGAGAAACATCAAGTTCCTCTGCTGCTTTTTTTTGACTTAATCCGCGTTCTTTACGCAGCAAAGTAATAATTCTTGAAAAACTATTATTCATTTGAAATATCCCCTGTCGAATAATGAAAAATTAACATCTTGTAAAGTATATAACAAATATAACGCTTTGTAAAGCCGCTATATATCGTGCTAATCCAATGGAGTTCTACATATATCCATGATTTTCGCCTTTTTTGCGGTGCACAGGCAGAACATTATGACAAAGGAGCAATATTATGAAGTCATATACCATTCATTTAATTCGCCATGGTATCACCGAGGGAAATCTGCTCGGCCAGTATGTGGGTCGAACCGATCTGCCTCTTGCGAAGGAGGGCGTCGCAAACTTGGAGGAGCTGAAACACAGCAGCCCGTACCCGACGGCGCAGGTTTACTATTGCAGCCCGCTCAAGCGCTGTGTTCAGACCCTGCGTATCCTGTATCCCGAAGCACAGCCGATTGTGGTTGAAGATTTACGCGAGTGTGACTTTGGCGACTGGGAGTGTAAAACTGCAAAAGAGCTGGCCGATTCAGATGAAAACTTTGCCGAGTGGATGGAGATCAACCGCGTGGTCACCCCTCCCAACGGTGAGAGCGGAGGCGTTTTTATGCAGCGTGTCTGTGCCGCTTTTGAAAAGATTGTGGAAGGCATGATGCGTTCCGGTACAAGCAGTGCTGTTATTGTTGCCCACGGCGGAACAATTATGTCCATTCTTTCGGCTTACGGCTTGCCGCGTGCCAATTTTTATGACTGGATGACGGAAAACGGCTGCGGCTATTCGCTGCGTATTACACCGGGTCTGTGGATGCGTTCCATGGTTGCCGAGGTTTATGCGACGATTCCGAAAAAGCCGGTGGAGGAAGAGGACGACCAGAAGCTCGTCATCAACCTTGCACGTGAGGCAGCGAACAGGGCATTTGGAAAAAAAGAAGAAGAATAAAAGATTATCCTTGACAAAGCATGTGACATAAAATATAATAATAGATAATTTAATAAACCCTAAAGGCAATGAAGGGAACAAGACATTCGTGAAGACATTGCAGAGAACCGGCGGTTGGTGCGAGCCGGTGTTTGAACGTTTGTGTATAGCTCATCCCGGAGCCGCCGTCTTCGATGTGAAAACGTAGAAGCGGACGCAGCGGCAGCGTTAAACGCCAGGGCCTTGATTGAGGCCGTAAAGGGCTACCGCGAAGCGGAGCCGAATTTTGGGTGGTACCGCGAATTTGTTGATTCGTCCCGAACACAGTGAAAACTGTGTTCGGGACTTTTTTTATTTTAGTTGATTTTTTGATGAGTAAAGGAGTGTTCGATGATGTATACAGGAAGCAAAAAGTATATCCCGTTTCAGCCCATCAGTTTACCGGATCGCCGGTGGCCTGATCAAGTAATTACAGAAGCCCCGATTTGGTGCAGCGTGGATTTGCGCGACGGAAATCAGGCACTGATTGATCCGATGAACCTTGAGGAAAAGCTTTTGTTTTTTCAGACGCTTGTGGATATCGGCTTTAAAGAAATTGAAGTTGGATTCCCGTCTGCGTCGGAAACGGAATATGAAATTTTACGCACGCTGATCGAGCGCGACTTAATTCCCGAAGACGTTACCATTCAGGTGCTTGTTCAAGCAAGGCCGCACCTGATTATAAAGACATTTGAAGCTATTCAGGGCGCTAAAAATGTGATTGTCCATTTTTATAATTCGACTTCCACCTTACAGCGCAAGGTCGTTTTTATGACCGATATGCAGGGCGTTATTGACATTGCCGTCGAAGGGGCTAAGCTGATTAAAGAGCTGACTGATGAGCAGGTAAAAGAGACAGCGGTCAATATCCGCTATGAATATTCGCCGGAAAGCTTTTCCGGTACTGAAATTGATAATTCTATTGAGATTTGTGAAAAGGTGATGGAAGTACTCGGCTCGACTCCGGAGCATCCATTAATTTTGAATCTTCCCAATACAGTCGAAGGCAGCACGCCAAACTGCTATGCTGACCAAATCGAGTATTTTTGCCGCCATTTCAAAAACCGCGAGAGCGCCATTATCAGCCTGCATCCCCACAACGACCGCGGTACAGCAACGGCTGCGACTGAGCTTGGGCTGATGGCGGGCGCCGAGAGGGTAGAGGGTACGCTGTTTGGCAACGGGGAGCGCACCGGGAACGCGGATATTATGGTGGTCGCTATGAATATGTACTCGCAAGGCGTTGACCCAGGACTCGACTTCACGAAAATCCGCGAAATCCGGGAAGTTTACGAAAAATGCACCAAAATGAAGGTGCATGACCGTCATCCTTACGCAGGTGATCTCGTGTTCACCGCGTTTTCCGGTTCGCATCAGGACGCAATTAAAAAGGGCGTGGATTATATGTCGCACAGCGGTACCCCATACTGGGAGGTGCCGTATCTTCCGATTAACCCGGCTGATGTCGGACGTGAGTACGAGCCGATTATCCGTATCAACAGCCAGTCCGGCAAGGGCGGCGCGGCATTTATTATGCAGCAAAGCTTTGGTTACGAGCTGCCGAAGTTAATGCATACCGAATTCGGAGCAATGGTGAAGGCTGCCTGTGACGAAGCGGGACGCGAACTGCAGCCGAACGAAATATTTGATATTTTTCATCGGGAATATCTTGAAATCAATTATCCCTATAACTTAAAGCAATATAAACTGTACGAGGATAATGACACAAGCGGCGACACACAAGTGCATTTTGAGGGGATTCTTCGCTTTGAACATGAAGATCATCCCATCAGCGATAGTGGTAACGGCCCGATCAGCGCATTTTTCCGTGCAATTAAAAGCATCGGTATTACCGATTATCAGTTTGTTTCGTATCGGGAGCACGCCGTTTCCGAAGGAGCGGATTCCAAGGCGGTTTCCTACATTCAGCTGACCGCGCCGAATGGAAAACCTGTTTTTGGCGTCGGCATAGACAATAACATCAGCTTGGCTTCTATCAAGGGAATTATCTGCGCAATCAACCGGGGGCAAAGTTCCGGCAATCAATCATAATGAATAGGAGAGACCGCTATGAAAAATTATAAAATTGTTTTATTAAAGGGCGACGGCATCGGACCGGAAATCGTGACTCAGGCTGTTAAGGTACTGAATCGTGCCGCCGATAAATTCGGATTTCAAGTTGCTTATGACGAGGCATTTTTAGGGGGCAGCGCAATTGATGCGACCGGTGTGCCGCTCCCGCAGGAAACCATCGACAAATGCAAGGCGGCGGACTCCACCCTGTTAGGCGCGGTCGGCGGGCCAAAATGGGATCAGCGACCCGGAGACTCCAGGCCGGAGGCAGGTCTTCTGGGAATCCGCGGCGCACTCGGGCTTTTTGCCAACCTGCGCCCGGCGGTTATCTTTGAACAGCTGCGTGAAGCGTCTCCGCTGAAGGCTGAAATTATCGGGGATAATCTTGACATTATGGTTGTACGCGAATTGACGGGCGGAATTTATTTTGGCGAGCGCGGTCATAAGACCGTCAACGGGTTTGACGCGGCTTATGATACGGAAATGTATTCCGTACCGGAGATTGAACGGATTGCGCGTGTCGGATTCGACATGGCGGAAAAACGCGGCGGAAAGCTTTGCAGCGTTGACAAGGCAAATGTTTTGGAATCCTCCCGTTTATGGCGCGCAACAGTTGCGAGAATCGGGAAAGAGGAGTATCCTAATATTGAATTGACTAATTTGTATGTCGATAACTGTGCGATGCAGCTTGTCCGCAACCCCAAACAGTTTGACGTCATTGTTACTTCCAATATTTTCGGCGATATTCTTTCGGACGAAGCATCCATGATCAGCGGCTCCATCGGGATGCTGCCTTCGGCAAGCCTTGGTACAGGCAAAGCCGGCCTGTACGAACCGGTTCACGGCTCCGCACCGGATATTGCCGGAACCGGAATGGCAAACCCGCTTGCTACCATTCTTTCCGCTGCAATGATGCTTCGGTATTCGCTTGACCAGCCGGAAGCCGCAAAGGCGATTGAAGATGCAGTTGCAGATGTACTGACAACAGCGCGCACAGTTGACATTTATACCGACGGAATGCGGAAGGTTACCTGTGAGGAAATGGGCGACCTTGTGTGCGAATTACTGTAAATATTGTATTTATTCATATAAATGTTATGGTACTTCATCTTCAGCGCATATGGAAACCCTCGCCTTAGCGGAGCGTAAGAGGCGGCTTCGCCGCCTCCCCTCTCCCGGAAGGCGCGCGGGAGTGCCCAATAACATTAAAAAAGCAGTATTTATTTATATTTTGAGCTGAATATACAAATTGTATTGAATTTGGGAGCGAAAAATGCAGGAAAATCAAGCTTTAACATTTAAAAAGGGATTAAAGGATGGATTGCCGATTTGCCTCGGGTATATCAGCGTTTCGTTCGCATTTGGAATGATGGCGACACAGGGCGGGCTGCCGGTTTGGGTAGCGCTCCTCATTTCCATGAGCAACTTGACCAGCGCGGGGCAGTTCGCGGGTACGAGCTTAATTCTATCGGGTGGCTTGTATATCGAAATAGCCGTTACCACATTCGTCATTAATATCCGGTATATGCTGATGTCGCTCTCGCTCTCCCAAAAAATTGATGAAGCCATGACCACGCTGCAGCGGTGGGTGCTTTCGTTCGGCGTCACAGATGAAATTTTTGCCGTTGCCATGCAGCAGCATGGAAGTATCAATGCACACTATTTCTCCGGGTTGATTGCCATGCCCTATTTAGGCTGGACGGTCGGAACTTTGCTTGGCGGCACCGCAACAAACCTGCTGCCGGTGGGGGTGCGCACCGCGCTTGGCATCGCAATTTACGGGATGTTCATTGCGATTATCATTCCACCTGCAAAAGAATCGCTTCCGGTCGCGAAAGTCATTCTCATCGCGGTTGTGCTGAGTTGTATTTTTAAATTGACTCCGGGACTCAACCTGCTTTCGAGTGGCTGGGTGATTATCATCTGCGCGGTAATCGCGTCGGCTTACGCAGCACTGCGGTATCCGGTTGACGACGCGGAGGTGCAGACATGAATTATCAGCGGATTTTAATCTGCATACTGATTATGGCGCTCGTCACCTATATTGTCAGGATGCTGCCGCTTGCAATCTTTAAAAAAAAGATTAATAACCGTTTTATAAAATCATTTTTAGCGTATGTGCCCTATGCAGTGCTCGCGGCAATGACTTTTCCGGAAATCCTGTATTCCACCGCAAATTTATATTCTGCGTGTTTCGGTTTACTCACGGCGCTTCTGCTTGCTTATAAGAATAAGGGGCTTTTGACCGTTGCGCTCGGTTCGACTGCCGCCGTATTTGTTGCCGAACAGCTGATTCATTTATTAGCTTAATAAAGTTAAGAAATCATGGAATGAATATTGGGTGGAAAGCTAATTTGCCTTACACTCAGTCGTTTATAAAGGGAAAAAGCTCCAATTTTTTCGCTCATCCGACAAGTATATTTGCTTTACGGAACTTACTGATACTACTCTCCAGTAAAAATATATAATTAAATTGGAGAACGCCCGGCTATGCCGTGTCATAACAATAAAGATGCCGCTGTGCTTACAGCGGCATCTTTATTGTTTAATATCCAAATGTACCGTTCAACGATTCGTCCTTCTCAATCCATTCGGAAACATCAATGGAAGTGGAAGTGGTTTTGGTGGCGCGTGCAACCACGCGCGTAATACCTGCGTTAATAATCAGCCTTTTACACATGGAGCAGGGGGAAGCATTTTCGACGTATTCACCGGTCTTTGCGTCTCTGCCGACAAGGTACAGCGTGCTGCCGATCATGTCGCGCCGGGAAGCGCTGATGATTGCGTTTGCTTCGGCGTGAACGGAGCGGCACAGTTCGTAGCGCTCACCGCGCGGCACCCCGAGTGTTTCACGTACGCAGATGCCCGTATCCATGCAGTTGCTGCGGCCGCGCGGCGCACCTGTATAACCGGAAGAAACGATTTCATCATTTTGCACGATGATTGCGCCAAAATTCCGCCGCAGGCAGGTACCGCGTTCCAGCACGGTTTCCGCTATATCGAGGTAATAATTTTTTTTATCGGTACGAATCATTTGAATGCCTCCCAATTCTTGTTTATTGATTCTATCATATTGTATTTTCGACGGATAATCAATGGAAATGTGTTAATATGTATGATATAATTAATCATTAACAGCCATTATCTGTTTTGGCACTTTGCTGTTATACTAAAATCCATTAAAAAGGTTGATCAACCTTTTTATAGCGCGAAGCGCGTTGGATTTTGCATGAGACGTGTTTTGCGCTTATTGGCGCAAAATAAAGCTCGGCGCAGCCGGGCGCTCTTCAATTTAAAATGTCAACTTTTTAATTGAAGATTAGTATTACAACGAAATGTGCCGTCCTATCAGCAAACAGACTAAATCGAAAAGATGCGGAGATACAGAATGAATTTATCGGATATTACGACCATAAAAAGTGTGCTTTCCCGTCACGGGTTTAATTTTTCAAAGTCACTCGGCCAGAATTTTTTAATTAACCCGGAGGTTTGTCCCCAAATGGCCGACGAGTGCGGAGCGGGGGAGGGAGTCGGCGTTTTAGAGATAGGCCCGGGCGTGGGCGTGCTGACTGTGGAACTTGCCAAACGCGCCGACAAGGTCGTTTCGGTGGAACTTGACAAACGCTTGCTGCCGGTTTTAGGCGAAACCCTTGCCGGCCTTGACAATGTTAAAATTATTCAGGATGATATTTTAAAAACGGATATACAAAAATTGATATCCGAAGAGTTTGCGGGTATGGATGTGGTTGTGTGCGCTAACCTTCCGTATTATATCACCTCACCTGTGATTATGCGGTTTTTGGAGGAACGCCTGCCGGTTCGCACCATAACGGTCATGGTACAGAAAGAAGCGGCGGAACGTCTTTGCGCTGCACCGGGCTGCCGCGCATGCGGTGCTGTCAGTGCGGCCGTGCAGTATTTTTCCGAACCTGAAATCCTTTTTCAGGTGCCGCGCACAAGCTTTTTCCCGCAGCCGAATGTAGATTCAGCAGTCATCCAACTGGCTGTACGCAAAGAACCGGCAATACAAATTCAGAGTGAAAAAAACTTTTTCAAAATGGTAAAGGCAGCATTCGGACAGCGCCGAAAAACAGTGTTGAATTCAACAGCGGCCGGGCTTTCGCTTGGCAAAGAGCAAGTCGCCGCCGCGCTTGAACGAGCCGGGATTGTACCCAATTCACGTGCGGAACAGCTTACAATGGAGCAGCTTGCAACGCTGTCGAACGAACTGTTTATCGACGAATAAATTTCATCCAATATAACAATAAGATAGGGGGATTTTTCATGAGTGACGGAAAACTTGCAGTTTCCTTTTTCGAGATTGGCATGGTGCTGACTCTTGTTTCCATGGTGTTGGGGCCGTTCGAGGTTACAAGCTGGGCGATTGCGGCCGCGGCAGTTGCCTGCTTTGTGGCGCTTGCGGGAATGTATTTGGCGTTCAGCAGCTGGAATGAGCCTGACGAGCCTGAAATATCCGAAGATGCTGAAAAACCTCAGGATCCGGAAACCATCGAAAAATAATTCCTGATAGAATCGCCTGTTATATTGAGGAGATAGTTTATGAAAAAAAATCTAAAAAAATATTCAATAATGATTTTCTCAATAGCATTTTTTATTATTTTTGCATTACTGATTAATAACCGTTTCTCTTTTGGAGTATGGAATCCATTTAGCTTACCGGATAGATTAGAATGTTATAATAGACGTTATTACATATCAACTTCTTTACCCAAAATATTGAATGAAAAAGAAAAGCCTGTATATACAGTTAGTTCTTATGATAATAAAACAGGTAAAGATTTGTACACCCAAGACCCTAAGGGTGAGTCAGTGCCAGTTATAATTTATCTAAAGTTAAGTGATGGTAAATATCAATTATATGTTTTGTCCGGAGGATCATAAAATATTAAGATCACAATATTCTTACCATAATCTAAATTAAAAAGAACCGGCTTAGAACTAAAAATTCTAAGCCGGTTTTTCATGTTAATAGACGATCGCACCGTATTTTGCTGCGAGCGGTTCAATCAGTTCTGTTTCAATCTGACAGTCGGAATCCACAATCAGCCTGCCTTGAAAATAACGAAGCGCGGCGTCAAGCACCGTTAAATTATCGGAATGCACAGCGATTGGAAGCCGTGTCATTGCGCTGTTTTCGCACAGGATCATCGCGTCGTCAACGCTGTTGACTTCGACGAGCGCCGCGGTAACCAGTTCGTCATCAAGGTCGATCAGGTCGTCGCCGAGCGAACTGGTACATTCAATCGGTTCACTGAAAACAATATCGTCACCCAAAAAGAAGGCTTCCCGCTCAATTGCCGCTGCGAAACAGTCCGGTTCTTTTGGGATTTCCGGCGGTGCAAAGTCCTTCACAACATCCGCAAGTGCCTTCAGGTGTTCCGGCGTCGTACCGCAGCATCCGCCGACAATCCGCGCGCCCGCTTCCATCAAAAGCCGCATCTCTCCGGCAAACTCAGCAGGTGAAATATAGCCCGCGCTGCCCGGTATGTTCCACATAGGAACGCCGGCATTTGGCTTTGCAATAATCGGTATGCTGACATGTGCCATGACTTCGTCGATAAATTCAAGCATGAGTTTAGGCCCGAACGAGCAGTTCAGTCCGATTGCGTCCACACCCATCGCCTGCAAAGTAATCACCGCCGGCAGCAGGCTTCCGCCTGTTAAGGTACGGCCGCTTTCATCAACGGTAATGGTCACAAATATCGGCAGGTTTGTCGTTCTTGCCGCAAGCACTGCCGCCCGCATGTCGGCGAGCGAGGTCTGCGTTTCGACAACGATAAAATCCACTCCTGCTTTGTTCAGCGCACGTATTTGTTCACGGTAAATATCATAGATATCATCAAAGTCGGCATCGCCCAACGGCGGCACAAACAGCCCGGTAGGGCATAACCCGCCCCCGACCAGAACGCCGGCGGGTTTGGCAATACTCTGGGAAAGCGCAACCAGCTTCGCGTTCAGGTCTGCCACTTCATCATCCAGACCGTAATTGCTTAAGCAGGCTCTGTTCGCACCAAAGGTCGGCGCGTAAACAGCCTGCGCGCCCGCAGCGATAAAATCGCTTTGCAGCTTTATCAGCGTTTCCGGATGCTCCAATATCCACTTTTCTACGCAAACACCGCTTGGCATACCGGCGGCGGTCAGGTTAGTGGCCGTTGCGCCGTCCAGCAGCATGGGCAGTTTAAAAGGAAAACTCATTTGTTTTTCATTGCTCCTATCATGTTTCTGCTTACATACTTTCCGGTGCTGAAATTTTAAACATGGAAAGTACGTTGCAGATGACGGTCGAAGTTGCATTACACAAATACAGTCTTGCAGCGGTCAGGCTTTCGTCTTCGCCCTTCACACGGCAGGCGTTGTAAAATTTGTGGAACAGGGTTGCCAATGTAATCACATAACGTGTAATTCGTGCTGGGTCGTAATCCTGCGCGGCGGTCACTATTTCTCCGGTATAGGCGGAAAGGTGCCGGATTAATTCGATTTCCTCAGGTGCGGTCAAAAGAGCAAGCTCTTCGTCGGTACAGTCACGCGGATGAATTCCCTCGGCGGCAAGTGCTTTTATGATGCTGCAGATTCTGGCTCTTGCGTATTGCACATAGTAAACAGGGTTTTGTGAATCCTGTTGTACCGCCAAATCAAGGTCAAAGTCCATTTGAGAAGTGGCTTCACGCATATTGAAGTGAAATCTTGCCGCGTCCACAGGTACTTCGTCCAATAAATCGCCGAGCTGAATCGCCTTGCCGGTACGTTTGCTCATGCGGACGACTTCGCCGGCTTTAACAAGCCGTACCAACTGAATTAAAACGATGTCGAGTTTATCGCCGTCAAGACCAATCGCGTTCATCGCGCCTTTCATTCTTGCCACATGGCCGTGGTGGTCAGCACCCCAAACATCAATGCAGCGCTCAAAGCCGCGCTTTTCAAATTTGTTGCGGTGATACGCAATGTCGGTGGCAAAATAGGTTGGGTTACCGTTTTGGCGGACGAGCACCTCGTCCTTTTCCGCACCAAAATCAGTCGCTTTGTACCAAAGCGCGTCGTCCTTTTCATAGGTCAGGCCTTTGTCTTTTAAAATTTGTATTGTTTCATCAAGCTCGCCGTCACTGTGCAGGCGGCTTTCCAAAAACCATTCGTCATATTCAATGCCGTACTTTTTCAAGTCGGTTTTCATTTTTTCCAGATTCCTTGGCAGCGCATAGTCAATCAGTGCTTTTTTCAGTTCCTCAGGCTCTGCGTTCAAATATTTGTCGCCATGCAGCTTTGCAAATTCGGCGGCTCTTTCTTTAATGTCCTCGCCGTGGTATCCGTCCTCCGGAAATTCAACCGCATCCTCGCCTTTGAAGATCTGCAAGTAACGTACTGACAGGGATTTGCCGAATTTTTCAATCTGATTGCCCGCATCGTTCACATAGAACTCGCGCCACACATCATAGCCTGCCGCGTCAAGCACAGCGGCCAGGCAGTCGCCCAGTGCGCCGCCGCGCGCATTGCCCATGTGCATCGGCCCAGTCGGATTAGCCGAAACAAATTCGACCATGATCTTCTTTTTTTTGCCGTAATCACTGCGGCCATAGTCCGCTCCGCATTTTGTAATGTCTTTCAATATTTCAACATAAAACGCTTCATTCAGAAAGAAATTGATAAAGCCGGGGCCGGCAATCTCAAAACGGTCAAAAAAAGTACCGTTCAACACAATATGATCTGTGATGATCTGTGCAATTTTTCGCGGCGCAAGGTGAAACGCCTTGGCTGAAACCATCGCCGCATTGGTAGCCCAGTCGCCATGGGTGCGGTCCGCCGGTACTTCTATGGAAAACGACGGGATTTCTGCCTGCGGCAAATCACCGCTTGTTTGCGCCTTACCGATTGCGTGGGTAATCGCATTTTTCAATTCATTGGTTGCTTGCAATACTATTTTTGACATCTTTTTTATTTGCCTCCTTGACCGTAATAAATAGCTCGTTCAGGCTTGATAAATTGGAGTTGATATCGAGGGTGTAGTTAATCTCTAAATTCCCGCCAAGGTCGCCGAGTTCGGATTTTACCTTGTTGGTGAAAACGCCGACCATCATACGGCCGTAGCCTGTATCGTACTGGCACAGGTGCCGTTTGCCGCTCTCCAAAATAAGGCGTGTGCTGTCCGCACCCCCGCGCATCAGCGTCACCTTTGCGCTGCCGTCCACCTTTAGAACCGAAGTTTGCGGCGCGTTGTGGTTCTCAGTATCATATTCTTTATAAACAATATATTGGCTTTCGCCTTTTCTGATATACGAGCCAAGTGTGGTAAGCTCAATTTCCCCGGTCTCGTCATCGATTTTCTGCCTGCCCTTAATCGAGATGAGGTAATTTTCCTTCATTTGTTTGCTCCTTGCTCAGTCTTTATTTTAATATAAGTCAATATCTACGTGGCTGACGTCATGCTTTACGTCCCTGCCGAGAAAAATTTCTGCAAGCTGTGAAAAGCCTTCTACTCGGTCACTGACGAAAAAGGAGCAATCGCCGTCGCTTTTGCCGGAGCAAAGCAGGTCTTGTTCCTTTAATATTTCCGCGCAGTAAAGGGCGGTTTCACGTCCGCTGTCAATCAGCGTAACACCGCTGCCCATCACTTCACCGATGATATGCTGAATGATGGGATAATGGGTACAGCCCATGATAAGCGTATCAATTCCCGCTTCCTTCAGCGGGGTTAGGTAGCGTTGTGCCACAAGGCGTGTGACGTCTTCATCGTCGGCAATAAATCCGTTTTCTACCAGTGGGACGAACAGCGGGCAGTCACGGTCACAGACCTCAATTTCGGGGTCAATCGCCGCTAATTCTCTTCTATAGGAACCGCTGCGTATCGTTGCCGTGGTGCCGATGACGCCGATTCGTTTATTTTTACTTGCGGCAGCTGCTACTGCCGAGGTCGGTTTCAGCACACCGGTGTAGGGTACGCCGAGGTTGTCACCAAGGCTGCCGGCAACCGAACTGACTGTGCCGCACGCGGCAACAATCATTTTAACATGCTTGGATTTTAAAAATGCGGCATCCTGATTTGCATATTTAATGATGGTTTCTCGGCTGCGTGATCCATAGGGAACGCGTCCGGTATCACCAAAATAAATGATATTTTCATGCGGCATGATTTTTAAAAGCTCTTTTACGGCGGTCAGCCCGCCAAGCCCGGAGTCAAAAACGCCGATTGGTCTATTGTCCATTCTTTTCGATCGCTCCAAAATACTTCTATATTATTTTCTGACGAGGCAATGATGTTTAGTACTGTGATTTTACCTTGAAAGCAAGTGTAATCAATCTGTCGAGCAGTTCGCCGTAGGAAACGCCGCAGGCATCCCAAAGCTTCGGATACATGCTGATGGAGGTGAAGCCCGGCATGGTGTTCAGCTCATTCAGAATGACCTCCTTGCCGTTTCTTACAAAAAAGTCCACGCGGGAAAGGCCGGAGCAGCCGAGCATACGGTATGCTCTCGTTGCAGTCGCACGGATTTCCTCCATGACTGCGTCGTCAAGGTGCGCCGGAATATAGAGCTGGGATGTACCGGAAATATATTTATCATCGTAGTCGTAGAATTCCGCGGAAGCGGCGATTTCCCCGATTAGCGAAGCTTCCGGCTGTGCGTTGCCGAGTACGGCGCACTCAACCTCCTGCCCGACAATTGCTTCCTCAACGACGATTTTATCGTCCTCCCGCGCCGCTTTTGCAACGGCTGCATCAAGTTCGGCTTCACTGTTCACTTTGCTGATACCGACGGATGAACCCGCATTCGCCGGCTTTACAAAGATCGGATAACCAAGCCTTGCGTTTATCTTTAATTTAATTTTTTCCGAGCCGGTCGTATATTTATCGGCGTAGAACCAAAGGTATTTTGCCTGATTGATTCCGGCGGCGGACAAAAGCGTGTGGGTGACCGCTTTATCCATGCAGTCCGCGGAGGCAAGGGCACGGCAGCCGACAAACGGGATGCCGCTCAACTGCAAAAGACCTTGCATCGTGCCATCTTCTCCGTTTTTGCCGTGAAGCACAGGGAACACGCAATCTACCTTTATGACATCGAATCCGATTTTGCCGTCGACAACAATGCCATGGATGCTTCTGTCGGGAGAAATAAACGCAGGCTGGTTGAGCGAATTATGCTCCCAGCGGCCGTCTGCAATTTCCTCGACAGGGCCGTTAAATAGGTACCAGCGGCCGTCTTTGGTGATACCCAGGCACACGGCCTCATACTTATCTTTTGGTAAATTGTTAAGTACCGAGGTCGCGGAAAGGCGTGAAACTTCATGCTCCGATGAGCAGCCGCCAAAAATAACGGCAATCTTCTTTTTATCCATCACGATATCCTCCAAAGATTCGTTCTTTTCTTATTTAATATATACATAATACTACGAATATATATCATACCACAAGGCGGTTGCCGGTGCAATCGCAAATTTATTAAATAGTATGGTGACAAAAAAGCGTTTATGTAGTATAATTTAAAACACCAATATTGAAAATAATAATATGGAATATAAATTACAGATTCAGGAGTGATATTTTTGGAGCAGAAGGCATTTGACCTGATTGCCGAAAAGGTTGGCGCGGCATTGAGCGAACAGGGCTTCACAAGAGCCGCAGCGGAACAAAATGACGGCGATGGTCGTTCAGTGCTGTTTACAAGTGAGGATACCGCTTACAGCGTACTTTACAATAAAGACAAAAAACGCTTTGAGCTGAGAACTTGCGGCGTTGACGAAGGCGAGCCGGACCTTCAGTGGAAGTCTGTTTCGATTTGGCTGTTTGACGCAGAAACCGACCGTCTGTCCGAAGCGGAAAGCATTGTAAATGACTTTGTTGAAACAATCCAGGGGCCAAAGCGCGTGGCTGCGATTCAAACAAGAAAAAAACGCAAAAAAGACGATGAGAGCAACACCGACCCATTGTTTTTCTTTAACCGCTTTGTCGGTATTTTTCCGGAACTCCGTGATGAACTGAACGATGAAAAAGCCAAGTACGGCGACGTGCGCGCAGTTACGTTTACCCGTGAGCATCTGGTGCCAAAAATTGAAGCGCTTTGCACGCAGGTTACAAAGCAGGATAGTATTAAACGCTGCTGTGACCTTTTGAACGATATGTATGCTGTTGGTGACATGGACGTGCGTTCCATCATTATAATCGTAATCTTAAATAGCATTAACAACCAGACCGCAATTGATAACATGAAGCCGCTTTTCAATGACGACCTTAAAAAAAGCTACACTGCGGGTCTAAAATTCAAGGGCAAGATTGTAAAGCCGGAAAAAAAGAAAAAAGAAAGAAAGTTTATTGCGGACAACCTGAACAGCATGAAACGATAAGAAAATGGGCGGGCAGGAGCACGATATTCTGCCCGTATTTGCCCATAATCTCACAAAATAAAAAATAGTATCGAAAAAACTTGACATGCCGTGTGGGCATATGTTATTATTGTTATACCTCATATAAGGGGTTATTTTTTTTGCGCCCTTTTAAGAGGGAGGCTGAGGTCTTCATAGGACCTAAATATTTTTCCGTACAACGGGAGGTGCCGTCATGAGAGTTAAAATTACATTGGCCTGCACAGAGTGCAAGCAGCGCAACTACAACACGATGAAAAACAAGAAGAATGATCCGGACAGGCTTGAGATGAACAAGTACTGCAAGTTCTGTAAGAAACACACTCTTCACAGAGAATCGAAGTAATCCGGACGGAGGGACAAACAATGGCAGAAACAACTGTAAAAAAAGAGAATTTTTTTGTTAAAACAAGCAAAAATATCTCCAAGTTCTTCCGCGATGCCAAAAGTGAAATCAAGAAGATAGTGTGGCCTACATCCAAAACTGTATTTAATAATACAGGCGTTGTTTTGGTAACAATAATTGTTATCGGCTTGTTCATTTTTGGATTGGACACATTACTCATGAACCTGCTTGGATTAATTATGAACATTGCAAAGTAGGATGAGCGGAGGAAATTACTATGCCTGAAGACGCAAAATGGTACGTTGTTCATACCTATTCCGGGTATGAGAACAAGGTTGCTTCCAATCTTGAAAAAACAGTGGAAAACCGCCAGATCCATGATTTAATTCAGGAAATACGCGTGCCGACTGAGACTGTTACCGAAATTAAGGATAACAAAAGGCGCGACGTTGAGCGCAAGATTTTCCCCGGTTATGTTCTGGTTAAGATGCTCCTCACCGACGAATCATGGTATGTTGTTCGCAACATCCGCGGCTGTACAGGCTTTGTGGGTCCGTCGTCAAAACCGATTCCGCTTACCAATGAAGAAGTGGCGAAGTTGGGTGTTGAGAAGAAAGAGATTGAGGTTTCCTACAGTGTCGGCAGTTCCGTACACATTATCGATGGCCCGTTAGACGGCTTTGTCGGTACAGTGGAGGAAGTCGAAGTCGACAAAAACCGTGTTCGCGTAACGGTATCTATGTTTGGACGCGAAACACCGGTCGAGCTTGAATTAGATCAAGTTGAAGCAGTGGAATATTGATTGGATAATTTGCGGGAGACCGCTTATTATGAGGGGCATCGCCCCTGTGGGAGGAACGGATAAATTCATTCATTCGCTCCGCCATCTACCACGAATTTTGGAGGTGCAAACAAATGGCTCAAAAGGTTACGGGCTTTATTAAGCTTCAGATACCTGCTGGCAAGGCTACCCCGGCACCGCCTGTTGGACCGGCACTCGGTCAGCACGGCGTTAACATCATGGCGTTCACAAAGGAATTTAATGAGCGCACAAAAAATGATGTAGGACTGATTATTCCTGTTGTCATTACGGTTTATGCAGACCGTTCGTTTACCTTTATCACAAAAACTCCTCCGGCTGCTGTCCTTATTAAAAAGGCTTGCGGTGTTGAGAGTGGTTCGGGCGAACCGAACAAGAAAAAGGTAGCAAAAATTACTCGTGAGCAAATCAAAAAAATTGCTGAAATGAAAATGCCTGATTTGAATGCGGGCTCTGTTGAAACAGCCATGAGCATGGTTGCCGGTACAGCACGCAGCATGGGCATTGAAGTCGTAGATTGATCAACCCGGGTGGGAGGAACTTTTCTACTCCGATTTTACCACTCAATAGGGAGGAAAACCAATGAAACACGGTAAAAAATATGTCGATGGCGTGAAACTCATCGACCGTTCAAAGCTTTACGATACAGAGGAAGCGCTTGACCTTTGTGTCAAAACCGGAACAGCCAAGTTTGACGAAACCGTAGAGGTTCACGTTAAATTGGGTGTTGATAGCCGCCATGCAGACCAGCAGGTTCGCGGCGCTATCGTATTACCAAACGGCACAGGTAAAAATGTTCGCGTACTTGCAATTTGCAAGGGCGACGCGGCAAAGGACGCTGAGGCGGCCGGAGCTGAATTTGTCGGTGCTGAAGAAATGGTACAGAAGATTCAGTCTGAAAACTGGATGGATTTTGATGTTCTCATCACTACTCCTGACATGATGGGTCTTGTTGGCCGTTTAGGTAAAGTTTTAGGCCCCCGCGGCTTAATGCCTAACCCAAAGGCAGGTACTGTTACCCGTGATATCGGCAAGGCTATTACAGATGCCAAAGCCGGTAAGATCGAGTATCGTCTTGATAAGACAAACATTATCCACTGCACAATCGGCAAGGTTTCTTTCGGCGGCCAAAAGCTTCGTGAGAACTTCGACGCATTGCTTGGTGCGATCGTAAAAGCAAAACCGGCTGCTTCAAAGGGCCAGTACGTTAAGAGCTGTGTTGTTGCTTCAACAATGGGTCCTGGCGTCAGAATCAACCCGAACAAGGTTGGCTGATTACAAAAAACTTGACAGGCTGTAAGGCTTGTGATAGTATAATATTTGCTGTTCTTTATTCAAAGACAGCAGGCGCATTTGCTTAATGGGATTTTCCCAGCCTGCCGAGGATAGAGCTGTACGATACACGAAAAGTGTGCTTACGCCCTTCCTGCGGTAATGTGGGAAGGGCTTTTTATTGTTACCGCGTCATAGTTCAATTGATGGAGGTGAATACATTTGCCAAGTGAAAAGATTTTAGAGCAGAAACAAAAAGTAGTCGCAACTCTTACCGAAAGCTTAAAAGCTTCTTGCACGGGTATCATTGTGAACTACAAGGGTATTACCGTAGCACAGGATACAAAGCTGCGTAAGGAATTGCGTGAGTCCGGCGACGAGTATATGGTTGTCAAAAACACTTTATTGCGCCTTGCATTAAAAGATGCCGGAATTGATGGTCTTGACCATGTTCTGGAAGGTACGACCGCCATTGCAATCAGCAAGGACGATTATGTTTCCAGCGCAAAAATCCTCTCTAAGTTTGCTGAAACAAGCAAAAAGTTTGAAATCAAGGCTGGTTTCGTCGACGGAGGCGTCATTGATGCCGACGGAGTTAAGGAATTAGCAGCGTTGCCTTCAAAAGAAGTTTTGGTTTCCAAGGTTTTGGCGGGCTTCAACGCTCCAATTTCCGGTTTTGTTACCGTGCTGAACGGCACACTCAAGGGTTTGGTTGTTGCTCTTAACGCAATTGCGGAAAAGCAGGCCGCCAACGCATAAGTCTTAGATTCAATAAATAAAATAATAAAATTTTTTGGAGGTAACTATCAATGTCAGATAAAGTTGTAAAATTAATTGAAGATGTTAAATCCCTTACCGTTCTTGAGCTTTCCGAGCTCGTAAAGGCTCTTGAAGAAGAATTCGGCGTTTCCGCTGCTGCTCCTGTAGCTGTTGCTGCTCCTGTAGCTGCTGCTGCTGTTGCTGAAGAGCAAACTGAATTCGACGTTATCCTTAAGGCTATCGGTGCTAACAAGATTCAGGTTATCAAGGTTGTTCGTGAAATCACAGGTCTTGGCCTGAAGGAAGCAAAAGACGTTGTTGACAATGCACCTAAGGCTGTTAAAGAAGGCGCTTCCAAGGACGATGCTGAAGCAATTAAAGCAAAGTTAGTTGAAGCTGGCGCAGAAGTAGAAGTTAAGTAATTTATTTTACACAAAATAAAATCCCTGCTGTCTTCACTGGCAGCAGGGATTTTTTTGTCTTTCGGGATGAGTTCATGGGACATTCAAACACGGCGTAGCCGCGCGTTCTCCAATTGAAATCAATATTTTAATTGGAGAGTAGTATTACAGCTTTCTGTACTTCTTAACTTTTCGTAAATTCTTCTTTTTACGGTTATAAATAAGAGCCAGAATAATATAAATAATTACAAGCAGAATGATGATTGCTACGATCACAATAAACCAGGTTGAAGTAAAAACCGCTTTAACCGCATTGGCCGAGTGCAGAAGCTCGCTGCGCTCTACGCTTTCCGAGGCCACAAGGTTGACGGTGGTGAGCTTTTGATTGGCGTAGCTGAGCGTTGCCGTGCCAATCACCTGCCCCTTTTTGACAGGAGCGTCAATACTTTTCGGAATATCTTTTGTAATAATAATACTGCTTGGTGAAACATTGGCGGGCAGCATTGCCGAATAGCTTTTTTCTGCCACCAGCAGAAGTTTGTCCTTGTTCCACGCGTTATTCAGTTTGACTTCGCCGATGGAGTCCGCGCTGCTCACCAGATCCTTTTTTAGCTCCAGATTTGTAAATGCCCACTGATAAAGCTTCTTTGTATCGACCATTTCGCCACGTGTTTTTATTGCTTTGCCACTTGCGTCAATGTCCGGCGAACCGAGCGCGACACACAGGTAGCTGTAACCCTCGGCCGTCGCAGAAGAAACCAGGCAGTAACCGGCTTCGTCTGTGTGACCGGTTTTTATGCCCTTTGCGTATTGGTAATAATATTGGCTGCCGGTATTTTTATCAATGAGCAGGTTTGTTGTGGAAAGATGTCTTACTTTTCCCGCGTCGGGGCCGCCCACCGGCTTATAGCTGTAACGCGACAGCGAGGTAATTTCGGTAAAGTGCGGCAGACTCATTGCGTATTTCGTTATTTTTGCAAGGTCGCTTGCCGTGGTGTAGTGATTGTCATCATGCAGCCCGTGTGGGTTCGCAAAGTGTGTGCCGGTACAGCCCAACTCTTTTGCTTTCTGGTTCATCATATCAACAAAGGAGTCTACATCGCCTTTTCCAACATAATCTGCCAAAAAAAGCGCCGCGTCGTTGCCACTTGGAATCAGCATACAGTTGAGGAGCTGAAGGGCGGTCAGCTGGTCGCCGATTTTAATGTTCGACATAGAGCTTCCAGTGCCTAAAAGAGTGTTCATAACCTCTTTTGTTATTGTTATTTTGGTACCTTCAAGATCTTTAATATGTTCACTTGCAATAATAAAGGTCATAATTTTGGTTGTTGAAGCAGGTTCGCGCCGAGCGTCAGCGTTCTTTTGGTAAACGATGGTATCGGTGTCCAGATTCACCAATTCGATTGCTGCCGAAGTGGGTTGAAAATTAATGTTAAAGGTTGCAGCGCTTGCAGTAATAAATGAGGAAGAGACACATATCGTCAAAATTAGACTAAACAGTATCAAAAGCTTTTTTTTCATAGAATTTTTGCCTCCAATGTGATATGATAAGAGTATTGCTTACGATGGCTAATTGAGGATTGCGTGTTATTTATCAAGTATAACAGCAATCCTTTAAAAGATAAAGTACAGTTTGGAAAAGTTAATAAATTGTAAGATATACTGGAGGAATTACAGTGATTTACATAACCGGTGATATGCATGGCGAAATGTGCCGATTTGACTCCCCACAGGTGAAAAAGTTGAAAAAAGGCGATACGCTTATTGTATGCGGAGACTTTGGGTTTATCTGGGACGGCGGGCAAAAAGAAGAAAAAAATCTTAAAAAATTAGGGAAAAAGAAGTTTGAGATTTTATTTTTAGACGGCACGCATGAAAATTTTGATTTGCTGAATCAATACCCGGTGACCGATTGGAATGGCGGCCAGGTTCAGCACATCTGTGGAAATCTGTATCATTTGATGCGCGGCCAACTGTATACGATTGAAGGTAAGAAGATTTTTACGTTCGGCGGCGGCGAAAGCGTGGAGAAGCAGATGCGTATCGCAGCCGGAAAATGGTGGGCGTGCGAGATGCCAAGTATTGATGAGATGCGCGTCGGTGTGAAAAACCTGAGCGATGCGGGCATGGCCGTTGATTATATTGTTACCCATGAACCTGCACCACGGGTTATGTCCAACACAGTCAACCCAAAGGAAAGTACCAACCAGCTTGAAGCATATTTTGAACAGCTGATCAAGCAGGTTCAATTCAGCAAATGGTTTTTTGGCGCAATCCATGTTGACCGTAAGATAACCGCTAAAAATTATGCAGTGTTCAATGATGTGCTTCCTGTCGAGCCGTTGCAGAAAAAACGATATAAATGATATAAACGAATAAAAATCCGCAGAGTGCCGAGCATTCTGCGGATTTGTTTTTAGGAGGATTCCATACCGTCGAACAGCTGCTTTACTTCGGCGCGCAGACCGCGATGGTCGTCTGACTCCAACTCATAATCTTCATTCAGAATTCCGCGCGCAATTTCCTGTGCCTGCTTCAGAACGCTCATATCATGCAGCATATCGGCAATTTTAAGATCGGGGAGCCCATGCTGCCTTTGTCCGAAAAAGTCACCCGGCCCGCGAAGTTTCAAATCCTGATCGGCAATCTGAAAGCCGTCGCTTGTTGCACACATTGCCTTTAAGCGCGTCACCGCTTCGTCATTTTGTGCGTCGGATATCAGGATGCAGGTGGATTTATCCTTACCGCGTCCCACGCGTCCCCTCAACTGGTGAAGCTGGGAAAGGCCGTAACGTTCGGCGTTTTCAATCATCATAATAACCGCGTTTGGAACATCTACGCCAACCTCAACCACAGTGGTAGAAACCAGCACGGAAATCTTGCCCTGTGAAAATTCGGCCATAACGGCCTCCTTTTCCTTCGGCTTCATCCTGCCGTGCAGCATCCCGACGGAGTAGCCAATCAGCCACTCGTTCCTTACCTGCTCCGCGTATTGAACGACGCTCGCCATATCGTTCTGGCCCTCGTCAATCATGGGGCAGATGATATAGCACTGGCGGCCTGCGTCAATATGCTTTTTAATAAAACGAAATGCTCTCTGCCGCTTTTCACTCGTAATGGCATAAGTGTCGATTTTTTGTCGGCCGGGCGGAAGCTCATCAAGCACGGAAATATCGAGATCGCCGTAAATCATCAGCGCGAGTGTGCGCGGAATGGGTGTTGCGCTCATAACAAGCATATGTGGATGATCGCCCTTGGAGGCAAGAGCAGCGCGCTGTGCAACACCGAACCGGTGCTGCTCATCCGTAATGATCAGTCCCAGCCGTTGAAAGGAAACGCCCTCAGACAAAAGCGCGTGAGTGCCGATGATCAGCTGTACCTCTCCGGATTGCAACGCGTCCAAAACTTCACGCTTCCTTGCCGCCGTCATGGAGCCGGTCAGCAGTGCAACCTGTATTCCTGCCGCGGACAGCAACTCTTTAAGGGATGCGTAATGCTGCTGTGCTAAAATTTCAGTAGGTGCCATCAGCGCAGCCTGCATTCCGCATTTTACCGCACAAAAGCATAGCGCCGCTGCGACCGCGGTTTTACCGGAGCCGACGTCACCCTGGATCAGACGATTCATGGGGTAACCGCTCATCATATCACCAAGCGCCTCATCAACCGCTCTTCTCTGCGCTCCTGTGGGCTCAAATGAAAGCAAAGGATAAAACTGGGAAGAGTAATCACTCATAAGTTTCAAATGGCTTATAGTACGGCTGCGGCCCTTTAAACGAAGCAGACCTAACTGAAGAACCAACAGCTCCTCAAAGATAAGCCGCTTGCGTGCAATGTCCAAGCTTTCCATGCTGTCGGGAAGATGAATATTTTTTAGCGCAAAGTGCAGATGGCACAACTCGTACTCTAAACGGATTTTTTCGGGAATGGGGTCACGCATTGCATCGGGCAGCAATTCCAATGCGTTTTTTACTGCATTTTCAATCATTTTGCTGGAAAGACCCTGCGTTTGCCTGTAAATTGGTCGAACGGCGGGACAAACGGCAGCACGGGTGAATTCAGGCGCGCTCATTTCACGCTTCAAAAAATTAGCGCTCATCTTTCCATAGAAAATGTATTCTTCGTTCTCTTTTAATAAGGTCATGATGTATGGATTATTAAAGTAAGTAAGGACCATGTCACTGACACCATCGGATACTTTTACCGTATAAATGGTCATACCGCTGCGAATCCGTGTTTCCTTCGGCCGCTCAAGAACAGAAGCACGTACGGCACACGGTTCATTCAACGGTGCGGTAAGAATGGGGTAGGGGTGACTCAAATCCTCATAGGCGCGGGGGTATAGGCGCAACAAAGCGCCAACGGTCGGCGAACCAAGCTTGATAAACAACTTGGCTCGCTTCTCGCCGACGCCTTTTAAACTCTGAATTTTCTTTTCAAATAAAGAACTCATGCTTACACCTGCACATTTCTATTTTTACGCATCCTGCTGATTTTGCGGAAAGATAGAACAGTGGGCGGCCATTATTCTACGGAGATAATGAAATAATATACCGGCTGTCCGCCATTGACAAGGGTTACTTCGATATCGCCGCCAATTTTGCTTTTGATGCGGTTATACGCGTCGTTTGCTTGCTCCTCGGTAACATCTGCACCATAAATTATAGTAATGAATGAGGTGCTGCGGTTTACCATAGAACGGGTCAGTTTACTGCAGGTATGCACAATATCTTTTTCAATTAATTCCATTTTGCCATTGTTTAAACCTAAGATATCACCCGCTTTAATCCTGTGGCCGCCGAACTCGGAATCGCGTGCGGCAAAGGTCACGGAACCGGTTGATACACCATTTGTGGCTTCCATCATGCCAATTGCATTTTCTTCGATGGATGCATCCGGGTCATACGCGAGCATTGCGGAAAGACCCTGTGGAATTGTGCGGGTCGGCAGTACAATCACCTTACGGTCGCTGACAAGCGGAATCGTCTGCTCGGCGGCCATGATAATATTTTTATTATTCGGCAGGATAAGTACAGTCTTTGCAGGCGTTGCCAAAACTGCCGCTAAAATATCGTTTGTGCTCGGGTTCATTGTTTGTCCGCCGCTAACCACATGTGTGCAGCCTAAGTCGGTAAACAGGGTTTTCAGCCCGTCGCCCGCGGCAACTGCAACAAACCCTATTTCTTCAACGGGGTCAGCGGGAGCTAAAGGGGAGGCCGCCTTTGCTTTGGCTTCTTCGTTTGCCTCGGCAGCTTTTCGGTGCTGTTCTTTCATGTTTTCAATCTTAACAGTAAGCAATGAACCAAAAGTCAAAGCTTCCTGCAGTGCGTCGCCGGGGTTTTCAGTGTGAACGTGAACCTTAATGATTTCCTCATCATCAACGACCACAACACAATCACCGATTGTTTCGAGGAAGGTACGCAGTTCCTGCGGATCTTTTTCACATTCCTCATCGCGTCCAACAATAAACTCGGTGCAGTAGGTGAAATTGATGATCTGGTCAAATTCCGCAGCGGCATTTCTAAAAAATTCGCTTTCTGAAGTTTTTTCTGCCGGTGATTCAACATCATTTGCAATCATAATGTTATCTTTAAATACGCTCAGCATACCATCAAAAATATAGCATAGACCCTTACCGCCCGCATCCACGACACCTGCTTTTTTCAGCACGGGAAGCAGCTCCGGGGTTTCCTCCAAAGCTTCAGCGGCTCCTTTGCAAATGGCGCTCCACACATAAACGGCGTCGTCGTCAATTTCCGCGGCTGCCATTCCTTTTTCATAGGCTACGCGGGAAACGGTTAAAATTGTTCCCTCGGTGGGCTTCATAACAGCTTTGTATGCGGATTCCACGCCAACGCCCAGCGCACTGGCCAAGTCAGCGCCGCCGACTTCGTCCATGCCCTCAATGCCTTTGGAAAAGCCGCGGAACAAAAGGGAAAGAATAACTCCGGAGTTTCCCCTTGCGCCGCGCAGTAACGCAGAAGCGGCAATGTGAGCGACCTCGCCGGCTTTGTCGTTCTGCCTCTTTTCCAATTCACGTGCAGCGGAACCCATTGTCATTGACATATTGGTTCCTGTGTCACCATCCGGAACAGGAAAAATGTTCAGTTCATCAACAGATGTTTTGTGTTTTAAAATATTGTTAGCACCTGAAATCATTGCGTTTTTCAGGTCATTTCCATTAATCACTTGTCAGCACTCCCTCGATTCAAACATTAAGCATACCCAAAATTTACCGTTTCGTTACATAATTTTCATTTTATAATTATAACATATAGTGATGGCAGTTTCAATCTCCAAATTATCTATAAAGTTCAATACGGAAAAACCGCATTACCATAAACAAAAAATTACCGTCTGCTGCATCAATAAAAATACGGACACTAAAAAATATCCCCACGAAGACGTGAGGATATTGTTAGAAGCAAATATCATCTTGGTTCAACAATGAGTTTGATTGCCGTGCGTTCCTCTCCTTCAATTGTTACGGTAGCAAACGCCGGAATACAAATTACATCCATACCCCCCGGTGCGAGGTATCCGCGCGCAATCGCGACAGCCTTGATAGCCTGATTGGCAGCACCGGCACCGACAGCCTGCAACTCAACAGATCCAGCTTCCCGAATTACTCCTGCGACTGCGCCTGCGACTGAATTAGGCGCTGACTTTGACGATACTTTTAATATTTCCATAGGCATCCTCCAGACTATAGCAAAATTACAGTATCATCATAAAACGAAATACAAAGATTTGCAAGTATTATTTACCAAAAACAATTAATTTATTACAATTAAATTGTAAAAACAAACGAAATTAAATTATTGTATTTGGATTCGTTCCACTGAAGTCGTTTTACCCGTTTTTTCATCAATGTGAAATAAGGCACAGTCCATCTCACAGTCGCCGTCGGATAAATCAAAGCGAACCGGCATTTTTGTTCTCATTTTTTCGATGACTATTTCCGGTTTCACGCCAAGCACAGAATGAATCGGCCCCGTCATGCCAAGGTCGGAAATGTAGCCGGTGCCGTCCGGCAGCACACAGTCGTCAGCGGTTTGCACATGGGTATGGGTTCCGAATACAGCAGAGACACGTCCGTCCAAATAGTAACCGAAAGAGCGTTTTTCGCCCGTCGCCTCAGCGTGGAAATCAATAAGCGTAATTTTGGGCATCCCGCTCGCAAGAATCCGATCCGCGGCGTCAAACGGCGACTCGAGGCTTTCCATATACACCACGCCCATCAGATTGATGACTCCGACCTGTATTCTGCCCATGTCCACAATACAAAAGCCCTTGCCGGGCGCCGACGGTGGAAAATTCGCAGGGCGAAGCAGCGATTCACAGGAATCGTACAATTCATAGCTTTCCCTGCGGCGGAAACTGTGGTTGCCGGTGGTAATGACATCCACGCCGCTGTCAAATAAAAATTGTGCGGAAACGGGGGTTAATCCATTTCCGTCGGCTGAATTTTCACCGTTGGCGATCACCATATCAATACCCTTTAATTTTTTTAGCTGGGGAAGATGCAAACGCAAAAAGCGGCAGCCGATGCTGCCGACCACATCGCCGATGGCGAGAATGTTCATATTGATAGCCTGCCTTCAATCTTTCATATTCTTAGCAAAAACAATATAAATATTGTAACAGTTTCTCATTCGCATGTAAATCTTTAATCATATAAATGATGGTAACACATAAATATTTGGAGTATTATTGTATATTTTCACAATAAAAGTTCGATATAATTTGAATTTTTGTATTTGTAAAACGAATTATAAAAATCCAAAAAAATTTGTTGACTTTATGATAATTTAGAGTATTATAAAAATTATAGAAACAAAGGCGTTCCGTAATTATCGGAGTGCCTTTATTTTTAATTACGATTTTAAGGAGGATGAGGTTACGAAAAAAGTTGAAATGATTATCAGGCCGGAAAAACTTGAGGATGTTAAAGAAACCCTCAACCAATTGGGCATTTTAGGCATGACGGTTACCATGACCTCCGGTTGCGGCCAACAAAAAGGCAGAAAAAATGTGTACCGGGGAACAGAATACAGCATTAACCTTCTCCCTAAAATTAAAATTGAGACAGTGGTGCATGACTCGGTGGTGACCGGACTGATAGAAGCGGTTACGAAAAAAATACAGACCGGCGAGGTCGGTGACGGCAAAATATTTGTATACAATGTGGAGCAGGCCATAAAAATCAGAACCGGAGAAAGTGGAGACGATGCAATCTGACCCAAAGATTTTTTAAATCTGTTCAAATCAAAGAACTTGTTGAATATTATATAGCATGGCAAAGGCGCCAGTATTCGTTTTACACGGATACTGCGCCTTTTTTATTTGCATAATTTCATAATTTGAAATGCAGAGGCGGGCAATGGTGTCGGTTTCGATTTATTCGAAGCCGACATTTTTTATAATATAACAAATAAGGAGATGGGTACAGTGAAAAAAGTAGAGTTGATCATCAGGCCTGAAAAGCTTGAGGAAGTCAAGGAAATTTTCAATGAATTGAAAATTTATGGAATGACGGTTGCCATGGTGTCCGGATGCGGACATCAAAAAGGCAGGAGAGAGGTTTACAGAGGGACTGAATACAGTTTAAATCTTCTCCCAAAGGTGAAGATCGAAACCGTGGTGCATGACTCTGTAGTGAGCGAATTAATTGCCCAAATAACGGAGAAAATTAAAACCGGAAAAGTCGGCGACGGTAAGATATTTGTTTACAATGTGGAAGAGTCAATTAAAATAAGAACGGGTGAGAGTGGTGACGATGCAATCTAAAGGCACGAATTTTCCTGTAGATTCCAAGAAAAAGGCAATTATTGCAATCCTGTTTACAGTTGCCGGAGCCATTTGTATTTCCGGAATGTTTTTCTCAATTTATAGTTATGTTAACAATATCAGCTTTCTGGTAATAAACACACGTGTTCCCGGATTGATTGTCGGAGTGGCTGTTTTGTATTTGGGAGTTCGGTATTTTATATCGCTGATAAAATTGAAAAATGAACTTTATAAACCCACTTCCAGATTTTCATGGAATAATTTCAAGAAAACCAAGAAGGCCAAAAACAGCTAATTACTATAATATTTTGATTGGGGTATTGGTATGAAAAAATTATTAAAGGTTCTGAGTATCGCTTCATTGATTGTAATTGCGACAGTGCTGCTGTCCACCTCGGCATTTGCGGCAACCGTAGCGGATCCTACCGGCGCATCCTACGCGACATCCACCGGGTCCGAAACCATTTCTGATGTTGCTTCTGCGGCAAACAAAGCACAGCTGAGTGCGAATTTCGTGTGGATTATGATTACCGGGTTTATGGTCTTTTTCTTCCAATGCGGCTTTGCAATGGTTGAAACGGGCTTCTGCCGCGGCAAGAATGCGGCACATACGATGACGATGAACTTTATGGTGTTTCTTGTTGGTGCAATCGGATACTTTTTAGTTGGATTTGCGATTCAGTTCGGCGGCTCCGGAGGCGCGGCGGGTCTTGGAACCGGAGGCGCGGCGCTCAACGGAATGCTTTCCATTCCTGGTTTTGGCGGCATTATGGGGTATAAGGGGTTTTTCCTTCAGTCCGGCGGTACATATGACGCCGGAATTTACGCCCTCTTCTTCTTCGAAATGGTATTTATGGACACCACAGTTACTATTCCGACAGGTTCCATGGCAGAAAGAGTGAAATATTCGGCGGTTGTCATTTCTTCTTTCTTCGTGTCCATGATTTATTACCCGTTTTTTGGTAACTGGATGTGGGGCGGTGGCTGGATGTCAACGCTCGGTAAGTACTTTGGCCTTGGCCACGGTGCGGTTGACTTTGCGGGTTCCGCTGTCGTTCACGCAATGGGCGGTATGATGGCATTGGCGGGCGCAATTGTAATTGGACCAAGAATCGGTAAATTCAGGAAAGACGGTACGGCGAGAGCCTTCCCTGGGCATCATATTCCAATGGCAATTGTCGGTACAATCATCCTGTTCTTCTGCTGGTTCTCATTTAATGCAGGTTCTACGCTGAACGCGGGCGATTTCAGGCTGGCAATTGTCGCCACAAATACCATGGTTGCCGGTGCAATCGGCGGTTTGGTAGCTATGTTCTATATGTGGATTAAATATGGCAAGCCGGATCCTTCCATGACCTGTAACGGTGCGCTTGCGGGACTTGTTGCGATTACCGCTCCCTGTGCGTTTGTAAACGCAATCTGTGCTTTCTTCATTGGGACAGTTGCTGGACTTTTGGTGTGCCTCTCGGTTCCTTTTGTTGAAAACAAGCTTAAGCTCGATGATCCTGTGGGTGCCATTTCCGTTCACTGCGTGAATGGCGTTTGGGGCATTATTGCTCTCGGGCTCTTTGCCGACGGAACATACGGCGATGGTATCAACGGTATTTCCGGTGGAGTGAAAGGCCTTTTCTACGGCGATTCCGGTCAAATGTTCGCCCAGCTGATCACAGTCGCTGTATTGATTGTTTGGGGATTTGGAATATCCTACTTGTGGTTCAAGCTTCTTAAAAAGGTATGGGGCATCCGTGTGAAACCCGAAGTGGAAATTGAAGGGCTGGACCTTGAAGAAATGGGCGCACTTGGGTATCCGGATTTCGGTATGCAACAGTCCGAACTTGATACGCTATCCCCGGATCCCGAAATTATCAAAAAATATATCAGCTAATCAATCATATCAAAACAGCTATCTTGATTAAAATAAAGCCTGCAAGAAAACCTGTAAAAGGTTACTTGCAGGCTTTTCATATTAATTGGAGAACGCCCGGTTACGCCGTGCTTATCATTCATACATGGATGTGATACGGATATTTATATGGACGAATATACCGAGATAAAAAAATGGAGAACAGCAAAAGCTGTTCCCCAAAAACTTCTCCCCAAGTACGCAGACGCTGCACCAATTTGCGCGGCTGCGTTTTATGCGCTATGACAGGTTGAACTGCCTATTTGGCGTACTCAATTGCGCGGCTTTCGCGAATAATGTTTACCTTAATCTGTCCCGGGTACTCAAGGTCGCTCTCAATCTTATTACAGATGTCACGAGCCAAAAGAATCATCTTATCGTCACTGATAATATCAGGTTTAACCATAATGCGTATTTCTCTGCCGGCTTGAATCGCAAAGCAGCGTTCAACACCTTCAAACGAGGAAGCAACTTCTTCAAGCTTTTCAAGACGTTTAATGTAATTTTCGAGATTCTCACGTCTGGCGCCCGGCCTTGCGGCGGAAATCGCATCAGCCGCCTGTACGATGCATGCAATAACCGTTTTAGCTTCAACATCGCCGTGGTGAGCCTGAATCGCGTGGATAACGGTTTCGCTTTCCTTGTATTTGCGAGCCACGTCAACGCCAATGTCAACATGGGAACCTTCCATTTCATGGTCGAGCGATTTGCCGATATCATGCAGCAAACCTGCTCTGCGTGCGATTGTCGGGTCCAAACCAAGTTCGGAAGCAATCACACCGGATAAACAGGCAACTTCCAACGAGTGGTTTAAAACATTTTGACCATAACTGGTACGGTAACGCAACCGGCCCAGCAGTTTAACCAGTTCAGGGTGAATCCCATTCACTCCGGCTTCAATAACAGCACGCTCGCCCTCTTGTTTAATGGTGGCGTCCACCTCTCGGCGTGCCTTCTCGATCATTTCCTCAATGCGTGCAGGATGAATTCTTCCGTCTGCAATCAAACGTTCCAGTGCAATACGGGCTATTTCACGGCGAACCGGCTCAAAGCAGGAAAGTGTGATTGCTTCCGGCGTATCGTCGATAATCAGGTCAACGCCGGTCATCGTTTCGATTGCACGGATATTTCTGCCTTCACGGCCAATGATACGGCCTTTCATTTCGTCGTTTGGCAGCGGAACAACTGAAATTGTAGCTTCAGCCACATGGTCAGCCGCACAGCGCTGAATTGCCATCGAAATAATTTCCCTTGCGGACTTGTCGGCTTCCTCACGGGTCTGCTGTTCAATTTCCATCAGCTTGACAGCTTTTTCATGTGTGAGCTCGTCTTCCAGATTTTTAAGCAAATAATCCTTTGCCTGTTCTACTGTAAATCCTGAAATGCGCTCCAACATATCGAATTGGCTTTTCTTAACAGCTTCGGCTTCAGTTAGTCTTTCTTCGGCCTGTTTGTTCTTATTGTTTAAAATTTCATCTTTGGCTTCAAGACTTTCCATCTTTTTGTCAAGGATTTCTTCCTTTTGTTGAATACGGCGCTCCTGGCGCTGCACTTCTTTTCTGCGCTCGGTCAATTCGCGTTCGGATTCGTTGCGCAGACGGTGAATTTCATCCTTGCCTTCCAGAACCGCTTCTTTTTTCTTAGCTTCAGATGATTTAATTGCGTCGCCGACAATTCTTTTGGCTTCCTGCTCAGCTGAACCGATTGTGAATTCGGCTTCTTTCTTGCGATGAGCAATGCCGCCCAAAAATGCGACGATGCCGGTAATAACTGCGCAAACGAGCGCAATTATAATGCATGTTGTTAAACTTACAGTGGTCAATTGCTGGTACCTCCTTGTCTTTCTTACTTTTTCATAATTTTAGTTTTAAATCATTGTAGAATGGGTGCGTTAAGCCCATAAATGCATATTAGTACATCTTATTCACAATTGTATTACTTTTTGTACCCTAATGTCAAGAAATATTGGTTACAATCCGCGTGATCATTCCATACAAAATTTCAAATGTGAATTTTGCCGCTTCTTGTCGTATTATCGAGCATTATGAAATAAAGCGGTAAATATGTAAACGGCAGATATCTGCCTATTGACAAGTACGTTTGCCGGTGATAGTATGAAACCAATCAAAATATTTCAAAGTGTTGATGAGGAAGCCGCATTTGCGGTCACAGCAGAGAGTGTGCGTATTAGCTGGAAACGCGCGCGGTGATCTGAATTGCAATGGCTACCGCCTCTGAGTGTGCGCTGAAAACAGTCTGTCAAAGGCGCGCCGGTCTGCACCGTTATATGCTTCAATGAGGGCGGATTTTATCCGCTGAAATTGGGTGGAACCGTAAGCTTTTAGCCTTGCCCCTTTTATGGGGCAAGGCTTTTTTTATTTTTAAAGGAGTGAAAGATATGGTAAAAGTAAGTTTAAAGGGTAACGAAAAAGAGTTTGAGAACGGCATCACGGTTGCTCAAATCGCCAAGTCGATCGGTGCGGGTCTGTACAAGGCAGCCTGTGCCGGAAAAATAGACGGCAAGGTTGTCGACCTTCGTACACCTGTTACACAGGACTGCGAGCTTGAAATACTGACCTTTGACAGTGTGGACGGCAAAAAAGCCTATTGGCATACCACCTCGCACATCATGGCACAGGCTGTGAAAAGGTTGTTCCCGGATGCAGGGTTCGCAATCGGGCCGGCCATTGAAAACGGCTTTTATTACGACTTTGATCTTTCCCGCACTTTGATTCCAGAGGATTTGGCAAAAATTGAAGCGGAAATGAAAAAAATTATTAAAGAAGATATTCCGCTGGAACGCTTTGAGCTTGACCCGAAGGATGCAAAGGAGCTTATGGAAAAAGACAATCAGAAGTACAAGGTTGAACTGATTGAAGAACATTCCGGCAAGGGCGAAAAAATCAGCTTCTATAAACAGGGTGACTATACCGACCTTTGTGCCGGCCCTCACCTAATGAGTACGGGCGGTGTGAAGGCTGTCAAACTGACGAATTGTACGGGCGCTTACTGGCGCGGCGACTCGAAAAATAAAATGCTGCAGCGTATTTATGGTATTTCTTTCCCAAAGGCGGCAGAACTTGACGCATATGTCACCATGATGGAAGAAGCCAAAAAGCGTGATCATCGTAAAATCGGAAAAGATCTCGAATTGTTCACCATCATGGAGGAAGGTCCCGGATTTCCATTCTTCCTGCCAAAGGGTATGATATTAAAGAATTTGCTGATTGATTACTGGCGGCAGATTCACCGTGAAGCCGGGTACCAGGAAATTTCCACGCCAATCATTCTGAACCGCAGGCTGTGGGAAAGAAGCGGCCACTGGGGTCATTATAAGAATAATATGTACACGACGGTGATTGATGAGGAAGACTATGCAATCAAACCGATGAACTGCCCGGGCGGCATGTTAGTCTATAAGACCAAAATGCATTCATATAAGGATTTACCGCTGCGGATGGGTGAGCTTGGCCTTGTGCACCGCCATGAACTTTCGGGAGCGTTGCATGGATTGATGCGTGTTCGCTGCTTTACACAGGACGATGCACATATTTTTATGACCAAAGAGCAGATGAAGGACGAGATTAAAGGTGTAGTACGCCTAATTGACAAAGTGTATAAAACGTTTGGGTTTGAATACCACATTGAACTTTCCACGCAACCGGAGGACTCCATGGGTGCGAAAGAAGATTGGGATATTGCAACGGATGCTTTGCGCGACGCAATCACCGAACTTGGATATGACTTTGAGATAAATGAGGGCGACGGCGCTTTTTACGGCCCGAAGCTTGATTTTCACCTCACCGACTGCATCGGCAGAACTTGGCAGTGCGGTACGATTCAGCTCGATTTCCAAATGCCAGAGCGGTTTGAATTGGAGTATACCGGTGCGGACGGCGCAAAGCACCGCCCGATTATGATTCACCGAGTGGTATTCGGAAGCATCGAACGCTTTATCGGAATTTTAATTGAGCAGTACGCCGGTGCGTTTCCGATGTGGCTTGCTCCGGTACAGGTTGAAGTTCTTCCGATTTCCGATAATACCCGTGAATATGCGGAGAAAATGAATAATATGCTGATTGCTGCCGGACTGCGCAGCGAAATTGATACCCGAAGTGAGAAAATCGGTTACAAAATCCGTGAGGCACAGCTTCAGAAAATCCCGTATATGCTCGTCGTGGGTGATAAAGAGGTTGAGGGAAACACCGTGTCGGTTCGCAGCCGCAAAGATGGTGATATTGGCTCAATGAGCCTTGATGATTTCATTAAAAAGGCAACGGACGAGATTGCAAAAAAATCAAAAGACTAATTTTATCTTTTAATCAGGGCCGGATAGATTTTCTATCCGGCCCTGTGCGATTTAAAGTGAACTGGAATTACGTATCCTAATCTTTTCATAATTTAATACAAATAGTGGTTATGTAAACACGATTCAACTTAAATCATTCCACTGCATTTTTATCAGCGGCAAAATAAATATGTTGAAAATCGGAAAAACAGCTGGTTCCGGTACGGTTGATTTGTTGAAAACTCTGTTGAAAGTGTTGAAGAAACTACTTTTGCAGTTTAGCCCCTGAAAATAAATATTTAGTTTATGTAAAGCAAAGGGCAACCAAATTTCTCGTTCTTCAAATGCACAAAATAGTTGATATGATTACACGAAATATAGTTATATTTTTGATATATTCTATATAGTAATTAAAATGATTGTGAAGTACTATAATATACAATAATAATGTTTAAAAAACGGGTGAGGTGCTAAAGCAATCATGGACAAAAAAAGATGGACAATCTTTTCTATCATTGCACTGATTGTTGCATTCGCCATTTTTGCAGGGGGAGTTTCCCTTGTTAAGACTACGAAAGAGAATGCGGCACGTCCCGCACCGGCTCAAATTACCAGTCATATTATCAAAGAAATGAATTATACCGATATGGCTGAGGTTAGCTGGAATCAGCTTTCAAAGCATTACAATATCCCTGATGGCGTTATTGCCGACAGTTCTGTTTATATGAGTAAGTCGTCCGACAACGCATCGGAGCTCGCGTGTTTTTTGTTAACCGATAAATCCAAATTTACTCAGCTGCAGACTGCAATTACGAATCATATCAATTCTAAAGCAACCGGTTTTAAGAGCCTGAACCCAGCGCAATACAATTTGCTGAAAAACAGTCTGGTTACTCAAAACGGAAAATATGTGCTTGTTAGCGTTGGCAGCAATGATTCAGCTGAAGCAAAAATGTTCAATGAAATATTAAAATAATTTTTTACTTGAATGTGAAAATAATTTATGTTAAAATATAAAAACACGCGGAAGTGGTTCAATGGTAGAACAGCAGCTTCCCAAGCTGCTGACGCGGGTTCGATTCCCGTCTCCCGCTCCAAAACAAAGCATGCTCCCGACAGGGGGTGTGCTTTGTTTTTTGGTCGGGAATGATTGGTGAGAATCCGCGGGTGCAAGTTGGGGAGACATATGGCAGATATTTACTTCCAATGGAACGAAGGTACTCGCGGAACGCGCGTCATTGCGCAATGGAAAAAGCAAAAGATATTGGAGGTTATGACATGAAAGGTAAAATGATTAAAAGCATACAAGAGTACGACGGTCGGCCTGTTTGGGTAGAATTTGGAAGTGAAAACACAGTCGGTTGCGCGAATGATGATGACTACGCATTAGGTGGTACTGAAGTACAAGGTTATACCAGCGGGATATATCGCGTAGAGGGTCATTTCCTTGTCTCACTCACGGATGCAAAACAAAGCTTTCATGAGTTTACACCACGTATCTTCGCCATCTATGAGTGGCAGGAATAAGAAAAGCCCACTGAGATAATCAGTGGGCTTTGTTTTATGTGGCAAAGCGAATCTAACAGATGCGTTAACAGATCCCCGGATTAACGCCAGAAGGAAAGAAAGTACCATGAAAAGAATTTCTGAATAGTCTAATTTGCTTGTATTAACATTATTATTAGTGTTACACTAAATATTGATAATATAGAAAAATAAAATTAGGAGGCAATTATGAAATCATATACTTTTGATCTATTAGGTAATAAAGCACACCTTAAAACCAATAGCATTATTTTCCTTTATGCTATGTGGAACGGATATTCAAAAGGAAGTTCAAGTGATGATGTTTTGGCTAAAAATGTACATCAAACTTTATTTGAAGAATACGGAGATTCAATAAAAGTTTGGAGTAGACGAGGGCATTTTCTATCAAATTGTGGGTATCTGGTGGAGCCCGGATCCCATAAAGAAGGAAGCTATACGTTTACAAATAAATTTCGTGAACTGTTCAAACTATATTATCAAAATTTAGAAGAAATCGTTTTAGAATACGATAAAGAAAACAAAAAATTGCAAACAGTCTAATGATTTCTGCATATACAAAAAAGCCGTTCACAATTAAGTGAGCGGCTAATTTTATCTCATTTTATAATATCGACCATTTTCTCTATACACTCGCGACATACACTATGACCTTCAAAGTTTAAAACATTGGCTACACGATCACAGTATTCACAGGCAAATTTTCTTTTTTGCAGAATAATTCTATCTTCATCAACGAAAATTTCGAGTTCATCATTATTATTTATATTTAAGGAAGTTCTAATTTCTTTCGGCAGAACAAGACGCCCCATGCCATCAATTTTTCTGATTACTGCAGCTTTCATACATTTACCGTCTCTTTCTTATTTTCCGTATTTTACCATATCACATGCCTCATTTAATTTTATATTATCATTGGTAATAATTACCAATTAAATAAAAACGCTCTAAAACTAATTCAGCGTACGGGGCTCCAAACGAAACGAAAGTCTCGTACATATTGAGTTAGAACCAATCCTTTACCAAAGTGAGAAACCTCCCGTCAGCCAATTAAGGCCGACGGGAGGTTCTTCTGTCCCAATTTCTTTGTCGATTGTTCTTTAATTTTGTAGCATAACTCTCAGCACATGGATATTTTATTATTATTTATATGGAGGTAATTAAGTGGGATATTATGTTACTGTGGAACCCAATGTCAATGTATTTGTTGAGGATTTAAACCCAGCCGGTAATAAAACTATTTTATTTGTCCACGGCTGGCCCGGAAACCATAATCTGTTTGAATATCAGCTAAACCAGTTACCAAAGCTGGGATATCGCTGCGTTGCAATAGACTGCCGAGGCTTCGGTTTGTCCGATAAACCTTGGAGTGGCTACGATTATGACCGATTAGCTGATGATATTAGGATTGTCGTTGATGCTCTGCAATTGCAGAATTTTACCCTAAGCGGCCATTCTACGGGAGGAGCAATTTGCATCCGTTACATGGCTCGGCACAACGGCTACGGAGTATCGAAGTTAGCTCTCTTTGCCGCGGCGGCTCCCAGTCTGATTCAGCGACCCTATTTTCCTTATGGACTGCAAAGACAGGCTGTGATCGATATTATTCAAGGCACATACAAAGATCGGCCTAAAATGCTGCGGGACTTTGGAAATATGATTTTCTTTAATCGTGTAAGCGCCCCATTCTCCGATTGGATTTTTCAATTGGGGTTACAAGCGGCCAGTTGGTCAACTGCCGCAATTGCAAACACTTGGTTGGACGAGGAAAGACTATTTAATGATCTGACGACAATTAATGTTCCAACACTAATTCTTCACGGGCTGGATGATCAGGTATGCCTGTTCCCTCTGGCTATTGCGCAGAATAAAGGAATTCTAAGTTCAAAACTCGTACCGTTTAAACAGTGCGGACATTTTTTGTTCTATGACCAGATGAATCAGTTCAATAAAGAATTAGTAGAATTCACTCAAAATTAATGGCCTGACATGCCGTAATAAAGGCCCTCCCAATCGGAATGGCTGAGAGGGTTGATTTTTTATTTCAAAAATATATGGAATTAACTTGAACAATTTAGTATAAGTACAGGTTAATCGGATTAGAGAAATTTAACAGTTCGAGAGGAATAAATTATATGGATAAAATAGCCTTATCGGTCGGTGAATTATAGCTAATTCTACAAACTATTTAATTAACATTGACATTCTTCGACTAATTATTTATTATATTTATAGAACTGGGTAAGGGGGCTCTTGGAGGAGTGTACCTTGCCCTTTTTATAATTAGAACCATAGTTTCTGATTTAATGCGCGTTTTTAAGCTAAATTGGAAAACAGGCTATAATTAATCAGCTTTGGGAAAGTGGAAAGAGCATTTTAATAAAGAATTCCAGAAATACAAGTAGGATAAATGTTATTATTTGTATCATGAAACTTATCTCACTGACTGGAAAACAAAATAGGGGGATTTATGAAATGACCAGAAAATTAGTCACAAGATTATTGGCAGTCTCGTTAGCAATCGGCGTGCTTTTCACAGGGTGCTCAAACGGCAGCGGCACATCTGCTGCCAGTGGCTCCACATCAGCGCCAACAGCCAGCGCCACCAAGTCAGATACTTTTACCTATGCCATTCCGGGTGATCCAGGTAACTCCGTTAACGTAATGACAACGGGGGATCGTTACGGGTTGATGACAGTTAAAATGCTGTATTCCCCTCTTTATATTGTGAATCCAGATGGTATTGAGTATGATCTGGCGGAGAGCATGACTCCATCAGCAGACCACCTTACTTATACTGCAAAACTTCGTAAAAATGTAAAATGGAGCGACGGGCAGCCGCTTACCGCAGATGACGTTGTGTACACCTTTAATGAAATGGAAAAGGAATCAAACGCGGGCTGGGCATACGGCCAGTTGATGTTTGGCGATAAGATGGTAGAAGTGACAAAGGTGGATGACTACACCGTCCAGTTCAAATTGCCAATCGTCAGTTCCAGTGCCGTGGAGATGTTCTCACAGATATTTATTATGCCGAAGCATATTTATGAAGGCTCCACCAACTTTGAAAACAATCCAAAGAATGCAACTCCGGTTGGGAGTGGCCCTTATAAGTTGGCCGAATATAAGGCTGGCCAATATGTTAAATTTGTTGCGAATGATGATTATTTTTTAGGCAAGCCGAAAATTAAAAATATCATTTTCCGCATTGTTGAAAACGCGAACACAGCTAAGATTGCATTGCAGAAGGGTGAGGTTGACGCTGCGCTGGTTCAACCATCCGATGTAAAAGACCTGAAAAATGATACAAACCTTACATTAAAGCCTTATAGCGAAGGCCGCGTCGGCTATATGATGGTAAATACCAACACTGATAATATGAAAAATCAAAAGATTCGTCAGGCGGTTTTCTTTGCCCTGAACCGCGACCAGATGAATAAGACAGCGTTTCTAACGAATGACTATTATGCAAATGTTTATACATTCCTGCCGCCAAGCAATCCATGGGCTTCAACGACTGCGGAAAAGTATGAGCAGAACGTCAATAAGTCAAAGCAGCTTTTACAGGAAGCCGGTGTGTCAAACATCAGCCTGAAACTTGGGTATTCCGGCAACGATGCTGTGCAGCAGAAGCAGGCAGTGCTAATCCAGCAGCAGCTTGCTGCAGTTGGAATAAAGCTGGAACTGAGTGGCGCCGACTCCACCGCTTTATCAAATGAAATGAAGAAAAAAGGAACCACAAAGTATGACCTCTATCTGAACGGATATATTATGGGAATTGACCCGGATACGTATTCAAGCTTGTTTATTTCAGGCAGCCCCTCTAACTATTCCGGACTCAAGGATGCAAAGATTGATGAGCTGTTTTCAAAAGGAAAAATTGAAACCAACGATGATAAACGCAAAACCATTTACGCTGATTTACAGAAGCAGCTTCAGGATGACGCTGTGATTTATCCGATTTGTGACAATAAAAAGATTTTGGCTATTAAATCGAACATAGCGGGAATTGATGAAGCAAAACTGGTCTCTGTTTATTCCTTTGGCGACATGTCCAAATTGTATTACAAATAAATTGGATACTTGATTCTATGTGGAGACGTTCTATCGTTTATGATGGAACGTTTTTCCATACTTGAACTAAATCTAAAATGTCGAAGAAAGGGACAGGTGACGATTCTTGGTAAAGTATATTGGAAAACGACTACTGCAAGCCATTCCCCTGCTCTTGATTATTACCGTAATTGTATTTTGCATGATCCATTTTGCTCCCTACGACGCAATTGACGCCATGACAAGTCCTCAGATGTCCGCGCAAACCGTACAACAGATCAAGGCGAAATACGGTTATGATAAACCGGTTTTTGTGCAGTATCTTTTATGGATAAAAGGCGTTGCAACCGGCAACTTCGGTTATTCCATTGTAACGCATCAAAGTATTTCAAGCGATTTGGCCGCTCGGATTCCGGCTACAATGCAGTTGGTAATACCGTCTTATCTTGTGGCTTTTCTGCTCTCCATTGTACTCGGTCTGACGAGCGGGTCACATAAGGGGAAATGGCTGGATAAACTGATTGACGGTCTGTGCTCCGTTGGTATTGCAACCCCTCCGTTCTGGCTCGCTATGATTCTTATCTTTTTCATGGGGTACCAGTTTAATCTTCTTCCCATCCTCGGAATGCATACCATTGGAATGGAAAATTCTTTTCCCGATTATCTTGCACATTATATCATGCCCTTTATTGTGATGGTAATTGCGTTCCTGCCGGATTTGACCCGGTATGTGAGGTCTTCCACGATTGGGCAATTGTCGGAAGATTATGTGGTCGTGCAGAGAGCGTTCGGTGCTTCCCGCTTTGAAATTCTTTCGAAACATGTTGCAAAAAATGTGCTTCTGCCGATTATCACCAAATTCGGAATGATGCTTCCGATGCTCGTGACAGGTGCCATCATTATTGAAACTGTGTTCAGCTGGCCCGGAGTCGGTCCCTATTTTGTCAAGGCAATTCAGGGAATGGATTATCCCGTTGTAATGGCTATTTTGATTCTTTCTTCCGCGCTTGTAATTTTGGGTAATCTATTGTCAGATATTCTTTACTGTGCAACGGATCCACGAATTCGGGAAATGAGGTGATCGGTGTGGAGAAACACAGAAGAATAAAAAATATGTTCTATGCTTTAAAGCATGATAAAGTTGCGATTTTTTCGGTCATATTCTTGGTGTTTATTATCTTGTTGTCCATCTTTGCATTCTTAATTCCAACTGATCCGAATGCAATTGATCCGGAAAATATGCTGAGTGCACCAAGTGCGCAGCATTGGTTTGGCACTGATGAAGTTGGCCGTGATTATTTAATACGTACCATTTACGGTGGGCGGGTATCACTGCTCGTAGGCGTTCTGGCTATGATGACCAGCACAGTCATCGGGGTTGGCGTCGGAACGGTTGCAGGATATTTTGGGGGATTAGTCGATAATATTTTAATGCGTATTGTGGACGTGCTTTCCTCCATCCCATGGATGATCCTGATTACTGTAGTCAGCATTCTTCTCAAGCCGGGCCTTCAAACCATCATTCTTGTAATCGGACTTTTCACATGGATGGAAATTGCCCGACTTGTTCGAGCAGAAACTTTGTCAGTAAAAGAACGCGAATTCGTGATGTATTCGAATTTTATTGGGACATCGTCCATGCATATTGTGATACGGCATGTAATTCCTTCAGTGCTTCCTACTATTATTATCTCCGCAACAACAAGCATTGCGAACGCCATTATGACGGAATCTTCACTGAGCTTTCTGGGACTCGGGATTCAACAGCCCATGTCATCATGGGGAAGCTTGCTGCAGGATGCGCAAGGAAATCTACAAAACGCATTATATATGGCTCTCCTTCCAGGTATTCTGATTATTTTGACGGTGTTTTCCTTTAATAAAATCGGGGATATTCTGCGCGTTTTGATAGAACCAAAAGTTACGGCAGGTGATGAATAATGGAAGAGAATAAAAATTTATTGACGATACGTGATTTACATACGATTTTTCACATTCGGAATACCAATATTGAAGCGGTTCGCGGAATTGATCTCGATGTTGGATATGGCGAAATCGTAGGGATAGTGGGGGAATCCGGGAGCGGAAAAAGCGTAACAATGAAATCAGTTATGGGAATTCTGCCGGATAACACGACGATCAATGCAGAAAAGCTTGTATTTGACGGAGCAGACCTGCTCAGCATGTCGGAAAATGAGCGTCGTAAACTTCGTGGCTGTAGCATGGGAATGATATTTCAGGATCCAATGACGGCGCTTAATCCGCTGAAAAAAATTGGATTTCACCTTGAGGAAGTACTGATGCGGCACTGCAATATTAGCCGCGCTGAAGCAAAAAAACAGGCTATTGAGGCTCTCGAAAAAGTTGAAATTCCTTGTCCCGAAAAAAGACTGGAGCAATATCCCCATGAGTTTTCAGGCGGAATGAGGCAACGCGTATTGATTGCAATGGCATTGGCCTGTAAGCCGAAACTGTTGATTGCCGACGAACCAACTACGGCGTTGGATGTGACGATTCAAGCCCAGATTTTGGAGCTTCTGCAGAAGCTTCAAAAAGAAGAAAAAATGTCCATCATTTTAATTACGCATGATTTGGGAGTGGTCGCAAGCCTTTGTGATCGGATTGCAGTCATGTACGGCGGACTCATTATGGAAACAGGAACAACCGATCAGATTTTTTACAAAACAAGGCATCCTTATACACAAGCGCTGCTAAACGCCATTCCAAAGCCAAATACACAATTGAAGAAACGGTTAGAGCCAATTCCGGGAAGCGCCCCTTCACTTGCCCATCCGCCCGCCGGATGCCCGTTTGCACCGCGTTGTACTTTTGCAATGCCGGAGTGCAGAACCAGTATTCCTGCCTATCAGCAGTTTGAGGACGGTCAGAAATCCATGTGCCTTCTGCGGGAAATTGATACTCAAAAACTTGCGGGAGAAGGTGGGTCGAAATGAACGAGACGTTGATTGAAGTTAAAAACCTGAAAAAGTACTTTGCCACAAAAAACTTTTTTGGTGGCAACAAACATGTTGTAAAAGCAGTAGATGATGTTTCTTTTACCATTCGTAAAGGGGAAACATTCGGGCTGGTGGGAGAATCCGGATGCGGAAAGTCAACGCTTGGGCGTACCATCATCAGGATGTATGATGTAACGGACGGTGATATATTGTTCGACGGTACTAATATCGCCCGACTGGAAAAGAAACAGCTTGGCGTATACCACAGAAAAATGCAGATTATTTTTCAAGATCCTTATTCCGCGCTGAACCCGTCCATGAATGTCGGTGAAATTATTAATGAACCGCTGCTGTTGGACAAAGAGATGTCATCCAAGGATAGAGAAAATAAAATTGTGTCTCTGCTGGAGAAAGTCGGCATGAAAAAGGATGACATGGAACGATTTCCTTATGAATTCAGCGGCGGCCAACGGCAGCGCATTGGTATTGCGAGGGCATTGTCAACCAATCCGGAATTTATTTTGTGCGACGAGCCAATTTCTGCGCTTGACGTTTCTATTCAAGCTCAGGTTGTCAATTTGCTGGAGGATTATCAGCAGGAGATAGGAGTTCCGTATCTGTTTGTAGCGCATGACCTTTCTATGGTGCGGCATATTTCCCACCGTATCGGTGTCATGTATCTGGGTAATCTGGTCGAAATGGGTGACTGCGATGATGTTTATGATCATCCTCTGCATCCGTACACACAGGCGCTGCTTTCAGCCATTCCAATTGCAGATCCTCAAAAAGCGAGGAGTTCAACGCGTCAAACAATAGGCGGCAACATACCCAGCCCAATGGATGTCCCGTCCGGCTGTAGGTTCCACACCCGCTGTCCTTATGCGAAGCCAATCTGCTCCGAGGTTGCGCCTGTATCGAAGGAATGTGAAAAAGGGCATTTTACCTCCTGCCATTTGTATGACGAATAAATGTTGAGTATAGAAAGGCCGGATAGAACAGTATGGGATTAACAACAAAAATGAGACAAACATTTCTAAAAATATTACATGAAGAACTTGTTCCAGCTATGGGGTGTACGGAGCCGATCGCGCTTGCCTACGCTGCTGCCAAAGCACGGGAAATACTGGGGAAACTACCGGAGCATGTGGTTGCCGAATGCAGCGGAAATATCATTAAAAATGTAAAATGCGTGTTCATTCCGAATTCCGGGAATCTTCGCGGCATTTCCGCAAGCGTGTTGATGGGATTGGTAGCCGGCAATGCACAAAAAAAGATGGAGGTTCTTTCGGATGCAACCGAGCAGGATATTGAGAAAGTACAAGAACTGCTGTCACAACACAACTACTGTGAGGTAAGACTTTTAGACAGTGAGATTCCTCTTCATATTCGAATTGAACTGTTTGACGCTGAGGATCATGTGTTGGTCGAGGTGAAGCATTCCCATACCAATATTGTGCGAATTGAAAAGAACGGTGAAGTCCTTTTTGAGGATAATTCTGTTACCACCAAAGAATCCGACGCCGATTATGGAATGCTTACCATTAAGCGGATTAAAGAGTATGCAGATACTGTGTCTTTAGAAGAAGTGCAGCCGCTGATTGACCGAGAGATCAGCTATAACATTAAGATTGCACAGGAAGGCTTAAGCGGAAAGTATGGACTCGGTCTGGGGAAAATCATTCTGGAAGTTTACCCGGATTCTGTTTTGACTCGTATGAAGGCCTACGCTGCGGCCGGTTCGGAGGCACGTATGAGCGGCTGCGAACTGCCGGTTATAATTAATTCGGGCAGCGGAAATCAAGGAATGGCATCTTCCATTCCTGTTATTATATATGCGCAAGAAAAAGGGTTTAATAAGGAAATTCTGACCCGCGCGCTCGTGTTTTCCAACCTGTTGACCATTTTTCAAAAAAGCTATATTGGGCGTCTTTCGGCATTCTGCGGTGCCGTTTCGGCGGGCTGTGCAAGCGGCGCTGCTGTAACCTACATGGAACACGGTACACTGGAACAGATTAGTATGACTATTGATAATACGCTTGCTAATATTCCAGGCATCATCTGTGACGGAGCAAAAGCTTCCTGTGCTTCTAAAATTGTAACCAGTCTGGAAGCGGCTATGATGGCTCACTACCTTGCGCTTAGGGGACGCGTTTATGAACCCGAGTCAGGTATTCTGCAAAATCAATCGGATGAAACCATCAGCTGTGTCGGCCTGATTGGCCGTGATGGAATGCGTCAGATCGATAAAGAAATTCTTAAAATAATGGTGAAATAATAAATGGATGTACGCTGTTATTTTATGGATTTCAGGCAATAAAGTGTCTGCTAAAGCTTAATTGTCATAGTTCTAATAATCCCTGTCTATGTTATAAATTGAATTCAAAAGTTAAATAAGCCGCCCTTTTTTACGGGGCGGTTCAAAGTGAAATTCAATGTCATATATTGTGTACGATTTGGCCGCAAGCGATTTTGGTTCCGGAATTTCCTGACGGCTGGGTTGTAAAATCATCTGGCGACAAATGCACGATTACAGTGCGGCCGATGACTTCATTCACCAAGAACCGATCGGTGATAAACATCATGAAGGCATATCCATGATTTCCGAATAGCGGCGGCAAATCTCCTGCGTGTGCAGGATGTGGGCAATTGTTTGGATTATAGTGTTTACCTGCGCTTGCAAACGGATCTTCGCTATTTCCGGTGCATGAGCTTCCTTCGTGTATATGAAATCCAAATACGTCAGCTGAACATACTTCTGGCCCATGAGGAAGGCCGTGCATTTGTGCGATTAGCAGAACACCGTCAGATAGCTGGTAAAAGAAAACCATTCCATTAATATTAGGAAAGCTTGGGCTGCCTTTAACCGCGGCATGCGCATCCGGCGGCCTTTTCAATAAATTTTGCAATTGGTCGAATTGTGGTTCTAAATACAAAGTAACACCTCCCAAATCATTTTATGCCGGAAATAATAAATTGCTTATATTTTAAAACAATAAAAGATACTCTTTTATTTCTGACATTGACTTTTGAAATTATTTCAATTACTATAAAGATATTGGAGGGATGAGTAAATGAATTCAGATAAAGCGATTGTAATTGCAAATAATACTTCAGAGGGTATCAGCGTTATTGACATAAGCTTATACAACGAGAGTGGAAGAAGGTACAATCAGTCAACCAAGCGACTGATTGACAGTATCAATTCGACCCTTTGGTTGGACAAGCAAAAAATTAAATCCATTATCGCCAAACAATACGGCATTCTTCCGGATAATATTACATTTGATTAACAACACCATCAGTTAGCGTCTCCGATCATTTGGTGACGCTACTTTTTTGTTTATTTTTAAAAAGGGATGTCGCTTGCTAACTTAAAGCAAGCGACATCATTTTTTTGTTACCTGCAGCACCATATCCAACGACAACGGCAATTACACCAGCACCAACGACACCTTCTACACATTCAACCTCACCTCTTTCCGTTAAGAGACCAGTACATACTATGATTTTAGGGCACAGCTTGTCAATGTGAGATTTTAAGATATTTGAGTAGAATTCCATTCAATTCCATTGGAGTACGATCAAAAATCAATACGTTTTTTAAAGTGCATTTCATCGTAACATAGTTTACAATAGTATCTATTGTAAACTATGTTACCTAAAAGTGCATACTTGCAATATATATTTTAAAGATATATTATAAATTAAAGAAGAAAATAAAAATAAAAATAAAGAAAAAATTAAACTTAAATTAAAGGAGAACTATATATGAAAACCAGAAAAATCGCAGTATTGGCAGGGAGTCTTCGCAAAGAATCTTTTAACAAAAAAATCGCAAAAGTTTTGGAAGAATTGGCGCCGGCATCTTTTGAGATGGAGGAAATTGACATCAGCAAACTCGCAATTTACAATCAGGATCTTGATGACGAAGGCACTCCGCCTGCACCATGGACAGATTTCCGCGAGCTCATGAAGAAATTTGATGGAGTTCTTTTTGTAACGCCAGAGTATAACAGGTCCGTTCCAGCCGTGCTTAAAAATGCATTGGATGTCGGGTCAAGACCGTACGGGCAGAGTGTCTGGGACGGCAAACCCGGCGCAGTGGTGAGTGTATCCCCGGGTGGGTTGAGTGCTTTTGGTGCAAACCATCACCTGCGTCAATCACTTGTTTTCTTGAATGTACCGACCATGCAGCAACCCGAAGCCTATATCGGAAATGTGGCAACACTTTTTGATGATAAAGGTGTTCTGATTAATGAAAACACACGTGAGTTTTTGCAAAAGTTCATGGATTCATTTGTATCTTGGGTTGAGACGAATTCATCGGCTCAGTAATTATAATGACCTGATAAATTTAGAAAAAGGAAGCATGTCTCCAATAGGGGGCATGCTTCCTCTTTTATCCCAGAATACAGATACGGGAAAATAAAGGGGGATAGAGAAAGCCGCCCTTTTTACAGAGCGGCTGAGAAGAGAAAATTGTGAAAAAGAAAATATAAAAATCCTCATATGAGGAACTTGTAATCTGTTTTATCTTCCTAAGATATTTATAGTATAGAAGGCCAATGTGACTTTAAAGTGAAGCAAATTTGAAAGTTTTGAGAAGCAATAAAAAAGCGGCTCAGACCCATAAAGGGCAAGAGCCGCAAAAATGATCAGGAAAAACATGCAGAATTAATCTAAACTGGCAACCTCTTCTAAGAGCTCATCTATGATAACTCCTATTTTATCCATGCGTTTATGATCTTTTTTGATTTCGGCCTGCTGATAACAAACCCTATATACCGTTATTTTGCTTTCAAGCAATGTCTTTTGTTTAGTACTCATAGTGTGCCTCCTAAAATTTGTTATCTTTATTATATCATAGAAAAATAAATATATAATGAGGACTTAGAAAGAGTGATGTAATTTTAAGAAATCAATAAAATATATATTAAGATGTTTCCATTACAACGTTTTTAGAGTTCTGAGTAAAAAAATCTCCCGTCAGCCAACAGGCCAGCGGGAGAATATTACTTTTCTATCATTTTAAAATTTGATTCTTTTTGGATTTGTATTCCTCTTCGTTTATTTCACCGCTGGCAAACCGGTCATTTAGAATTTCGATTGCCCGGGGAGAACCCTTCTCGTATGCCATACTGGAACTTTTATTTTGATTTGCTTTGTATATAAAATACACGATTGCCAATAAGATTAAAATAACACCAATCATCATAATAATATGTGGGCCTCCATACCCGTAACCACTAAATCCATAGCCTTCAATGCCAAACCTGTTACAAAACATTTGAAGCACCTCCTTAATTTACCTTTACTATATCACACGATTGTGAATATTGTATGTTGATTTCATTTCAATTAATTAAAATATCAAACGTAGAAATCTCTCTCAAAAGCACAATGAAAACTGACCTCAATTGATAGACCTATCTGTTGTATCACAGGTTTATCAATTGAGGTCAGTATCCTTTTATTTCAGACTTGCTCTGTATTGCTCGCCCCATTCGTACATGGAATCAAGAATGGATTTCAAACTGAGTCCCAACCCTGTCAGCGTATATTCCACTTTGGGAGGGACTTCGGCGTAAACCTTGCGGTTAACCAGCCCGTTTTCTTCCATCATACGCAGGTTCTGTGTCAAAACCTTTTGCGTAATATTACCGACGGATCTTTTCAGCTCACCGAATCGTTTGGTGCCGGTAAGCAAATCACGCACAATCAGTATTTTCCACTTATCACCCATCATCAACAGGGTGGTTTCCACAGGGCAAGGCGGTAATTCTTCTGTATTTATCATAAGTTTACTCCTTTATAATCCATTAGTATACATTTGGATACTATACCACTTTAAAGTGCTTACTTTACATTTATATGGTACGGATATATTATAATAGCATAGAAAGAATAAGTCAATTGACTTTATAAAAATAATATTAAACTTTAAAAGGAGAATATAATTATGAGAATTGCAGTCATAGGAGCAACAGGCAAACAGGGAAATTTAGTTGTGCAGGAAGCATTAAAAAAAGGCTATGACGTAACCGCGATTGTTCGGGATAAGGCAAAGATAACGTCCGGTCTTGTTAAGGTGATTGAAAAAGATATCTTTGATATTACCGCTGACGATGTGAAAAAATTTGATGTGGTTGTGGATGCGTTCCGCGCGCCTAATGGCAAAGAGGAACAGCACGAAACCTCAATGAAAAGCCTCATCCGCGTATTTGAAGCGGTACCCGATACCCGACTTGTGGTAGTTGGAGGTGCAGGCAGTCTTTATGTTGACCCGGAGAAGACCGTGCAGGTAATGGATACGGAGGGATTTCCGGATGCATTCAAGCCCACCGCCTCGAATATGGGAAAAGGCTTTGAAGCGCTTAAAAAAAGCGCGGTCAACTGGACATACTTTAGCCCTGCCGCAGATTTTGACTTTTCGGGTATCCGAACTGGAAGCTATATGCTTGGAGAAGACAATCTGATTGTTAATAAAGGTGGGGAAAGTTACGTGAGCTACGCTGACTATGCCGTCGCGCTTGTGGATGAAATTGAGAAAAAAGATCATATTCGCAAACGTTTTACGGCAGTTTCCGAAAGAGCTTAAGTATATTCATAAAATCTATAAAAACCTACAGAACTGACACAAATTTTATATAATAAATAGAGCCACATTAAATAAGCCGATACAGGCTGTTTAATGTGGCTCTATTTTTAATTGTAGAGAATTAAAACAAATAGGTTGGAAAAGCTTCAATCGGATTTTACGCTCTCCTGCTTGGTTGTGTTATTCGTAAGATCGCCTTGATTGGCGCGGCTGTTAATCTCTTCCTTGACCTGCAGCGGCAAAAAATCAAAGTCACTTGCTGCCGTTGCATCGTCACCTAAATTTTTATCCCATCCGCAATAATGGTCGTTCATAAAATCACCCCAAAATTAGATTTCCCGCTTTATGTCAAGTAATGCAGAAGTAATTTTTAGTTCCAAAATTTCAGTGGGGAGGGATGATGCCGAATTAGCTTTCATCCGGAAACTTCGGGGGATAATAAAAAAAGTGCACCCCGAAGGATGCACTAAAAAAACAATTTTTAAGTTTATGCTCTATTATTTGCAAAGCAGTCGCTGCAATACACTGGGCGATCTTCTCTTGGCTTGAAAGGAACCTTGCAAGCTTTTCCGCAAGAAGCGCAGACAGCATCGAACATTTCACGGGTACCGCCATTGGAAGTGCCCTTTGCATTTTTGCGTGCATCTCTGCAAGCTTTACAACGCTGTGGTTCATTTGTGAAACCTTTTCCAGCATAGAATTCCTGCTCGCTTGCAGTAAATTCAAATTCGGCTCCGCAGTCTCTGCAAATTAAAGTTTTGTCTTCGTACATGTAGTAGTATACCTCGATTATAAAATATATGCTTAACGAAAAGTTAGGCACTGCGTTCATTATACATTAAATTGTATTGGTTGTCAAATTAATTGTAAACTTTTTTTATATGGCTGTAATTTTACCTGTGCTCAATTTTTTCTGCATGGAAACCCCTGTAAACATTTGGGTTCAAATTAGTGCTGTTCAGAAAAGCGCAGGACAGAACTGCGATTAAAAATTTCGTTCAAATCCTCAACAATCGATGCTTCAATCAAATTCTGACGCGCCATAGTGCGCAGTATGCCAACCGCCTGGGTATGGGACAGGGCATTACGATAGGGCCTGTCCTCCGTCAGCGCCTGATAAATATCAATACAGGCCAAAAGGCGGGAATTGAAATCTAAACGCTCTGCATCAAATCCGTAGGGATACCCTTTACCGTTGAGCTTTTCGTGATGGTTAGCCGCCCAGTCGGCAATTTCTTCAAATCCGGTGATCTTCTCCAATGCCTTGCGGGTATAAAATGTATGGGATTGGATGATTATAATTTCATGCTGACTTAAAGTACCGTTCTTATCCAGTATTTCATTGGGAACCATTATTTTCCCCAAATCGTGCAAATCCGCAGCAATACGCATTTTCCAGTAAGTTTCTTCGTCATACCCGTAATATTGACACATGATTCCGGTTTTTTCGCTGATTCCCCTTGAATGGGTACCTGTAAAGGGTGATTTTGCATCTATAATATTGCTGAAAATTTGCGAGACGGTGTGTATGTCCCGGTAATTGAATGTTCGGTTCATCTTGGGCATCATTTTGGTTAACGCATCCTTAACATAGGTGTCACCCATATTCAGCCAAAATTCTACATTGCGGCTTAAATCATAAAAAATATCTTTTAGATTTGGGTCAAATTCCCGCTTTGAATGTCTGATGAATTGAATCATATCACTGATAGTTTGATTTTCTGAAAATAAAATTGCAAGTGTATCCGCTAAAGCAATTATACGGGAATACAAGGGAATGTTTTCACCCGACATCCCGAAAAATCCGCTGCCGTCGTAATGCTCGTGGTGATAAAGAATTACATTTGGAATACTTGAAAAAAACGGAAAAAATTGAATGTTCTTTTCGCCCTCAATACAATGCATGCGGGTTAGTTCCGCTTTGATGTAATCCGTTGAGCCATGCAGCTGAACCAGCGATTTTGTAACACCATTATCATGCAGCAGCGAATAGGAAATCAAATCGAAAAGGTCCTGATCGACCAACTTTAATTTTTCTCCTATTCGGGATGCAATATATGCTACACGTCTCCCGTGATTTGTTACGTTGTTCACTAAATCCTGTTCCACATAATCGAGCGTAGAAGAAAGCGAGCTTAATAGTTCGTTTATATTAAAATTCAATATTATAATCTCCATATCAATAATTGTAGAGCTATAATATTTATCGTAACAATGCGAAAATATTTTAGTAAATAATCGTATCTCCTACCAACATAATGAAGATTTGTCTAAATAATGTAAATGCGCCTTTCTTTATATTAAAAATAACTTGTATGGGATGCACCAAACATACTTTGAGACATTGATGTTGCAGACATGTTTTGCCAGCCAAGGCATAAAAGACGGAGCATTTCTGCTCCGTCTTTCTTGAATTATTTAGCTTGACGTGGCTTCTTGGCGGAATAGAGCGTTGCAAAATAAGAATTCGGGCTGTTTTTAAATTGCTGAATTGGGTTGTTTTGCGTCAGCTTCATTTCTTTTCCTCTGTGCATTATTAAGATATTTTCACTTGATTCCATGCAATGATGTATTTTCATATTCATAACAATACCTCCAATACTCAATTTGAATTGTTCTTACAGTGTATTCGCGAGACGAAGAAAAGGATAAAATATCCGTCATAATGCTGTGTGATGCATATAAAAAACAAGAGCGGGGCACTGCTGCCTCGCTCAACATTATTTATGGTTTGTTAAATTGTCGGCAATTTTACGCAAATCTTCGTCGGATTGAACTTTTGGCCCCGCTTGCTTAATTGCTTCCTGCACATAGGACGGCAGCGATAAAAAATATTGGTTGGTATTTAAATTTTCCGCAAAAGTATTTTCAGGCATTCCATTCACCTCCACAAATAGTTTTTACGGAAGTTAAAAAAATACATTCGTAAAACGCTGCCAATTTCTTACAGATTGCAGGCAGCTCAAGTATGATATTTTAGCCAATTAAAAAGTGTATGCGGTAAAACCGCAAAATCAATCATACAATCCGGCTTTCGGGACATAATTAGACTATTATATTGAATTGTGGTATAATTTTAAAATAAAGTTTAATTGATATACTCATTGGTGACAGAACTTCCTGCAAAAGCAGGAATAAAACTGATTGTAAATTGCAATATTTCGTGAGGTGCGCAGCGCTCGTAGCATTGCTGTTTCGCATCATTGATGATAGTCATTAAAATACTTAAATGCGACCCAAATTGAAACAAAATAGGAGAAAATATGAATTTTAAAGACCTCAATATCAGCCCGAAAATTTTAGAAGCGCTTGAAAAAGAAAACTATGCCGTGCCAACTCCCATTCAGGAGCAGGCGATTCCTCTCGTACTGGCCGGCAGGGATTTGCTCGGCTGCGCGCAAACGGGTACCGGAAAGACAGCGGCGTTTGCTGTGCCGATTTTACAGCTGTTAAGCAATCCGAATACCGAAAGAACAGAGCCGCGTAAAATCCGTTCCCTTATACTGACCCCGACGCGGGAGCTTGCGGTTCAAATTTACGAAAGCTTTCATTCTTACGGCCGCTTTACCAAGCTGCGCGCCTGCGTGGTGTTTGGCGGCGTTTCCCAGAAAATGCAGGTCGAAAAGCTGCAGCGAGGCGTGGATATCGTTGTTGCAACCCCCGGACGGCTCAACGACTTAATGAATCAAGGCTATATCAATCTGCAGAACGTAGAAATACTTGTGCTCGATGAAGCTGACCGGATGCTTGACATGGGCTTTATCGCAGATGTTAAAAAGATTATTGCAAAAATCCCAAAGCAAAGGCAAACGCTGTTTTTCTCCGCCACAATGCCGAAGGAAATTTCGGAAATGGTCAATACCATTCTGGTAAATCCGGCGAAGGTAACAATTACCCCGCCTGCCACAACGGTGGATATGATTGATCAATCCCTATATTTTGTAGATAAGGATAACAAGCGAAAACTGTTGATTCATATTTTGCAGGATAAATCGATTCGTTCCGCCCTTGTGTTTACCAGGACGAAGCATGGTGCGGATAATGTAGTGAAAGAACTAATCAAAGCAAAAATAACCACGCAGGCGATTCATGGAAATAAATCGCAGAATGCCCGCCAGATGGCACTGAACAGCTTTAAAAACGGTCAGATTCGGGTATTGGTGGCAACGGATATCGCTGCGAGAGGAATCGACATTGAAGAACTCTCCTGTGTAGTCAATTTTGACTTGCCCGAGGTACCGGAAACCTATGTGCACCGTATCGGCCGTACCGGCAGAGCAGGCCTGAGCGGAATTGCAATTTCGTTTTGCAGTGTAGATGAAAAGTCCGATTTAAGGAATATTCAGAAGCTGATTGACAAAACGATTCCTGTGGTGGAGGATAATCCGTACCCGATGCTGATTACAAAGCCCACACCAAAATCCGAGCTGCACCGCCGTCGCCCAATGGCACAGAATGCCGATCCAAGGCGAAAGGCTCCGTTGAAAAAGGAAGCGCCGTCCAGAGGCTTCACAGACGCGGAGAAGCGGAATCCACCTGCCAAAAAATTATCGGAAAAGCCAAAATGGAAAAAATCCTATTCCCGCAAGGGTTAACAAAAGCCTCCCAAACAGTTTTAACTGTTCCGGGAGGCTTTTGTATTACAGACGTTATACTAAAATCCATTAAAAAGGTTAATTAACCTTTTTATAGCGCGAAGCGCGTTGGATTTTGCATGAGACGTGTTTTGCGCTTATTGGCGCAAAACAAAGCTCGGCGCAGCCGGGCGCTCTTCAATTAAAAACGTCAACTTTTTAATTGAAGATTAGTATTACAGCTTAAATTCATCCGCACTGTGTGCTTTCAGCGGCGGCAGGTTTAAAGGTGTGCGTTTTAACGGGTCATACACAAAACGGCGGCAACTTCCGTCCGGTTCAAGGTACCGGCCGAGCTTGCAGACGCTGGCGCCATCAAAATCCGAGCTGTTCGCACAGTATTTGCATTCTATCTGAATGTTGTTTCCAAAAAACTTTCCTTTTTTTTTACCGAACATACTTGATTCTCCTCTGCTCTATATCCATGAAATCAATCATGCGGGTTTTGTTTTACGCATTTTCATTGATTATTTGATCATATTATAACATCAGCTTTTACTAATTTCCAGTTTTTCACTTGGAATACTGAAAATAAGTGCCACACAAAGCGCGATGAGCGCCGCAGCCCCGGGAATTGTGCCGGAAAAGCTTGCCGTAAGCGCTTTGGAAGTACTACTGAAAACTTCTGCGTCCAACGGGAATATTTTTATCAGCTCCGCCGTAATCAAGGCAGCAAATACGCCGTGAAGCAGACGGAACAACACAAAACGGGAGAGCTTGATTTTGATGTTTGCAACAGAGGAGATTACTTGAAAATGAACACAAATTCCGCCCCAGCCAATGGCAAAGGAGAACACCCACAGAGGAACACCGAGCCGGGCAAGGTCTGAACAGCCGCCTGTTACTTCCATTACCGCGGAAAGCGCCGCCGCTGCGTGCGGCTCTTTCGCCCAAATGCGCATCAAGTTCAAAAGCGCCGCGAAAAGCACTACAAAGCAGCACATGTTGATCATGGCGCGCGCGGCGTCTGCGGCGGACGCAACCAGCGCATCCGCCACATTTTTACTTTGCTGCGGCTTGGTTTTTTGCACAGTGGTTTTGTGCTTTGCGGTTATGCCGCAAAGCACGCTTAAAATTAGGGAGGCGAGCAGCTGCGACGCGAACAGAATCGCACCAGCCTGTGCGCTTTTCAGAAAGCCTACGCCTACGGCGCTGATCACAAACGCCGGGCCTGCGTTCACGCAAAAACAAAGCATTCTTGCGGCCTGATTTTCACTGACCGCGCCGTTGTCGTACAACGCGGCAATACTGCGCGCACCGGTGGGATAGCCGCCGATTGCACTCATCAAAATGGATGCCGCGGAGCTTCCCGGCAACTTTAAAATGCGGCGTGCGGGTGCTTCAAACAGCCTGCCCATTTTCTCGGAAAGACCGCATTTGACAACAAATACTGCAAGTACCATAAACGGATAAAGCGACGGTATAAGAATCTGAAGGCAGTAACCAATTCCGTTTTTGGCGCCCGCTGCCGCCTCAGCCGGAAAAATCAGCAGCATACACGCGACCAGAAACGTCGTCGTGAGCAGCAAACCTTGTTTTATTCTCATGTGAAACCTCCCTCCGTGCGGCATTCAACTCAATGTATAGCCGGCCTGCTTCGCACGGGAAAAGCCGGCAGCTTATCATTCTCCCTAATGTATGTAAGCACAGGAAGTTGCTGTATGAAATTATATATATGCCTTTGAGCGGAAATTTACGCCGATATTCGAGCAATATCAATCGGCTTTTGCAGTGATATAATCCGACTATAAGCGGATATTTACACCTTCTGCCGCATAGGCTTTATGTGATAAATACAATTAGGGCGGGGATTATATTGGCGAATAAAATGAATATCCGAAATTTAGCGGTACCGATGCAAATGCCATCGCATATGGAAATAAACGGGAACCAAGAGGTCATTGTGGACGGTTGCAGCGGCGTACTTGAGTATGACATCGATGTTGTAAGAATCAAAACAGGGAAACTGATCGTGCGTTTTTCCGGTCGCAACCTTGTGATTAAATGCCTGACTGCGGATTCTCTTGTGGTAACGGGTTTTTTGACCGGAATTGAGTTTAGTATGTGAGGTGACGGTATGGTTTCATTACGTTTGACGCGCTGGCTTATGGGGTATGTGCGCTTTTCGGTTATCGGGGGCAGCCCGGAGCGCTTTTTAAATCATTGCGCCCGCTCAGGGATTAACCTGTGGGATATCAGGGGAGGCGCAAACTGCGGAGCGTGCGTTGCCGCCGGCAGATACCGCGAATTGCGCCCATGCGCGCGCCATGCAAATGCAAAATTAAAGGTCGGTGGGAGGTACGGCCTTTCGTTTGCCACTAAAGGGATTAGAAAGCGCCGTGGTCTTGTAGTCGGGACGCTTGTCTTCATTGCGGTGCTGTACCTGCTTTCCGCACGCTTATGGAGTATTGAGGTGAAGGGCAACACGACGATCCCCACCGGTCAGATTGAAGCGGAACTCAAAGAATTAGGAGTTGTTCCCGGCACGCTCAAATCGAAGATTGAGCCACAAATTCTACAGCAGAAACTGATGTTGAAATTCACACAAATCGGTTGGCTGTCTGTCAATACGCACGGCTGCACCGCCGAGGTTCAGTTAAAGGAAAAAATTGACCGGCCGCAAATTATCGCACAGGACAATCAAAAAATTTATAATATTAAGGCCGCCCAGACCGGGCAGATTCTCTCCATGGAGGTTTACACCGGAACTGCAATGGTAAAAGAGGGCGACGCGGTGGTCAAGGGGCAGCTTTTAATCAGCGGTGTTGTCGAAGACGACGAGGGAAAGAGCACCCTCAGGGGAGCATCTGGAAAAATCATCGCTTCGACTGCGCGTACTTTAACAACAGAAGTCGAACGAAAGCGCCGGGTGTCCGGGCCGACCGGACAGGTGGTGACAAGGCGGAGCCTTAACCTTTTCGGTGTGCGTGTACCATTGTCTCTTGTTGAAAAACCTATTGGCGACTATAAGACGGAAGGAATTCACACCGATTTAAAACTGATGAGTTCCGTTCTTCCCATCAGCGTTTATGAAGAAAATTGGAGTGAGCAGCAGACGGTGGATGTCACGCTCACGAAAGAACAGGCACTGGTGGAAGCCAAAAAACAAATGGCACAAAAACAAAAAGAGGAATTAGGCGATGCGAAAATTGTTTCGATGAACCCGAGTGAGCAAATTGACGGTTCCAAACTGCTTTACCGCGAGTTGGTAAAATGTGAGGAGAATATCGCACAGGAATCGGAAATTATCATAAAATAACTGAATTTTTTGGTACAAATCATGATGATTAAAAGAAAGAATTGTGCTATAATAATAATAATTTATCTTTCGGAAAGTCAGCTTCCGTCGATAAAATCTGCATAGGGTGATAGAATGTTTGAACAAAGGATAAATATTGACCGCATGGAGCAGGCGGTCGCTCTTTTTGGAAATTTTGACGAAAACATTAAATTGATGGAAAAAGAGTACCGTGTCAGCATCGTTGGGCGGGGAAGCGAAATTAAAGTTTCCGGTGAGCCGGAGGATGTTGCGAGGGCGGTGCGCGCAATCGACAGCCTGCTTTCGCTTGTCAACCGCGGCGAAGCGCTGAGCGAACAGAATGTCCGTTACTGTATTTCCCTTGTCAACGAGGGCAGTGAGGACAAAATTGATACGCTTGCAGGCGACTGTATTTGCATAACGTCAAAGGGAAAGCCTGTAAAGGCAAAAACACTTGGGCAAAAAAAGTATTGTACGGCGATTAAGAGCCATACAATTACAATCGGTGTGGGTCCTGCCGGCACCGGAAAAACCTACCTCGCCGTGGCACTCGCAGTAACGGCGTTCCGCGCACAGGAGGTCAACCGGATTGTTTTAACCCGTCCGGCTGTTGAAGCCGGAGAAAAGTTAGGCTTTTTACCGGGTGATTTGCAGCAGAAGGTTGACCCGTACCTCCGTCCGCTCTATGATGCCCTGTTTGATATGTTGGGCGCGGAGACTTACCAGAAATATGTTGAACGCGGCAATATTGAAGTGGCGCCGCTCGCATATATGCGCGGGAGAACCCTTGACGACAGCTTTATTATTCTTGACGAAGCACAGAACACCACACCCGAGCAGATGAAAATGTTTCTTACACGTCTGGGATTTAATTCCAAGATGGTGATTACCGGGGATATCACCCAAATTGATTTACCTGACGGACGCAGGTCCGGTTTAAAGGATGTCATTAAGATTTTGCGCGATATTGACGATATAGCACAGGTAAGGTTCAATGAAAAAGATGTTGTGCGCCACAGACTGGTGCAGGATATCATAAAGGCATACGAAAAAAATGAGGAGGTCGGGCGTTAACACGATGGAAAAGGTAAGAGTAATTATTGAAAACAAACAAAAAGAAGTAAAAATCCCAACAGGCTTACGCATGTTGGTGCGCCGCTGCTGTAATGCAGTGCTTCGGATGGAAAAATTTAGTGACCCGGCGGAAATTAGCGTTACTTTTGTAAACAATGAGCAAATACACGAGCTGAACAAACAGTACCGCGACAAAGACGTTCCGACGGATGTGCTTTCTTTCCCAATGGGTGAAAACGGTGTTTATGACACCAACCATTCAACCGGGGCAAAAATTTTGGGCGATATCGTCATCTCCATGGAAAAAGCCGTGGAACAGGCTGACCGTTACGGCCACAGCCTTGAGCGCGAAGTTGGCTATCTTTCTGCTCACTCCATGCTGCATTTGCTCGGCTATGACCACGAAAACGGTGGAATAGAGCGAGTCCATATGCGCGAAAAAGAGGAGCAGGTTATGACGCAGCTCGGTCTGCCAAGTACAAGCAGCTATGTTTTGGACGAGGATGAGGAGTAAGGCTTGCGATTTTTTAAAAGCTTTAAATATGCTTTTCGGGGAATAGTCTATTGCATTAACAATGAACGAAATATGCGGATACATACAGTGGCAGCGCTGTATGTATTTGTCTTTTCGTTCTTTTTTGAAATGTCACGGGCGCGTTATGCGGTGGTTTTTCTCACCATTGCAATGGTGATGATGGCTGAGCTGTTTAATACTGTTGCGGAGGAGCTTTCGGATATGACTGCGGCTAGTTTCCATCCTGTTGTACGAATTATAAAGGATATGGCTGCCGGCGGCGTTTTGGTCTGTGCCTTTTTTTCGGTGATTGTCGGTGTATGCATTTTTTGGCAGCCCGCGGCGTTTGTAAAAATCGTGCAGTATTTCAGTTTAAATCCACTCATACTTTTGCTGTTCTTACTGCTGACAGCGGTATGTGTTGTGTACATTGCCATGGGGCCAATCGGCATCCGGGATTTTATCAGAAAAAAACGTGACAAATAAGGAGAATTTACAATGATAGATAATACAGAGGAGAAGTCGGCATTTATTGCCATAGTGGGCCGTCCGAATGTCGGAAAATCCTCACTTTTAAATGCAATGCTCGGCCAAAAGGTCGCAATTGTTTCAAACAAGCCCCAAACAACGCGCACACGGATTATGGGCGTTTTAACACGCGGGCCGTATCAGCTTGTTTTTATTGACACACCCGGCCTTTTAAAGCCCCACAACCGGCTTGGTGAATACATGGTGAAATCCGTAACCGAGTCCGTTTCGGGTGTTGACGCGTGCCTTCTGGTGATCGAAGCCGGCAAGAAAATATCCCCCGCCGACCTGGAACTGATTGATAAATTCAAATCGCTCGAAATGCCGGCCGTTTTGGCAATCAATAAAATTGATTTGCTGTCCGACAAAAGCGCTCTGATCGCACAAATCACCGAGATCTCCGAGCTTTACAGCTTTGAGGCTGTGGTGCCGATTTCAGCGATTGACGGTAACGGCGTAAAGGATCTGACGGCTGAGCTCGAAAAGCTTGCAATGCCGGGCGGGCACTTTTTTGACGAGGATACATTAACAGACCAGCCCGAGCGCGTTTTGGCGGGTGAAATTGTGCGGGAAAAGCTGCTTCGCCTATGCAGCAAAGAGGTTCCGCACGGGATTGCGGTCGTGGTCGAGAAGATGCGCGAGCGTGAAGATAAAAGTAATATCACCGATATTGAAGCTACTATTTACTGCGAAAAAGAGAGCCACAAGGGCATTGTAATCGGCAAAGACGGCGCAATGCTTAAAAAAGTAGGCACAATGGCCCGCGGCGATATGGAACGCTTTTTCGATTGTAAAATCAACTTAAAACTATGGGTTAAAGTCAAAGAGGACTGGCGTAACCGCGCGGCGGCTTTGCGCAGTATGGGCTTTGACAGCAACAGCTTTAATAAATAACGTAAAGCATATTTTCACTGAATAATTTGTAATATTTTGGGTTTAATTCATATATTTACCGCTCATATAACCTTGCTAAAGGCGAATACTTAGAGTAGCAAAAGAAAAGGGAGCGGTGAATATGGATGAAAAAACAGCGTGGAATTGCTTTCAAAATACGGGCAATGTCAGCGATTATTTGATTTACAGCCAATGTAAGCACTATGACGAGGAATTGCAAATGCGGGAGGACCCGAATGCAGATAGAGACCAACGGCTTGGTTATCCTGGAGAAGAGCGTGGGTGAAAGCGACCGGCTTGTGACCATTCTAACGCGTGAAGAAGGCGTAGTGCACGCCTTTGCTCAACAGGCAAAAAAAATCAAAAGCAACAAACTTTCAGCCACTCAGCTTTTCAGTTATTCCCGCTTCACTATTTTTAAGGGGCGGGATAAATACATAATAGATGACGCTCAATCCATTGAAGTCTTTTTTGACCTCCGGCGGGATATTGAGCGCCTTTCCCTTGCCCAATATTTTTGCGAGCTTGCGGGTGCGCTTGCTCCACAAGAAGCCGAGGCCGGGGATTTTTTACGTTTAATTCTGAATGCATTTCACTTTCTGTGCAAGGGTATAAAGCCCAATTTGCTGATTAAAGCAATTGTGGAGATGCGGATGCTTTCACTCGCGGGCTATATGCCCGACTTGGTCTGTTGTGCCGGCTGTTCCTGCTACGAAGCCGATGAGATGTATTTTTTGCCCCGAAAAGGGTCGATTTATTGCGGGGATTGTTTTCAACCCTCTGCTGAGCCGATGGTGAAATTGAGTCGTGGTGCAATGACCGGTCTGCGCCATACGATTTATGCCGACTTTGAAAAATTGTTTTCTTTCAGCCTGTCTCCGCAAGGACTGAAGGAACTTTCAAGTGCGAGCGAGCTATATGTTTTATCCACATTGGAGCGCAGTTTTAACACACTTGATTTTTATCGGCAGATGCAGGCAGATTAAGTTCAAAAGGTAAAATCGAGTACATATGTTATATGATTTGCTGTAGCAATTTAATTTTGCTGTGTCTGATTTTTCCATTAGGGAGAGAGTATGGAACAGAAAAGAAACAAAACCTTTTTGCACAAATTTTTAGTCAAAGCTGCCGGGGCAGTTTCGGCCGCTTTTATTGAAAACCATTTGCTGCAGGTCTCAAATTATACAATCGTGTCCGAAAAAATCCCTGCTGCCTTTCAAGATTTTAAAATTATGCAGCTTTCCGATTTGCACAGCAAACGCTTTGGACACGATAATGTGCGGCTGATTCGGAAAATAGACGCGGTGCAGCCGGATTTACTTGTGATGACCGGAGATATGATCAGCCGTTCGGATTCCAATCATAATGTGTTCTTTCAGTTGGCGGAAACACTTGCAAAAGAATATCCGTGTTATTATGTGATTGGTAATCATGAGCAGGATATGAAGCCCCATGAACTAAAACTGTTTTTGGCAAATCTCACCGCTACAGGCATCCGTGTGATGGAGAATGAGAATGTTGAGATTTGTAAAGAAGACCAAAAGATAAGTCTTTACGGTCTGTCGCTTCCCCTCAAATATTATAAGCAGTCAAAGCTATGGTCGGCGCCCGCCGTGCCGTTTGGCGAGCGGGAAATGGAACGGGCGATGGGTCAATATAACAGTGCACAGTATGGAATTTTGCTAACCCATAACCCGCTTTGCTTTGCCGCTTACGCCCAATGGGGTGCGGATTTGACCCTTTGCGGCCATATCCATGGCGGGATGATTCGACTTCCGTTTGCAGGCGGGCTGCTTTCCCCTGAACGGGAATTTTTTCCAAAGTACAGCGCCGGGATTTATGAGTATAGCGGCAAAAAAATGCTTGTAAGCCGCGGACTTGGGAGCGGAACATTTGGAATACGGATCTTCAATTGCCCTGAGATTGTGGTGATTACGCTTGCTCATTCCCATTCCCAGATGTAACATGGAAGAACCGAAATATGAAATGCAAATGCACATGGACGATAAAGCCGCAATACGGAGGATATACGCGCAATCTATATCATCCCCCGTTTTGCCTGTACCCTAAGAAAGGATATTATTTATGTTTATGGAAGAAAATAAAAAACATTATCGGGCACTTGAGCTTGACAAGATATTAAAGCTGCTTGCCGCTGAGACCGCCTGTGACGACGCGGCCGAGCTTGCACTGCAGCTTACCCCCTCTACTTCGCTGACCGAGGTACAACGGATTCTGACGGATACCGATGAAGCTCACACGCTCCTTGCGCGGTTTGGTGCACCATCCTTTGGCGGTTTGAAAAATGTCACCAACTCACTTCGCCGCGCGGAAGCAGGCGGAACGCTTAATATGGCTGAGCTTTTGCGGATTGCCGGCGTGCTGCGAACCTTGCGCGGTATTGTTGAGTGGCGCGCGAAAAGCGCGGGCGTGCAAAGCTGCCTCGATTGGCGCTTTGATTCGCTGATGCCGAATAAATACTTGGAAGACCGGATTTACAACGCGATTCTTTCCGAAGAGGAAATGGCGGACAGCGCTTCACCTCAGCTCGCTGCCATTCGGCGCAAAATCCGCTCCGCATCTTCCCGCGTGCGGGAACAGCTTGACAAAATGATTCATTCCTCGGTTTATCAAAAATATTTGCAGGATCCTATTGTCACGCTGCGCGGCGGCCGTTTTGTCGTACCTGTTAAAGCGGAGTGCAGGGGTGAAATTGCCGGTCTTGTGCATGATACCTCTTCTAGCGGCGCGACTGTGTTTGTGGAACCGATGGGAGTGGTCGAGGCCAATAATCAGGTTAAGGTGCTTCAATCGCAGGAACAAGCTGAAATTGAACGGATTCTTGCAGAGCTTTCGGCTGAAACCGGCAACTTTTCCAGCGGTACCATCAGCGGATATCAGGCTGCAGTGGAACTGAATTTGATTTTTGCCAAGGCAAATATGGGTTATAAAATGAAAGCGAGCATGCCGATTGTCAATGATAAGCACAGAATATTGCTGAAAAAAGCACGGCATCCGCTTATTCGTGCCGATCAGGTTGTGCCGACAGATATTGAACTCGGTATCCGCTTTGATACGCTCGTTATCACCGGACCGAATACGGGAGGCAAAACGGTCTCGCTCAAAACCGTTGGTCTTTTAACGCTGATGGCAATGTGCGGACTGTTGCTTCCGGTTTCCGAAAACAGTGAAATCTCCATATTTAATAAAGTTTTGGCCGATGTTGGCGATGAACAGAGCATTGAACAGTCATTGTCCACCTTCTCGGCGCATATGACTAATATTATCAGAATTATTGAACAGGCGGATGAAAGCAGTTTGATCCTTCTGGATGAACTTGGTGCGGGAACCGACCCTGTTGAGGGCGCGGCACTCGCAATGGCAATTTTGGAAGCGCTGCGCGCAAAAGGCGCCAGAATTGCCGCTACAACGCATTACGCCGAATTAAAGGCCTATGCTTTACAGACGGAAGGGGTAGAAAATGCGTGCTGTGAATTTGATGTTACGACTTTGCGCCCGACTTACCGCCTGTTAATCGGCGTGCCGGGGCGTTCCAATGCGTTTGCGATTTCTTTGCGCTTGGGCTTGGACAGCATTGTTGTTGAACGCGCAAAGGAGCTTGTTTCCAGCGAAAACACACGCTTTGAGGATGTTGTGCAAAGTCTTGAAAACAGCCGCCAAAGTTTGGAGGCGGAGCGCACAGGGGCTGAACAGGCCCGCGCTGAGGCCGCACGTGCACAAAAGGACGCACAGGCAATTCGCGACAGCATACAGGCTGAAGCCGACAAGGAGATTGAAAAGGCGCGCCACCAGGCGGCCGAGTTGGTCGCACGCACGCGCGGCCAGATTGACGCTCTTTTAAATGAGATGGATGAACTGAAAAGGCAGCACAACAAAACACTTTCTGCCGAACAAAAAGCAAAGCTGAAAGCCGGTTTACGTTCTCTGGAGGAAACCGCCGACCCCATTCATCAAAAAGAGGAACAGGGCGAGTATGTGTTGCCGCGGCCGCTTCAGGTTGGCGACACGGTTTTGCTCTATGATATTGATAAAAAGGCCACCGTACTGCAACTGCCGGAAGGCAGCGGCAAAAATGTGCTGGTTCAGGCGGGAATCATCCAAACACGCGTACCGCTTTCCAATCTTCGTTTGGTACAGGAGAAACCGGTCAAAGCACCCCGCCGCACCGTTACCCGAAACGTGACCGGCAGGGCGCAGGCAAAGGTTGTCACGGAGCTTGACCTGCGCGGGCAAATGGCCGACGAGGCCATCATGAACGTCGACCAGTTTATCGACTCGGCACTGCTCAGCGGGATTGAGCAGCTTACCATTATTCACGGTAAAGGCACGGGTGCGCTGCGTGCCGCAGTACAGCAGCACCTCAAACGCCACCCAAGTGTCAAAACCTACCGCCTGGGTGTTTACGGCGAGGGCGAATCAGGCGTAACAGTTGTAGAATTAAAATAAACTGAGCGCAGTCAAAAGCAGAAGGAGGAATGATTTTTATGAAACAGGCAGCCCAAAAGCGCGGTAAAAAACCGCTGATTTTTATTGTATCCTTTGTGGTTTTATTGCTAATGATCATTGGAATTCTGTTTGCCTTAACGCTGAGCGACCCGAATCAACCCATTGCCACGGGGGTAAAGGCGGACACAGGGGTTGCAAAGCTTGTCAAAGCTGCTGTTACAGGGGCACCCGCGCAGCTTTCCTCCGAAGAGATGAATGCGATTTTAGAAGCGAAGATTGCAAAAGGAACACAAACAAAGATAAAAGGCGTACGTTTTACCATCAACGGTGACAACACGGTCGATGCATATGTGCCGGTGGACTACAAAGGAATGAGGTTTGGGGTAAGTGCTAATTTGACAGTTGCTCCCGCTGCGGAAAAACAGATTAGCGCAACGGTAAATTCGATGAAGATAGGCCGTCTGCCTGTTAATCCCGCGTGGGTGCTCTCCTACGGCAAAACGGTATTGCCCAAAGAAGTCAGCGTGGACGGCAATGTTTTGCACGTAAATGCAGACCTGTTAAATACTTATGTTTTAGAAAATATGGTCGGGGCAAACCTCAGCAGCCTTACGGTTGCCAATCAAAATTTCGTGGTGGGCGTTTCCGGTAATATTGACAAATTAAAAACTTATATTGAGCAGAATTTGAAATCTTACATCGGATTACTAAGCTAATTTTATGGGAGAGAAATGCGGCGTGAAAAATGGGTTTTACCTATTGACAAGCGCCGCGTTTTATTGTATAATTCATAACTGTAAAGTGAATTACTTTACACGTTAGATGGAGGGGTGTTCAGTGGCGAAAAATTTGGAAATATCGCTTTTACTTGATTTTTACGGCGATATGCTCACCGATAAACAGCGCGAAGTAATCGAGTATTACTATAACGATGATTTATCTCTCTCCGAAATAGCAGATAATCAGGGCATTACCCGTCAGGGTGTGCGCGATTCTATAAAGCGTGCCGAGTACCAGCTGCTTGACATGGAGGAGCGTTTGGGACTTGCCCGTCGTTTCCGTGAAATGATGGACGGTCTTGAACAAATCAGCTCTGCCGCGGCTCAAATCAAGGATTATAACGACCATTTTATTTATTCCCATGAGCTTGAGGATAATGTCAAAGTCATCCTCGATCTTACACAAAAGCTCTGCGAATAAGAAGGAGGGATTGTATTGGCATTTGAAGGCCTTGCCGATAAATTAGGCGCCGCATTTAAACGTTTAAAGTCTAAAGGAAAATTAAATGAAGCAGACGTAAAAGAAGTGATGCGCGAGGTTCGTCTTGCCTTGCTTGAAGCAGACGTCAACTACAAGGTGGCAAAAGATTTTACCAATAAAGTAAGCGAACGCGCCGTTGGCGCCGCAGTAATGGAAAGTCTTACCCCGGCACAGATGGTCATTAAAATTGTAAACGAAGAATTGACCGGTCTGATGGGCGGAAGCGACTCCAAAATCGTTAGTCCTTCTTCTCCGCCGACCATCATTTTGCTTTGCGGCCTGCAGGGCGCCGGTAAAACGACCCATGCCGGAAAGCTCGCGCTGATGCTGAAAAACAAAGGGCATCGTCCGCTCCTCGTCGCCTGCGACATTTACCGACCTGCCGCTATTAAACAGCTTCAGGTTGTTGGTGAAAAAGCGGGTGTTCCTGTTTTTGAAATGGGAAAAGAAGATCCAATCAAAATTTGCAAAGCCGCCATCGCCCACGCGAAGGACTACGGCAACGACATGGTGCTGATAGATACCGCCGGTCGTCTGCAAATTGACGAAGTGTTGATGGATGAACTCAAAAACATCAAAACAGTGATTGCTCCCCACGAGATTTTACTTGTGGTTGACGCTATGACCGGTCAGGAAGCCGTTAATGTTGCAAAAACTTTTGATGAACTGCTCTCTATCACAGGCGTAATTCTTACCAAGCTCGACGGCGACACCCGCGGCGGCGCGGCGCTTTCCGTTCGTGCTGTTACCGGTAAGCCGATTAAATTTGCCGGTACCGGTGAAAAGCTGGAGGATCTTGAAGTCTTTCATCCCGACCGCATGGCCTCGCGTATTCTGGGCATGGGCGATGTCCTGACGCTCATCGAGGATGCGCAGAGTAAATTGGATCAGCATTCCGCCGAACAAACGGCGCAGAAGCTGATGCAGAACAAGCTTGACTTCAACGATATGCTCGACCAGCTCAACCAGGTCAAAAAGATGGGGCCGCTGAAAAATGTGATATCCAAAATACCGGGGATGGACAAACAGCTAAAGGATGTCGATATTGACGACCGTCAAATGGACCGTGTGGCCGCAATTATTCTTTCCATGACACCGGAAGAGCGCAGTAAGCCTGCTCTGATCAATCCTTCACGCAAAAGGCGCATGGCGGCGGGCAGCGGTATGAAGGTCGAGGACGTAAATCGTCTGCTCAAACAGTTGGAACAAACCCAGAAGATGATGAAGCAGCTGAAGGGCAAAGGCGGAAAGCGCCGTTTCTCCGGTATGGGTATGCCGTTTTAATCATTTGAATTCATCCAATCAGGTATTCCCTGTTGGTGAAGATATTTTATCAATTCTTGGAGGTGAAACATTATGTCAGTAAAGATCAGATTACGCAGAATGGGCGCAAAGAAGGCTCCTTTCTATCGTATAGTTGTTGCAGATTCCCGCTTCCCGCGCGACGGCCGTTTCATTGAGGAAATCGGTTATTACAATCCAATGGAGGAACCTTCCGTTGTGAAAGTAGACGCTGAAAAGGCAAAGAAATGGATTTCCAACGGCGCACAGCCGACAGACACCGTTAAAGCTCTGTTTAAGAGCCACGGCGTACTGTAATAGCGGAGGATTACCATGAAAGAGCTGCTAATTGCGATTGCACAGGGCCTTGTCGAAGAACCATCTGCCGTTAAAGTGGATGTCGACGAGCCGAACGAAGAAGGAACCGTTGTTTATCATCTGCATGTTGACGAAAATGATATGGGCAGAGTAATCGGTAAGCAGGGACGCATTGCCAAGGCAATCCGCATTGTCATGCGTGCCGCAGCTACCCGAAACAACGGCAAGATTTCAGTCGAGATCGATTAATTGCGGACTTAGGGGACAGACGTTGTGCGTCTGCCCCCCTTTTGCTAATAAACCGCTTCGGCGGATTCATATAGGAGGATACCATGCTGGATCAATTTTTAGAAGCGGGCAAAATTGTTGGAACTCATGGCCTGCAGGGCGAATTGCGCATTGACCCGTGGTGCGATTCGGCCGATTTTTTGGACGAGTTTAAGACCTTGTACTGGAATAAAGGGGCGGAAAAGCTGGAGGTCGTTTCTTCCCGCATTCATAAAACACAGCTTCTGTTAAAGCTTAAGGGAATCGACACCATTGAACAAGGGGATATTCTGCGCGGTAAAATAATCTATATTGACCGCAACGACGCAAAGCTGGAAGAGGGTCGCTACTTTATGCAGGACTTAATCGGCATGGATGTTTTTGATGTCGATACCTGCATTTATTATGGTACGCTGACCGAAATTATGCGCACCGGGGCGAACGATGTTTATCAAATCACGTCGGAAGATAAGAAGAATTATCTGATTCCGGCGATACCTGACGTTATAATAGATGTAAATATTACAAATAGTAAAATGCAGATACGCCCAATGAGGGGGATTTTTGACGATGAGGATTGATTTGCTCACGCTTTTTCCGGAAATGTGCGAAACAGTCCTGTCCGAAAGCATTATTGGCCGTGCGCGTAAAAAGGGTGCGGTGCAGATTTGCTGCCACCAGATTCGTGATTTTGCATATGATAAGCATAACAGAGTTGACGATTCTCCTTTCGGCGGCGGAATGGGTATGCTGCTGAAGGCGGAACCCATTGCCCTGTGCATAGACGATTTGATTGATCAGCTGGGCGAAAAACCCCATTTGATTTATATGTCCCCACAAGGTAAAACGCTTACGCAGCAACGCGTAAAAGAATTGGCAAAATATGAAAACATCGCGTTTTTGTGTGGACATTACGAGGGAATTGACGAACGCATTATTGATGAATATATAGATGAAGAGATTTCGATTGGGGACTATGTTCTTACCGGCGGCGAACTTCCCGCACTTGTAGTGGCCGATTCTGTATGCCGCATGATCGACGGAGTGCTTTCCGACGATGAGTGCTTTCAGGAAGAAAGTCATTTCAATTCCCTTTTGGAGTATCCCCAGTACACCCGACCGGCAGTTTGGCGGGGTCGAAAGGTACCGGATGAGCTGATGACCGGGCACCATCAAAATGTGCAAAAATGGCGCAGAGAGCAGTCTCTTTTGCGCACTGCGGAGAAACGGCCCGATATGCTGAAAACAGCGGATTTAACAAAAAAAGACAAGGAATTTTTAACCAAATTACAAAATTCAGCGAAAAACAACGAAATCTGAGCTGCCTGGTTTTATGTATATACGACAGTTTGTGAGCAAGTAGTATGGCAGAGAAAACAAAAGTTTTCAACAATTACGGCATATTGCACAAATAGAGACCGAACATAACAACCATCATTCAGTCATCAATCCAAACTTTTTTTATTTTGTTGACGACATGCTTAAATGTGATATAATAGCTTTAATCATAAACATGACTTACAATGAATTGATAGTTTATTTTAATCATTTTACGGAATTTATTTTTCTTTATAGGAGTGTATTAGAATGTGTGTTAAAGAAGTATTGGTACAAAATCAGGTTGGTCTTCACGCGCGTCCGGCAACCTTTTTTATTCAAAAGGCGAATGAGTATAAATCGTCTATTTGGGTAGAAAAAGAAGAGAGACGTGTCAATGCGAAAAGTCTTCTGGGCGTTTTGTCGCTTGGAATTGTCGGCGGAACATCAATCCGTATTATTGCGGACGGTACCGACGAAGAAGAAGCAGTCAACAGTCTTGTAGAACTGGTTGAGTCAGGCTTTGCCGAGTAAGTTGTTCTGACAATTAGCACCGCTTTATCGGCGGTGCTTTTTTTGTATTTATTATTTAATTTTTAGGAGGGTACCATGACGGAGCAGGAAAAGCATATTAAAGAGCTGCGAAGCCGCGCCATGCGCCTTCCGCTCAACCCGGGCGTGTATATCATGCATGATAAATCGGGTAAGATTATTTATATCGGCAAGGCCAAGGCGCTCAAAAACCGCGTCAGCCAGTATTTCGGTTCGGAAAAGAACCACGATGACAAGGTCCGCCGCATGGTCAGCAATGTGGAATATTTTGAATACATTTTGACCGACAGTGAGTTTGAGGCTCTTGTACTCGAGTGCAGCCTGATTAAGCAGCACACGCCGAAGTATAATATTTTGTTAAAGGATGACAAGGGCTATCATTATATAAAAATTACGGCGGGGCCTTGGCCGCGGATTTCCGAAGCGAAGCAGCTTTTGGATGATGGGGCAAATTATATAGGCCCGTATGTCAGCTCGTGGGCAACCAAGGAATCTGTGAACGAGGCACTTAAAATATTTAAGCTGCCCACCTGTACACGCAGGTTTCCGCAGGACATCGGTAAGGCGAGGCCGTGCCTGAATTATTACATCAAGCAGTGCTGTGCCCCGTGCAGAGGTAAAATGGGCGAGGCCGAGTATAACGAATATGTCGGCGAGGCAGTTGAATTTTTGCGCGGCGGAAGTGCTGAGTCCGTACGTGAAATGACAAAAAAAATGAACGCCGCCGCCGATGCGCTCGAGTTTGAGCGCGCCGCCAGAATCAGGGATCGACTCACGGCGATTAAACGCATGAGCGACCGCCAGAAAGTGGTTGCGGCGCGCGTACCGGAACAGGATATCATCGCGCTGGCACAGGGAGCGGACACGAGCTGCTTTGAGGTGTTTCGCTTTATGAACGGCCGCCTTTGTGACCGGGAAACCTTTTTAATGGGTGAAACGGGCAATCCTAAGACCGCTCGCAGTGAGTTCTTGGAACGCTACTATTCCATGCGTGACCGGATTCCACCCCGCGTCTGTCTGGACGGTGCGGTGGAGGACTCTGAACTTTTGGGAGAATGGCTGACTCAAAAGGCGGGCAGGAAAGTGGTTGTTTCCGTGCCGCAAAAAGGCGAGCAGGCGCAGCTTGTGGAAATGTGCCGCAACAACGCAGCCGAGCAGCTTGCACAAGCCACGAACCGCACTGGACGGGAAGCTTCCGCACTGGATGAACTTGGCCGGCTATTGGGCATGGAACAGCCCCCGGCTTACATCGAGTCCTACGATATCTCAAATCTCGCAGGTGGTGACAATGTTGCGGGGATGGTTGTGTTTGAGAACGGCAGGCCGTTAAAATCTGCCTACCGTAAATTCAAAATAAAAACCGTTGAAGGGCAGGATGATTATGCCTCCATGCAGGAGGTAATCGAACGCCGTTTTCATGAATATTTTGACGCGCAGGAGAAGAAGATTACGGATGGATTCGGCAGACTTCCCGATTTGATTCTGCTCGACGGCGGTAAAGGTCATGTCGGTGCAATCCGGCCTGTTTTAGAAGCTGCGGGGCTGAAAATCCCGCTGTTCGGTATGGTCAAGGATGATAAGCACCGCACAAGAGCCATTGCGCTGGACGGCGGAGAAATTGCCATCAATTCCAATCGCAGCGCGTTCACGCTCGTTTCAACCATTCAGGACGAGGTGCATCGCTTTGCAATCGGATATCACCGTCAAGTCCGTAAAAAAACGACGATATCTTCCACCCTCACTTCCATTGAAGGTGTTGGGCAAACAAGAGCTAAAGCACTGTTGAAGCATTTTAAAACCATTTCTGCAATCAAAAATGCGGATTTGGTGGAATTGGCCGGTGCGCCGGGCATGACAAAACCTTCCGCGCAGCGTGTCTATGATTATTTTCACACCAATGGGGAAAATAGTGAAAGAAGTTGACACGACAGCATTATAATGGGATAATAACCAAGATAAGTAATTTATTTTGTATTTTAAGGAGTTTATATATGAGAGTGATAACCGGCCTGGCACGAGGCAAACGGCTGAACACACAAAAGGGAGAAAGCGTTCGTCCTACACCGGAACGGGTAAAGGAAGCGTTGTTCAGCGCCCTTCAGTTTCAAATTGAGGGACGCCGCGTACTTGATCTTTTCGCGGGTTCCGGCCAGCTGGGAATCGAGTCATTAAGCCGAGGAGCGAGACAAGCTGTATTCGTGGACGCAAGCAAGGACTCCGTTGCTATTGTGCAGGCGAATTTGGAGCATACGGGCTTTACAGATCGTGCGCTTGTCAAGAAGATGGACTTTTCAATGTTTTTAGTGGAGAACAGGGAACCTTTTGATTTGGCGTTTTTGGATCCGCCTTACCGTACAGGCATATTGCAGCGGGCGCTGCCGATGACTGCCAACGCTATGAACAAGGGTGGCACGATTGTCTGTGAAAACCCGAGTGATGAAGAGATGCCCGAAACCGCAGGGGATTTTATCCGTGTCCGTTCCTACCGTTATGGAAAAATTGTATTAACACTATACAGACATAAGGACGTGACCGAAATATGAAGATTGCAATTTGCCCCGGCAGCTTTGACCCGGTTACCTTAGGTCATCTGGATATCATCAACAGGTCGCGAAAAGTGTTTGACAAAACGATTGTAGCGGTGCTTGTTAATCCTGAAAAGCATACGCTGTTTACTGTAGACGAGCGTATTGAACTTTTAAAAAGATGTACCAAAGGGATGAACGATGTTGAAGTCGTGGGCTTTGACGGACTTTTGGCCGAGTATGCCCGGGAACGCAACGTAACCGCAATTGTAAAGGGTTTGCGCGCTTTGTCAGACTTTGAGTACGAGTTCCAAATGGCGCTTACCAATAAAGTGCTGAACCCGAACCTTGAAACCATGTTTTTGACCACAAATGCGGAAAATATGTTTTTAAGCTCAAGCATCGTAAAACAGATTGCCAGCTTCGGTGGTGATATTTCAAATTTCGTGCCTGAGTGTATTTTAGAGGATATCAAAGAAAGATTATGTGCAGGGGGTAAAACGCAATGAGTGATTTAAATGTTGAAGAACTAATAGACGAGCTGTACCAAATGGTTGAAAAGGCATGGAGTTTTCCGCTCAGCCGGGGTCGTGCAGTTTTGGACGGCGAGGAGCTTAAACAGATTCTTGACGAAATCCGCGTCAATCTTCCGCAGGAAATCCGTCAGGCAAAGGCAATCTGCGCCGACCGCACTCAGATTATCAGCGATGCAAAACGTGAAGCTGAAACGGTTATCCGTGTGGCGGAGGAACGTGCCAAAGCAATGGTGAATCAGGATGAAATCGTAAAGCAGGCACAGCTAAAGGCCAACGATTTACTGAGCCAGTCTCAAGTCAAGTTCCGTGAAATGCGAAAGGCTTCCAATGATTACATAGATGATTTAATGAAGCGTACGGATGATGGACTTGCTGCAAATTTGGCAGAGCTTCGTCAGACCAGACAGAATATTAAAGCCTCTCAGCGATCCGGCCAAAATTAATTTAAAAATCTAACAATATTTCTTGAAACGCACCACAATATGTTGTGGCGCGTTTTTTGTTGCGTCAATATAAGATTATATGTAAAAAAATTGGCGAAAACGGTTGACATAATCAAAAAATAACGGTTGCATTTTTAAAATAAATACGCTATAATCAAAACACAAGTGGTGAAAGGTGGGGCTAAGTAGCACGATGTGGGTTTCACATTGTGCTTTTACCCCCAATGTGGCTCATTATGTTGATCGGCGAGTACCAACATAATATTGACCCGAAAGGGCGGGTGATTGTTCCGGTCAGGTTCCGTGAGGACCTGGGCGAGCATTTTTATATCACTAAGGGCTTGGACGGATGCCTTTTTGTGCTTTCACTGCAGGAGTGGACAAGGCTTCAGGATAAAGTGGAAGCAATGCCTATTTCCAAAGCGCGGGGCCTTCAGCGCTTTTTCTTTTCCGGAGCGGCGGAAGTCGAACCGGACAAGCAGGGCCGAATTCTCATTCCCCAGTCTTTGCGCGACCATGCAAAGCTTTCCAAAGATGTAACCTTCATTGGTGCGTCAAGCCGTGCTGAAATTTGGGATACCGGACACTGGAGTGAATTCAGTTCCACCCTTACTGAGGACAGCATTGCCGACGCAATGGATATGCTCGAACTATAGGCGGGAGTATGAGTATGAAATTTCAACATAAGCCGGTATTGTTTGACGAAACAATCAAGAGTCTCGACATTCAGCCAGATGGTATTTACATCGACGGCACAGCCGGCGGCGGCGGTCATTCACAGGCGATTGCGGATCAGCTCACAACGGGCAGACTGCTTTCAATTGACCAGGACCCGGACGCAATTAAGGCAGTGACCGAAAGACTGAAGGATTACAAGTGTTCTGTCATTTACCGTGCTAATTTTTCAGAAATGGCCGAGGTAGCATCGAACTTAAATTTTGCTCCTGCCGACGGTGTGCTGCTTGATATCGGCGTTTCGTCTTATCAGCTCGATAATCCAGAACGCGGTTTTTCTTACCATTATGATGCTCCCCTCGACATGAGGATGAGCAAGCAAGGCGTTTCTGCGAGGGATTTGGTCAATGACCTTACATGGCAGCAGCTGGCACAGATTATTAGCCGCTACGGCGAGGATAAAAATGCACGCAGCATTGCACAGGGTATTGTCAGAGCACGCGAGCAGGAACCCATTGAAACGACGCTCCAGTTAGCTGAAGTGATAAAGGCATCTGTTCCGGCGGCCGTAAGGCGGGCACAGGGGCACCCGGCGCGCAAAACTTTTCAGGCGCTGCGCATTGAGGTCAACGGTGAACTCGACAGGCTTTCTCAGGGACTGGATGCAGCATTTTCAGTTTTAAAGCCGGGTGGCCGGCTGTCGATTATTACTTTTCATTCTTTAGAGGATAGAATGGTGAAACAGCGCATGGCTTCGTGGTGTACAGGCTGTACCTGTCCGCCGGATTTCCCGGTCTGCGTGTGTGGAAAAACGCCAAAGGCCGAACTCCTCTTTAAAAAGGGGCTTGCGCCAAGCGAAGCGGAACTGGAACAGAACCCGCGCAGCCGCAGTGCGAGGTTGAGAACCTGTATTAAATTGTAAATTCTATTTTAAAGATAATGACGATAGATTGGGAGTGAGCGATATGGCATCTCGGAACAGCAGCGAGGCCTATGATTTTGCATTATTTGAACCAAAACATCAGCAGCAGGAAGCACCGCAGAAAAAAGATAATATCATTGCGCTTCCGCAAAAAAAGCTGGAACAAAACCGCAGAACAAAAGTAAATCCCGTGAAAGCGGTATCCACTTTCCTTGTACTGGCTGTTATGCTTGGCATTGTCAGCACCATGGTTTACGGACAGGTGCAACTGACCGAGCTGACCGAAAAGCTCAACGCCGCGACCAAAACCTACAATGAGAGCGCAAGCGTTTACACGCAGCTTCAAATGAAGTCTGATTCCCAACTTTCCCTCGAAACGGTTGAAAACTATGCAACCGAGAAGCTCGGCCTGAAAAAAATTGAGCAAAATCAGGTTGAATCGATTTCGCTTTCCAAGGGCGATAAAACACAAGTTGTCCAAAAAGATACCGGCACGAACTTCCTGACTTCGCTGTGGGAATCAATCATGCATTTATTGTCATAAACAAAATAATTGATAAATAAGTATTACTACCCAATTTTATTGAGATGTTTGGCTTAGTATGCAAGAAGGAGAGTTGAGAGCGAATCTTAACTCTCATTTTTGTAACATCACGTTGTAAATGATATTTATATTGCGAAGAGCGTTGGATTCTGCATGAGACGGGCTTTGCGCTTATTTTAAACGCAAAACAAACACAGCATAGCCGGGTGTTCTCCAACTGAAATATTCATTTTAATTGGAGAGTAGTATTAGAGTTAATTTGGAGGAGCAGCAATGGCAAAGGGTACAACAATCAGAATGTGGCGCCGCACTATTTTTGTGCTTTTGGTACTTATTATAATTGGCTTTGGCGCGATTATTTTTAGTCTTGTCAGGCTTCAGCTTGTTCAAGGTGAGGAGCTGCATACTCGTGCGGTTGACAATCAGATGCAGGATACTTCCATCAGTGCACAGCGCGGTACCATTTATGATTGTAACATGAAACCGCTTGCCAAAAGCGCCATGGTGTGGATGGTGGTGCTTGAACCGGCGTATATACAGGATAAAAACCGCGATAAAATCGCTACGGGACTTTCGGAAATTCTCGGTATGGACAAAGCGGATATTTTAAAACGAAGTACGAAGAAAACGTATTATGATGTTCTGAAGCGAAAGGTCGAAACTGAAGTAAAGGATCAAATTATTAAGTTTAAATCAGATAACAACATCGGCAGCGGAATCCGTCTGATTGAGGACTATAAGCGATATTACCCCTATGGTTCGTTCGCTGCTTCTGTTTTGGGGTTTACCGGTACGGACAGTCAGGGACTTGCAGGCGTGGAAGCGCAATACGACAGCTACCTGACGGGAGTTCCGGGCAAACTTGTGACTGCTAAAAATGCAATCGGTACAGATATGCCCTTTCAATATGAACAGAAGGTTGAGGCACAAAACGGCTCCAGCCTTGTTCTTACCATAGACGAGGTTGTACAGCATTTTCTCGAAAAGAATCTTGCGGAAGGTGTTGTCACAAACAAGGTCGGAAACCGCGCTACGGCAATTGTTATGAATGTGAAGACCGGCGCGATTGTTGGAATGGCCGTCAAGGGCGATTTTGATCCGAACAATCCGTTTGCTGTGGCCGACCCCACAGAGGCCGCCCAAATTAACAGCATGCAGGACGGGGACGCAAAAACAGCCGCTTTAAAAACTGCAAGAGAAAAGCAGTGGAGAAACAAAGCGGTTAGCGACACCTATTACCCCGGTTCGGTTTTTAAAATGGTCACTGGTTCCGCCGCAATGGAGGAAGGGCTTGTCAGTGAGAACACGAATTTCAACTGCCCATGGTACCTGACCATTGGAGGCAGTAAACTCCATGATTGGAAAAGTGGCGGCTTTGGTCACCTGACTTTTGCACAGGGAATCTGCAACTCAAGTAACGTAGTATTTATGCAGGTAGGCCAATTATTAGGACCTGACCGCTTTTTCAAGTATTTTTCGGCGTTCGGGCTTACAAACAAAACCAACATTGATTTGCCCGGCGAGTCACGCAGCATTTATTACACTGCCGCGCAGCTCAATCCCGTTGAGCTTGCAACCGAGTCTTTTGGGCAAAACTTCAGTATTACGCCAATACAGATGATTACCGCGGTTGCGGCAGTAGCCAACGGCGGTTATTTGGTGCAGCCCCATGTGGTCAGTCAGATTATTGATGACGGTGGCAATATTGTCAAATCGGCCGATATTGCACCGAAGCGTCAGGTTATATCGAGCGATACTTCCAAACGCATGGATGCAATTCTACAGCAGAATGCAACGACCGGTACGGCAAAGAACGGCTATCTGCCGGGTTACCGCGTGGGTGGAAAAACAGGTACGTCTCAAAAAATCGATGTATTCAACAAAACCGGTACCATGCAGTATATTGCGTCCTACTGCGGGTTTGCCCCAGCGGATGATCCACAGTACGCGATGCTTGTATTTTTTGATGAGCCGCACGGAAGCAGCTATTACGGTGCTGCGGTTGCAGGACCTGTATTTGCGAAAACAATGGAAGAAATTCTCCCGTATCTGGGCGTGGAGCGTAAGTATACCGACGCCGAACTTGCTAAACTTGATATGAAAGCGCCGGATGTTGTCGGAAAAACGATTGCTGAAGCAAAGGCAGCGCTTGGCAAAATGAAGCTTGTACCCAAAGTTTATGGCAGCGGTGCAAAGGTAATTTCTCAGGTGCCGGAGCCGGGCAAGTCAATTCCGCAAAATGGTACAGTGGTCCTGTTTACCGATGATTCAAACGTGAGCAAAACGGTGACAGTGCCAAAGCTTGTTGGCTTATCGCTTTCAACAGCGAACAAAGAAGCGGCGAACGCGGGCATTAATATTAGTATAACAGGAGCCGCGCTGACCAGCTCAAGCCCCATTTCCAATTCACAGAGCATTGCCGAGGGTACGAAGGTTGCACCGGGCACGGTCGTCACGGTTGGTTTTATAGAGCCAAATGAGGTTGCGTAACAATATCCTTTTACAGAGGAATGATAATGATGGAAAGTTTTTCTCATGCCAAAAAGCGGATTGCTGTCGGCGATAAAAATGGGCATACTATTTCCATATTGAAGAGAATTTTGGATTTTTGCGACCGCGAGATCGAAGTGACTACCGCTGTCAGTAACCAATTCTTACAAAACGATAAGTTAACGTTGTTACTCCTTTGCGATGCGGAGCAGGCGGACAGCGCAAGAAACTTTGCCCTTTGTGTTACAAATTATGAATTTACTGCGCTGCCGGCGCTCGCCGGGCTGAATTTGCTCACTTATTCGACGGTCAGTGACAGCGCCGATATTACCGTTAGAAACATTCGCCAAACCCCCGAAGGATTTACCGCATTTGAAATGATTGGGGTGGGCGTGATTGGCAGGGTGAAAATTACGGGCGAAGAATTCGTCACACCTGCTTTGGCGGCAGCTGCGGCGGCAATTGCCTGCGGCATTCCGTTTGCCGAAGTGCTGAATGCGCTGAATAACATTAATATTAATTGTTAAAAAGCCGATATAGTATGGTATAATTATAAAATATGCTTCCCTTTAAGGAATCACTTTTCGCGCAGTTCGGAAGAAATTTTGTCACAAGAGGGCATTGAAATTTATTCAGCGGTTCCTTAACCGTGGGCAACAATGATAAAAAGGTGGAGAAAGAACATATGAACTCAGTTTGGACTGCTGTTGCGGCAATTTTTTCTTTTGCACTTACCGCTTTACTTGGCAAGTGGATGGTACCATTTTTACACAAAATAAATTTTGGTCAAACTATTCGTGAAATTGGGCCTAAATGGCATTTGAAAAAAAACGGAACGCCAACCATGGGTGGTTTTATGTTTATTATCGGCATCGCGGTTACAACTGTTATTTGCGTGCCGCTTTATTACAGCATTACAAAACAAAATTCGCTGGAAATGCTTATGCGCACAAAAATTTTCGGTGGTTTGCTCATGGCGGTCGGCTTTGGGGCAATTGGTTTTTTTGATGATTATATCAAGGTTGTAAAAAAACGCAATCTTGGTTTGAATGTAAGGCAAAAGCTCATTTTGCAGTTTATCGTCGCTGGTGCGTACCTTTATTCCCTGCATCTGGCGGGCAGTACCTCGGCGACCTTGATTCCGTTTGTTGGAAAAGTGGACTTGGGCGTATGGTTTTGGATTATTGCGGTGCTCGGCATTGTCGGCATGGTTAACGCCGTCAATTTTACCGACGGAATCGACGGTCTGAACGGTTCAGTAACTTTTTTTGTCGCACTGTTTTATATGATGATTTCCACAATGGTCGGTTCCTACGGAGTCAGTATTTTTGCCACCGCAGTGGCGGGCAGCTGCCTTGGATTTTTAATATGGAATTTTAACCCGGCTAAAGTATTTATGGGCGACACCGGCTCATTGTTTCTGGGAGGCATAGTGTGCGCTTTAGGGTTTGGGCTGAATCTTCCGATCTTGATTTTGCCGCTCGGTATTGTTTATATCGGCGAGATCTTATCGGTTGTGCTTCAAGTCGTCTATTTCAAGTTGACCCATGGGAAACGCCTATTCAAGATGAGCCCGATTCATCATCATTTTGAACTTTGCGGCTGGAGCGAAGTGAAAATATGCCGTGTGTTCAGCGGTGTGACCGTTTTGTTTGGTATCGGTGCGATTCTGCTTGTCATGTTTGGATTCTAATCTGGTTTGTTTATGGCTAAAGTACATATACTATTATAAATTATGACAAATATTTCAGTCTTCTTGTGGTTTAATAACAAGTATCGTGTGTATTGAAATGAGGGGAGGGCGACCATGAATAAAGCCAAAGAAAAACCAATTGAAGCCCCCCGCCGCCGTGAAGCGCGCAGTGACACGCAGAGGGAAGTAAAAGAACCTTCATTTACAAAGAAAATGCAGAAAAAGTTTCGAGTTTTCTCTGTGCGTTCGGGAATGGATATGCCTTTCCTGTTTTTAACGCTGACTCTGTTGATTATTGGCCTGGTGATGCTTTTTTCCGCAAGCTATGCCAATGCGTATTACAGGCACGGCAGCAGCTACTTTTTTATCAGCAAACAAGCCATTTTTGCCGTTTTAGGCGTTACAGCAATGATTTTTATTTCTTATTTTGATTATCATCATTTGCATAAGTTTGCAATTCCGATTTTGCTGTTTTCCTACATGGCATTGGTTCTGGTGCTATTTGTGAAAGGAACCGCCGGTGTTCACCGTTGGATTGAATTAGGCCCGCTGGGGCAGTTCCAGCCATCGGAACTGGCAAAGTTTGCAATTATTCTTGTATTTGCCCATTTAATTTCGATTAATTTTAAACGTATGGATACCTTCCGCTATGGGGTTCTGCCCTATATACTGATTATGGGGTCTATGGCCGGGCTGCTCGTACTTGAACCCCATATTTCGGCAACAGTCATCATTGTACTTTTGGCCTTTGTCATGCTGTTCATCGGCGGAGTTCGCCTGCGCTGGTTCGGGGTTGCACTTGGCGGGGCGGGCGCGGCGGTTGCGTATCTTGTCCTCTTCAGTAAAAAATTCAATTACGCCAATGACCGTATTGTTGCTTGGCTTGACCCCTTCTCAAACGCAACCAAGCAGCTGATTGAGGATACCTGGCAAACACGGCAGTCACTTTACGCCATTGGTTCGGGCGGGCTGCTCGGGCTTGGACTGGGGCAGTCAAGACAGAAATATTTGTATTTGCCGGAGCCTCAGAACGACTTTATTTTCGCGATTGTCTGCGAAGAACTTGGTTTCATCGGGGCGTTGATTATCATTATTTTGTTCGCCATGCTTGTGTGGCGGGGCATTACTATTTCGCTGAAAGCAAAGGATAAGTTTGGCATGCTGCTCGGCATCGGGCTAATTGTTCAAGTGGGAATTCAGGTCGTTCTGAATATTGCTGTTGTGACCAACACGATTCCAAATACCGGAATCAGTCTGCCGTTCTTCAGCTATGGGGGTACTTCGCTGGTCATTCTTCTTGCGGAAATGGGCGTGATTCTTTCCATTTCACGAACGTCGGCCATTGAAAAGACATAGGGCGTGTCTGGAAAAGAAAAGATGGAATATTACGATAAACATGAATCATTAAGAGAGGTTTTACTATGAGAGTGTTGTTTGCAGGCGGCGGTACCGCGGGGCATATTAATCCGGCTCTTGCCATTGCCGGGTACCTGCGTGAAAAAGAGCCGGATGCACAGATACTTTATATCGGTGCAAAGGGCGGCATGGAGGAACGGTTGGTTCCCGCCGCGGGATTTACATTTCAGAGCGTTACTATTTCAGGCTTTCAGCGCAAGCTCAGCTGGAAAAACATAAAGAAGAACGCAAAGACCGTTGTCCATGTTTTTACCGCGAGTCACGAGGCACATAAAATTATTAAAGAGTTCAGGCCCGATATTTGTGTGGGAACGGGCGGTTACGTTGCCGGCCCGGTCATTCGTGAAGCAATGAAAATGGGGATTCCGGCGGTTATTCATGAGCAGAATGCGTACCCCGGCGTTACCAACAAAATGCTTTCGAAGCACGCCAATAAAACCATGCTGGCTGTCGCTGACGCGCAAAAGTATCTTGATCCGGCGGCAAAATGCGTGTTAACAGGCAATCCGGTGCGGCAGGCGGTTATCCGTGCGCAGCGTGCCGCATCCCGTAAAGCGCTTGGTCTTGATGAAAGGCCGTTGATTTTATCGTTCGGCGGAAGCTTGGGCGCGCGCAAAATCAACGAAGCCGTCGCGGACTTGCTTGTGGACAGCGCCAAAACAGACCGTTTTCAACATATTCACGGCTATGGTCAGTGGGGCGGCTGGTTCCCGGATTTATTAAAAGAAAAGGGCTTGAATCTGTCCGAACATCCCAATATTGATATTAAAGAATATATTAACAATATGCCTGAATGCCTTGCGGCGGCCGATTTGGTCATTTGCCGCGCGGGCGCGATTTCGCTCAGTGAACTGCAGGCACAGGGGAGAGCGTCTATTTTAATTCCATCGCCCAATGTTGCGGAAAATCATCAGTATCATAACGCTATGGCAATGGTAAACCGTAATGCGGCGACGATTATTGAGGAAAAGGATCTTTCCGGCGCGGCTTTGTGCAAAAAGGTGGAAGAGCTTTTTAAGAAGCCCGAAACCATTTCTTCACTTGCTGAAAATGCACGAAAAATGGCAATAGTAGATGCTAATATGCGAATTTATAAAGTAATCAAAGAGGTATTGGCCGACGTTCTGTAAAAGCAATCACAGCACCGCCAAAAACCGCATAGTATGTGTTTAGACTATGTGGGAGGTGTTGCTATGTCAAAACTTTTGATACATGGACCCAATAAACTTCAAGGCGAAATTCTCATTCACGGCGCAAAAAATAGTACTTTACCGCTGATGGCGGCTTCTCTACTGTGTGAAGGGCAGTGCATACTACATAACTGTCCGATTTTGTCGGATGTGGAAACATCTTTGAAAATCCTGCGCTATTTAGGCTGCCGGATTGAGCGCTCCGGCAGCGATGTTGTCATTGACCCGACGAGCGCAGCAAATTTCGAAATTCCGGATAACCTGATGCGCGAAATGCGTTCTTCCATTGTCTTTTTGGGCGCAATCGTCAGTTGCATGGCCAGGGCAAAGCTTTCGTTCCCAGGCGGCTGTGAGTTAGGCCCGAGGCCGATTGATTTACATCTTTTGGCACTTAGAAAAATGGGCGTCGTTATTAACGAAGATCATGGCTGTTTGGACTGCAGCGCGCCTGACGGCATCAAGGCGGCTTGTATTAATCTGTCATTCCCGAGCGTGGGGGCGACGGAGAATATCATTATTGCGGCCAGCCGCGCAAAGGGTACAACGATTATTACCAATGCGGCGCGTGAGCCGGAAATTTGGGATTTAGCGGATTTTCTTAATTCCTGCGGTGCCAAGATTCACGGCGCGGGCGAAAGTACGATCATCATTGAAGGGGTAACCCATCTTTCCGGTTGTGAGCACAACGTTATTCCAGACCGAATCGCGGCGGCTACCTATTTGACGGCTGCGGCGATTACGGGCAGCACACTAACGATTACCGGCGTAATTCCGGAACACATCGCTCCCGTCATTCCTGTGTTTGAGGAATGCGGGTGTAAAATTGATATTACAGATCACAAAATTAAAATTACCGCACCAAAACAACTCGGTCGTATTAAAAGCGTCAGAACCATGCCGTTTCCGGGCTTTCCAACCGACGCACAGGCGCCGGTTATGGCGATGACCACGCTTTCGGATGGCACGAGTATATTTGTAGAGAACATATTTGAGAGTCGATATAAGCATGTCGGTGAACTGCTGCGGTTGGGTGCCAACATCAAGGTTGAGGGGCGTGTGGCGGTTGTCGAAGGGGTTCACCGCCTTTCCGGCGCACCTGTGGAAGCAGCGGATTTGCGCGGCGGCGCCGCACTGGTTGTGGCGGGGCTGGCAGCACAGGGGACAACGCAGATATCCGGCTTAAAATACATGGACCGTGGTTATGAGAGCATTGAAAAGAGTCTTGCTATGCTTGGCGCGGACATAAAAAGAATTTAATCCGTTTTGGCAATCGGGGGAATACGAATGAAAAGGAATTCAAAAGGCAGGGGTGGCTATTCGCCGCCGCGCGTGTACGACAAAAACAGCGGTGAATATCGCCCCGTGTCCGGAATGAGCGAACAAGGCGGCCAAGAAAACGGCCGAAGCAGGTACGCGACTCCGCAGCGCCGTGCTGACACCCGCAAACGGCGCAGGCGGCGGGCACTGCTTCTGTTTTATATTTTTACATTTGTCGCCGTAATTGCCGCTGCGGTTGTCATTTCATTGACCGTTCTTTTTAAAATCGACAGCATACAGGTAACCGGTACCTCCCGCTATTCAGCGGAGGAGGTCATCAAAGCCTCCGGTATTCAAAAAGGGAATAATTTGTTTTTAGCCGACGTTAAGGATGCGAGCACCTCAATTCAGCAAAAGCTGCCGTATATCGGAACGGCAAAGGTCACCCGCCGCCTGCCCGCTAAAATCAGCATTGAAGTGAAAGAGGAGGCCATTTCCGGTGCAATTCAATATGCTGGCAAATATGCAGTGGTCAGCATTACCGGAAAGGTACTCGAATTAGCTGCTAAAATGCCGGAAAACTGTCCGTCAATTAAAGGCTTGACTCTTTCCAAGGCCGAGCTCGGAAAAAGTATTGTTTATAAGGATACTTCCACAGAGAACGTATTCAAGGAACTGACAACAGCGATATGTGATAATAAGCTTGAAAAAGTGACGGCAATTGATGTGAGCTCGCCCTCTAAGATTATCATTGTTTATGACAACCGCTTAACCATGAACTTGGGGCTGCCGTCCGATTTTGACTATAAAATCCGTTTCGCCAAAGGGATCCTTGACGAAGGCAAGATTAAAGATACTGAAAAGGGCACGCTGAACCTTTCTGTAGCGGTTGAAGACAACAATGCTTACTTTGACCCGGACTATACTACCAGTTCGGCAGCCGTTAGCAAACCGGCACAAAATAGCAGTAAATAATGCTATATTAGAATATATTTTTTATTGGTTTATAATATACTTAAACTAATCAAATATTTATTGTAATTGAACTCAAAAAGTGTTAAATTATTAGTATTGCAAAATTGTGAAATTGGTAACAACTAACATATATTATAAAATTATGGATGTACATTAAGGGGGATGCAGCACATGCCTTTCGAAATTGATAACGACTTTGATAACATAGTGCAGATTAAAGTAATCGGTGTTGGCGGCGGCGGCGGAAATGCCATTGACCGCATGGTGACCATGGGCGTTCAGGGTGTTGAATTTATCAGTGTGAACACCGACAAACAGGCTCTTTATCGCTCCAAAGCCACACAGAAAATCCAAATCGGCGAAAAGATTACCCACGGTAAGGGCGCTGGCTCTAAACCTGAAATGGGTCAAAAAGCTGCGGACGAAAGCCGCGAAGCGATTGCCGCCGCCGTCAGGGGCAGCGACATGGTGTTTATCACAGCGGGCATGGGCGGCGGTACTGGTACCGGCGCAGCTCCGATTGTCGCTGAAATCGCGCGCGACATGGGTGTGCTTACGGTTGGCATTGTGACCAAGCCTTTTGAATTTGAAGGCCGCCGCCGTATGGAGCAGGCTGAAAATGGAATTTCCGCTTTGCGCGAGCATGTTGATTCCTTGGTCGTTATCCCAAATGAGCGCTTAAAGCTTGTAAGCGAACAGCGTATCACCCTTATTAATGCATTCTCCATCGCCGACGATGTTCTTCGTCAGGGCGTTCAGAGCATCTCCGATTTAATTAAACTGCCCGGCCTTGTCAACCTTGACTTCGCCGACGTTACTGCTGTTATGAAAGACGCCGGCTATGCCCATATGGGCGTCGGAAGAGCTTCCGGTAAGGATAAAGCGGAGAACGCCGCCAACATGGCTATTTCCAGCCCGCTTCTTGAAACAGCGATTAACGGTGCGAAAGGTGTTATTATCAATATCACTTCATCGCCGGATATCGGTCTTGATGAAATTGAAACTGCGTCATCCATGATTGCCGCTCAGGCACATGAGGAAGCAAATATTATCTGGGGTGCCGCGTTCGATGAAGACATGGACGATGAGATGAGTGTTACCGTTATCGCAACCGGCTTCTCTACAAATGGCGATGCAGCTTTCGCAAACGAGAAGGAAAAAGTGAGCGAGAAAAAGGACGAGCCCGAGAAAAAGGTCTCCAGAGCAAACCCGATTGATGATGAGGACTTTACTGACATTATGTCGATTTTTAACCGCAAATAATTCATAAAAAGTTATGTAATGGGCGGATGCATTTTGCATCCGCCCATTTTATCATTTCGCACTCCGGTTGCCCCAAATTCATTCGGCGAGCGCTTAAATTGCCCCAATTTGCTCAAAAAGAGCCTTGTGGGGTATTTTAGAACGAATTTTAAGAAATATTGCTCAAAACACCCTGTTATCTCTTGTAATCTCGTGATTCTGTGATATAATAATTAATGCAATATTACATTTAATTTAGAATTTGACATATTGGGGGTGGCATTGTGAAACCTGACCCTTTAAGTAGATACTTAAACAAATTAAATAAAGGAGATGAGCGCAATGCTGTCCTACTACAAGACGATCGACGGTCACATCTCGCCGATTCCGAATTGTGAACCTGGCTGTTGGATTAACTGCGTGGCTCCGGATGATGAGGAAATCAACAGCTTGATTGCTGATTACCAAATTGAACCGGATTTTTTTCGCGCTGCCATGGATGAGGAGGAGTCCTCCCATATTGACTGTGAAGATGAAAACACACTGATTATTATTGATATGCCTGTTATTGAAAAGGCGGGCAAAAATATTACTTACACAACCACACCGCTTGGTATTATTCTCACTGAAAAAAACGTGATTACTGTTTCTACAAAGGAAAATCCGGTCATCAACGAATTTTCAGAGGGCGTCGTAAAAGGGGTTCAGACGAACCTCAAAACCCGTTTTGTTCTGCACTTTATGCTTCGTGTTGCAACGCGGTACTTGCAATATTTAAAGCAAATTGATAAAATCAGCAATTTTGTTGAAAAAGAGCTTCGCAAATCCATGAAAAATTCTGAGCTGATTCAACTTTTGGATATTGAAAAATCTCTTGTCTATTTTTCGTCCTCGCTCAAGGCAAACGAAACTACAATTGAAAAAATCATGCGCGGCCGTGTCGTTAAACTTTACGACGAGGATCAGGATCTTCTTGAGGATGTACTGATTGAAGTGAAGCAGGCCATTGAAATGTCCAATATTTATTTGAACATTTTATCCGGTACGATGGATGCCTTCGCATCGGTTATTTCCAATAATCTGAATATAGTCATGAAAGTGTTGGCTTCCATTACGTTATTAATGGCAATTCCAACCGTTATTTCCGGCCTTTACGGTATGAATGTGACCGGTGCACCGCTCCCGTTTTTCTGGTTCCCGGTTTGCTTGGCAGGTGCAATGATGGGCATTGCTTACTTTATTCTAAGGAAGAAAAATATGTTCTGACTGGTAGCCCGTACAGTATACCGAATGCAAATAAATTGATAGGGAACTGCATTGCAGTTCCCTATTCTGATAATTGTGAGGTTAGCATGAACAGACTTCGAATTCATACACAAGACATAGCCGAATCAGCAAAAATGCTCCGGGCGGGTGACCAGATTCTTTTAAGCGGTACCATCTACACTGCGCGTGATGCTGCGCATAAGCGGCTTTTTGCGTTGCTTGACAGCGGGGAGAAGCTTCCGTTTGAGCTGAAAGACGCTTCCATCTACTATGCCGGCCCAACACCGGCTCCCGCTAACCTGCCAATCGGAGCCTGCGGCCCCACCACCTCGTCACGCATGGACTTGTTTACTCCGCGGCTTCTCGACCTTGGACTGAAATGCATGATTGGCAAAGGCGGACGTTCGCCCGAGGTCGTGGAGGCAATCCGGCGCAACAATGCGGTTTACCTGTGTGCAATTGGCGGAGCGGGGGCTTTGGCGGCAAAATGTGTGCGTTCGTTGGAAGTAATTGCTTTTCCAGATCTTGGCTGCGAATCAATTAAAAAACTGCAAATAGAAGATTTTCCGCTGTTCACAGCAATAGATTGTGTCGGCGGCAGTCTTTTCGAGGGATAGAAATGTTTAATTTTATAATACAAAAGTTTGTTAAGGATTATCAAAACACAGAGGATATCAAAGTGCGTGAGCGCTACGGAAAGTTTGCGGGCGCTGTTGGGATCGCTACGAATATCCTGTTGTTTTTGATGAAAATCATTACAGGTATCATGTTTAATAGTATTTCAATTACGGCAGACGCAATCAACAACCTATCCGATTCAGGTTCTTCGATTGTAACGCTGGTAGGCTTCAAGATGGCCGGCAAACCCGCTGATCAGGAGCATCCCTATGGTCACGCGCGCATTGAGTATCTGTCGGGATTAATCGTTTCCTTTGTTATTTTGATTATTGGCTTTCAGTTGGCGCAAAGTTCATTTGGCAAGATATTGAACCCGAAAGATGCCGAATTCAGCGCTATTGCCATTGTGGTGTTAATCGTTTCCGCTTTGCTTAAGGTTTGGCAGTGTATGTTTTATAAAACGGTAGGAAAGATTATTAGCTCCACTACGCTTACTGCGACTGCGACTGACAGTATGAACGACGTTTTTTCAACACTCGCTGTACTCGCCGGTATTTTAATCACTTATTTTACTCATTTTAATCTTGACGGATACATGGGCTTGATCGTCGCTATTCTGATTATGGTTACCGGTGTGAGGTTGATTATTGACACCAGCAATCCACTATTGGGAATGGCACCGTCCAAGGAACTTGTCGATGAAATTTACAAGAAAATTATGAGTTACGACGGCATTTTGGGAATGCATGACTTGAACGTCCACAATTACGGGCCAATGCGCCGTTTTGCCTCTGCTCACTGCGAGGTTCCTGCGGGGCAGGACATTATGGTCAGCCACGATATCATCGATAATATTGAGCGTGACTTCCTAAGCCAAATGGGTATTCATCTGGTCATTCACCTTGACCCGATTGTCACCAATGACGAGCGTACAAATACACTGAAAGCAAAGGTGGAGGAACTCATCAAAGGCATTTCTCCGAAAATCAGCATGCATGATTTTCGCGTTGTGTGGGGTACTACGCACTCTAACCTCATTTTTGACGTGTGTGTATCCTTTGGATTTTCAATCAGTGACAGCGAGCTGACCCGTTTGATTTCGGAGAAAATCAGTCAGCTTGATTCGACTTACTTTGTCGTTCTCACCATTGACCATGACTATGTGCCAACGGACGAATAGACAAAGATCGGTTTGTTTATCCCTTGTATTCCTATGTTGCGAGTGATATTATAATTGCAAATAGTAATATCAAGGGAGAATAATGATGGAGAAAGTAAAAAAGTTTGTTGTTTTACCATTGGGATTGTTTATTGGAAGCTTGGTCTTGAGTTTACATAGGAATCCGTGGGGATACTTGCGTAATTTCCGGCTTGATTTTTGGCAGAAGACAGGGTATTTTCTCCTTAATATGTTTGCCTCCGCAGCATTTATTCTTTTGATTGCACTGCTTTTTGTTTTTGTTTTTACAAACAGAAATATAGCGGACCTTTTCAAAAAGCCCGCGTTGAAGGCAATGGGAATTGTTTTTACCGCCGAATTAATAGCAAAGTTTTTCCTGACCGATGTGCTGATGCCGTTACTGAACCGTAATGAACTTGAAGCGGCAAAAAAAGGAATAAGGATGAACGAATGGTACATGGTGATTGTCCATGGACTGCCTTCTATAATCATTGGCTTTGCGGTTGTTTATTTCACGCTCAGATTGCTGATTAAACCGCTGAATCTAAGCTTTTCATTTCATGGGGCTGCATTTTTTCTGGTATTGGTTCTTTATCTCACAATCCCTACCCTTGAGTCCTATGGCATGGTTCAGCTTACAAATCTCTTTACTGTATCCGATGATCTTACTTTAGTGACGATTCGAGCTATAAATCTGACTGTTGGCTTGAACATGTTTAATGCAGTATTGACTGTTATTTCAGCGGTAATTGGAACAATGATAGAGGAGTTTATCTTTTTCTTTTTCAACCGCTGTATCGAACAGAATCAACCGGAAGCCATATAAGTAGCGGTGTTTTCATTTGCACTGCAAAGATTAATTAGATTAGCCAATTTACGCCGCAGGAGGAATCCTGCGGCGCTTTTGCTTTCCGCAACAAAAAATTAACAAATTAGCTACTTGAAATTTCTCTTACAATGTAATAAAATAGTTTTAGCACTTAAACATGCAGAGTGCTAAAATTAATGAACAGAGGGTATTGATATGGCAGTTAAGCAATTTAAAACAGAATCGAAACGTCTTTTGGATTTAATGATTAATTCCATTTATACGCACAATGAAATCTTTTTAAGGGAACTTGTTTCCAATGCCAGCGATGCAATCGATAAGCTCTATTACAAGACCCTGAGCGACGGCGACACCGGTTTAAGCCGCGAGGATTTTTGCATCAAAATTATTCCGGATAAAGAAAACCGCACGCTTACCATTACAGACAACGGCTGCGGAATGACGAAGGAAGAGCTCGAAAATAACCTTGGCACGATCGCAAAAAGCGGTTCCCTTAATTTTAAACAGGAAAATGAGCAAAAGGAAAACATTGAGATCATTGGTCAGTTCGGCGTTGGCTTTTACTCCGCGTTTATGGTCGGTGAGCGTGTAACTGTATTGAGCAAAGCTTACGGCAGTGAAGAGGCCTATAAATGGGAAAGCAAGGGTGCAGAAGGCTACACCATCACCCCCTGCGAAAAGGAAGACCATGGCTCGACGATTATTATCAAAATCAAGCCCAACACAGAAGATAACAACTACGACGAGTATCTTGATACCTATACCCTCAGAAGAATCGTTGTGAAGTACTCCGATTATATCCGTTACCCAATTCAAATGGATGTTGAAAAAAGCCGTTTAAAAGAGGGCAGCAAGGAAGAGTACGAAACATACACCGAAAACGAAACACTCAACAGCATGGTGCCGATTTGGCGCAAAAATAAAAATGAGATTACCGAGGACGAATACAATCAGTTCTATAAAGATAAATTCATGGATTATACCAACCCAGCCAAAGTGATTCACTCAAGCACGGAGGGAACCGCGACTTATAACGCTTTGCTGTTCATCCCTGCAAAAGCGCCGATGAACTTTTACACGAAGGATTATGAAAAGGGCTTGCAGCTTTATTCCAATGGCGTCATGATTATGGACAAGTGTGCGGATTTGCTGCCGGATTATTTCAGCTTTGTGCGCGGACTGGTCGATTCTCAGGATCTGTCGCTGAATATTTCGCGTGAACTGCTTCAGCATGATCGTCAACTCAAAGTGATTGCCGCCCGTTTGGAGAAAAAGATTAAGTCCGAACTGGAAAACATGCTGGCGAATGAACGTGAAAAGTACGAGGAATTCTTCAAAAACTTCGGCTTACAGTTAAAATACGGAATTTATCAGGACTATGGAATGCACAAGGATGTCTTGCAGGAACTGCTGATGTTCTATTCCTCCAGTGAAAAGAAGCTTGTAACGCTGAAGGAATACGTTTCCCGCATGAAAGAGGAACAGAAGTTCATCTATTATGCAAGTGGAGAGACGACGGCGCGAATTGATCAGCTGCCGCAGACGGAGGAGCTTCGCGACAAGGGCTATGAGATGCTCTATTTGACGGATAACGTCGATGAATTTGCGCTCCGTATGCTGATGAAGTACGATGACAAGGAATTCAAGTCTGTTTCCGCCGATGATTTGGGGCTGAAAACTGAGGAAGAGAAGAAGGAAGCCGAGAAACAGGTTGAGGAAAATAAGGACATGCTCAACTTTATGAAGGACGCACTGGATGGAAAGGTGAAGCAGGTCATTTTGTCGCAAAAGCTGAAGACCCACCCTGTGTGCCTGTCCACCGACGGCGCAATCTCGATTGAGATGGAAAAAGTGCTCAACGCAATGCCGACCGACGAAAAGGTAACCGCAGAGCGTGTGCTTGAAATCAACGCGAACCATCCGGTTTTCAAAAAGCTTTGTGACTTATATGCAAATGATAAGGATTTGCTTAAGGAATATGCGTCACTGCTCTACACGCAGGCTCTTTTGATCGAGGGCGTCAATATTGATGATCCTGTTGCGTTTTCCAACCAGATCTGTGACCTCATGACAAAGTAAATAATCGTGATATAAAACCAAATACCGCTGATGGAAAAACAAATCCATCAGCGGTATTTTTCGTTCATATTGACAGGCGCGGCCAATCACTATTATGATTCGTTAAATCAGGTTATACCAATACTTGAACGCAAGGCGTTTTACCGTCGGTAGCCGCCCATAGTTTTGCAGTGCGAGCTTTTGTGCGAAATCCAACATTGTTTTCAGCTCTTGCGCGGTGCTGATATGCTGGCTGAAACGTGCTTTCAAAGTGATGTCGGTTACCTCGGTGCTGATTTCACCGCCGAATCGGGCAAGCTTTAAAATATAGGCGTATACGTTTAAAACGGCTGTGTTGGTGTTCTTAAGCCCGAATGACTTTATGCGTCGCTGTAGCTTGATCCTGCGCTTTATGGCCACAGCGGCCAGCAGGAGGGCAGCAGCGGCTATTGCGAAGAGCACGGGAACCATCGCAGCGTTAAAATCATTGTTGGTTTCCGTACCGGCTGCTTTTTCCGGCTCAGAGGAGACAGCGCTTTCCGGCTGTTTGGGCTTACTCTCGACTTGGCTTTCGGGAAGGCTTTCCTCGGGCGTACTGCTTGTAATGTCGCTCGAAACAGGCGGCTCATTGGTTGGGTTGTTGTCCTGCGTCAGATTTTTTTCCACATTAAAGCCGGGGGTTACTTCAATCGGCTGCCAGCCCAGACCCGGGGCGTAAATTTCCACCCAGGCGTGTGCGCGGCTGTCGCGGATATTGGCCCAGCCGTCGCTTCCGGCTGTTTTGTAGTCGTCCGCCGTTACAACATAACCCTCTGCGTAGCGAGCCGGCACGCCAAGGGCGCGCAGCATGACCGTTGCGGCGGTGGCAAAGTGAACGCAGTAGCCCTTGTGACTTTCAGAGAGGAAGTACTCCGCAAAGTCCCGTCCCTTTGGAGTCCTTCCGGGGGAAAGGGTGTAATAATCATTTTTACTCAGATAACTCTTTACAGCGTTTGCAATGTCGTTTACAGAGAAATAAGCATAGGAACTGGCCATATCATCTATAAAGAAGCTTTTTAGACGCCCGTCTTTCTTGATTAGGCTCAGTACCTTTTCTTTTGTGCTTGGGGGCAGCTGCGTGTATTTGTCGTACATAAACAAGCGATAGTCCTGCTCCGCTTGAATAAAACTTTTTTTATTGCCTTTTAAGTCATCCACCAGGTTATCCGACAGGGTACTTGTGTAATAGGCCTTCATATTTTCAGGGCTCAGTCGTGCAGACCGTTGTTGGCGCACAAGATAGGCCCGCGCTTCACCGGAAAGGTCATTGTAATCTATTGTATTATTAAATGCATCGTATGCTACGGCAATGAATAAGCCGGCAGGAGAGGAGTTGATTTCTCCCTCCGACAGACCATACGCGTACAGGCTGTACTCACTGGTGCCAAACAGGGAAGACGAGCGGATAAACGCGTCGTTAACATACTTTACGCCGGTGATATTTTCCGGTGTGGTGGTCAGATTGTACGGCGCGTAAATGCACTGCTTCGCTGCGGCAACATTTTTCACCTGAATGCCGAAAGGCTTGTAATTCGGATTGCTTTGCTGCCCCATCAGGGAAAGGAAAGTGTGGGACATATTCTGAACATTCAAACCGCTCAGCTTTTGATTGATATCGTTGTAATCAGAGTCCGGCAGCTGTTCCCAGCTTGAGCCGGTGTAAACGCTTCCCGCAAAATCTTTCAGGTACAGAGGATACTGCTTGTCCGACTTAATTTTCAGCATGGTTTTACCGGTGAACTGGATTTCGTCCGCATTGCTTAAATTAACATGATTTACAGTTCCGGCCAGCGATTCACTGCCGCCGAAGATGGACGTTTGCATAACCGTATCGGTCAAAGTATCCTTCATTCTGTCGACCTGCCCGGAGCGCTGGTAGCTTTGCTGGGGGAACACAGTCATAATCAGTGTGAAGCATAGGATAATTGCCGGTATCATCAAAAGGCCGCTTCTTGCTGCCGCCCGATTGCTTTTTGCGGAATAGATGCCATGGGTCTTTATGAAATTTGTTTTTCTTCCAGCGGACAGCTGCATGAAAATCAGGGAAGCCCAACAGGTCATCAACATTAATATGGCTAAAAAATTCGGAGTAATTGTGAAAATAAGCGACGCAAGCAAAAACGGAAATGTCGTCAAAAAAGTCAGCCAAAAGCTTTTTCGTCTGATTACGGCCCAACTCACAAGGCAGACGATTAAAAAGACAGCGAATAACACGAAGATCGTACATAATTCTTGAAATTGATCCGGCTTTGCTCCTACATCGTAAATTGGCAGCACATAGTCCGAATGGCTGGCGTAAGTAATCATGATTTGGTTGGTTGTAATGATAAAGCCACGTACAAATGGCGTGCGCCCATACCATATCGCTGCGCCGTACAGGAGCGCCAAAACAAATACAATGGGGTAACACGCACGCTTTAAATAAAAACTCAGTGTAAACACGAAGGAAAACAATAAAGTATACAGGATGACCGTGAGCGGTAAAATGGGCAGCGAAAATGCCGAGATAAAGCACCACACAGAGCCAAACACGCCCAGTAAAATCAGCAAAAGGCTAAGCACGGCGTCTGCCGCAACAAAGTTTCCGTATTCAATCATGAGGGGTGGGGCGATTTCGATGCCGGAGGAATTCAATTTATGTTTGTCTGCGCGCATTCATTTCACCTGTTTCATCATAGAATCACACCGGAAAGGCACTCCTGAATTTTACCGGGTTGAATTTTCACTACTGCCGCGTTCATCGTGTTTAAACCAAGTTTTTCCTGTTCGCTGTCTGCTTCACCGCAAACGTACAGTACGGTCGTTTTCTCGCCGTTCGGCCTGTCGCAAAAATCCGTCAACTCGCCTGACAGACGGCCGGTGATGTAGATTGCGTGCGGATAATCATGTGCAATACCGTCCAGTTTGTTGCGGCAGGCAAGCGCGTGGGGTTCGTCGCGGTAACTTCCCGCTGAAAGGACGGCATTCATAAGAACCGCCAGGTCCTCGTCGCTCTCGATTGTTTCTTCATTAAACTGGCTGTTCTTGCTATCAAACCATTCGATTCGATGGTTAATTTGATTTTCTGTTAAAAAATGTGAAAGCGTGGCAAGTACGTCCACCAACGTATCAAGCATCGGCATATCGGGGGCGAGCAGTTCGGTCAGCAAAAGCACTTCGCTGTCCGTTGGCAGACTGAATTCTTTGACCATCAGTTCGTCAAGCTTTGAGCTAAGCTTCCAATGAATGCTGCGCAGCCTGTCCCCGCCGCGAAATGGCCGGATATCAAAAATTTCGGAGGGGTCATCGCCCGGCTTTACTTTGGAATATGTGCTGCTTTCCACACTGATGTTTGTCGCCGTGTCTATCTGTGCATCGATAAACTGCATTTTGGGCAGCACAAAAGTTTCGGCGCAAACAGATAAATTTCTCTTTATTGTAAAAATACCAAGGTAATCATAATACTTGATCTGTGTTAGCTCCGTTGTTATTTTTCCGCAATACTGCGATTGCATTCGGTGTTCTACAATCTGCTCCATTCTCGCGTTTACCGGAAGAAAAAGCGTTTCGTTCTGCTTTACGCCGCAGAGCGAATTTACGCAGCAAATCTTCATCCTTGAGCGGGCAATCGGAAAAATGGAAGTATTTTTCAAGATAATGCTGAGGATGAACTCCTCATTTTTATTTGCGACAGGGCTTTTCATTTCAAGCCAAACTGTTGTTTTCAGAACAGCCAGCAATGTGAAAAGCCAAGAAATGAAGGGCAGTAAAAGCACGAACACAAATGTAAAAAAAGACAGATAGCCGTTAAAAAAAAGGTAGAACAGAATTGCTGCTGCAAGAGTGGTACAGTAGGCAATACGATATCGAAACATACTACACCCCTAACGTCTTGTAACAGCGGGTGCAGGTACTTCTTTTAAAATAGTTCCCAACAGGCTGCCCGCCGTCACATTGCTGATTTTTGCTTGTGCATTCAACAAGATACGGTGCTCAATCACATCCCGGAAAACATACTGAATATCCTGCGGCACAACGTAATCACGGCCGGACAGATATGCTGCTGCCTGCGCCATTTTGGTGAGCGCAATGGAGCCTCGCGGGCTTGCCCCTAAGCGGATTAAGTTGTTTCCGCGTGTCGCGCCGACCAAGCGCGCAATATAATTGTAGATGTCATTTGAGATAAATACCGCGTCCACTTGTTTCTGCATGGCAATAATATCCGCCGCGTCCACTACCTTTTGTACGGTTTCAAGGGGGTCCTCACCCTGTTTGCGTTTTAAAATTTCGACCTCGTCTTTCAGTTCTGGGTAGCCCATTGTCAGACGCACCATAAAACGGTCAAGCTGAGAATCAGGCAGCATCTGCGTGCCGACCGAACCAATGGGATTCTGCGTGGCGATTACAGTATAGGGCTTTGGGGTGGGGCGGGTTGTGCCATCAACGGTAATTTTGCCCTCCTCCATCACTTCCAGCAGTGCGGACTGGGTTTTACTGGAGGTGCGGTTGATTTCGTCAGCTAAAAAAAGGTTGCACAGAGCAGCGCCGGGCTTGTACTCCAATGCACCGGTCGCCTTGTTGTAAATCGAAAAACCGGTCACGTCGGTCGGCATTACGTCGGGCGTAAACTGAATACGTTTATAATCAAGCGACATTGCCTTTGAAAATGCGAGCGCGAGCGTTGTTTTGCCAACACCCGGAATATCTTCAAGAAGGATATTTCCCTGCGCTAAAATGACCATTAGCACCTTTCCGATAATCGCGTCTTTTCCGACAACGCCTTTTTTTACTTCATCCATTATTTTTACAGCTTTTTCTTGCATGATCAAGCCACCATTCCATAAATATTGTATATTATTATAATCGAAATAAAGCTGCAATGCAAATTACAAATATTTACAAAGAATTTTTGATTTTTTGATACTTTTATCTTTCCCTTGCAAATCCACCTCTTTCAGCGCTAAAATAGAAGTACTGAAGAAACGGAGGCTGCTATGGAAGAGAATATTGATAAACTGCAAAAGATGATTGATGAGAGCAAACGAATTGTGTTTTTTGGCGGGGCGGGTGTTTCAACCGAAAGCGGAATTCCGGATTTTCGCAGTGTTGACGGCCTTTATCACCAGCACTACCAATATCCGCCGGAGGTGATGCTGAGCCATAGTTTTTATGAGGCACACACAGCGGAGTTCTTTGAATTTTACCGCGCCAAAATGCTTTATCTCGATGCAAAGCCAAACGCCGCACACAAAAAGCTGGCCGAGCTGGAAAAAATGGGTAAACTGACTGCGGTCGTTACCCAGAATATTGACGGACTGCATCAGAAAGCGGGCAGCAAAAATGTTTTTGAACTGCACGGTTCGGTTTACCGTAACTACTGCCAACGCTGCAACAAGCTTTATGACGCAGCGTTTATGTTGAATAATACAGGTGTTCCGAAGTGCTCCTGCGGCGGAACCATCAAGCCCGATGTCGTTTTGTACGAAGAGGGTCTCAATCAGCGCACACTCAGCGGCGCAGTTGAAGCAATCCGACGGGCGGATATGCTGATCATCGGCGGCACCTCGCTTGCGGTTTATCCCGCTGCGAGCCTGATTGATTATTACAGCGGGAATAAACTTGTTGTAATCAACCGTTCCGGTACGCCAAGGGATCAAGCAGCCGACTTGCTGATTAACGGCAGCATCGGCGAGACATTTGACAAAATTCATTAAAATTTTTGTAAATATAAAAGTACCCCCTGCCGCAGAATAAAAAACTGTAGCAGGGGGTACTTTATTGAATATTTGTAAATAAAAATTTGTAGGTTTAGATTATAAGCGACGGAGCAGCGTAAATTCTGGTGGCAAGCTCGGAATCGAGCATGTACAGGCCTTTCGCATCGCTGCCGAATAAATCAAAACGTTTGATTAATTCATCAACGTTTTTTTCTTCCTCGCCCTGCTCTTTTACAAACCAGTCAAGAAACTGTGTTGTGCGGAAATCACGGATTTTTACCGCTTCCGCATAAATTGTATTAATCAGTGACGTTACGTATTGTTCATGAACGAGGGCTTCCGTCAGCGGAGCCTTGAAATCCGAAAAAACTTTTCCCGGAGCATCAATCGCGCCGAGCGAAACATCACCATCATTATTGAGAAGATAAGAAATGAACAGGTTTGCATGGTCGCGCTCTTCCTGCGCCTGGACTTTGAACCAGTTGCCAAAGCCGTTCAGGCTCTTGGAAAAGTAGTAGTTTGCCATATCAAGATAAAGATAAGCGGAAAAAAATTCCTTGTTAATTTGATTATTTAAAAGTGTTGCAACTTCGTTGTTTAACATAAAAATCCTTCTTTCAAAATAATTGGATAATTGCTTATTCCAATATTACTATCTACAGTTTACCATTGCTAACTCGAAATGTCAATCTATAATTTGAGCGGAATTTTTAAGTATGTGATCAATGTTCGCACTGGATAAATGCAAATGCATAATCGTCAATATTTTTTCAAAAATAAATTTTGATTTTAGCGGGAATAGAATATTTTGTAAACATTATTCAGATTGATGTGATAGAATATTATAAAATACACGTTCAAAGATAAAGGGAGGAATTATTGATGAAAACGATCAGAATTGGAAAATCCGGCATTACGACACCGGCGATTGGAATGGGAACATGGGCAATCGGCGGGGGAACCTGGTGGGGCGAAAATGACGACAGTGTTTCAATCAAGGCAATCGATTGCGCGTTGGAACAAGGAATTACTTGGATTGACACTGCCCCTGTCTATGGATTCGGTCACAGCGAGGAAGTGGTGGGCAAAGCTTTAAAGGGAAAAAGAGAAAAAGTGATTTTGTCCACAAAATGTGCTTTGCAGTGGGAGAACGAAGCAGGTTCCTTCCATTTTTCAAGAGATGGCCATGCTGTGTATCGTGACCTGTCGGCCACAGGAATCAGGAGGGACCTTGAAAACAGCCTGAGACGGCTGCAAACAGATTATATTGATGTTCTTTATACGCATTGGCAGAGCGTCGAACCTTGTCCCACTCCAATTCAGGAAACAATGGGAGAACTGGAGAAAATGAAGAAGGAAGGCAAAATCCGTGCCATTGGGGCTTCCAATGTAAATGCTTCCCAAATTGAAGAATATTTAAAATACGGACAGTTAGATGTAATTCAGGAAAAATACAGTATGGTTGACCGCAAGTTGGAAAAAATCTTATTGCCGCTTTGCGAAAGCCATGACATTTCAGTCCAGGCCTATTCGCCGCTTGAACAGGGTTTGTTAACGGGAAAAATCGGCATGGATTATGTGGTGAAACCGGGTGAAGTCCGGGACAACAGAAAATGGTGGGTGCCGGAAAACAGAAAGCTTGTTTTGGAAATGCTTGCAGGATGGAGTGATCTGTGCCAAAAGTATGAAAGTACACTTGGAAATTTGGCAATCGCCTGGACAATCGCGCGAAGCGAAAATATAAATGTACTCTGCGGAGCCAGAAAAAAGGAACAAGTATCTGAAAATGTCAAAGCGGGGAATATTGTGCTCGAAAAGTCCGACATGCAAAGAATGACTGACGATGCCGACCGAATTATTGGAATTTCAAAATAAATTTGGATTATTTTTTGACAGCTGCATTATAAATTTTTGTAAGTTCTTCATATTGCGGGGACACAATCATGCTTACATAATTGCCGTTCTGGTTCACACTGCATTTTTTCAGCACCGCGTATTCCTCCGGCAGATAATCTTTCATTTCAACTTCCTTTTGCTTGTAGCGTTCGTCGAGTTTTTCCTTGATACGCTTTGTTGCAGCATCATCCTTGCCTTCAAAAAAGACAATTTCATCGCCCTTAATGCCGGTTGAATCAACGTAAGCGAAAGATTGTTTTATATCAGCGGAATCAATGCCGTAAGCCTGCATGAAATTTTCCGTAGATAATTCCATCATTTCAGTGTTGGTGATTTTCGCTTTCATGTCCGCGCCCACCTTGGAAAGGTCTGCCTCCTTTGTGCCGCCGCATGCAACCAGCAAACAAAGCAGGGCCGCGGTAAGAAATATGGAAAAAAGCTTTTTCATTTTCAGTCCTCCTTTATTTTACGGTATGAGTTAAAATGTAGTCAATCCAAACATCACAGGCAGTGTCGGTAAAGTGGATTCCTAAACCGGCGGGGTCACTGCAGTACTCCTTCTGCAGGTTTCCTTTGCTGTCACGCATAACGGATGCGACATCAAGAAAATAGTAACCTTTCTCCTTGCACATTTCGCTCAATTTCGCATTGTATAACGCAATATTTGCATTGTTGAGCGTTTTCATTTGCTTTGCTTCTACCATTGGAGTTGCGGACTGCACATAAAAAATCGCGTTGGGTGATTTGGCTTTGATGTTGGAGAGGAGTTTATCCATATTCTTGACCGCTCCGTCAATTCCATACGGAGCCAGATCGTTCATGCCGAGCATGATGTATACTTTTTTAGCGTTCATTGCCGCCACGTTGTCTTCAAGAAGCGCCTTTTTGCCGTTGTAAGACGGATGAATCGAGGAAGAGTTCAGTGGCTGCAGCGCGTTTCCGCTGCCCATGCTGCCGGCGGCTAAAAACTGTGCTTTGCCAAAAAATCCGGCGTTGACTTTACGCTTTATCGTAACAAAATTTTTCAGCTTTAATGATACCGAGTCACCGATGAACACGGCATCATCAAGGTAACTGGCCTCTTCTTTGTCACCTTTTTCAACTGCCCCCGTCACAGTGGGAGCAGCCGATGATGTACTCTGTGAACTTACAGGGGAGGAGGAAATCGTACTTTGCGCAGAAGAAGAAACAGCGCTTTGCAGCGAAGAAGAAACCGCACTTTGCGCTGCTGAGCTTTCCTGCGATGTGCTTGAGGTGCTGTTGGTTTTGCCGCATCCGCTTAAGACCAGCATACCTGCGGCCACCAAAGCAAGCACCGCTTTTCCGTGATTTTGTAGATTCATATATACACCTTCTAATCTATCATTATTGGCAATAGTATAGCATATGTAAACCATTATCACAAGATTTGTTACAAAATATGACAAGACTCTGACAAACTATTATTTGCATTGAAACTTTTTTTTCATTGTGATATGATAATAAAAATTTACCTGGAGGTGCTAATGTGGAAACCGAAGAAAAAAAGAGACTGATGCATACTTCTCTCGGTGAAGAAGAGCCGGATATTGTGCTAAAGAATGCCGGTATTGTTGATGTTTTCACTGAAAAACTGTTTACCGCAGATATCGCGGTCAGGGACGGGTATATTGCCGGTGTGGGCGATTATCACGGAGCACGGGAAATTGATATGACCGGAAAGATCATTGCGCCGGGTTTTGTGGATGCACACGTACATATTGAATCCTCGATGGTAGCACCCAGCATTTTTGCGAAAAAGGTTTTGCCCTGCGGAACCACAACTGTCATTGCCGATCCGCATGAAATTGTTAATGTCGCCGGCCTAAAGGGACTTGAATATATTTTAAAGGACAGCGAAGCCTGTAAACTGAATATATATTATGTTTTGCCTTCCTGCGTGCCGCTTAACCAATATGATAATAACGGTGCAGTTTTCGATGTGGAGCAGATGAAAAAAATCTGTGAGAATCCACACATTGTCGGCCTTGGTGAAGTGATGAACTATGAGGCCGTAACCGCATGCAACCAGGATTTGCTTGAAAAAATCGAACTGCTGCAGCCCAAAACAATCGACGGGCACGCACCGGGACTGTCCGGGAAAAAATTACAGGCCTACCGGATTGCCGGAGTGGATACCGACCACGAATGTTCTGACTACGAAGGGGCTCTTGAAAGGCTGCGCGCAGGCTTTATTGTACAGATTAGGGAGGGCTCGGCAGCCAAAAATCTGACACGCATTATCAGCGGCGCGTTGAAAGACGGCATCAGTTTTGACCGTTTTGTGTTTTGCACCGACGACGTTCACCTCGCTGATACTGCGAAGCACGGTCATATCAACCATAACGTTAAAATGGCAATTCGGCTTGGCTTAGACCCGATTCGGGCAATTAAACTTGCAACCTTAAATCCCGCCCGGGTTTACGGCTTAAAGGATATCGGCGCGGTCGCACCGGGATTCCGTGCCGACTTGGTTGTACTGAACAGCCTTGATGAACTTTCGATTGCCGACGTTTACAAGGATGGTGTCTCCATTCATGAAATCGAGTATCACGATGTTAAAACGGAGGCACCCGATAAAATTACCAACAGTGTTCATGTGCCGAAATTAGAAAAAAGTTGTCTGGAATTGACGGCGCACGGTGAGTTTCCGGTTATTGGTGTAATTCCCGGTGAAATCGTCACCAAAAAATTGATGATGCGTCTGCCGCAGGAAAACGGAATTTTCACCCCAAAGGATGACTTGCTGAAAATAGCGGTTGTGCAGCGGCACGATGGGTCGGGTCGTATCGGACTCGGTGTGGTGAAGGGGTTCGGCTTGAAAAACGGTGCTGTCGCATCCACGGTTGCCCACGATGCGCATAATTTGATTGTCATTGGCGACAATGACGCCGATATGCTCGCCGCGATTGAAGAACTGAAGGCTTGCGGAGGCGGTTACACGATTGTTCGAGGCGGCAAAGCGGTTAATACCCTGAAGCTTCGGATTGCCGGACTTTTCACCGATGATCGGAGCGCGGATATGATTGAGCAGCTGAGTGGAATGGCTAACTGTGCCCACAGGATGGGCGTGCCGGAAAACATCGATGTTTTCCAAAATCTTTCGTTCCTGTCGCTGCCGGTGATTCCGGAACTGCGCATTACGGATATCGGGCTGTTTGATGTTGCTGAAAATCAATTTATTAAGTTATAATACGAATCTTTAATTAAAGAGCGCCCGGCTGCGCTGAGCTTTGTCTTGCGCAAATAAGCGCAAAACACGTCCGAAATCCAACGCGCTTCGCACTATAAAAAGGTTGATCAACCTTTTTATGGATTTTAGTATACATAGAAAATGGGCTGTGCCGGATTGGCACCGCCCATTTTTGAACTGAATTTTAATTTAAAACCAGATATCGCCGTTGGACAGACATTTTTATTTGCTTTGAAAGCTTGCACATTGTGTTTTTGATGCAGTATCCGGATTATCTTCCCCGGAGCTTACACTAATGTGGTCGGCACCACATTTTTCGTTTGCATAAAAAGTACAGTTTTTTGCGTCGCAGCTTACCTCAAGCGAGGTATTGGGCATACTGCACCCCACCGAATTTTGTGCGCTGTTGGTTGCATCAAGGAAAGAGGAACAGGAAGTCTGTTCGGAGCCGCAGGCACAGGGGCCATTCACCTGAATGTTAGGCTTACAGCAGCAATTATCCTTGTTATTTGCACAGTTCATAACATCACATTGTAATTGAGTCATTTTCAGCACCTCTTTATAAGATTATGCTGATATTGTGTGCCGTTTGATGATATTTATTCAAAGCTGTGACTCATGTGCTTTTTGATTGGGTAGCAAATCGCATAGGCTGCAATACCGCCGATTACCGCTTCCGGAATGCCGTTTGTCAAAATGGACAGTCCGATTATACCAAGCAGCACGTCAAAGCTTTTGCCAATTACGGTGGCGTAGCTTTGCCCGAAGAAAACATAGATTCCGCCCAAAACTAAAACGGTGTTGGTTAAGCTGCCCAGTACCCCGCTCACGCTATAAACGAAAACTTTGTTCCATTTCAGCCGTGAGAATAAGCTAAAGCAAAGTCCGGTTACCGTACCGACAAGGATTCTTGGAACAAAACAAATCACTAAGCTCCAGAAATTCCCATGAACTGCCCCGATTGAATAAAACGGAGTAAATACAAAAGCCACAGGAGTTGGCGGGGTAAAGGTCATTACCAAAAAGCTGAACAGACCGGTAAAAAATCCCATAGCAGTGCCGGCGGGCGTACCTAAAATAATCGCGGTTATGATAACAGGTACCATGCCGAGCGTTGCCACCATCGGCCCGATTGGCAGTGAGCCAAGGGGAGTGAAGCAAACGATGGCCTCAATCGCAAGCAACATGGCAAACTGAGCCAGAAAAATAGTTTTTTTGCTTACCGATGCTTTCATTCAGAGTCCTCCTCGTTAATTAATTATCAGATAGGCTATTTTTAATAATATTATATAATTGCAGAGTAATATTTCTAATAATTAATTAAATTACGAGGAAGCTATATTTATTTTATACTAATTTCATTGATAATCAACGTAAACTCAAAAACTCATCTCAAAATAGGTGAACACTATTTTTTGAGGGCCGCCCTTCGTGCAAGCAGGAACGTCAGTGCGGCGAAAATTCCGGAGAAAACGAGCATGCTGAGCATTGCAATGTATGGGTTGTATCCGCCGGATAATCCCCATGCCGCACTTGCAGCGCGAGCCAAGGCTTTTAAGAATGCTCCCCCAAAATACAGTTCGTCTAAATACGGCAGTCCGTTTAGAAGCAGTACCGGTACTGCAATACCAACGGCAATTTTCATACCCCTGTTCATACGGTAAAACAGGGTTGTAATCCACAGTCCGATCATTGAAATAAAAAAGCATGTGCAGAGAAGCCACAAAAAATCTTCAGCGAGAATTTGCGCGGTTAAAATCGGGCTGCGGAAGGGATACACATTCAATGCATAGCCGTAGCGCGGGCCGTAAGCCTGCACCAGCATAGGACGGTAGACCATGACGTGAGTGAAAATAATACTGTTTATCGTGTCAATCAGCGCGAAAACAGCGGATAATATACCTAACGAAGCGATGGTGCTGCAAAGCTGTGTTTTACGTGACATCCCGTTTGCTGAGAGGAATTTAAAATTCTCTTTGAAGGAGTTCAGGCCGACAACAAAAATGGTAATCATAGAGGCGATTTCAAGCCCGCCGGTTGTTGAGATTCTAACCGAGCTGCCGGAGGATGAAATTTTTACATTGCCAAAAATAAGGATCATAAGTACGGCAAGGTAAACACAAAGGTACATGATGAGGACGGTGTTCTTGTAATCGGATATATGATATTTTAATGCGGTTTTCATCTGTAATTTACTCATTGTTTCGGCCTCCTAAGAGTTGGTGAGCTGAATAAACAGCTTCTGTAAATCAAGTTTACCCATTTCAAGGTTATTGGGAATATCGTGGATTTGCCCTAAAAGATACGCTGATTTCAAGCCGCCAAGCGTGGAAACGCCAAGAACTTTTTTACCTGCAATATATTGGTCAACCGCTCCGGCAGGGCCGCTTACAGTACATCCAAGATTCAGGACATTCTGTACCTCGTCATCCATAATGACTTCACCGTTCTTAATGATGATTACGCGGTCAATAATGGTTGCGACTTCTTCAATCAAATGTGTAGAAAGGATAAAGGTGCGCGGATGATTGCTGTAATTTTGGATTAGTTCCTTATAAAACATCTCGCGATGGTTTGCGTCAAGCCCTAAAACCGGTTCGTCGAAAATGACGATTTCCGAACCGCAGGACAGTGCAATGATGATTTTAAAAATGGATGTGTATCCGGTGGAAAGATTTTTGATTTTCTGGTTTGTTTTTAATTCAAATTGACTGCACAGTGTATTTGCGTACTCCATATCAAACTGTGGATAAAACCCTGCGCTCCAATGAAAGGCCTCTTTTACCCGCATTTTTTCGGGGTAAAGATTCAATTCCGTCATGCAGTATATTTTAGAAAGAGCCCGGTCGTTTTCAATCGCCCGCTCACCGTCAACAAGGATTTCGCCGCTGGTTGGGAACATTTTGCCCGTGATCAGATTTAAAAGCGTGGTTTTTCCCGCACCGTTGCGCCCCAACAGCCCGTAGATGTGATTTTCTTCAAAATTGACATTTACATTTTTCAGCGCAGTCACATCGTTGAATGTTTTTGTAATATTTTTGATTTCAATTTTGCTCATTGTCATAACCCCTCTCAATCATCTTGAAAATGTCATCTCTGCTCAGATTCAGTTTTTTTGCTTCGCTTAAAAGTGTGGATACGTAACTGTCAAAAAAATCCTTTTTGCGTTTACTGAGAATAATTCCTTTTGCACCGGGGCAAACAAACATGCCCAGCCCTCTTTTCTTATAAACAATTCCGCTGTCCACAAGAAGGCTAATTCCTTTCAGTGCCGTTGCCGGATTTATTTTATAGTTTACCGAAAACTCAGTTGTGCTTGGAATTTGGCTTTCCTCACTGAACGCACCTGCTAAAATGGCATCTTCGATTTTTTCTTCTATTTGCAAGTAGATAGGTTTTTCCTCTGCAAAAGTCATTTTTTCACCTCTTACTCAGTTAGTTAATTAGTTGTGTAACTAACTATATAACGTTAATTGTATTCTGTCAAGTGAATTTTTAAAGAATAATACTAAAATCCTATAAAACATGAAATTACGTTTTTATAGCGCGAAGCGCGTTGAATTTTAATTGGAGAGTAGTATCAAAAAGAATTTGTATATAGAACAAGCCGCACGCTTATCGAAACGTGCGGCTTGTTATTTGAACGGTGCCCATTACAGTTAGAAACAGTTATCACATGTGATAGATGGGTGAATTTCCTTATATCGGAAGTTTCCGCTTAGCGATTTCTGCGTGAATCAGTTCCGCTAAGTCATCCGTATCGGTGGCTCCCGAATCAAGAGTTAGCTGATAATTTTCGGGATCACCCCATTTTTTGCTGGTGTAGAGGTTATAGTAAACAGCTCTTTCTTTATTCTTTTTTACTATGTAGTTGGCAGCTTGTTCCGGCTCAATATGGTATTTTTGCATAATTCGATCCATACGGCAAAATTCATCGGCGTAAATGAAAATGTTAAAAACGTTATTTTCATCGCGCAGCACATAGTCGGCACAACATCCGACAAACACGCAGGAACCATTCTGAACCGCCTTTTTAATTATTTCCGCTCGAGTTGAAAATGGGATATCGTCAGATTGCGCCTCATCGGATCTTTTTTCATTCAGTCCGTCCTTTTGGGCAATAAGGGTTAATAGTTCCCTATCATAAAAAGGAATGTTTAACTTTTCCGCAAGCTTTTTGCCCGCTTCAAGTCCGCCGCTGCCGTATTCTCTGGAAATTGTAATAACCGTTTTCATTTTCATCTACCTCATATTGAAATTTCAATTGTTTGCCCTGGCTGCAATTTTAACTTTGCGATTGTTGTTTCCTCTGGAAAAGCACATGAATACTAAAAAAGAAAAATGCGTGAAGCTGTCAATACTTTTCTTAATTTAGCTATATTAACACATAATCTTACAAGTTTCAAACTCTGAAAGAATTTAAAATCATATTCAATTCAATCGCGGTTTTTTACTCCAATTCAGCAATTATATTTTCTGTATCTGACGGAGCATATAAAAATATATTTTGTTTAAAAAATTCTAAAACAATGTAAAATAAGCTTGACAATTAATGTAAAGCTAACTATACTATAATTGCAAAGCAAAGTTTACATTGAGAGGTGAAGCTATGCATACAAAAATACAGGAACTACGTAAAATGAAGAAAATAACACAGGAGGAATTGGCGGCGGCTGTTGGCGTGAGCCGCCAGACCATCATTTCAATCGAAAATGGGAAGTATGTCGCTTCACTTATTCTCGCCTATAAAATTGCAAGATATTTTGATTCAACCATTGAAGAGATTTTTGATTTCACAGAGGGGGAAACCAATGGAAAAGTATAAAAAGTCGCTGATTTATTCCTGCATTAAATTGGCAATATTAAGCGCTCTTTTAATTGTGGTATTTCTGATTTTTGGGACGACGCTTGTCATTCCTTCCTTACCCAAGATGGGGTATTCGAATAAAGATATGATCAGTATGATGGGTGGAGGCGTTGTTGGGTTTGTAGCAGTGGAAATTTACAGCATAGTTTCGTGGCTGCACACAATTAAAAATCCCCAGAAGCTGAACGCGATGTATATCAAAACCAATGATGAGCGGGAACTGCTCATCCAGCAAAAAACCGGTTTTAGTACTTTTGTAATTGTTGTCTATCTTTTGTTAATGGCAGCGGTCATCAGCAGCCGAATAAATTCGGACATCTGTTTCACCTTGCTCGTGGTTATAATTGCGATGATGGTGATTTATGGAGCGAGCAATCTTTATTATCGAAAGAAATTTTGACTTGACTTATTAATTCTTATAACGTATCATTGTGTTAATACAATGATATGAATACAGGAGGGTGAACATGAATTTTCAAACTCAGGGGCTCACAAAAAGCTTTGGTGAAAAACAAGTGCTGCAAAATGTTGATTTGCAGACGCAAAGCGGCCGTGCACTCGGTTTGTTAGGACGTAACGGTGCCGGTAAAACTACAACCATACGCATTATTATGGGCGTATTTCCGCCGGATAGCGGCAAGGTGTTAATGGACGGTGAGCCGATTCACCGTCGGAGCATCAATATCGGATATTTGCCGGAGGAACGCGGGCTATATCCTAAAAAACTGATTTTGGAGCAGTTGCTCTATTTGGCTGAACTGCGCGGCGTAAGCGCAAAAAACGCGAAAGCGTCCGCTGTCCGCTGGCTTGACCGGCTCGAGATGGGTGAATACATAAACAAAAGGCTTGATACGCTGAGCAAGGGCAATCAGCAAAAAATCCAGCTTGCGGCCACACTGATCACCGACCCGGAGTTCGTAATTCTTGATGAACCTTTCTCCGGCCTTGACCCTGTCAACGCAATGATGCTCAAGGATGTGGTTAAGGAATTGATTGCACAGGGAAAAATCGTATTGTTTTCAAGCCATCAAATGAATTATGTCGAGGAATTTTGTGACAGTATTGCAATTTTAAACAAAGGTAAAATTGTGATTTCCGGCGATATCAAGGAGATTAAACGTTCCTACGATCGCAGCAAGATTGTCGTTTCTTCTCCACAAAGGGAGAAAATTGATGCGTTCTGCCGCGAAAAGCTGACCGATCTTGTTGTAAAAACGAGTGAACTTGGTGACTCGTTAAAAATAAAAATGAAGTCTGCCGACTGTAAGGGCGCCTTGATTTCTGCGCTTGCAGCACAGGAGTTTGATTTGGACGGCATCAGGGTTTTTGAACCGTCACTCAATGATATTTTTGTAGAATACACGGAGGACGCGATATGAAGCAGTTTTGGACAGTATTTAAATTTGAATTCAAGAATTACGCCAAAAACAAGGCGTTTATCATTCTTACTCTTTTACTGGTTGTCGGTGTCGGAGTAGTACTTTCCATTCCGCGCATTCAGGCAGCCATCGGTTCCAAGAATGAACAGGGCGCGCCCACTGAGAAAACGGTGATTGCTTTAGAGGATAAAACCGGAACAGATGCCAATGCGACTGCCGCATTTTTTGCGTCCGCAATGAAGGACACAGAATTCAAGGTAACGGATAAGAGTGTTGACGAACTGAAAAAGGCTGTTGACAACGATGAATACAGCAGTGCGATTGTTCTTAATTCCAACTTGAATTACACGCATATCGTCAAAAATGTAGGAATGTACAACAGCTTTGACACGCAGTTTAATGAGATAATGCTTGCGAAATACCGAAGCGAAAGTCTTTCCAAATTAGGGATTTCGCAAAATGACGTAAACAGCCTTTTAAGCGCGGCGGTGCAGGCTGACACGGTGCAGACGAGCTCCGGTAAGGATCAGATGCAGAATTTCTTCTACACTTATATTTTGATTTTTGCACTTTATATGGCTATTCTACTTTACGGCCAATTTGTCGCCACAAGTGTCGCGACCGAGAAAAGCAGCCGCGCAATGGAACTTTTAATCACTTCAACCGAACCGAAAAACTTGATGTTCGGCAAAGTACTCGGCGCGGGGTTGGCGGGACTTTCACAATTTGTACTGATTTTCGGTTCGAGCTATCTGTTTTACAATTTGAATAAAAGTTATTTTAAAGACATTTCGATTGTACAGTCGATTTTCAATATGCCTTTGTCCATTCTTCTGTATACAATTTTATTTTTCATCCTCGGCTTCTTTATTTACGCGTTTATGTACGGGGCGCTTGGTTCGCTTGTGAGCCGTATGGAGGAATTGAGCACCACCATTATGCCGGTTACCCTCGTGTTTATTGTCGCTTTTATGATTGTTATGTTCAGCATGGGCAGCGGAAATGTGGATAATACGGCAATGAGGATTTGTTCGTTCATCCCGTTCACTTCACCAATGGCCATGTTTGTGCGTATTGCAATGGGCGAAGTTGCGAACTGGGAAATTGCGGTTTCCGTGGGTATCCTGATTATTTCCACTATTGCGATTGGATACCTTGCCGCGGCAATCTACCGCATGGGTGTACTGCTGTACGGAAAAGCGCCAAAACCAGCTGAAATCATCAAAATGTTAAAGAAAAGCAAATCAGTTTAATCATATCATCGGTAGAAAAAACAGCAGGGGATGTTAAAATGCTGACAAAGAAGGATTTAATTGATTATTGCCTGACTTTCCCGGGCGCTTACGAGGATTATCCCTTTGATAAGGATTCCTCGGCGGCAAACGCATGGACGGTTATGCGCCACAGTAAAAGTAAAAAGAGTTTTGCGTTTATTTTTGAACGCGGCGGTTTTGTGAATATTAATCTAAAGTGCGAGCCGATGGAGGCCGACTTTCTGCGGAGCGTTTACCACAGCGTGATTCCGGCATATCATATGAATAAAGTACACTGGAACGGAATTATTGTTGACGGCAGTATCCCCGACGAGGAGATTTTCAACTGGATTCAAAACAGCTATGATATCACTAAGCCTAAAAACAAAGTAAAAATAAATATGAATAATGCTTGACATTTGGCTGCATTTTGCATATAATAACTGACAAAGAGAATAAGAAACCACAAACCGATGATTAAGAGTAGTAAGCAGGTATCACATTCACATAGAGAGCCGCAGGCGGTGAAATTGCGACGGAGTGCAGCAGGCTGAATGGACTTATGAGGGCAAAACGAAAAGCGAAGCAAATGGCTTGCTTAGTAGCTTTTGACGGGAACTTCACCCGTTAGCAAGGAAGCGTACATAAAAGTGTATGGAATAAGAGGGCGATTTTTCGCCAATTTGGGTGGTACCGCAGGAGTGAAAGCTCTTGTCCCTGATTTTTCAGGGGCAAGGGCTTTTTTTATACTATTTTTTAAAATTAAGCTTAGGAGTGAAGACGATGACAGAGTACATACTGCGATGGCGAGGCTATTCACACGACCCATATCAAAATCAACACAACTTCACTTTTAGGAGGAAATTATTATGAAAAACACAATGAAAAAAATTGCGGCTGTTCTTACAGCGATTGCTTTGGCGGCTTCCTTTACGGCCTGTTCCAATACGGCTTCTTCTTCCACAAGTACGACCGGTTCCGCGGCGGCTCAAAGCACAGCGGCGAAAAACTTTAAAATCGGCGTCATCCAGTACGCGACACACCCTTCGCTTGACAACTGCTACAACGGTTTTAAAGCCGGGCTGGAGGAAGCGGGTTACAAGGACGGCAGTAATATTACCATTGACTTTCAAAACGCACAGGGCGACAATTCCAATGGCGACTTGATTGCAAAAAATATGGTTTCTAAAAAATATGATCTTATCATGGGAATTGCAACTCCTGCCGCAATGTCAGCTTATTCCGCGGCAAAAAGCACCGATATTCCGGTTGTGTTTACCGCCGTTTCCGACGCGGTTGCGGCCGGTATTGTAAAGTCAAACGAAAAGCCGGGCGTCAACTGCACGGGTTCCTCCGATGTGCTTCCACTCGAGCAGCAGATGAAAATGATTCGCGCGTTTCTGCCCAATGCGAAAAAGATCGGCATTTTGTATACGACAAGTGAGCCGAACTCTGTTTCTCAGCTTGCTCAGTTTAAGGCACTCGCTCCCAAATACAATTTTGAAATTGTAGATGTCGGCGTGACTAACGCTTCCGAAGTTGCAGCAGCCGCAGCAACTGCTGTTTCAAAAGGCGTTGACTGCATCAATAATTTTACCGATAATAATGTGGTGGATAATCTTTCCACTGTTCTGAAAGCGGCAAACGGCGCAAAAATTCCGGTCTTCGGCTCGGAGGAAGAACAGGTCAAAAACGGTTGCCTCGCATCTCAAAGCATCGACTACGTTGCACTTGGCAAGGAAACCGGAAAAATAGCTGCACAAATCCTAAAGGGAGAGGCAAAGGCCTCCGATATTCCGGTTTATATGGTGAAAGACTGCACCCCGGTATACAATAAAGCAGTCATGGAAAAGCTTGGTTTGACCCTGCCATCCGAGTATTCCAGCGCAACTGCGGTAACAAAATAATACTAATTTCTATAAAAATGTGGGATCACGTTTTTATAGCGCGAAGCGCGCTGGATTTTGCATGAGACGAGTTTTGCGCTTAAAATAAGCTCCAATTGAAATATACATTTCAATTGGAGAGTAGTATAAGAGAAAGCTGGTAATTTCCCAATGGATATCGTTCTCGGTTTGATAGTCAATGTGTTGGAAGAAGGCTTCATCTATGGCATAATGGCGATAGGCGTGTACATCACTTATCAGATTTTGGATTTTCCTGATCTGTCGGTTGACGGTACCTTCCCGCTCGGCGCGTGCATTACGGCGGTGTTGATTACTGCCGGTGTGAACCCGTGGCTTGCCTGCCTGATTGCCTTTGTGTGCGGAGCTGCCGCGGGTTGCGTAACGGGGTTCCTGCACGTGAAGCTTGGTATTACGGATTTGCTTTCCGGTATTCTTGTGATGATCAGCCTGTGGAGTATCAACCTTGTTGTTACAGGCGGTAAAGCGGTTCTGCCGTTTTATGACAAGAATACGATTTTCAATTCCGGATTTTCCGGCTTTTTAACAGAGAAGGTTCCAGAGGATTACCGGGTGCTGATTATCGTCGTTGTGTGCTGTGTCTTCGTTAAGCTCATCGTGGATTTGTATTTGAAGACGAAATCCGGCCTTTTGCTTCGCGCCTCCGGCGACAATGCGCAGTATGTCACCTCGCTCGGGAAAGATCCCGGAAGGATGAAAATTATTGGCCTTGCAATCGGGAACGGCTGCACAGCGCTTGCCGGCTGTATTCTGAGCCAGCAGGCGGAGTCAGCCAATGTATCGAGCGGTGTCGGTATGGTGGTCATGGCGCTCGCGTCAGTTATCATCGGTACCAATATCTTTAAAAAAGTAAAATTTGTCAAAGCGACTACGGCGGTTGTTTTCGGCGCAGTCCTCTACAAGGCGTGTCTTGTGGTTGCCATGCAGTTAGGCTTGCCCACCAATTTACTGAAGCTTTTAATGGCAGTGATTTTCACCATAGCGCTGGTGTCCAACAATCTGTTTGCAGGCAGGAGGAAAAAACAAAATGTCAACCCAACTCAAATCTGAAACAGGGGAAAGCTTTGTTGCCCTGCGGCATATCAATAAGACCTTTAACTGCGATTCTGTCAATGAGGTTGTTTTGTTTACTGATTTTAATATGGAAATTCAAAAGGGGCAGTATGTTTCGGTTGTCGGCAGCAACGGTTCCGGCAAGACAACTATTTTGAATATTCTTTGTGGCAGTATTCCCATCGACGGCGGCAGCGTACTGGTAAACGGAAAAGAAATCAGCGGCCAAAAAGAATACCGGCATTCCAAATTCATAGGCCGGGTTTTTCAGGATCCGGCGAAAGGCACCTGCCCGGAGCTGACTATCCTTGAAAACATGGCTCTCGCCGATAACAAAGGCAAAAGCTTTGGTTTGAATATCGGCGTGAACAAAAGGCGGATAGATAATTACCGTACCCAGCTTGAACTTTTGAAGCTTGGGTTGGAGGATAAACTGAACTTGCCCGTTGCAAGTCTTTCCGGCGGCCAGCGGCAGGCGCTTGCACTCTTGATTTCCACGATGACGCCGATTGACCTGCTGATTTTAGATGAACACACGGCGGCGCTTGACCCGCGTTCCAGTGAAAACGTAATGGAACTGACTGAGCATATTGTCCGTGAAAAAAAGCTCACCACATTGATGGTGACGCACAATTTAAAGTTTGCCGTCGGCTATGGCGACAGGCTCGTTATGATGCACCGCGGCAATATCGTAATTGATGCGGCGGGTGAAGACAAAGCCGCCCTTCATACAAAGGATCTGACAGAAAAGTTTAACGAAATCAGTATTGAAGACGGAAACTGATTTTGCATGAGACGAGTTTTGTGCTTATTTTAAGCGCAAAATAAGCACGGCGTAGCCGGGAATTCTCCAATTGAAATATTATATTTTAATTGGAGAGCAGTATGAAACGCAAATACAGCATACTATAAGAACGAAGGCTCGTCACATTGTGACGAGCCTTCGTTGGGTTTTGTTTATTTAATTGATTTATATCAGCAAGCTTATCGGAGGTGCTTCAAAGGCCGGAACAGTCATTGGACAAACACTGGGTCTTAATCTCTTCCATTACGTCCTTCAATGTGGTTCCGGTCAAAACTTTGTTCACATTTTGATCAATTGCCTCCCAAACGTTGCGGTTCAAAAAGCTGCGGATTTTTGTTTCGTCGCCGACACTGTCGTAAACAGACATATCACCTTCAAGCACGGATAGAATATTCAGCAGGCTTATTTTGTCAGCGGGTCTTGAAAGAACATAACCGCCCTGCGCGCCGGCAATACCGGTCACAAGCCCTGCACGCTTTAAATACGCAAAGATACTTTCAAGATAGTTGAGCGACAAATCCTGCCGTTCGGAAATGCTCGCCAGCGGCACATACCCTTCATCGCAATGAATCGCTAAATCAATCATGGCACGCAGTCCGTATCTGCCCTTAGTTGATATTTTCATTCTTCACATCTCCGTTTTCTGCAATAAACCGGTTCTTCAGCATTGTCAGCGTCAGATGATCGGCCGTGTCTGAAATTGCTGACCCAATTCGTATCCAAACCCCGCGGCTCACACAGCTCGACCGAGCCTTGCTTGTGCATGCGGAAAGGTTATCCACGCACCCGACCGGCACCAGGTTGCCGTCAATTGCGCGGATAATTGAGCCGACAGTGATCTCATTTTCCGGTTGACCGAAGATGAACCCGCCTTTTGCACCGCGCACCGGTGAAAGAAGTCCGGCTTTTTTTAACTTGAAAAATATTTGTTCCATATATGCCGCCGAAACAGAAATACCCGCGGCGGTTTCTTTTACACTCATCGGCCTGTCCGTGCCGTAAACCGCCATATAAAGCAGGCCTTCAAGCGCGTAGCGGCTTTTTGTTGAAAGTTTCATTCTTGTACTCCTTTTGCTGCCAATCTATATTTTATCTAAATAATATCATACTATGTTTAAAAAAATCTTGCAATATAAATATTACTTTTCCTATTGACTTTGTAATATATAAGAGATATAATAGCATCAATTCAAATACATTACTAAATAGATAGGAATTATATGAATTGAGGAGGCGCTTTCATGGGTACACTATTTTTTCTTAGGGCGGAGCGCAATGTTTATTGTCCAAGTTTACAGATGAGGCGTTGTTGTGCTTAGTTAAAACGATTATTATAAAATTATTTTTAAGGAGAGATTGTAATGACAATTGCAAAAACTTTAACAGAATTAATTGGAAACACACCCCTCTTGGAGCTTTCAAATTATGAAAAGGCTCAGGAACTTGAAGCAACCGTGGTAGGCAAATTGGAATATTTTAACCCGCTTTCTTCGGTAAAAGACAGGATTGGTTACGCGCTCATTAAGGACGCGGAGGATAAAGGTTTAATCAACAAGGACACTACTATTATTGAGCCGACAAGCGGGAACACCGGCGTTGGGCTTGCATTTGTCGCGGCTGCAAGAGGCTATCGGATCATTCTGACAATGCCCGAGACTATGAGCATTGAGCGCCGCAGGCTTGTTGCCGCTTTGGGCGCAGAGCTTGTTTTGACCGAAGGTGCCAAGGGCATGAAGGGTGCAATTGCCAAAGCTGATGAATTGGCAAAGGAAATTCCGAATTCGTTTATTCCCGGCCAGTTCGTCAATCCGGCAAATCCGGCGATTCACCGTGAAACGACCGGACCTGAAATCTGGAGGGATACAAACGGCAGGGTAGATATTTTTGTCGCCGGTATCGGTACGGGCGGCACAGTTACCGGTGTGGGTGAGGCTTTAAAAGCAAAGAACCCCAACATTAAGATTGTCGGTGTTGAGCCGGCGGATTCTCCGGTCATCAGTGAAGGCAAATCGGGCCCGCATAAAATTCAGGGCATCGGCGCTGGATTTATTCCGGATACCCTCAACACCTCTATTTTGGATGAGGTGATTACAGTAGCGAATGAAGATGCTTTTGCCACAACCAAAACGCTTGCCGGCAGTGACGGACTGTTGGTCGGTATTTCTTCAGGGGCGGCCGTGTTTGCGGCAACGGAGCTTGCAAAACGTCCGGAAAACAAGGGAAAACTGATTGTTGCCCTTCTCCCCGATACCGGTGAGCGCTACCTTTCAACCGGTGTGTTTGACTGATTTTTCCACTTCCATATAATATACACAGAAACCGCGACAGATTTCATTCGTCTGCCGCGGTTTTCTGCGTCTGTTTCTCTAATACTAATCTTCAATTAAAAAGATGACGTTTTTAATTGAAGAACGCCCGGCTGCGCCGAGCTTTGTTTAGCGCCAATAAGCGAAAACTCATCTCATGCAAAATCCAACGCGCTTCACGCTATAAAAAGGTTGATCAACCTTTTTAATGGATTTTAGTATAAATTAGAATTATCAGAAAAAATCACGAATCCATCACATTCATACTATAAAATACAGTATAATAAAACAATAGAGTTCAATAAGCGGGAGGGTAATCGCATGTACAATATTTTAGTGGTGGATGACGAGGAGAAAATCAGGGAACTGATTAAAAAATATGCTATATTTGAGGGACACACAATTGCGGAGGCGGGCGATGGAATGGAAGCGGTTGCGCTTTGTCGCAGCCATCCCAATGATTTTGATATTATTTTGATGGACGTGATGATGCCGGAACTGGATGGATTTTCCGCGGTAAAGGAAATACGCAAGTATACTGCAACGCCCGTTCTGATGCTGAGCGCGCGCGGCGAGGAGTACGACAGGATACATGGATTTGAATTAGGTATTGATGACTATGTGGTCAAACCGTTTTCGCCCAAGGAACTTATGATGCGTATTCACGCGATTATCAAACGTTCCAATCCCGGAAATGGAGAAGCGGTGAAGGATATTCAGCGTTTTGAGGGACTTATTATTGATTTTACAGGTCGCATTGTAACGGTGGACGGCGAAAAAGTTGACCTTTCGCCCAAGGAATATGACTTGCTTTTTTATCTTGCAAACAACAAGAATATTGCACTGACACGAGAAAAGTTAATTACCAATGTGTGGGGTTATGATTTTTACGGCGATGATCGCACACTGGACACGCACATCAAACTTCTTCGCAAAAGTTTAAAAGACTACAGTAAATTTATTGTGACATTAAGAGGGGTGGGATACCGCTTTGAAGTTGAAAGAACGATTTAAGCGTATTAGCATAAAGTGGCGTATTTTTGCCTATTTTGCCGCTTTTACCGTGGTTATTTTAATTTTACTTTGGGTTTTTCAAGTCGTTCTTCTTGACTATTTTTATAAAGCAATTAAAATTAACGAAATCAAAAGTTCATCCCAGACCATTATTCAGAATATTGATTCAGAAAATTTAGATACCATACTTCAGAATATTTCCCAAAACGGACAGTTGAGCATTATCATCTGCACGGAACAGGGAAGGATAACGAATAGTGAAAGTGCATCACCTTACAACATTATCCGGCTGAACGCCTATGACCTTGCGCACAATTTTTCCGTAACAGAGGCATCGGGCGGTACGTATTTTAAGCAATTCTCACGCAGTGAATTATTGGCACTGCAACCGCAGGAAACAGCACCGAACAGGCAGCGCTCGGAACCGCGTGACGGCGGGATGGACATCATTATCTACGCGCGCACCGCGGCCAAATCGGACGGAACAAAAGTAATGGTTTTGCTCAACTCCATCATTTCTCCTGTTGATGCCACTGTCAATACGCTGCGTGTACAGTTGGTGTGCATTACGGTTGTTATGCTGATTTTGTCCTTGCTGCTGGCGCTGTTCCTTTCCAAACGAATTTCCAAACCGATTATCAAAATCAACTCCTCGGCAAAAATTCTCGGCACCGGAAATTACAATGTGATGTTTGATGAATCGGGATACAAGGAAATTTCGGAGCTTGGCCAAACATTGAATTATGCGGCGAAGGAATTGTCCAAAACTGAAGCGCTGCAACGTGATTTAATTGCCAATATTTCGCATGACCTGCGTACCCCGCTCACGATGATTACGGGTTACAGCGAGGTTATGCGTGACCTGCCGGGTGAAAATACGCCAGAGAATGTGCAGATTATCATTGATGAAGCAACTCGGCTGACCACACTTGTCAACGATGTTCTTGACATTTCCAAATTGCAGTCGGGCACGCAGCCGATGAACAGAACAGATTTTAATTTGACGGAAAGCGTCCGTGTTATTTTAGAGCGTTATACAAAGCTGACGGATTACAACATTACGTTTGAAGCCGATGAAGACATAATGGTCAACGCCGACGAACTGAAAATATCACAGGTTGTTTATAATCTGGTCAACAATGCGATTACCTATACCGGCGTCGACAAGAGGGTGGAAATTACGCAGCTTGTCACCGGCGGCAAAGTTAAAATTTCCGTGCGTGACACAGGAGAGGGAATTGCGCAGGATAAGTTAAATGATATTTGGGATCGCTACTATAAGGTGGACAAGGCGCACAAACGCGCGCAAATTGGCACCGGACTCGGCCTTTCTATTGTGAAATCCATCCTCGATATGCATGGCGGTGCCTATGGTGTGCAAAGTCAGGAAGGCAGCGGAAGTATATTTTGGTTTGAGTTAAGCATTCTATAATTTGGGAGCGGAGAAATCCGCTCCTTTTGCACATCCATTTTCTGTGGTATAATAACAATAACAGGAGGCGATTGGATGAATATTACGGTCATTGGCTGCGGAAGATGGGGCAGCTTCTTGGCGTGGTACTTAAATAAGTTAAATCACAATGTTACCCTCTACGGCCGCGAGAATTCAAAAAAATTAAAGCAGTTTGAGTTGGAGCGCACCAACGGACTTGTCACTTTAGACGATAAAATCCAACTTCTCAGCGATCTTGGCAAAGCCGTTTCTTCGGCTGATATTCTTGTGATTTCAATCGGCGTGCAAAATTTTCGCACGCTTATGGAGCAGCTGACAACATTCAATTTGAACGGTAAGATCATTGTGCTCTGCATGAAGGGAATTGAAGCGGATACCGGAAAGCGCCTGACACAAATTGTGGAGGAGTATGCGCCGAAAGTTCCTGCCGCTATTTGGGTCGGACCGGGGCATGTGCAGAATTTTACACGCGGAATTCCAAACTGTATGGTCATCGACAGCAGAAGTATGGAAATTAAAGAGTATCTTGTTAAGGCGTTCTCCAGCGACTTGATTCGTTTTTATTACGGTACCGATTTGCTCGGCAATGAGGTCGGCGCGGCCGCAAAGAACGTGATTGGCATTGCGGGTGGGATGCTCGACGGGTTGAACCGGACTGCACTGAAAGGCGCGCTGATGTCGCGCGGCACAAGGGAAATTGCGCGTTTGATTCAGGCTATGGGCGGCAACGAAATCACCGCCTACGGGTTGAGCCACCTGGGTGATTATGAGGCCACAGTCTTTTCTGAGTTCAGCCACAACCGTAAGTTCGGGGAACTGTTCGTAAAGGGAGAGAACTACGGCGAGCTGGCCGAGGGTGCGGCGACCACGACTGCGCTTCTGCGCCTGGGTGAACAGTACAAAGTGGAGCTGCCCATCTGCAAAGCGGTTGACGCAGTGATTCACGGCGGTGAAGACCCCAAAACCGTGTTGTCCGACTTGTTCCTGCGCAGCTTGAAAATGGAATTTTGAGTTGACAAATTCAAGGGATACCCCTACAATAAAGCTATTTCATAATGATTTAAAAATTTTTATAAAGGATGATTTATAATGAGCGAAGAAAATTGCACACATGACTGCGACTCCTGCGGCGAAAACTGTTCCTCCCGCGAGGCAGATCCCACCGATTTTATTGTAAAACCAAATTCGCTGAGCAAAATCAAAAAGGTAATTGGTGTTGTCAGTGGTAAAGGCGGCGTTGGAAAGAGCATGGTTACCTCTATGCTGGCCGTGATTCTGAACCGCCGTGGCAGCCACACGGCTGTTCTTGACGCGGATATTACAGGGCCGTCTATTCCAAAGGCTTTTGGGCTTAAACAAAAGGCCGTGGGCTCAGAACTCGGTTTACTGCCGGTTCAAACAAAAACCGGAATCGACATTATGTCCGTCAACCTGCTGCTTGATGACGAAAGCGCACCGGTCGTTTGGCGTGGCCCGATTATTGCCAACACCGTCAAACAGTTCTGGACAGACGTCATTTGGAATGACGTGGATTATATGTTTGTAGATATGCCGCCGGGCACCGGCGATGTACCTCTGACCGTGTTCCAGTCCATTCCGCTCGATGGCATTATTATCGTCACCTCTCCGCAGGAATTGGTTTCTATGATTGTTTCCAAAGCGGTCAACATGGCAAAGATGATGAATGTGCCGATTATCGGTATCGTTGAGAATATGAGCTTTGTCAAATGCCCGGACTGCAGCAAGATAATCAATGTGTTCGGTGAAAGCCATCTGGAACAAACCGCCGAAAAATTCGGATTAAAAGTGTTGGGTAAATGCCCGATTGATCCGGAAGTCGGTAAAAACTTTGACGCCGGACTTGCCGAACTTGCAAATGCACCTTGGCTTGACGCTGCCGCAGACGCGGTGGAAAAACAATAAAAAATTAATAAAACGAATGATTTTGGAGCAGTTTTTGTACTGCTCCTTTTTATTTTCATAAATTTCCAGATAACGGTAAAAATATGGATACAATGTAAACAATCCATGAAACATCGAAAATTGACTTGATTTTTCAAACAAATTGCGTATAATAATATTTCATGTAGTTAAATATTAATAATATACAATATTAATGTACGCAACGAAGAAAGGAGAATATATGGAACAAACGGAAAAAGAAAAGTTGTTAGAGGCTTTGCACAGCCTGAAAAGAACGCAAACATGGCTTTCCCCCTTGGGCGGCGTTTCACGGGGTGAATATATCACATTGCACATGATCTATCATCTTTCAAAAAATGCAGATGAAAGCGAATCCGGAACAAAAATAACCGACCTTAGCAAGGCAGTGCAAATGAGCCGGCCTGCTGTTTCACAAATGTTGAATTGCCTTGAAAAAAAAGGATTGATCGAGCGCATGATGGCGAAAACTGACCGCCGCGTTGTCTATGCAAAATTGACGCAAGCCGGTGAGGAACAGCTTGAAAAAGCTCATTATCAATTTCATTCCTGGTTCGATGAGATTGTTGAAGAATTGGGTGCGGAGGATACCGCGGAGCTTGTTAGGCTGATCAATAAGCTGCATGCCATTACGGAGCATCTGCAGGAACACAACTAATTTACCATTTTATGTTTTTGAAAGGATCATATAACATGATAAAACTGGCAAAATACTTAAAACCCTTTGCGCTTGTTCTTTTGGTTTCAATTGCCTTGTTGTTCGGACAGGCAATGGCCGACTTGAACTTGCCGAATTATATGTCGGAAATTGTCAACGTCGGCATTCAGCAAAATGGCATTGAAAATGCCGCCCCCGAAGCAATCAGTGCCAAGGGTCTTACTTTTATGAAAAATTTTATGACCGATGAACAAAAGAAAACCATTGAAAGCAGCTACACATTACTGTCATTTTCCGCTACTGGTTCGGAGCATGACAGCTATGTAAAGCAATATCCCCTGTTAAAGACGGAGGATATCTATGTGCGCGGAAATGTGGACAGTACCGCATTGACCGGGCTCGACAAGACCTTTGGGGAAGCCACATGGACCTTTGTCAATACGATGAAGACACTTGCAAAGCAGTCCGGCAAGAGCCTGACAACTGCGACAGGCGGGCAGACAAATGTGTCGGAAGTGGATTTTTCAAAAGTCTATGCCCTTGAGCCGATGTTGAAAAAAATGCCTGCGAGCGTGTTGGACGACGCGCGTAAGGAAGCGTTGAAGAATTCCGATTCCATGCTTTTACAAAGCGGTGCGGCGATGTGCCAGAGTTTTTACCGTGAACTTGGCATGAATATCGGAAATATTCAAACCGCCTTTATTCTTAAAAAAGGGCTGTGGATGCTTTTAATCGCTCTTGCGGGCGGTGCTGCGGCTGTGCTGGTGGGTTTCTTCGCCGCAAGAGTCAGCGCGGGAATTGCGCGTGATCTGCGCCGGGATGTGTTTGAAAAAGTGGAAAGCTTTTCAAGCCATGAGTTTGACCAATACTCCACAGCTTCGCTGATTACACGTACCACCAACGATGTTACTCAGGTGCAAATGCTGGTGATGCTGGGTATCCGTATCATGTGCTACGCACCAATTCTGGGTATCGGCGGCATCATTATGGCGCTTCGCAAATCGATATCCATGAGCTGGATTATCGCGTTGGCCTGTGTTGTGCTGATTGGAATGATTGCTGTAATATTCAGTATTGCTATTCCTAAATTTAAAATCATGCAACAACTGATTGACCGGTTAAATCTGGTATCTCGTGAAAATTTAAATGGTCTGATGGTCATCCGCGCGTTTGGTACGCAGGAATTTGAGGAAGACCGTTTTGATGAATCGAACAAAGACCTTACCAAAAATTCGTTGTTTGTAAACCGTATTATGGTATTTATGATGCCGGCAATGATGCTCATTATGAACGCCGCCACGCTCTTAATCGTTTGGGTCGGGGCGCATCAAATTGCTGACTCCGCCATGCAGGTGGGTGATATGATGGCGTTCATGCAGTACGCGATGCAGATTATTATGAGTTTCCTGATGATATCGATGATGTTTATCATGGTTCCGCGTGCAGCTGTTTCCGGCAACCGTATCTCCGAAGTGCTTTCAGTGAAACCCACAATAATAGACCCGAAAACACAAAAAGAATTTGTGAAAGATAAAATCGGCTATGTTGAGTTTAAAGATGTCAGCCTTCGTTACGACGGTGCGAATGAAGATGCGATCGATCATATCACTTTTACAGCAAAACCGGGTCAGACGACTGCTTTTATCGGCTCGACCGGTTCTGGTAAGTCAACCTTAATCAATTTGATTCCGCGTTTTTACGACGTTACCTCCGGCGAGGTACTCGTAAACGGCGTGAATGTAAAAGATGTTGATCAGCACGAACTGCGAACTCAAATCGGCTATGTGCCGCAAAAAGGAATCCTGATTTCCGGTACCATCGCTTCCAATCTGCGCTACGGCGATAAAAATGCCAGTGATGATGAAATCAAAACAGCCGCGACGGTTGCTCAGGCTATGGAATTTATTGATGAGAAATCGGACGGTTTTCAGTCGGAAATCGCTCAGGCAGGCACCAATGTGTCCGGTGGGCAAAAGCAGCGCCTTTCTATTGCGCGTGCGTTGGTCAAAAAACCTCCAATATATATTTTTGATGACAGCTTTTCCGCACTTGATTTTAAAACAGACGCAACCTTGCGCCATGCATTGAAAAAACACACAGGTGACAGCACTGTCCTAATCGTTGCCCAGCGTGTCAGTACCATTATGGGCGCAGAACAGATTATTGTGCTTGATGAAGGCAAAATTATGGGTATAGGTACACATCGGGAGCTTTTGGAAAATTGCCCGACTTATTATGAAATTGCTTCATCACAGCTTTCAAAGGAGGAATTAGCATGAGTAAGACACCCTCCGAAACACGCAGACCAATGCGTGGACCAGGTGCAGGACATGGTCCCGGCGCTATGATGATGAGTGGTGAAAAAGCCAAAGATTTTAAAGGAACATTTAAAAAGCTGATTCACTACATGAGCCGGTATAAAATCTCAATAGTTATTGTATTCTTTTTTGCAATTGCCTCAACGATATTTTCCATTTTGGGACCGAAGATTTTAGGAAAAGTAACAACCTCGCTTTTTACAGGGTTGATGAATCAGATTACGGGAACGGGCAAGGGAATTGATTTCGGCTATATTGGGAATATCATGATATGGCTTGCCGCACTTTATGTTGTCAGCGCACTGTTCAACTATATTCAGAACTATGTCATGACCGGTGTATCCATGAAGGTTACTTACAGCCTTCGCCGCGAAATAGCCGCGAAAATTCAAAAGCTTCCGTTTCAATATTATGATACGACCAGCAACGGTGAGGTGCTTTCGCACATCACCAATGATGTTGACGCAATCAGCCAAAGTCTGAATCAAAGTGTTACCCAGATTATCACGTCGGTTGCGACCGTCATTGGCATCTTGATTATGATGTTTTCCATCAGCTGGCAAATGACACTGGTTGCACTGTGCATTATACCAATTTCCATGGGATTTATCGTGATGATCGTAAAAAAATCTCAAAAGCACTTTAAGGCGCAGCAGGAGTATCTCGGCCATGTAAATGGCCATGTTGAAGAAATGTATGCGAGTCATGTTGTTGTGAAAGCATTCAACGGCGAAGAGGATTCCGCTAAAACCTTCAACGGTTATAATGAGACGCTTTTTTCCTCCGCATGGAAAAGTCAGTTCCTTTCCGGAATGATGATGCCGGTTATGAGTTTTATCGGAAATCTCGGCTATGTTGCAGTATGCGTTTTAGGCGGATATCTCGCTGCGAACGGCAGAATCTCTGTCGGCGATATTCAGGCGTTTATCCAGTATGTCCGCCAGTTTACACAACCGCTTACCCAGGTAGCTAATATTTCCAATGTTTTACAGCAGACAACCGCAGCGGCGGAACGTGTTTTTGCATTCCTTGATCTTCCGGAGGAAGTGGCGGAAAGTAAAACGCCTATTCGTATCAACACGAGTTCCGAGCCGGATACGGAATTGAACGTCCACATTCAGGGCAGTGTGCAGTTTGCACATGTACACTTTGGATATAATCCGGATAAAATTATTATCAACGATTTTTCGACCAGCATTAAACCGGGTCAAAAGATTGCCATTGTTGGTCCTACGGGCGCGGGCAAAACCACGATTGTTAAACTTCTAATGCGTTTTTACGATGTCAGTCAAGGTGCGATTTTGGTTGATGGCTACGACATCCGCGATTTTGCGCGCAATGATTTGCGCTCGCTGTTTGGCATGGTGTTGCAGGATACATGGCTTTATAACGCCAGCATCGCTGACAATATCCGTTATGGCAAACTCAATGCCAGCGAAGAGGAAGTAATCGCTGCGGCAAAAGCCGCACAGGTTGACCATTTTGTCCGTACCTTGCCGGATGGCTATCAGATGGTACTGAATGAGGAAGTCAGCAATGTTTCACAGGGTCAGAAGCAGCTTTTGACCATTGCGCGCGCCATCCTTGAAGATCCGCAGATTTTGATTCTTGATGAGGCGACCAGCAGCGTCGACACCCGCACAGAAATACTGATTCAAAAGGCAATGGATAACCTGATGAAGGGCCGCACAAGCTTTGTGATTGCTCACCGTCTTTCCACAATCCGTGATGCCGACTTGATTTTGGTCATGCGTGACGGGGACATTGTTGAACAGGGCAGCCACGACGATTTAATCGGCAAGAACGGTTTCTACGCGAATTTGTACAACAGCCAGTTTGAAAAACCGAAAATGCTTGAATTAAATGCTTAATAAAATCAATTAAAATGAAAGCGGCGGAGAATTTTCTTCGCCGCTTTGCTATGTTATGTGTTTATATGATTTTGTAAGGAGCAAGCAATACTTTTCGGTTTTAAAGCGTAGTCTCCTGTCGAAATAATGTCAAAAGGAGAATAAATGGACTGGAAATTCAGAAGGAAATGTGTTAAATTACTTTATAAGCGGAAACGGCAGCAAATTTTGCGGATTTTTCTGCAAAGGGGCGGCGAGTCGCAGTCCCTGCAAGAGCAATTGACACAGCGCTGCGCGCGTAGAAAACAAGCCTCACCGTGTTACCATACATTTCATGTATTTTAATACACGGCTGCGTTTGTATTCTAAAGGAAGTTTTTGTACCGTTTCCGTTCATTTGAAAATAAGCGGAATTTTCGCAAGAGGAACTAATATGCTGCATACCCTTGAAGATTTTTGCGAGTATCTTTATCACAATAAGGACGAGCGGCAATTTTACAGGTGTTATTATCAGTTGATGCGGTTCTCGCGGGAGGAGTACCGCAAAAGCTGCTACACTCTGCGGGAGCTCCCCAAAAAGAGCGGTGGTACGCGGCTGATTTGTGAGCCAAGCCCTCCGCTGAAACGTGTTCAGAGGGGTATTCTGCCCCTGATTTCGGGAGGGGAATCTCAATACGCCACAGCTTATGTCGTAGGCAAATCTGTGCGGGATAACGGGCAGCCTCACTTGGGGCAACCCCTTGTGGTTAAGTTGGATATCAGCAGCTTTTTTGGCAGCATTGGATTTTTGCAGGTATTCCGAGCCATTGACAAGGCGCTTAAAGCTTCGCCGTTGACGGGTTGCCATTATCTGAATGCGGATGACCGAGCTGATATAAAAACTAAAAACTACAACAACGTCCTCAGCTTTTATTTCGCAAGATTTTGTACGCGCAACGGGGTGCTGCCCCAAGGTGCTCCTACAAGTCCTGTGCTTTCAAACTTGGTTTTTGCCCCAATAGATGAAATTATCGGCGAATACTGTAAAAAGCGCCATATTGCTTATACCCGCTATAGCGATGACATGACCTTTTCAGGTGCTTTCAATCCGTTGTCTCTTATTGATTTTGTGAGGCATATTTTAGCTGTAAACGACTTTAAGCTGAATGACAAAAAGACAAAAATTCTTGGCCGCGGCTGCTGCCGGGTCATCACCGGTGCAGTTGTAAATGAAAAGCTCCAGACGACTCGGGAATATCGTAGGGAGATTCGTCAGGAGATGTACTATATTCAAAAGTATGGTCTGAAAGACCATCTTCGTTGCAGAAAAGTAAAAACGGAGCCGGAACAATACAGGAACAGTCTGCTCGGGCGCATTGGATTTGTACTCCAGCTTTCCCCGCAGGACGCGGAATTTCAGCAGTACAAAAAGTGGATGCTTGAAAAAGCATAAAGAAAATGAACAGGTGGCATGGAACTTATGAAACCAATTAAAGAAATAGAGGCCGATCGTGTCTCAAAGCTCAAATATATTCTTTGCGATATTGACGACACGATCACAACGAATGGTAAATTGCCCGCGGAATCCTACACGGCTTTGTGGAAGCTTTATGATGCCGGATATCACGTTATACCAGTAACCGGAAGGCCGGCCGGGTGGTGCGATCTCATTGTCAGAGAATGGCCTGTTAAGGCGGTAGTCGGAGAAAACGGTGCCTTTGTATATTATTTTGAAAATAATCATTTGAAAACATTTACGCATCCTTCTGTGTCCGGTGCGAACGCGCACGCAAAACTGGAGGATGTGAAAAAAGCATGCTTACAAGGGGTGCCTGAATGCCGCGTTGCAAAAGATCAATTTGCACGGATTTATGATTTAGCGGTTGATTTTAACGAAGATCCGCCTTATTTGGGTTTAGAAGCGGCGGAAAAAATCAAAGATATCTGTATCACCATGGGGGCACAAGCAAAAGTCAGTTCCATTCACGTGAACGCATGGTTTGGAAATTATGATAAGCTTATGATGACGAAACTCTTCATGAAAGAGATTTTAAAAGAAGAAAATATAGATGCAAAGTGCATGTTCTTTGGCGATTCACCGAACGATGAGCCAATGTTTTCTTACTTCCATAACAGTTGCGCTGTTGCAAACATTTTGCCATTCGTAAATAAAATTCAGCATTTCCCTACTTTTGTTACAACCTTGGAAGGCGGAAAAGGCTTTGCCGAAGCTATTGATTACATTCTTTCTTTATAAATAGATCAAACTGATTTTTGCAACATACGATTGACTGCCATTTAAAAAGGAATGCTACATAGATGGAGTATGACGGTTATTGCACACTGTGCAATGGCACGATTCTTGACGTTGTGCTATAATCTAACGCGTAGCAAACGCAAAAGCAGGCGGAGAATTTTCTCCGCCTGCTCTACTATGTATGCATACTATTTTGTAAAACGTTTATATAAAGCGCCAAGTGACTTTTTCTCAATTCTTGAAACATAGGAGCGTGAAATTCCAAGCTTTTTGGCTACTTCCCGCTGTGTCAGTGGATTTATCCCGGTCAGGCCGTAACGAAGCTCAATGATGGTGCGCTCACGCGGCGAAAGAACTTCAAAAATGTATCGCTTTAGCTGTTCGGATTTTATCTTGCAGTCCAAATCTTCTAAAATATTGTCTTCTGTAGACATCACATCCATCAGTGTTAAAGCGTTGCCGTCTTTGTCAGTGTCAATCGGCTCATTCATCGAAATATCCTGAGCACTTTTCTTTGAAGACCGGAAAAACATCAAAACTTCATTTTCAATACAGCGTGCTGCATAGCTCGAAAGACGGATACCCTTGCTTGAATCAAATGTGTTTACCGCCTTGATCAGTCCGATTGTGCCGATTGAAATCAAATCGTCCTGATCGTTTAAATTAGAATAGTATTTTTTTATAATATGTGCGACAAGGCGCAGATTGTGTTCAACCAATTCATTTTTTGCTTTCATATCGCCATTCTTTAGTCGTTCAAGGCAATCACGCTCCTCCTGTGCGGTGAGCGGTCGCGGAAAAGAACCGGAACCGGTGACGTGCAGAATAAAAAAAAGCAACCCCGAAAGTGTAAGCCCGAGGACAGCGCCAAGCATATAATCACCCCTTTATGTTGTTCGTTGTCATTATATGCCATCGGTGCCTTTTTGTTGCAAGTCCGTTTGAAACTCCTTTTCATTTGTACAGCGAACTTGGTTGTAAAACAAGCGATAATCGTGTAATATAATAGAGTTAAATAAAGGAGTGGACTTTTTGGAGAATACGGAAAATAAAATGGGTACTATGCCGGTATTTAAGTTGATTGTTTCGATGTCCTTACCGGCGATGCTCTCAATGATGGTACAGGCGCTGTATAATGTTGTAGACAGCTTTTTTGTAGCAAAAATCAGTGAAAATGCACTGACGGCGGTATCGCTTGCGTTCCCGATACAGACTCTGTTGATTGCAGTTGGTGTGGGTACAGCAGTTGGTATCAACTCACTCGTTTCACGCCGTCTTGGCGAAAAAAGGCAGGATGAGGCGGATTCCGCCGCAACACACGGCATTCTGCTTGGTGTATTCAACTGGATTCTTTTTGCCGTTATCGGCATTTTTTTTTCCAGACTGTTTTTTCAAAGCTTTACCCAAAATCAGGAAGTTATCACAATGGGAACCCAATACATGAGTATTGTCTGTATTGTTTCTTTCGGTGTATTTATTGAAATCAATATTGAAAAAACGCTTCAGGCAACAGGAAACATGATTTACCCAATGGTATCGCAGCTTATTGGTGCCGTAACAAACATCATCCTTGATCCGATTTTTATTTTCGGACTTTTTGGAGTACCTAAAATGGGCGTTGCGGGAGCGGCAATTGCCACCGTCATAGGCCAGGTTTTTGCCATGCTGTTTCTTATCTTTATTATTGTTAAAAAAGATCATGACATTAAAATTGATTTTAATAATTTTAAATTTGACTGGGGAATTGCTAAAAACATTTACTCCGTTGGTTTTCCTTCTATTATTATGCAATCTATCGGTTCTGCCATGGTGGTGGGCATGAATGCAATTTTAATCGGCTTTACGGAAACGGCCGTTGCACTGTTCGGTGTTTACTTTAAATTGCAGTCGTTTGTGTTTATGCCGGTGTTCGGCTTAACACAGGGAATAATGCCGATTATCGGATATAATTACGGTGCGCGTAAGCGTACTCGGTTGCTGTCCGCCATAAAAATCGGATTGGTTATTGCAATTGGAATTATGGCATTTGGCACGGTTATGTTCTGGACGATACCCGGCAGACTTTTAAGCATATTCAATGCGTCACAGACAATGCTAAAAATCGGCGTACCGGCATTGCAGATTATCAGCATTTGCTTTGTTCCGGCAGCGCTTGGCATTATGTTCTCCACTGTCTTTCAGTCGGTTGGCAACGGCTTCAGCAGCCTGATTGTCTCTGTACTGCGCCAGCTTGTCGTATTGCTTCCGGCAGCGTATTTGCTTTCTAAAATTGGGCTGACGCCCGTCTGGTATGCATTTCCGATAGCTGAAATTGCGTCGCTGACGGCAAGTATCGTTATTTTTTGGCGTCTTTATCAAAGAACGCTGAAGACATTAAGCTAATTAAGCGGTAACCTTATAATTTAATTTACGATCCGGTCACTTATAAAGCTGACCGGATCGTTTTTTATATTCATCTGAAACTGTGGATGGCAGTTGCAATCTGTTTTTTATTTTTAATCTTATATAAAATTATAGCGATTTGTGACTCGCGTGTGACTGGGGAGAGATATAATTTGATATAGAATATTCCGTAAAAAGGTAGATAAAATAATAAAAATATTACAAATTAAATCGTTTTTCTTTATTTTACAGCTCGGAATGCTTCATCTTCAAAAGATAAAAGTTATGCTTTTAATATTTTTAAAATAATTCAATTTTAAAATGAAGGGGATATTTTATGAAAAACAAGTTGTTTAGTTTACTTTTGGTTTTTACAGTTCTGTTTGCTTCCGTACCTTTTCAAGCGTTTGCTGCAGCGGGGGAAAACGGTGCCGTATCTCCGGATGGCGTTTCAGTTTCAGCAACTGCTGAAAAAACCGCCAATGAAAACGAATTTGAAATTACATTAACTGCAAATGGAAGTAAGCAGGCGATTCAAAATAACGCAGATATTGTCCTGCTTATTGATAAATCGGCTGATATGTACAAATCAAAGGATAAGATTAAGTCGGCTGCGAATAGTTTTATCAGTAAGGTTTTATCCGCTTCCAATAATGGCAACCGTGTGGCGGTTGTTTCTTTCGGTGACCGTGCAAAAACAGAGATTGCTTTGACAGGTGACGCTTCGCTTGCACACAATGCAATTAGTAATATTGAATTCCCGTGGGCGTTTGAGGCCACCTTCACACAGGATGCGATGCACACTGCCAACCTGCTTTTAAAGGACAGTAAGGCAAAAAATAAGATTATCGTAATGCTTAGCAATGGGGAGCCTACAGTCAGCTATAAGCCCAATATGGATGATGCATATGTACACTGTGACGGAAAGTTATTATGTCATAATACCACTTGGTATAACACGAAAAAAATTACTTCTTGTGACTATAGTGATATATTATTTACATTGGGTACCGGCGTTTTCCCTGAGTATAATCACGTGTTTTTGTTAAAATGCAACAGGGGTTGGCCGCATACAACATCCGTAAGTATTTCCTACAGAGATATTGCACTTTACGAAGCGACTATAGCAAAAAACAGCGGAATCAAATATTACACGATTGGCTACAACGTCAGCAAAAATGCGCAATCATTTTTACAAAGCGTGGGGAATAACGGTGGCTATTTTGGCGCAAAAGATTTAGATGAATTAAATGATGTTTTTTGTAATCTTGGAAATCGTCTTGAAGACGTGATTTTATCCAGTACAATTACCGCCACCATTGGAGCTCAATTTGAGCTTGTCAATGGCGGAACAGCTGTGGTGAGTGATAGCAACCGAAAATTAACTTGGAATACGGGTGCTATCCATTGCGACACACCGGTAACCTTGAAATATACCGTAAGACTAAAAGACGGCTTTGCATCAGATACTGATTATTTAACCGGGACAGCTGCCCTAAAGTACAATCAAGGTTCTACCATCAACTACACAATGCCGAGTGTCAAAGGTATTGTTGCACCTCAAATCGTTGCCGTAAGGGTGCAGCATGTGTATTTTGATAATGAGGACAATGTGGTTTCAAGAGTGGATGGAGATCCTGTTGATGCAACTGTTGGCACGACATTTGATACCAGCACCATTGCTCCCATTGAAACAACGATTGACGGTATCAATTATGTGTATTACAGACGTTCGCCAGATTTTGTGGTAAACGCAGAAAATAAGACAATGGTAATCATAGGATATAAGCCCGCTCCTGAGGTGATAAATCCAACATTAACAACCGTGTATGTTCTTGAGGGAGGCACCGATACCAAAGAAAACGGAAGCACTCAAATTCCAGCAGGTGCACCGATTTCCGCTTCTATGCTTCGACCGGACGTCAACGGTTACACCTTTAAGTCCGGCAATTACAGTGCGCTTGTATCAAGCGAAGCAGGCTTCACGATGCCGCAGAATAATGCAACCATTACACTGACTTACACAAAGAATGATACGCCTGTGGAAACAAAATACACTTTGACCGTTAAATATGTTCTTTCCGATGGAGCAACAAAAGCTGACAGCACCTTTGAGCTAAAAGAAAATGATCCAATTACCAATGACATGAAGCAGCCGGCTATTGACGGCTACGACTTTAAGTCCGGCGATTACAGTGCGCTTGTTCAAAATGGAACAGGCTTCAAGATGCCGCAGGATAATGCAACCATTACACTGACTTACACAAAGAATGATACGCCTGTGGAAACAAAATACACTTTGACCGTGAAATATGTTCTTCCCGGTGAAGCAAAAAAAGATGACAGCACCTTTGAGCTAAAAGCAAATGATCCAATTACCGATGCTATGAAACAGCCACACATTGACGGTTACGTCTTTGAGAGCGGAGATTATAGTGCACTTAAGTCTATTGAGGGTCTTTATGCGATGCCTGAAAACAGTGCAACCATTACACTGACGTATAAGTTGGACGGCGGGTCATCAGAACCAACACAACAGCCAAACTTGACGATTAAATATACCCTTGCGAACGGTACCGTCATTAAGACGAGCACAAGCAAACCGATTAAAGCGGGTGCAGATATTACTGCCGAATTAGTTGCACCTACCATTAGCAATTACGTCTTTTCATCGGGTGATTACAGTCAAATTATAAAAGATGGTCCTCAATATTTTATGCCGGAAAAAGACGCGACAGTTACATTGCTTTACACAAAGAGTGGCGGCGGCTCCACTGGGGACGGTGGTTCCACGGGTGGCAATTCAAACAATGACAATTCGTCGACTTCATCAACTGTTCCCGAAGTGGTTCAGCCTGATACGGTTCCGTTAGCTACACCAACCCCTGCTCCTTCAGCGCCGGCACCTACTTCTTCTGCACCAGCAAGTACTGAAGTGGTTAAGAATGGGGCGGTTCCTCTTGCCTCACCTAAGACGGGCGAAGCGACCTCTGTTCTTTCAATCTTTGGTGTCATGGCTGTTTCAGCAGCATGTATTACTATCTTAAAGAAACGTAAGGACGATGGAGAATAAGCACAAATTAGCCATTTAAAGATAAAAAATGCCTCCTGCTCATCATGAACAGGAGGCATTTTATGATGCGGGCGTCAACGGATATACGCCGGAATGATTATTGAAAAAGCTGCATTTAGCTCAACCACTTGCGTTCAAGTTCGAGAATCATGTCCTCATATTGCTCGGCGCATTTTTTCGGGTTGCCCGCATTCAATGTTTCAAGGCAGGGTGAAAGATGATTTTGCCAAATTTCATTGTAAACGGACTGTCTGTCACAAGACTGGTCAATTGCACTGACAATCATTGGTGCGAACAAATAGTATTCGAAAATTTTTGCCTGTCCTCCCGGTGTTTTGGAAAGCCACCCGTCGCGAAATGCACGCAGCGTATTCAGTTCCTCACAATCATCACCTTTGCCTAACGAAGAACAAACCGCAGTGGTAATAAAACAGAGTTTTTTGCGAAAACCGGTGTTGATGTTTTCAAAGGTTGCTTTCCCAAGTGGATTTTTAGGATAGTGAGCGTTCCACTTTGCGAGGAAGTCATCCGCAAGTTCCTCAGCAGACGGTGTTTTCAGCTCCAAAATAGCGGGTACCGTGTATGCAACGATCATATAACGGCAGTCAAAAAAGCGAACGTCACTTTCTTTTTTAATTCCTTCGGATTCAAATTGCTTCAGAAAACGGTTAAAAAGCACACCTGAAAAATAATCCGCAGCCTCATCATTTTCCGTTGCTGCAAGAGAGTACGCTTTCAGAGCGGGGGAAATCAGATTGCAGTAATTTTGAAAATCATCTGGATAAGAACTCTTTTTCAGATTTTTCAGTACAACCCGGTATTTAAAAATTTCTTCATTGTTTAAAAGAGATTCCGCTTCTTCCATCAGCCTTGCGTAATTCTCGCCAACGGCCCTGTCCGGTTTGGTAAGCAGTGCTTTCACATCAATTGGCTGTGCGCAGTACATGCACACAATGTTTTCGGCATCGTCCGGTACTTGCAGTTCTTTTTTGCAATGCGGACACACAGCGCTGATAAATTTCATGTTGTACCTCTTTCATAAAACAGGCCGCCCCGTTTCGGAGCGGCCGAAACCGTAGTGGTTTTTATTTTTTCTTCTGCGTATACTGTTTGATGCGTTCGAAGCTTTCTTCGCTGATTATATGTTCAATGCGGCAGGAATCCTGTAAAGCGATATCGCTGCTGACACCGAGGGTCATTTCCAAAAACTGAGCAATCAGTGTATGACGCTCAAAAACAGCGTTTGCCTTTTTGTTTCCAGCCTCGGTCAGCACAAGGTTGCCGTTTTGTTCCATAGTAATATAACCGGCTTCCTTTAAGATACTCATCGCACGGCTGACGCTCGCCTTGGTGAAATCCAGCTGATTCGCAACATCAATGGAACGGACACAACCATTCTTGTTTTGCAAAATCAGTATCGTTTCCAAATAGTTTTCCCCCGATTCCTGAATCTTCACTATAAAACCCCCTAATGAGCATGAATCGTTTGATTGGTATTTGTTTATTGTAGCATTGTTCATCAAAAATAACAAGCATCCCTGTGATTACTTCATAGTTTTTACTATATTTATATTTCATATTTTATGATAAACTATAATAATAATATAATTTTGTTTTTAATTTGGGAGGAACTATGCTTACAGTATCGGATCTTGGCCTTGGCTTTAACGGGCAAAACCTTTTTTCACATGTTAATTTACTTTTCACCGCCGGCAATTGCTACGGAGTAATCGGAGCGAACGGTGCGGGAAAATCGACTTTTTTAAAGATACTTTCCGGTGAGCTGGAGCCGACAAAGGGAGAAGTCATCATTGACCCTAAACTTCGTATGTCGGTGCTCAAGCAGGATCATCATGCCTATGATCCTTATACCGTATTTGAAACTATTCTGATGGGAAATCCCCGTCTGTACGACATATTGAAGCAAAAGGATGCGATTTACGAAAAGGAAGACTTCACCGATGAAGACGGAATTCTCGCGGCGAACCTGGAAGCGGAATTTGCTGAATTAAACGGCTGGGAGGCCGAAACCGAAGCAGGCAAGCTTTTGCAGGGCCTCGGCGTAGATAATGGAATTCTTTATTCTATCATGAGCACCTTAACGGGTGCAGAAAAAGTGAAAGTTCTGCTTGCCCGCGCTCTTTTTGGCAAGCCCGATATTATTCTTTTGGATGAGCCGACCAATGATCTTGACAATAAATCCATCGCCTGGCTTGAAAACTTTTTGATGGATTACGACGGCACAGTCATCGTTGTTTCTCATGACCGGCATTTTCTCAACAACGTTTGTACTCATATTGTCGATATTGATTACAATAAAATCAAAATGTACGTCGGTAACTATGACTTTTGGTACGAATCCAGTCAGCTTGTTCAGCGCATCATGCGTGATCAAAACAAGAAGGCGGAAGATAAAATCAAAGAGCTGCAAAGCTTTATTCTGCGTTTTTCGGCGAACAAGTCGAAGTCCAAGCAGGCGACATCCCGCAAAAAATTGCTGGATAAAATCACCGTTGAAGAGATGCCGGCGTCATCACGCCGCTACCCGTTTGTTGGATTTGCGATGGACCGTGAGCCGGGCAAAGAAATTCTTGAGGTTACGGGGCTTTCAAAAACGATTGACGGGGTAAAGGTACTGAATAATGTCAGTTTCCGTGTGAATAAGGGTGATAAGATTGCGTTTGTCGGTTCAAACGAAATTGCCAACACGACTTTGTTTAAGATATTGGCGGAGGAAATGGAACCGGATGAAGGCAGCTATAAATGGGGCGTTTCCACCAGCCAGTCCTATTTTCCACAGGACAACTCCGACTACTTCAATAACTGTGATGAAAGTATTATCAAATGGCTCGAGCAGTACTCCAAGGATACGACGGAAACCTATTTGCGTGGGTTCCTTGGGAAAATGCTCTTTTCCGGTGAAGATGTGCTCAAACCGGTAAATGTACTCTCCGGCGGCGAAAAGGTTCGCTGTATGCTTTCACGCATGATGATGTTCGGTTCAAATGCGCTCGTAGTTGACCAGCCGACCAATCATTTGGATTTGGAATCCATTACCGCGGTGAACAACGGCTTGATGGATTTTAAGGGCGTTGTGCTGTTTGCTTCCCATGACCATCAGTTTGTGGAAACAATTGCGAACCGCATTATCGAAATTACCGATGACGGTGTGATTGACCGTATTTCCACTTATGACGATTATTTGGAGGCTCGCGACGGGATTCTATCCTGATTTGCGGCGCTATTTATTTGGATTGATATCAACCAAGCTATAGATCAATTGATTTAACATATTCTTGAAAACTGCGCGTTCTGTGATTGGACGGAAGGGGGCTTGTAACATGGCCAACGGTGAGTTTATCTTAAAAATAAATTCGAGATACAGCCTTTTCACCAAAGCGGAGAAAAAGGTTGCCGATTACGTAATACAAAATCCGAAAAAGGTTTTGTTTATGTCCATTACTGATTTGGCCGAGGCCTGCAAGGTGGGCGATACAAGTGTTTTTCGTTTTTGCAAAACAATGCAGATGCAGGGCTATCAGGAGTTTAAAATGCTGCTTTCCCTCAGCTTGTCCGATGATGGAGATGACAGGATAGCCACTATGCTTTCCGGGGAAGTCACGCAAAGCGATACGATTGAGAACGTTGCCCAAAAAGTGCTTCATACCAACATCAACGCGCTGAATGAAACTTTCGCACTTCTCGACTATGATCAGCTTTCGTTAACGGTCGATTATATGATGATGGCAAAGCAAATTTACTTTTTCGGCGTAGGGGCATCGTTATTAACTGCATGGGACGCTACAGAGAAATTTATGAGGATTACGCCGAACATTCACTGTGTTGAGGATGCGCATATGCAGGCGATGGCGGCTTCTCTTTTAACGCCGGATGATCTGGCCTTTATTGTTTCCTATTCCGGTGCAACAAAGGATACGATTTTAATAGCGCAGCAGGCGAGGCAGGCTGGCGCCAAAATTATCTGCATGACACGCTTTGCTAAGTCGCAGCTGACTGAATCTGCTGATGTGACCATCTTATGCGGTACGAATGAGGGACCGCTTCAGGGGGGATCGACCTCGGCCAGAATGAGCCAGATGATGCTGCTTGACCTGATCTACATGGAATATTTCAAAAGAACCTATGAAACGAGCAGCCTGAACAAACAAAAAACATCCGGCGCTGTTCTTAAAAAGCTTTATTGAATACAAATTTTATGCAGCAGCCCCCGCTTCTTGCGGAGGCTGCTGCTGTTTTTGTATAACGAAAACCCCCGGCTATGCCGGGGAGTTCAAAAAAGCTTTAGCGTTCCATATAACAGAAAAACTCCTTTTGATATAATAAAGCTGCGGTCTGCCAACTGCAACAAGATATATCAAAAGGAGGACATTAGAGATGAATTCTAATGACAATAACAGTTTAGCCCATACAACATGGAATTGCAAATATCATATTGTGTTCGCACCCAAGTATCGTAGAAAAGTGGCATACGGAGATATGCGAGCGGAAATAGGGAAAATATTGAGGGAACTATGCAATTGGAAGAATGTAGAAATAATACAAGCAGAAGTATGCCCTGATCATATTCATATGCTCGTCAAGATACCACCAAAGATGAGTGTTTCCGGATTTATAGGATTTCTCAAAGGGAAGAGCACGTTATTGATATTTGAACGTCATGGAAATTTGAAGTACAAGTATGGTAATCGGACATTTTGGTGTAGGGGGTATTATGTAGATACGGCAGGCAAGAATGACAAAGCAATTGCCGAATATATTAAAAATCAATTAGCAGAAGATCAGATTAAAGACCAGATGACTCTCAAAGAGTACGTCGACCCGTTCACGGGTAGCAAGTAACAAACTCTTGCAAATGGCAGACCGCACCAGCGCCTTAAGGCGCCGCCAGTAACATAGGGCTTTGCCCGCATATGAAGAACCCCCGGTTTTACCGGGGGGTAACTATTGCATCTATTTATAAAAACACAATGTAATAATTTATATGGTTACAAATTGGTTATCATAATTGACAAACATTTTAAAATGGCATAAAGTTTAAATGTAATTAAAGAATATTTATTTAGAATTATAGTAGTTGTTGCTTTATTGAAAAAATATTTTTAAAATCTGTAACAAAACGAAGGGCTTAATCGTTATATTAGCAGAAGGAATCATTTGGATTTCATACGCGCGCATTGAAATATAGAAAATAAAGGAAAGAGGCGAATCCAATGAGTTTGTAACGGGGTAAAAAATTCCTCTTCTAAATCGCCATGAGTTTTTATTCGACTATAAACAATGGATTTAAAATGAAGGAGAATTTAAAGTTATGAAAAAGAGTCTAAGAAAAATCGTTAGTTTGGTTTTGGTACTGGTAATGGCTTTGGCGATTTCTGTTCCAGCGTTTGCGGCTGAGAAGAGTAATACTAGTACAAAAAATCAATATTTGTGCGAGAACGTGGCAAATAGTCTATCTGACCCTAACGTAATTGAACTTGATGGCTATACATATAAATTAGAAAAGCCCGAAATTGATTCTTTTGTGCTTAGTACTTTCAAAGAAAATAAATTACTACAAAAAATAAACGCCAAAATTGGGCAAGATGAGTTTACCCTCACAAATTATAATATTACTCCAAGCACAAGATCTAACAATACGCAAATTTTAAAGTTTTCCAATTATAGTAAATTTAACCTCTCAGACTCTGAGAAAAGCTTTATGGCTGCAAGCGCACAAAGTTATGTTGGTAAAGTGACTTATAGGATGTTTAATTCCATATCAGGTACTACATATCATACACTAAATTTTTATAAGGAATTGTATAATACCTACAATGGAGATTTCACTTTAAATAATGGCGCTGGTGAGCTTGTTTCAATCATATTATCGGCGATTGTTGGAGGATTTGCAGGAACAATAACACTAAGCGTTGCAAAGGGTATTGCAGTTGCAATTGGAATTGATATTGGTGGAAATGTAATTAAGTCTGCTCTTAGCGCAACGGTAAATGGTACCGTACGCCAGTATGGTTTAATTGCAAAAGATATACCTACGTCAAGAACCAATAGTTATGAAGGTACTACTGTTACTGCTAGAACATGGAATAATAATACACATACGAGTTCAACAAAAACATACTATGAGGATTACTATCCGGAATTTATTAGTCGTAAAGATACCGCTGTCGCTTATTGGGTCGGCAATGATTTCTGGGTCGAATCTATGGATATCTATTCATGGAACTAAAGCAAACTTAATTTTTAACCGTGTGGGAGGGATCAGAAGCCTGATCCTCCCACACGGTTAATCGGACTAAATAGCGGGGGGCAGGACATGGGTAAAAGAAAATTGTATTTCGGGATAGTATCTATAATTGCTATTATTGTATTATCAATCTTTTTCAATATGCGATTTACAATTTCAAATAACAATCTGGAAAAACAGATTGCGGTCATTATAAAGGAAAAAATTCTCACTCGTGAGATATTGGATGATAAAGGTATGCCGTTGGAGAACAACGCCCTTATTGAAGTTCGTGATTCAGAACAATCTGGGCTTTTAGCTTTGTTTTCAGGATATATCAAAAACGGACGGCGGCCAGTTCAATTTATAATTTCATTCAAGAAGAATCCACTATTTAGCTCTTTTTTACTCGACAAAGTGATATCGTCGTCTGACTCTGCTCATTCCATGTCGATGCTGACTTCATATGCATTTGTCAAATATAGTTGTACGGTACCTGCAGACAGCTATTCAATCACCATTCAAAAGGCACTGAACCTTTTTGCAATTATTCCAATTGTTATATTCTTTTTGTCATATTTCTTTTTTTATTTCAGAGCCAGACGCAGTAAATGATTTTACCTATAACTAACCATCTATACAGCAACCCGGCAGTACACACTGCCGGCTTATGTCTATAAAACTTAATATCCTGAATGGTGTCCATCAAATTAAAGTAAAGTATTTCTAAAAAGGGGAATCCATATGCAGAAAAAAGAGATAATAGCATTTTCGATTTTTGGCTTTTTGCTTTCGCTTGCAAGCTTTACTAAAAATTTTATCATTATTAAAATGTTCGCTTTAGGAGGGCCCGACGGCCCGATCTCAAAAGAGATAGGTAACCAAATTGAAAGTATGAATAAATATCAAATGATAGCGGAACGTGCATCTTACGGTATATTTATCTTTTTATTACTATATATCGGGTGGAAGGTCGCATATGGAATTCTTAAACTGCGATACATTATACCGATTACATTGATTATTCTGCTGGTTCCGGCTCTTATTGAATTTGCTTTTCAACCTGGGGATAAAAGTGCGTGGCTTTATTTAGGAAGAGACATAATTCGCACCGCCGTTTGGATTGGAATTATGAAAATTTATAATATGGCATCGAAAAAAATGCAATTAAGAGACGAAAAGAAGACGTTAGAATGAAAAAAGTTTGTTGTTTATGGGTTGTATCCTGAAATGGTGTCCGTCAAATCCAAGTGAAACATTAAAAGGAGAATCTATATGCGTAAAAAAGAAATCATAGCATTTTCAATCTTTGGCTTTTTGCTTGCTCTAATACGACTTATTCAAAATTTACTCAAGACTAAGTCACTTGCAATCGGGCAACCATTTATCGACAAAAGCATTCCAAACAATATATATGAGCAAATGCAGGTTTTAAACAATTATTATAGCATAGCAACAATTGTATGGAATGTATTGGCGATTTTTTTCCTGCTTTACATCGGATGGAAAATTTTATATGGACTTCTTGATTTGCGTTATATCGTGATTGGCACCCTTTGTATTTTCATTGTTTCGACATTGGTTGGATTTGCGTTTCAACCAAAAGATTGGACAATATGGCTTAGTCTTCTCCGTAACTTGATTTATTCCGCTGTTTGGATTATAATCACAAAAATTTATAATCTTGCATGGAAAAGATATATTCGCCCCAATGACAAAGAAATTTCGACGAACCTTTGATTGGCATATTAACAGACAAGAATAAGAGCTTCTATACAAGGGCAGATACATATCTGATGAAACTGGAATCTTATAAAAAATAAGTAATCCTGTTAAAATCTATGAATTTAGCGGCATTAGTGAAACAGCTAATGCCGCTTTTTTTCATCTATTTATAAAAACACAATATAATAATTTATATCGTTATCATAATTGACAAACATCCTAAAATTGCATAAGGTTTAACTGCAATAAAGGAATATCTGTTTAGAATTATTATATTTGTTATTCAAATAAATAAAAAATATTTTAAAAAACTGTAACAAACCAAATGGCTTAATCGTTATATTAGCAGAAGGAATAATTTGGATTTCATACGCGCACATTGAAATATAGAAAATAAAGGAAAGAGGCGAATCCAATGAGTTTGTAACGGGGTGAAAAATTCCTCTTTTAAATCACCGTGAATATCTGTTCAAATATAAACAAGGGATTTAAACTGTAAAGGAGTATCCAAATGAAAAAGTTATTATCACTATTTTTGATTTTAGCCTTATCCGTTTCACTCTGCATTCCCGCATATGCAGCTGTGCCGTCCTCTTCAAATAATGTTATTTCCTTTGAAGAGTATAATGCGGCAGTCAGAACCGAATATGCAAGACACCACATTAAATATGAATGCACGAGTTATGATAAGAATTTTGTATTCACCAAAGAGTTATTAAAACAAAAATTGGAAGATATCGAAAAAACCGCAAGTGGTTTCACATATGATACTTCTACTAACTCGTTTGTAGATTCTGTACCAGCATTGGAGACTGCACAAGGAAATATCAGCCCCTACGCAATAATTGGTGCAGTAACTCGCTATAAAAATGAAACCGCTAAAAGTCCCTCTGGCATGGGTTCAGCGAATATTTTAGTTACAATAAAAACTCATGATGATATATCTCTGGGTAAATTTGTAGCTATTGATAGTTGTACTTCACGCCAATATGGTGGTGCAGTTAATTTCCAATCTTGGACAGATACGGGTAACAGCCTTAGTATTAGTACTGATCGTAATTGGGTCAATGGCTTTATTAATGGGACTTTGGTGATAGCATACACTGAAAAACTGACTGGTATGAATATCACTTATACTTCTGATCATTCAATTTTGATTGGCATTAGTCAATAAAGGTGAACTTTAGAAGAATTATTCTCTCAGGTTCCAAAAGGGTTTGCTTCCTGTGGCAGACAGGTAGCAAACCCTTTACAATAATTTCAATTTCCATATTCAGCTATTGTCAAGCGGTGCCTTAAGATTACAGCGGTAAGGAGCTCAGCATTTAAAGAACGATAATTCCAGACATTAAATTCCAAGATAGATTGTTAGAAAAACGAGTAGAACTATGAGGACATCGCAAAAGTCTTCAACTGAAAGAACCAAATCTGGATAAGTTATAAAACACTACTACTTGCAGTATCACCGTCCCACATAATTCCTTGTTGCAAACTACTTCGAATTCCTATTATTATAAATATTCAACGCTTGAATTATCTTAGATCCGACAATAATAATTGTAATATAAACGAAAACTCTTAACAAAGACTCTATTGCTGTAATTGCAGGTAACCACATGAAATTTTCCATCAGTTTTAACCCCTTTTCAAAATTAATGTTAAGCCCATATTTATCTGTTTTGAATTGCTTCAAGAGAATTTCTTTTAGTATAACAGGATTGCAGATGGAAATGCAATACACTTGCACATATTCTCATTTTTTATTAAAAGGAGATATGAATTGAAATCAATTAACCGATTATGGTCCATCGTAAGTTGGATATTTTTTATTATAGGTTGTATTGTTTGTTTGCTTTCAATAATTTACAGTCATTATTTTTTATTTTTAGCTATCGCAGTCATACTATGGCTTATTTCCAGACAGATTTCAATTCGATTTTGTTCTTGCCCGTATTGCGGCAGTAGAAAAATCAGGCATAATTATCACTCAAAAGGTTCTGAATTGTTGTGCCCCGATTGTAAAAACCTGATTCTGTATAAATAGGACACGAACATTAAATTCTGATGTTTTAATTGGGGACTTCATATGAAAGAATATAGGTTGACAAATACTCAATATAAACTTTTGACAGCTTTATTGCTGTTTATATTGCCCCCTGTGGGAATTGCTTTGCTTTGTTCGAACAGACTTATTTTGCCATTAATCGGGAAAATATTGGTCATTGTAATCGACGTTCTTTATTTTTTATTTGTTCTAATCATAATGATTTATAGTATCTAAAAAATCTATTTTAATGAAAAATCAACGTATACTATACAATGTGATTATAAAAGAATTTTCGGCAAATCTGGAATTTTATAAAAAATAATTAATCCTGATAAAATCTATGAATTTAGCGGCATTAGTGAAACAGCTAATGCCGCTTTTTTACATATTTCCAAGAAGAAAACACATTTTGTAGTATTATAGAATTTACTCTAAATCATTAATTCTCATTTTAGTAAGCTCTTTCTCGCGCTTTATCTTTTTACGTTCAGCAAAAAACACCACAAATAAAACTACGGTTAAGACATTGAAAAACACCAATATCAAAATGCTTGTTGGGAGACTTATACTTGTAACCACCGTGCTTTTTGAAATTAGTAATCCATTATTATATTTCTCAAAAACTCGTGGCCCCAAAGTAGATAAATACATTGACGATATTATTTGAACATCAATAATGATCGTGTTGAACAAGATAAGCAAAGGCAATATTAATCCTAACAATATGTGTTTTTTTGTAAGAAGTTTTTGTAAAAACATAGCCCCTAAAAACATTACCAAAGATATAATGCAATATAAAATATAAAATAGAACGCTCATATTAACACTCTTCTTTCAGTTTTTTGTACTCAGAAATTAATATTTTCGCCGTATCTACATCGAACTTATCATTAGTAGCCAATCGTTTTATTAGTGATATATATGGTTCATTTGATGAATTTTCATTAATACCGATTTTTTGAATTAACCGGTCAAGTTTAAGTCGAACTGTAGGGTAAGTTACACCATAATTATTTGCGATTTCTTTTAATGAACCTGATGCTAAAACAAACTTCTTTATAAACAAAACGTCTTCATCTTCTAAATTTAGCATCCACTCAGGGATAACTTCAATTGGCATTCGGTAACCACCCTTCTTGTTTAACTATATTAAACATACCATTTAATATAATTAAAGTCAAACCATTTTTTAATATGAATTCATTGGTTTGGATATTCATGCCCGCCATTGTATTTTAAAGTATATTTCCTTTAAAATATTCTTGTAATGACAATTTTTAATTGCAATGCTATAATGAAAACAGGAAAGAAGGGGAAATCGAATGCTGATTTGCATACAAGCCATTCAAAATGATGCAGACCACACCATGGTAGAAGAGCTTTATCACCAACATTACAGTACCATGCTGTACATAGCTCAGGGCATTTTAAAAGACCGATATCGAGCGGAAGATGCCGTTTCTCAGGCTTTTATTAAAATAATTGATAATCTTCAAAAATTTTCTTTTGAAAACTGTAACAAAACGAAGGGCTTAATCGTTATCATTGTAAGAAATATTTGTTACGACATTTTGAAAGCTGATAAAAGGCATAACCTGGTCGAACTGGATGAAGCGGAGAGTGTTTCGCAATCTTCACAGGACGCTCCGTTGGAGCACCTTCTTTCGGAGGAGAACAACAAGGCTTTAATTGCCCTTTTATCTGACTTGAATGAAAAGTCCGGAAGCGTTTTGAAACTGAAATATTTATACGGTTATTCCGATGGTGAAATAGCAAAGATGCTTGATATTACGCCGGAAAATGTTCGTGTGCGATTTTACCGCGCAAAAAAAGTTCTTATGGAAGAGATCAAGAAACGGGGGAGCCAAAATGAATAAATCTGAACTTTATGACAGAGTGTTTGAAACCTTTCTGCAAGCGGCTGTCGAAGAAAACTTTCAAGGGGAGCTAAATGCCTTGCCTGCGGAAGAAGCTTTAAGAAAAGAATACGCTCCTTCGCCGGAGCAAAAACAAAGAATTCAAAAAGCAATTCGGAAAGCGTATTATAAATCGCTGCGTCACAAAGCCGCGAGTATCGCCAAAAAGGTCGCTGTTATTGTTGCCATCATTGTTCCAATATCACTGGGAAGCCTGTTGAGCGTGGAAGCTTCCAGAAACGCCATCTTCAACTCCGTTTTGGACTGGAAATCCGACCATGTGGACATTCACTTTCAGGAAGACAGTTCCGGTCTGCCCCGCAAGTCCGTGCAGGGTGCGGAAGAAGTGAGCTTGTATCAGCCGCAATATCTTCCCGATGGATTTGCCAAGAGTGAGGCTGTTAAATTTGGCCCGACCCTGCAAACAAAATACCTGAACAAAGAAAACGTGTCCATTATTTTTGACCAAACCCCATTGTCAAAGGAAGGAACAATTGCCCTTGATACGGAGCATTCAACGTTCCGTGAAATAACGATAAATGGGCAGAAGGCTTCTTTATTTGCGGCAAATACACCGGAGGATAATACTTTTATACTGTGGCAGGACAAAAAAACAAGTTTCATGCTCTGCTCGACAGTCAACCAAAAAGAATTGATAAAAATGGCCGAAAATATAAAAGCAGAAAATAATTAATTTTTTGGATAAGCTGTAACAGAACACCGGATATAATTCAAACGATGGAGGAGTATTGCTTATGAGACTTACTTTACGCTTGTGCTATGTACTTGCATTTATACTTGGTTTCTTTATTGTCGCTACTTCCAATTCTGGCACCCTCGGGGATTATATCAGCGTAAACATTGCGGGAGCAATACTGATGCTGTTTTCAGGAATCGCAATAGATATTGAAGTCTATTTTTACTGCAAATCCAAGAGCAAATAGCAAATGTGGCATTAGTTGATTCAGTTGTGGAGGACACCGATGAAAAATCGATTGGAAGTTGTTTGTATTTTAATTCTTCTACTGCTGGTAATTTGGGGCGGGGTGTATAGTAGTTCACCCAAACCATTAGACCATATAATATCATTGAATTATACAAAAATGGATTTGGGTATTATCCTTTTAAATCCATCAGAAAAGTCCAATGATCATTTTTACACGCAAAAAAGCAATCACAGCAAAGAGTTATTAAATATGTTGAATCAGTATGGCTACCGCCGAACTTTCGCGAACGATAAATTATATGTTGATCAACAGGCCATTATTTGGATAATCCTTCATAGCGCGGATGAAGCTAATTCGATTAGAGTGATTTCCGACGGCAGCGTAATGATAAACGATTGTTATTATATAGCGTGCGACCGTTATTTTATTTGGTCAAATGCGAATGACAGTCTTTATAAAAAATTAAATGAATATATAAAAAGCTCGGAATTGGTCAATTCAGATGATACTTATCAATAAAAGTGTTTTTAATGGTATAGGCACACGGATTGTATTTATAAAACTACCGCTTTACTGTGTGCAAATAATTTAGGAGGTGGATATTGTGAATAATGACGATTGCCAACAAAAAAAGACCAAACAAAAAAACAACAGGTTGCGCAATACAATCATCATCGCAATGTCGCTGCTGATTGCATTGGCTGTTCTGTATTTTATCTTTCCGGTCTTCCAGCCGTACCAGAGCCTTGACAAACTTCCCGGCAAGAGTGAAATTACAAACGGCAAAATCACCTCTGTCACCGTTGCAAGAATGGGAATCAATGGAGATATGACAACAAACTCAGAAATCATACAGCAGTGGAGTGATTTTTTAAAAACTGCGAATTACAAGCCCAAATTTTTATTTGTTTTTGGCAAAAAACCGGCATGGGTCAATATTACCATGGAAGACGGCACAATTTATTATTTTGAAAAATGGCCTGATTTTAAGACAGGCGGATATGTTTATCAATTTGATCATTCTGAGACTGCTGAAAGACTATTCAATTTGGTTACAGAAGATCCAAACCGTACAGCAGTAGGAATCAAAAAAGGTCTGTAAGCCACAAATCAAGCAGAATCTAAAAAAAATTGTTGGTTTAGCTTTGGTACCACCATTTTAGTGGAGAATTGGAGTGATTTACTTGATGGACTTTTTTGATAAAATTCGTGATAAGCTGGTTCACTTTTTATTTCCTTTCGTAGAGGGCTTCTACCCGTTCATATCTTTGGTGCTGATTGTGGCCGCCTGGTCTATTCCTGAAGCGTACGGGCAAATCAGAGTCGTTTTATTTTGGCTCTGGTTTGTAAACAGTGAAATTAACTGGGCAGGCATTATAGAACGCGACTATCTTCCCATACAACCCGGAAACAGCCTATTTTATCACATTTACCGGTTTATCAATCAGGCTTTCTTCCTTTTTCTGCTCATTTTTCTAATCACCATGCTCATTCCGGGACTACTGTGGCTTAAGAGTAGTTTTAGCGTTGTGTTCGTCATAGCCATCATTCTTCGCGCTATCGGAGATCGAAAGTACCGCCCAAAAAAACCAGAAGAATAATTGCTTGTTTATCTATACAGCGGGGCGGCAGTGTGTACTGCCGCCCCGCTGTATTATTATACGGAATCGTTATCCCCTCAGGCTTTGAAGAATTTCCTCAGCGTTTGCTTTCGTAACGGCGCGATAAGGGACGCGAACATAGTGGCTGCTCTCCAAATTCACTGCGTCGGCGGGGTCTTTTCCCGAGGCAACGCAATAGGATAAATCAAACATTGCCTTGGCCTGCCCTTGTGCATCGTTAAATACCGTGCCAAACATTCCGCCGTCCTCAATGGCATTGATGCCATTTTCCGTTGCATCGATACCTACCACAACGGGCTTGACCTTCAGTTTGCTTTCCTTCAGCGTGTCAATCGCGCCGAGCGCCATGTCGTCATTATTACTGAAAACCACTTCAATCCGGTCGCCCAACTTTGCAAGCCACTGCGCCATTTTCGCCGAACCCTGCGCACGCTGCCAGTTGGCTGTGTCGTTTGCCAGCTTTTCCACTTGGATTCCCGCGTTTGTGACAGCCTTAATTGAATACTCCGTTCTTAGCAGCGCGTCCTGATGCCCCTGCTCGCCCTCAAGCATCACATACTGAATTTTTCCGTCTCCGTTTTTATCAATCTGCTTACGGTCCTTTTTGAAAGCATTTGCAATGATTTCACCCTGCAGGCGACCGGATTCGGCCGCATCCGCCCCAACATAATAAGCACGGTTCCACATGCGTAAATCCTCCTCAACCGGTTCACGGTTAAAAAAGACAACCGGAATATTGGCCGCTTTTACCTTATCCACAATCACCGCGGCGGCAGTGCGGTCAACCATGTTGACGCAAATTACATTGTAATTCTGTGAAATAAAGCTGTCCACCTGATCATTTTGCAGTGCCTGACTCGACTGCCCATCGACAATATTAATCACAATTTTTTTGCCGGTCTCTGTTTCCTTTTCCTTGGAAACCTTTTCAAGGTATGCACAGAGGCTGGTGACAAAAGTGTCGTCCTTGCGGTAGACAGTCACGCCGATTTTGACTGTCTCGACTTTTCCGCTGCTGTTGTTGGAGTCGCACGCACTAAGAGAAGAAAGCAACACAGCCGCGGCCAAAACGATTGCCATGGATTTCATAAAGCTTTTCATTTCAATCCTCCATCATCTTACAAATGGGAAGAGCAAACGCTGATTGTCGGAATTGTACATGTTCTCATGGTCTATAATTGCAAAATTAATATTGGTATTCGCCGTGTTATAATTCTTATTGATATGGTTGATCGCCGTTTTTATGCTGAGATACCCCAAGTTATACTCGTTCTCCACACCGATAGAATTGATAATCCGGTCGTCAAGCAGCGAAACGACTGTGTTGGTTCTTCCAATCCCGTAAATTCGCACCTGTTTGCTGCCCGTTTTCAGTAAGTCCCGCTCCGCTTTGGCGGCAGCCTCCAGTGTTGCACCGTCCAGCGCAATCAGCGTGTCGGCGCTGCTGCTTTGGAGCAAGCCTTTGGCGGTGTCGTAAGCCTCCTGCGGGTCATCGGGAATATTCCAGTATTCAACCTGACTTTTAGCAGAATTCAGCTGACGCGTCACACCCAGATATCGCTGATTGATATTGCTGCAATCCATGCTGTTTTGCAGAATTGCGATACGGTTATCCGAAATACCATTATTGATTACCGCCTTGGCGAGCGCGCCGCCAAGCTGAAGATTGTCACAGGAAATGTATGGCAGATCCTTCATACCCTCAACCGTTGACTGCATGGTAATAACCGGAACGCTTTTCTGGGCTTTTGAAATCGGCTGTTTTAAATCTTTGGAATTGACCGGCGCAATGACAATAGCTTTCGCCCCGTTTTTAATTTCTCGTTGCAAAAGTGAAATTTGTTCCTGAACATCATTGTCGCGCGCCAAGGTGATAAAACTAACCTCCGCATTCAGATCCCGCGCCGCCTGATCAATTCCCTGCTTGATGGTGGTACTGCTTTCCGCGCTTTTACTGCGGTAGATGACCGATATTTCGTAAGGGTCGCTGTTCTTTTTTTCAAATATACGGTCTTTGTTTAAAAGGGCGAAGGACACCGCAAACGCAAGCAAAATCAAAATAAATACCATGATTTTTTTCTTTGTCATTTTGCGGCACCTCCTTTGCTCACGTCCAACTCCTCCAAGGTCTTCACCGGCAGGTGAATTCTGGCGGTTGTTCCCTCGTCCGGCTCACTGTAAATCGAAAGCCCGTATTCTGCGCCGAAGTAAAGCTGAATGCGCTCCTGCACATTTTTCAGCCCGATGCCCGAACCTTTGCTGCGCTTTTTCGTGGTTTCCTCCGTCAACAGTGCTTCGGCCTGTTCCTGCGGCATTCCGAGACCGTTATCTTCAATATCAATAAACAAATCGCCGCCCTCGCAATAAGCTTTAATGATAATTTCACCATCTCCGCTCATAAATTCCATACCATGATAAATAGCGTTTTCCACCAGCGGCTGAACAATCAGTTTGATTGTGGCGCATTGCAGCACCGCCGGTTCAGTGATAATTTCATAGCTGAATTTATTTTTATAGCGCATTTTTTGGATGGTCAGGTAATTTCGCACATGCTCAAGCTCATCCTCTACCGTGATGATATTTTTCCCTTTGGAAAGGCTGATACGGAACAGCCTTGCAAGCGCCGTAACCATTGTGACTGCGCCCTCGTAGCGCTCATTTTCAATCATCCACACAATGGAATCCAGCGTGTTGTACAGGAAATGAGGGTTAATCTGGGACTGGAGCGCATCCAGTTCGCTTTTTCGCTTAGACTCCTGTTCCGCAACGATATCATCCATCAGCTTGCGCATCTGATTGACCATGGAACGTATTGTCTTGCCCAAATGCTGCACCTCATAGGAGCCCGCAATCGAAATATCCACCCCGCTCAGTTCCCCTGTTTCCACATCTTTTACCGAGTGCTCCAGTTCCATAATCGGGTTGGCAATGCGCGAGGACAGGAACATGTTGACGAAAATCAACAGGAAGACGGCGAAGAAAATAAAGAACAACGCGAAAATTTTAATCTGATTATAGGTTGAGGTAATATCGGCGGTAGGTGTCACGGCGATAATTTTCCAACCGGTATAACCCGCAGTTTTTACGGTGATGACACGCTGCTGCCCCTCAAACGTTTCGTTATGGCTGCCATCATCATATTTTGCGGCGGCGTAATTATTTTCATGGATCAAATTGGAGTAAATCAGCTGCTGGCGGGGGTGATAGATGATTTCGCCGTTGCCGTCTATCAGATAAATATATCCTGATTCGCCCAAATCAACATTCTTACAGATTTGTTCGATTCCGCTGAAATTCATATCCACAAGCAGAACGCCGTGGGTAATTGAGCCGGCGTTTGTCAGCTCGACCGAACGGCTGAGTGATACGACCCATCGGTATTTATTGTCGGGGTCGACAAACAAGTTTTGCACATGCGGCGTTGAAAAATGCAGGTTCTCAATTTTCCTTGTCGCATTGGCAAACCAGGCCTCACGGTTCACATTGGCGGACGGCTTAAGCTGCGCAAGCGGTTCAGAAGCAATTACCTTGCCGCTGTTGGAAAACACACCGATGCTGATCAGCAAATCACGGTTCGTTTCATATAGCAGGCTCATATCGTTGCTGATGTTATCAGTGGACAAATCAGCATTTTTAATAACGCGGTAATACATTGAATCCGAAATGCGCATCATGTTGCGCAGGTACGTGTCCAGATTCAAATTCACCTGATCCACCATACGGACGCTGTCTTCGGATATCATTTTTTCGCTTGAACTGATAAAACGCATCGAAAGGCTCGCGCCTACAATCACCATCCCCACAACCGCAACCGCAGTGAACGTAATGGAAATGGTAAACTGCAAGCTTCTTTTTTGCAAAAAATGGGTTGCTTTATCAATGATATCCTTTACTCTTTTACGCATGCGATCAACTCAATTATCTTTATTTTTCAATGCGATAAGATACTTACTTGCTCCTGTATTTTGACGGCGACACACCGAAATTTTTTTTAAATACATAGCTGAAATAGTTCGGCTCAAAATAGCCAACTTTTTCGGCAATGATATAGGTTTTGTCGCTCGTGGTATTTAAAAGGTTAATTGCCTGCTGAAGGCGCACCTCGGTCAGGTAGGCGACAAAGCTCATCCCCGTCTCACGTTTAAACACCGTCGAAAAATAAGCGGGGCTGACGTGCAGAAACGAGCACAGGCTTTCAACCGAAAGCTCGGTGTTATGATAATTTTCTTCAATGTACCGTTTGGCGTTCTGGGCAAGCAGTTTGGTGGAATCCATGCGCTCACGCTTGATCAGCGTACTGATTTTAATGCAACACTCGGTGCACCACTGCTTCATTTCGGCGGGCGAATGAAGGGAAGCGATGATATTAACATAATTAAAACGATCACCGAAGATTTCTTCCGTACTTAATTCATATGCGCGCATCACCTTTAGAAGTGAAGTCATCATTTCCATCAGGTAGATTTGATACTGGCTGAATGGCAGAAGCTGCAATTCAAAACGTACGAAAAGGGCGCTGATTTGTTTGGCGATCTCCTCCTCCGAACCCATTTTAATCCCGTTGATGATTTCACGCTCATCGTGCTCGTCAAATTGGAGTTTTATGGAGGTGTCGGGTTCAATATCGGCAATATAAACCGCTTTGCCCGCGCCCATGGCGGCGCTGTAATCCAAAGCGTTCTGCGCTTCGCGGTAGGAGTGCCGCACTTCGGTAAGATTTGAGCACACCGTACCCACACCGGCCATGACCTTTACTCCGAGTACGCGTTCGGCAGATTTGCAGATTTCATTCATCCCGTTGATCAACTGCAAAATGCCTGTTTTGGGCTTCAGCTCCGCAATGACCGCAACGCAGTCGGAGTACAAAAATCCGGTAAACGTACAATAGCCGCCCAAAATTTCATCCACAGTACATTTCAGGGAAAATGGAATCAGCTCTTCTTCTCCGTGCAGCACGGCTCCGTCCTTTGCCGCGGAATCGGCGCGCACCAGCGCGACCGCCCAATGATCCGCCTGTGTAAGGTCAATATTCAACAGAGGCGCTTGTGCCAGCAGGCGTTCCTCCGGAATCCGACCCTCAATCAGGCCGACCAGAAACTGTTCGCGCATGACGGGCAGGCTGTCCGTATAATTACGCCGAAGCATTTCCACATCGCGCTTTTCATCAAATTCACGGTCAAGCTTCTGCTTTAGTTTTTTAAGCGTCTCCATGAGTTCGGCGGCATTCACCGGCTTTAAAACATATTCGGCAACATTTAGTTTAATTGCTTTTTGAGCGTATTCAAAATCATCAAATCCCGAAAAAATAATCAGCTTGGTGGAGGGCATGACCACGCTAAGCCGCTCCCCAAGTTCCAGCCCGTTCATAAACGGCATTTTAATGTCGGTGATCACAACATCGGGGTGCAGATGCTCGGCTTTCTCCAGTGCTTCCAACCCGTTTTCAGCGTCGCCAGCAATGGTGTACCCCAAGCTTTCCCAATCTATTTTCTTGATAATACCTTCTCGTATTTCTTCCTCATCATCTACCAAAAGGACACGGTAAAGCGCCATGAAAAAGTCAACCCCAATCAGTCTGATCTTATGCGATAATTGTATCATTACTATATATGTTCTGCAATGAATAAATCCTTGAAAATGGTGCTAAATCTGCATTCCAAAATACAGCCCTTTTTCTGGGGAACTTGCCAACGGAAAAGGCAGCCCACACAGTTATGGCTGCGCGGACTGTCAAAAGAGGAATATCAAAAATGTGGGGTAATCTGATTATTTTCTTCTGTACTTGGAAAGGTCAAGGGCAACAGCAACGGCGATGATAACGCCCTTGAGAATCTGCTGCCACATCGGGCTTACGCCAATAAACTGCAAACCGTACTGAATAACGGAAAAAATCAGCACGCCGGTTACAATGCCGCGTATTTTACCGACGCCGCCGTTGAGCGAAACACCGCCGACCACACAGGCCGCGATGGCGTCAAGCTCATAGCCATTCCCGTAAGCGTTGCTTGCACCGGCAGTTCTCGCCGCTTCAAGTACACCGCCGATACCATACAGGCCGGAGGCAAGAATGAAGATGAACATGATGGTCGCAAACACATTGACGCCGGAAACGACAGCAGCTTCGCGGTTGCCGCCGATTGCGTAAACATTTTTACCAAACACTGTCTTGTTCAACACAAACCATATAATTACACAGATAACCAGCGCAATGGGAATAAGAATCGAGATGCCGTCAAATACTCCCTTTTGCGAAAACAGCATGGTCTGACCAAGTGCGGTGAAATCGCTGCGGATACCGCCGATAGGCTGGGATCTGTTTGGCGGCATATCAAAGTACAGCGAACACGCGCCGAAAATCATAACCTGAGTCGCCAAAGTCGCGATAAACGGATGCATGTCGAAACGTGCAACAAGGAATCCGTTGAGAACGCCAAAAAGCAAGCAGGCAACGATAGCCGCAATAATCGGAAAAGCAACCGGAATTTGCGGCAGGTTCGGGAAGAACCGGTTGCCGTAGGTTGGCGTCTGCAGCATGGAAGTCGAAATAACCGCCGCCAAGCCAACCATACGCCCGGCCGACAAGTCGGTACCGGCAATCAACAGTGTAAAGCAGATACCCAAAGCGATAATCAGCCTTGTGGAAGACTGCGTCATAATATCCAGTAAGACCTTATTCTGCATAAATCTTGGTTCAATAAACATGATGACAATAACCAGCAAAAGCAGTGCGAGTATAATTGCGTTATTGGTTAGAAATGATTTCGCTGTTCGCTGGGAAAAAACAACCTCACTGCCGATACGCTCCGCGTTCAAAATTTGAAGCAGGCCGTAACCGACAAGAATTACTCCGATTCCTATCACCCACCACGGCAAATCGTACATTGTTTTTTTATAAAAAGCAACTTTTAAGAGAACACCCACCAAAGCGAGCACAAAGCCGACTATTATGTAGACGATGGCAATTTTTTGGCGGGGTATTACTTTTTCTCTTTGCATACCTATAACCTCACTTTCTGATTTGAGTTTTATTTAACGAAGCGCGTCGCAAGACGCATCACTTCAATCTGATCGGCTTCAGCGCGGTTCAGCACACCGGAAACTTTGCCTTCACACATTACCATTACCCGGTCCGACATGCCTAAAAGCTCAGGCATTTCGGAGGAAATCATAATAATTGATTTTCCCTGCTTGATTAAGTCAAGCATAATGGTATATATTTCATACTTCGCGCCAACATCAATACCGCGGGTCGGTTCGTCCAAAATCAGAATATCCGGGTGCGTCAGCAGCCAGCGCGCAATCAGAACCTTTTGCTGATTTCCGCCGGAAAGATCCTGAATCAAGGTTTCCAGCGTGGGGGTTTTCACGTTCAGCTGAAGGTTTGCTTCCTTTGCGGCTTTTAATCGCTTAGACTGCCTAAGTACGCCGTGATTTGCGTATGTCTTCTGGCTGGCGATAACGGTGTTGTCCAAAACGGAAAGAATGGGGAACACTCCGCTTGCTCGGCGCTCTTCGGTCAAAAGAGCAAGCCCGTGTTTTTTCGCGTCTTGAACCGATTTCACCTTAAATCGCTCCCCGTCTTTTTCCACTTCGCCCGATACAATTGCACGAAGTCCAAAAAGCGCTTCGACCAACTCAGTACGCTGCGCGCCAACCAATCCGCCGATGCCGAGGATTTCTCCTCTGTGAAGCTCAAAGCTGACGTGCTGGAACGATTTCGGAAGCGGTGAACACAAGTCCTCTGCTTTCAACACAACCTCTGTACCGGGAATGTAATCTTTTTCCGGGAAGCGGTTTGTCATATCACGCCCGACCATGCGGTTAATGATCAAATCGGTGGTCAGTTCGCCTGACGGCCAGGTGCCGACATACTGACCGTCGCGCATGATGGTAACTTCATCGGCAATTTTGAGGATTTCCTCCATTTTATGGGATATGTAAATAATTGCACATCCCTTGCCTTGAAGCTGACGTATAATCTTAAAAAGATGGTCCGTTTCATTATCCGTTAAAGACGATGTAGGCTCATCCATAATAATTATCTTAGAATTGTAGCTGACAGCCTTTGCAATTTCAACCAACTGCAAGTTGGATGCGGACAGGCTGCCTGCCAGTACTTCTGGATTAATGTCAAGATCAATCTCCTTAAAAAGCTCCTTTGTCTTGCGGATCATCGTCTTCTTGTCAACCGCAATTCCTCTCATCGGAAACCTTCCAAGCCAGATATTTTCCATTACCGGTCTGAATCGGATTGGGTGCAGCTCCTGGTGAATCATTGAAACACCCAAGTCGAGCGCTTGCTTTGAGGTTGTTATATTCTCTTTTTTACCATCTAAAATAATCTCTCCGTCATCTTCCTGGTAAATGCCGAAAAGGCATTTCATAAGGGTTGATTTACCGGCTCCGTTCTCGCCCATAAGCGCATGAACGCTGCCCGGCCGAACTTTCAGGCTGACGTTATCCAAAGCTTTAACGCCAGGGAAGACTTTCGTGATATTGTTCATTTCCAAAACATATTCGCCCATACAGTCATTCCTCCTTTTCGCTAAAATAAACGGGGAACGGAAAGCGCTTGCTTTCGCATTCCCCGTCGAACAGTAACCTTAAAACTACTAATTCAAACGAGAATTAGGGAAGTTTATTTCTGGAATTGTTTGTAATTTTCTGCTGTAACCTTTACATAAGGAATCCAAACATATTTGCCGTCTGTTACGTCGTAACCGGCAGATGTTTTGTCAATTGTTTTGCCCTGAGCTGCTGCAACTGCGATGTTAACGGTTGCTTTGCCCTGGTTCTCAGCATCGTTCAGAACTGTGCCGAGCAGGGAGCCGTCTGCCATTGCTGCGAGTGCAGGGGAAGTTGCGTCAACGCCGACGACCGGAATATACTTTGTTTTGTCGCCCTTGTTGTATCCCTGTGCTTTTAAGGCTTCAATTGCGCCGAGCGCCATATCGTCGTTGTTTGCGAGAACCGCTTCAATTTTGTCAATGCCCTTTGAAGTGATGAACGTATTCATCAGGTCTGTAGCCTTAACTTTATCCCACATTGCTGTGTCGGCTGCTAATTTCTCAGTCTTAAAGCCGGCGGCCTCAATTGCCTCGATGGAATACTTTGTGCGGAGTGTAGCATCCTGATGACCCGGCTCGCCCTGTAACATAACGTACTGGATTTTGCCGTCGCCGTTCTTATCGGCAGTTTTGTTTGCTTTGAAATAATCGGCAATGATTTCGCCGGACATTGTTCCGGACTGCTCTGCTTTTGCGCCAACGTACCAAACTTTATCGTAGCTCTTCATGACGTCTGCTTCCGGCTCACGATTTAAGAATACGATTGGAAGGCTCTTTGCCTTTGCTTTTTCAAGGATCGGGCCTGCTGCCGTACGGTCAACTGCGTTGACTGCAAGTGCGGAAACACCCTTTGTGATGAATGTATCAACTTGCTCATTCTGAGTAGGCTGCTTATTCTGTGAGTCCACGATATCAAGTTTCGCGCCCAATGTTTTAGCTTGTGTGTCCATGTTGTTGCGAACACCTGTCATAAAGGTATCGTCGAATTTGTAAATGCAAACACCAACGCTGACGTCGCCTGCGGCTGGAGCCGCTGCGCTGTCTGCCGCTTTGCTTGCTGCTGCCGACGGTGCGGTGCTTGTTGTGGTGTTACTTGAGCAGCCTACTGCTGCGGAGGCCATCATCATTGTGGCCAAAACCAATGCAACAATTTTCTTCATTGAAAAATCCCCCTACTTTCTGTTGTTTGTTTAGCAAACATTTTTATTGTGCATGTGCACAAATTCTAAGCCGTTTGCAACTTTCTATTGGGTATTATAACTTTTGTCAAACAGGAAATCCATATGAAATTCTTTGCTCTTCTATTGAATTTCTTTGCTATATTGCCAAACCACGTGTGAAATGTGAATATATATTGGTTATTTTTAATAATTTCCATGGTAAAAGGAACAAAAAGCATATGCGGTCTTCCCCTTTTTTACAGCGTTTGTACGGTTTCGGTTTTTAAGCATATAAACAGGGCAGGCCACGGCAAAATCCTCTTGTATCATGCTCGCAAACAAGCTATAATAAATGAAAAATAAACGGTTTGGAGATCGAATATTGATGAAAGAAAAAGTGCTTGCCATGCTGCGCGATATCCCGGGTAAAATCGGTTTCTATTATAAGAATCTAACAACCGGCGAGGAGTGGGAGTTAAATTCCGCCGTGCCGCTGATGGCCGCGAGTGTGATTAAAATTCCGGTTTTGACGGAGGTTTTCGCTCAGCTTGAAACCAAAAACGCCGACAAAAGTGAAATTTACGAAATTAAGTCTGAAGATAAGCTGCCCTCCTGCGGCGCGCTGAATTACATGCACACCGGGCTTGCGGTGACGCTGCAGGATTTGTATACCCTGATGATTATTTTAAGCGATAATACCGCTACCAATCTATTGATTAAAAAGTTCGGAATTGAAAATATCAATCGCCGTATGCGCAGCCTCGGTCTTGAAAAAACGACCGTCAACCGGCTGTTATTTGATGCTTCCGATGCCGCAAGGGGAAAAGAAAACTATATCAGCGCCAAGGAAATCGGCACTCTGCTCGAGAAAATGTACCGCGGTGAACTCGTTTCACCCGCTGCTTCCGCAGAGATGCTCGACATTCTGAAAAATCAGCGTTTAAACGGCAAAATGCCGTTCTACTTCACAGGCGAAGTGAAAATTGCGCACAAAACCGGTGAAGACAGCGGCATCACGCACGATGTAGGAATTGTATTTGCTCCCCAGCCGTTTGTCGTGTGTTTTTGCTCCAACGAAGTGGACGTGCCACGCTTTGAAACCGCTATTCAGCAAATCACAAGGATGCTGTACGACATGCAGGCGGCAAAATGACGACATTGATTCAAAACGGTACACTGATTGACCCGATCAGCCGCGTACATACAAAATGCAACCTATATATAAAGGATCACAAAATACAATCCGTTACTTCGGACCGGCCGGCCGCCGATCGGGTGATTGATGCGCGGGGCAAAATTGTTGCGCCCGGCTTTATTGATGTTCACATGCACGAGGGCGGACTGAATCCCGACGGAACCCTCGACGAGAGCATTTTGCTGTCACTCCTGCGCATGGGGGTCACCTCCGCACTGGGCGGCAACTGCGGCAACAATGCGTTTGCTTCCCCCGGGGAGTACCTCGACCTGATTGACAGGCGCGGCGCGCCGATTCACCTTGGCCTGTTCGCAGGGCACACCGACGCACGTCTGCGCGCGGGCGGAACGGATAAATATGCGCCTATTAATGAATCTGTTTTAAACAAAATGCTTGAGGCATTGCAAAAAGAGCTTGACGCAGGCTGTGCGGGCATTTCGTTTGGCGTAAAATACACGCCCGGCACTACTTTTGATGAATTGTTAAAGGTCTGCTCGCTGTGCAAAAAAGCGAGCAAACCGATATCCGTTCATATCCGCGAGGATGCCGCCGGCGTAATTGACGCGGCGCGTGAAATGGCTGAAGTCGGCCGCCAGCTCGGCATACAGGTGGAGATTTCGCACATTGGCAGTATGGCGGGCTTCGGCCAGATGAGTGAAACGCTGCAAATGCTGGACGAATATGTCCTCAACGGTACAAATCTTGGCATTGACTGTTATCCCTACTATGCATTCAGCACCGAAATCGGTGAAACGACCTATGATGACGGCTGGCTTGAACACTACCAGACCGGTTACGACAGCATTGAGCTATGCGACGGCGAGTTCAAGGGGCAGCGCTGCACCGAGGAGATTTTTCACAAGCTTAGAAAAGAAGCACCGCGCACGATTACCGTTTGCCATGTAATGCAGCCGCAGGACGTGGATTCAGCCTTGCTGCACTCGAATGTGATACTTGCGACCGACGGCTTTTTGAACAACGGGCAGGGGCACCCTCGTGCGGCGGGCACATTCCCCCGTTTTATCAAAAATTACGTGCACACAAACCGAATCAGTCTTGACGATGCAATTTACAAAATGACTTCCCTGCCCGCGCTTCAATTCGGCTTAAAAAACAAGGGCAGGCTTTGTGCGGGCGCGGATGCAGACATCGTCATTTTCGACCCCGCCGAAATTGCGGACACGGCAACCTTTGACGAACCGGTAAAACCGCCGGTCGGGATTGATTTTGTTTTGGTTAACGGTGAAATTGCAGTGGAAAAATCTGTCATTAAAAAGAGGGATTCGGGGCATTCCCTCCGGTTTTGATGACAAAGCTGTAATGAATTTTGTCTTGATATGAGCGTCATATTTCATCAACTTCGTCTTTACAAACTTGCTGTACGGTGCTATAATTCAATACATTAAATTGATTTGTGAATTTTTGTTTTGATAAAATTGCATTTTAGTGAAGTACGGAGGGTATTGCATGAAAATAACGGATATTCAGATCGGCGAGATTTTCGTGCCTTTGGCGACTCCTTTTAAAACCGCGCTGCGCACGGTGGAAAATGTGGAGGATATTGTCGTAAAAGTGATGACCGACACGGGCGAAGTGGGGTTTGGAGAAGCGCCGCCGACCGCTGTGATTACCGGCGATACCAAGGGCTCCATCATCTGTGCCATTCGTGATTTTATACGCCCGGCGATTTTGGGAATGGATATTGAGAATATTGACGGCATTATGGAAAAGCTGAACAGCTGCATTCAAAAAAACACAAGCGCCAAAGCCTGTGTGGACATGGCAGTTTACGATTTGTACGGCAAGCGCTTCGGCGCCCCGCTTTATCAGCTTTTGGGCGGATACCGCAAGGAGTTTGAAACGGATTTGACCATCAGCGTCAACCCGATTGATGAAATGGTAAAAGACAGTATTGCCGCTGTTCAGCGCGGCTACCGTATCTTAAAGATAAAGGTCGGCAAAGAGGGCGCCAAGGACATTGAGCGCATCGCCGCGATTCGTGAAGCGGCCGGTAAAGACGTTAAAATCCGCGTCGACGCAAATCAGGGCTGGAGTGCCAAGGAAGCGATTCATATTATCTCCGCGATGGAAGATAAAGGGCTCGATATTGAGCTTTGCGAGCAGCCGGTCAAAGCGCACGATTTAGCCGGAATGCGTGCCGTCACAAAAGCGGTGAGCACCCTTATTCTGGCGGACGAGAGCGTATTTTCCGCCGAGGACGCGGTGGAGATTATCCGAACCGGCGCAGCGGATTTAATCAATATTAAGCTCATGAAGACCGGCGGCATTTACGGTGCCCTGAAGATTTGCAGTATTGCTGAAACCTACGGGGTGGAGTGTATGATTGGCTGTATGCTCGAAAGCAAGCTTGCGGTCAGTGCGGCGGCACATTTGGCTGCGGCAAAGGCAATCATCACCCGTGCGGATTTAGACGGCCCGTCACTTTGCAGAATCGACCCGTTCACAGGCGGCCCGGATTATTATGAAAACAAAATCGTGATGAACAACCTGCCCGGCATCGGGATACAGAGCGTTCCCGCTTTTCAATAGAAGAAGTATGGCATCCGCCATACTTTTATCATACATAAGCCTTGAGGATTATTTTACTAAGAGAAAAGAGGATAAACAAATGAAAAAGCTGTTATCTCTGATGCTTTGCGCCGCAATGCTGATCAGCACATTTGCCGGCTGCGGAAAAAAGGCAGCCGACTCATCGGAAACCTACCGAAAACTGTATTCCAGCGAATTGACCACACTGAACTACCTTGTAACCGGCAGCCAGGATGAACAAACGGTTGCGGCTAACTGCGTGGACGGACTGGTCGAATACGACAAATACGGCGTGGTACAGCCCGGCCTTGCTGAAAAATGGGAAGTCAGTGCCGACCAGCTCACCTGGACCTTCCACTTGCGCAAAGGCGTAAAATGGGTGGACAATACCGGCAAAGAGGTCGCGGACGTGAAGGCGCAGGACTTTGTGGACGCCGCCCAGTATGTTCTGACCGATACCTATAAATCTGAAACTGCGAGCGCGTTTTACAGCGTTGTCGCAAATGCAGAGGATTATTACAACAAAAAAATTACCGATTTTTCAAAAGTCGGTGTCAAAGCTGTTGATGACAGCACTTTGGTTTATACCTTAAAGAAACCAACCTCGTACTTCCTTTCCATGCTGGTTTATGTTTGCTTTTTACCGGCGAACGGCGATTTTCTAAAAGCAAAGGGTGCGAACTTCGGCACCGACAACACCTCCCTCCTTTACAACGGCGCTTATATTTTAAGCACCTTTGAGCCGCAAAGCTCCCATGTTTACACCAAGAATGCAACCTACTGGGATAAGGATAAGGTTTACATCAACTCGATTACCGAAACTTATAATAAAGAAATGAATACCCTGGCGCCGGAAATGTACAAACGCGGCGAAATCGACCAGGCGAATATTACTTCCGACATTCTTGACGACTGGCTGAAAAACGCCGACACCAAGAATTTGGTCAGCCCCAGCCGCAACAGCTACTATTCCTATTTCTACGCATTCAACTTCGACCCGAAATTTGACGCGCAGTATGAGCCGGGAAACTGGAAGAAAGCCGTCAATAATGAAAACTTCCGCAAGTCGCTTTTCTACGGCCTTGACCGCTTAAAGGGGATTTCTGTCGCGGAGCCGAATAATCCTGAAAAACAGCTTTTGAACACGCTTACTCCTCCCGATTTTGTGAACCTGAACGGTACCGACTACACCAACATCGGCGACTTAAAGGCGATTACCGCAAGAGATTCTTTCCAGGCGGACGAAGCGAAGAAATACGCCGAAAAGGCAAAAACAGAGCTAAAAGCCGCCGGAGCCACTTTCCCTGTAAAGATACTCCTTCCTTACAATCCAACCACCTCCAACTGGGATAAGGAAAGTCAGGTAGTCGAGCAGCAGCTGGAAGCTACGCTCGGCAAAGATTATATTGATATCATTCCGGAAGCAGGCCCCGCCACAGGCTTCCTTTCCGCTGTGCGCCGCGCCGGAAAATACGCAATCATGAAGTGCAACTGGGGTCCGGACTACGCCGACCCAGAAACCTACACAGACCCGTTCGCCCCGAATGACGCCAACGGTAAAGGCGGCGGTACCTACAATTGGCCTGAAAAGGCTGAGGGCTACACCGATGCCGACGGCGCAAAGACCTACACCAACCTGCTGACTGCCGCCAAAGCGCAGACCACCAATGTGGCTGCCCGCTACGCCGCGTTTGCAAAGGCTGAGTCTTTCCTCATCAACAACGCGTTTGTAATTCCTTACGGCTTGAACAATGACGGCTACAAGGTGAGCAAACTGAATGTATTTGAATCACAGTATTCCCCGTTCGGCGTTTCCGTACTCCGTTACAAAGGGCAGCACGTGCTCGCAAAACCGATGAGCATGGATGAATTCTATGCCGCGGAAAAGCAATGGAGAGCCGATCGTGAAGCCGCACTTGCCAAAGCGAAGTAATCTTCGATTACAATAGCCACTTTATTCTGTTTTTGAATAATGACTCCGTCGGAAGTACTGCGGAGTCATTATTCCTATTTTAATTTTATGCAAAATATGCGAATTGGCATTGGCTTCAACGCCAATTCGCATATTTTGTCACAAAGGAGCATTGCTATGTTAAAATACGTTGCCAAGCGCTTGGCACAGTCGGTTCTTACGCTCCTCATCATCACTGCCATCGTGTTTTCGCTGATGAGACTGATGCCGATTGAAGGTTACTTTCAAAATTTTGAAAAGCTTGATCAAAATCAAATTCAAGTCGCTTTAAAAAGTATGGGGCTGCTGGATCCGCTTCCAATTCAGCTCAAAAACTTCTTTCTTCAGCTTTTTCAGGGTAATTTAGGTAATTCGCTTATTTATCGCCCCAATGTGCCTGTGATGGACATCATCGGTGCAAAGGCACCTGTTTCGATTTTCATGGGCCTTGCTTCCATGGCAATCGCCCTGCTGCTCGGTCTGCCGCTCGGCACTGCAATGGCGCGCGGCAAGAGCAAATTTTGGGATAAATTCGGTACCGCGTTCATCGTGTTCATCACCGCCGTACCGGCTGCCGTTTATTATCTTTTGGTTCAGCTTTATTTTACAGATTGGCTTGGCCTGCCGATTTTGTTCAGTGCATCCGACCCCTCAAGCTGGATTCTGCCAACTATTTCCCTTTCACTCGGCAACATCGCCTACTACGCTATGTGGCTGCGGCGCTACATGGTTGACGAACTAAACAAGGACTACATCCGGCTTGCGCGGGCAAAGGGCGTTAACGGCAAAAATATTATGAAAAAACATGTGTTCCGCAACGCATTTGTTCCGATGGTGCAATACCTGCCGACCTCCCTGCTCTACACCATCGCCGGTTCCATTTACATAGAATCGCTGTATTCCGTACCCGGCATGGGCGGCCTTTTGGTCAACGTGATTCAGCGGCAGGATAACAACATGGTACAGGCACTGGTTCTGATTTATTCAGCGATTGGTATTGTCGGCCTCCTGCTTGGTGATGTGCTGATGAACTTAATGGATCCGCGCATCAGCTTTTCCAAAAAAGGAGGTGCACGATAGTGGCTTTACGACACAAAAAGGTTGCTGCCGTCGAGGACAGTATCAACCAATCTTTCCAAAACTTAACCGACAAGGAACTTTTTGAATTCTCGGACTTTGACGAGGGAGCGGCCGAAAGAACGGGCTACTCCAACTACTCTTACTGGCGCTCCACCTTTCAGGTGTTCCTGAAAAATAAATTAGCCGTTTTTCTGCTCTTTTTAATCGGAATCATTCTTTTGTTCACCTTTATTCAGCCGATACTGCCCGGCCAGCGTTCCGCGACCCAGATTTTCAACAACGCGAGCGGGATGCAGCTGAGGAACCTTCAGCCCGGTTCCGAGTTCTGGTTCGGTACCAATTCCATTGGTCAGGATTTGTGGAGCCGCGTCTGGAGCGGCACGCGCACCTCGCTGTTAATCGGCTTTGCTGTCGCTTTGAGCGAGGCGGTGCTCGGTATTTTAATGGGCATACTCTGGGGTTATGTCCGCAAACTTGACCGGATTCTCACTGAAATTTACAATGTATTGGACAATATTCCACAGACCGTTGTTTTAATTTTATTTTCGTATATCATGCGTCCAAGCGTTTCGACGCTGATTTTCGCCATGTGCCTGACCGGTTGGCTGGATATGGCACGGTTTATCCGCAACCAGATCGTGATTATCCGCGACAGGGACTATAATCTGGCCTCGCGCTGCCTCGGTACGCCGACCCGGCGCATCATGCTTCGAAATCTACTGCCGTACCTCGTGTCCGTCATCATGCTCCGCATGGCGCTTGCGATTCCGGCAGCTATCGGCAACGAGGTGTTCCTGACTTATATCGGCCTTGGTTTGCCGGTCAGCATCCCGTCACTCGGCAACCTGATCAATGAGGGGCGCGTACTGATGACCTCGGCGGCACTGCGGTACCAGCTGTTCTTCCCCGCAATAGCCCTTTCCGTCGTTACCATTTCATTCTATATTATAGGCAATGCGTTCGCCGACGCATCCGACCCGAAAAATCATGTGTAAGGAGGTTGATTTTATGGAACAGGAAGTTATTTTGTCCGTACGGAACCTAAACGTGAAATTCGACCTTCGCGGACGGATTCTCAGTGCGATCCGTGGAATTTCATTTGATTTATATAAGAGCGAGAGCCTTGCCATCGTGGGAGAATCCGGTTCCGGAAAATCTGTTTTAGTCAAAACCTTTATGGGACTTTTGGACGCGAACGGCACGATTACAGACGGCGAAATTCTGTACGACGGCATGGATTTGGCGCAATTTAAAACCGAAAAAGAGTGGCTCACCGTGCGCGGGAAGAAAATCGCCATGGTTTTGCAGGACCCGATGACCAGTTTGAATCCGCTGAAAACCATCGGCTTTCAAATTTGTGAGGCAATTGAGCTGCACCAGGGGCTTCACGGCGCCGAGGCAAAAGCGGCAGCGGTTTCGATTTTGAAAGACGTTGGCATTACCGACGCGGAAACGAGGGTCAACCAGTATCCGCATGAGTTTTCCGGCGGGATGCGTCAACGCGTGGTCATTGCCATCGCGGTTGCATGCAAGCCCAAAATTTTAATTTGCGACGAGCCGACAACGGCGCTGGACGTAACCATTCAGGCGCAGATATTAAAATTATTAAAGGATTTAAAGGTTAAATATGATTTGACCACCATCTATATTACCCATGACCTCGGTGTTGTCGCCAACGTGGCTGACCGTATCGCGGTGATGTACGCGGGCGATATTGTTGAAATCGGCAAATGTGACGAAGTGTTCTACAATCCGCGCCATCCGTACACATGGGCGCTGCTTTCTTCGCTGCCGCAGCTGGGAATAAAGGGTGAAAACCTGTATTCCATTAAAGGTGCGCCGCCGAATTTGTTCATGCCCATCCATGGTGACGCTTTTGCGCCGCGCAATCCGCGCGCGCTGAAAATTGACTTTGTTGAGCGCCCGCCATACTTTGACGTAAGTCCCACCCATAAGGCACGCACATGGCTTTTAGATCCGCGTGCCCCCAAAGTTGACCCGCCGGACATTATCGGCAAACTGCGTCAGGGGGTGAGCGAAAATGTCTGACAGAAAGAATAAGGAGCCGCTGCTTGAAGTCAAAAATCTTGAAGTTACCTTTGGCACACGCCAGCGCAAATTTACGGCTGTGAACGACGTAAGCTTTACCATTTATAAAGGTGAGACCTTCGGCCTTGTCGGTGAATCCGGTTCCGGAAAAACGACGATAGGCCGCTCGATTATCCGCATCAATCCGACCTCCGGCGGTGAAATTTTATATAAAGGGCAAAGAATCAGCGGTAAAATTTCAAAACAGCTCGACCATGATTTAACCCGCCAAATTCAAATGATTTTTCAGGACCCGATGGCAAGCCTGAATGAACGCGCCAAAGTGGACTACATCGTTTCCGAGGGGCTGTACAACTGCGGCAGGCATTTAAGCGAAGCCCAGCGTAAAGAAGAAGTTGAAAAAGCACTGACCGATGTGGGCTTGCTGCCCGAATTCGCTAGCCGTTTTCCGCACGAATTTTCCGGTGGTCAAAGACAGCGCATCGGCATTGCAAGAGCGCTGATTATGCAGCCTGAATTCGTTATCGCCGACGAACCGATCAGTGCACTGGATGTTTCTATCCGCGCGCAGGTCTTAAATTTACTTTCTGAATTACAGGAAAAACGCGGGCTGACTTATTTGTTCATTGCCCACGATTTGTCCGTGGTTCGCTTTATTTCCGACCGTGTCGCGGTTATCCGCAAGGGCGCTCTGGTTGAGCTGGCCGAAACCGAAAAGCTGTTTGCACACCCGCTGCACCCCTATACCCGTGCGCTGCTTTCCGCAATTCCACTGCCCGACCCCGCTGCGGAAAAAGATAAAAAGCTGATTGTTTACGACCCGAATATGCACGACTATTCAATGGATAAACCGGCTTGGTGTGAAGTCGAACCGGAACACTATGTTCTGGCAAACCAGGCTGAACTTGCGGAGTACAAAACAATATTAGAACGTCGGTAAGCCGGCGCTTTTCACTTTACTTTTTATTGGAGTGATACAATGTTTACACCAAAACCATTACGCGAGGGTTCGCGGGTCGCGTTGATTGCACCTTCCGGCCCGGTTTCCCCCGAAAAATTCGGTCCGGCTGTCAGCGCGGTGGAGCAGCTTGGGCTTACGCCCGTGGTTTTTGAAAGCTGCCACGCGGCACACGGCTATTTTGCAGGCGGCGACGAGCTGCGGGCAAACGACATCAACGCTGCGTTCGCGGATAAAAGCATTGACGGCATTTTATGTATCCGCGGCGGCTACGGCGCACAGCGTTTAATGAACAGGATCGACTTTGACATGATTCGCCGGAATCCGAAATTTTTTTGCGGATACAGCGACATTACCGCGCTTCATATCATGATCAACCAGCACTGCGGCTTTGTCACCTATCACACGCCGATGGCCTCCACGGAATTGTGCACAGGCGCTGATGAATACACCGTCGACTGCTTAAAAACCATGCTTTTTAAAGAGACGTTATACGAATTGAAAAATCCAGACAAAATGCCGATGAAAACGCTCGTCGGCGGCTGCGCGCGCGGCATTCTGACCGGCGGCAATCTGTCGCTGGTGTCTTCGTCTCTCGGCACGCCCTATGAGATTGACACGAGGGGCAAAATTTTATTTTTGGAAGATGTGGGCGAGGAGCCGTACCGTATCGACGGTATGATAAATCATCTGAAAGCCGCGCGCAAATTCAAGGACTGCGCCGGAATCATGCTTGGCTACTACACCGATTGTTCTGCCGAGCACCCCGAAAAATCGCTGACTTTAACGCAGGTGTTTGAGGAACTGATTGTGCCGGAACACAAACCGGCCATCATGAACGTGGCCTGTGGTCACAGCCTGCCGAGTATGTCTTTGCCGCTGGGTAAAGCAATTGAACTGAATTCCATTTCAGGGAAAATAACCGTATTGGACTGATAATATGAAAAGCGCAGAACTGCAAGCTTACGCGGCGCGTGAAATTGAGAATATAGACGCCAATGTTTCTTTATTGGTGTATGATTTGATTCGTGAGGAAGCGCTTCTTTCATTTGACGCGGAACACAAAGTCGTTTCCGCCAGTACTATTAAAACGCCGATCATGCTGACAGCACTCAGCCGGGTGCAAACCGGCACGCTGAAAATGAATCAGATGCTCCCCGTTTACGCTCCGGAAGTTTTGGCGGACACCGAAGTGTTTGACCACGGCGAACCGGAGTACACACTTGAGGAACTTATAACATGGATGATTATCAACAGTGACAACACCGCCACCAATGTGCTGATCGAATTTTTGGGAACGGATGCTGTCAACGCGTACTGCGGCACACTTGGGCTGAAATCGACCGTACTCGAACGTAAAATGCTCGATTGGGCTGCGATTCGCGCGGGGCGCAACAACTACATCAGCGCTTCCGACCTGCTCGTTGTTTTTTCGAAGCTGTATCATCAATCAATTTTAACTCCGGAGCTGTGCGGTCTTGCTCTGCGTATTTTAAAGCAGCAGCGCGATTTCAGCAGCGCATTCCGGTATATTTGCGACCCTGACCTGACCGCCGCGCACAAAACCGGCGGACTTAATTATTTAAATCATGACGCGGGCATTTTTTATCTGCCCGGCAGCGCATATTATTTTGGCTGCTTTGTAACGGACGCGATGGAGGATTCAGAAGAAAATCCAATCGCCAAAAAGCTGATCGGCAGGCTTTCCAAAGCAGTCTACGAATTTTACAAGTGAGGATTACGATGGAATATGCATTGATAAAATCAACAATTGCTCCCCTTATGGAGGCTCCTCCCCGTGAAAACGAGATTACCGACGAGGCGCTCTGTGGAATGACGGTAAAAGTGCTTGAACGCAATGGCGCGTGGGTTCATATCCGCACGCATTACCGGTATGAGGGTTGGGTTCACGAACAAAATCTGTGTTTTGACCGGGATTTGGTGCAAATTTGGACAGCTGCACCGAAAAAGGTCGTTTTACAGGCCTATGCCGACGTTTTAGGCGCACCCAAGGTGCAAGGTCACTTTATCGGTGAAATTGCCCGAGGCGGGCTGCTAAGCCCTTTAGATGAAGTGCAGGACGGTTGGCAGAAGGTACGCTTCTGTGACGGGCGCGAAGGCTGGACCTGGGGCGCGTTTTTAGGGGAGTATATTACTACTTGGGATAAAAAAGACGAACCGGCTTTGCGAAAGGCGCTTGTTAACACCGCGCTTGGCTACTTTGGCACGCAGTACCGCTGGGGCGGAAAAACGCCGCTCGGCATCGATTGCAGCGGCCTTTGCTCCATGGCTTACCTGCTGAACGGTGTTATTATTCACCGCGACGCGCATATTTTACCGGAGTTCGATATGCACGAAATCGCCTTTGCGGATAAAAAAGCGGGCGACCTCCTGTTCTTCCCCGGTCATGTGGCAATGTACCTTGGTGATAACCGATACATTCACTCCACCGCGGGCAACAACTGCCACGGCGTGGTGATCAACAGTCTTGATCCCAAAGCCGCCGACTACCGCGCGGATTTACCCGAAAAACTGCTCTGCACGGGCAGCATCTTTTAATGAAACATCCGCCCTGTTACTTCAGCTGTAACAGGGCGGATGTCTTTTGGGAATGAACGGTTCCCATCCATCCTTATTCTTGCTTGTTCCGATAAATTACGATGGAGATGCAAAGGGAGACGGCAAGGCTGACCAGTCCCGCCAACGCGAGCACAGCAACAAGGTAAAATTGGAAATGGACAAGAGTTTTGAACAGTTCCCGGCCAAATAAAAGTAAACTGTACATGGCGAGTACAGAGGAAATTAAAGCCGGAATCTGGCCTTTGATATAACCTCGCTTTATCAAAATCGGAAGCTGCACTGCCAGACAAAAAAGAAAAATTCCGGCGATTAGGCTAAAGTAAAAAACCACTTCGGCGAGTTTAATTTCAACAAAAGCAGCAGCGCACAATCCCATAAGCAGCGCGCTGACAAGAATGCACCCTAATCCCATGATTGTACAATTAATGTACCGCCCAATGACAACATCTTTTTTATTCATCGGCAGCGAGCCATACAGTCGCACCATGCCGTTTTTTTCTTCGCTTGCAAAAAGATGGGTAATAATCATGAAAGATATCATCAAAGCCAATGACGCACCAGTTAAGGCGGCCATGCTTTTGATTATAAAGATAGAAATCATAGGGAAAAAGCTGAAAAGTAAGTATATTCGGTACGGTTTGAATGCAAGCAAATCTAATTTAATGAAATGTCGAGCGTTTCCCATTTCCATTTTCTCCTTCTTTTCTATACGTATCGAATCGGCGTCATTGCTCTTTTGCCTGATAAATCACGGTGGACACCTTTATGGAAACGGCAAGGCAGATGAGCCCTGAGACTACAAAAACAGCCCCTATCGTGTTGTTTAAATGGCTCATTGCCTGAAAGTAGCCGTTCCTCCAGATTAGGTTGACCCAAAGAAGAACCATCGCGGGTAATAGCATTGTGAAATTCTGTGCTTTTATAAATCCGAGTTGAAAAAGAAATGGAAATTGAAGAGCCATCATTATAAAGAAAATCCCTGTTAAAAGGCTGAATCCATTGACAACTTCCTGTAAAGAAAAGTCTGAAGTAGCCATTGAATCAACCGCCAAAAGCAATGCCGTTACGAGAATGCAGCCCAACCCGATGACTGCCCCGCCAAAGTACCGCCCGATTACCACTTCTTTTTTATGGATGGGCAGGGCGGAATACAGCCGATCCATTTTGCTTTTATCTTCCCCTGCAAAAAGGTAGCCGGGCAGCATTCCCGCCAGCATCATATTGGCGAGTGCACATAAACTGATGGCTTGAACGTTAGCCGCAAATATAAAAAGAAACTGAAGTAATAACAACGTAAAATATTTTCGGTTTGGCTTGAAAGTAAGCCAATCCATCTTTGCAAAGCTGATAACGCTACTCATCCTCCGCCCCTCCTTTATTGACCGCGACCATAATCGCATCAATGGTGACCGGCTCCAGCTGCAAATTCTGAAAATCCTGTGCGTCGCTTGTTTTGATCAGGCCTTCAAATCCCGTCGAGCTTTCACGCAGGTCAATTATTTTTTCTTTTTGTAAGGAAGTGATTTCTTTTGGGCCGCCGATAACCCTTCTGAAATCGTCGATTAGTTCATCCTTGCTGCCGCTGTAAATCATTTTCCCGTTCTGGATAAAGGTGATGTAGTCGGCAATCTTTTCCAAATCGCTTGTAATGTGTGTGGAAAATAAAACGCTGTGCTTGCCGTCTGAAATATAATCGGCAAGAATGGTAAGCAGCTCGTCACGGGCAATCGGGTCAAGCCCGCTGGTGGGTTCATCTAAAATGAGCAGCTTTGCGTCATGCGACAGGGCACAGGCGAGCATCAGTTTCATCTGCATTCCGCGGGAAAGGGCTTTTACTTTTTTATCTTTTGGCAGGTGGAACCGGGAAAGCAGACGGTTGTATTGGGTGGAATCCCAGTTTCGATAAAATCCGCCGACTGCCTTTTCCACTTCACGGGCGTTCCATTCCTCACAAAAGAAATGCGTATCAAACACAACGCCCAGATCCTGCTTAATTTCTTTTTCGTCGCTGACTGCGTCACGTCCCATAACATGAATTTCACCGCTGTCCCGGCGGAGCATATTGAGTATCAGTTTTATCGTGGTTGTTTTACCGGAGCCGTTTGGCCCGATGAAGCCCATAATATAGCCTTGCGGCAAAGAAAAAGAAATGTCATCCAAATGGAACCGTGAAAAAGTTTTACACAGATTGTTTACTTCAAGAAACGTATTCATTCCTTCATTCCTCCATCAATTTGTCTAACATAATGATTAGTTCATCTTTGCTTAATCCTGCGCGCTGTGCCAAACGAACCGCATCCGTTAAGGCATTTTCAGTTTTTTGTACAAGCTGCTCCCGCACTTTTTGCGAGCCGCTCGCAATCACAAAGCAGCCCTTACCTTGCTCTGTTACAATAAAGCCCTCCTGCTCCAGCTCTGTATAAGCCCGCGTGGTAGTCAGGACGCTGATTTTAAGTTCTTTTGCCAACTGCCGCAGCGATGGAAGCAATTCATTGTCGGAAAGCTCCCCTGACAAGATGGCACTTATGATTTGCTGTTTAATTTGACTGTATATCGGTATGCCCGATACATTGGAAAGCATTAGTTTCAAAACATCACGCTCCGTTCACTGTTATACTGTTATGTATATCACATATACAGTATAACGTGAATTATACAATTGTCAAGAAAATCTTTTCATGAATAAAGGCACCGCTCACTTCATATGAAATGAACGGTGCCTTTGTCATTCAGGTTAATTAGTTTGTACGCTTTTTCGCGTCACTGGAGAACATCGTTTGCAGCGTCTTTGCGTCGGCGACACCGGTTGTCTCATATCCGTTGAGCAGCTGGAAGTCCTTTACGCTCTGTTCAGTACCGTCACCGAACGTGCCGTTTGGCGTCATAAACATATATCCGAGTTCTTTCAGGCGGTTTTGCATCTTCAAGACCTCGGCTCCCTGATCGCCCTTTTTAAGTGTGCCGGTTATTGCGCCCGCAGTACTTGAGGTGCTGCTCACCGTGCTTGTCGTACTGCCCGAGGACGTGGAAGACGAACCCGACGAGGTCGCGTCCGTACCCGCCAAAAGCTCCGGATACACGGTGCCGGCCATAAAGCTGACCGCTGTGATGACGCCCCTGCCCTGTAAAAGCATCAGGTTCGGGTCCATCTCGTACACTTTTCCCTGCTGTACCGCAGTCAGTTTTTTGTACTCCGGCGACTGCACAAGCTTTGCCTTGACGCCCGTAGGGCAGAATATGTATTTCGGATTGGCAATCAGCAGCTCACTGATCGCCATTTGATTTTTGACTCCGTCGGCGGCAGCGTTGATAAGGCCCGCGGATTCAATCAGCTTTCCTTCAAGGGTGTCGCCGGTGACGACACCGCCATCGGTATCGAAAAGGTACGCGACAGAAGTCGGCGTGTTGCTTTTGGGAATAATCCGGCTGATATCGTCAATCGTAAGAAAAATACTTTGTGATGCCTTTGTACCGTGTTCGTAACCGGTTTTCGCACCTTTCAGCGCCGCACCCACCTGAGAATAAAGCCTGTCCAGGTCTTCTCTTCCGGTCGCTTTGGCGACGGTCAGCACTGTGATTCCCTCTTTTTGCAGAGCGTCGGTCTGTTCCTTGGTCAATTCCGTATCGGTAAACACCAAATCGGCGCCAAGATCTTTAATCTGCTTCACATCGTCCGCGGTCACGTTGGGCAGAACGGCAAGGTCGCTCTGTGTACATTCCGCGCTTTTCGCCTTCAGCTGAATTTCGTACTGCATTGCTAAAATCACATCAGCCACATTGGGTGAAAGTACCACCGCGCCCTTTGGCTCCTGGTTAATCGTCACATTGCCGATGGTAACCGGAAAGTCTTTTACGCCCGCTCCGGAGGATATATCATTTTTAGGTCCGCAGGCCGCAAGGGCCCCCGTTACAATCAATATGCACAGGAATATCGCCGTAATTTTTTTCTGCATGTTATGCTCCTTTCCGCAGCATCGTTTTTTCAAAGCTTCTGTCCGCGCCGAATGCGCGCTTCCGCATCGTTTATGTACTGTCTTGCACAGCGCGGGGAACGCCCGCCGCGCTCGGTTGCCCAGCGCTCCGCACCGGCTTCCAGTTCCTCGATATAATTATCAAGTGACCTTTGCTTCGACAGCTGGCGAACAATCTCCAAAAATCTTGCTTTATCCGGCAGACTGAAATTGATGGACAGACCAAAGCGATCCGCCAGCGAAAGGCTTTCCTGAATCGTATCGCCCCGGTGCACTTCGTCCCCTTCGCGGTCGGAAAAAGTTTCCCGTACCAGATGCCGACGGTTCGAGGTGGCGTAAATCAAGGTGTTGTCCGGACGGGCAGCCAGCCCGCCTTCAAGTACCGCCTTTAATGCCGCATAGGTGTCGTTTTGCTTTGAAAACGATAGGTCGTCGATAAAAATAATGAATTTCATGGGAATCGCGGCGATTTGGTCGACCAAAAGAGGAAAGTCCATTAAAAATTCCTTTGGCATTTCGATCACCCGCAGTCCCTGTGGATAATACTCATTAAGAAGTGCTTTTACGGTTGAAGATTTTCCGGTTCCGCGGTCGCCGTAAAGCAGGCAGTTGTTGGCCGGAAAGCCTTGCAGGAACGACAAAGTATTTTCAATTGCCAACCCTCGCTGCAGCTCGTAACCCTTGAGGTCGGCGAGCGTGGTCTTGTCCGGATACGCGACCGGCTCAATCCGCTTGTTGCGCCAGATAAAGGCACGGTAGCGGGCATACATACCGCAGCCATTGTTCCGGTAATATTCCGTCATCTTACCAATACAGTCTTTCAAGTCGCCCTTCAGCACGCTGACCGGTTCACCGGTTTTCCACAACGGAAGCTGCAAGGCCTGTATTTCCTTCTCAAATTTGCAGCCGGTTAACAATTCTTGCGGGGTAACGGAGGATATATTAAGAATAATCTGCAGGTCACGCTCAAGCGCGGCAGTCAAAGTTTGAGGAAATTCGGTTTTCCCCTCAGCCGCGGCAAGTGAAAATGAATTTTCATCGTACAGCGCGGTGGAGGTAATGCACTCCGCCAAATTTTCGCTGCAGCCCCGCTCGCAAAGAACGGCAAAAAAGTTGCCCCACGCATTTAAAAATTCCTGTTCCGACTTGTCGGCGGACCATAAAAGCTGATAAAAGGCCTTTGGAACGGTGCGATTTAAGATGCCTTTGTAAATCGAAAGGGACGCCATTTCCATTGCGGCCTGCTTCATTTTATTCATGCAAAGCTCCTGTGATAATCATAAATTGACATACTTGTTATTCTACCCTTAGTAGGGGTATTATGTCAAGTTATGAGGAGAAATTGGGTTGTTATTCCAATAAAAATTTGTTATGATATGATATAATACGGAATTAGTTTAAAGAGGTAAAAAATGAATATAAAGAAAATTGCATGCTTGATTTTGGCAGGCGTAATGATGTGCTCCGTCACCGCCTGCGGTAAAAAGGCAGACGCCGATGTGCTGATGCGCGAGGCGAAAACCAACGCGAACGCGATTCAAAATTGCACCGCCGTCATCAGCAGTACCCTGCAATTCGCCGCAAACGGCAAACAAAACACCTTTAAGACGGGAAACGAGATTGTTTATTGGGCAAAACCATTTGCCTTAAAGTCCACACAAACCTCACTGCTCGGAGGAACGGCGGGCAACAGTGTTTCCTATACCGTAACGGACAGCTCCGGCGTTTGGTTTTACTCCAGCTCCGGCGGTGAATGGCAGAAAACATCCGCGGGAAACATCGGCACCACACCGCTGGAGCAGGTCGATATTCTGCGGCTCCTCGACAGCGTGTCCAGCCAAAAATATGTACGCGAAACAACGCTCGGTTCGCAAAAAGTTCACAAGCTCGAACTTACCTTTCAAAGCGAAGTACTGCGCAGTACCATCGAAAACATTGTAACTGCAACCGGTATGGGCAAGGGCTCCCAAACCGTGGTACAGACCTTGCTTGACAGTTCACCCGCGGTTTACGGCTATTGCTATATTGACGAAACGACCGGCCAAATTGCGCGGATAGAGCTTGATGCAACCGAAGCGATCAATAAAATTTTTCAAAATATCGACGGCAACGGGATTACCGTTAACGTTTCAAAATGTGATATCACGGGAGATATTGGTAACATTGGCAAGGCGCCGGCTGTGGAACTCCCGCCTCAGGCTTCCGCCGCGCAAACTGTGCAAGCCGCCGGTTAAAAGAATCGCCGGTTTTACTCCCCCCGGCGGGTGCGGCTCAACGCCTCACCCACGGAGGGAGACAAAAAAAGCTTATGGGGAAATCAATAGTAGAATTTAACGAATTTAATATTATAGAAATCGCAGGCTACAATGTCATCGGTTTCGCTTTCATTGAGCAAAATAAAGTTTGCGCCCACGCCAATCAGAATCCCTGTTTTGTCCAACAGTGTGTTGGTACCGATTAAAAAGTCCACTTTTACAGGCCTTCCGATTTGTGTACGCAGAAATCCATTTAAATACTGAAGACTGTCCCCCGAGATCGGCGCCACCTGGGTGGTGGGAGTGATTGGAGCGAGAGAGGTATCCGCGACCTGCTGGCCCGGTACGTGTGGGGAAGTTTGATTTCTGGCAGTCTGCCATCCCGGCATACCCACAAACATCTGGCTGCCCGCCTGTGCGAGCTGCTGCTGCTGTTGCTGCCTTTGCGCCGGACTCATATAGTTGTAGTTGGCAATGTCCTGTAGCGTCGGCGTAGATGCCGCTGGTGCCGGCGTACTGCCCATAGGCTGCTGCATGCCGGATGTCATTTGATTTGCTGTTTGCGGAAGCTGCTTTTGTATTGGATTTACATAACTGTAACTATCTACCTCACCCTGAGAAGGCGCGGCTGGGGAAACCGGCATAGCCCCGGGCCCGCACCCCGCACAGGGCGGTGCCGCATAGGCACCGGATGAACCGTAATTATCCATAATAGAGATTCCTCCTTAAAATCATGTTTTTGCGTATTTTTGTGTAGGGGTATAAAAGCAGTGTAAATTAATTCTGTTGTAAATCACGCCTACTCCGCCCGACGGAAAATAGGGGGGACAATTGGGATCGTAGGGGTTAAAGTAGAAGAGGCTGTTTGCCACCCCGGAAAAAATGCTTCCCCCAAGAGCCCAATCCGCAATTTCGTAATGAATTTGCTCCGGATCCATATTCCATACATTCTGAGCGTTGTATTCGCCGCCTATGGAAGTTTTTAAGCAAGTAAACTGCCCGGCCTGTTCAATGATTTTGCGCGCATCGCCGCCTTGGCTGACCCTAAAAAATTCTCCATATGCAACTGTTGCACGGTTCATAATGATCGAGGCAACTGCGCGCATACCGTCTTCGCCTTCCCCGCCCGCTTCGCACTTGATCAGTCTTGCAAAAAGTTCTCGTGTAGTTATCGGCATTTTTATCACCTGTTTTATAAGTTGTCTTATGGCATAATATGTGCTGTCCCACCCGCATGGTACAATGTTCCTCAAAAGTAAGGTCAAAATTTTTAATGTTTTGCTTAATAAAGTGAAAACGCTTGACTTTTGCTCGCCAAATATTTAAAATATAACAATGAGTGTTCCAGCCCTGTGTCTGCAAGTGCGCTCACATTTTTTGAATCAGCGTTTTTTAAAAATTATATATGGAAGCGTATCGAAGTGGTCATAACGGCCCTGACTTGAAATTCTTTCAGGCTCAGGTCGTTTCGTCCACATGAAATCCTTTATTTATCAGGGATTTCGCGGGTTCAAATAATTGAATATTTTGCTGTTCTACCCTGCAGTTCTACCTTTTTGAAAAACTTTGATTTTTTGCTTTTCAGGCGGTAAACTCAGATGAACATACATGGAGAAGTATCGAAGTGGTCATAACGGCCCTGACTCGAAATCAAGTTGGAACAGAGTAGTGTATGTAGGTGAGAAACCCAGTGTTTATACGGGTTTAAAGGGATTTTTAAACAAAATATTTTTGCTCGTTCTATCCTGTCGTTCTATCCTTTTTCCAGAGCTTGATTTTTCTTAGGAAAGAGATAGAATATAGGATATAACATATAAGGAGACGTATCGAAGCGGTCATAACGAGAACGACTCGAAATCGTTTGATCGGTGATGAGCCGATCCGTGGGTTCGAATCCCACCGTCTCCGCCATGGGAGCTGTCAGCTTAACGGTTGACAGCTCCCGCCTTTTTATAAGGGAAATAGCTGTAAGCTTTGCACTATAGTATCGGCAGATTCCATTTTGGAGGAAAACTCTAAATGTCCGTATATATCCACCGTTGTTGAAATCTCGCTGTGACCAAGCCACTCCATGATTTTCTCGACAGGGACGCCGTTAGCCATCAATAAGGCAGCACAAGTGTGTCGTAGGTCATGGAAACGGATATGACGCATTCCAGTTTTTTTGAGTATGCTTGGGAATGTGCTTGAAACGTAGTTCGGCTTTGTCCGTTCCCCTAAAGCATCAACACATACATACTCCAAATAGTCCTTGCAGTAAGAACGGCCGCAAAGCTTTCGGTTTTCCTCCTGCTCTGCTTTTATCGCTAAAAGACGTTCTTTTACAAATGGAATCAATGGCATAGTCCGTCTGCTTGATTTGGTCTTTGTTTTGTCCTTCGCAACAATGATGTGTTTTCCATCAAGATTGCAGGATGTTACAGTGTGGCGGATAATGAAAGCATCGTTTGTAAAATCAAACGCATTCCATTTCAGCCCTAAAATTTCGCTTCGCCTTAACCCATAGACTGCTGCCATCATGGTTGGGAATTCTATTGTCGTACCTTGAATGTTCCTAAAGAGTTCCAAGACCTCATTAACTGAATAGTAATCCCCTTTAAACTTATCAAGCTGCGGCAAGCCCATATTGCTTGAAGGATTTGCTTGAATAAGTCCCTTATCTACTGCAAAGTTCAATGCACCATGAATAACTGCGTGGTAGTGTTTTACTGTGGACACCTTGATCCTTTCAAGCTGCTTTTCATAAAAGGCTTTTATATCGTCCTTTTTGATTTCCTGAACAGTAATCGGATGTTCACGGAAATAAGGGGCAATCGGATTTTTCACATTTGTGGCATATCCTGCGTAGGTGACAATATCTATCGGCCTTTGCTCAAGAGTCTGTTCCATAGCGGTTTTCTTCTTGTAAGCAAGCCATTGATACAGAAGATCCACAAACAATAAATTACCGTCCTCTGATATTTCGGAAGTATCCTTTTCGGCTGACTCTCTTTCTGCAATCAGCTTTTCTGTCCATTCACGCCGAAAGTCAAGAAGCATATCGTTAGCTCTTGTCTTATTGCCCTTTACTTTTAGTCCTGTGGGTATCCACTTGGGCTTGCGCTTTCCGTTTTCGGTTAGGTTAAGCACGCAATAAAGATAGCCGTTTTTATCGGTAACATGCCCTGCTACCAATTTTTCTTTCTGTTCCTGTAGGTGTACCGCTGACATATTGCTCCTCCTTCTTGCGGCCGAGAGTTCACCTTCCGTTGACACTTACATTATATCACTCAACGTTTGTGATCTCCAGCACTTTAACACTTTAAAGTGCTAATTTTATTTGTACAACTCGTTTCCGATTTTGAGATAGCTAAATATGTGAGCTTTCGGGATGCGGTATGATCTGCCAACCTTCAAACACTCGATTTGCTTATCCCGCAGCAGCTTGTATCCGGTTTTGGTGCTAATGTCAAGCATTTCACACATTTGCTCAATGTTCATGACATCAGGATAATCCTTTAGCATAAGACGGTATGCTTCTGTTTGAGAAATGACGGTTGCGCACATCAAATCCACATCCTTTCCTCATTTTTTCTCATCCGTATTAAAATTCCCTGATTCCAATTTTAGTCCAAAACTTACTGCCAGAGCCTTGTCAACAAGTTCCATTGAACGCTCATCAAGTGTTCCGATATATCCTCGTATCCGCTTCCGGTCAATGGTTCTGACCTGTTCCAACAGGACCAGGGAATCCTTCTCCAGACCATGTACCGCATGAAGCGGGATATGGGTCGGCAGCTTTGCCTTGCTGCCTGCCTTACTTGTAATCGCCGCCACCACCACGGTGGGGCTGTATTTGTTTCCCATATTGTTCTGTATGATAAGCACGGGACGAATGCCGCCCTGTTCCGAGCCGACAATCGGGCTTAGATCGGCGTAATACATATCGCCGCGTAAAATTGTCCTTTCCATAAATTCAACTCCCTCGTAAAATGCGTATAAGTAAAACGCCGGAATGACAAGGCAGGCTGATTTTGCATCATAGCCGCTAAACAAAGCTTGCTTTCAGCGTTTACAGCCTGCCGAGTATCCGGCGTTTCAATTTTTCTACAATCTGTTTTTTTGCATCAAATTTGTCCTCGGCGCCCCGATGCGGGAAGTCATCAAACTGTCGGCAGCGTACCGGCATCATGGGAGTTTCACCCCAACTGTGGTTTTCACAGAGCCGCCCCCATTGCGTGACCCTGCTTTCAGGCAGGACTATGGCTGGACGGAAGTATCATTATCACCTTTGCTTGTCATGGCCGTACCGGGGGCTGCCCGATATTTACCGCCGGATGTTTTCGCTCACACCGCTATGGTGGTCATGGCGCATCCGCTGACGTGGCTTATCGCTCATCACGAACAACAAAGGCAACGTATTTGATGAATGAGTATTAAATTGTCAAGGACCAGGTGAACGGGCTTCGGAAAAAGTCCTTTCACCTAACGCACTTTTTGAGGGGGTTCTGCACGGTATGAAATCAAAATTTTTTTAAATATTTTTCTATTTTCTTTTTTGCCAGCACCAAACTGTCCTGAATCGTCCTGTAATGAAGTCCTTCCAATTTGGCAATCTTTCGGCTGCTCAAGCCGTGATGGATGCAGAGCCGGATTCGCCGTGCCTGCTTTTCCGTAAGGTATTTGTCAATGATGTCCTCTAAAAGCTGTTCCTCCTGCCGTCTGATATACTCGTCCTCAAGAGGGGAGGTAGAGAGCTTGTCCGTTTCTTCAAGACCATGCACGGATACATTCTTTTTGGTCTGAGCGTTCTCGGAACGATCCTGCTCATAATAAATCTCATCAGACAGAGCTTTCAGTTCCTCGAAGTCCTTTTCCGTCTTATCGGAATTGGCTGCAAGGTAGGCTTCCAAAGTAACCTCAACAACCTTATCTGCGAAGCGATAGACGATGGACTTACTGTATTTATTGACCGCGTAATCACTGTCACGGTAATTTTTCAATGTCCTTTCCTCCAATCTGTTTTTGAAAAATTCAAAAAACAGATTGGATGGTGGAGACCGACATCTGACACCGTTACCCCTTTTACGACAAAAAAAGCCCACTTGGATGCAATCCAAATGAGCTTTTCCTAAACTTACGTTTCTGCATATCCTGTTTTTGCGTTCTGACAGTTCTACTTGGTGGCCGCATATGCCCCTTGAACAAAATAGGCTTTTTTTGACAGTTTACCATTAGCTACGGTACATAGAATGATGTCCGCTTCATCACGCCCGACCGCTATCGGGTAGCGGTCGCTGAATTATTGTGGCATACTGAATAAGCATAAAAATACCCTCCAAACTTGTGGGCTTGGAGGGAGAGGTAGTTCAGGCATGGAAAAGACCCCGCCAAACTCACGTTTTTTTTGTTGGGCGGGTGGCGCCTTATCCTGTTTTGAATTTATGTAGGCCGCTCAAATGCGGTCTTTTTACTGCAATGCGTTCTAATACTTCCTGTTTATATGGCTCTGTTGTATCGTTTCACCATCCAAATAGGAACTGTAAACTGTTATTGGAGGTGAACTAATGGAACTTAACGACTTCAACAGGCTTGGCAGCATCCTAAAAGCTGCCCGAAAAGCCAAGGGATTAACGCGGGAACAGTTGGCTGAAATCATGAGCATAACGCCTCGCTATCTGATGTCCATCGAGAATGAGAATAAGAAACCGAGCTACGACGTCCTGTTCCGGCTTGTCCGGGAGTTGAGCATATCTGCGGATACAATCTTTTATCCAGAAAACCAACATGTCGATACCAAAGTTGAGCAACTCACGCGATTATTATATCTGTGCAATGAGCGAGAACTGAAGATCGCAACTGCAACAATAAAAGCATTGCTAGACAATAAATAATAATTAAAGCAGCCATTGGACGAGGTCTTGTTAGATATTGCTATCACCTCAGCAAATACTAAATTGTTGTCATATTTTCAAAACTTGGTATCAGCCATTTTCCTTCTCGCGTTAAAAAAACAAAAACCTGCCGCGAAAAAACGGGCAGGTTTTGGACACACAGTCAATGCGGCAACCAGGCTATCATAGTGCTGCTTTAGCACCTTAGATCCTATGGCTTTGCGTCTCTGTCTTTAGACAGGTTTGCCCTTAACATTATTCAATTATCAAGAACAAAAACTGTTTGAGACTGCATTCTTTTTACTGCGGGCTCAAACAGTTTTTGTTCTTATTTCAGTTAAGATTATTATGAAAATTACTGTTTCAGCGTTTTCCAAATGGTTTCTTCCGGAAGTGAGCCTCAACTCGCTCACTATGATTTGTTCAGCAATTATCACAGATTCTATTTATAATTTATCGTACATTTTACTCCATCTATTATTCTTATTCTTTAACATGAGTTACACATTGGTCAAACATTATTTTGATATGTTCATCATCCAATGAATAATAAGCAATTTTACCGTCACGTCTATATTTAATCAAACGAGTTTGTCGTAATGATTTTAGATGATGAGAAATAGCAGGTTGAGACATGTTCAATAGAGCTGAAATATCACACACACACATTTCCGAAAGCATAAGAGCATTTATAATTTTTAGACGTGTAGGATCACTTAGTACCTTAAATACCGCAGCCATATTAAACAAAATATCATCATCAGTCATTTCCTTTTTTACTTTTTCTAATATATCCTCATGGATAATAGTAATATTACATACTGCATTTTCCTTCTTATCGATTGCCATAGTTTCTCCTTTCATATAAACAATTAAGCAATAGCTTAATTGTTATAATATCACTTCCTTTTTATTTTGACAATACATAAAATAGAAATAGCAACTTAGATATCCCTTACTTCTTCCCATTTTGATGCTATGCAAATTAGTTTATGAACAAAGTCTGAAATCTTAGACACAGTTTATTTGCCATGCTCTTCTTTAGTCAGTGACTCCCACGGGTGTGGTTTAGGTCTTCACCCTTTTCTATTTAGATTGCATCTTTAATCTCTTTTTCCAATAACTTCATATCTGTGCGCTCTTGCATCCTTCACATCCATGAGATGCTTCCCAAAGCCTGTTGGCTGTGATCTCCCAATTATCCGCCGCAGTCTTGCATTTTGCACACAAAGCATGTACATCCTCAGGGTGTTGCATGTCTGTTGATTTCGCTCCAGATTTGTCTACCATTTCAGCCAGCCGTTCTTTATTGTCAAGCAGTGGACAAGGACGCAGATAATTTTCACTGAAAGGCTGATTTTCCTTATATTGCATAAATAACGGAGACTTATACGCTTCAATCAGGGTCTTTTCTTTAATGTTTGAGTCGGAGTAATGAATAAAAGCACAAGGTTCTATATCACCATTTGCATTGATATGAAGATAGCATTTTCCTCCAGCAATACATCCATTAACATATTCGCCATCATTCCAAAAGTCCATCGTAAACAATGGTTTAGTTTCTCTAAATTTTCTGATTTGATGATACATATATTCTCTTTGTTCCGGATTTACCATGAGATCAGGTACCGCATCAATTCCAACTGGCATATAAGTAAAGAACCAGGCAAATTTTGCACCATTTGCAATCATATCGTCAAAGTATTTTTCGCTTCCTATGACATCGGTATTCTTACTTGTATAACAACAGGATATACCGAATGGAAGTTTTTTCTTTTTTAATATTTCCATTGCATTCAAGACCGACTGATATGTACCTTTGCCGCGTCTAAAATCAGTATCTTCTTCAAATCCTTCAACACTTATTGCAGGAACAAAGTTTTTTACTCTAAGCATCTCATCAGCGAATGCCTCATCTATTAACGTAGCATTTGTAAATGCCAGGAAGGCGCAGTCGTTGTGCTTCTCACAAAGCCTAATAATATCATGTTTACGCGTTAATGGTTCACCGCCAGAGTAGATATACATAAATGTACCGAGTTTTTTGCCCTGTTCAATAATACTATCCAAAGTTTCATAACTCATAGAAAGCTTATTGCCGTAATCTGCTGCCCAGCAGCCGGTGCAATGCAGATTGCATGCGGAAGTTGGATCCATGAGTATTGCCCATGGAATATTACAGTTATTTTCTTCTTTTGACCTTTTTTGCCGTTGTCCACCTATAACCGTTGCATTGACGATAAAATTCTCGAACAGAGTCTTTCTAACTCCGTCATCAATATCGGTATACAGACTTTTAACAAGCTGATACCAGTTTCCATCTTTATCTGCAATTGCATGTTTTATAGTCTTAAGCTGACCAGATACTGTGCCTTCTTTATCAAACTTTTCAACCCAATCTATTATTTTAGGAATATTTTTGTCTGGATCGGAATCTAAATAAGAAATAACTTTTTTCAGTCCGAAAGACTGAACTTGCTCTTTAATGCTATTATCTGACATATCAAGTTCCCCCTTCACAAAATCCAATAATAACTCGAAATCCATTGATTCTTAATTTTATATTTTTTAATATTTGCAGATTCTCCCTTGATTTGATTCAATCTGTAAAGAAACAAACCAAGGGGAGCCATACAAAAGAATTATAAATTTTTCATATTCATTGCTCGCATTGCATTTAAAACTGCTATTATAGCAACTCCCATGTCTGCAAACACTGCTTCCCACATTGAAGCCACTCCTAATGCTCCTAATACAAGGAATACAGCTTTGACTCCTAATGCAAACACAATATTCTGAGATACAATGTTCCTTGTTCTTTTTGCAATTTTTATAGCAGATGCTATCTTTGATGGCTCATCGGTCATGATTACAACATCTGCAGCCTCTATCGCAGCATCCGAGCCTAAGCCTCCCATGGCCATACCTATGTCAGCTCTTGCAAGTACCGGTGCATCGTTTATTCCGTCGCCAACGAATACAATCTTTCCATTATGGGACTTTTTGGCCTCCAGGGATTCAATTTTTTCTACCTTATCAGCTGGTAACAATTCAGAATAAACCTCATCTAAACCTAACTGCTTTCCAATTTTGTCCGCTACTTTCTTCAAGTCACCTGTAAGCATAACAGTTTTCCCAACACCAAGAGCTTTCAACTCTTTAATTGCTTTTGCTGAATCTTCTTTCACTTCATCTGAAATCACGATACTGCCTGCGTATTTTTTATCTATTGCCACATGTACTACAGTACCTAAAGTATCAACATCATTATATTTAATATTTTCACTGACCATTAATCTTGTATTGCCAGCAAGTACTTCTTTTCCATTGACATTAACCTTGATACCGTGTCCCGCGATTTCCTGATAGTTTTCAATTCGATTTTTATCAATTTCCGTATTGTAAGCACTTATAATTGAAAGTGCAATCGGATGGTTTGAATAGCTTTCTGCATAAGCTGCATATTCTATTAGCTCTTTATCTGTATAGCCATTTTGAGGATTTGTTTCTGTAACTTTGAACACACCCTTGGTTAAAGTACCTGTCTTATCAAAAACAACAGCTTCAACATTGTTCAACGCTTCGAGGTAGTTGCCGCCTTTTACTAATATCCCTCTCTTTGAAGCTCCTCCGATACCCCCAATGAATCCTAATGGTATTGAAAGTACTAATGCACAAGGGCAGGATACTACTAAGAATACCAAAGCTCTATAAATCCAATCAGAGAATGTTGCCCCTGGAATTGCCAAAGGTGGTATTACTGCAAGTGCTAAGGCTCCAAATACAACAACCGGAGTATAGTAACGTGCAAATTTTGTTATGAATTTTTCAGTTGGAGCTTTCTTGCTGCTGGCGTTCTGTACCAAATCCAAAACTTTTGAAACCGTAGATTCTCCAAATTCTTTTGTAACTTCAATAGTCAAAACACCATTCTTGTTTATAAATCCGCTCAAGGCATCGCTACCGGGTTCCAGTTCACGAGGAACGGATTCACCGGTTAATGCTGCCGTATCAACCATTGAAGTTCCTTCTATAACCTTGCCGTCCAGAGGAACTTTTTCTCCAGGTTTTACAACAATGACATCACCAATATTTACATCTTCAGGAGATACCTTTTCAATTTCTTCACCAACCTTTAAATTTGCATAGTCAGGTCTTATATCCATTAATGCGCCGATTGATTTTCTGGAATGATCTACAGCCATATCCTCGAACAATTCACCTAACAGATAGAACAGCATAACAGCTACACCTTCAGGATATGATCCGACGAAGAAAGCACCAATTGTAGCAATACTCATAAGGAAGTGCTCACTAAACACCTGGCCTCGAGCTATTCCCTTTACTGCGCTTAAAACAACTTTTCCTCCAACTATGATATAGCTTATGATAAATATAGTGAGTTCAAGCCAATTCGGAAACTTAAAAATCAATCCTACTGCAAATAAAGCACCACCAATAACGAGTTTTGTTATTTCTTTTTTGCGGTTTTCTCCATCTTCATCATCATCTTCGTCGTTATCCTTTTCCTTAGCCTTGGAGCTATTATGCTCAATAATAACCTTAACATCTGGTTCTATTTTCTTTACTATTGCTTCGATTTTTTCACTTAACTTGGTAATGTTATCATCAGTCTCCAGCGTAAGTTTCTTTGAAACAAAATCTACTGAGGCAAACCTAACTCCTTCCAAATTATTAACCTCTGTTTCTATTTTTGCGGCACAATTTGCGCAACCAAGTCCTTCAAGCATTATTACGCTTTTATTACTTTTGTTTTTATCTGTATCGACCACCTTAACATCCGGCTCTATCTTTTTTACAATGGACGTTACATCACCGACAATTCTATTAAATTCCTTTTTATCGGCTACTTCTATGGTCAGCTTCTTAGAAACAAAATCAACTGTTGCGTTGTTGACTCCATCAATGCCTTTGATCTGTGCTTCAATCTTAGCTGCACAGTTAGCACAGTCGAGGCCTTCAAGTATTAATACTTTCTTAGCTCCTTTGTTAACTGATTTTTCTTTTACCACGACATCAGGTTCATGCTTACGCACTATGGATTTAACTTGTTCTAATACACTCATGTAATCAGTATTTGATTCAGTCTCTAAAGTTAATGTCTTGTTCATGAAATTCATATTTGCTTTGACTCCATTTAGTTCATTAACTTCATGTTCAATCTTGGCTGCGCAATTGGCACAATCTAAACCTTCTAATATAAGTTCCTTCTTCAACATTATGATCCTCCCGTTCATATAAACAATTAAGCAATTGCTTAATTATTATATTATCACTATCACAATTTGTTGTCAATACAGAAAACAAAAAATGTATAATTAATGATATTGACAAGGGAAATCAATAGGTATAGAGAATCGCCTTTTGTATATATTCATATTTCGCCATACTATCCTCCCGGTATCTCTTTATTGTTACAGCTTTTTTGTCCCTGCAATATACTCCTGCATAGGCGGTCGATAGATATGCCCGTTCACATTGTTGGCAAACAAATCATGGGAAGCTTCCGCAATCTGAATGTCCTTTCCAAACAGGGATACACAATACTCCTGAAACTCCTGTGGCACACAAAGGCCGATTTTGGTATACGAAAGACCGCCGCAGGCCGACAAAGCCTTATGGAACACTGGAACCTCATAAGGCAGGATGCTTCCGCACAACAGGCGCACATCCGCTTCCCTGAACACGGTCGAGGGCGTGTGCAGTTCCCCGCAGTCGTAGAGGATGAAGTTGTAGTCATGGTCAAGCTCGTTTGTATATTGCGGAGCATTTGTGCGAAAACATTACCCTTGCAGATTTGTCGGCGGTATCCTTGTTTTCACCATGGTATTCTTACCGGCTGTTTACCCAGTGGACGAATATGACTCCTGCGGATTATATCAGGCGTTTTCGGCTGTCCAAGTCGGCACTGGAGCTGCGTGATAAGACCTGCAAAATCCTTGACATTGCATTGGAGCTTGGCTTTGGGAGCGTGGACGGATATCAGCGTGCCTTTTTTCGTGAGTTTGGCTGTAATCCAAGCGAATACGCCGCTGCACCCATTCCTCTTTATCTTTTCACACCTTATGGAGTAAAGTACAGAGCCACGAGAAAGGAGATACAGATGGAAACAGTGAAGAGTGTATTTGTTCAGGTCATCGAGAAACCGGCGCGCAAGGTGCTTATCAAAAGAGGGGTTAAAGCTGCCGACTATTTCGCTTACTGCGAGGAGGTCGGCTGTGACGTGTGGGGTCTGCTGCTGAGTATGAAGTCTATCAGCGGAGAGCCTGTTTCACTTTGGCTCCCAAAAAGCTACATCAAGTCGGGCACTTCAGAATATGTACAGGGCGTAGAAGTCGCAATGAATTATGCGGATGTCGTTCCGGATGGGTTTGATGTGATTGACCTGCCCGCCTGCAAATATTTGATGTTCCAAGGCGAACCATTTGCCGAAGAGGACTATTGCGAGGCAATCGAGCAGGTTTGGGCGGCAATCAAAAAATATGATCCAGCTGTGGTCGGCTACACTTGGGACAAAGAAAATCCACGCATACAGCTGGAACCGGTCGGCACGAGAGGTTATATCGAATTGGTAGCAGTCAAATAATAGCCAGTTGTTTTTAAGCAGCGCAGGGCACCCTGCGCTGCTTTGCTATATTTCCAAATAGTTTAACTTGTCTTTGCAAAAGGATGCTGAACACATTTTGTTTTCACGAGAAAATCTCAATAAAAAATCCGCCACAAAACATGTGACGGACAGTAAGCAGAATGAAATCACAGCGATTATATTGGTCAAAGTTTTGCGATAAAATTATGATGCAATTATTATATTCCAGTCAATCCTGGGATCGGCAAGTGATACCGCATGATAATCCGCTAAAGGATTTTCTTTTTCGGGTCCGAGGGCAAGAGACTTCATTCCAGCCGCTTTCGCAGCCTGAATTCCGGCGTCGGAGTCCTCCACGACAAGGCATTCCGCCGGCTTCAGCGCGAGTTTTTCGGCAGCCATAAGAAAGACCTGCGGGTCGGGCTTGGAGCGGGTAATATTCAGCCCGCAGCTGACCTCGTCAATCAACGGAAAAAGCCCTGTCCGCTGTAAGATGACCGGAGCGTTTTTGCTTACCGAACCCACCGCGACCCGAATCTTTTTTTTACGAAGTTGGGCGACTGTTTCAGCCGCGTTCGGCAGAATTGCTTGCTTTGTCAAGTGTGTCAGCGATTCGATATAGTATTCATTCTTTTTTTCCGCAAAACAGGCTTTTTCCTGCTCGGTGTATTGCTGATTCGATTTTTCCAATACGATTTGCAGGGAGGCCATCCGGCTTACCCCTCTTTGCCTTACGTTGTCCTGTTCCGTAAAATTTGTAATTCCCAGCTCCTGCGCAAGTCGTTTCCATGCCAGATAATGTAATTTATCGGTGGCTACAAGCACCCCGTCAAGATCAAATATGACCCCTTTTATCATTGAATTTACCTCCGGTTTCTTGATATGTTAATTATTTAATATTGATTTTTTTACTATTGGATGGCTGTGCGTTGAAAGCAACCATGCTTCAAATCAGCGATTGCACATTTATACAAAATATGATACGATATAAAATATAATTAAACGTTCAACTTTATAAAAAAGGTAGATTTTATGACGACAATTAAAGATATTGCGAGAGAAGCGGGCGTCAGCTATACCACTGTTTCAAATGTTATTCACGGGAAAACCTCCCGCGTATCCGCACAAACAATTGAGCAGATCAATGAAATCATTAAGCGCAGCGGTTATGTGCCCAATATGTCCGCCCGTTCGCTTGTGAATAATTCCTCCAAAGTAATCGGTATTATTAATCATCTTGTGCCAAAAGCATCCGGCGGGTTCATCTCTGACCCGTTTCACTCCGCTTTTATCGGTGCTGTTGAAGAAACGCTGCGGGAAAACGGCTATTACCTGATGCTGCGCACGGTGGAAGACAGCACGGATCTTTTGAGTTTTCTGCGTAACTGGAATATTGACGGCATGTTTTTTACCGGTTTATTTGAAGATGAATTTTTCGATACGCTGTCAACTGTTGATGTTCCAGTTGTCCTGATTGACAGCTATATTAACCACCCCAATATGCAGAACGTCGGTCTGGAGGACTTTAAGGGCGGCTATTTGGCAACGAAATATTTGATTGAGAACGGACACCGAAATATTGCTTTCGCCTCCCCGCAAATCCGGAATCACGGCGTTGTTGAGGAACGTTTGCGCGGTTACCGGCAGGCGCTTGAGGAATTTCATATTCCGTTTCAGGATAGATTTCTTTTTCAAGGGGAATTTGATGTGCAGAGTGATATGCGGTTGAGCAGGCAGATTGCTGCGCACAAGGAGATTACCGCCGTATTTGCCACCGCGGATATTCTTGCCGCCGGTATTATCGCCGGCCTGCACGAAAGCGGGCTTGATGTTCCAAATGATATTTCCGTTGTCGGTTTTGATGATGTTACTCTTTGCCAATTGATATCGCCGACGCTTACAACCATTCATCAGGATGCCGCCGAAAAGGGCAAGGCGGCTGTTGAATTTATGATGAACAGGCTAAAAAACAACCCGGTTGAGGAAAATCAGAAGATTTTACCGGTGCATCTTATTGAGAGAAAAAGTGTTAAGAAGATATAAACTTGAGACGGGAAATCCCGTCTCATTTTTTGCTCATTTTATAGTTCTGACCCGTTATCTCAATAGAATAAATGCAGTCTTGAAAACAGATATTAAATCGCATATGTTTCCATTTTGAAGGCAGTTGCGGATGTATTTTCATCGCCCCATTTTCGGCAGAAACGCCGGCAAAGCCCTGTATTGCCGTCAGCCAGGCACCTCCGCAGGCAGCCGGATGGGTTCCGCCGATATACACCAGCCCAGCCCACTGTTTTCCCCCTCCATTTAAATCCGCTGTTGCACTTTGCATAAAAAATGGATACGCAAGGTCTGGTTCGCCAAATCGACACGCCGACATCGCATACATGCAGGCGCTTAAAGATGAGCCGTGCTCCGTGCGCGGTTCGTAATAATCCCAGTTGCTTTTTAAAGTCTTGCTGTCGTACTCTTTAGAAAAGAGATTCAGCATGGTGACAATATCTGCCTGTTTAATCACCTGCGTCTGGGAAGCAACGCCGTAGGCTCCGCCCCAATATTCCCGGCTGTCTAAAAGGCGGCCGCGCACTGCTTCAACAGAAGTATTTTCTAATTTAAAATAGCCGTCAAACTGTTCGATGATTCCCGTTTCTTCGTCGGCCTGCGGCACATAAAGCCGGTGTTCAGACGCTTCAAATTTTTGAAGCATACTGTTTAAGTCGAATTGTTTTTCCAACTTTGCACGCAGTGGGGAGCAGCCTTGCTGCAATTTATGAATCAGCTCCACGGCTTCATGGAACACAAATTTTGCCATCCGGTTGGTGTAAACATTATTGTTGACACGCTCATGGTATTCGTCCGGCCCGATTACATCGTAAATTTCAAACTGACCGGAATCCGCGCGTTCCACAAGCGCGGAGCGGTAAAAATTTGCACACTCCAGAATGACCTCAGCTGCTCCTTCATCAAGCAACGACGTATCTCCGGTCACCTTTAAATATTGTACAATACCGTAAACAACGTCCGCAGAGATATGCACCTGTTTATCACGAAAATAGGTTTTCATCGGACGTTGGGTAAACACATCCGTTACATTGTAATCGGAACAGGCGTCGTAGCCGCCCTCCTGACTTTCCCACGCGTAAAACGCACCCCGATAACCGTATTCCTTTGCTTTAGCACGCGCACCGGGCAGGGTATCGATTCGGTACTTCAGCAAGGTCCGTGCAACTTTGGGTTCTGTGTAGAGGTAAAAAGGTAGCATAAACATTTCCGTATCCCAAAACACCGCACCCTTGTAGGTTTGCCCGGAAAGCCCGCGCGCCGGAATAGACATGCTTTCCGCGTGCCGCGGCGCAATACAGTGCAAATGGTAAATCGAATAATTCAGTGCCCGCATTGCTGCGTCGTCGCCCTCAATTTCCACGCGGGTATTGTCCCACAGCGCCGACCACTTACCGATATGCGCCGCTTTTTCCTGCTCATACCCTGTTTTGGCAGATGCATTGGAACAGACAAGCGCATCGTGCAGAGGATTACCGCAGTCATGCGTGGTATAAATCGAAATAAATTTACAAAGCTGATAGCTTCTTTTCCCGTCAGTCTCAAATTGGATTTCACGCAGAATTTCGGTATCGCTGCAATGAATGCTTTGATTTCCATGAAAGTCGCATAAAGCAAGTTCACTGACGGCGACCTGCGCTTTGGTCTCGCCTGCTGTGGCAAGCACCGTGAGAGCTTCTTCCTTAACACCCATTTCCGCTTTTTCGTAGTGCGGGCCGTGAATGTCCCAAATATCACAATCAATTCCCGTGTGCAAGGTCACATGCGTGCAAAAATCTGTAGAAACCACATACTCCATACAGATTAAATGCGGGTTTGCCATGCTTGCAAACCGCTGTGCGGTAATGCAAAGCATCCCGCTTTCTGTTTTCCATACGGTTTTGCGGCTGTGCAGAGCTTTTTCAAAGTCGAGCTGTTGTCGGTGCTCAAGCGGAGCACAAATGGGGAGCCGATAAGCTTTATGATTGATTTCAACCCATGTAAAAAGTGCGTTGGGGGCGTTGAGTGGTTCCCTCCACTCCGAGCCGTGCCGGTCGTAGATTCCTGCTAAATTAATAGCCGCCAGCTGGTCTTTGCCATACTCCTCGAGTGTTCCGCGAACGCCAAGGTAACCGTTGCCGATAAAATATTGATTTCCAAGATCAGCAATCTTCTCCGCACTGAAATCGCTGCTGTCAATAATCCAGTTACTCATCTGCCGCAGTCCTCCACTGTTCGGGTATTTCCACTGCTACTTCCGCTTGTCCAATTACGATATCCTTATCATAAAGGTGAATTCGTTGCTTCGAACCGTTTTTCGTATGAAGCCGCAGTTTTTCCTGCTCAACTTTTACAAAGAGAGTGTCATCCCGTACCATAATCTGAAAGGAGTAACTTTTCCACTGTTTGGGAATGGTCGGGTGAAAACACAGGAGATCCCCGTCGGAGCGCATACCGCCAAAGCCGTAGATAATGTTCATCCACGCTGCCGCGATGGAAGTCGTGTGCAATCCCTCACCGGTATTGCGGTTGTAATTATCCAAATCCAAACGTGTAGCAAATCCGAAAAAGTGATACGCCTCCTGATGTTTTTTCAGTTCGGAAGCCAAAATGGAATGCACCGAGGGGGAAAGCGAGCTTTCATGAATACATCGCGGTTCATAATAAGCGTAGTTCTTTAATTTCTGCTCCTGCGTAAAAGATGCATTGTACAGGAACATCATCATGAGTACGTCCGGCTGCTTAATCATGTCATTGCGATAAATATGGTCGTAGCTCCAATGGCTGTAAAGCGGAAAATCCGTGACCGGAATTTTGTCCACATCGATATGAGGGAGGGTAAAGAAGCCTTCGTTCTGCTCAAAGATTCCGGTCCGTTTGTCGTAGGGAATTTCCATGTTCTCCGCCATATCCGCCCAGTTGAAACATTCCTGAGCGCTGATGGAAAGCGCATTGAACCGGCTTTGAAAATCCGGCTTTTCCTGCATTTGATGAATTGCCTGCAACGTATATTCAAAGGTCTTTTTCGCCATGAAATTGGTGTAGCAGTTGTGATTGACCATCATTTGGAATTCATCCGGCCCCATCACACCATAAAATCCGTACTTGCCCGTTTCCTGGCTCCAGTCGCCCCTGGTTGCGAGCATACGGCAGATTTCTACAAGCATTTCCACACCGTACTCATAAAGAAAATCTTCATCCTTGGTCACATTCACATAATGCCAAATGCCATAGGCCACCCCGGTTGAGGCTTGCAGCTGTAAGCTGGCGTGCTGCCATAAGTTGCAGCATTCCCGGCCGTCTATCGTGGCAATCGGGTAAAAGGCGCCCTCACAGTCCAATGCTTTTGCACGCTCCTGTGCTTGGGAAAGCGAATTATACCGAAACATCAGGAGCTTTTTCGCGGCCTGCGGGTTGTTGAAAAGATAAAACGGCAGGCAATAGGTTTCCGTATCCCAAAAGGTGTTTCCGTTATACACTTCGCCCGTCAGCCCTTTTGCTCCGATAACCGACTTTGCATCCGTTCCATGATAGGTCTGGTGCATCTGAAAAATGCAATACCGGATTCCCTGCTGATTTACCGCGTCGCCATTAATTTTAATATCTGAACGCTGCCACGTCTGTTCCCACCATTCGCAGCTGCCTGCTTTCAGCGTATCGTAGTTCGTTGCTGAAAGAGCGGCTGCTTTCGCTGTGCAAACACGCTCAAATTCTTCCGGTGCGGTTGTTTGTTCCGTGCAGGAAAGAATTTGTACAACACGTGAGAACTGCGCCTCCCCGTCCTGTTTTAAGGGCAGTGTAAAGGACAGTATGCTCATTTTTTCCTTCGTCTGTACAGAAGTCATCTGCTCCATATCGCCCGAAAAGCAGCATTGGCAGAAAACCTTATGCCTGCTCTGTTTGGTTTGCGCCACCATTTCGCAGTAATTTTCTTCGGCCCTGCTTGAAATACAGTTCCATCGATTTTCACCCGTATTTACATGGGGCTGTGAAAAATCCAGTCCTGCCTGTACTTTCAGGCTACCGTTAAAATTCAGCGCCCGCGCCCGTATTTTTTGACCGCCGAAATGCGGCTCCTGCATGGATAAAAAGCGTTCAAAGGTCAATTCCACCTCTTTGCCGGTTTTGGTGCGCCAAACAAAGGAGCGGGTTAAAATCCCTGTTTTTAAATTCAATACACGGACAAAATCCCGGAACTTTGCGGCGTTTAAGTCCAGTACCTCGCCGTCAATTTGCAGGCGAGTATAGAGCCAATCCACCGTGTTTACCATATAGGTCATGGTATTCACGATTCCTTTGTATCCGCTTGTTTCAAGGGATTTCTCCTCAAAAACACCATTGATATAACTGCCTGTCAGGCGGCTTCCGGAATATCCTTCATCAAAATATCCGCGAACGCCGGTATATTCATTTCCAAGTGAAAATATTGATTCAGACACCATCGCGTGTTCCGGCGAAAATCCGTTTTCAATGATTTTCCACGGGTCAACGCAATAGTATGTATCCGCTACTTTTCCCATTGTTACCCCTTAATTCCCGCGGAGACCACACTCTGCGTAATTTGTTTTTGAAAGATTGTAAATAGTATGATTGGAGGAATAATGGAGAAGACGATTGCACGCAGTACATCCACATCATTTGTGTTATTCGTGCGGAACTGGAACAGCCGAACCATAACTGTTACCTTATCCGTGTTGGAAAGCACAAGATAAGGAAGCAAAAAGTCCGACCACGCGGCGCTCACCGCGAAAATTGCCACAACCATTACAATGGAAACCGAAAGAGGAATAACTATCATATAAAATATTTTGAAATTGCTGCACCCGTCCAACGTGGACGCCTCAATCAATTCCTTTGGAAGCTGCTCGAAAAACTCTTTAAAAAGCAGAACATAAAAAGCATTTGCGCCAATTGCCAGCCAAAGAGGAACAAAAGAGCCGTCCAGCCCGACTCGTGTAATATTAACAAAAAGAGAAACGACGCTTGTGGTAGCCGGAATCAGCAAACTCCACATAACCAGCCCCGTTACGATTTTATAACCCCTTGGCTTTAAAATGGCAAGCCCGTAAGCCAAAAGTCCGTTAAAAAAGACGGCACTTACTACGCTGCCTGCGACAGCGAGAAAGGAATTAAAATAATACTTCAAAAAATGAAGGTCATTCCAGGTCTTTACAAAAACACTAAAATCATATTTGCTCGGCAGAATCGTCGGGTTACGGCGAAATTCCTGAATATTTTTAAAACTCGCAAGGCATACCCACAGCGCAGGGAAAATTGCAATAACAATCATGGCGATACACGCCAGAAAAATCAATACACTAATGACCTTTATCCGTGGGGATTTTATATCATAAAATCGGATGGTACCATCCTGTTTATCTCTATATTTATTAAAAAAAGACATCGTTCGGCACTCCCTTAATCAATTTGTAGAAAATCTCATGCTTTTTTCCCTTTTGTTGCCTTAAAGTAGATTGCGGTAAGAAGCACAAGAATGATGGAGATAATAACCGATAAGGACGCTGCCATCGGATAATTGAAATCTTCAAACGCATATCGGAATACAAGCTGCATCACCGAAATGCTCGCATTATTCGGCCCGCCGTTGGTCATAACCAATGGCTCATACAGGATTTGGAATACAGAGATAATCTGTAAAATCAACAATGTTTTTCCCAACCCGAAAATGCTTGGCAGGGAAATGTAGCGAAAGCGCTTCCACGGCGTCGCACCGTCAATGGTGGAGGCTTCGTAAAGTTCCGGGTTAATACTGCTCATGCCAGCCATATAAATCAGCGCGGTTGAACCCGCACTTTTCCATGTCATTGTAAGAACAATCAGAGGGATCGTCCACATAGGGTTTGCCAGCCAGTCAAACGGCGGAATTTTAAATGCCGACATCAAAATGTTCAGTACTCCGGTTTTCCCCGGCCGAAACAAATAACCCCACATCATTACGGTTGCCAGTCCCGGCATAATATTGGGGAAGTAAACGCCGACTCGAAAAAAGCTTTTCATATGTACTGTTTCTGTAATTAAGGTCGCCATAATAATCGGGATGAAAAATCCGATGGCGAGCGACCAGAACGTATATAAAAACGTATTCCGGATAGCCGGTAAAAAATCGGGGTGCTGAATGACTGCAATGTAGTTTTTAAATCCAACGAAATCAATCAGGTTAATTCCTTTAGCAGTATAAAGTGAAAGCCGAATGCTTTCGAGCAATGGCTCCCATACAAAAAAAGCGAATAATATTAATCCGGGCAGCATGATCAGCCATGCGGATATACTATTACGCAAAGAAGAAAAAGACTTTTTTTCACTCATTTGAACCCTACTCTCCACCGTAAATCACCTTCCAGCAATATCCCTAAGGAACGGGGCCGCGGGGCGGCCCCGTTTAACATCTCTAATCTTTAAAACAGGGAATTTGCGCGGTGTTATTTATTGACCTTTTCATCGAGAAGCTTTTGATAATTTGCATTGGCTGCTGCCATCATTTTTGGAATATCCGCATTCTTATCTGTAACAACAGCTTGAATTACTTTTGTCAATTCGGAATACAGATCCTGAGCGGAACCGACTTCTTCAAAATGAAGATTTCCAGTTTTTTCAATGGTATCAAAATAATCCTGATAAAGCTTCATGTCTACATTGCTGTTCTCTTCCGTAATCTTTTTGTTTGCAGCAAGGAAGGTCGGATCTGTCCATGCGGGGAAGATTGGCAGTACCGGAACACCTTTTGATACTCTGCTCTTCGCATCCGCTTCCATGCCCTTTAACGCATTTTCACTGGTCATTGGAGATTTACCCATAATTTCAATGTAATCCAGCGCAGCGCTGATCTCTTCTTTTGTTGCGTTTTTGGCAAACATGTAAGGTGTGCCGCCGGAAAGGGAATACTGGCCCTTTGGACCCGCCGGAATTGGCACGATTGAAAGATCCTTAATCGGTAATTTGTTTACCTGCGTCGGCTGGTTTACCGCATCATTTGCGCCTATGTACATTGCCGCCGTGCCTGTTCCTAAATTTACAAATCCGGATGCCCAGTCTTCTTTTGTCGGGTCGGCAGTCAGGCAATCATATTTCCATTTTAAATCTTTAACATACTGCATTGCAGCGATTGCTTCCGGTGTGTTTACATTTGCAGTAAATTTACCATTGCTCTCGTTCGTCAGTGTTGCGCCGAAGCCCCATGCAATATTGCTGAAATGCCAGCCGGCAGCATTGTCCTTACCCAGGAGGCAGAAGCCTGCTTCACCGGTTTTTTGTTTGATTTTCTGTGCAGTGACCGCCAGTTCATCCCATGTTTTCGGATAAATCGGGTAGCCTTTATCGTCCACTAAACCTGCGGCTTTAAACATATCGACATTGAGCATCAAGCCCAGCGCGTAGCCGTCCCTTGGGATACCATAAATGCGGCCATCCTTTGAAAGCAGCTTTTTGATAGAATCATTCATTTGATCCGGCCAGTTCTTTTCTTTTAGAACGTCCGTAATATCTGCAACAAAACCGCCGGCAATTAGTTTCTGCGGTTCTGTGTACCATGTTTCAAAAACGGTTGGCAACTTGCCGGAAGCCGCTAAGGAAACAAAGGTATCTGTCGCGTATTTGTAGTATGACGGAACAATCTCAACATTTGGATGCGTTTTCTTGAATTCTGTTACAAAGCCTTCATGCATTTTAATATCATCGGTTAGTGTATCCTCCGGCCAAATGCCGAGTTTAACAGAAACTTTTTTATCTTCCGCCACGGATTGAGGTGAAGCCGATGCCGCATCTGCTTTTGAAGCTGTGTCCGCACTCTTTTGGGTTGTGCAACCGGTCGTAAGGGATAAAATCATTGCCAAGCAAAGAATACCGCTTAAAAACTTTTTCATTACTTTTCTCCTCTTTATCGCAAATTTAAAGTATGGCTTAGGTTGAACGTTCAACTACATTATAGTATGGCTATATTGTATTGTCAATAGCACATCTAAATATTTTATTTTATGTATTTTTGCTATGCATGTCCAAAAATATAGACTTTTATTATTTTACCAAAATACAGTGACAGCACGCAAGACTGAAAAAACAAATGATCAAATTTTTCTCTTTTAAATATTACCGTCCATGCATTTCACTTTGGTGTACTTCTTTTTTCTTCTGGACTTCGCCATATCTATGAGCAGTAGAATAAGAGTAGAAGTCTGCTAAAACAAGGTGGGGTTTCGGTCATACTGGAGTTGGTCCCGCAAATGCAATCCGGTATCCGTGGAAATAAGTGATTAGAGAAAAAATTCTGCTGTTTTCAGAGAGCCTGCAAAACGCTGGTGAGAAACAAGTTGGTGGCAAATACGAGAAAAGGCTACCGGCGGAGTGCCGATAGCCCAATCGTGAAGCCAGCTATCTCAAAACAGCTTTTGAAGAAAGCGAGTGGTACACGTTGTTTCTTGATTATCATTTGCTTCTGAACAGAGGCAGCCTGGGGAGCCGCCTTGTACCGAACGGTACGGTAGTGTGAGAGGTTGGGGATTAAGTAATGTTATCCCTTCATACTCAGTTTGAATCTTGGCCTTACGGTCTGTTGATTACCGTCTGATGATCCAAACTCAGAGACTGATTTGTTGCGTCTAAAGTTGCTGTTATGCCGATCGGTAAAACCGCATTGTTTTCGCCATGCCCAAAATCATCGCACTTTACAACCGGAATATTGTATTTAGCAGATATCCTTTTTAAGATATCATCTATCTCAGCGTAGTATTCCGTTGCATAATGTCCGAATATCAAACCGGATACATGTGCGAAAAACCCACTTTGTTCAATATGGGAGAAACATTTGCTTACTACTGCCGGTGAACTGAATTGTATGTGATCTTCAATAAACAAAATGTATTTACAGGAAGTGTCGTAAGGCAGAAACCCTCCGTTGAGCATGAACGCAAAATTGACGAGATAACCCCCGATTAGCGTGCCTTCACATTTTCCGTTATTGATTGTTCCCCATTGGCTGTTTTTATCAAAACGACCAGCATCTCCATCCATCAATCTGCTTTTAAACTGATTGAAATTATAATCCGTAAGATTTGAAAATGTTTGAGGGCAGGAGCCGTAATAGGTAACCAATGTTGTTTTTGTATAAACGGCATTTAATATAGTGGTGCTGTCGCTATGGCTGCAAATGATCTTTGGATGCTTTTTGATCGCTTCAAAATCAACATAGGGTAAAATTTCATTGCAGACTTCTCCGCCGCCAAAGAAAACCATCTTTACTTCATCATCTGCAATCATTGTGTTGAAATCATCTGCACGTTCTTGCGGTGAAGCGGCATATCCATAAGTGTCTTTGAAAAGATTTTTTGCAAGTTTGACTCTGAAGCCTTTTGCTTCAAGCGTATGCAGAGATATTTCTATCTCTTCTGGTTTTACAGCATAAGAAGGCGCGATTATTCCGATCACATCATTGGGCAAAAGTTTTTGAGGGATTATCATATTTTCAGACTCCTTTTTATTTTTTGAGTGCGCAAACGACGTGCCTTGTTAAGGACTGCAGATAGCTACATGGAAAATACTAATCATCTATCATACCAACACAAAACCGACCTGCTTCTATCTGCATCTTGTAAAAATCAACGCAGTTCAAACCTGGATCTGTGTCAGAAGGCCACATGCACAAAAATATTATATCAGCGTGATGTGCACTTCATTTGCATCATTGAGTTTTTTTAGCAAAGCATCTTTTTCTATTCTCACGCCGCCCGGGCGGTAGGGATTCGGTATGGGTGTCATCGCGAGGGTCTCTCCGTTTACGGTAACCTCGGATACTGTTTTTCCTGTGCTGCTCAGATGATACACAAAGGTAATCGGTTTTCCGCAATACTGATATTCAAAGCGAAGTCCATCAAGTGACAGGGGAAGTACCGGATCGATTTTTAGTGCAGAGGCGTCATCCCGAATCCCAAGCAGATTGGAAACAACTTGGCGCAGATAGATGCCGGGTCCGCTGGAATACAGACGCCAGCCGCCTTTCACATCAATTTTTCCACTTCGCAGCAAATCAAAACGTTCCTGATACTCATAGCGGTCCTTAAAATCACCATCGGAACTGCTGAAATAAACGTTGCTTTGGCGCGTAACGGCATTGGGAACGCTTTCGCGGATATTGATGGGATTGACTTGAAAAAGAGCTTCCCACGCGCGCTGCGACTTGCCCATTTTTGCCATTGCTTCAATATAACGAATATGTGCATGCACATACTGCAGACTAATTTCCCGCCCAACATTCGCAGCTTGTTCCGCGCGACGAAACATTTTGCTGACACCGCCGCTGTACCGTGCCGGACGATCCATCAGCCGGATACCGTCCGGAAAGCTCAGATGTTGATCAATTAAGCTGATATTCCGCTCTGCTAAATCCGGATCTGCAAGGCCGCTGATGATACTGCGGGTCAACGGAAGCAAACGGTAGTGAATCCCGGTCTCCCGATCTTGCGGATGGAGCAGATAATGGATATCCTCGTCGGATTCACAGTATGCAAATCCGGCGATCACACCGTCTTTTATCAAATAGCGATGGAAAGAGGAGGCAATTTCTTTTGCCATTTTCTCAAGCTTTTTTGCAAAACTCAAATCCGCGGGCGCAATCGATTCGCTTAATCCGAGGATAACCTGATAAGCCAAAGCCTGTGTCCATGCACTGACAAGCTTTTCTTTCATCTCTTCACCGACAGGCTGTAAGGTGTCGTCCCAATCGCCCCCGCCGTATGAAATCAAAGCCGTACCAAAACGGAATCTATCATAGATAGATTTGATTGCTTTTCTAATGTGATCGAGAAGAGTTTCCGGTTTCTCGGCTACCTCCCTATCAGACACTTTTCGATAATCCACCAGAGTATTCAAAATATCAAAATCATCTGTGGCCTTTATATAGTCACTCACACACTTAAGCGGCCAGAAGACAACATCTCCGTGGCACTCATCCGCACTGGCAGTATAGCGGTCAAACATAAACCATTGCGGCCATTCACCTGTTTCCAAAAGCTGATGCGCAAAAATACGGAGCAATACATTTCTGGCGAGCGCGTAATGCTGGGTCGAAAGAAAAAACTCCATTGGGCCTTGACAGATATCGCGAGTACCCCAGGCTGCACCGCCGGGTTGCTCCAAACCGTGGGGAACAGCAAAGTGCACCATAGCATTATGTGTATACCACCATACAGTTTCATTCAGCTTATTGGTTTGGTTTTCCTCTTTCCCTGTTATGCTAAGGTGGAAAGACCGCGTCAAGGAGCAATAGAAGCGATGATAATGCTCCCGCTCCACACCATAGCTGTAATCGTGAAGCGGCTTTGTTTCCTCTGCATTTACCCTTCCCTGCATCACAATTCGAAACGAGCAGGAGTGACTGACCGAAACTGTAAGAAGAGTACCATTCCTCGTTTTGCCATCTGTGAAAAAAATTCGGTCATCACTTACCTCTGCCACACTTGGAACAATCATATGAAAGTGAAAATCAGGGTATGGACTATTTTCCCAGTAGTTTGCATCCGGCTTGAAAGTCAAAACAGTTCCATTCTGCTCCATTCCCACCGGATGGATAAACTCCTGCTCCCCCATTACAAGTTGATTGGTGATGATAAAATCATAACATTTTTTCTGCTCTGAAGCAATCTCAAGTACAAGGTCAGGCCGTTCGGCAACAGCATAAACCGTTACTGTTAGCATATCATCCGGCAACTGATAATACCACCTTGCACTGTTAACATCCATCATATACGCCGCCGGAAGAGTCAAAATCCGGTATAAACCATCCATTTTCATATAGATACGCTGTCCGGAATTTTTCAGAATATTTAGCAGTCCCCTCGGCGTAGAAAGAAATTTGTGCAGATTCGTATTTCCGGCAAGAACCTGTCCGTTAAAAAGGCCATACATATAATTTGTAGAGCTGAGTAGCCCCTCGCTTATATTTTCATCATCCATTTTTGTAGTAATAATGCTGCCGTGTGGGCGTTCTGTTTTTAGTTCTTTTGCCTGGAGTACAACATGCTCATGCTCCGGGGTAAAGAAGGAAAGCAATGTATCATTTTCGATTTCTTCCAACCTGCGCTCCGGAAACTGCTTTTCAAGTTTTTCTCTGCCCCAAACAGCGGAAACGAACGGTTTGCCGATATTTTTCAGCTGCGGTTTCGGGACGACTAGGTCGGGGTGACAATCCAAGCGGTAAAAGGCATCCATCAGTTCCTTACCGAATTCAATTCCTGTGACAGCTGAAGGATGATCTTTTTTAAACAAACCATAAAACGTTAGATTTCGGGCACCATTCAAACTGAATTTTTCCGTCTGCAGCGCAGTGTAGGAAAACTCAAACTGTTGATTTTCATTTTGAAGGTCTCCCGTTAGCGCGGCGGGCCGGTTGGTTTCTTTATATTCCCTTCCGAAGAACTGCATTCCGTCGGTAGAAAATCCGGTCGCCACAGCGCCCAGCAAGCCTTGCTGGAGATATGGAAAATCCCCACCCTGCGGCTGGTTTTGGCGGGAACAGACAACATATCCGTTTTTTCCCTGCATCACTGCATGATCAAGATACTGGCTGACATACAGTTCATTCGTAAGAACACCGCCCTTTTCTCCCACTCCAATATCCTGCCCATAGACAACATCCACAGTCTGCCCGTTCCCCTCTAAGTCAATCTTCCAGAACCAAATGGAATCTTTTGCGAGGCAAAAGCAGACCGTATAGGATATATTGTTCACTGTGCCTGAATAGTCCATGCAGTTTTCACCCGCACGAAGCGCACTGCCCGAACGAATTCCAAGCAGCGGATAGGCTTCGATTCCATTTGTACCGTAGATGCGAAGATAAATATTATTCACGGAGCCATCCATGAGGTTTCCCTGAAATCCATTCATTATAAACCTGTCGTTTGTGAATTCATATATATCGCCAGTAGGCAAGAAAGAACAGCGGGTATCTCCCTCGATAAATGTAATAAGTTCTGTTTTCTGTTTCAATATCACAAAGATGCCTCCATAAATAATTCTCGTACTATTCGTTAATTTATATTTCTCGCCTGACTACGTTGAGAGGAAGATATAGCATAAGCTGTAAACTTTAAATTCTGCACAATAAAATTCCGCACCGCAATTCAAGGACATTAACTGATCAATCCTGTTACAATTGAGTTTGCGGGAACACAAAAAGAGGCAAGCTGTCCCTCCAAACGAATCGAAACCGGCACCTTCTCACCTGTGCGGTTCAGCAAGACAGTCGTTATGGTGTCATCCGGGTTCTGGAACGCGGTGATTTCCAACTGATCTGTATAGGATGAAGCCGCAATGCGCCGTGCCCCTCGCTGAATAAAGCGGCTGAAATGCCAAATATAAGTATATGAAACATTTTTGATGACGGTATCATTCTTTGTGTCACACATAATTGGTGCTTCACAGAAGTTCCCCACATGATTGGGGCCGCCTTTTTCGTCAAGGATAATATTCCAGTCCAGTGACACATTCATTCCTGCGTTCAGGTTTCCAATGATATCGTGGGCATACATCTGTGCATGTGCCAATTGATTTTCCCCGTCAAATCGGGAATATTCCACGCAGCCTTCACTGAAAATCAGCTTTTTGTCCGGAAACACCTCTTTGGTCAAACGGAGTGCGCCGAAGTGGTCGCCGCTGTACCAGTGGAAGGCGATACCCTGCACCATTTTATCCGTTTCTTGATCAATAATTGCTTCCGCACGCTCAAACACACGCTCTTTGTTATGGTCCCATATACAAACTTGGACATCTTTTAGTTCACTTTTCATTAGCTCCGGATAGAGAAAATCTCTTAAAAAAGCCTTTTCCTGTTCCGCTGTATACAAACAGGAATCCCACCGTTGGGCGGCCTTTGGCTCATTTTGTATGGTCAGCATCGTTACAGAAAAACCCATTTTACGGTACTCTTGTACATAGCGGCAAAGATAGCGCGCCCACAGAGAACGGTATTCCGGTTTGAGGAAGCCTCCTCCGTTTTTCGCACTGTTGCTTTTCATAAACGCAGGCGGACTCCATGGAGAAAGCATAATCTCAATCGGCTCCCCGGAAATTTCCTGTGCTTTTCGCAGCATTGGCAGAATATATTTTTCGTCACGTTTTAGGCTGAAGGTGGAAAGCTCTTGATCACCGGAATCTGTAACAGCGGAATAGTTTCCAAGGGAAAAATCACAGCTGTCAATTGCCATGCGCGCAAAGCGGTAGCGGTTTCCATCCGCTCCAAAGTACGCCTGCAAAACCTCATTCTGCTTTGCTTCGCTCATTTTGGAAAAAGCATAGCCAGCCGCCTCTGTAATCGCCCCGCCAAAGCCTTCAAAGGCCTGATAACCATGCTTGGGGTAGAGATTTACAAAAGGCATTTCCTCATCATGTTCCTGCTCAAAAGGAATCTGATCCTTTTCTGTATCGACCGAATTATTTCGACATGTGGTTACGATATAATTTAAATTCATTACTGAATTCCCCTCTACTTTTTATAAGCGATTATCCTATTATTGTTCAATTAAGATATAAATTCACCAATGCCATTCCCATTGGCGGCACGGTCAGTTCGATTTCCGCACAGCCACCGGATACGACAATCACCGCGCTTTCCGCGACCACTTCGGAAGCGGCTTTTAATGCGGACACCTGCCCGGGCGTAACATATTCCGGGGAACCCATTTCTTGCCAGCGGCGCAGGGCGTTTCCGTGTGTCTCATCCACACGTTTAATCTCAGCCGGCAGCTTAGCTGCGTCCGGTACGTTCAATCCGGTCAATGTGATTTTCACAGTTTCTTCGGCAATCGGGTGCAGCAGGGAGTGATGGTTTACAATCATTAGCTGAACTGCGCCGGAAACGTCCTTGCGTACCGCATATACGTCCACCGTTCCATCTGCCATTTTCTGTTCATACAGCTTGTCACCCAGCTCTTGTAGAAGCTGAAACGCGCGGTAACTTGCCTTGGGAACGCCCTGCATGGTCAGCAAGCCGAACCCGCCGTGAAAGGCCGCGCTGGGCATGCCGCCTTCTTCAAAAATATCACTGAAGGTCCAGTAGGAATAGCCTTTTACCAGACCTGCACCGTCCAGCACAGTCTTAGCGATAAAAGATGACCCAAACGGTCCGTCGGATGGAGTCCCGGCTAAGCTGTTCCACTCTGTATAATAAACAGGCAGTCCCGCGGCCTCACCGACCGCCTTTTTTGTCATATCGGTCAACACGCCGCGGTCCACGCGTTCCCACAAGTGATCGTAAAAAATCGATTCTTGCTTTTTATATTCTTCTTCCGCTTTTTCGCCCGAGATATCTTTAGACGGCTTTGCAAAATTCTGGCTGTCCTCCACACCGTAGCCCAGCACTACATCCGTAGGATAATGGTGAGTGGAGATAAAGTCGATGGGTGCGCCGCTGTTTTTACAAAATGCAACCATTTCCGGAATCCACGCGTTGTTGGAGGTCGCTGGGCCGCCGACCTTTACGAAGGAATCGACAGATTTAATCACCTCGGAAGTCACTTTATAAAGCTTAAAATATTCTTCCATGGAGCCGGCCCAAAAACCATCCGGTGAGTCCGGGCCGCCGAGGTTCGGTTCATTCCAGACTTCGAAAAACCATTGGCGTACTTCATCGCGGCTGTAGCGGGAAATAAGATGTTCCACAAAGCGGCGAATAAACCAACCCCATTTGTCATAATCAGCGGGCGGAGCGGTATTTCCCTTATAGTGAAAAACAGTTGTATTTTTGCTTTTTAAACAATCCGGCATAAAGCCCAATTCAATAAACGGCTTCATGCCGATTGAGAGCAGAAAATCAAAAATATTGTCTATATTCGAAAAAGATAAAATCAAGTCATTGCTGCCCGGGTTCTGCCTTACTACGCTCATGTCGTCATCGAACAATCCATGAAAACGCACATAGCGAAAACCAATTTCACGTTGGCACTGTTCAAGCTGGCGCCGATAATCTTCCCTCAGTGCAGTAGTGGCGTGGCAGCTTCCCACACAAAAACTCCAATACTTTTCCAAAGGCTTCATCGAAGAATTTAAATCAAAAGAAAATGTTTTCATAACACATCATATCTCCTCTTTTTTATATATCGTCCGCTGTATTTTTTGCTGAAACGTTGTTCCGGAATTAGGTTCATCTTGCTAACCAGCCTACAAAGTGCTGCTTTACTCCGAATTATGTCAACCGGAAGTTTCTCTTAACTTATTGTTGTTTGCTCAGCTGAGCTACCATCATCGATCAGCCGCCTGCAAAGCGACAAAATAGGTTGAGAAAACGTTTCCATTATTCTGCAACGATTATATTATTTTCTCATAGAAATGTCAATGTTTTTCTAAACTTTGTATGGTTAAAAATATTATTTTATTTAATTCCAAGGATTTTCGTAATTTTAGTAGACAAATTTAATAGTAAAGACGATATCTCGTGGTGATAAAATATAATTTTTTAATAAAAAGTATTGACAAAAGAAAATGTGCAAACTATAATTGGGCACAGGATACAAAAAACAATCTGAGGAAACGTTTTCATTTGTATGTATCTCAACTTGTCTATATTGCACAGAGGAGGATTATTAACTATGGCAAGTCCGTCGTACCGCCTGCGCAGCTTTGGTCATGAGCTGAAAAGAAATAAGATTTTATTCCTTATGCTGACTCCCACAATTCTTTTTTTCATTGTGTTCTGTTATATTCCAATGCCCGGCGCTTACATCGCTTTTGTTAATTACAATATGAACAAGGGCATTTTTGCAAGTCCGTTCGTCGGAATGAAGAATTTTGAATTCCTAATTAAAAATGGAGCTTTATGGAATATCACAAAAAATACCCTTTTATATAACTTGGTATTCCTTACATTGGAAAATATAGTTGAAATCACTTTTGCCGTTATGCTTTCAGAGGTTGCCAACAAGTGGTTTAAAAAGATTTCCCAGTCCGTTATCCTTCTTCCTTATTTTATTTCTATGGTTATTGTGGGCGTATTTGCCTACAACTTTTTTAATTACAACTCAGGCTTCGTTAATACAGTCATTACCTCCCTTGGCTCGGTGAAACATGATTTTTACAGTGACCCCGGGATTTGGAAATACATTATCGTAGGCTTTCACCTTTGGTCCGTTACAGGGTACGGCATGATTGTTTACCTTGCGACCATCAGCGGTATCAGTACGGATATTTATGAAGCGGCATACATTGACGGCGCTTCCATTTGGCAGAGAATCCGCTACGTTACCGTTCCGATGCTGAAGCCCACCTTTATTTTACTGTTCCTGTTTGGATTGGGTGGCATTTTAAAAGGCTCCTTTGATTTGTTTTACAATTTAATCGGAAACAACTCAATTTTGTATCCGCAGACAGATATTATTGATACCTATGTGTTCCGAAGCCTTGTCGGACAATATAACTTCTCAATGGGTGCGGCGGTCGGATTCTATCAGTCCATATTCGGTTTGATTCTGGTATTGGTTGTGAATTTGATTGTGCGAAAGATCGAGCCTGACAGCGCATTATTTTAAAAAGGAGGCAGAAAAATGGCACGCAGTAATCAAAATACAATTAAGGCCGGTGCCGGCAATACCATGCTGAAAGCGATATGCTATATTTTCGTTGGCTCGTTCTCAATTATCTGCTTATTCCCATTTTTGTTAATGATTTCTTCATCCTTCATGAATGAACATGAAATTTTGACAGAAGGCTATAAACTGTTTCCTCGTCAATGGACGCTTTCCGCGTACAAGTTTTTGCTGAATAACCCCACAACGCTGCTGGACGCGTACAGAGTGACCATTACCCTTGTTGTTGTGGGTACTTCGCTGGGACTGTTCTTCATGTCGATGGCGGGCTATGTATTGAACCGTAAGGATTTTAAATACCGTAACTTTTTCTCGTTTTTTATTTACTTTACAACGCTGTTCAGCGGCGGCTTAATTCCTACCTATATATTGATGGTGAAATACCTCCATTTAAAGGATAGCTTCCTTGCGATGATATTTCCCGCGATGATCAGCGCCTGGTCCATCTTTTTAATGAGGAATTTCTTAAAATCAATTCCGGATTCCCTGTATGAATCCGCCACGCTGGACGGCGCAGGGGACTTCCGTATTTATTGGCAGATTTTTATGCCTCTTGCGGTTCCTTCGCTTGCGACCGTCGGGTTGTTCCTTGCCCTTGCGTATTGGAACGAATGGTATAACGCAATGCTGTACATTCAGACGGCAGAAAAATATCCGCTCCAGTATTTCCTGCAAAAGATGGTTAACCAGACCAATATCCAAACTTTGCTGAAACAGGGGATGTTCATTAAACCGTCAGATTTGCCAACGCAATCTGTTAAAATGGCGACCGCAGTTTTGACGACGGGACCGATTATTCTTCTGTATCCGCTCATTCAGCGTTATTTCGTAAGCGGTCTTACGATTGGTGCTGTAAAAGGTTAAATACAGGATTTATATAGATTTTAAAATTATTGTTAAATTTGTTTGCGCATCTTGCTTTTCTATGAAAGCTTCTATAAGATTAAAGGAGGAAATTACATGAATCTGGCAAAAAAAGCGATCTCCCTCGTTTTAGCAACCACCTTAGCGGCAACCGGCTTGGCTGCGTGCGGCAAGGGCAATACGGCAGGTCCCGCGGCAAGCACCCCGGCAACCACCAGCGCTGTGGACACTTCCAAAGAAGTAAACATTTCGATGTATCTTCTTGGTGATGAGGGCAAGTTCAACAAGGATGTTGTGGCAAAAATCAATGAAAAGCTGAAGAAGGACATCAATACGACCCTTACCATTAAGTATATCAGCTGGGCGGACGTTTCAACCAAATACCCGCTGCTGTTCGCTTCCGGTGAGGATTTCGACATGGCTTATGTTTCGTCCAACGGTCCGGTCGCTTATTCCACGCTTGCAAAGCAGGGTTCCCTTGTCGACATTACACCAATGCTTGACAAAGTGCCCGCGCTGAAAGCGGCAATTCCAGACAGCAACTGGAATCAGGTAAAAGTCAGCGATAAAATATACGGCGTACCCAGCCTTTATACGGAGTTCACCCCTTACGGCTTCGTTTCCCGCGATGATTTATTGAAAAAATACAATCTGAAGCCCGTTACAGATATCAGTACAATGGAAGCGTATATGGACGCGGTTGCAAAGAATGAAAAGTTTGCTCCGTTAAACGGCGGACCGGCTGACGCCGAGAACCTTTATACCCTCTTTGTAGGCTCAACCGGAAAATGGATTCATGCTCCCGGTATCCCGGAGAGTGATATGTTCCTTGTCTCAAAAAGCGCAAGCGACTACAAAACTGTGATGCATCCCGCCTTTACACAGGAGTTTGAGGATTGGGCAGTCAAAATGCACGATTGGGCAAACAAGGGATACTGGCCGAAAGACGTTCTTTCCGCACAGCGCGGTGCGAAGGATAACTTCACAAACGGTCTTTCCGGCGCTTATATCACACACATGGCCGACTGGACAGGAAACTACGGCGCCTGCTTGAAGACCCTGCCGAACATTACCACCAGCTTCTGGTGCCCGCCAGCCGACAACGGCAAAATCTTGAGAACAAGTGCGAACCAGAACGCAACCGGAATCTCCGTAAATTCCAAGAATCCGGAAAGAGCACTGATGGTCATTGAAAAGCTTATGACAGACGAAACCTGCTACGACCTTCTCCAATACGGCATTAAGGGCAGACAGTGGGATATTAAAGACGGAAAAGTCATTGAGCCCTCGACCTATAATAAGGATAAAGACGAAATCGGCTTCTCCGGCTGGAGCTTCCGTAACGACAAGTTCAATATTCCGAACGCTACCGAAGACCCCCGCCGTTATACACTCAACACAGAATGGGAAAAGGTTGCGCTCGACAATCCGTATGCTACCTTTAACTTTGATCCTGCTAACGTAACAACTGAGATGTCCGCTGTCGCAAACGTGAATGCTACGCTCGGCATACAGCTGATGCTCGGCAAAACACAGGATGACCCGAAAAAGGCAGTCGAGCAGTACCGCCAGCAGTTAAAGCAGGCCGGTATTGAAAAGATTGTTGCGGAAGTCAATTCACAGCTGCAAAGCTTCAGTCCAAGTAAATAATTAAAATTGAAAAGCGAAATGGAAGCCTTCCCGGCTTTCATTTTGCTTACATTTAATCGAGGTGTTATTTTGGGTTCTGTTAATATAAAAGATATTGCAAAGTTTGCCGGAGTCGGCGTGGCTACCGTATCCAGAGTGGTGAATAATACTGGCATTGTCAGCCAAGCCACGCGTGAAAAGGTTCTTGAAGTGATTCGAAAATATGACTATGTACCCAATAACAGCGCCAGAAATCTGAAGTTATCCCAATCAAAGACGATCGCATTGCTGGTTAAAGGGTTTACTAATCCACTTTTTGTCGAAATGATGAAAGAGGCGGAGCAACAGGTTAACCTTAGAGGTTACACCTTATTGGTGCAGGCAACTGAAGAAGAACGTGATGCTCCGAACTTAGCATTAGAACTTGCAAAAGAAAAAAATTTATGCGGTATTATATTTTTAGGCGGCAACCACAACTGCTCGGATGAAAAGTTCAGACAAATCGGGATTCCATGTGTATTTGTCAGCAGCACGACGGACTCCTCCATGAACCCCGAATTGTTTTCCAGTATTACCATTGATGACCTGCAAAGCTGTTATGACGTTGTTAACTACTTGATTTCGTTGAATCACAAGAAAATTTGTTTTTTAGCAGAAGACATCATGAAGGAAAACACCGTAGGTTCCCGCCGCTTATCTGCCTACCGTAAAACATTGGAAGCGAACGGAATCGCCTATGACTCGGAATTGATTGAGGAATGCCAATTCAATATGGAATATGGATTCAATGTCATGAAGAAGATTCTTGCCCGTAAGCTCGGTATCACCGCCATTTTTGCAGCGTCCGATTACATCGCGATTGGAGCAGCAAAAGCCATTCTCGTATCGGGCTTGTCAATTCCGGATGATATTTCCATTATTGGTTTTGATGGCATTGAGGTAACCGAGTATTTTCAGCCCTCATTGGATACGGTAAAGCAACCTGCTATTGAGATGATTGACATGGGCGTAAGCAAGCTGTTTGATTTGTTGTCCGGTGAAACAAAAACAGAGCATGTCATTCTGAATGCTTCTATTATTCGAAGAGGTTCCTGCAAAGCACTTCGCAGATAATATATTTGTTTGGCGATGAGAAAAGAAGCCGATATAGAGGCATTAAAATCACAAAAGACGGCAAAAGTAATCACTGCTAAAATAAATGTGGGTACAAGGCCGAGTAATCTATGCCAAATAATTACCCCCCGGCAAAACCGGGGGGTAATTATTTTATTCTCCAATAACCTGTATCTGAATTTGCCTCTCTCTCGCCCTGGTCTGATCAAAATCTATGAAATAGATATGTCCAAACTTTCCAAGGTCCAGCTCTCCATCAAAGATTACAATGGATTCGCTCCTGCCAAGCAACATGGAACGGAGGTGTGCATCTGTATTTAAGGTTTCAGGCTTGCTCTCTCCATACCTTGCTGAAAACTCAGTAAGCTCCGGTCCCGGATGCATGTATTGTCCTTCTTTGCGGCAGGTCGGAATAATAGATTCTAAAACGTCCAGTAAATCTTGCTGCAGATATTCCAGACCATTGTAAGTAAGGTCGAAGGAACATTCTTGTGTTGCAACAGAGCAGGTGGTGTGATGGGTATAGACCAAGCAAAATCCGTTTTGAACTCCGGAGCGTTCAACGGTTTCCTTTACCTGTTCTGTAATGGTGCGAAAGGTGGGAAGTTTTCCTGTGGAAGAAACAGTAATGGATTCTCGGAATATTTTCATTTTGAATTTTCTCCTTTTTCAAATCTAACTGTTAAATCATCATAAGCACGGCGCACACTAAAAATCATCTCTTCAACCATCGCATGTGGGTCAGGAGAATTGACAATTCCGGAAGCTGCGCCGACCGCTTGTGCACCAGCGTAAATCAGGTCATACACCTGTCTGCCGGAAGAGATGCCAGCGGCAATCTCAACGATGGTATCGGGGGAAATCTCCTTAATCGCCTGGGTGACCTCCTGTATATAGGCCCGGTCGCAGGTACGTCCGGTTCCGATCAGCTCGGAGGGCTCCGGATTCATAATATCCGGATGCAATTGCGCGATCGCTTTTGCCTCCGCTGTAGTATCTGCACAGACAAAGGAAATTAGCTCCAGCTCGCTTGCCCTGTCAAGGGTCTTCTTGATGGAGGAAAGGGACATGGGACGTTCACAGTGGTTAATGACCACTCCTTTAGCACCGGCTGCTTTCACCGCTTCGGGAAGCACATCCGCCATACCGCGCCCGGGCCTTAAGGTATCCATGTAAGGCGCAAGGACGATCAGTCTGTCGGTACAGTCGGTGACACGCCGTATTTCAGTGTAGGGTGCGATAAACAAGACATCAATATCAAACTTCTTTGCACAGGCATCTGCCGTTTTGGCGAGTTCCAGTACTTGATCGCCGAATATATAATTTTTTACGCCTATTTCAAAAAAAGGAGCCTTGATCTGAGGTTTCATATTTCTATTCCTTCCAAATGCTATACTTTCATACTACAAACGCCTGCGCATTATACTCTTATTATGTTTGCACCTGCGTTTTCACAGTCAGTGAAAATCGCATCATTTAGGTTCCGGTCTGTGATAATGGAAGAGACTTCGTTTAAGTCCACGTAGGAAATCAAGGAATTCTTATCAAATTTACCGGAGTGTGCCAGGATGATGACATTTTCGGAATGCTTTATTAACTCTGCGTCAAAACGAACAGTATCCAGGTCCATCGCCATGATACCGCCTTTTGTAGAGATCGCATCAGCACCCATGAAGCAGCAGTCGAACTGAAGTTTCTTTAACGATAATTCGCTGAAGTAGCCGACGAAATCTCTCCGTTGCTCACGGTACTGTCCGCCCAAAAGAATTATTTTCTCCTGTACTGGATGGAGGATTTCAAGGTTTAGTAAGGAATTAGTAAAAATAACAAGACCTGTCAGTTCACCCTTCTTAATTCGCTCAGCCAAGGCGAGCGCCATCTGCTGGATTGTTGTTCCGGCCTCCAGAAAGATAACCTGATTGTTCTTGATTAGGGAAGCAGCATAACTGCCCACTTTTATTTTTTCTTCTAAATGTTCATTTTTTAATTGTTCAAATGAATATTTGTCATCAGGAACATCCAGAGAGCTGATAGAACCGTGGATGCGATTAATCTTCTCTTCTTCCGCAAGAGCGACACAAAGACGCCGTGCGGTAGGAATCGAGATATTGAGCACTTCAGATACTTCCGAAATACGCATTCTCTTTCTGGAATGAAGTATTTCTAAGAGTTCATTCTTTCTAAGTTCGACCTTATTCATAGTCAGTGTTGACCTCTTTCCGATTTCTTGTTGTTTATATCTTATCTTATATGATCGAAAAAATCAACATAATGATTGAAAAAAGTTATGAAGATATCAAATCAATTAGTTAATGGCAGCAAATTAAAAATAATTAATTGTGAACTGGCTTAATGTGAGTGATAAAGAAAAAGTAAATCGTTAAATTGAGTGAAAATCAATCAATAATGAAGCAAAATGATAAATAATAACACAATATAAGAAATCTTATTGACAAAATGAGTGAAATGGTTTAATATCAGATCAAAAAGTAGAGTGAATAAGAAAAATCCAACAGAACAAAAACGTTCATGACTAAAATAGAATTAAGAGAAAGAGAGAATAATAAATAAATGGGATGTTATCATAATTATTTCACGATTCAGTCCGACAGACGGGTTACTTTTGATGATGTAACAGACAGGGTAAAGGAATTGGTACAAGAATCAGAAATTAAAAACGGCCTGCTGACAGTTTATTCCCAGCATACGACCTGTAGTGTATTGATTCAGGAACAGTCAGATGATGTGAATTACTGGGGTACACAGTTTGTGCTTCAGGACATGGTAAACGGGCTGGCAAAGATTTTTCCTAAATGTGAGACGGAAGGGCAGTATCTGCATCCGGGTCCGCTTCATATTGAGATTGCGGGGCGTGAGCGGGCAGAAGAAGCACTTTGGAGCTTGAATACAGAAGCACATCTTCGGTCAGTAATGCTGGGCCGTTCGGTAAATGTGCCGGTGATTGACGGAGAACTGCAGCTTGGTGAATTTGGCAGAATTTACTTTGCCGATTTTGATCAGGTACGTGCGAGAGAACGGAATGTAAGGATAACGCTCATTGGGGAATAGAATACTCAGATGAATGGTGATTGGAGAGCAGCTTACCGACAAACAGAGATATTAAGACGGGTGACCGTCTGCTTTAAATAGAGAAAGGGGGATATATTTGAATAAGTATTTGACATTGGACGTGGGGACAACAGCGGTGAAAGCTGCTCTGTTTGACAGCAATTTTCAACTTTTGGATCTGGTGATAAATGAATATATGCTGTTGACTCCAGAGGAAGGCATTGTGGAATTGCCTGCCGATGTGTATTGGGAAAATTCAGTATCCGGTATCCGAACGATTCTGGAAAGGACAAAAAGCAGCGCGGAAGAAATTAGGACAATTACCTGTACCACACAAGGAGAAACGCTTATTCCTATTGATAAGGAAGGAAAGGCTTTACATAACGCTGTGGTTTGGCTGGATGCCAGAGCAAAAGAGGAAAGTGAGTGCCTTTCAAAACAGTTCACAAAAGAGGAATTCTTTGCTAAAACGGGAATACCGGAAGTGACCGCCTATTGCCCGGTGGCGAAATTGCTTTGGTTTAAGAATAAGAAGCCGGATATTTATGAGGCGGCAGATAAATTTCTGTTGCTGGAAGATTTTCTAATATACAGGCTGACCGGAAAAATGGTGACCAATCCCTCAATCTGCTGTAGCACCGGCTATCTAAATATTGGAACCGGGCAGCTGTGGAAAGAAGTGTTTCTAAAAAATCAGCTTTCTATGGAGAAGATTCCGAAGATTCTGCCGTGTGGCACCCAAGTAGCTGCATTGTCCCATGAGGTGGCTGTGTGCCTAAGATTGACTGAGAAAACAATTGTTACTACGGGTGCAATGGATCAGGTAGCTTCGGCAGTTGGAGCAGGAAACTGGAAGGATGGCATTGTGTCGGAAACGACGGGAACTTGTTTATGTGTGGCAGCTTCACTAAACAATCCAATGCTTGAACAGTGGTCTCCGGTTCCGGTTTACAGTCATTGCGTAGAAGGGTTATATCTAAAGGTAGCAGTGGTACAGACAGCCGGAATGATCTTAAAATGGTTCCGAGATGAATTTTGCCCGGATTTGTTTATAGATAAGGTCAGTGCTTATGATAAAATGTCCGGCATGGCAGAAACGGTACCGCCGCTTGCCAGAGGTGTAATGCTGGTTCCTTATTTAACCGGCACGGAAGCCAACAGCCGCGTTAGAGGTGCTTTTACGGGGCTTGGACTTGAAACGACAAGAGAATGCTGCATTCGGGCGGTTATGGAAGCGATGGGTTATACCCTTCGCGAGAAATTAGAAGAAATGCAGATAGAAAACGAACAGATCATTTCACTGGGCGGCGCATCCAAAAGTAATGTTTGGAATCAGATCAAAGCGGATATCTGTGGGAAGAAGATAGTGATTCTGGAAGCAGAGGAGTCCACTTCACTGGGGGCGGCAATACTTGGAGCTTTGGCAGTCGGGGATCTGCGCTCGATGGAAACGGTAGCGGAACAAGTAAGGACGAAGCAAAGCTACACACCTATTACAGAAAATACGGTGCTTTATGAAGCGGAATATAAAAAATTTCGGAACATCTGTGAATTGATCGCTTCCGTTTATAAATAAAAAGAGGGGAGAAAAAGGGAATGGAGATAAGAAAACCAAGACTGGGACTTCTGGGATTGATAACCGGAGGATATGAAGATACTTTCCCCGGTATCCTGGAAAGGCAAACCAGATACGCCGGAGAACTTGTGGATACACTCAGCAAGATAGCGGATGTTGAGTTTGCGGGTCCCGGTGTGGATCGAAAACGAATTGAGGAAATTGTAAAGCAGTATAACGAGAAGGAGCTGGATGGTATCCTCATCGTCTTGCTGGCATATTCTCAAGGTGCATACCTTGCACGCGCCTTAGAGAACAACCGTCTGCCGATTGCGCTTGCAGTTGTACAGCCGGATCAAGAAGTGCTGGATGACTGGGAAGAGTTAGATCTGACGGTGAATCAAGGAATACACGGCGCACAAGATAATGCGAATGTAATTAACAGGCTTCGGATCCCGTGTGAATTTTTTGCGGGAAACAGGCATGAGCAGAGATTTCTTAACTTTGTTGAGGACTTTGGAAAGGCTTGTTACACCAGAAACCGTTTGAAAAATATGAGAACGGGAGTATTCTCAAGAATGTGCGGCATGGGAGACATTTTGACTGATGATATGGCACTTTTATCTAAGATTGGGCCGGAATCCTGCCATGACACCATAGGAAGCGTTTATTCCAGAATGCAGCAGGTGAGCGAAGAAGAAATTGAAGCACAGATAGAGAAGGACTATGCCAAATTCGAGGTGGATCCTAATTTAAGCAGAGAGTCGCATGCAATTGCAGCGCGTGAATATCTGGGATTTAAAAAGTATCTGGAAGATAAGGGCTACGATGCTTTTACGGCGCACTTTGACCAGTTTGCAGATGACGGGAGATTTCGCCAGCTGCCACTTTATGCCGCGTCTAATCTGATGGCAGAGGGGTATGGCTATGCGGCGGAAGGTGATGTAATGTGTGCCAGCATGGTGTCGGCAGCCCATGCATTGGGAGATAATGATGGGAACTTTACAGAGATGTATGCCATGGATTTTGCCAAACAGGCAATCATTTTTTGTCATGCCGGAGAAGGTAACTGGGCTACCTGCAGGAAGGATAAAAAGGTCCGTCTAATAGACCGATATCTGGGTGAAGGCGGTCTGGAAAACCCGCCGACCTATATTTTTACACCGCAATGCGGGCGGGCAACACTGACCTCACTGGTAGCGGTAGAAGGCGGTCATTTCAGGCTGTTGATTGCTAATGGCGAGATTTTACTCAAATCCGACCTAAAACATTGTGAGATGCCATACTTTTTCTGGCGCCCGGATGCCGGAATAGAAAATTGTGTGGAAAAATGGCTGCAAAACGGTGGTACTCATCATGAGGTAATTAATTTGGGAGATGTATCCAAAAGGTGGAAAATGCTGGCGAAGATGCTTGGCATTGAATGTGTAGAAATCTGATTCTGTGCGGACACGATAAAATGATTAGAAAGAAATGGAGAAAATAAAATGGGAGTTAAAATTAGTGTAATCGGTGCAGGCAGCGCAGTGTTTTCATTGAGTTTAATCAGAGATATCTGCTGTGCTAAAAATTTGAGCGGCTGCACCGTATCGTTTATGGATATCGATGAGAAAAGGCTGGATGACGCATATGCACTTTGCTGTCGGTATGCCAAAGAAATGAAAAGCAATATTGTTATTGAGAAAACCACGGACAGGATCGAGTGCATAACAGGGGCTGATTTTGTTATTAATACAGCGCTTCATGTGAACTATGAGATGTGGAGACGCGGCTGGAAAATTGCGCAGGATAAAGGCTACCGCTATGGAGGCAGCATGCACATCATGCATGATGAGGCATTTTGGATCAATTACTACCAGTTTGGACTAATGGAATCGATTTATCTGGACATTCAAAGGGTATGCCCGAATGCCTGGTACCTCGTCGTAGCGAATCCTGTATTAGCCGGCATTACCTATTTGAAGAGAAAATATCCGGATTCCAAGATCGTGGGTCTCTGCCATGGCTTCAATGGCGTGTTTGCAGTAGCCGGTGAGATGGGTTACGAGAGAGAACAGGTCCAGTTTGAACTTTCGGGTGTAAACCATATGGTCTGGATGAATCATTTTACCTGTGACGGTAAGGATGGATTCAAATTACTGGATGAATGGATTGAAAAGGATGCACCGGCGCATTTTGAGGAAATCGGTTACTGCAGTTGGACCGGTCCTAAACCGGTTGACTTATATCAGAGATTTGGAGTATTCCCGATTGGAGATACCGGAAATCCGGGCGGCGGTGCCTGGGGATATTGGTATCACACAGACGATGAGATCCAGAAACGATGGAAAGAGGATCCAGAGCGCTGGTTTAAAGAAGTTTACTTTGAAGGCAACGAAAATATGATAGCGCAGATAAGCAAAGCAGTCGCTGATGAGAATATCTGCGTTACAGAGATGTTCCCTCCTGTATATCCACCGCATGAGCCTATGGTTCCGTTAATTGAATCTATTGCTTGTGATATACCACGTGTTATTATTACCAATATTTTAAATGACGGGGAATTTGTGCAAGGCGTTCCTAAGGATTTTGAAGTGGAGATTCCCACACTGGTAAGTGGAAACGGCATTCAAGGTATCCGTTGCAAAAAACTGCCCCAGCCTATTATTGCCCATATTCTAAGAGATAGAGTGGCACCGGTTTTAGTTGAGCTGGAAGCATACGAAAAGGGCGACTATGAGATGCTTTTGGATATGATTATGATGGATCCCTGGACCAGAAGTGAAAAACAGGCACGCGAGCTTTTGGATGAGATTCTATCTCAGCCGGAGCTATCTGAGATGAAAGAACACTATAAGAAGAGAATGCCTGAAGAATAAAAATGGATTAAGTAAAATTTTGTATAAAAACGAATAAGAAACTCCCTTTCATAAAAGAATTCAAACTTGAAAGGGAGCTTTTTATCGTGAGCAGCATAAGCAAAAGTAATAAAAAAGCATGTGAACCCCCAGAAATTCAGAAGTACAGCCCAGAGCGATTTAATATGCATTTATATTGTTCACCAAAGGCACAATATTGTTAAGGGAAGCCGATTCTTGCAAAAGAGTCGACTTCTTTTCTTTTACATGATAGAATGATTTAAGCACATATCATATAAGAGGGAACAGATTGACCGCAGTCATTACTTCTGCGATTTTAAACGTATTGCCTATTACTTTAATTTTTTGATCGTCTATACAAATGATGATGGAATTAGAAAATGTAAGACTGCCTATCTCTTTTCAATAGCATTTCTATTTGAATCTTATGAATTATGTCAAACATAGATCAATTGTATCTATGACGGAGGAACCATTCATGCGTAAGATTTTGATTTTAGTTCTGACTTTGAGCACATTATTCAGCTTGTGCGGATGCGGCAAACAAAGTTCCAGTACAAATAGCCCCAATTATTCTTCGGCGGTATCGCAAACTGCATCAATTTCTGTAAATGATTCTGATTATCAATCCTATACAGTGGATGATAACGGCAATATTTTGGATTCAAAAACAGGAGCCCTCATTGCAAATGAAGAATTGGCCGTTGACAGCAACGGAAATATTATACTGAAAGAAAACAAACAAGTTGTTGTGACTTCTGAGCAAGTTCAGGAAAACAAAAAAACATATAGTTCCTCAAAAACTGAAAATAAAAATACAGAAAATTCATCGGAAGCCAAAAAGGTCAGCAGCTCCCCTGCAAGCAAGACACCCTCTTCTGCAACGTCAAAACCGGCCGTTTCGACTAAACCGAAACCGCACAGTGAACCAATTCCGCTTGACAAAGTAAAAAATTGGGATTCACTGTACGGTAAAAAGGAATGGATATTATTTAACGATGAACCGAGCAGGCAACGGTATGAAGGCTCCACTGCTTTTGTATGCAGATTTACTGCGGGGCAGGATTCGTACGCAACGATTACTGTGGAATCCCTTTGTTTGCTTGACAAGTGGAAATATCCTTTGAACGATGACAACGTGGTGCGAACAATAAACGGTCAAAAATATGTTCAAACCTTTTGGTGCGAGTATAAGGGAAGCCTTTATACTTTTGTTGGAAGCGAAGATGTCGTCACACTTGAACTGAGATGTTATGATGGTACCGGTCGTAACTGGCTGTCAGATGAACTGAAGTTTAAACGTACCGAAAACAATTCTTTGCAGCTGACAAGCGGTGATTATAGCGAGTTTGGATTGAAGCGCGGAGATGTTTTCACACGATAATCGACGTTTTTTGTACTTGAGGTCAGGTATTACTTTGAAATTGAAAACTACGCCAGAACTCATTTCGTATGATCATGCAATAGGGATGAATCTATTGACAAATATTAATTTAAATAGCTAAAATATTAAAAAATTTTAATCTGTGATGCAAAGTTCACTTGACAAATTATGCAAAGTACGCTATGCTATATTTGCAAAGTCAGCATTGCAAATTGGGGGCGTTTTTTTGAAGACCAAAATTGCAGAATTGCGAAAATCCAAAAAAATGTCGCAGGAAGAACTCGCACTTGCCATTGGAGTGACAAGGCAAACGATTACATCGATTGAGGTGGAAAAGTATACTGCATCTTTGCCGCTGGCATTCAAAATTGCTCATTACTTCGGGATGGCAATAGAAGATGTGTTCGATTTTTCCGAGTACACAGATAGAAAGGAACCGTGAAATGGATCATTATAAAAAGGTAATTAAAACAAGAATGTTATTGCTTGTTATTCCCATGGTGCTTGCTGTGTCTTTAGGAATTTACGATGTGTTCTTAGTAAGTCCGGAGCTTAAAGATAGTTTTATTTTTGGCTTTCAATGCGGAGCGGTTACTGCCTGCGGTTTGATGTCGGCAATTCTTTTACTCCGCTACAGAGTGATACTGAAAGATGAAAAAAAGTTAACACTGGAGTTTAATAAAGAAAATGACGAAAGATTGAAAGCGATTAGAGCGAAGGCCGGTCTGCCGATGATTTTCGTTACTTCTGTTTTAATGATACTTGCCGGTATTATCGCCGCATATTTTAATGCTGCAATTTTTATTGTCCTTATTGTTGCTGCCGTTTGTCAAATGATGATAAGCGCGGTTGTAAAACTGATCTATATGAGGAAAATGTAGGGGGTAAGTGTAAATGAAAAAGATACAAATTATCAGCACACTTGTCTTAATGATCAGCATTGCATGTCTCATAATTTGGCGTTTTGCAGTCCCATTTCCCGATTGGGTGGTAAGGGTAGTTGGCATTTTTATGTTGGTTTCCATGTTTATGACGGTGTTCAGCACAGTGAAAATTACTGCGGCCAAGAAATAGGCTCAATAAGCCGGGCTTTATTTTAAACAAAATTGGAAGCTAACGTATCGCGTCAGTTTCCAATTGCTTTTTTCATCACCTATAGCAGCTATTTACAAAGCTGTTTATCTCTTTCCGGTACCCTAAACTCTGATCAAGTACTGCTTTGTGATCGGCCTAATTTTTCCCTAATCTGTTATACACTTCGTAAGCATCATCAATATTATATTGCTCTGACTGGTGATTCCCTTTGGCGCCTGCTGTGATAAGGATATACTCTTTCCCGTCTTTTTGGGCAAGGCTTGCGAGGCATAGGCCGGCTTCATCGGTATATCCGGTCTTTCCTCCTAAAATTTTTCCTCCGTTTATGACTGGATTCTCTATGTTTTTGAACATTGTGCTGTTAAATGTAATGCCGTTTGGATGCTTATTAGTAGACGCCGTGGAGTAACGTGCAGAAGTAAAAACATCACGGAATGTGCTGTTTTGCAACGCATAACTCAAAAGTTTGGATAAATCCTTTACGGTTGTATAATGATTTTTGTCTTGAAGACCCGTGGAATTGGTAAAATGCGTATTGCTCATGCCGAGCACTTTTGCTTTTTGATTCATTTTCGCGACGAATTCTTGCTCCGATCCCGCAATATGATCTGCAAGACCAATACAGCATTCTGCTCCGCTCGGAAGCAAGACCCCGTAAAGCAAATCAATTGCCTTGACTTTTTCGTTAGGCTGAAATCCCGCCATTGAAGCGTCTGCTTTGTACAGCTCTTGAAACATAGAATTGGGAAGTTCAATTTTTTTCTGTAAATCGGATAAATTCTCTATAGCAACAATTGCCGTCATAATCTTGGTCAAAGATGCCGGGTAAATTTTTTGCTCGCTCATTTTCTGCATCAGAATGGCATGGTCATCCAAGCGAACCAGAATTGCATGGGGGCTATGCAGGCTGCCTATGGATACGGAAACGTTGGGGTCGGAAGCTACCGTTAATGAGGGAACCGGCCCGGCTTTATCGCTATCAATTTTCCCCAACAATGATTTTCCGTTAAGTGCATTGATTGATTTGTAAGCGAGAACAATAACAGCAACCACCAATAAAATAATCCAAAATTTCGATTTCTTTTTTTTTGCTTGTTGCACTATAAAAACAGCTCCTTATTCTATATTCATCTTATTCTATCACAGAACAAAGCGAAATGTTTGAATTCTTGCTTATGAACTTCTTAAGATTTTCTTACAATGGGAACTCTTCAGTAAAGGCAGCAACTCCCCTGCTTATATATTATTTTCAATAATTATAAGCAATTATCTTTGATTAGGGTTATAATATAATGAATTGATTTTTATAAAATTGGATGTTTAGAAAAAACATAATCCGTAACCAGAAAGGAAATATCTATGAAAAAGACGAAAGTCATTGCCTTGCTGATTCTTGTTCTGCTCTTTGGCGTAATCATATTTTTCACCTCACCTAATCTCAATCCTTTATACGCAGATGGCCTGGGGTTCTGGAGTTTTGTAATCACGTCATTCTCCCTGTTGATTTGGCTGCTTAACATTGGTAAGAAAAAACTTATTGTTTTAAATGATAATGCAGCAAGATTTAACATGATGAAACGAGGGCGCAAATACTTAATCGTTGCGGCTGCGCCGTGGGTTATTTTAATTGTTGTGAGCATTTTTTCCAGCGTACTGTTTCATACGGACAGCTATAAAAATCAAATGCCTGAGCCTGAAAACAGAACATTTTCCTCCGATGTTCAGGCAATTGATATAGCACGGCTTCCGGTCGTTGACAGCAACCTGGCGGCACTTCTTGCCGATAAAAAGCTTGGAGAAAAACCCGCACTGGGCAGTCAGGTCACATTGGGTGAGCCGACAATTCAAAAAGTAAATGACAAACTTGTGTGGGTAGTCCCGCTGTTGCACTCCGGATTTTTTAAGTGGATTTCCAACTCAAGCGGCACCCCTGGCTATATTTTGGTCTCAGCGACAAACCCAAAGGATGTAACCTATGTTGAAAACCACCCCGTAAAATACCAGCCGAACGCTTATTTTTTTGACAACCTGCAAAGGCATACGCGCTTTTCCGGCGGACTTTTTACCGGGCTTACAGATTATTCCTTTGAAATCAATGATGATGGCAAGCCTTACTGGGTTGTGACTACCTATAAAAATCTTGTAGGAATGAGTCTTCCCGAAGCTGACGGTGTGATTGTCATTGACGCCGGTACCGGTGAAAGCGTAAGATACGGCATCAATAACGTACCAAAATGGGTTGACAGAGTACAGCCGTCTGATTTTTTGATGACACAGATAGCAAACCGAGGAAACTACATCCATGGCATATTTAACTTTTCAAATAAGGATAAATTCCAGCCTTCTGAGGGTAATGCCATTATCTATAACGGTGGAAGATGCTACTTATACACCGGCCTTACCAGCGTGGGAGCCGATGAAAGCGCAACCGGATTTATGCTGATTGACATGGTTACCAAAAAGCCATACCGTTATCAGATCAGTGGAGCAACCGAATACGCGGCACAGCAGTCGGCTCAAGGCAAAGTGCAAAATCTGAAATACATGGCGTCATTCCCGCTCATCACGAACGTGGACGGACAGGCGACCTATTTTATGACATTAAAGGATGCCGCCGGCCTTATTAAGCAGTACGCTTTTGTATCAATCGTTGACTACACAAGTGTTGGAACCGGCGAAACCATTGGTAATGCGATATCAAACTACCGGTCTGTTATGAAAAACACGAGCGGCAGCTCTGCAATTGGCACAGGTGACCAGCAAGAGGAGCTGCAAGGCACAATCGATAGAATCTCCTCTGAAATCATCAATGGCAACACCGTCTATTCCATGATTGTAAAGGAACAGCCCGATAAGATCTTTACTGCCGTTGCGGATATTAGTCCGGAACTGTCGCTGACAAGAGAAGGGGATGCGGTAAAGTTATCCTATGTAAAATCCGATCGTACAATTATCAATATTGCTTCTTTTGACAATTTGAAGTATACGCAGAAGTAATTTGAATTAAAAAATACCGGAACCACGAAACAAAAGAAAACAGCAATACGGAAGAATCCGTATTGCTGTTTTTTGTGAGGTTAACACCGCGGGTACGGTAACCCCCGCACAAGCGCTGAAAGATATGCAGACCATCTGAAATGACCGATGGCCTGCTATTTCATTTGATTTCAACCACTTTCTTCAGGAACTCCATTCCCTCTGTCTGATGGGAAATGACGATTAAAATTCCGTCGTACTCCCGTTTGTCCAGAATGCGCACGATCAGGTTGCGGGTTTCGGCATCCACACTGGAAATGGGCTCGTCCAAAATAATTACATCTTTTTGAGAAAGCAGCGCCCGTATGAAAGCGATAATTTGCGACTGACCGCCGGAAACGCCGGAGGTGTTCTGGCTGATTTCCGTATCCAACCCGTTCGCCAATCTCCCGATATACTCCTGTAAATCGAGCTGTTCAATAAGCTTCTGCACATCCTGACGGTTTTTTTCACTTTGCCCGTACAGAATGTTATTTAAAACGGTTCCCCGAAATAAGAAGATGTTTTGCGAAACAATTCCAACACGCTGCCGCAGACTGTCACAGTTCAGTTGCGCCGCATCCATCCCGTTAACTGTTATTTGCCCGGATGTCGGCTGATACAGCCCGAGCAGGAGCTTAATCAGTGTTGTTTTTCCGGACCCGTTTTCCCCCTTCAAAAGCGCCTTATCGCCCTTTTGAAGCTTAAAGCTGACTTCTTTGAATACATCGGGCAAGTCTTCTTTATACTGAAATCCAACATTGTTGAACTCAATTGTTTCAATCCCGGACTCAAGCACTTTATCCCTGCCGCTGTTTTCATCCTTCATATCCAAGAGCTCATAAATTCTTTCGATGCTGAGGCAAACGGGTTTTAATGTGGTTCCCAGCATCGCCATTCCCTGTGTACTCGCAAACACTTTCGCGATATACAGAGAAAATGAAGTATAGAGACCGATTGTAAACTCGCCTTTTAAAATCAGGATACCGGAAATAAACAGAATCAGCAGGGTACCGGCATTGTTAATCAAACTGATATTTTGCCCAAACAGAATCATGGACTTACTCTGCTTTACACTGTACTTGACCAGTTCGCTGATCTTTGTTTTAAATTGAGCAAGATGTTTTTCTTTTCCGCTTAACATCTTAATATCTTCAATGCCATTGATGATTTCAAAGCACTCGCCATTTAGAATTGCGCTTGATTCCATCATGCTTTGCGTGTTTTTCATGAACCCTTTGGTGGAGACTTTTGTTGAAAAGAAAAAGATCGGCGTTAAGGCCAGGACTACAAAAGCCAGTTTGTAGTTTATGGCAAACATTGTGACAATTGCAAGCAACGCATCTATAATGCTGAGAAACATACTCACAATCGAAGGGGAAAAGATACTGCCAACCGAACCGCATTCCGAAATTCTGCTTTGTACATATCCCTTTTCGGTACTGGAGAGATAGCTCATCGGCAAATCCATCACTTTCCGCATCACGGAATACCGCATTTCATTGACGACGGAATTGTTGATTTGAATGAACAGATTCTTTGAAACCAACGAAACGCCGTACTGTACAAGGTACAGGGCGGCAATCCCACCGGTATACAGGTAGAGGTCGCGGTAACTTTTATTGCCCATCAGAACCTTGTCGAGCAAATGTCCGATTAAGTACGGAATAGGGGTCGCAAGAATAGAGCTCAGGATAATTCCTGCAATTCCCGCAATCAGTATCAGTCGGTATTTTTTTAGAAACGGCTTCAGCCTTAACAGGCTTTTCCATTCTCCCATTATGATCATTCCCTTCATTGCATGAACGTTTTGCATATCTTTTAGTATATCATAAATGAAGAATGGAAACTATATGAGAAAGGAAACAGAACCCCCTGTATGGAAGGTTCTGTTTCCTTATTCTTAGAGCGGTTTTCATCTTTTCATGCCGGAAATATGCTATTTCAATGACGAATCAAGTTCAGATTTTGCGAAGATTTTTCAATATTTTGTTCCATTTGCTCCGTGATCTTTTTAGACTGCATCATTCCCATGACACATGCTCCCACAACCGGCTCGTACCGGGCATTGATGATGTTGACGTTGGGCGCGGACTGTTTAATGAATTTTTTCACCATTGCAGTCAGCCTGTTATGCTCCCCTTTGAAAACACTGCCGGCCAAAACAACGTCCGCCTGAGAAAGCAGCATACCCGTGCGGTTCAACGCGGCAATCATATAGCTGCTCATTTTATCCGCAAACTCGTCAAGCAGCTGCTGTGTCACAAAATCTCCGTCTTCGGCAAGGTCAACAATCTGTGGAACCAGATGAATGATGCTATCCATAAACTCGTTGTTTACCACAGATTTATGAAGCAAATCATCAATGGTATGTTCACCGGAAAAATCCATGAACAGCTTTGTCAATTCGGTCGAGGGGCAAAAACCAAGTTGTGCGTCAAAAACTTTTCTAAGAGCTCTTCGTGCCAATGCGCTGCCGCCCTGCATACCGTCTTCAATATAATCCCCAAGTACAAACGGGTTGCCGTCCGGGCTGATCACCGCACCGTTCAGGCCTGTTCCGGCGCAGAGAATCGCACCGCTAACATTTCTTGTACCGCCGTACATTGCAATCAGGCAATCGTTACATACCTTGACATTTTGAACCTGTGTGATTTTGCGAACCGCAATCTTCAGCGGAGGGGCGTCCTCCGGCCAATCCTGACCGGTAATTCCCGCAACAACACAATCAATATCCTCCGCCTTTATTCCCGCCTGCTGTTTTGCCGTTTGAACGGCATGCGACAAGCGTTTGCAGTTTGGAGTCGAACTGGTCATAGGGCACCGCAATGACCTCGACCTTAATGTTTGGATTTCTTTTGGTGAATTCAGCGCCTAATTTATCAAAATACGCTTTATCCGGTGAATTCGCCTGCATAATGGTAATGGTTACCGGTTCTCCGGCTTTGCTGGCCGCCGACTCGCCCGGCGCCTTGCTGACTGCTGTGTTCTGCCCCGTGCAGCCGCCCATTGCAGCCACCGACAGAAGCATTGCCATCGCAGCTGCCGTGATTGATTTCATCATCTTTTTCATAATAAAGACCCCCTTCAAATAATTCCATCGTTTAAGCTGCTATTCTTTAATACCGGTTGTCACAATTCCCTCAACAAAGTAACGCTGACAAAAAATAAACAGAAGAATGCACGGCGTTGCCGAATAAAGCGCGGCAACCATCATCGTATTCCACGGAGGAAGCCGGAACTTAGAGGTAAGACCGGAGAGCAGAATTGGCAATGTGTACTTATCCATGCTGCTCAAATAAATGACCGGGCTAAGCAAATCATCCCAGCTCCACATAAATGAAAAGATAGCCACCGTGGCGAGCGCCGTTTTAGAAAGCGGCAGCGCAATTCTCCAGAAAATTTTAAATTCATTGCATCCGTCAATTCTTGCAGCCTCAAACAGCTCGTTGCTAATGGAGCTGAAGAATTGCCTGAGAAGAAAAATCATATAAGCGGAGCCAAAAAAGGTCGGAACGATTAACGGAAGATATGTATTGACCCATCTCAGGTTGTTAAACAGAACATATTGCGGAATCATCACGGAAGGGTAAGGAATCATCAGCGCCGACATCACAAGCATAAACAAAATATTTTTTCCGCGCGCATTGTAACGGGAGAAACCAAAAGCTACAAGCGAAGAGGAAATAATCGTCCCCACCACGATGCAAGATGAAACAAACAAGCTGTTAAAGAAATAGGGAAGATAGTTCAGCTTATCAAATACGGTAACAAAATTGGAAAAAACAAATTGATTGGGGATAAAGGTAGGCGGAAATCGAAAAATTTCCGCTGCCGGCTTCAGCGCAGTTGTAAGCATTACAAAGATTGGCAAAAGCATGATGCAGGAAAGGCAGACCAAAATCAGGAATGTAACAATGGACATTACCCGAGTTGTGGTTTTATTGCCATAGCGGACATACCCCTCTTTCAATTGTTTTCACCTCCCTGATAGTAAACAAAACGATTGGTAAACTTAAAGATGAACCATGTGACCAGCATAACTGCAATTAAAAGCATCCATGACAGCGCAGACGCATAACCCATTTTAAAGTTCATAAACGCATTTTGGTAGATATTGTACACATAGAAGGTAGTCGCATAGTGCGGCCCGCCTTTGGTCATCACAAATGCCTGTGTAAACACCTGGAACGAATTGATAAGCCCGATAATCAGCTGAAAAAGGAAAATCGGGGAAATCATCGGCATCGTCACATTCCACAGGCGGTGGTGCCAATTGGCGCCGTCCAGCACGGAGGCCTCGATCAACGATTTTGGAATTCCCTGCAGCGCAGCAAGGAAAATTACCATTCCTTCTCCCGTCGTCCACAGACTCATAATAATCAGTGACGGAACCGCCCAGTTTTCATCCATCAACCATAGCGGCCCCTGCACATGCATCAACGAGAGCAGGTAATTCGCAATTCCGAACTGGGGGTTGAAAATCCAACTCCAGAGCAAAGAAAGCGAAACGCCAGAAATCATACTTGGTAAATACATAAAGGTTCGGAACGCTCCTTTGCAAGCCACATTTGCATTCAGAAGCATAGCAAATACAAGCGAAAGAAGAAGCCCGAGTGGTACGCTGAGCAGTGTATAATACAGTGTTGCTTTAATGGAAATTGCAAAGACCGGATCCTGAAACGCATAAATATAGTTTGACAGCCCCACAAAATTCGGAGCGCGGGTGGCGTCATAATCCGTCAAACTAAAATAGAAGGAAGAAACAACCGGATAGAGCGTAAAAAGTAAAAATCCAATGATCCACGGTGAAATAAAAAGAAAGAAATTGCGGTTTTGTTCCTTTTTATTCAAGATATCATTCCTTTCGTTAGAGAATGGAAATGCGCGTTAGTGTGTATCGATTTACAATTAATAAATATTTTATACCACACTAAAAAATAAAAGTCAATAGTTTTCACTAAAAACAGTTGAATTATAATTGTAATAATGGTGATATTACTATTAATTTAATCTCCTCCTTGACTTTTTTCAAGCGTTTGCTATACTATATGTATCGATATACACCACACAAGCCCGGCTAATTACCAATTTAGGATGTGTTTATATGCCTACGATTTCTGAAATAGCCCAAAAGGCGAATGTTTCCCGGACCCTTGTTTCAAGGGTCCTAAATAATAAATCCGGCGTAAGTCCGGAAAACCGCGAGCGTATTCTTGCAGTCATACAGGAGTGCAACTATGTTCCCAACGCACTGGCCCGCTCTCTTGTAATGCAAAAGACACAGACCATCGGTGTTGTAATGGACGATTTGTGCGACAACTTTTTCTTTGATTTGATTTCCGGATTACAGGATTCAGGGGAGCTGCTCGGGTACAATGTGCTTTTTTGCAGCGGGCGCAGCAATATGGATATCAAGCTGAAATATGTTGATTATTTCGCGCATGGAAGAACCGACGGCGTTATTGCTTACGGCAGTAACCTGGTGGACGACCAGCTTTTCCGCAACTTTGTTGTAAAAACTCCTAATTTTGTGCTCATCGAGGGCGACCTGCCCAATACGAAGATCAATAATGTGCTGCTAAACAATTTCAGCGGCGCATACAGGGCCACCGAGCACCTAATTAAGATGGGTTATCATAAAATCATACATCTTACCGGCGACATGAACTACAAGGTTTCACTTGATCGATTGAACGGTTTTGTAAAAGCAATGCGCGACTATTCGATCCCGATTGAGCAGGATACAATTGTTTACGCTGACTTTGATGAGGACATGGCTCATGAACAAATGAATAAACGTATCTTAGCCGGCAATATTCCGGATGCCTGTTTTGCCGGTGCCGACAAAACTGCCTTTGGTGCAATCCGTGCCATGTACGAACACAACCTGACCACGCCCGGTGATATTGCCATTATTGGGTTCGACGGTGACGAGCCGGATTCCCGCGATATCTTGTTTCCCCAGCTGACAACTATGCGCCAGCCGCTGTACGATATGGGATTTGAGGGCATGAAACTGCTTATCCACATCATTGAAAATCCTATGGCGGAACCACAGACGAAGATGTTCGAGCCGGAATTTATCATAAGAGACACGTGCAAATAATTAAATACCGTATATTTAGAACGTTCTTTTACGAGAGCGTTTCTATTTTCCAAATATGTGAATCGATTTACATTAATTTATAAATTATTTTGCAAAGGAGTAATTCACTATGACAAAAAGAGGTTTAAAAATCGCAACCATCGGCGGGGGCTCGAGCTACACGCCTGAGCTCATCGAAGGGTTCATCAACCGTTACGCAGAGCTGCCTGTCAAAGATATCTATTTGGTAGATATTGAGGAAGGCAGGGAAAAGCTTGAAATCGTAACCGCCCTTGCACAGAGAATGGTCGAAAAAAGCGGCATTGATCTGCGCATCCATGCGACTCTTGACAGGGATGAAGCACTGAGGGACGCTGATTTTGTAACCACACAGTTCCGCGTGGGTCAGTTGGAAGCAAGAATCCGCGATGAAAAAATTCCACTGCGGTATAACGTGATCGGTCAGGAAACCACCGGGGCAGGCGGGTTCGCCAAAGCGCTGCGCACAGTTCCTGTCATTCTTGACATTTGCAGGGATATGGAGCGCCTGTGCCCCAATGCATGGCTGATTAACTTTACCAATCCCTCCGGCTTGGTGACCGAGGCTGTTCTGAAATACACCAAAATAAAAGCAATCGGCTTGTGCAATGTTCCAATCGGCATGGTAAACGATATTGCGGAAAAATATAAAGTATCCGTTGACAAGGTATTTGTTGATTTCGTCGGCATTAACCATCTTTTGTGGGGTCAAAAAGTGACAGTAAACGGTAAAGACGTTACCGCTGAATTGGTGGAGGACGCTTCGAAAGACACCGAGCAGGAAATAATGGCCAATATTCCGGATGTTAAAGTCGCATCCGCATTCATGCATTCACTCAATATGCTGCCAATCGGTTATCTGAAATATTACTACCTCACTCCCGAAATGCTGGAAGAATGTGTAAAAGAAGCAAAAGGTAAGGGCGTAAGAGGCGAAGTCGTAAAGAAGATTGAAGCGGAATTATTCGAGCTGTACAAAGACCCGAATCTTTCCATTAAACCGCCGCAATTAGCCGAGCGAGGCGGCGCGCATTATTCCGACGCGGCGTGTTCCCTTATCAATTCCATTTACAACAATAAGGGCGACCTGCAAACCGTGAATGTGCGAAACAACGGAACCAATGTGGATTTGCCGGAAAACGTAGTCATTGAGCGCAACTGCATCATTGACAGTCAGGGCGCGCACCCGCTGACGCTTGGCCACACCCCGCTGAAGGTGAGGGGGCTGCTGCAGGTTGTAAAAGCCTATGAGGAGCTGACCATTGAAGCGGCGGTGCACGGTGATTACAGCTGCGCGCTGCAAGCCCTCACCATTCATCCACTGATTCCGTCCTCTACAATTGCAAAAAAATTACTCGATGATATCATCCGCGAAAACAGAGCATTCCTGCCGGAGTTTAAGGATCTAAACTTAGAATTACTCGGTTAAATGATTGATCAACTGATAATATAAGCATATCAACAAAAGATTCGCTGTCACAACTGGTGGTTCCTTGAAAATAAAAAATAGCAATAGATAAAACAGCACCCGGGCCGAAAAAGCCTGGGTGCTGTTTTTGCTTGATGGGGTTCCTCAATGAAACTTTTTATAGCGATACATTGATACCCGTTCGCTGGGAAATATAAAGAAAGCCATTCAGTCCGGGCTGTTATCTATTGGCTCGTTAAGATAATCTATTTCAATAAAAATTACAATATGATATAATGGCAGAAGAATTTATCAAACATCGGAGGCTGCCTATGAACGTTTTTGACATCGTGGGGCCGGTCATGATTGGCCCGTCCAGTTCCCACACGGCGGGCGCGGTTCGCATCGGAAAAATAGCCGGAGCGCTTTTGGGGAACGCCCCCGTTTCCGCGCATATTTTTCTGCACGGCTCGTTTGCGAAAACCTACAAAGGGCACGGAACGGACAAGGCGCTTGTGGCTGGAATTATGGGGATGACACCCAGCGACACCCGTATCCGGCAAAGCCTTGAACTTGCAAAGGAGCAGGGGATTACCGTCGTTTTTGAAAAAGCGGAACTTGAGGGCGCGCACCCGAACACCGCTGTTATCACGCTGAAGGACGCGCAGGGCCGCACCGTAACGGTACGCGGCGCTTCGGTTGGCGGCGGCAATATCGTAATCAGCGAAATCAACGGGATGAAAGTAGATATCACCGGGCAGCAAACGACACTGCTGATTTTGCACCACGATGTTCCCGGCGTCATTGCGCACGTTACAAATTATATTGCGAGTCAGGGCGTGAACATCGGAAATTTCAAATTAAGCCGAACCCAAAGGGGCGAAACCGCACTGATGACGATTGAAGTGGACGGCGAATTCAGCAAGGAAAGTAACAAGGGCATTGAAACAATGCCGGACGTAATTCAATCGATTATATTGCAGCCAAGCTAAAAAGTTTGATCTATAAGAGCAGCGGAAAGGCATGGAACGTATATGGGAATTTATTATTCTATTGAAAATTTAGTTGCGGCCGCGTTATCGGAAAACAAGAAAATATCACAGATTGTACTGACGGAACAGGCACATGAATTGGAAAAAACCGAAGAGGAACTGTATCATATCATGCGGGAAAGCTTTCTCGTGATGCAGCAATCCGTGGTGGAGGGAACCGCACCCGATATGCGTTCCGTCAGCGGGCTGACGGGCGGCAACGCCTATAAAATGAAATGCGCGGTGGACAGCAACAAAAATCTTTGCGGAAAAGTTTTTGGAAACGCCCTTGTTCGGGCGCTTGCGGTTTCGGAAAGCAACGCCTGTATGGGCAGAATCGTGGCCGCACCGACCGCCGGTTCCTGCGGCATTATTCCCGCCGCACTGCTGTCGATTATGGAAGACCGCAGTCTGAACGAGCATGACGTGATTATGGCGCTGTTCACCTCCTCCGCTTTCGGCATGGTTATTGCAAACAACGCCAGTATTTCCGGCGCGGAGGGCGGGTGCCAGGCGGAATGCGGCAGCGCATCCGCAATGGCCGCCGCCGCACTGACGGAGTTGGCGGGCGGCACGCCCCAAATGGCGGCGCACGCCTGTGCGATTGCGCTTCAGAATATTCTCGGGCTGGTTTGTGACCCCGTGGCGGGATTGGTGGAGGTTCCGTGCGTCAACCGCAACGCCATGGGCGTAGCCAACGCCTTTGTCGGTGCGGAACTCGCGCTCGCGGGTATCGAAAGCGTGATTCCCGCCGACGAGGTCATCGTCGCGATGAAGCGGGTAGGGGACGCAATGCCGAACGCTCTGAAAGAGACCTCCGAGGGTGGACTTGCCTCCACACCGACCGGAAAACGGCTGAAGAAAGAGATTTTCGGAGAGGTCTGACGGAGAGCATCCAATTTAAAGATGATTGTGAGAATTGCAAATGAAAAAGTTAATTATTATTAATGGGACAATGGGTGTTGGCAAAAGCACTGTTTCCAACTTATTGTTAAAAAAATTGCAGCCAAGTGTCTATTTGGACGGCGATTGGTGCTGGAATATGAACCCATTTGTCGTTTCGGATGAAAATAGAGAAATGGTTATCAGCAACATCACTTATCTGCTTCAATCCTTTTTACAGAACACCGGCTACAAATATATTGTTTTTTGCTGGGTTATCCATCAGGAGGAAATCTTCGGGGATATTTTGGAGCCGCTGAAAGATTATGATTTTGAGGTTTATAAAATATCGCTTATTTGTTCTGAAAATGCCCTTAGAGACAGATTGCGGCTTGATGTGCAAAACGGTATCAGAGAAGCCGACGTGATTGACAGGAGCATACAGCGACTCCCGCTTTATAGTCAAATGGACACTCATAAAATTGATGTAAGCAATATCTCTGCACAGGAAGCGGCCGACAAAATACTCGAAATTGTTGATAATTAAATAGCAAAAGGTGGCAATTCTAAGAAAATCGGAATTGTCACCTTTTTATTTTGAGGGGGTTGTAAACTTGAGTCAGTTTACTATAATAAAGTTATAATATGACTGAATCGGTCAGAATGGAGAAAGCATTATGCATGAAAGTTTTTATTCATTACGAGAGGAAAAGCAAAGCAAAATTATAAATGCAGCTATGAGAGTTTTTTCGCAAAGCCCATATAGTAAAGCTTCTACAGATGATATTGCTGCTATGGCCGATATATCAAAGGGATCATTGTTCTACCACTTTAAAAATAAGAAAGATTTATATTGTTTTTTATATGAGTATAGCTGTAAAACAATATATGAAAAAATTAATGAAAAAGAAGCAATGAAAGTAACAGATTTTTTTGAACGAAACGTAAAAATAGTCGAAGCAAGAGTATGCACAATGGTGGAATACCCTTGTATTTTTGATTTTAGTTTGCAAGCATATTATGAAACAGACCATGAAGTCGAAGAAAATATAAAATCAATTAATCAAGAACTTCTTAAAGATGCTAATATTAGACTTTATGAAAACATTGATACGAGCAAATTCAAGAATAAAGAAGAGGCTAATAAAGCTATTAAAATGTTGGTTTGGATTGGCGAAGGACTAATAAAACAAAGAAAAGTCGAAGGCAGGCTAAATTTAGAGGAACTTCAAGTGGAAGTTTGTGAATATATAGAAATATTGAAACGGGGCTTTTACAAATAGTAATCTTAGTTAAGGGAAGTGCATCAAATGGAAATAATCAAATTAACATATCAGACTTATACAATTACAGTTTATCACCAGCAAGGGAAAACAAATAAAAAATTAGTTTTTTTGCATGGCGGAGCATTAGATAACGCTATGATGTCATGGAAAGAAATAATTGAATTGATGGGAAGTCAATATGATATTTATGCAATTGATTTAATTGGTTATGGTTCAAGTAGTAAGCCTGATATTGTGTATTCTATTACCATGTATGTGGAGTTTCTACATAATATACTCCAGCAGTTGAACATAGAAAAAACTCACTTAGCAGGATTATCGATGGGTGGAGGAATCAGCATAGGCTTTTCCTTAAAATATCCTCAAATGGTGGATAAACTTATTCTTATAGACTCATTTGGGTTATATGAAAGGATGCCGTTTCATACATTTTGCAGGTGGTTTGTTAATTCACGGTTTAATGCAAAATCATATGAGTGGATTGGGAAAAGCAAAAGATTAGTCAGATGGTCTATCACGTCATCTTTGTTTGGAGATGAGACAAAAGTTTCCGATGAGCTGGTCACTTCTCTATATAATCTTGTCCGTGAATCTGACTGCAATAAACCCTGGGAATCTTTTCAACGCTATGAGTTAGGGAAGAAAAAAATGACCACAAATCTAACATCACGTTTATGCGAACTAAAAATGCCGGTTCTATTGGTTAACGGAGAGAAAGATTCCAGTGTTCCGATAAAGTTTGCATTAGCCGCCAGTAAAGTGATTCAGAATAGTCAACTGCATATCATGATGGGGTGCAGGCATTGGGCTCAAAAAGAGAGACCGGAGGAGTTTGTTCAGACATTAAAAACATTTTTACTAAACGATAACGCTGTACATATTCCATTTGTGACGGCAGAGAAAAGAGCTCTATAGTTTAATTTATAAATTTATTTTAAAAAATACAGCAGAAGCTGTTCAGTGGGATTCGTCCCCGCTGAACAGCTTCTGTGCGTAATGAACCGCGCCCATGGCGTCCTTGGAGTAGGAATCGGCATGGATTTGTTTGGCGTATTCCGGCGTTAGCACCGCACCGCCGACCATCACCTTGCAGTCAGGCACGCGGTCGTGCAGCTGCCGGATGGTTTCCTCCATATTTGTGACCGTGGTTGTCATCAGCGCGCTCAGTCCGACGAGCTTCACGCCGTCTTTTTCGGCTGCTTCCACCACTTTTTCGGGGGATACATCCCTGCCTAAATCAATCAGATCATAACTGTAATTTTCCAAAAGTACTTTTACAATATTTTTGCCGATATCATGTACATCGCCTTTTACGGTCGCTAAAATAATTTTTTCTTTTTTGACCTGTTCGCCCTTGCCGCTCATTTTACCGCGTATTACCTCAAAAGCCGACTTGGCTGCTTCCGCGCTCATCAAAAGCTGGGGCAAAAACAGAACGCCCTGTTCAAAATCTTTCCCTACCTGATCGAGCGCGGGGATCATCTGTGTGTTGATAATATAGAGCGGGTCTTCGGCTTCAAGCAGCTTTTCAGCCGCCGCGCGTGCGCTGTCCTTCAGCCCTTTTACAACCGCTGCGTTCAGCGACAGTTCACCGGCAGCACCGGCGGCGGGGGAGGGCTCAATTTTCTGACCGGAATATCTTCCGATATAATTCATACATTGATTATCCGCGCCGCTCAGCGCACAGTACGCGAAGTACGCGTCCATCATCGCGGCGGAGTTCGGGTTGACAATCGCGGCGCTCAGGCCGTTTTGCAGCGCCATGGTGAAAAAGGCAGCGTTGATATGTTCCCGCTGCGGCAGACCGAAGGAAATATTGGAAACGCCGAGCGACGTGTGCACCCCTAAATTTTCACGAATCATGCGCACCGCGTCCAGCGTGACTGCCGCGTTCTCCTGCCCGGCGCTGATGGTCATGGCAAGCGTATCCACAATGATATCTTTTTTATCAATTCCGTATTCCGCGGCTGTTTTTACGATTTTTTCTGCAACTGCGAAACGCCCCTCCGCTGTGGTTGGAATCCCGTCTTCATCCAATGTCAGCGCAATCACAACGCCGCCGTACCGTTTGACGAGCGGGAAAATAGCTTCCATGGATTCTTCCTTTCCGTTGACCGAGTTAATCAGCGGCTTGCCGTTGTAAATTCGCATTGCGGCTTCCATTGCTGTGGTGTCGGAGGTATCAATTTGCAGCGGCAGGTCGACCACGCTCTGTATTTCCGTCACCGCGCGCTGCAGCAGGGCAGGCTCGTCGATTTCCGGCAGGCCCACGTTCACATCGAGAATATGCGCGCCATTCTGCTGCTGGGTAATTCCCTCGCGCAGGAGGTAGTCCATATCGTTGTCGCGCAGCGCCTGTTTTAACCTTGATTTTCCGGTGGGATTGATGCGCTCGCCGATTAAAACCGGTTTTCCGCCAAAGGAAACCGCCTTTGCAAAGGAGGACACCACCGTCAGGTGCTTCTGTTCCTGTGGTACGGGCTGAATATTCTTGCAAAGTTGGACGGTAGCGGAAATATGTGGGGGTGTTGTACCGCAACATCCACCGATTATCCATGCGCCGCCCTGCGCGATTTCTTTCATTGCGGCGGAAAATTCTTCAGGCTTTACATCAAAGACCGTTTCTCCGTCGATGCTGTGGGGAAGCCCCGCGTTGGGGTTTATAATAACGGGAACAGAACAGCTGCTCATCAGCTGAGGAAGCAACTTCTTCATCTGCTCCGGGCCGAAGCCGCAGTTGAGACCCAGCGCGTCCACACCGAGTCCCTCCAAGAGTGCGACGACGGAAGCGATATCGCCCCCGGTTAGCAGCTTTCCATTTTCGTCCACAATTACGGTGACAAAAACCGGCAATTTGGTGTTCTGTTTTGCCGCCAAAACAGCCGCTTTGCACTCATAAGTATCGCTCATGGTTTCAATTAAAATTAAATCCGCTCCGGCCTTTTCCCCAGCAGCCGCCGCTTGTGAGAAGACGGCATACGCTTTTTCAAACGCAAGGTCGCCAAGGGGCTTCATCAGTTTTCCGGTCGGCCCGATATCCATGGCAACAAGCGCTTTGGTCCCGGCGGTTGCCTTTTTCGCGATTTGTACCGCCGCAGTAATGATTTCCTCTACGCTGTGACCACACTCGCTCAGTTTAATTTCATTTGCTCCAAATGTATTTGTTTTAATGATATCCGCTCCGGCCGCGCAATATTGGGCTTGAATTTCCGTAATCAGCTCCGGGTGGGTCAAATTCCAAAGTTCAGGTAATTCCCCCGCGGCAAGGCCTTTCTGTTGCAGCATGGTACCCATTCCGCCGTCAAAAAAGATGATCCGTTTTCCTAACTCATCTAATATCCTCATGTTCTCAATCCTTTCTGAACGGGCAATTCAGCGATTTGCAGCCCATGCACTTCGCAATATGGCAGCTTGTTTTTTCGCTTGTCAGCCCAATGACGGCTGTGACGGACTTGGACGGAGCAAGCATACAGCCATCCGTTACAGTCAGGCCGATTTTTTTCTGAGCGTCGAGTATTCTTAATAGATCATGCTGATGCCGGATGGAGAAATCGCCGTAGCCGGGACTGTAACGCGGTCTTAAAAAGAGTCCCCGCTTTGCAGCTTCCGTCGAAAACTGCCGCTCACAATCGTCGCAATAGCTTTCCACCATGGCAGCGGCGCAAGCCTGCAAAACCACGGCGCGGCTCATGTCAATTTTAGAGGTGCGCTCCAACAGAAAATCCGCCTGCGTGCCAAGCGTCGCCGCAAATAAAATTGCTTCCCCGCAGCCGTCGAGGTGACCGATTAAATCGTTGCTTTCTATTTTCAAACTGTCGAGGCAGACCGCATTGTCCGTAAAGGTCACTTCGACCGGATGGCTCAGACTGCGCGGGGTAACCGCCCGGCTCAATTCTTCCATGCAGGAATCGATGCTTTTCAGCACTTGCTCGTCGCCCGGTTTGCCGCGGTAACCAAGGTAACGCAGGATTTCTTTTCTATCTGTCATGATATCACCGTATTATTTCTGAAAGATTATCCATAATTTTCCCGGCGATATCCGGCTTATTCATGGTGTAAATATGAACCGCGCTGACTCCGTTGGAAATCAGGTCAATAATTTGTTCGGTAGCGTATGCAATTCCGGCCTGCTTCATCGCCGCCGGTTTATCCGCAAATTTGTCAACAATCGCCTTAAAGCGGGGCGGCAGCGCTGTGCCGGAAAGCGCGCAGATTCGCTGTATCTGTTTGCTGTTGGTCACCGGCATGATGCCGGCTACAACCGGAACGGTAATTCCTTTGGCCAGAACCCGGTATAAAAAATTGTAGAGCACATTATTGTCAAAAAACATCTGTGTGGTTAAAAAATCGCAGCCGCTGTCGACTTTTTGTTTTAGATAATTGATATCATCCTCTTTGCGCGCGCATTCCACATGTCCCTCAGGGTAACAGGCGGCACCGATGCAGAAATTATCGCCGCTCGCTTTGATTTCGCGTACCAATTCGCTCGCGTAATGGTACTGCTGCGGTGACGGGAAATTCGTACCCTGCGGAATATCCCCTCGCAGCGCGAGAATGTTATCAACATGATTGTCCTTTAATGTTGAAAGAACGCGGCCGACCTCCTGCTTTGTGGACGAAACACAGGTCAAATGCGCCAGCGCAGTCACGCCGTGATTCTGGATATCCGCGGCAATACGGGTTGTATTTTCAGAAGTACCGCCGCCCGCTCCGTAGGTCACGCTCATAAAATCGGGCTTCAGCGCTGTAATTTCGCGCACAACCTCCTGCACCTTGTCGATATCCCCGTCCTGTTTCGGCGGAAACAATTCACAGGAAACGGTCACTTTTCCGCTTTTTAAAAGTTCACTGATTTTCATGATTGTTATTCCTTTCGCGGTGATGTCCACCGTAATCCCCGTTGTTCAATATCAGGATATATAAAAACCCCGTCTTCCAAAAGCGCCGCGCTTTTATGAAGACGAGGTTACAAATCCCGTGTTACCACTTCAAATTCGTCCGTTCCTTGCGGAAGCAGACCTCTCAAAGTATTACAGCCAAAAAGGCCGCCTATACTCGCTTTCTTTAACGGGAAATCCCGTCGCAGCCTTAGTTGAACAATACAACCTCGGTGCGCCACTCAAGAGCCATTTTCATCCAGCCGCCCGCCTGCTTCCTTTCAGCGCGGGCATTCACCCGCAGAAGCATCTCTGTGTGCATTTTGAAGGACTACTTTCTCCGTCACTGTGTTTAATTTTATATATTTTTACAAGTCTATCATAAAAGAAATCTCCTGTCAATCCAATTGTTTGGTACTGCCTGAAGTTATTCGTACCGAAGCGCTTCAATCGGGTCAAGCTTGGCGGCTTTGTTGGCGGGGTAATACCCGAAGAAAATGCCGATTGCCATGGAGAATCCTACGGCAATGATAACCGAATTCAGTGTTGGAACGGCGGGCTGCTTCAGGAGCAGTCCGCCCACATATCCCAACCCCGCACCGACGAGAATCCCCAAAATACCGCCGATGACACAAATTATCATTGATTCAATAATAAACTGGCTGCGAATTGCACTGTCAGGCGCGCCCAAAGCCTTGCGAATACCGATTTCACGCGTACGCTCCGTTACGGAGACGAGCATAATGTTCATAACGCCGATTCCGCCTACCAAAAGCGAAATTCCCGCAATGACGGCAATGGCAAGGGACAAAGTGCCCATCATCGTATTTACCTGTGAAATCATGGAGTCCATACTCATTGCCTGGCTCTTATACTTCGTGTTGTTGACATAATAGGTATCAAAATAATCCTGTGTCTCCTGCGCAAATTGGGTGTAATCAATTCCGCCTGTTGCGGCGACTGTGAAGCTCTGGTAACCGCTCTGCCCCTTGTTCAGCTTTTTGGCTGTTGCAACCGGAATATACAGGGTCGTTTTAACATTGTCTTTTCGTACAAACGTGGAAGCAGCGGCTTCCTTGTAAACACCGACTATGGTAAACGTTTCAAATCCATTTTGCATTTCCACTTTTATCGGCGAGCCGAGAGGGTCTTGATTGGCGGAAAACAGGTTAGCCGCCAATTTTTCGGAAATAACCGCTACATTGTTGGTACGCTGGTTATCTTTGGCGCTGATGAATCTGCCCTTGAGCAATTCAACGTTTCCGGTGACTGCGATTCCCTCACTCACACCGGAAACAGATACATTATTCGTCACGCGTCTGTATTTAATTTTGCCCGTACCGGCACTTTCGCTCAAACCGATGGCGCTAATATTTTCGCCATACTTCTTTTGATACTTCGCAATCATATCGCTTGTAAACAGGTCATCCGCGCTGACTGCCGTTTTTTTGGCAGAGTCATCCCTTAAGGCCAGGGAAACCGTAATATTGGTTACGCCAAAGCTCGACATAGAGGAGTTGACGGAGGCCGTCATCGCGTTTCCTACCGAGGTAATGGCGATAACGGATCCGATACCGATGATGATGCCGAGCATGGTAAGCAGGGCACGCATCTTGTTGGAAATAAGACCGGTGACGGCAAGGCGAATATTTTCAAGCAGATTCATGGCTTGCCTCCCGTTCCTTGGGCTTATTGTTTGTTTCGCTTTCAATTCGCCCGTCGCGAATCGTGATGATCCGTTCGGTTTCCTGTGCCAGCTCTTTGTTGTGCGTAATCAGCACGACGGTTTTCCCCTGCTCCCTGTGAAGGGTATGGAAGATATCCATGACCAGTCTGCCGGTGCCGGTGTCCAAAGCTCCGGTCGGTTCATCCGCAAGGATAATGGCGGGGTCGTTCGCCATTGCGCGTGCGATGGCAACCCTTTGTTTTTGCCCGCCGGAAAGTTCGTTGGGCATATGCTTTGAACGGTCCGCCATTTCAACCAGTTCCAGCAGTTCCATCGCACGGGCCGCTCTTTTTTTGCGCGGCTGCCCCGCATAAAGCATGGGGAGCTCTACGTTTCCAAGCGAGGTGGAGCGCGGAATGAGGTTAAATGTTTGAAAAACAAAACCGATTTTCTTATTCCTGATTCGCGACAGTTCGTTGCTGTCCATTTTGTCAAGCGGAACCCCGTCCAGAATATATTCCCCCGAGGTTGGGCGGTCAAGCGCGCCGATAATATTCATTAACGTGGACTTTCCGGAACCTGACGCGCCGACAATGGACACAAATTCGCCCTCATAAATATTCAAATTGATACCGTGCAGGATTTCCAGCTCGTTGGGTGTGCCAAGATAAAACGATTTGATAATATCATGCATTTCAATTACTTTTTTTCCGCTCATTATCCCATTACCTCTGCACGCATTGCGCCGGGAGTCGCTGTTGACGCTGATGAAGCTTTGCTGCTGACTGCACCGCCTAACGTTACGGTTTCACCGGACGTAATTTGTTTGCTGTCTGAAATAATTTGCAGGCCGTCCTTTAGCCCGTCGCCGGAGATCTCTACCTCCGCATCGGTTTCAATTCCGGTCGTAACCGCAAGAGCTTCTGCCTGATAAGTACCGTTTGACTGCTTTTTGGCGATATAAACAATGTCTTTGCCCTGTGCATCGGTCGTTACCGCGTCATAAGGAACAGCAAAAACAGAGTCCTTTTTCTCCACAACAATCTCGGCGCGGGCGTTCATTCCGATTTTCAGGCGGGTATTTTTTGAAGAAACAACGACATCCGCGTCAAATTCCACGTCACTGCTACTGACTGTTTTTCCATCGTTGCTTTTTTCCGCAGTGGGCGATATTCTTTGAAGAGTGCCCTCGTACTGATCGTCACCCGTTGAATCCGATTTTACAATAACGCGCATGCCTTCTTTTAAATTCCCGACATCATATTCTTTTACCTGAACGGAAATTTTTAGTGCGTCGGTATTTTCAATCACAAACAGCAGGCCGTTCGCTGTTGCGTTCTGTACGGCGTACACCGCTGTCACTGTGCCGGAGGTCGGCGCGGTGACCGTGCATTTTGCCAATTTTGTCCGCAATGACGCAAGTTCCGCGCGCTGTACGGTGTCGTCGGCAGAAAGCTTATCGCTTGCGATGCTTTGCTGCGTATTCTCTAAATCCTGATTGACGGCAGCCTGTGCCGCATTCAGCGACTTTACCGCGCTGTTGTAATTTGCCTGCGCGGTATTGACCGTTGTTTGATACTGTGCAAGTTCCTGATCGGAAGATGCTTTGGTAGCGCTCAGATTTTTTTGCGCGTTGTCATAGCTGCGCTGCGCGTCATTTACTTTTTCCCTGTCGCTTTTGATTTCAGCATTGATGGTATCTAAATCTTGATAATTCATAATATTTTTACGATTAACGGCATCTTGATAGTCACTTTGCGCGCGGCTCAAATTTACGCTTGCGCTATCCACGTTTGCATTTGCTGTAATCAAAGACGTATTTAAATCTTGCTCAATCTTTTTCTTGGCATCGCTTTGCTTTTGCAGCGCACTGTCAAGGTCGCGTTTGGCTGAGTCGACCTGATTCTGTGCTGTGTTTATCTGTGTATTAAAGCCGGCGTCCAAATTGCTTTTGCTATCGCTGTACTTTTTCTCACTGATCTTAATCTTCTGCGCGGCGGTAGCCGCGTTTAGCCGAAGAGCATCTTCTTTTTGTGTAATGGTATCCGTCAAATCCTGCGTGTCCAGCTGGCAGAGCACATCGCCCGCCTTTACACGGTCGCCCACCTTGACGGCAACCGTTTTAATGCTGTAATTGAGGGTGGTATAAACATTCACATTATCTGTGCTTTGCACCACTCCGGTCGTGCTGACCGTATTGCTCAGGGCGGTCTGTTTTAGGGCACTCGCCTGTACGGAAGGGATTATTTTCCCTTTTTTACCCAAAGTGAGGGCGACCGCTACGACGACAAGAATCACAACGGCTCCGAGGATAATCCATTTTTTTCTTTTCTTCTTCACCTAAGACATTTCTCCTTTATTGATGTTATAAAAATGCAGAAAACAAATTGTTCTATTTGATTAGTACAATAATACATTGACAAAGTTGAAATGTCAAGGTTCACAGTCTTTATTTAATTAGATAAAAGACTGAATTATAGCTTAAAATCAAAATTTATTTTAGCAATTGTTTATATTTGCGATTGACCGGTAAAAATAACGGCAAAGGCTATTTCAGCTTTTCATCATAGCAGGCACGCTCGCCGCCGATGAATTTCGGCCTTGTCCGCGCACAAACCACATTTGCTTCGCCGATTTTGCGGATAGAGAGCCGTACCGGAACAGCAACCCTGGCAAGGTGCATCCCAATCAGGGTGTCGCCGATGTCAATCCCCGCCTGTGCCACAACTTGTTCCACAGCGACAGGATGCTCAAAATTTGCATATGCGGCTGTCGCAAAAGAGCCGCCTGCTTTTGGCTGGGGAACCACGTTTACGATTTCCAGCCGGTTCTTGACCGCGGCCTCCTTTTCAATGATAATGGCGCGGTTTAGATGCTCACAGCATTGTGCCGCAAGGTAAATTTTCTTTTCTTTCAGAATCGGATAGATTGCGTGAAAAATTGCGTTGGCAATTTCCACACTTGAAAAGGTACCGATTGCCCGTCCGCCGACTTCGCTGGAAGAACACCCTACAACCAAAATACTTTCTTCCTCCAATTCGGCAGTTTTTATAAGCTCAGAAACGGCTAATTTTGCCTGTGCAGCAATTTCATCGTACATTATGATCAACTCCAAAATATATATTTTATACTGCTTTCTATTATAGTCGTAAAATATGAATTTTTTTATACACAAAATAAAAATTCCGCAAAATGACTAATTAATGATTCCTATTGTGATATTATAAATCAAAAGATGTAATGTTGAAAACTATATGCTATTTTTGATAGATATGAGGAGTGTTTTTATGACTTGGAGTATCCTTGCAGACAGTTCCTGCGATTTACCCTCAGGCGCATTCCGCGCTTCAAACCTGCACTTTGCGACGGTTCCGCTTAAAATTATTGTTGGCAGTACCGAATATGTGGATAACGACGATCTAAATGTAAACACGATGCTCGCTCAGATGAAAAATTACAGCGGGCCGTCTTCTTCCGCCTGCCCCGCGCCGGAAGAATGGGCACGTGAGTTCAGAAAAAGTGACTACACCATTGTTGTTACCATGACCAGCGCGTTAAGCGGCACATACAACAGCGCAGTTGTCGCCAAAGACATCGTGCAGGAAGAATTTCCCGATAAAAAAATCCATGTGATTGATTCTCACACAACAGCCGGTGGTATGGTGCTGATTCTTCGCAAAGCGGAGGAACTGATTTCCGAGGGAGCAGATTTTGAAACAGTGGCAAAACAGACCGAAGCATATTCCCGCAATCTTTTTCTGCTTTTTGCCCTTGGTTCCTACGGAAATTTAATCAAAAACGGCCGCATGTCGCGCGTCGCAGGTATTTTGGCAACCACGCTCGGGATACGGGCGGTTGCTTCCAACACACCGGAGGGCGAAATTAAAATTCTGCTAAAGCCGCGCGGTGAGGAAAAGGCAATCACACAAATGGTAGAATTGATGGGTAAGCTGAAGGACATGGTCGGGCAGCCGGTTGTCATCAGCCACTGCAACAATCCCAATGGCGCGCAGCGGCTAAAGGATTTGATTTCTCACGTTTACCTCACCACAAAAATCACCATTCTGCAAACACGCGGCCTTACCAGCTTTTACACGGAAAATGGCGGCCTGCTGGTTGGCTTTTAGCCGAAAACAGCCATTCCCATGCGCACAAACAAAATTTAAGAGACAGCAACAAAAGCAGGGCAGTGAAAACCCGCAATTGTTACTGTCTCTTTTTTAAGTGCCTGCTAAGATTTCCGCGTTTCCGCTTCAGGCCTGAAATTCCTGCTCACAGTAGATGCAGCGGTAGCGGTGGTGCTCGCTGTCACAGAGCTGAAAAATATGTTCAATGCCTTCTTCTCCGCTGGTAATGCAGCGGGGATTTTTGCACTTAATCACATTTTTAACGGTTTTTGGCAGTACCAGCTTTTTCTTCTCAATAATTTTTCCGTCATTGATAATATCAATTGTAATTTCATGGTCGATAAAACCGAGAATATCCAGATTGATGTCAATCGTCCCATCGATTTTAATGATATCTTTTTTTCCGTATTTGCTGCTCTTTGCATTCTTAATCACCGCAACGCAGCAGTCCAGCTTGTCAAGGTCGAGCAGCTCGTATAGTTTCATGCTTGTCCCGGCCTTGATGTGGTCGATGACGATTCCTTTTTGCAGACTGTCAATATTAAGCATTTTCTACCTCCAAAAGCTTCATGATCAGCGCCATTCTTACGTAAACGCCGTTTTGAACCTGTTCAAAGTAAGCCGCGCGGGGGTCGTCGTCCACTTCGAGCGCAATCTCGTTTACACGGGGCAGCGGATGGAGAATCGCCATGTCCGGCTTTGCGTTGCGCATCTTTTCCGTGGTCAGTATGTAGCTGTCTTTTAAACGGACGTAATCCTCTTCGTTGAAAAAGCGTTCCCGCTGTACTCTGGTCATATAAAGGATATCCAGTTTAGAAATTACTTTTTCAAGATTTTCAACTTCTTCAAAGGATACGTTCTTCGCTTTGAGAACTTCCTCGACAATATAATCCGGCACACGCAGTTCTTCCGGAGAAATCAGTACGAAATGAATCCCCTCATACCGTACGAGGGACTTGATCAGGGAATGGACGGTTCGGCCGAATTTCAAGTCGCCGCACAGCCCGATGGTCAGGTCGCCGAGCCGGTTTTTCTTTGCACGGATCGTCATTAAATCCGTCAGGGTTTGTGTGGGGTGCTGGTGGCCGCCGTCACCCGCGTTGATAACCGGTATTTTCGAGTACTTTGCCGCTCGCAGGGGAGCGCCCTCTTTTGGGTGGCGCATCGCGCAGATATCAGCGTAACAGGACACGGTTCGGATGGTATCCGCCACGCTTTCTCCCTTTGACGCCGAGCTGCTGGCCGCGGTGGAAAATCCCAGAACGCTTCCGCCCATATTGAGCATGGCGGCCTCGAAGCTCAGCCTTGTGCGTGTGCTTGGTTCATAAAACAGGGTCGCCAGTTTTTTGCCGGCGCACACCGAGGAATATGCTTTGGGATCTGCGGCAATATTATCCGCTAAGTTCAGAAGCTCATCAATTTCTGAAACGGATAAGTCGAGGGGATCAATCAGACTTCTCATAAATACCTCCATCATTTTCACACTGTTTTCACTGCCGAAATTTACGAAATCAGGCAGTGTCGGTAGGTTTTTATACACAAAAATAAGCACACCTTGAATAGATCATTTCAAAGTGTGCTTAGTGTATGTAAGTCAATAGACGGCGTATCAAATCTATTCGAGTAATTATACACCACTGTTGAGGGAATGTCCATACTTTTTGCAATTTTTGCGTATGCCAATTTGTGTATGGTATCAAAACACATCCCCGCCGCCGAATTTTCGCGGCGGCGGGGATGTTTGTGAGTTAAATCAGCCAACATTATTCAACAACAAGAGAAGTCTGTTCCTGTTCCTTCATTTCACCGATGATGCGCGCGCATGGCGTGCATTGCATTAGCCGGGCCAGCAGTTCGTCCGCGTCCTTCTTTGGAACGGAAAAGAGCAGTCCGCCGGAGGTCTGGGGGTCAAACAAAAGGTCGCGCGTTACTCTGCGAACCGACTCGCGGAACACGACCTTGTCCTTGAGGTAGTCGCTGTTCGCGTAAGCACCTGCCGGAATAATGCCCATATCCGCAAATTCGGCTGCCTTTGGCAAAATACCGATTTCCTGTGAAAAAATATGAGCCGTTAAGCTGCTGGAACTTGCCATTTCGTTGGCGTGCCCCAACAAGCCAAACCCGGTTATATCGGTACAGGCGTTGATATGGAATGCAGAAGCGGTTTCTGCCGCCAGTTTATTCAGGGTGGCCATGCTTTGCGCCGCAGCGGAAAATGTTTCTTCATCCGTAAGCAGCGCCTTTGCCGCCGTGGTCAAAATTCCCGTGCCAATCGCTTTTGTCAGAATCAGGATATCGCCCGTTTTTGCGCCGTTGTTTTTCAAGATCTTTTTCGGGTCAATAAAGCCGCTTACGCAAAGGCCGTACTTTGGCTCTGAATCCTGAATGGTATGCCCGCCGGCAATCACGGCACCGGCCTCTTTCACCTTATCGTATCCGCCGGCAAGGATTGCCTGGACAGTTTCCTGTGCAAGGCAGGAGGGGTAGCACAGCAAGTTCATGGCAAGAGTCGGTTTCGCTCCCATTGCATAGATATCGCTCAGCGCGTTGGCTGCCGCGATTTGCCCGTAAAGATACGGGTCGTCCACAACGGGCGGAAAGAAATCGACAGTTTGCACCAAAGCCATTTCCTCACTGATTTTGTAAACGCATGCATCGTCGCTGGTGTCAAAACCAACGAGCAGGTTCGGGTCGGAAAATTTGGGTAGGTTGCACAAAACTTGTGCAAGGACGCCAGGTCCAACTTTAGCCGCTCAACCGGCGGCTTTTGTCATTTGCGTCAGACGTTTCTGCGTTTCATCCATACCGATCACCTCCCTATCTGATTGTATCATTATTTTAAGCGAACATCTTGAAAAAGGCAAGGGCAAATTCTATAAAGTAAGTGACTTATTTAAATGAATTTGGTATAATAGTCGAAAAGTAATACTTTTTTTGGAACAGAAAAGACGGCCCGCAGCCGCCGCAAGCACAGGCTTTTATCAACTTTGTGATGAGCAATTTTAACAGCATGAACAGCTGATGAGGGGGGAATCATCATGACGCCTTGTATAGAAGACAGCCGCATTTCACTTCATTCCCTTTTGGGAATTGACCTTTCACGTAACTGTACCGTCTCCCTTGTGGGGGCGGGCGGTAAAACCACGATTCTTTATTATTTGGCACATGAGTTGGCGGCGCTGGGCAAGCGAATTGCAATTACAACAACAACGCATATTTCTCACCCGCAAAAACAGGAGTGTGAAGCTGTTGTCACCGACGAAAACAGGGATGCAATCTACACGGCTCTGCAAAAAAAACGGCTTGTCGTTGTGGGAACACCCGCAAAGGAGGGCAAGCTTTCGTCGCCTTCTCCGTCGATTCTGAAATATCTTCACGATGAAGCGGACTATCTGCTGATTGAAGCGGATGGTTCGCACCGGTTGCCGGTTAAACTGCCGAATGAAACGGAGCCGGTAATTTATCCCGAAACGGATAAGATCATCGCGGTTGCGGGGCTTTCTGCACTGGGCAAACCGCTTGGGCAGGTGTGCCATCGTCTTTCCTTGGCAAAAGAATTGCTGGGAGTGGAGGATGATTTTCTGCTCACCGAACAGAGTCTTGTCAAAATGCTCCTTCACGGGTACGGCGGCTGTGACATTGTGGTTCTCAACCAGGCGGATACCGCTGCGCTTCAGGAACAGGGCGCGCGGATTGCCGCTCCGCTGCTGAAAGCCGGTATTCCGTGCGCAGTGGTCACTTCTTTCTCGGGCGGGGAATTTCATTGGTATTCAGTCCATAAAAGAGCAAGCAAATCAAATATAATATCTGAGGTGTAATCAATGTTAGTACTTATCAAGGGTGCAGGGGATTTGGCCAGCGGCGTTGCGTACAGGCTTCGTCAGTGCCACTTCGATATTATCATGACGGAAACAGCCCTGCCCACCACCGTGCGGACAACTGTTGCGTTTTCCCGCGCCGTTTATGAAAAAACAGCTAAAGTGGAGGACGTAACGGCGCGGCTGGCCGAAACTTACGAACAGGCGAAACTGATTTTGCGGCAGGGAGAAATCGCGGTCATGGTTGACCCGCAGGTAAAAATTCTTTCTTACTGCAAGCCCGACGCCTTGGTTGACGCCATTATTGCAAAAGAAAATTTGGGAACTAAAATAGAGGACGCTCCTGTTGTTGTCGCACTCGGTCCCGGCTTTACTGCCGGAAAAGATTGTGACTGCGTGGTAGAAACGCAGCGGGGGCACAATCTTGGCCGCCCAATTTACCGCGGCAGGGCAGCGGAGAACACAGGGATTCCCGGCAATATTGCGGGGCACACCGCCGATCGGATTATCCGCTCGGTGTGTGACGGAACCTTTACCCCGAAAACAGAAATCGGCAGGCTGGTAAAAGCGGGTGACGTGGTTGCCACCGTGGACGGACAGCCGATTTTTGCCGCGATAGACGGCGTTGTGCGCGGTCTGCTCCCGAAAGGAACGCCGGTTCGCACCGGCATGAAGTCGGGAGACATTGACCCCCGCGGAATCAAAGAGTATTGCGATACGATTTCCGATAAAGCCCGCGCCATTTCAGGCGGTGTGCTGGAGGCGATATTGCATTTGTCAAAGGAGAGAAGATAATGGATTCTTTCATGAGCAGGGCGGCGGAGCTTATCATGGAAAACGAAAGTTTAAAACAATTCACCGTGGTGAACGGCAGTGCCGAAAATCGTGACCTTATGGCACAAAAGCTACTTTTGTGCAACGGTAAATTGTTCGCGCAGGACGAATCGCTGATGGACTTTTGGGAACAGGTAATAAACCAATTCTCCGTGTCGGAATTGCCACGTGTGGAACAGGTTGGTTCCGCCTCCATTTTTGGCGAACAGCTCACTGCGGGTGAACGGCTGATTATCTGCGGCGGCGGCCATGTCGCGGCGGCACTGTCAAAAATCGGTGCGATTCTGGATTTTGAACTGACCATCATTGACGACCGCCCGGAATTTGCCAACGAGAACCGGTTTCCGGAAGCGCAGCAGATTATTTGCAAGCCGTATTCTGAGGCGCTGAAAGAAGTTGAGCCCTCTCCCAATAACTACTATGTGGTTGTCACACGCGACCCTCTTTATGACAGGGACTGCCTTGAAACCATCCTGAACGAGCCGTTCGCATACGCGGGTATGATTGGGAACAGGCACAAAATTTCCATGGTGATGGACGCTCTGCTCGAAGGAGGCTGCACTCAAGCACAGCTGAACCGGATTCACGCCCCGATTGGACTGGATATCGGCGCACAAACGCCCGCGGAAATTGCGGTCTGCATCGCTGCGGAAATTATCCAGACAAAGCAGTCAACAGACGCGAGCACCTGTGTGCCGGACGCGATTCTAAATGAACTGGCACAAGCAACCCAGCCGCTCGCAATGGCAACCATCATTGATAAGCAAGGCTCCGCGCCGAGAAGCATCGGCACAAAAATGCTGATTCGGGCGGATGGAGAACAGTTTGGAACCATTGGCGGCGGATGTTCGGAAGCTCAGGTCGGCAACGCTGCCGCACAGGTTCTTGCAAGCGGAAAACCGGTCATTCAAAAGTTTGAAGTTACCAAACCGGGAATGGCATGCGGAGGGGTTATCACCGTCTTTATCGAGCCGGTCAGGTAGTTTGGAAAAAACGGTACAAAGTAAAATAAATCAGCCGGACACGATGGGAAAGTTCCCGTTGCATCCGGCTTTTTGTTTGGCGGGAGTATGTGGGAATCGGACCCACCCAGGCAGTTTAAATGCCCACAATAGTTTTGAAGACTACAAAGCACACCAGCACTCATCTACTCCCATATTTTTTCACACGGCTGCGTGAGCGTACGCGCGTCACCCTGTTTTACCGTAACACCCTGTTCGTCAAGCGCTTCCAGTATTATCGCTGCGTATTTGCGTGAGGTATTGAGCAGGTCGCGGAATTCCGCCAGCGTAATACTGCCATTCTGTTCCACATAATTTTTCAGCAGGAGGAGCATCCTCCGGTAGGCTTCGCCATGCAGGAAAATCCGGTCGTTTATCCGTATCAACCTGTTTTGAGCAGCCATGAGCCGCAGCGCTTCGCCCGCTTCTTCTGGAGTGCAGGGGAGCAGCGCCGTTACAGCGTCGGTATCCGGCGGGGAATACAGGGATTCCTTATAAATTTTGTCCGCTGCAGTACTGATTTTGCGGTAAAGCGCCGTTTCAATCGGGTTGAAATCCGGCAGCGACGCAAATTGCGCACTTTTTGTAATTTCTCCCTTGTTTGCGAAAAATGCAAGAAGGGCGTCCGCAGTCCGGGGTTCCTCCTGCGCGAAAAGCTGCCTTTTCAATTCCGGCAGTCCGAGCCCGCTGCGCAGCGGAAAGCGGGAATGATATTCTGTTAACGCGCCACAGATTTCCTGCCGCACAGCGGCAAACATTTCAAGGGGGACAAGGATTTGATCGCTTACGGCGACTACTTTGCCCTGTTCAAGCAAGATATGCAGCGCGGTTAAAAACGCGGAGGAATCAATCTGGGGGAAACCGTTTTGAATTTCTTCAACGGTACGGATTTTTTTGCAGAATGCGGGTCGATCGGAAAGCTCCAGCAAAAGCTGTTCCTGCAGGCTGCCGGTGTCGTACAGCTGAAAGCGTGTAAGCACCGTTTCGTCAAAACGCTTGCGCTTTGGCGGGCAGGAATTCAGCACCACTCCGCCGCCGATGGTTTTGAGCGGCGAGTAAAAGCGAACCACAAAATGGTCGCCGTTCTGCACAGCCACCGGCTCTTCCAGCCGAAGCTGCGCATAGCACTGCTCCCCGGCGCCCAGACGGTCCGTGTTCAGCAGCCTCACCCGGCACAGCAGGGTTGCCGTGCCGAGGAACAGATGGAGCCTGTCGTTATTCGCAATTTCATACTCCATATTTTTTAGTCCGGTTAATTTTACATCGAGCAGCTCCGTCATTTTCAGCGAACCGGGGGTTGCCAGCACTTCCCCGCGGGAAAGCTCCTCTTTTTTAACGCCGGGCAAATTCACGGCGACGCGCTGCCCCGGGAATCCCTCAGCGATATCCTGCCCGCAGCTTTGCAGCCCGCGCACGCGAACCGTCTTTTCCTGCGGGTAAACCATCACCGTGTCATCCATGCTGATTTTTCCGGAGGTCAGCGTACCGGTCACCACCGTGCCAAAGCCCTGCATGGTAAAAGCGCGGTCGATAAACAGGCGGAACCGCGACCCGCATGAACGCGGCTGAAGCCCCCGCGCCTCGTCATTCAGCAACCCGCGCAGCTCCTCAATGCCCTGCCCCGTCCGTGTGGAAACCGCCTGTACCGGAGCGTGCTCCAAAAAAGTTCCGGCGAAGCGTTCCGCAATATCCTGCCGTGCAAGCGCGAGAATTTCTTCGTCCGCCAAATCGCATTTTGTAATCACGACAATACCGCGGCGCACGCCAAGCAGGGACAGGATATCCAAGTGCTCCACGGTCTGCGGCATAACGCCTTCGTCGGCCGCGACCACCATCAAAACCAAATCCAGCTGGCTGACACCGGCAAGCATATTGCGTATGAATTTTTCGTGCCCGGGAACATCGATGATATCCGTGTGCGTATCCCCGTCGAGCATCATATGCGCGAAGCCGAGGTCAATGGTAATGCCGCGGCGCTTTTCCTCCGCAAGGCGGTCGGTATCAATGCCGGTAAGCGCTTGAATCAGGCAGGTCTTTCCGTGGTCAATATGACCGGCAGTGCCGATAATCATATGCTTCATTGTCTGCTTCCCCCTGCACACTGTACTACCGCGCGCGCCACAAGCGGAAGCTCCGGCTGCTGAATGGTACAGACGTCGAGTATAAGCTGATTTTTGGCAATGCGCGCAATCACGGGGATTTTTAGCGCGCGCAGCCGCTGTTCCAGTTCCGCAACCGTAATATTGTTTGGCCGAATTGCCACCGCGTACCCGGAAAGAGCCTGCCCGGGCACCGAACCGCCGCCGATTTGGCGCTCCTCCATGATGACCTCCGCTTCACACGCGGCGCCCTGATCCCAAATTTGGCGGCACAGCTCCTCTGCGTTTGGCTTTAAAAAGTCGGAGCGCATCATATGCAGAACCGGAATTTCGTCCATATGCTCCGGGTCGGTATAAAGCCGCAGGGTAGCCTCTAAAGCGGCAAGCGAAAGCTTGTCGATTCGCAGAGCACGCGCCAGCGGATTTTTACACATAAGCCCGATTTTCTCTTTGCTCCCCAACAAAATGCCGCACTGCGGCCCGCCAAGCAGCTTGTCGCCGCTGAACATCACAATGTCCGCGCCGTCCCGGATTGCCTGCGGCACCGTCGGTTCATCGTGAAAAGGATACCACCGGGCATCTAAAATTGCACCGCTGCCCAGATCATACAGCACCGGCACCCCCTGTTTTTCGCCGAGCTCCGCCAGCTGGCGAACCGAAACGTCCTCGGTAAATCCCACTATTTTATAATTACTCGTATGCACCTTTAAAATTGCGCCCACATCCTTGGTTTTCAGCGCGTCTTCATAATCGCGCAGGTGGGTTTTGTTGGTGGTGCCCACTTCGGCGATTCTGCCGCCGCTTTGCTCCATAATGTCCGGAATACGAAAGGAATCACCGATTTCCACCAGTTCCCCTCGTGAAACAAGGATTCTTTTATTTTTGGCGAAGGTACACAGTGCCAGCAAAAGTGCAGCCGCGTTGTTGTTGACGACAAGGGCTGCTTCGGCACCGGAAATGGTGCGTAGCAAATCCTCAATATGTTCATTGCGGTTGCCGCGCGCGCCGGTTTGCAGGTTGTACTCCAGATTGCTGTACCCTTCGGCTACCTCGGTAATTGCTTTCACCGCGCTTTTGCACAGCGGCGCTCTTCCCAAATTGGTGTGCAGGATTACGCCCGTGGCGTTGATGACGCGCCGCAGATTGGTCTGAACAAGCTTTTCCGTTCGCAGGGCAACCCCATCGGCCAACGCGCCGACAGACGGGGTTTCGGTACAGTCACCCTGTAGAATTTGCGAACGCAGCGCTTCCAGCTCCTCCCGAACCGCGCGTAAAACAATTGTGCGCGGACAGTTTTCCAATTTTTTCACGACTGCCGCACTCTCCAAAAGCTCGTCCACCTTTGGGATTCCCCTCAAAAGTTCCTTTTTTTCCGCCATTCCGATTCGCCTCCTTCCGGTTGTAAGTTCATCCGTCGCTTCGTAACCGGATCAATAAATTTATCTGTCCGTAATACTGCGTTCCAATATTTTATGCACACAGTCCGCCGCTTCGTCCACCTCGTCCGCCGTATTGAAATGGCTGACGGAAAAACGAACCGTTCCCTGCGGATAAGTACCCAGCGTTTTGTGTGCGTTGGGTGCGCAGTGCAGGCCGCAGCGCGTCATAACGCCGCATTTGCTGTCTAAAAGATAAGCGATTTCCGCGTTGTCGCGGTCCGTGAAGTCCACGGAAACGATGGGGGCTTTTTGAGTATCCTCCACGCCGACAATCCGCAGCTTTTCACAGGCAAGCCGGCGGGTAAGCCGGGCCGCGAGAGAAAGCTCCGTTTCCCGAATTTTGTCAATCCCATTGCTTTGCAGGTAGCTCAGCGCGGCGTTCAAGCCATAAATACCGGGTAGGTTCGGTGTACCGGCCTCAAACTTGTCCGGCAGAAGTTCCGGCATGGTTTCGAGCTGGGAAAAGCTCCCGGTACCCCCCGCAACCAACGGCTCCAATTGCGTGGCAAGCGCACTGCCAACCAAAAATCCGCCGATTCCCTGCGGGCCTGACAATCCCTTGTGGCCTGTAAACGCCAAAGCGTCAATGTGCATATCCTGCATATCAATCGGGAAAACACCGGCGGTCTGGGCGCTGTCAACAATAAAAAACAGCCCGTGCTCACGGCAGATTTCGCCCACCTGCTTCAGCGGCATCAGCGTGCCGCATACATTTGAAGCATGGGTCAGGATGACCGCGCGCGTGTTGGGCTTGATCATCGGCTTCAGCCGCTCCAGAATCAGTTCGCCCTGCCGGTTGCAGGGAATCCGGTCAAATTCCACGCCGTGCGCTTCAAGCTGAACGAGCGGGCGCATGACCGCGTTATGTTCCATCGCGCTAACCAAAACATGGTCGCCCGACTTTAAAAGGCCCTTGCAAAGCTGATTGAGCGCCATGGTAATATTCATTGTAAAAATAACATTTCGGCTGTCGTCAAAATGGAATAGCGAACAAAGCTTTCCCCGCGTATCCAACACGGTTTCGGAAGCGCTGTAGGCCTTCTCATAACCGCCGCGGTTGATGTTGCACCCGACCTCTTCCATAAAGAACTGCATCTGCTTCACAACTCCGGGCGCTTTGGGGAAGCTTGTACTCGCGTTATCCAAATATATATTTTTCATACATTACCTCATATTAAGGGATTTCAACAATCCTTCTGTTATTATTCTACTATGATTTATATTTTCATGCCATAGTTATCGAAAATATTTATAAGAAATGTTTATTGATTAGAAAACATGATAGCTGAAAAGTACACGGATGTCATACACAATATCAAAAAACCCACCGAAAAATTCCGGTGGGCTTTCAATCAATCGAGTAGAATTATGAGTGATACTACTCTCCAATTAAAATATGGATTAAGCATGAATTACGGTACCGGTTTTTCCGGCAATGCCGTCACGCGCTTTTTCGAGCAGCGTAATCAGTGCGGAGCGACCCTTTCCGGACTCTGCAAATTCAAGCGCGGCCTGTACCTTCGGCAGCATGGAGCCTGGCGCGAAATGCCCCGCGGCGATGTATTCCTTCGCCTTATCCACATTCATATCGGCAAGCCATTCCTGGTTGGGTTTGCCAAAGTTAATGGCGATCTTCTCAACGGCAGTCAGGATAATCAGGCAGTCCGCACCGACCATCTGCGCTAATTTTGCGCTTTCAAAGTCCTTGTCAATCACTGCACCAACCCCCTTGAGGTGGTTGCCCTGCGTCATGACCGGAATTCCGCCGCCGCCGCCGGCAATGACAACCTGACCCGCGTCAATCAAGGTTTTAATCGTGTCGATTTCAACAATGTCAATCGGGTGGGGGGAAGCTACTACGCGGCGGTAACCGCGGCCGGCGTCCTCAATGACGGTGTAGCCCTTTTCCGCAACCGCTTTGTCTGCCTCTTCCTTGGTCATAAAGCCGCCAATCGGTTTGGTCGGCTTTTCAAACGCGCGGTCGTTCGGATCGACAAGCGCTTGTGTAATGACGGTGGAAACGGGTTTATGGATTCCTCTGTTCAGGAGTTCTTCGCGCAGCGCATTCTGTAAATCATAGCCGATATAGCCCTGACTCATGGCGACACAAACAGAAAGCGGAGGAGTTGTGTACTTTGCATCCATGCGGCTCAGTTCGTTCATGGCAAGCTGAATCATTCCGACCTGCGGGCCGTTGCCATGGGAAATGATCACTTCAAAGCCATCCTCTATTAAATCCACAATCGCCTTTGAAGTCGTCTTGACCGCGGCATACTGTTCCGGCAGCGTGCTTCCCAGCGCGTTACCGCCCAACGCGATCACAATTCTTTTTTTCATTCCATATCCTCCCAAAAAATCAAGGGCTCACCTGCACTTGTGCAGGCGAGCCACATTTCAATCTACTATTGAAATTATACCAAAATCCATTAAAAACGTGAAATCACGTTTTTATAGCGCGAAGCGCGTTGGATTTTGCATGAGACGGGTTTTGCGCTTAAAATAAGCGCAAAACAAGCACGACGTAGCCGGGCGTTCTCCAATTGAAATATACATTTTAATTGGAGAGTAGTATTATACTATTTAAATAAGCGCGGCAGACCACGTTTTTCAAGGTCAAGCAGAGTAGACTGCGGGTTCTGAACCTTGCTGAGGAAAATCATTGCCGCGATAATATAAGGCTTGTAGCTTGCCTCTTTATAAAGAGGCGCGCGGTAACGGTCAAATACGCTTGCGGCTACTTCGCCCTGCTTGCAGCTCACGCCGGAAATATCGGCCGGCAGGCAGTGCAGGTACAGTGCCTTTCCGTCCTTTGTTTTTGCCATCATTTCCTCGGTGCATTCCCAGTCCTTATGGTTTGCGTTTTGTGCAAGAAGCTCTTTTTCAAGCTTGTCAATTCCCGCAAAGTCGCCTGCACCGTAAAGGTTGGTGCGAGTTTCCATAGCGGCGTACGGTGCCCAGCTCTTCGGGTAAACAATGTCCGCACCCTCAAAGGCTTCGGCCATGCTGTTGGTCTTGGTAAAGCTTCCGCCGGATTCAGCCGCGTTTTTGCGGGCAACGTCTTCTACCTCAGACATGACATCATAACCTTCCGGATGTGCCAGAGTGACGTTCATGCCAAAGCGTGTCATCAGGCCGATGACACCCTGCGGAACGGACAGCGGCTTGCCGTAAGACGGTGAATACGCCCATGTCATAGCGACTTTTTTGCCCTTCAGGTTTTCAATGCCGCCGAGCTCATGGATAATATGGAGCGTGTCGGCCATTGCCTGTGTGGGATGGTCAATGTCGCACTGCAAATTCACAAGGGAGGGGCGCTGCTCAAGAATACCGTCATTGTAGCCTTCTTTTACAGAGTCTGAAACGGTGTGCATGTAGGCATTGCCCTTGCCGATATACATATCGTCGCGGATACCGATGACATCCGCCATAAAGGAAATCATGTTCGCTGTTTCACGCACGGTTTCGCCATGTGCAACCTGCGATTTCCCTTCGTCCAAATCCTGAACCTCTAAGCCGAGCATATTGCAGGCGGAGGCAAAGCTGAAACGGGTGCGGGTGGAATTGTCGCGGAACAGGGAAATGCCGAGTCCGCTTTCAAAAATCTTTGTTGAGATATTGTTCTGGCGCATGAAGCGCAGAGCATCGGCCATCGTGAAGACCGCTTCGAGCTCCTCACGGGATTTTTCCCATGTAAGGAAAAAATCGTTCTCGTACATCTCTTTAAAGTGGAGCTGGTTTAGTTTGTTGATATAGTCATTTAAAGAATTCATTGGAATACTCCTTTGTTATGATATCAGTATTTTATTTGCAGTACATTGTCGGTACGGCGGCATAAACAGCGGCACATTTTACAAGGTCGGCTTTCCAGGTCACTTCGTTCGGTGCATGTGCCTGTGCTTCCTTGCCGGGGCCGAAGCCGATGCATGGAATGCCCTCGCGGCCCATGATGGCAACGCCGTTTGTGGAGAAAGTCCATTTGTCGACCTTTGGCGTACCGTACATACCCTCGTAAGCTTCAACCATCGCCTTTGTGGCTGCATGCTCCTCAGGAATAACCCATGTCGGGAAGAACGCCTGTGTCGGGTAGGAAACTCCCGTCCAGCTCGGGCGGTCATAGTCATACATGGTGACAACTGCATTATATTTCTTAACGGAAGGAAGATCTTCAATTTCTTTCAGTGCAAGCTGATAGGTCTCGCCATTTGTAAGACGGCGGTCAATGGAGATTGCGCACATATCAGCAACCGCGCAGCGGGACGGGGACGTGAAATAGATTTGGGAAGTGGCAAGCGTGCCCTTTCCGAGGAACGGGTCAACATGGAGTTTATCGTTCAGTGCACGAACCTCCTGCAAAATGTCGGCCATTTTGTAAATCGCATTGTCGCCGCGCTCCGGAGCGGAACCATGGCAGGAAACGCCCTTAACCTCTACACGGATTTCCATACGGCCGCGCTGGCCGCGGTAGATGTTGCCGTCTGTCGGCTCGGTGATTACAACGAATTCCGGCTTTACCTTATCTTCATTGATGATATACTGCCAGCAAAGGCCGTCACAGTCTTCTTCCTGAACAGTACCGGTTACAAGAACCGTGTATTGGTCATTGAGCAAACCGAGGTCTTTCATAATCTTTGCGCCGTAAACTGCGGAAACAACGCCGCCGCGCTGGTCGGAAGTGCCGCGGCCGCCGATTTGTTCTTCGTTTTCAAAACCGATGTACGGGTCAAACTTCCAGTTGGTTACTTCGCCGATGCCAACGGTGTCCACATGGCCGTCAAAGCAAATCAGCTTTTTTCCATGCCCCATGTAACCCATTACGTTGCCCATCTTGTCAATTTCGACCTTGTCGAATCCAACCGCTTCCATTTCCTGTGCGATTCTCTTCACAACGCCTTCTTCTTCACAGCTTTCGCCCGGGATTGCAATCAGGTCGCGCAGGAACTTGGTCATTGCTGTTTGGTAACCTTCGGCCGCCTTTTTAATTTGAGAAAAATCCATCATTATTTCCTCCGTATCATTTATTTATTAATTATGTAGATTATGCTTTTGTTGAATTGGAATACGCACCGTTCCAAACAATGTTGCGGTAACTTTCAGGGTCGGTGTCGCCCTCTGTGGAAAACATGAGAATCTTCGAATTTTTATCCAATTTCAAAGCTTCGCGTAATTCCTTCAATTCCTCCATCTGCATGATGGAGGAAATCAGTCCCATGGAAACAGCGCCGGATTCACCCGAAACCACCTGCGGGTCGCCCTTGATCGGTGCGCCGAGCATACGCATTCCCTTTGCGGAAACCCAGTCCGGGCAGGAAACAAAGAAGGAACTGTGGTTTTTCAAAATATCCCACGAAATGGTGTTTGGTTCGCCGCAGGCCAGACCGGCCATAATCGTTTGCAGGTCGCCCTCCACAAAGCGGATTTTGCCGTCTTTTTCCGCCGCGGAACGATAAAGGCAGTCAGCCGCCTGTGCTTCCACAATAACGGTGGTCGGGCAGTGGTTGGGGAACAGGTTTGCAAAATAGCCCTGTACGGAACCGGCCAGTGAACCGACGCCGGCCTGTACAAAAATGTGAGTAGGAGCCTCGCATCCCGCCGCTTTCAGCTGCTCTGCGGCCTCCATGGACATGGTGCCGTAACCTTGCATAATCCACGCCGGAATTTCCTCGTAACCGTCCCAGGCGGTATCCTGTACCATTACGCCATTCGGGGTTTTGGCCGCGTCGGCCGCCGCCATGCGTACACATTCATCGTAATTGACTTCTTCGATGGTAACTTTGGCGCCTTCTCTTTGGATATTATCAAAGCGTGTTTTGGTGCTGCCCTTCGGCATATACACAACAGCCTTTTGTTTTAATTTGTTCGCCGCCCAGGCAACGCCTCTTCCGTGGTTGCCGTCCGTAGCGGTAAAGAATGTCGCCTGACCAAACTCTTTGCGGAGTTCGTCGGAAGTTAAGGTCCGGTAGTCAAGCTCGGAAATGTCACGCCCGGTTTTTTGTGCAATATAATTTGCCATTGCAAAGGAACCGCCCAGTACCTTGAACGCGTTCAAGCCGAACCGGTAGGATTCATCCTTAACAAAGAAATCCCCAAGCCCCAAAAATTCAGCCATATTTTTGAGGTGCGCCAGCGGTGTTTCGCTGTATTGCGGAAAACTCATGTGAAAAGCTTTTGCTTTCATCACATTATTCAGCGACATAACTTTCAGCTGTACGTCCTCTGTTTTCGGCAGCTGATTTGATGTCCATTTAATCTGATTCATAAATCTGCCTCCCCGTTATTTTGGTAAGGATTCGGCGGGTGTTTAGCCTGCTGATTTATACTTATCATAACACAAAAATAAAATAAATCAATGGATTTTCTAAAAATTATTTATCATATCTAAAAATTTTTTATTGTTGTGAATAATTCGCTACTTTCCTATTGCATCGGTCATCTTTTTATGCTAAACTATCATTAGTATTACTAATGATAGTTTGCTGTGTTCATTTGTCTTCATTGTAGTAACAGCCATATAAAGCAATGCGGATTGGATGAACTTTTTTGTGTACAGCCTTGTATTCTGATTTTTATTGATCAATCTATATGTATAAAAAATGAGGTGCTGACGATGTTTGAATTTACCGTAAACCAGCAAAGGATTCAGACGGAAAAGGAGGAGAAGCTTCTTCTTTTTCTAAGAGACACGCTGCTGCTGAACTCCGTAAAAGACGGCTGTGCCGAGGGAGCGTGCGGAGCTTGCATGATTTTAGTCGACGGCAAGCCCACGAAGGCCTGCGTGCTTTCCACAGCGAAAGCGGTTGGCAAAAACATTGTCACGATGGAGGGCCTTACCCCGCGTGAAAAAGAAGTTTACGCCTATGCATTTTCCCATGTGGGCGCGGTGCAGTGCGGCTTTTGTACGCCCGGCATGGTAATCAGCGCCAAAGGATTAATCGACCAGGTGGCGGACCCCACCGTGCAGCAGGTAAAGGAAGCCATTAAAAACAATTACTGCCGCTGTACCGGGTACCAAAAAATCGAAACGGCAATTCTCCTTGCCGCAGAAATGCTGCGTGAAAATACCGCTGTTCCCGTTCAGGAATCGAACGGCGCGATTGGCCGTGACATTCTCCGTGTTGATGCACACGACAAGGCGCTTGGCATTGCGGAGTACGCCGATGACATCCATATTGACCACATGCTGTACGGCAGTGCCGTGCGCAGCCTGTACCCCCGCGCAATCGTAAAAAGCATCGACACCTCCGAAGCAAAGTCGCTTCCCGGCGTTGCCGCTGTTCTGACCGCCGCGGATATTCCGGGCAAACAAAAAATCGGTCATTTAAAAAAAGATTACGACGTGATGATTCCCGTGGGCGGCATTACCCATTTTTTGGGTGACGCAATCGCGCTTGTAGCCGCGAAGGACAGGGAAACACTGGAGAAAGCAAAAGCACTGGTGAAGGTGGAATACGAAGAGCTTACACCGGTATTTTCCCCCGCACAGGCGAAAGCGGCGAATGCGCCGTTAGTCCACAGGGACGGGAACCTGCTTTCAAGGGAACATCTTATACGGGGAAATGCGGACGAAAAAATTAAAAATTCAAAATATGTGGTTACTCAGCATTACAGCACCCCGTTTACGGAACACGCTTTTCTGGAACCGGAAACCGCGGTGAGCGAGCCGGACGGAAACGGCGGCGTCATTGTTTACTGCGGCGATCAGGGCGTTTTTCAAACGCGCAAGGAATGTGCGGAAGAACTCGGCCTACCGCCGGACAAGGTGCGCGTGATTTCCAAGATGGTGGGCGGCGGCTTCGGCGGGAAAGAGGATATGAGCGTACAGCATCACGCTGCGCTGCTGGCATATTTTACACAGCAGCCTGTAAAAGTATCCCTTACCAGAAAAGAGAGTATTTTAATCCACCCAAAGCGCCACGCAATGGAAATGGATTTTACAACCGCCTGTGATGAAAACGGACAATTAACCGCGATGAAAGCGGTCATCATCTCCGACACCGGCGCTTACGCTTCGCTTGGCGGGCCGGTTCTTCAAAGAGCCTGTACCCATGCCGCCGGGCCTTATAATTATCAGGATATAGATATTTTAGGGGAAGCCTATTACACAAACAATCCTCCCGCCGGAGCGTTTCGCGGTTTTGGCGTAACCCAAAGCTGTTTTGCGATTGAGTGCAACCTTAACCTGTTGGCTGAAAAGGTTGGTATTTCCCCTTGGGAAATGCGCTACCGCAACGCTTTGCGTCCGGGTCAGATACTGCCGAACGGGCAGATCGCCGACGAATCCACCGCAATTGTTGAAACACTTGAGGCTGTAAAGCCATATTACGACGCGCACCCCAAAGCCGGAATTGCGTGTGCAATCAAAAACAGCGGGCTGGGCGTGGGTATTCCTGACACCGGCAGGTGCAGGTTGATTGTAAAAGACGGCAAAATCCATATTTACACCAGCGCCGCCTGCATCGGTCAGGGCATGGGCACGGTCGTGACACAGTTTGTGTGCAGTGTGACCGGATTCCCGTTAGAAAACGTGATTTACGAAGTTCCCGACACTGAATTAACTCCCGATTCGGGCGAAACGACTGCTTCCCGCCAAACTCTGTTTACCGGGGAAGCGACCCGCCGCGCGGCGGAAAGCTTAAAAGAAGCATTGGGCGACCGTCCTTTAAGCGAGCTGAACAATCAGGAATTTTACGCGGAGTACTGCGGCGTGACCGATAAATTAGGCTCGGACAAAGAAAACCCGGTGAGCCATATTGCCTACGGCTACGCTACTCATCTGGTCGATTTAGACGAAAACGGGCGTTTGCTCAAAGTGATTGCGGCACACGATGTCGGCAAAGCAATCAACCCCGTCAATGTCGAGGGGCAGATTGAGGGCGGCGTTGTCATGAGTCTTGGCTACGCGCTGACAGAGGATTTTCCGCTTGTGAACGGCATGCCTACCGCAAAATTCGGTACACTCGGCTTGTTCCGCTCCACACAGGTACCGGAAATTGAGCCCATCATTATTGAAAAGAGCCATTCGGAGCTGGCATCCGGCGCAAAGGGCATAGGTGAAATTGCCTCCATTCCCACCGCTCCCGCGATTGCTTTGGCGTATTACAATTATGACGGCAATTTCAGAACCAAGCTGCCGCTTGAGGGTACGCCGTACAGCAGAAAAAAGAAATAGGAGACGATATGATGAAGCTATCCTGCATCTTTCTCGCCTCCGGGCACTCAAAGCGTTTTCACAAGGATAAATTATTGGAACAATTTAACGGCAAACCGCTCGTGGATTTCGCTTTGGAAAGGCTCCCTACTGATGTTTTTTCCACCGTCATAGTGGTTTCACGCTCGCACGAAGTATTGAAATTGGCGGAGAAATACGGGTTTACCGGGGTGGAAAATGACGATACAACCGATGATATCAGCCGGACGATTTCGTTGGGGGTTTCCTGCCTGCCCGCGGAAACGCAGGGCTGTATGTTTTCGGTCTGCGACCAGCCCTTGCTTTCGCAGGAAAGCATTCGCAGGCTTGCGGAGGAATTTTGCAGGAATCCCGAAAAAATTGTTGCACTAAGCTTTGCGGGGCGGCGGGGGAACCCTGTTTTCTTCCCGAAAAGTCTGTTCCCACAGCTTTTGGCACTGCAAAAAGACCAATCCGGCAGTGCCGTAATTGCCGCAAATAAAGAACTGCTTACACTCGTTCCCGCAAAAAACGAGTTGGAACTGATGGATATTGACAGTGCGGAAGATTACAACGCACTGAATGGAAAATTGCTATAAATCTTCAAAAAAGACGGTACGCTTAAAATCAAGCGTACCGTCTTTTCTATTTAAATTCAGTTAAGCCGGCTGTGCGTGGCATCGGCCGCCGTCCATCGTGATTCCGTAAATGGCGTACACGCTTTTTTCAAGACCGAAAACTTCCAGCTCCGCGCGCACGGCGCTCAAAAGCTCCGGCGCGAAGCGAACCGAAATACCGCAGCCCATGGAAATTTCGCGCAGGGTGGGCATCAGTTCGACCGCAAAACGCGCGGCAAGATGCTTGTGCGTGCTGATTGCGGCGTGTGTGGAGGCAAAAGAGATAACACAGTAATCAAATGTTTCCACTTTGTCACACCGTGATAACCTTATCCGCCATCTGCATCCTCTGTGTGATATCGTACATATTGCTGACCGCGCCGATTTTAAGCTGATCCGCAATTTCGTAGTAGTTAAGGCAGGTGCCGCACACCAAAATTTCGCTGCCTTTTTCCTGCAACACTTTTAAATGCTCCACCACCTGCTCATCCTGTGTGGGAAGCTTCACGCCGGAGTTCATAAAGAGGATATACTTCGGGATATCCTCGGACTGTGCCAACGTGTAGAAGAACATTTTAATCAGGGAAGCGCCCAGCTCCTCGCTGCCTTCTCCAATTCTGTTCTTATTGATAAACAGCGCCCAGTCTCCGGTTTTTTCGCGCAGTACAGGCTCTTTCGGCATTTCATAGCCGGCGTTACCGGTCTTTGCAAAATCCACTTTATAAGTACTGTTCTCTTCCTTTACAGATGAGGAATAAGCCTGATTTTCCGCCAGCTTCTGCAAATTTTGGACAGCGGTGAGGTTGTCAACCTCCACAGTAAAATCCTGATTTCCTGCATCAATTTCCTTTTTTGCCATGATGACGGGAATCGGGCAGTTTTGACCTTTTGCATCTACAAATTTAGGCATTGTAACTTCCTCCGTATTCTTTGGTTTTTTATAGTATACTACGTTTTTCATTGAAGGACTACTTATTATATTTTTCAATAAAACTGCGATTTGCATCATAAAATAGAATAAATGATGCGGCGAAAACGCTGAGCAGAAATGAATCCGCAGAGCCGTTCCCGCCGCATTGTTTAAATTCTACTCAAATCTGAATTATTTATGATTTTCAAAATATTCACTTGCGCCGCGATGCACATACGCGCCGCATTCCTCAACAATAACGGTGCCGTCTGCCACAATCTGCTTGCCGCGCAGGAACACCATTTTTGCTCTGCCCGTTACGGCAGTTCCCTCATAGGGGGTATAGTCCACATTCTGAAGCATTTTCGCGGCTGTGATTTCGCCGTGGTAGCTTGGGTCCCATACGACGATATCCGCGTCGCTGCCCACCTGTAAAGCGCCTTTTCGCGGATACATTCCGAACAGCCGCGCTGTGTTTTCGGAAAGCATAGCCGCCATCTGCTCTTTCGTAATACGGTTTTCACACACGCCGTAAGTGTACATTAATGCAGGGCGGTTCTCAATGCCCGGCATGCCGTTGGGGATTTTGCTGAAATCGTCCCTGCCAAGCTCTTTCTGCCCGGCAAAGTTAAAGCTGCAATGGTCGGTCGAAATGGTGTCAACTTCCCCCTCCTTCAATGCATCCCACAAGCTTTTTTGGTCGGTCAGCTTGCGCAGAGGAGGGGAAATGGCATACTTTGCGCCTTCAAAGCCGGGCAGTGCGTAGCGGCTTTCGTCCAGCATCAAGTACTGCGGGCAGGTTTCCACATACAGTTTTTGCCCGCGGCTTCTTGCCTTTTCCACTTCCCAAAGGCCTTTTTGCGTGCTGAGGTGAACAATGTTCACGGGAGCGTCCGCAAGAGAAGCCACATACAGGTAACGGGAAACTGCTTCCGCCTCCACATCATCCGGCCTTGACGCAGGGATTGCCGCCGGACTGAGCTGCCCGGCCTCGCGGCATTCACGAATCCGTTCATTCACCAGATCGCCGTTTTCACAGTGTACGCCCACGATTCCGTGAACCTGCTTCACCCTTTTTAAAATCTGATACAGTTCGGCATCGCTTACGCGCAGCGCGTCATATGCCAGATACAGCTTAAAGGAAGTGACCCCCTCGTCAACCATTGTTTGAATTTCTTCGGAAACGGAAGGGTTCCAATCGGTAATGGCCATGTGAAAAGCATAGTCGCAGGAAGAAACCCCGTCGGCCTTTTGATGCCAGTTTTTCAGCGCCTGTGTGAGGGTTTCGCCCTTATTTTGTGTGGCAAAATCCACAAGTGTTGTGGTGCCCCCGGCGATTGCCGCACGTGTTCCGGTGCTGAAGTCATCAGCCGTTATCGTCACACCGTTATCCATGTCAAGGTGCGTGTGCGCGTCGATAAATCCCGGAAAGAGAAGACACCCGGCGGCGTTTACGAGATTAGAACCGTTTATGGGTAAATCCGCGCCAAGTTCGCTGATGACACCGTCTTCCACCCGAATATCCGAAAGAAAACTGCCTTTGGGGGAAACAACCGTTCCTCCCTTAATTAATACAGACATAAACAACCCTCTCATTCTGTGCCGCCGATGCGGTAGGCTATGATTTAATTATAGTTCATTTTGATAGAAAAGATAAGTATAATTTTCAAATACAGCGGTGATTAATGCACCGATATCCTCGGGCAATCCGTTTTCCTGATTCAGCAAAACATCGGTCACTGTGCCGTTCAAGCGAACGCGGAACAGCCTTTTTGCGCCGTCAAGGCAAAGGAAGCCCTGATTTTTACTGTCCGCGAAATCCGCTTCGGTACCGAATAGAGTAAACTTATCACGGTACGGCGCGCTGTCATACGGGCAGAAGGTCGCGCAGTTGCCGCACTCGTTGCACATGCCGTCCACATGGATAATCTGCGCCATGGGGTTGCCGGGCACTTGTACGGAGATATTGGCGCGGTTCGGGCAAACATCCACACAGTTTTCGCAAACAGTGGCGCACTCAAGACAGCGCACGCCCTCGCCGCGGAAATCACTGCCGGTGGTAAGGATGCCTTTTTTCGCCATCACTTCGGAAGTATCCTCATTGATATTCAATTTTTCGTAGCGGTGCTTCGCTGATTTTGTAATCGCCGCCGCGCATTTTGTTGCGTCCGCAATTGCTTCGACTACGGTAGCTGGCCCATGCAGGCCGTCTCCCGCGACATACACGTTCTCCAAATTGGTTCTCAGCGTGGCAGGGTCCACTTTTGCGCGGCCGCGTTCATCCACGGTAATTCCGTTTGCCTCATAGAAGGCTGTGTTCACCTTTTCACCGACTGCGGCAATAACGACGTCGGCCGGCACTTCAACAATTTCCTCGGTCTGCACCGGGCTGCGTCTGCCGGAAGCATCGCGCTCGCCCAAAACCATTTTATGGCATTTTAGAACGCCGTTTTCAACGCCGATGGGGGAAAGCAGTTCGCAGAATTCCACGCCGTCCTCCACAGCAAACTGAAGTTCATTTTCATCCGCGGGCATATACCGTTTTGTCCGGCGGTAAACAAGGGAAACCTTTTCCACACCCGGAACACGCATCGCGGCTCTTGCGCCGTCCATTGCGGTGTTTCCGCCGCCGACGATCACCACATTTTTACCAAGCTTCACCTTTTCCGGTGCTTTCCTAAACTGCTCCAAAAATTCGAGTACGTTCAGCGTTTCGCCGTATTGAAGGTGCAGTTCGCCGGGCGCCCATGCGCCGACCGCGAGCACAACATATTCATAGCCCTGCTCGTGAAGCTCCTGCACAGAAGTTTTTTCACAGCCTGTAACCAATTCCACACCCATGGCGCGAATCAGCGCAATGTCGTTGTCAATGGCGTGGTCTGAAATACGGAATCCGGGAATCACATTGCGCACAATGCCGCCCAGCCGTTCCGATTTTTCAAACACAGTCACCTTGCAGCCGCCGCGCGCAAGGAAATACGCCGTGGAAAGTCCGGCCGCGCCGCCGCCCACCACGGCAATTTTCGCCGCAGAGGTAATTTTCGGTTTGCGAAGTTCGCTTAAAAGCTGCTCCTGCGCGTTCTGGGCGGCTTCAAGCTTTACGGCACGAATGTCCACCGGTGACTCATAGAAGTTGCGTGTGCATTTGTCCATGCATTTATGGCTGCAAATCGTGCCGGTAATAAACGGCAGCGGGTTACGGTCCGTAATTACGCGGAGCGCTTCAAGGTACTCACCTTTTGCCGTCAGCCGCAGATAGGCGGGGATATCCTGTTCAATCGGGCAGCCGCTGCGGCAGGGTGCGATAAAGCAGTCCGTCAGCGGAACCTCTTTGCGCAGCTTGCGGGATGGCATGGGCTTATCCTGCTTGCGGTAATGCGCATCTTTTAACGCCTCCGCCGCAAAAGCATGCAGTGCGCCCAAATCCACACCGTCAAACGCTTTGTATTCACAGGCGTTCAGCTCATTTGCAATTTGCAGCATCCGCTGATACCCGCCCGGCTTCAGTACGGTTGTAGCCAGCGTAATCGGCCAAATTCCCATCGTAAATAATTTCTTTACATTGAAAATATCGGCTCCGCCGGAGAATGAAATCCGCAGCTTTCCCTCAAACACAGTGGAAAGACGGTCTGCCAGCGAAATGGTAAGCGGGAAAAGAGAACGGCCGGACATATACATTTCATCGCCCGGTAACTCGTTCTGGGCGATACCGACCGGAAAGGTATTGGTCAGCTTTACGCCGAACGCAAGCCCGTTTTCCTGCCCGAGCTTCAGTAAACGCTGAATCATCGGCACTGCGTCGTCAAACTGTAAATCATCTTTGAAATGATGGTCGTCAAAGACAAGGTAGCCGTAGCCGAGGGTATCCATGGTTTTGCGCGCGAATTCATAGCCGAGCAAAGTCGGGTTGCATTTGATAAACGTATTCAGCTTTTTCTTAGTAATCAGGTAGGTGGCAATGCGCTCGATTTCCTGCGGCGGACATCCGTGCAGGGTGGAAAGCGTAATGGAGGTACAGATTTTCGGAGAAATATGCTTAATATATTCCGCGTCAATATGCTTGAAAAGCGACAGATGGGAAAGCGCGTACGCTTCACATTCGCGCCAGACAGCAGTATTTTCCGCGTTTTTCAGCCCTTCGATAAAGGTGTCTATCTTTTGGGACTGGATTCCCTTTAAATCGTAGCCAACGCTCATGTTGAAAATAAAGCCGTCGTCACTGCCAAGCTCCCATTCACGGGAAATCAGTTTTAGAATGAACCATGCCTTGACGTACTCGTTAAAGGCATCGGGTACGGTCAGCTCGGTTGACCACTCCACATTGTATCCCTCGTCGTTGGCGTTGATGCAGGGCTTTGCGACCGGCAAATCCTCGCCGTCCAGCGTCTGTACGGTTTTCAGTTCAAAGAACCGGCTTCCGGCGGCGTAGGACGCAATGATATTTTGAGCAAGCTGTGTGTGCGGGCCGGCGGCGGGGCCAAATGGAGTTTCCAGCTTTTCCGTGAAAAGGGTTAGCTTATGCTCATCCTTTTGTTGGAACATTTTGCGCACGCCGAACACGGAATTCGTTTTTTCTTCAGTCAGAATCCAGTTGATTAATTTGTCAAATGGAATAGGACGCATTCTGTCACTCATGGCTGTTTCTCCTATCTTTTATGTCGTTTTCATATTTATGCTCAATAAACTAAAATCAGTCGTTCAAACGGTGCCAAAGGGAAGAGGCCTGCTCTTTTGCTTTCGCAGTAATTTCGGCTTCGTCCACAACAAGCTCACGGTTCTTCATCAGCACTTTGCCGTTAATCACTGTTCCGGTGACGCTCCTGCCGTTCATGCCGAACAGGATGTGGGAGTTGCAGTTCGTTTCGTCCATCGGCGTAAACGGATTGTAATCCAGTACAATGACATCGGCGGCGGCACCCTCTTTGAGCACGCCCACCGGGGTTTCAAAGTAACGGTTGGCAATCTTCGCGTTGTTCTCGAACAGCATGGTCGGAATTTCGCCCCACGCGACGCTCGGGTCACAGGCGTTGTGCTTGTGAAGAATGTTGGCAACCTTGTATGACTCAATCATATCGTTGGTGTAGCCGTCCGTACCCAGGCCGAGCATAATGCCCTTTTCCATCATTTTCAGTACAGCGGGGCAGCCAACGGCATTGCCCATGTTGGATTCCGGATTATGTACTACCATGGTATCCGTATGCTTCAATAAATCCATTTCCGCCGGATTAATATGAATGCAGTGCCCGGCAATCGTTTTCGGGCCTAACAAGTCCATATCAAACAGGCGATGAATAATTCTCTTATTATATTTTTTCAGACTGTCATAAACGTCGGCCATACCCTCGGCAACATGGATGTGGCAGCCCACGCCGTCAGGCGTATTTTCCCGGCAAAGCTCCAGGGTCTTGTCGGACAGCGTAAAGGCGGCGTGCATACCCATCATGCCTTTTTGCATGTCGGATTTATCCTTCATAGCAGCCTTGATAAACGCGGCGTTCTCATGCACCGCCTGTTTCATTTTGGGTTCGCCGTCACGGTCGGAAACCTCGTAACACAGGCAGGTGCGCACACCCAACTCGCGCGCCGCGTCGGAAATGGCAAACAGACTGCCATCGATTGCGCCGTAGCTTGCATGATGGTCGAACACAGTGGTCACGCCGTTTTTAATGCAGTCAATGTAAGTGACCATTGCGCTGTGTTTTACATCATCCAGATTCAATTCACGGTCAATGCGCCACCATGTACCTTCCAAAATTCCCATGAAGTCCTTTGGGTTGTTTCCTTTGATGGAAAGCCCCCTTGCAAACGCACTGTAAATATGATTATGGGTGTTGATGAGGCCCGGCATAATCACGCCGCCTTTTGCGTCGAAGAATTCCGCATCGGGGTATTTTGCGCGCATATCCGCTGTGTTGCCGACCTCGGAAATCAAACGATCCTGTACACAAACGCATCCGTCCTCTAAAAATGGTTTGCTGCTGTCCCTGGTGATGAGTCTTCCGTTTCCAATTAATAGCATCTTTCATTCTCCTCTGAAATTTAATTTCTTAACAATAAATAAAAAAGCGTCCATCCCCACCGGTACCTTAATCGGCACCTGCAGAAATTGAACACTCACAGTACGAGCGAACGCGCGCGTAACTGTATCACCTGTGAGTGAACATCAGCCCGTGCGCAAAGCACTTCATTGCAGCTATGGTTATCAACCGCATTTATTAATTTATACTAAAATCCATTAAAACGTGAAAGCAAGTTTTATAGCGCGAAGCGCGTTGGATTTTGGACGAGTTTTGCGCTTATTTTAAGTGCAAAACAAGCCCGGCGTTCTCCAATTGAAATATCATTTTAATTGGAGAGCAGTATTACCTAATTTATTAAGTCTATATTATCAGTTATTAGTGAAAAAATCAAGAATAAACTAAAATATTTTTTTTAGTTTATATTTTTTTTAAGCTAACCTGTTGATTAATTTTTCTGATATGATATGATGATATTTATAAAATCATGTATGCAGCAACTGGAGCTGCGAAAGTGTTTACTGAGAAAGGAAACAAGCCATGCTAAACGGAATCAATCGGGAATTTTTGGCGCAATTGGCAAAGGGGATTTCCCAGCAGTTCGGCAGTAACTGTGAGGTTGCAGTGCATAATTTAAGCGAAAGCTATACGGACAGCTCTATCATCATTATTGAAAACGGTGATGTAACCGGACGCAAAGTGGGCGACGGCCCTTCCCATGTTGTACTTGAAGCGCTGCACGGCGACCAGAGCAAGCTGCAGGATCATTTGAGCTACCTGACAAAAACAAAAGACGGGCGCATCCTAAAATCCACGACGATCTATATCCGTGATGAAAACCGAAAAGTCATCGGGATTTTCTCCATCAACTTTGATATCACCGGTTTACTGATGGTGAACAACGCACTGAAACCGCTGGTCACCGTTGAATCCTCTGAAAAAGAGCCGGAAAAGATTCCCCAAAACGTGAATGACTTGCTTATTGAACTGATCGAACAGTCCGTGCAGCAGGTCGGCAAGCCGGTGGCCCTGATGAACAAGGACGACAAAATCAAGGCGATTCAATTTTTGAACAACAGCGGCGCTTTCTTAATCACCAAATCCGGCGATAAAGTTTCAAAATATTTTGGAATTTCAAAGTATACGCTTTACAGCTATATTGACGCCGCAGGATAATCAAACGGCAGACCAATCCAATTTTCTCTGATCACTGGCACCGCCGGCTTTTGCCGGGCGGTGCTTTTTTATCATGTTCTGTAATACTACTTGAACGCGTTTTGGTTCCTCTTTTTTTTCTGCATAATTTCCCAATAGTTCATTGCGGCAAGCACCACACACGAAATTCCGGTGATCACCGCTACCCAGATGCCGGCAGTGCGCATATCGCCGGCGACGGTTGCAAAATAAATTGCAATCGGAATGGTCTGTGTGCGCTGCGGAATATTGCCCGCAATCATCAGCGTAGCGCCGAACTCACCCAACCCGCGTGCAAAGGAAAGAATCATTCCGGCCAAAATGCCCGGCCACGCCTGCGGAATCATCACCCTTAGAAATATCTTTGATTCAGGCATACCAAGCGTTCTCGCCGCCCATACGGTGCTGATATCCACCTGCTCAAACGCACCCTTGGTCGCGCGGTACATCAGCGGCAGTGAAACCACCACCGCGGCAACAACCGTTGCCTGCCACGTGAAGATAATGGAAGCGTCAAACCGATTGAGAAACTGCCCGACAATGCTGTTTTTCCCAAAGAATACCAATAGAAAAAATCCCACAACCGTCGGCGGCAGCACCATCGGCAGCGTAAAAACAACATCCACAATCCATTTAACGTGATCATTGATATTCAAAAATAATCGGGCGCATAAAATACCCAATACAAAGGTAATCACCCCCGCAAGGCACGCGGTGCGGATGGAAACCCAGAAGGGGGAAATGTCAAAACTCATACGCAGCCTCCGGTTCTGTTTGAATTGAAGCAAATATAACGAGCGTCTTTACTTTTCCGCGCAGTTGGAAACCGTGCCTTTCAGCACCGCAAGCCCGTGGGGTAGTTCCGTGATGATAAACTCCAAATTTTCCCGCACTGCCTTGGGGCTGCCCGGCAGGTTTATAATCAGTGTTTTGCCGCGGATAACTGCCACCGCGCGGCTGAGCATGGCTCTTTTTGTTATCTTCATGGAAGAATAACGCATTGCCTCGGCAATCCCCTGCGCCTGCCTCTCCGCTATATCGAGCGTGGCTTCCGGAGTACAGTCGCGCGGCGAAAAGCCCGTGCCGCCCGTGGTAAGCACCAAATCGGCAACATCATCGTCACACAGGCGCTTCATTTCCTCCGCAAGAATTTTTCGGTCATCCGGCAGCATGGCGTAGCTTGTTACCTGATATCCGTTGGCAGCGGCGATTTCTTTGATGACCGCGCCGCTTACGTCCTCGCGCTTTCCAGCAAAGCCGCTGTCGCTTGCCGTAATAATCCCGACTCTGAACATTTCGCAGTCCTCCTTCTTTTTATGGGTTCAAAAGTTCTTCCGAAACAGGAAGATGCACTTCCATGGTGTCGCCGGCCTGAATATAACCGCCCTGCTCCACAACAGCGAACACGCCCTCTGTCGGCATGATGCATTCGCCCATTTTCTGAAAAATCAGGCAGCCGTGGTGGCATTCCTTACCAATCTGCGTCATTTTCAGCTTGACATCCCCGCAGGTCAGCAGCGTTCCCACCGGCAGACTGCGAAAATCAATGCCCTCGACCACAAGGTTTTCGCCGAAGGAGCCGTCTTCTACCTCTGCTCCTCTTTCTTTGAACGCGAGTATTTTATCATAGGAAAGAAGGCTCACCTGTCTGTGCCAATCGCCGGCATGTGCGTCGTTTTCAATTCCGTAATTCTGAATAAACTTGGCTTTACCGATATTTTTTTTCTGTGTGCCCCGCTTTTCGCTGATGCACACCGCAATTACTTTTGCCATTTGTTTCCTCCCTATCCGCCGATTTGCGACATTCCTTTGGTTTCCGTATCACCGGCCGCCGCGCCCGAAAAGTTGTGGTGTACCGGCTTGTTGCGAATCGCTTCGCACATCAGCTGCGTTAATTGTTCATCGTCTGCGCCAGCGCGCAGGGGGCCTCTTAAATCAATCCCTGTGTTATAGTCCAGACAAAGCTTTAAAAATCCGGTTGATGTAAGCCGGACACGGTTGCACGCGGAGCAGAATTCATGACTGACCGCGCTGATAAACCCGATTTTGCCTTGAAAGTCCTTCAAGGAATAGTACGAAGCCGGGCCATTGCCCCGCTTGCCGTTAAAGGGGGAGAGCGGGCCGAAGGCACGTTCCAGTTCCTCCTTGATTTCCTCGCTGTAAATCGGGGTCAACTCTTTCCCGCAGCCAAGCGGCATCAGCTCAATAAAGCGAACGTCAACCGGCTTGTCCTTAGCCATCATTGCAAGCTCCGCAAGGCTGCCCCCGTTGAGTTCGCGCACGGGAAGAACATTTATTTTGACCTTTATCTTTTTTTCAAGCGCCTTGTCAATCGCTTTTGTCACAAGGTTCAGTCCGTCACGGCGCGTTATCTTTTTAAACTGCTCCGGGTTGAGCGTGTCCAGACTGATATTGACGGCATCCAAACCCGCATCCGCAAGCTCGTCCAGCATATCATACAGCAGAACGCCGTTGGTGGTGAGCGTAACCTCTTCGATGAGCGGCAGCACCTTGACCGCGCGTAAAAGGCCGGAAAAACCGGGGCGCACGAGCGGTTCGCCCCCGGTCAGCTTAATCTTGCGTACACCGAGTTTCGACGCGCAATCGCAAACACGGATAATTTCTTCATAGCTCAGAATTTCATCATGTTTGACCGGAATGACACCCTCTTCGGGCATACAGTAAACACAGCGCAGATTGCAGCGGTCCGTTACCGACACGCGAAGATAATCAATTTTTCGATTCTGTAAATCGTACATGCAGCCGCTCCTTTCCGCGTTTATACTTCGTTCGGATTTATAAAGTCGCCGCTTTTTCCGCCGGATTTGCTCGATAAATGAATATTGGTAATCTCCATCCCTTTGTCGATTGCTTTGCACATATCATAGATGGTGAGCAAGGCGGTGGAAACACCGGTGAGCGCTTCCATTTCCACTCCGGTCTGTCCCGTCACTTTTACGGTGCATACGGCCTCAACCTCTGACTTAACCGCGTCGGCGGAAAAGTCAACCGTGCATTTGGTAATCATCAGCGGATGGCAAAGCGGAATGAGTTCCGGCGTTTTTTTAGCGGCCATAATGCCCGCTATTCTGGCGACGCCCAAAACGTCCCCTTTTTTTGCCGTTCCGGCGCGAATGGCTTCAAACGTTTCCGCGTTTACTTTGATTGTTCCCTTTGCGATTGCAACGCGGTGTGTGCTGCTTTTTTCGGTGACGTCCACCATGAGTGCATTTCCGCTTTGGTCGAAATGGGTTAGGCCTCGGTTGTCGTCAATCCTGTTATTCGGCATTTTATTCACACTTTCCAAAGCCGCACACCGGGTAATGACATTCCGCGCAGCCAAGGCAAAGGCCTCCGTGGCCAAGCTTGACCAAGTCCCGCTTGGTGAGCTTTTCGCCCGCCATAATCCGTGGCAGAACCAAGTCGAACACCGTGCGCTTTGCGTACATTACGCAGCCCGGCAGCCCCATAATCGGGATATCGCCGTGATAGTACGAAAGCAGGAACATCGCCCCCGGAAGAACGGGTGCGCCATAGGAGACAATTTCCGCCCCGGTCGCCTTGATTGCCGCTGGGGTGCGGTCGTCCGGGTCAACGCTCATTCCGCCGGTACAGACGATCATATCCGCGCCGTCGTTCAAAAGCTCAAAAATAGCCTGCGTGATTTTCTCCGGTTCATCGCCGACAATTTTCTGGCCGACGACAGTTACGTCAAATTCCTTTAGTTTTTCAATGACGGTCGGGCCGAACGTATCCTGAATTCTGCCGAGGAATACCTCGCTTCCCGTAGTGACAATACCCGCTTTTTTATGGTGATACGGCAGAATAGAAAGGAGCGGCGTATCGCCCGCAATGCGTTTTGCTTCGTCCATCTTTTTTTCGTCAATCACAAGCGGAATCACGCGGGTTCCCGCCAGTTTATCGCCCTTTTTGACCGGATAATTGTTGTTGCGCACCGCAATCATGATTTCATCCAGCGAATTGAGTGCGTCCAGCTTATCAATATCGACCTTAAATACGCCGTCAATGTCGGCAACCAGTTCAATCTTGCCCTCTTTGACGGGGGTAGCCGTCATATTGTCATTTTTACAAATATTATACAGAATTTGCGCGGCTTCGTTTTCATGAAGCATGCCCGGCTGTTTTTCCCAGATATACAGATATTCCTTGCCCATGGAAAGCAGCACGGGGATATCCTCCTCACGAACAATATGCCCTTTGCGGAATGCCGGCCCTTTTTTTACATCCTTGATAATTTGCGTCATATCATGGCAAAGTACATGCCCAACTGCTTCTGTCGTTTTAATTAATTTCATTGCCGTTTCCTTTCCATCAATCCCACAGATACCCTGCTTTAGGATTCCTGTTGGAGCTGTGCAAAATCACTGAAATATTTTTGAAAAAGCATATCGGTAGTTTTACACGCTTCATTATTGAACCGTTCAAATCGATCGACAAAATCCTTGCCGCGCTCCGTGAGCTGAGAACTGCCGCCGCCCACGCCGCCCACACGCCTGTCCATCAGCTTAAACCCAAGTTCCTGTTCCGCAGCGCGTACGATTTTCCAAGCCTTGCTGTAACTCATTTCCATCGTCATGGCTGCCGTTTGCAGGGAATTGGTTTTTTCCACCAACTGCAAAATTTCCAGCACGCCCAGCCCAAAAAAATAATTCTTTTTCTTCAGCCGTACCCGGATGGAACAAGTCATTGCAACGTTCTTCTGTTTTTCCACATGAACCACCTCGCTTTGTGATACTACTCTCCAATTAAAATGTAGATTTCAATTGGAAAACGCCCGGCTGTGCCGTGCTTGTTTCGCGCTATCAAAACGTGATCCCACGTTTTGAATGGATTTTAGTATAGATGCGTTATCTTTATTATAACATATCGGGTACCGCAAAATTTAAAAATTTTAAATCAGTGGGGGAGGGCGAACCCTCCCGATACTGATCAAAAATTATTCTTTGTCATCACCAACATAGCGGTGTGTTTCGTTTACAACTCTTTCCAGCGCATTTAAAATGTTCTCGTAGCCGGTGCAGCGGCAAAGATGACCGGAAATCAGCTTGCGCAGTTCTTCACGGTTGTACTTTTTTCCGCTTCCCACAATTTCCACCGCCGACATAATCAGGCCGGGCGTACAGAAACCGCATTGCACGGCTGCTTCTTCCACAAAAGCCTGCTGAATTGGATTTAATTCGCCGTTCGGGCCGCGTAATCCCTCTACCGTAAGAATACGTTTTTCATCGGCCCATACCGTGAGGTAGATGCAGGAGTCGATAGCTTCCCCGTCGACTAAAACGGTGCAGGCACCGCATTCGCCAACCTCGCAGCCTCTTTTTACACTGGTAAGTTCAAGGCGGTTACGCAGGGTATCCACCAAAGCTTCCCGGTCGTCAACCGCCAGTTCAATGGGTTTATCATTGACTGTCATATGAATTATTTTAATCATTTACCATTCCTCCCCCTAAAACGATTGCCTGTTTGAGTGCCCTTTGGCTCAGCTCTTTAACCAGCTGCAGGCGAAACTCCTTGGAGGCACGCCATGAGGTTCTGGGATTCACTTCAGTGAGTGCCGTTTCTGAAAACAGCTCCAGTGTTTCCTTGCAAAGCTTTGCGCCTTTCACTGCCTGTTCGGCCGCGTGGCAGCGCGCCGGAACAGGGCCGGCTACGCCAAAGGCAATCCGCACATCCTCGATGCAATCCTTTTCGGCGTTCAGTTTACAGTTGACCGCACAGCCGAGCGTTGCGATATCCATTGCGTTTCTCATGGCATATTTAATGTAATGTCCATAAAATCCTTCGTAATTCTCTTTGGAAATACGGATTTGCGTCAAAATTTCGCCATGCTTTAAATCCACCTTGCCGGGTCCTTTGTAGTACTGCTCAATTGGCAGCCTGCGTTTGCCCTCCGGCCCGGTAATTTCAAGCTCCGCGTTCATGGTGAACAGCGTAGATGCGCTGTCCGCACTGGTAACACCGTTGGAAATGTTGCCGCCGATGGTTCCGATATTGCGGATTTGAGGCCCGCCCACCTGATCCACCGCGTCACCCAGCATGGGAATATACTTCTGAATAATTTTATGATAGGTCACATGGGAGAATGTTGTTGCGGGGCCGATCACAATGGTTCCGTCTTCCTCCATTGTAACGCCTTCCAGCTCTTTAATGCCGTGGATGCTCACTAGGGAGCACCCTGCCAGCTTTCCCTCACGGATTTTTATCAGTACGTCGCTGCCGCCGGAAATGATGATAGCCTGCGGGTCCGCAGTCAGCGCGGCGATTGCGTCGGGTACATCCTTAGCCTGATACAGCTTTTCAATATCATACATACTTCTAATCGCCCCTTTCTTAAATTAATCCGGCTTGTGAGAATTTTTCAACCAGTTTTTGCGGGTTCAGCGGCAATGTGTCGATTGCCACGCCTGTTGCATACAGCACCGCGTTGCGGATTGCGGGCGCGCCCGGAATTGCCGGCGGCTCGCCAAGTGATTTGTTGCCGTAAGGGCCGCTGGAATCCACTGTATTCGCAAAAGCGACATGCAGATCCGGCGTATCCATACTGGTCGGAAGCTTATAGTCCAGAAGGTTATTATTGAGCGGTTTTCCTTTTTCATTATAAAGAAGCTGCTCGCTCAGGGCGTAGCCAAGCCCCATGCTCATGCCGCCGTGCACCTGTGCCTCGGCCAGCTTCGGATTGATCAGAACTCCGCTGTCGTGAACATTAATGATATTTAAAACCTTGATCTTACCCAACGGGATATCAACCTCGACCTCTGCGAAGCAAGCACCGAAGGAGAATGTATTATCCTTGCACTGGTTGGTTGCCTCCGCGGTGATATGGGTGCAGTAATCCAGACTGTAAAAAGCTTCTATGGCTAAATCAGCCATGGAAAGCAGTATTTTTCCGGTTTCCTTGTCAACGATATTGCTCTCGCGGATATCCATCGTTTCGACCGGTAATTTCAGCATGTAATTTGCGTAATCCAAAATTTTGGATTTAAATAGTTCCGCCGTTTTTTTAATCGCCATGCCGCTTACGTAAGTCTGACGGGAAGCATACGCTCCGGTATCAAACGGGCTCACGTCGGTATCCTGCGTCGAAACAACATTGATGTCCTCATTGTTAAAGCCGACTGTTTCGGCAGCCATCTGCGTGAAAACGGTGTCGGCTCCCTGGCCGATTTCCGTAGCGCCCATTTGAAGCTGCGCGGTACCGTCCTGATTCAAAATCAGGCGGGCGCTGGCGGTTTCCAACGAAATGGGGTACACGCCTGTTTTATAGCTGAAGATAGCCATGCCGACGCCGCGGCGAATTGGCCCTGTCTGGTTTTTGTATTCCTCGCGTTTTTCATCCCAGTGAATAAAATCCCTGCCCTTTTGTACGCACTCTTCAAGACCGCTGGAATAGCAGGTAATTCCGGTAAGCGGGTCTTTGTAACCAAGCTGCATCTGGTTTTTCTTACGCAATGCAATCGGGTCAATGCCAAGTCCTCTGGCAATATCGTCCATATGGGATTCACAGGCAAAATCGATTTCCGGAATACCGTAACCGCGCATTGCGCCGCCTGTGGCAATATTGGTATATACGGTGTAAGCGTCCGACTTAAGCGCCTTTTCATCCTGATACAAGTGGCGGTATGCGTTCACGGCATTCGCAACAATCGCGTGGCCGTGGGAAGCGTAGCCGCCCTGATTGGAGTAGGCATAAATTCTGCGGGCAACCAGACGGCCGTCGGGACGCACATAGGTTTTCAGATTAAACCGAATGGAGTGCCTTACACGGGTGCAGGTGAAAACTTCTTCTCTTGTAAGCTCCAGCTTTACAAGACGTCCGCCAACCTGTGAACACAAATACGCATTCAGCGGCTCGTAAAGAACTTCCTGTTTATTGCCGAAGCCGCCGCCGATATACGGCTTAATCACTCTGATTTTACCCCACGGAATACCCATTGCCTGCCCGATAACGCGGCGAACGATGTGCGGAATCTGGGTGGAAGAAACCACCACAATTCTGCCCTTTTCCATGTAAGCGTGCGAGCCGGCCGGTTCAATGTGGCAATGCTGAATAACCTGCGTTTCAAATTCACCCTCAAAGCACTTTAGGCCGGGTTCTTTGATGGCTTCATCGTAATCTCCGATTTCAAATTTACTGTGTGCCAAAATATTATCGGGGTGTTCCTCATGTATCACCGGAGCGCCCTCGCTCATGGCGGCTTGCGGGGTAAGGGTGACAGGGTACTCCTCATACTCCACCTTAATCAGCCGCAGGGCGCGCATTGCGGAAATTTCATCCTCCGCAATAACGGCGCCGATATCGTCGCCGTATATTCTGACTCGCTGATTCAGAAGCTTGCGGTCAGAAACATCCTGATGCGCTTTTTCCACCGACCACGGATGCCCCGGGGTGGGGAACTGAATGTCCGGAACATCAAAGCAGGTAATGATTTTAACGACACCCGGTACCTTTTCCGCTTCGGAACAATCCATGCTTTTCACAAGGCCATTGGCAATTGTGCTATGTAAAACCTTTGCAATCAATGCGTTGGAGCCAATCAGGTCATCCATATATTTCGCTCCGCCGGTTACCTTTTCACAAGCATCAACACGATTAATACTTTTTCCGATTCCCATAAATAAAATCCTCCTTATCTGTACACGGCAATTTGTTCCTTCCGGGGGCGGGGGCTATGCTTTCTCTTGAAGAAACCACCGTATTATGCATTATGAATTACTTTTTTTCCGGCAATGTATTTTTCTTTTACATTTCGGTCGTCGCTGAGGTAAATCAAGCGTTCAAGACGCTGTTCCAAAGTTAAATCTTCCACTGAGCCAAAGTTATCGTCGTTCAGTACCACTGCGTCGAATTCGTAACCCGGTTCAAAGCTGCCGACTTTTCCGAAGAACGAGCCGCCACCCTTGGTTCCCATGTAGAAAACCTCCGGAATTGTAAGCGATTTCAGCGACTGATCCTTTAAAACCCAGCGCAGCTTGGAAGCCTGCACCGCGTCGCTCATCGCGCGGAATATTGAAATGGAAAAGCCACCCGCCACGTCTGTTCCAAGGCCGACATGCATTCCTCTGTCAAGATAGGTTCGCACAGGAGCCGCTCCGCTTGAGATATTCATGTTGGACTGCGGGCAATGCGCAATATAAACGCCGCGCTTCTGCATCAGGTCTGTTTCTATTTCGGAGGGGTGCACGCAATGTGCCATGATGGTGGGGCATTCCCCGCCAAACAGTCCATACCGGTCGTATGCGTCCCCATAACAGGAACTTTCAGGATGCAGCTCCTTTACCCAGGCAATTTCCGCATGATTTTCGGAAAGATGGGACTGTACCGGCAATTTATATTTTTTCTGAAGAATTCCTAAGTCTTCCATCAATTCGTTTGTACAGGAAGGGATAAACCGCGGAGTCAGGATGGGTTTCACATTTTCATATTGATCGCTGCATTCCAAAACCCATTTTTCCGTGTCAGCGTAGGACTGCGCCGTTGTCTCGCGCAAAGTATCCGGGCTGTTGCGATCCATGTTCACCTTACCAATCAGCGTTTTCATTCCGGTTTTATCCATGATACGCATTAAAAGCTGTGTTGCGGGCACATGCAGCGTGGAAAAAATCGAAGCGCGCGTGGTTGCGCTTGCGGAAATGGCTTTGGCAAAGTAGTTGTAGCGTTTCTCCGCATACTCCAAGTCCGCGTATTTTGACTCCTCGCGAAACGCGTACCTTTCAAGCCAGGGCAGCAGCTCCATATCCATGCCCATACCGGCAAAAGTAAACTGCGGTGCGTGCAGATGTAAATCCACCAAACCGGGTATAATAAGCTGCTCACCGTAATCCGTCACAGGAATGGAGCTGAATTTTTCGGGAAGCTGTTCAAACGCTCCGGTACAGCACCCGTCCTCGCAAACTAAATAGCCATGAGGGATGGAAACAAGTGTGGCTTTATCCACAGAATAAATAATATTCCCTTTGAGAATAAACGGATTCTTCTTCATGACACCCATCCTTTCGACCGAAACTCAAAATATGGCAAGAGAAAAACCGCCTTGTCATTTTTAGCAAATTCAAGTATAATTAAAGAGTATCTTTATTGAAGATTCGCTCGAACAATTTTGTACAAGTTTATCATTAGTCATACTATTGCTTTATCCTTATAATACCCTATTCTGAACAGCCTTGCAAGATAAATTTTGCATAATTTTTATAATATTTTATATATACTTTCAGCTCATCCGTATTTCTATATTAAAAACCTGAAAATAGCAGAAAATACGGAAGCCGCATCAAACACAGGAGGCCAATCATATGTCCGAAGAACACCCATTATCGAGGCTGATGTCCACCCAAGTCAGCCTGCTGCTGATCAAAGAAATAAAAGAGGGTGTTTTTGCAGCCGCAGAGCGTCTTCCGCCGGAGGTCGAACTTTCCGAGCAGCTGGGTGTGAGCCGTACTGTAATCCGCGACGCTCTTTCCAACATTGAGCGTGAGGGTTATATTGAGCGCACACGCGGAGTCGGCACCGTCATCAATCACCGCATCGTCAATTTGGAAACCCGGCTGGACTTAAAGCAGGAATACAACGAGTTGGTTGTCAACTCGTGTTACCCATCCAATACCGACAGTGTTCAGTTAAGGCTGGAAACAGCGAGTGAGGAGCTCGCGGAAAAGCTGAATATTGCCCCCGGCGCCAAAATCATTGCGTGTGAAAAGCGCGTTTTAGCCGGAAAAAATCCGGTCATCTATTCTTTCGACTATCTGCCCATGTGTTTATTGAAAGATGTAAATTACGAAACCATCGACTGGAGCCGTTCGATTTTCGATATTCTGAAAGATTACTGCGATATTCGGGTCACTTCGGATATTACAAAGGTAACCGCAACCAACGCAGACGCTTACATCCGCAGTAAGCTGAATGTTCAAGCGGGGGAAGCGCTGAACCTGCTGGACGAAATCAGCTATGAGAAACCCAATCAGCCGGTTTTACGCTCACTCGAGTTCTATACCGACTTTTTTGATTTCTCAATGTTAAGACAGCGATTCTAAATAAAGTGTAAAAATCCCTCCTTTCCAGCATGTTTCAACATCTGTGAGAGGGGGGATTTTTTCGTATCTATTAAGGTAATCCCGATCAGTGTAATATCAACTGAATGAACCGTTATCTGTTTTCACGGAAATACGGCAGACTCAGCCATGCCGGAGCCTGATTTTCTTTCTTCTTCCGTATCGTGGTAAAAACAAGCACAACAATTGTCATGATATACGGAATCATATCGAGAAGCTGTGAAGAAATTTCAAAGCTGCCGAAAATTTGAACGTTTTGAAGCTTGAATCCAATGCCGCGCAGAGCGCCGAACAGATAGGCGCCAAAAATAGCCTTGGCAGGATTCCATGTTGAGAAAATGATCAGGGCAACTGCAATCCAGCCGCTGCCGGCAGTGATGTTGTCCTGCCATCTCGGTACAAACACAAGGGAAAGATAAGCGCCGCCCATGCCGCATAAAAAACCGCCTGCAAGAATATGAACATATTTATAAAGAGTGGTGTTCACACCGGAGGCATCGGCTGCGGACGGGTTCTCGCCCACGATACGCAAGCTTAAGCCAATCCTTGTCTTTTTAAAATAAAAATACATCAGTATGGCAACAATCAACGCAATGTGGACATAAATGCTCTGCTTGTAAAGCGCGGTTCCGATCACGGGAATATCTTTCAAAATAGGAACTTCTTTGGTACCTAATCCGCTTGCAATACCGGCAGGAAGAGAAATTCCGGCAAGGCTCTTGCCAAGAAAGCTCGAAACACCGCCGCCGAAAATAGTGAGCGCAAGGCCGGTAACGGTTTGATTGCCTTTGAATGTAACGGTAACAATTGCATAAATCAATGCGCCCAGCAAGCCGGCGGCTCCTGCCGCAAGTACAGCAAGCATGGGGTTGCCGCTTTTAAGGCCTACCAAAAATCCGGTTACTGCACCAAGCAGCATCATTCCTTCAATACCGAGGTTCAAGTGGCCTACTTTTTCGCAAAGAATGCCGCCGAGTGTACCAAAAAGCAACGGTGTGCCCATTTGAATGGAGGTCTGTAAAAATAAACCGGTTGAATTCAAAAAATCCATTATTTCGCCGCCTCCTTATGCACTTTATGTACTAAAACAAATTTGTATTGTGTGAAAAATTCACTTGCAAGAACAAAGAAGATGATAATTCCCTGCAAAATTTCTGCCACGGCGGAAGGAATCTGCATGGAACTTTGTATGTATGTACTGCCCTGAACCAAAATTGCAAAGAAGAAGGAAACCACCAAAATAGCGGGAGCGCTCAGGTTGGCCAGCCAGGCCGTAATAATGGCGGTAAAGCCAAGTCCGCCGGAAAGCTGGTCTGTCAGCGAGCCCTCAATTCCGGAGGCTTGAATCATACCGGCCAGTCCGCAAAGGCCGCCGCCGATGATTACGGAGATAAACAGAATCTTTGTGGTATCCATTCCGGCATATTTCGCGGTATTCTCATTTTCACCGAGTACGGAAATTTGATACCCTAATTTTGATTTACTCATGATAATATAGATGATAACAACCAGTACGAGAGCGATAATCCAGCCCATATGGATACCAAAAACCTTTGGCAGCACCGCATTGACTGAAAACTTTGCTATTCTCGGGAAGCCCTTCGCTTTTGGGTCCTTCCACGGGCCGTACTGCAGGTAGGAAACAAATTTGACGGCGATGTAATTCATCATCAAGGTAACAAGTGTTTCGCTGGTTCCAAACTTGGACTTGAGTACTGCCGGGAACAGGCACCAAATACCGCCTGCAATAATAGCGCCCAGCATCATCAGCGGAATCAATATGTAAATAGGCCAAGTTGGAAAATTCAGTGCAATTGCGGTCGCCGCCATGGCGCCAAGGTAGAACTGACCTTCCGCACCGATGTTCATAAACTTCATTTTAAAGGATACCGCGATACCGAGCGAAAGCACGACCAAAGGAATCGTTTTGTTGATCGTCTCCTGGAATCGGTAAGCGGAACCGACAGAACCGGCCACAATATTTTGATACACAACGAAGGGATTATATCCCAATGCCGCAATAAAAGCAGCGGAAGCCACCAATGCAATTAAAACCGAACCGATACGAAGCAAAGTGGACTGCATGGAGGAGCTTTCCTTTTTTTTGACAATTTTAAGCATTTGCAGATACCTCCTCTTCAACTGTTTTGCGGCCCAGCATCATCAGTCCGATATCTTCCTTCGTAATCTGATTCGCCTGAACAATTCCCATGATCTTGCCGTCGTGAATAACCATGATTCTATCACACAGTTCCAGCAGCACGTCAAGATCTTCACCGATAAACAGTACGCCAACGCCCTTCATCTTTTGCTCGTTCAGCACGTCATAAATATTGTAGGACGCGCCTATATCAAGGCCGCGCACAGGATAGGCGGTAATCAGAACCTCCGGATTCGTATCGATTTCACGGCCAAGCAGTACCTTTTGAATGTTGCCGCCGGAGAGACGTTTCACGATTTGTGAGGGGCCCGGGGTATCAATAGAATATTTTTCAATGATTTCTTCTGCTTTTTCAGTTCCCGCTTTTCGGTCAATAAACATACCGGGTTTATTTTGATAGGACTTAAGCAATACATTATCCACGATGTCCATACCGGCAACCAGACCCATTCCCAACCGGTCCTCCGGCACAAAACTCATGCTGATTCCCTTTCGGATGATGTCTTTCGGTTTTAAACCGACAATGTCAGACCCATGGAACATAATATTTCCGCTTTGAATATGGGCCATCCCGTAGATAGCCTCGCAAAGCTCTTTTTGGCCGCTTCCGGCAATACCGGCAGCTCCCAGAATTTCACCGGAGTTCAAGGTAAACGAAAGATCGTCCACCGCCTTATTCTGTTCCCCGTTGAGTACGGTTAAATTCTTCACTTCAAAGATGGGGTGAACTATTTTATCGTCCGCTTTCGGGCAGTCAATACAGAGCGAAATCGGCTTGCCTACCATGGCTTCCGTCAATTTGCGTGTGTCGGACTCCGCCGTTATGATTGTTTCAATGCTGTGGCCTTTTCTTAGAATAGTAACACGGTCACTGATATCAAGTACTTCATTGAGCTTATGTGTAATAATAATGACCGCGCAGCCTTCACGCTTCATATTGCGAAGAATATCAAACAGTACCTTAATTTCCTGAGGCGTAAGCACGGCAGTCGGCTCATCCAGAATCAGTACGTTTGCACCGCGATATAATACTTTTAAAATTTCAACGGTTTGCTTCTCACTCACGGACATATTGTAAACTTTTTTGTCCGGATTAATTGCAAGACCATATTTTTCGGCAATTGTGTTGATTTTTTGCGTCATTTCCTTGTCATTGATAATAAAAGAACCTTTTCGTCCGGCGATGATGTTTTCTTTTGCGCTGAACACATCAACCAATTTGAAGTGCTGATACACCATACCAATACCCGCAGCGATCGAATCGCTTGGAGAACCGAACATTTTTTCTTTCCCGTCGATAATAATGCTTCCCTTGTCCGGAGAATAAATTCCCGAAAGAATATTCATCAAGGTGCTTTTTCCGGACCCATTTTCACCGAGCAGTGCATGGATTTCTCCCTTTTTTATATCCAAATCAATACCGTCATTGGCAATCACGGTTCCAAATGTTTTTGTGATGCCTCTAAGTTGCACATAAGCTGTATCTTCCATACTTACCTCCCGTTATATTACGCAGGTCCACCGGAGAGTTCCGGCTTTGGATTATTCTTTGAAAAAGTCCTTTTCAAAGCGTATTATAAATGATACAGCACAAGGGCATCCACCGTGTGTTGACCCTTGTGCTGCAAAACATCATTTGGGCAAATCAGTTAACTCTTTGGAATTGTTCCAATAACGCCTTCTGCGAACCAGTTGCATGCGAGTTGGTCTGCATCGGACATCTTTTCGCCGGCTTTTACCCTTACGGCGCCGGTATTGTCTTTAATTTCACCGGTGAATACATCGAAAGAGCCATCTTCGATTTTCTTTGTCATTTCGTCAACCTTTGCCTGCGCACCGGCCGGGCAGTTGGCGGAAAGCTTGTCAAGGGAAACCATTCCGGATTTCATTCCTTCCCAATAGGACTGGGATTTCCATGTACCGGCAATGATATTTTTAACATCCTGCACATAGAATACGCCCCAATGGAACAGGGGAGCAGTCAGATATGCTTTTGGTGCTGCGCTGAGAGTCGAAGCATTGTATCCAACCGCGAAAGCGCCTTTTTCCTGTGCGGCAACCTGCGGAGCAGTTGTATCGCAGTGCTGGGCAAGTACGTCGCATCCGCTGTTCAAAAGTTCAACTGCAGCGGATTTTTCAAGTGACGGGTCGTACCAGGAGTTAATCCATTTTACTTCAACCGTCGCTTTTGGATTAACGGAGCGAACGCCCAATGTAAATGCATTGATTCCGCGGATAACCTCGGCGGTTGGCATAGCGGCAACATAACCTAACTTACCGTTCTTGGAGGCCATACCGGCTACGATTCCGGAAAGGTATCTCGGCTGTTCAATTCTGCCGAAGTAATTGGACATGTTGCTTTCAGTCATATAACCGGTTGCGTGGCCGAAGTATACGTCCGGATATTCTTTGGCAACATTGTCAATCCACTGCATGTGACCAAAGCTTGTGGCATAGATAACGTTGCAGCCCTGATCAATTAAATCGCGTATGGATTTTTCGCAGTCGCTGGTTTCAGGAACATTCTCTAAGTACATGGTTTTAACGCCGAGTTCTTTTTCAAGTTCCAGCCTGCCTTGATCATGCTGATAGGAATAACCCTCATCACCAATGACGCCGACATAAAGGAAGCCCACCTTGATTTTGTCCTTTGGAATTGCCTTGTGTTCAACAACAGCTGCTGCTACCGATGTGGCTCCTGACGCTGTGCTGCCCGTTGCTGCAGCCGGTGTGCCGCCTGCACAAGCCCACATTGATAAAGCCATTCCTGCTGAAAGTAACATTGCTATAATCTTCTTTTTCATGAAAACTTTCCTCCTTGGCAATCAAATTATAATAAATACGTCGGGAACTTTCGTTCATTTCGTATTTCTCCCATAATCAAGTAAAAACGGTTTCAGTCTGCTGTAAATGCGGGAAGTCAACTTCATTGTTCCCGTTATGTATAAAGCGCTCGGTCAATATGGTCATTAGTATTACTAATTGATATCGAAGCAAGTATAGCAAACTTAGAGTGGAAATGTCAATGGAAAATCATAAGATTCCTTAAAAATAAAACTTTGAAACCACAAATTTAGGTTAATTTGCACAATGCAACATAAAAAAATAATAGCGACCGGGCATATTAACAATTTTTCTGAAAAATTCTTATCTTTTGGAAACGAAAACTTCAAAACAAGAAAGATGATATTTAATTTTATGATGTATGCAATTTTTGAACCGGCAAAATAAACAAAAGGCATTTTACTGATCAATTTTTATTATCTATATTCAATAACACCTTGGCTGAAGCTGATGGAAACAGTAGAAACAATCTTGTCTTTTTCCTTAAATTCAAGTATACTATAATTAGCTTAGATGTAAAAAGTTGATTTGACTATTTTTATACAAGTTCATCATTAGTCATACTAATAATCTAACCTTATGATAACCTATCTTAAACATCCTTACAAGATAAATTATGCATAATCTTTTAGGTATTTATTATATTATTTTTCCCTAAAAAATTTTTTGGAGGTAAGTTGCATGACCGGAGAATCCCCATTACCCAATTTAAGTTTAAGCAGTAATTTAATGTCTACGCAGGTAAGCCTGCTGCTGATAAAAGAATTGAAAAGCGGTATTTTTGCGAATTCGGAAAAACTTCCCGCGGAAGTGGAGCTTTCGGAACAGCTGGGCGTAAGCCGCACCGTCATCCGTGACGCACTTTCCGATATTGAACGCGAGGGCTTTATTGAGCGCACCCGCGGAGTCGGTACCGTAATCAACCGCAATATTGTCAACCTGACCAACCGGCTGGACTTAAAGCTGGAATACAATGAATTGATTTTGAACTCCGGTTATCACCCCAGCACCGACAGCATTAATTTGAGGCTGGAAACCGCAAACGAAGAACTTGCCGGCAAATTGGATGTTGACCTTGGTGCCGAAATTCTCGTATGCGAAAAACGCATTTTAGCGGGAACAATTCCCGTTATTTACTCCTTTGACTATTTGTGCATCGACTTATTTAAAGAAGTAAACTACAAAACCATTGACTGGAGCCGCCCCATTTTTGATATCCTCGAAAAATACTGCGGGGTAATGGTAACCACTGACATCACCAAGGTAAGCGCCACCAACGCGGATGAATATATTCGCAGCAAGTTGGGGCTTCGCTCCGGTGAGGCACTGATTCTGCTTGATGAGGTCGGTTACGGAAAACCAAACCGGCCGCTTTTGCGTTCGCTCGAATTTTATACCGATTTCTTTGACTTTTTCATGCTGAGAAAAAAGCTATAAATTCTCTGCGATAGCAGCTGTGCGAAGCGAAACTGTTTTACCAAACAAAAAAGGCGTCGTAGGATAAACCCTACAGCGCCTTTACTGTTATGTATTAATTATAGGACGGTGAGCGCCGGGTGTCAATCCAAAATTATTTTTTTGCATGATTCAATAATATTTTATTCAAAAAGTCATTCTTTATGTTAATTTTTATTGAATTGCACGCGTAATTGCAATTTAATTGACTACATTATGCAAATTTTAGCAATACTGGAAATTCTATTGATTCATCAGCAAAAAAGACACTGCCCATACATAACGGGCAGTGTCTTTTTCTGTTTTCATTTTTACTTTACGGCTTTACTTTACGGCAATTGCCTCAATCTCGTACAAACCGTCTTTTGGAAGGGAAGCAACGGCCACGCAGGAACGCGCGGGTGCATCAGCGGTAAAATATTTCGCATAAATTGCATTGATCGCTGCAAAATCAGACATATTCTTCAGGAATACCGTTGTTTTCACAACATCGCAAAAATCCATACCAGCCGCGTTCAGCACCGCGCCGAGGTTTTTCATTGCCTGCTCCGCCTGCGCTTCAACGCCTTCCGGAATTGCGCCGGTCGCCGGGTCAATTCCAAGCTGTCCTGAGGTGTAAAGGGTGTTTCCACCCTGAATTGCGTGGGAATATGGGCCCACAGCCGCCGGTGCGTTTTTCGCCGAAATTACAATATTCTTCATAATACAGTCTCCTTCATTTTCCTATTTGCTTTATAATAGCAGTTTCATTATAGCAGAAAACAAGCATAATGGAATATTAATTTTCAGCGATTACGGGTTATCAGACTATGCAAGCGGAGAAAATCCGTACTTTACAAATATCTTTTTCGCATCGGCGCCGAGCAAATAGTCAACAAACTGCTTTGCGGTGTCCGCATGTTTACTTTCTTTTATAATGCCGAGGGGGTAAACGATCTTATCGTGAGAATCTTCCGGCGCAGCACAGCTGACCTCAACCTTATCGCTGATTTTCGCATCCGTTGAGTACACAATACCGGCCTGTACATTCCCTGTTTCCACCCATGAAAGCACTTCGCGCACATCCTTTGCGTAAACAAGTTTGGAAGAGAGCTTGTCAGCCAGCTTCATTTTCTCAAAAACCTGTGCGGTGTACTGCCCTACAGGCACGCTCTTGGGTTCGCCAACGCCGATTTTTTTGATGTCAGCACCGGTCAAATCCGCAAAGGAAGCAATCTTTTTACCATCTTTGGGGGTAATTAAGACCACCTGATTTTGCAGTACATCCTTGACCGAATCAGCGATCAGGAGATTCTTGTCCTGCAAAGCCTTCATTTGCTTTTTTCCGGCGGAAAAGAAAACATCGCAGGGCGCGCCCTGTTCAATCTGCTGCTGAAGGGAACCGGAGCTGCCAAAATTGTAGGTAATGGTGGTTTCGGGGTGCTCCGCTGTGTAGGCCGTTTTGAGTTCATTCATGCAGTCCGTCAGGCTGGCGGCGGCAGAAACCATCAGTTCCACCTTTTCCGCTGCTTTGGATTCAACCGCGGAAGACGCCGGGGCAGAGGCTGCCGGGGCCGCTGAACTGACTGTGGTGTTGGATGTGCATCCGGCTGCAAAAATCATTAAGCCTGCCAGCAATGCGCAATAAAGTTTCTTCATGTAAAATTCCTCTTTCTTTTCTTAAAAATTTATTATAATAGAAATTATAATGTTTCGATTAATTACAGCGGAATCCATGACCGTGCGCTGTGAGCCGGGTGCCATTGCGTTATTCTTGTTCGCGAATAACGCAATGGTACTTGTAAGCGCTTATAAGCTATCAAATACAGAAAGCTTCTGTCGACTTGCAACATCACTTAACCGGATTTATTTTTCGTTATCCTCGAATAAACATATCGCATTGAAAGATAATTCATACTCTTTTGTACAAGGGAAGTTTTTACGGATGAAACAGATTGTTTGGCTTTGAGCGGAAAATACAGGAATTAAAAACCAACTTGTCTTTTCCTCTATTTTAAAGTATAATTAAAAAGCACTTTTATGAATAGTTTTGTTTTACGAATTTGTACATAATTACGATTAGTCATATTATTGTTTCTTCCATAATAACCGATTCTGCACAGCCTTGCAAGACAAAATTTGCATATTTTATATATTTTTTTTGCATTCTACAACACAGGAGGCCGATTATATGGCTATAGAATATCCGCTGTCTAACCTGAGCAACAAGCTGATGTCCACACAGGTTAGCCTGCTGCTGATCAAAGAATTGAAGGACGGCATTTTTGCACAGGCGGAAAAGCTGCCATCGGAAATTGAGCTTTCCGAACAGCTCAGCGTAAGCCGAACAGTAATCCGCGATGCGCTCTCCGATATTGAGCGGGAGGGTTTTATTAAACGCACCCGCGGCGTCGGCACCGTCATTAACCGCGGGATCGTTAACCTGACGAACCGGCTGGATTTAAAGTTGGAGTATAATGAATTAATTGTCAACCGGGGCTGCCGCCCGAGTACCGACAGTATCAGTCTTCGATTGGAAACAGCAGGGGAAGAGCTTGCAAAAAAATTGGAAATTGCCCCCGGCAGCGAATTGATTGTATGTGAAAAGCGGATTTTAGCCGACGAAACTCCCGTCATTTATTCCATTGATTACATGGCCACGGAGTTATTCACAGGAATCAATTACAAGTCCATTGACTGGAGCCTCCCTGTTTTTGATATCCTTGAGCATTATTGCCGCGTAATCGTAACCACGAACATCACCAAGGTACGCGCGGCAAACGCCGACGCAAACATACGAAGCACATTGCACCTTCAGCCCAGCGAAGCGCTGCTGCTGCTTGAGGAAGTCGGCTATGGAAAGCCGAACGGTCCGCTTTTATGTTCGCTCGGGTTTTACACCGATTTTTTTGATTTTTCCATGCTTCGGAAAAAGTTTTGATGCGTCATTCACACGGGATGCTGCAATTTTCAAGTCTTCCTATCATTCTGCGCTGCGCGTTATAGATAAAAATAACACCTCCGCTCCTTTCTGTGAAAGCAGGCTGAGCCGGAGGTATTTTTATGCTTTTTTTAGTGAATCCAAAACATATTTCAACAAAAAACAAGATTAAATGAAAGCATGCCGTTTTCTTTTTATCCATAATCATGTATAGTATAAATGTAAAAATATACAGGATAAGGAGGTTCTTCGATGCATTTCAATCCCAACAGTTCGTTTATGTATACCATTGTAGCCATTGTAATTGTTTATGTTATTGCACAATCCATGTTCTTCCTGATCAAAGCCTGGCGACGCGCAAAGGAGCTTGGCATGGAGGTTTCAACGCTGAAAAAGACGATGCTGTCCAGTGCGCTTTTCACGGTTGCGCCGGCGGTTTCAATTTTAATCGGTGTTATCTCTCTGTCTAAATTCCTCGGTTTTCCGCTGCCGTGGCTGCGGCTGAGCGTAATCGGCTCGCTGACATATGAGTTTACCGCAGCAACGACAGCCGCTTCTGCAATCGGTGCAAGCATCACCCAAACAATTACCGACCCAAAGGTGTTCGCAGCAATCGCGTGGGTAATGACTTTGGGGATTTTACCAAGCTTGCTTCTTGTTTCTATATTTGGCAAGAAAATTGAAAACGGTATTATAAAGCTGAAATCCAAAGACAATGCATGGGGAGAAATCTTCCTTACCTCACTGTTTCTGGGTATGATTTCCGCATTTTTAGGGGTCATTTTTGCTACCATTCATCAAGGGCTGAAAGGTTGGATTCCGGTCTTTGTGATGATTGCTTCCGCACTGATTATGGCTGTATGCGGAATTATTGTTAAAAAATTCCACATCAAGTGGGTCGAGGACTTCGCGCTGCCAATCAGTATGCTGGGAGCTATGGCGCTTTCAATTCCCATCACAAATTTGACACAGTCGCTGCTGTAAGGAGGTTTCAACATGAAGAAAAAAAGCTATTATGACTCTGTTCACTTTACCGGACGCATATGGACGCTGACCGCTGCATTTTTGCTTGTTATGGTACCTGTATCCATTTGTGTGTATTATAATGCATGGCCTGCCGCCACCGATGTTCTGAAAGGCCTTTTGGGCGTTGCGCCTATCTTTTGGACCGTCGCAGTTATCGAGGTGGTTACATATGTTCCCATGCTCGGCGCGGCCGGCTCTTATCTTGGCTTTGTAACAGGAAACCTCAGCAACCTTAAGGTTCCTTGCGCGCTTGGCGCAATGGAAGCTGCAAAAGTAGAACCCGGCAGCGAAAAAGGAGAGGTCATTTCCACAATTGCAATCGCGGTATCGTCCATTGTCACGACTGTTATCATTGCGGTGGGCGTTCTGCTGCTGTCCCAGTTTGAACCGATTTTACAGTCCCCTGTGCTGAAACCGGCATTTGACAACATTCTGCCTGCTCTGTTCGGCGGCCTGGCAGTGGTGTATGTGTCAAAAAACTGGAAGATTGCATTGACGCCTCTGTTGTTTATGGTAATTTTATTTGTTCTGCAGCCGGGGCTTGCCAGTTCGGTCGGCTTACTGGTGCCGGTGGGCGCATTGATTACAATTGCTGTGGCACGGGTTCTTTATAAAAAGGGCCGTATTTAATCATAGAAAGGATCTTGTTTTATGTGGTGGCTTTTGATTCTGGCGGTGCTAATCATATTTGTGGCAATACTCCTGATTCGCACTGCAAAATTCCGCCCGGTGGCGGAGCATCCCGCACAGGTAATACCGGTAACGGTTGACCAGGATAAAGCGGTTGAAAACCTTAGGGAGATGATTCGCTGCAAAACCGTATCAAATTCAAATCCCGATTTGATTGACGAAGCAGAGTTTGAACGTTTTCGTGAACTGTTGCCCCACCTTTACCCCAATGTTCACCGCGTTTGCCAAAGAGAGCGCATTGGATTAAACGGCCTGCTTTATCATTGGAAGGGCAAGTCGCCGGAAAATCCTACTATCTTAATGGCACATTATGACGTGGTACCGGCCAATGAAGAAGACTGGGAAAAACCTGCTTTTGAAGGATTTTTAGAGGACGGAATTCTGTGGGGACGCGGAACCCTTGATACCAAGGGCACCCTCTGCGGCGTGCTTGAAGGTGCCGAGAACTTGATTTCGCAAGATTTCACCCCTCAGAATGATATTTATTTTGCCTTTTCGGGGGACGAAGAAGTGAACGGTTCAAGTGCGCCCTCCATCGTTGCCGAACTTGAAAAGCGCGGCATTCAGCCTGCCCTGATTGTTGACGAGGGCGGCGCCGTGGTAGAAGGGGTGTTCCCGGGTGTCACACAGCCCTGCGCACTGATTGGTATTGCAGAAAAAGGGTTGCTGAACGTGGAGCTTTCCATGAAGAGCAGGGGCGGGCACGCATCTTCTCCGCCGCCCCATACTCCGGTGGGCGTTCTTGCCAAAGCTGTCGTAGAAATTGAAAACAAGCCTTTTCCCTCGCAATTGACAAAGCCCGCTACCGAAATGTTTGATACGTTAGGCCGCCATTCCTCGTTCCTGTTCCGTCTTATTTTCTCCAACCTCTGGTGCTTCCGTCCGGTGCTGGACAGCATCTGCCGCAAAAGCGGAGGGGAGCTGAACGCGCTGATGCGCACCACCTGTGCATTTACAATGATGCAGGGCAGCAAAGCACCCAACGTGCTTCCCCCGCTGGCAACGGTCACCGCAAACCTGCGTCTGATCGGAGATGAAACGACGGATTCCGCAATGGAATATCTTCGGAAAGCTGCAAATAATCCGGATATCACAATCAACAAGGTTTACGGGATGAATCCGTCAATTTATTCTGAAACGGAGGGCGAAGCCTGGGAGCGCGTTAAAAATGCGATTTCCCAAACTTGGCCGGAAGCCCTCATTTCGCCGTACCTGATGGTTGCCTGCAGCGATTCCCGTCACTATTGCAGAATTAGCAACCATGTGTACCGTTTTTCGGCGATGGCTCTGTCAAAGGAAGAACGCGCCGCAATTCATGGCAACAATGAACGTATTCCTGTTGAGAAAATCGCTACAACTGCCGCATTCTATATGCGATTGATAAAGCGGAGTTAATTTTAAATATGCTGCTGAAAGGGGCTGCCTCGTTTTGAGGCAGCCCCTTTCAGTTTGATGAAAAAAACAGAAGAAGTCACTTTGACCGCAATTCCTTACGGATACCGGTGCAACCGCACACCGGGTGAGATGCTGATGCGTTTTTTCAATTTTTATCTCTATTAAGAAATATGGATATTTTGAATAATTATGTAAAAGCTATCAAAATGTTCATAAAAATTTAATTTTTAGACTTTGGAGGTTATTGATAATGGAAGATCAGGATAAAAGAGAGCCCGAAACCGGAAAAAGCATTCTTGGCTGGATTGGCAGATTAATTATTACGATGGTGGTACTTTCAATTGTATCCTTTTTAACGCCGGGCTTTTCCATCAGCGGGTTATGGTCATTTTTAGTAGCAGCTGTGGTAATTACCCTTCTCGATTATATAGTGGAAAAAATGATGGGCGTGGATGCGTCGCCATTTGGAAAAGGAATCAAGGGATTCCTGATTGCCGCAGTCATTTTATATGTGGCACAATTTGTGGTTCCCCATATGACGGTAACGATATTGGGCGCAATCATCGGCGCTTTGGTCATTGGAATTGTGGACGCCATTTTCCCCGGCAGAGTAATGTAATCCTCAAAATTCTATAAAATAAAAAGCAAGCAGTACGATTTCAAAAATGGTATTGCTTGTTTTTTGATGTCAATTTATATTTAAAAATCAAAATGAATGAATTATCGAAAAATATAAGGATTAATAATGAATGCAATCAATCCCCAGAAAGAGCCTAAAATCGCACCGGCCAGCACATCACGCGGATAGTGCATTCCCATGTACATGCGTGTGACTCCCACCAGCAGCGCGAAAACATACAGCGTAAGCGTAAGTGCAAAGTTGATATGAAAGTATTGCGTGAGCAGTGTTACCGTGTAAAAAGCCTGGCTGGTATGGCCGCTTGGAAATGACTTTCCTTTGGCCGGCAAGCCTACAATGCGCACATCATCCAGGCTTATGTATGGCCTTGAACGACTTATCAACACCTTCATCGTCTCCACGACTGTCCACAGCGTCAGGGTACCCAGCACAAACTTATAAGCCAGAATATGATTAACGGCAAAGTAAAAAACAGCAACAATGCCCAGCGTTACAACCCCGTTGCCAAACTCCGTCATAATCAGCATGGTTCGATCCAGCCAGCGCGGACGCCGCCCGCGCATATTGAAAAACGAAAATACACAGTCATCAATCCGCTGTCCGGCGGACCACACCAGTGAAATCGCAAGCAGGCAGAAAATCATCAGCATCCCCACCAACGGCCTGTGCGACTTAACGCCAAGCCAGAGAATTTTCCAAAAGCGGGGAGGAACGACCGTAATAAACAGGATCAGCATAATCGTGATAATGATAAGCCAGCATATGGGGCGAAGACGCCGGATACGGTGGATTACCCGCTCAAATGCTCCAGATATTTTATTGGCAATCTGAGTAAGATTGTTAAGCGCATTCATCGGCTTATACCTCCGGTGTTTCTTGTGTCGACAGCACCACCTCTTGCGCCGGCGGAATCATAACCGCCAGTGTATGGTGCTGTACTTCAATATGAACGGGATCTTCACCCAAAGTCAGCCCGTCCGCCATAACCGGCATGGGGGGCAGGGCGGTAATATCAATTTCCCTCACATGGTAATGCCGGATACGGGGATCGACCGAATCACACAGGTTGGTTCCCCTCATGGCGTGGCCAAGTAAATCCATCTTGGTTAAATCGGCAAAAAGCAGCACATCAAGCAGGCCATCCCTATATGCGGATTTATCCCCAACTTGATAATGACGCCCGATATATGGCATATTTGAAACGATCACCGCATGCCCTGTTTCATGAATCTCCTGCCCGTTGCCGAACACCAGCTTAATTTCGGACGGAGCACTGGTGACAAGCGTTGACAGGAAATCGCCGACTTTGTTTAAATGGCCATGCTGGATATCGTCTATTGACGGAAAAACGGATGACATCAACCCCACGGAACAAATTTCAATAAAAAGCGTTTCGGCTCCGTTGCAGGCCACCTTGCCCATATCAATTTTGGTGCGGCGACCCGTGCGCAAAATCGCGGTTGCAGCCGGAATATCCTCAGGAATGTTTAAGGCGCGTGCAATATTGTTCTGTGTTCCGGCGGGAATAATCCCCAACGTTGCGGGCTGCCCCACGATTGCTTTTGCAACAGCGGAAATTGTTCCGTCGCCGCCGCAGGCAACAAACAGATGAATTCCCTGTGCAAGTGTGTCACGAACCATACCCGGAAGGTCGCTGCCCGGCTCGAGCAGAAAAACCTCCGGAGTCAGCTTCCACGCCTGCATCGCGCTGACGACGTCCGTCAGCTGTACCGGTGCAAGCCTTGCCGCCCCGGCCGATGGATTATATATCAATTTAACGCGCCTGCGGCGCTTCGTTGTAAAATAGGAATCTATATCCATGTTCCTTACAAAACCTTTCTGTGTCCCTTTTTCTCATCAATGCATGTTTTATGATTCGGGTTCATGCTTGATAAAGAATGCCCGTTTCGATCATCAGATTATTTGGAAGCATGCTGTTAAAAAGCATCCTTTTCCGCTTATTCGTAACTCTATTATTCACAGAATTGCAGAAAATATCATGGCTGATTTTTGCAGCGCGGCTCGATTTTCGGGAATTGGTTTTGTGAGGCCCTGCCCAATCTAACACAAGCCGTGTTCAGCAAGCAAAAAGCGGAACAGTACTTTTCGTATTCATGCAATTTTGACGCGGCTGAGCATGGTTTTAGCCAAAACAGACAAGGTTGTGATTTTTTAGACAAGGCCGGATACATGAATGGGTATTTTAGTTATAATGGTATCATTTCATTGCGTTATTATAATTCCCTATATGAACCATACAGACAATACCCCTAACAAACTATCAGATTCTGTCAAAAATATTTTCCTCCGCCATGCCCCGTACCCGTAAGAAAAAAAGTCAGGCTCAACGGATAATCCGTATCATTATTTTTTTTGCAAGCTCTATTGACTAATCCGGTCAATCGTGCTATATTTCAATTGACCAATTCAGTCAATCAGGAAAGGATGGTTGTTTTGTTTGAAAAATTTATGAACTTACCGGATGAAAAAAGACAAAAAATATTAAACGCGGCTATGCTTTTATTTTCACAGAATGGTTATAAAAAAACTGCGGTTGATAAAATTGTGGAAAAAGCGGAAATTTCAAAGGGGCTTATTTTTCATTATTTTGTAAGCAAGAAAAATTTATTTATATATTTGTATGAATACTGTTCGGATTTTATTTGTAAGGAAATTTACGGTAAATTTGACTACAGCGAAAGGGATTTTTTTAAAAAAATTGAACTTTCTCAGCGGATTAAAGCCAAGGTTCTGGTGCAGTATCCGTATTTGTTCGACTTTTTGAAAACCGCCTATTTTGAAACCGACAAGGAAGTGGAACCCGGGATTCGGGCAATCAATGATCAATATTTAAACTCCGGATTCCCGACGATTTTTGCCAATACGGATTATTCAAAATTCAAGGAAGGCGTTGACCCTTCGATGGTAATGAAAATTATTGTTTGGTCGGCAGAGGGCTTTATGAATGAAGTGAACAAGCAGGGCGAAATCAACGTCGACAGCACCATCAAACAGTTTAACGGTTATTTACGCTTATTAAAAGAGAATTTCTATAAGGAGGAAGCACTGCAATGAGTGTGATCGAAATCCGCAATTTAACCAAAACCTATGGTAAATCAAGGGGAATTGAAAATGTAAGCTTTCAGGTGGAGGAAGGAGAAATCTTCGGTTTTATCGGCCCGAACGGTGCGGGTAAGTCCACTACCATCCGCACGCTTCTGTCGCTCATCTACCCGACAAGCGGCAGCGCGACCATTTTCGGCAAGGATATCATCAAAGACAGAACGGAGATTCTGCAGGACGTCGGCTACCTGCCATCTGAAGTTTTTTACTACGATAATATGCGCGTGATTGACCTGCTCCGCTATTCGGCAAGCTTTTACAAAAAGGACTGCACAGCCAAAATCAAGGAGCTGTCCGAAATTCTGGAGCTTGACCTGAAACGGAAAATAGACGACCTTTCCTACGGCAACCGGAAAAAGGTGGGCATTGTGCAAGGCCTGCTGCACTCCCCAAAGCTGATTATTCTGGATGAGCCCACAGGCGGGCTTGACCCGCTGATGCAGGCGAAGTTCTTTGACTTGATTAAAGGGGAAAATGAAAAAGGGGCGACGATTCTATTCTCCTCCCATATATTGAGCGAAGTACAGAATGTTTGCGACCGCGTCGCCATTATCAAAGAGGGCAAAATCATAAAGGTGGATAAAATCAGCACCCTGCGTGAAAGCGCTTATAAAAGAATCGCGGTGGAAGCCTCGTCCAATATTGAAAAAGAATATTTTTCCCTTGACGGTATTTCCGGACTTGAGCTTGACGGAAACAAGGCAAAGTTTTTGTTCGGCGGCAATTTGAACCGAATTATGCAAAAGCTCTCCGCCCTTGAGCTGACCAATGTCAGCATTCAGGAGCCGGACTTGGAAGAGCTGTTCATGCATTATTATAAATAGGAGGCAGGCTATGGGTATCTACTTATTCGAACTGAAAACAATCCGAAAAAACACGGTCATATGGGCCATTACCCTGTCCGCCGTATGTGTGTTGTTTATGTCAATTTATCCCGCTTACGCGAGCAATAAGGAAGCGGTAAGGGAAATGCTGAAAGGCTTCCCGCCGGAACTGATCTCCGCTTTCGGCATAAATGTTGACAATCTTTTCAGCGTACTGGGTTTTTATTCCTTTGTTTTTGTATACATCGTTTTCTGCGGCGCGGTTCAGGCGGGGAATTTAGGAATTGGCATGATTTCAAGAGAAAGCCGGGCAAAAACCGCCGACTTCTTACTGACAAAGCCGATTCAGCGCAAAACCGTGCTGACTGCAAAGCTCCTTGCGTCACTGACTTCACTTGTGTTTACGAACATTGTTTATCTGGTCGCATCAACCGTCTTCTGCCTGACAATTAAAAATACGGAATTTGACACAAAGGCGCTTGTACTTCTTTCCCTGACTCTGTTTTTCGTTCAGCTTGTATTTGTCAGTATTGGAACGCTGCTCGGTATTGTATTCCAAAAAGTAAAGTCGGTGGTCACCACCTCGCTTTGCTTAACCTTTGCGTTTTTTGCCCTTTCCATGCTCGACTCCTTTATTGACAAGGATTTGCTGCAATACATTACGCCGTTCAAGTATTTCGACAGTACGGAAATCATCAAAAATTTATCCTACCAGCCATCTTCGCTGCTGACGGTACTGGCTGTTTGCGCCGTGTGCATTTTTGCGAGCTATTTGCTGTACATCAAAAAAGATGTACACGCTGTTTAGGGGGGTGTGACAATGTATGTGTTTAGGAGAGAACTGCGGGCAAATTTAAAAGGCTTGCTGATATGGTGCGCCGCGGCTGTTTTTATGATTACCGCGGGCATGAGCAAATTTTCGGGACTGGCCGCAGGCGACCAAAAACTAAATGAGCTGGTAGCCGGAATGCCTAAAGCGGTACAGGTATTGATGGGTGGCGGCGGGTTTGATCTGACAACCGCCCTCGGCTACTTCGGCGTAATTTATTCGTATCTTTTGCTGATGGCGGCCATTTACGCGGTCAGTTTGGGTGCGGGAACCATTGCAAAGGAAGAGCGGGATAAAACCACGGAATTTTTAATGGTAAAACCACTGTCAAGGCGGCGGGTAATTTTTGAAAAAAGCCTTGCTGTACTGGTCAACACAATCATTTATAATCTTTGCAACCTGTTTGTCACCATCGGTGCGCTCAATATGCTGGACAAAGACACATCCATTCCAAAGCGCATTGCCGTGCTGATGCTCGGCATGTTCCTTGTTCAGTTGATTTTTATCAGCCTTGGAAGCGCGTTGGCAGGTGTTTACAAGGACGCAAAGCGCACAAGTTCCATTGCACTGTCCATCCTGCTCGGAACCTATTTCATCAATATTGCAATCAGCCTGACCGACAGCATCGCTTTTTTAAGAGTGCTGACTCCATTTGCTTATTTTGATACGGCGAACACATTGAACGGCGGCGGTCTGAACGGCGGATACGCCGCACTATCTATCATTCTGTTTGCCCTTCTGACATCCGTTACCTTTATTTCCTACCAAAAAAGAGATTTAAAAATATAACTGATACGAATCTTCAATTAAAAAGTTGACGTTTTTAATTGAAGAGCGCCCGGCTACGCCGAGCTTTGTTTTGCGCTATAAAAAGGTTGACAACCTTTTTAATGGATTTTAGTATGAATCCTGACTTAAAATTATTCCCGCCCAGATGCAAATTGCTCTGGGCGGGATTTTTCAGTGCTGATTTATTTTGTTCTATCTCAGAATCAAATGAAGTGCAGAGAATTTTTCTATTGCAAAATATAGGGTGATGTATTAGGATTTAATAATAAAGCGAATGACTGATAATGCGAAAGTATCAAAACAGTGAAAATTTTTCTACAATAATGAACGAGGGATGACATGACATATAAGGATTTGCAAAGTTTTATCAAAGCACTGGAGGCCAACGGGGATTTAATCCGCATTGACGCAGCTGTTTCGGCGGAACTCGAAATTACGGAAATTACCGACCGCGTTTCCAAAGCCCACGGCCCGGCGCTGTTGTTCAGCAATGTGACCGGTTCCAAGTATCCGGTTTTAATGAACGCAATGGGCAGCTACGACAGAATGAGTATGGGCTTAGGTGCCGGAAACCTGAATGAGATCGGCGAGGAAGTCGCGCAATATTTGGATTTGGCAAATTATCTGTCCATTCAAAAGCTGATGAAAAGCATTCCGCGCTTTTTCCGCCTGCTCCACGTGTTCCCGAAAAAAAGCAGGTTTAAGGGAGCGTGCCAGCAGGTCGTTGAGCATGATGTGGATTTATCCACCCTGCCCGTGCTGCAATGCTGGCCCGGGGACGCTGGACGGTTTGTAACCCTGCCGTTGGTTTTTACGAAGGACTGCAAAACGAAGCAGCAGAACTGCGGAATGTACCGTTTGCAGATTTTGGATAAAAACAGTACCGGAATGCATTGGCACAAGCACAAGGACGGCTCGGAAATTTACAGGGGCTACGCGGAGCGCGGGGAGAAAATGCCGGTTTCCGTCGCGCTGGGCTGCGACCCTACGGTTACTTACGCCGCGACCGCGCCGCTGCCCAAAATGATCGACGAAATGATGCTGGCCGGCTGGCTACGAAAAGCAAGAGTTAAAATGGTAAAAAGCATTACCAATGATATTTATGTCCCCGCCAACGCGGAAATTGTGCTGGAGGGCTACGTTGACCCGGCGGAAAAGCTTGTTCGCGAGGGGCCGTTCGGTGACCACACCGGGTATTACTCGCTTGCGGACGATTATCCGCGCTTTCACGTTACCTGCATCACACATAAAAAGAACGCGGTTTACCCGGCGACAGTCGTGGGCAAGCCCCCCATGGAGGACTGCTACATGGCCAAGGCGACCGAGCGCATTTTTTTGCCCGTACTGCGGCTGCAAATGCCGGAGTTGGTCGATTTAAATATGCCGCTTGAGGGCGTGTTTCACAACTGCGCGATTGTGTCCGTACGCAACCGCTACCCCGGCTGTGCGCGCAAAGTCATGAACGCCGTTTGGGGTATGGGGCAGATGATGTACACCAAACTGATTGTAGCGGTGGATGAGACAGTTGACGTGCAGAATTTGGCACAGGTGCGCGACGCGGTACTGAAGAATGTACACGGCGGGGAAAGCCTGTTTTTGTCGGAAGGCCCGTTGGACGCGCTCGACCATTCGTCCGACCGTGCGCTGTACGGCAGCCGCTTGGGTGTGGACGCGACCGCCGCAGCGGAAAAAATTGCGCAAAGCGGCATCACCGATACCTATCGTATCCTCCCGGTACACAAGGAAAGCGCGTGGCAGGGCAGGGAAGCTTTAAAGGAAGCCATGAAGAAAAGCCACGATAAATTTATAATTGCCGTTGACGATGATGTTGACCCCGCCGATTTATCCACAGTGATGTGGAAAGTATTCAATAATATTGACGCGAAGCGGGATATTGTCCTGCTGCACAATCAAATCGGAATTGACGCGACCAAAAAACTGCGGGAAGAGGGACTTACCCGCGACTGGCCGGATGATATTACCATGACGGATGCGATCAAACAACTTGTAACAAAAAGGTGGAACGAATATGGTATTGACTAAAATAGTGAACAAGCTGAAAGAGTACGGCAAGCTGGTGATGTTTTCCCATACGATTTTCTCATTCAGCTTTGCGCTTGTTTCCATGGTAATCGCCGCAAAGGGGCTTCCGCAAATTTCCACACTGATTTGGATTGTGGTCTGCTTTATGGGGGCGCGCACCGGCGCGAATGCGATCAACCGCGTCATCGACGCCAAAATAGACGCGCTCAACCCGCGCACCGCCGACCGCCAGATTCCAAAGGGAGAGGTAAAACCGGTTGAGGTCATCATTTTTACCGCGGTTTGCTTCCTCGTGATGCTGTTCGGAGCATATAAGCTCAACTGGGTTTGTCTGGCGCTGTCGCCGGTCGCCTTATTTTTGCTGATTATCTACTCCTACTCCAAACGGTTCACTTTTTTGTGCCATTTGGTTTTGGGGGTTACCTGTGCCTGTGCGCCGGTCGGCGCATGGCTGGCGGTCACCGGAAAACTGGCGTTCATTCCGCTCGTGATGGGCGCGGCAAACACCCTGTGGGTTGCCGGGTTTGACATTATCTACGGCTGCCAGGATTATGATTTTGACACGGCGCACGGGCTGCACTCCATCCCGGTTAAATTCGGCGTGAAAAACGCACTGCGCATTGCCATGTCCTTCCATATCATCACGCTTCTTTGCCTTGTCCTGCTCGGTTTACTGGTTCCCCAGTTCGGAATCATCTATTATATCGGCGTTGCCATCATCGCCGGTCTGTTTGTTGTGGAATACCGGATGGTCTCGCCGACCAATCTGACCCATGTCAATATCGCATCCTACAGCGTCAACCAGCTGGTCAGCATTGTTTTGCTTGTGTTCGGCCTGCTGGACGCGTTTATTTAATGCACAGGAGCACTTGCAGCAATCATGCAATCGGCTGATTGATTTAAGAAGTAAAATAATACAGAGGTAACCGAATGAAAAAGATAATCATAGGGATAACGGGTGCCAGCGGGAGCGTTTACTTCCTGCGCCTGATGTCCTATTTGACACAACAGGAAATAGAACTGCACATAATCGCCTCCGAACAGGGGGAAAAGGTGCTGAAGTACGAAACCGGAGTTGATTTGGCGGAACAGGCGGCACTGTGGAAGAAAAGCAAAGCAACGGTAATTTTGGAGGACAACAGCAATTTATTCTCCGCTGTGGCAAGCGGGTCGTACCGCTGTGAAGCGATGGCAATCATCCCCTGCTCCATGTCCACCGTGGCGGAAATCGCGAACGGCGTGACAAAAACACTGCTCACCCGCGCCGCGGACGTGATGCTGAAGGAACGGCGCAAGTTGGTGCTTGTTCCGCGGGAAACGCCGTTTTCCGCCATTCATTTAAAAAATATGTATTCGCTTTCAACGCTCGGCGTGACAATCCTGCCCGCTATGCCGGGTTTTTACAATCATCCGCAGACACTCGACGACGTCATTGATTTTGTCGCCGGAAAGACGATGGACTGCATCGGAATTGAAAACAGCTGTTATCAAAGATGGGAAGGTAAGAATGAAAATGAAGAATAAAATAAAAATAATCTCCGTACTGTTGGCGGTCATTTTATCGTTTGCGGCGTGCGCTTCACCGAATACCGGGGCAAGCAGCACGGGCAGTACAGAAAAGCCTGTGATCCGCATCGGGATGATGTCCTCATCGGACGTAATTCCCTATGTCTTAATAAACGAAAATAAGTTAGCCGACAAATACGGTTTTACACTTGATTTAGAGGTATTCACCTCAGCCAAAGACCGCGACGCGGCGTTTCAGTCCGGCGAACTGGACGGCGTTCTGACGGATTATATCGGCGTTTGCATGTATCAGAATGCAAAGTTTGACGTAAAGATAACCGGAATTACCGACGGTGACTACATTCTGGTCGCCGGAAAGAACACCGGCATTAAAAATATCAGCCAGATCAAGGGAAAAAGCATCGCTATTTCGGAAAAGACGCTGATTGAGTACACGCTCGACGATATTTTAACGGCGAATAAGCTGACGGGCACCGACGTGGTAAAGGAAGTCGTGCCGAGGATACCCGACCGGCTGGAGCTGCTGCGCAACAATAAAATTGACCTTGGGCTGCTGCCGGAGCCTTTTGCCACGCTTGCGCTGAACGACGGCGCCGTGCGTTTGGGCAGTGCAAATGAACTGGGGCTTTACCCGGCGGTCTCCGCATTTTCACAGACCGCGCTGACGAAGAAATCGGCGGCGATTCACAATTTATACAAAGCATATAATGAAGCGGTGGATTACATGAATCATACCGATATTTCAAAATATGAAAAAACAGTCATCAAAGCGGTTGGCTACCCCGAAGAAATGGTGGGAAAGATCACCGTTAAAAAGTTCAGAACCAGCACCCTTCCGCCGAAAGCCGATGTGGCGGCGGCGGTTCAATGGGCAAGCAAAAAGGGCCTTTGCAGCGCAGCACTTACCTATGATCAAATGACGGCCGACGTTTATTCAAAATAATAGAATCCTGTGGTGAAAAAGATGCTTGTAATGGAGAATGTTTCCATCAGCTACAAAACAAAAAAAGAAACGCGCCCGGTCATTGACCACCTCTCTTTACAAATTGAGCAAGGCGAGGCTTTGGCAATTCTCGGGCCGTCCGGCTGCGGCAAGTCCACCCTCATCAACACCCTTGCGGGTACGGTTGCGAAGGACGGCGGCAGTGTGGACTACATAAAGGATAACGAACGAAAACCATTGAGCCCCAAAACGCACAAAATCGGGGTAATCCCGCAAAACTGCGGCTTGCTGCCATGGAAAACCGTGCGGGAAAACTGCCTGCTGCCGCTGAAAATACGCCATGAACAGATTACCGAAGCACGCAGGCAGGAAATGAAAGCGATTTACGCGTCACTGGACGTTTCCGCTCTGCTCGGACGGTACCCGAAGGAATTGAGCGGCGGTCAGGTGCAGCGCGCGGCGATTGCGCGCGCCTTTATCCTGAAGCCGGATTTACTGCTGATGGACGAGCCGTTCTCCGCTTTGGATGCAATCACCCGCGAAGAGGCAAGGGAACTGTTTTTGCGGGTTTGGGAGCAGAACCGCCCGACGACCATCTTGGTTACGCACAGCATTGAAGAAGCTCTTTATCTGGGCAATACCATTCTCGTCATGGGCGCGCACATGGGGGACATCAAGTACCGGATGAATAATCCGTATTTCGGAAAATTGTACCCGGAGGATGTGGACTATTGGGTCACGAAGCATCTGCTGCGGGAACAGTTAAAACCGGACGGCGAAAGGGGTGCCCTGTGAAAAAGCTGATAAACCGATGCAGGATGTTCGTACAGGGTTTCCTTTTGCTGAACTTGATCTGGCTAATCGCGGCCGTGCTGATAAACACAACCGTTATTCCCAATCCGATCACGATTTACCAAAACTTCGGCAGCGTGCTGACCAATCACATCTTTATCCATATTTTATACAGTTTAAAGCGCATTGGAATCGGTTTGGCGCTTTCCCTCGCGGTAGGCGTTCCGCTCGGAATTTTGATGGCTTCTTCCAGGAAATGGAACAAAGTGCTGTATCCGCTGATTTATTTCAGCTATCCGATTCCAAAAACGGCGCTGCTGCCGATTGCCATGCTGCTGTGGGGAATGCGCGACGGCTCGAAAATCGCGATTATCTTTTTAATTATCGTATTTCAGGTGATTGTATCCGTACGCGACAGCGTACGCAATATTGATCCCACGATGTACCAGACGGTGATCAGCGCGGGGGCGGGTCGGTGGCAGATTATCCTCCATGTCACACTGCCCGCCATTTTGCCGGAGCTGCTCACCAGCGTGAGGGTATCGCTCGGCACGGCTGTTTCCATCCTGTTTTTCGTCGAGGGTTACGGCACAAGGTACGGCATGGGGTATTACATTTTGGACGCGTGGTCGAGAATCAATTATATTGATATGTACAGCGGCATCCTTGTTATTTCAATTGTGGGTTTCGCCCTGTTCGTCTCCATCGATTTTATTTCGGATAAGCTGTGCAAATGGAACCGTACCATCGAATAATACTAATCCAACGCGATTCGCGCTATAAAAAGGTTGATCAACCTTTTTAATGGATTTTAGTATAAAACTATTTTTATCAATATGATAAAAAGCTGTACCGAACCCTAAAAAATAGGTTCGGCACAGCTTTTTCGCTTTTATGATTTGATAAATTATTAAAATTCGCATCATACAGATATGATACGTTTTTGTCTAATCTATCTTAGTATTTCAAACCATTTGTCAATCCACTCTTTTACTTTTTCACCAACCTGGTTGCCGGTCAATGAATCTACATATAAAACATCAACATTGTCTTTATTCATTAACCATTCTTTTTTTAAGGGCAAAAGGTATTGTATATGATGCTCAAAAAACATTCGACTTCGTGTACCATCATTTTCTTTGTGCTTTCTCAATGTTTCTTCGCTGGCATTCAAGAATAAAATGCGTTTGGGTGAGCATTTTCGCAAACACTCTAATTCATTATGAAGAAACGGCTCAACCTCCCAATCTTTTCCAATCGTAGCAGGGTAGTTCAATGTATAAAACTCAATCTCTTCTGCTCCAAAATCCATAATCGAACAAGGATATTGTTGTGCCTTTTCCCAACGAACGATCTCTTTATCTATCCACAACTTTTGAATTTCAAGATAATCCTCAAATTTATTTTTATCTAATTTTTGTTCCGTAACCTTTTCTATTACATCTTGATTTAATTCATAACTGATATTAACATAGGGTGCATTCTCTTGTATATATTTTACTGCTGTTGTTTTACCAACGGCCATGCATCCTTGTAATGATAAAATGATTGACATATTCAATCCCCTTGTTTGTGGAGTAAGTATAAGAACACCACTACAAACACTATTTCTAATCAGCTTCCGGCTTTCTCCTGCTCCTTGGCTGCCTCTGGCTTGTGCTCCTCCGGTTTCAGCAGAAGGACGGCGCAGCCCTGCGGTTCAAGCGTGAGCGTGCCGTACTCGTCGGGCATTTCGCCGATGACTGCGTGGGCCCGCTGCCACTCCGGCGGAATGGCAATGCTGCGGGTTTGGCCGCCCGCGTTCAGCGCGCAGAGAATACTGTCGTTCACATCCGCGCGGGTATAGACCATACAGCTGTCGCCCGCGGCAAGGGGGGCGAATTCCCCTTCCTTTAAGCAGGAGCAGCCCAAGCGCACCGTACCGAGCGTTTGATACCACCCGACAAGCTCGCCGTCCTCGCCGCCCCACGGATAGCATGCACGGTTAAAGGGGTCGCTGTAACCCTCCATTCCGGCTTCGTCACCGTAGTAAATGCAGGGCACGCCCGGCAGGGTGTATTGCATGAGCGCGGCAAGGCGCAGCAGCCGGATTCCCTGACGGCGGCGCTCCTTTGTCAGGTGCGTTTCGCTCTGCCAGCGGCGGCCGTGGCTGCGCAGCGGCTCACCCGCAAGCACAGTGAGGGCGCGCGGCGTGTCATGCGTACCAATATGGTTCATCAGCAGGCGCGTCACCTGCGGCGGATAATTCTCGATAATATTCAGAATAATTTCCATCATATCGGCAGGATTCGCGCCGGTTAGGAATCCGAGTATCGCGTTGCGGAACGGATAATTCATGGCGCTGTCAAGCTGGCCGCCCAAAAGGTAACGGCGCCGTTCGCCGTAGGCCATTTTGTTGGAGGCGTCTTCCCAGACCTCGCCTAACACAAGCGCTTCGTTGCTTTTGGTTTTTACAGCGATATGCAGGTTGTCAAGGAACTGGTCGGGAAGCTCATCGGCCACGTCCAGCCGCCAGCCGCTTGCGCCCGCGGTAATCCACTTTTGAATAATACCGCCGTAGCCGTTGATATAGTTGTCATACTGCGGATTCAGTTCGTTCACGTTCGGCAGTGTGACGAAATTCCACCAGCAGTCATAGTCGTCGGGCCAGTTGCGGAAGGTGTACCACGACGCGTAAGGCGATTTTTTCGAGTTGTAGGCACCTACATCGCCGTACCGCTTTTCGCGGTTAAAATAAACGCTGTCGCTGCCCGTATGGTTAAAAACACCGTCGATAATCACGCGGATTCCCTTGCTTTTTCCGACTTGGCACAAGTGCGAAAAATCCTCCTCATTTCCCAAAAGCGGGTCAATTTTGGAGTAGTCGGCCGTGTTGTAACGGTGATTGGAATGGGCTTCAAAAATAGGGTTCAGGTAAATGCAGGTCACACCGAGGGATTTCAGGTAATCCAATTTTTCCTCAATGCCCTTTAAGTCGCCGCCGAAATAGTCGTTGTTGGTAACCTTGCCCTCTTCATTCGGCGCCCAGTCGGGCTGGTCGTTCCAGTTTTCATGCATTTTACGGTCGGCAGGAACATCCTTTTTTTCTTGTTTGGAACGGGAAAAACGATCCGGAAAAACCTGATACATAATTCCGCCGGCAAGCCAGTCCGGCGTTTTAAAGCTGCGGTCATAAACCGTCAGCTGCCAGACGCCGCCCGCGGCGTTCTGAACCGTACCCTGCCCACCGAAGCCGCGCAGCATTTTTAAAGTGCCGCGCCAGGTATCCACCGTAAAATAGTAAAAGTACAGCCCCGGTTCCTTTGCCGCGAAATGGCATTCCCACCACTCGTAGTTGTCGCCGTTCATACCGCACCAGAACATGCCGAGCGTCTGTTCCTCGCCGGTCATGTCGTTTTTCACGATGAGCCTTGCGGCGGAGCAGCGCATATCACGCGGCATGGTAATTTTAAAATGTACCGGCATACAGTTCGCCACCGCACCGGTCGGGTAGCGGTAAACCGGATTACGCGAATTGAACATGGAAATTCCTCCAATAGGTTTGAATAGAAGACGCTTTTGGGTACGAACTTCCTCGGGGAGGGAGCTAAAGTCCCGCCTTGTCAGCGCAGACGATCCCATACCTTCCTCATTGAGGGAGGTGGCGCGCCCGGCGCGACGAAGGTAGTTCGTTCCTAAAGCCTATTTTTTATTTGCGAAAAAAAGATTTTTTTGCTGCTTTTGCGGTGTTTTCCTCCGCCTCTATTTCCGGCAGGGGCTTTGCATGCCAAATATTGTCGGCATATTCCCTGATGGCGCGGTCGGCTGCGAACCGGCCGGACTTGGCGGTATTGACAAGGCACATGCGATGCCACACCTCCGGGTTACCGTAGAGGGCTTCGGCCTTTTGCTGCGCTTTAGAGTAGGAGTCAAAATCCGCGAGTACCATGTAAGGGTCGGAATTCAGCAGGGAATTGGCAATGTCGTCGAACCGCACGCCGCAAAAACCTGTGTTCAGCGCACCGATCGCTTTTTTGACAATCGGGTTATTCTCGAAAATTGACCTTGGACGGTAGCTCGGCTTCAGTGCGTTTACTTCCGGCGTGGTCATGCCGAAAAGGAGGATGTTATCATCGCCGACCGCATCATGTATTTCCACATTTGCGCCGTCGAGCGTGCCGATTGTGACAGCCGCGTTGATCATGAATTTCATGTTGCTTGTGCCGGAAGCCTCGGTTCCCGCGAGCGATATCTGTTCGCTCAAATCGGCGGCGGGGGTCAAAAGCTCGGCGAGGGTCACACGGTAATCCTCAATGTAAACGACTTTCATCTTCTGATTGACAAGCGGGTCGTTGTTAATGGTATTGCCCAGCTCCACAATGAAGCGGATCATCTGCTTGGCAAAATAATAGCCCGGCGCGGCTTTTGCGCCGAAGATATAGGTGTGGGGTGTAAATTCCGCATTCGGATTTTCCCGCAGCCACTGATAAGTGGAAAGAATGTGCAGCGCGTTCATGTGCTGCCGCTTGTATTCGTGCATTCTTTTCACCTGTACATCGAAAATAGAATCGGGGTTAATATCAATGTCATTCGCCTTTTTTACATATTCCGCAAGGCGAACTTTATTATTGCGCTTAATCTGTGCCATCTTTTGCAGTACGGACGAATCGTCCTTGTACTTCATCAGATTTTCAAGCTCCGCCGCGTTGCGGATATAGCCGTCGCCAATCAACCCGGTAATCAATTCGGCAAGCTCCGGATTGGACTGGTTCAGCCAGCGGCGGTGCGCGATGCCGTTCGTTACATTCGTAAACTTGTCGGGCATTTCGGTGTAAAAGTCATGGAACACGCTGTTCTTTAAAATATCGCTGTGCAGCTGCGACACGCCGTTGACGCTGTGAGCGCTGACAACCGCAAGATTCGCCATCTTCACATAGCCGTCGTTGAGCGGGGCCATACGGCCGACTTTGTAGCCGTCCACGCCTTTTTCGTGCATCCCGGCGCAGAACCGCCTGTTGATTTCCTCAATAATCTGGTATATGCGGGGCAGTCTTCCCTTGAACAGTTCCACACCCCAGCACTCAAGCGCCTCGGCCATCACAGTGTGGTTGGTGTAGGCGATGGTACGGGTGACGATGTCCCACGCCGCGTCCCAGCCGTAACCGCATTCATCCAGCATCACGCGCATCATTTCGGGAATTGCGAGAACCGGGTGCGTGTCGTTCAGGTGAATCGCGACCAGCTCGGGCAGGTTATCGAGCGTACTGTATTTAAATAGGTGACGGCGGATAATATCCTGTATGGTTGCGGAAACGAGGAAATACTGCTGTGAAAGGCGCAGGCTTTTGCCCTCCATGTGGTTGTCCTCTGGGTAAAGCACCTTGGTAATGACCTCCGCCATAGCGTTTTGCTCCATGGCGCGCATATAATCCCCGCTGTTGAACAGCTTCATATCGAATTCAGGGGAGCTCGCCGACCAAATACGCAGGCGGCTGATTCCTTTGCCGTCCATTCCGGCGATATACATATCGTAAGGCACGGCGGTGACTTTGGTGTAATCCTTATGATTTACCACATGGTACTGGTTGTTCCAGTAATCCTCGATATGCCCGTTGAAGTGAACCTCCACGCTTTTTTCCGGTGCGGCCTGCATCCATATTTTCCCACCCGGCAGCCAAAAGTCCGGCAGCTCTGTCTGCCATCCGTCCACAAGCTTCTGGCGGAAAATTCCGTATTCATAGCGGAGCGAATAGCCGGTGGCGGGGTAGCCCTGCGTTGCAAGGGCATCCATAAAACACGCGGCAAGTCTTCCCAGCCCGCCGTTGCCAAGACCCGCGTCCGGCTCCTGCTCGTAAAGCGCGTCAAGTTTCAGCCCCATTTCACTCAGAGCGTCGCGGAAGTCCTCCTCCACGCCAAGGTTGAACAGGCTGTTTTTCAGGGAACGGCCGAGCAGAAATTCCATGCAAAGATAATAAACCTGTTTGGTATGGGTTTTTTCCGCGTTTGCCATGTATTCGCTGCGGCCCCTCGCCATCATATCGCGCACAATGAGGGCGACCGCTTTATAGCATTGTTCGTCGGTGGCGTTTTGCAGACTTACGCCGAAGGTGTGGTCAAGTGTCGTCTCAATCGTATCTTTTATTTTCCCGACTGTATGCCTATAGTTCATAATAGCCTCCTATTTGAAAGCACCGCATGGGCGGTGTTTCTTTCGTTTTGTATCTGTTGTTAATATTATTTTTGTGTATATTATATACCAATATACCTTATTTTTCAACAGTAGCATATCAAATGGCGCCAGCGCTGAAAAAATCACATTTTTTATAGTAATAAAGGCGTGTTTATCGATTTTTAAGCAAAGAAATAATATCGTTTTATTGGAATGGATTATTTACACATTTTTGTGCATTTCTACTAAAATGCGTTTTGTGTCGAACACCGTCGGATACTTTTGTTGTGAAAACAAACAGTCTGCGTCCAGTCTTTTCCAACGCTATTATAAACATAGTGTAAATAATTATTTAAGCTCTTTCATATTATGGCAAAATATATTATAATAAAAATAATTAAAATCCGCTATTGTGTGAAAGGGTATGACTTCATGAGTAAGAACAGAGTGAAATTAAATATTTGTGGTTCCGAGTGCGTGATTGGTTCGGATGACAGCGAAAGCTATGTTCGTGCCATTGGCGACGAAGTGGAAAAGGCCATGGAGGATATCATTGGGAAAAACGACCGCGTTTCCATCACCATGGCGGCAACCATTACGGCGCTGAGTTACTGCGACGAGGCTCACAAAGCCTCCGACGGTGCCGACAACCTGCGCTCCCAAATTAAGGATTATCTTGAGGATTCCTCCCATGCCAGAATGGAAGCCGAGGAAGCGAAGCGTGAAATTGAGCGTTTAAAGCGCGAAATGCAGACACTGCGCGCCCGCCTTTCGGACGAAGACGAGCCTTCCAAGGAATTACCGCAGGAAACTCGCCCAACTAAACCGATTGTTCCAGGTGCTCCTGTGCAAAGGCCCCAGTCAGGCAGTTATTCCCGCGTTTTGCCGGGCGGCCCAACCCCAGAGCAGGAAGGTTTTATGAGCTTTTTTGAGAAGAAAAATGACGAACAGTAATATGGAAGTTCTGTCCCCCGCCGGCTCGCCGGAAAGCCTGACCGCCGCGGTGCGCGCGGGTGCGGACGCGGTTTATCTTGGCGGTGCCTCGTTCAGTGCGAGAGCCAGTGCCAAAAATTTTGACGACGACGAATTAAAAGCGGCGGTGGAATACTGCCATACCCGCGGGGTAAAGGTGTATCTTGCCGTCAATACCATCCTCCTGCAAAACGAGCTGCAAAAGGCGCTTGATTTTATCCGCTTCGCCTGCGCCCTTCCTGTGGACGCAGTCCTTGTGCAGGATACGGGGCTGATTTGGCTTTTGCAAAAATGCGCGCCCGGCCTGCGGCTGCACGCCTCCACGCAAATGAGTATTCACACGCCCTGCGGTGCTGTGGCGCTTGAAAAAGCGGGGCTGAAACGCGTGGTGCTTTCACGCGAACTGTCGCTGAAAGAAATGGCTGAAATTCACGCGGCAACGCCGATTGAACTGGAGGCCTTTGTTCACGGCGCGCTGTGTATGTCGGTAAGCGGGCAATGCTACTTCAGTTCCATGCTTGGCTCGCGCAGCGGCAACCGGGGACTTTGCGCCCAGCCCTGCCGTCTGCCGTTCAGTGTTCCCGGCGGAACGGGGCATGATTTGAGTTTAAAGGATTTATCCATGATATGCCGCATTGACGAATTAGGTCAAGCGGGAATTATCAGTGCTAAAATAGAGGGCCGAATGAAGCGGCCCGAGTACGTCGCGGCGGCTACGCGCGCCTGCCGCCTTGCGGCGGACAATCAACCGGTACCCGAAGAACTGTTGCAAAATTTAAGCGCGGTGTTTTCGCGCTCCGGCTTTACCACCGGCTACCTTGACGGCAAGCTTGGCCGCGATATGTTCGGCGTGCGTTCCAAAGAGGATGTCACGGGAGCGACGAACGATGTATTTTCAGAGCTTCACGGTCTTTACAACAATGAATATCAAAGAATACCGATTGATTTTATACTTACCATCAAAAAGGACAAACCGATAACCTTACAGGTAGCCGACGGTCAAAACAACACGGCCACCGCCAGTTTCGGCGATATTCCGGAACTGGCGGTCAACCGCCCGATTGATGAAGCCCGCTGTGCGGAGCAGCTCAAAAAGACAGGCGGCACGCCGTTTTATGTTGATACGATTACCTGTGAAATTGACGACGGCCTTTCCATTCCCGTTTCCACGCTGAACAAGCTGCGGCGCGCGGTTCTGGACAACCTTGAAGCAACGCGAGGCAAACACCCGCCGATTCCGTTTGAGATGTGCCAGATTCCGCAGGCCAACAACCACATGGCGAAAAAAATGAAGCTGCGCGCACGGTTCGCAAACGCAGATCTTCCCGAAAGCGCCAAAAAATGTGAACTTGTCTATCTTCCGTACAACACAGATTTGAAAAAGATACAGGAGTTAAAAGAAGACGGCTACCATGTCGCCCTTGAGATTCCGCGCGGCCTTTTCGGCATGGAAAACGCCGTCCGCAGCCGTCTGAAGGACGCAAAAGACGCGGGCGTCACCGACGTTTGGGCGGGCAACCTCGGTGCGGCTCAGCTTGGCAAAGAGTTAAACTTCCGTGTTCACGGCGGATTCTCCCTGAACATTACAAATTCCGCGGCAATCGAGTGGTACAGTGAATTCGGCCTGACCGACACCGAGCTTTCGTTTGAACTGACGCTGCAGCAGGCCGCCGCCATGGGCGGCGAACTGCGCCGCGGGTTGCTGCTTTACGGCAGGCTGCCGCTGATGCTGACCCGCAACTGCCCCGCAGCCAACGCGGGCGGCTGCCAAAACTGCAAAACCGACCCGCTTTTGACCGACCGCCGGGGAATCCAATTCCCCGTGCAGTGCTCCGGCGCGTGCAGCGAGGTTTTGAATTCCGTGCCGCTGTACATGGCCGACCGCGTCAAGGAAGTGCGCAATCAGGACTTCGGCGTTTTGCGCTTTACCACCGAAACCGCTGAAGAAGCGGAAGAAGTGATTGGCCGGTACCTGACCGGCGCGCCGAACGAGGGTGAGTTTACCCGCGGGCTGTACTACCGTGGCATTGAATAAGTCCTATTCGCCATTAAAATATTAAAAAATCAAATACAGGGGATACCGATGACAAGTAATAAATTAAAAATCAAGAAACTGAATCAAAACGCGATCTTGCCGACACGCGGAAGCGACGGAGCGGCGGGCATGGATCTATACGCCTGTCTTGATGAACCGGTTACTTTGGAGCCGCGCGGGCTTTACAAAATTCCGACCGGTCTTACGATTGCGCTGCCGGACAAAAACACCGCGGGCTTCATTTTTGCGCGCAGCGGCCTTGGCGTGAAGCATGGAATTTCACTTCCGAACGCGGTTGGCGTGATTGACAGCGATTACCGGGGCGAAATACTGGTGGGTATGTGCAATTTGAGTGACAAGCCCTACACAATGCAGCCGGGTGAACGCTTTGCACAGCTTGTAGTGATGCCGGTTCTCAACATGGAACTGGACGAAACGGATGACCTTGGCGAAACCGACCGCGGTGAAGGCGGTTTCGGCTCAACCGGCAAATAAACGTTTTGTACTTTTCATATCATTCAATAATTTATACTGATTTTTATCAGAAAACGGGAGATACTTTTCATGAAAAGAAGTCCGATTAAAACGCTTTTGCTTATTGTCCTGCTGCTTTTGGCAGTCGTTTTAGGGCAAATTCTCGGTACGGCCTGTGCCGGAGTCAAGTACCTTTCCTGGCTTGGCGCCGCCGCAAATTTTGGGCTGTCGCCGGTTGATCTGGACCTTTCCGTGGTAAAACTTACATTTGGCATGATCATTAAAATCAATGTCGCTCAGGCTGTTTTATTGCTGATTTCAATTTTGGCATATACACGAATTAAAATAAAAGAATAGGGGAATTACCATGCTGCTGCTTGCATCTTCGTCGCCGCGCCGCAGCGAACTGCTGAAAATGGCCGGTTACGATTTTACCGTCGCACCAACCGATGTAAACGAAAAATACTTGCACGGAACTCCGCCGATGCAGATTGTGGAACAGCTTGCCTCCCGAAAAGCGCAGGCGGCTGCCCGTGCAAACCCGCAGGATACTGTGCTTGGGGCCGACACCCTTGTGGTGTTTAAAGGGCGCGTGTTTGGAAAACCAAAGGATGCGGACGACGCCAAAGTCATGCTCCGGCTGCTGTCCGGAAATGTTCATCAGGTTTACACAGGCTACTGTGTCATCAGCGGCACCAAGCTTCTGTGCGGGCACGAGTGTACCTCCGTTGAATTTTACCCGCTCAGCGAAAACGAAATCGACGCCTACATTGCAACCGGCGAACCGCTGGACAAGGCCGGTGCTTACGGTATTCAGGGCCGCGGCGCGCTGCTCATCAAACGCATTGACGGCGATTTTTACAACGTAATGGGCTTGCCGATTGGTAAAATCAATCGAATCTTAATCGGTATACAAGCACAAAATAATAACAAGTGATAAAATTAGCCGTATTCACAATTTAAGTGTTGAGAATTAGTGCTTTTGAGGTTATAATAAATATTATCTGAGAAGATTTTATTCCGGGCGATTTTGAAAGGGGAAATAACTCATGTTTTCAAAGGATATAGGTATCGATTTAGGTACTGCCAATACACTGGTATTTATGAAGGGCAAGGGCATTGTCATGCGCGAGCCTTCCGTTGTTGCCGTCGATGTCCGCACCGACACTGTTTTGGCTGTCGGCACACAGGCAAAAGAAATGATCGGCCGTACTCCGGGCTCCATTGTTGCAGTTCGTCCGATGAAGGACGGCGTAATCGCCGATTTTGATATTACCGCAACCATGTTGAAGCACTTCATCCGCAAGGCAATCAAGTCCAACGCTTTTTCCCGCCCCCACATCGTTATCTGTATCCCGTCCGGCGTAACCGAAGTGGAACGCCGCGCGGTTGAGGACGCCGCCCGTCAGGCCGGTGCCAATAATGTTGAATTAATCGAAGAGCCAATGGCCGCGGCAATCGGCGCGGGGCTGCCCGTCAGCGAACCGACCGGCAGCATGGTTGTCGATATCGGCGGCGGAACTGCAGAAGTTGCCGTCATTTCGCTGGGCGACATTGTTACCTCCGTTTCCGTGCGCGTCGCAGGGGATAAGTTCGACGAATCCATTATTTCCTTTGTCAAAAAGAAGTTTAATTTACTGATCGGCGAGCGTACCGCTGAAGAAATCAAGATTAAAATCGGCTCCGCTTTCCCGACTGAGGATAATGAAGACGCTACCGTTGAAATCAAGGGACGCAACCTTGTAGACGGACTGCCGAAAAATGTAACCATTACCGCAGCGGAAGTACGCGAGGCTTTAAGCGATGCGCTGGCTCTGATTATCGACGCGATTAAATCGACTCTTGAAAAAACTCCGCCGGAACTTTCCGCGGATATTATTGACCACGGCATCATGCTAACCGGCGGCGGCGCATTGCTGCGCGGCATTGACAAGTTGGTCGAGCAGGAAACCGGAATGCCGGTGCACATTGCCGACAGCCCGCTGGACTGTGTTGTTGACGGAACCGGCAAACGACTTGAAATCGCGATGCCGTCCTCCTACTATAAAAACAACCGGAGATAAGCTTTAATTTGAAATTCAGCGGAGGGTTAGCACTCTCCGCCTATTTTTTCTCAAAGGGGGTGCTGCACTTGAAAGACTTCTTCCATTCCAAAGGCTTTAAGCTTTTGATTGCGGTTGTGTTTATCATGTTCGGGCTCATGCTCTACACAGCGGGCACCGGCAATTCAATTGTTACGAACCTGCTCGGGTTTATTTCATCACCGATGCAGAAGGTCAGTACAGTCGTTACCAACAACGCAGCGGTGGCGGCACAGTCAGTCACGCGTTCAAACGCGGACTTGATGGCCGAAAATGACGCGCTGAAAAAACAAATTGAGGAGCAGAACCAAAAGCTGGTCAAGTACTACACTTATCAGCAGGAAAACGCCCAGCTGCGTAAATTTTTAGAGCTCAAAAATGAAAATAAAGACTTTAAGCCGGTTTCGGCCGCGGTGATTGGCCGCGACCCCAACGACGTTTTCTATAATTTTCAAATTGACAAGGGAACGCTCGCCGGGATTGCGCTGAACGACCCGGTCATTACCGAAGGCGGCGTGGTCGGCTGGATTTCCAGTGTAAACGCCAGTTACAGCAGGGTGACCACCCTTCTTTCGGCAGACACGAAAATCAGCGCGATTGACAAGGTGAACCGCGATTCCGGCGTTGTCAGCAGCAATATCAAGCTTTCCGACAGCGGCCTTGTCAAGCTTGGCTACCTAACCGCAGGCACAACCGTGAAAGCCGGAGATATCATTGTCACCAGCGGCTTAGGCGGTCTGTATCCCCGCGACCTGCCCATCGGCACTGTGACCAAGGTAGGGAACGAGGCGTACGATGTCTCGCTGTTCGCCGAGGTCAAGCCGTTTGTAGATGTAAAAACCGTGCGCGACGTAATGGTAATCACGTCCTTTGAGGGACAGGGGCAGGCGCTAACGGACTCCTCTTCCTCCACCGGGAGCAAATAAAATGGATAAGTATAAATATATCCGCTATTTTGCCTACACAATCGAAATATTGGTTTTTTTCATGGTGCAGGAAACGCCCGGCCTCATCCCCGAACTGTTTGGCGCCCGGCCGCTGCTTTTAATCCCGGTGGCACTTTCTATCTCCATGTTTGAAAGCGCTACCGCCAGCATGATTTTCGGTGTTTTTTGCGGTCTGCTGCTTGATTTCGGCGCGAGCAGCATGTTGGGCTTTCACGGGCTGTTTCTTTCGGTCGTGTGCTACTTTATCAGCCTGATTGCAGCCAACCTGATTCAGACCAACTTTTTAACTGCGATGATTATTTCGATGATCGTATCCGCAGCGCTGATTCTTTTGCAGTGGGTTTTCTTCTACCTGCTGTTTGATTACGAGTACGCCGTATATGCCCTGACCGATCATTTTATCCCCCGCTTTTTCTACACTGTCGCAACAATGCCTGTTGCCTATTATTTTAACCGTGCGCTCGCGATTCAAATTCGCTCCAAGGAAGAGTAGCCGCCGCGCGGCTATTTCCCGTTCTCAATAACAAAGAAGGAGGTTCCACTGTGGACAAGCTGAAAGGATATTCACGTTATCTTGTTTTGGGGCTCATTGTTTTTATCATAATGGCTGTTTATGTTCTGCGGCTTGCAGACTGGCAGATTTTAAATGGTTCCTCTTTTTTGGATAAAGCTGCTAAATCCAATTCCACCACTGTTGCCATTGACGCCGCCCGCGGCGAAATCCTCGATGTGAACGGTGCCGGGCTCGCCGTGAATAAAACCGGCTACGCCATTGTTTTCGATAGAGTGTATATGACGAAGGATACACAGAATAAAACCATTTTGCAGCTCACAAAGCTGCTTACACAGCGCGGCGAAAAGTGGACCGATGTGCTCCCCATTAAGCTGAACGCCAAGGGAACGTACGAGTTCATTACCGGCGAGGAAAAAGAAGCCGCAACTTTAAAATCCAAATACTATTTGAATATGAACCCTTATGCTTCGGCAGACGAGTGTATGGCCGAGATGGTTAAAAATTATAAAGTGACCGGCTACTCCCCTGCCGACACGCGTAACATTGTTGCCGTACGCTATAATATGACCAAAACCGGCTTCGGTATTTCCGCCCCGTACACCTTTGCCCCCGATGTCAGCCAGGCCACCGTTGCCATTATCAGCGAAAACTCGCACCTTCTTCCCGGTGCGACCGCTAAGGTCACAGCAGTACGCCAGTACCCGAGCGGCAGCCTGATCCCTCATGTAATCGGCACCATCGGTGCAATTTCACAGGAGGAGTACGACACGCTCCATAAGAGTAAGGGGTACGAACTGAACGACCGGCTTGGAAAGAGCGGAATTGAACAGTCCTTTGAAGATATGCTGCGCGGAAAAACCGGCGAAAAGGTGGTTGAAACCACCACCACGGGTGCTTTGGCCTCGGAAACGGTCACCAAAGCGCCATCTTCCGGAGATTCCGTCTACTTAACCATTGACAGCCGGATTCAAGCCGTGCTGAACGCTTCGCTGGCACAAAACGTAAAAGCCACACAAGCCAACGGGGTAAAGCTTTCCGCCCAAAATTACAAGGGACTGTCCTCCGGCCATGGCGAGGATTGTGTCGCCGGAGCCGCGGTTGTGCTGCGGGTCAAGGACTTTTCGGTGCTTGCCGCTTCAACGTATCCGTCCTATGACCTCACAGAATATTTGACCGACACGAACTATTACACCTCGCTGATAAAGAATAAGGATAAACCGCTGGTTGACCGCGCGTTCAACGGCATATTTACCCCCGGCTCGGTTATCAAGCCGTATGTGGCGCTCGCGGCGCTTCAGGAGAATGCGATCACTACCTCCACCCGGCTCGAGGGAAACAGCAAGTACACCCGTTTTGCTCCGCAGATATTTGGAAGTATCGGCAATTACGGCATGATTACCGCAAATTACGCGATCCAAAAATCCAGCAACTCCTTCTTTTATGAAGTGGGATACCGGCTGGGAATTACCAATATGAACCTTTACGCCAAACATTTCGGGCTTGGGGTGAAAACCGGAATTGAACTCAGCGAAAGCGCCGGTATCCTTGCGGGACCGGCTGAACGCTCCGCGGCGGGCAACGGCGGATGGTTTGATGCCGATACCATCGAGGCCGCTGTGGGACAGGTGGAAAATAAATTCACCCCGCTTCAATTGGCAACGTATACCGCGACCATTGCAAACAACGGCAACCGGATGAAGTCGCATCTTGTCAACAAGGTGACGGATTATTCCCGCAAAACCGTCATTTCCCAGACCGCCCCTCAAGTGGTGGACAATATCGGCGTTTCACCGTCCTACATCAGTTATGTGCAGCAGGCCATGCGCAGCGTTGCAACCGCCGGTACGGCCAGCTCCACGTTCAAGAATTACGGAATTGCAATCGCCGCCAAAACCGGTACGGCGGTGCAGACCCCGCACTCGGATAACGTTGTGTTCGTGGGCTACGCACCCTTTGACAACCCCGAAATCGCGGTTGCTGTTGTGTTGGAGCACGGCGCAACCAGCTCGTACTCCAACGCCGTTGCCAAAGATATTTTTGACGCTTACTTCTTTGGCAAGACTGTGGACGCAAGCGGCAACCTTGTGACTCCCCCCGCTTCGCCCCCCGCATCCGGGCAGTCTTCCTCCGGTGCTTTGTCCACCGTTTCACATTAAGTTTTGGGGTATTGCATATTATTGACAAAATTTGTTAATAATCTATAAAATTTTTGATTTGTTATTTTAAACAAGAAAAACGCTTTGACTACTATGTATTATTGTGGTAATATGAGAATGAGGTTTTTTAAATGGGAGCTATAACCGTAATTACATCGGGAAAAGGCGGCGTTGGGAAGTCCACCGTGACCACCAATCTTGGCCTTGCTTTGGTGAACCGGGGCAAGCGTGTGTTGCTGATTGACGGCGACGCGGGTCTTGGCTGCCTTGACCACATGCTTGGCGTTTCCGAGCAGCAGGCTTTTGATATTGCTGACGTGGTCGCCGGTCGTGTTGATCCCATTGGGGCCGTTTATTCCTCACCGCTTGCCGAGGGGCTATTTTTACTGCCTGCTCCTCTCAGTGAGGATGATATTATCAGTCCGGATATTATGAAACAGCTTGTTACAGTACTTGCACGGTATTACGACCACGTGCTCATCGACAGTCCTGCCGGTGTTGGTGGGGGATTCCTGAGCGCCATTGCTTCCGCACAGCGCGCACTTGTTGTTTCGACTCCTGACCCCGTGTGTCTTCGTAATGCCAATAAAACGCGTGTCCTCTTGGAGCGGATTGGTTTAAGCCAGCAGCGTTTGGTCATCAACCGTTTCAGCAGCTATAATTTTCGAACGCAAGGATTCTACCGGGATCTTGATTCCGTTATTGACTCTGCCGGAATCCGGTTAATCGCCGTTATTCCCGAAGATACCCTTTTGGCGGCGGCAGCCTCCAAAGCGGAACCGGCTCCGCAAAAATCCGCCGGTGCGATGGCTTTCAGCCGTCTTGCGGCAAGGCTTGAGGGCGAACACGTGCCCCTCGCTTCACTGCAAAAATTTTGATTTGTACATAATCCTGTAATTTTAGGGGGGAAATATATTGAACATCGCTTTAATAGCCCATGATGCAAAAAAAGAGCTCATGGTTCAATTCTGTATCGCATACTGTGGCGTACTTAGCCGCCACGTACTCTGTGCGACCGGCACAACCGGCAAAATGGTTTCAGAAGCAACCGGACTTGAAATTCAACGATTTTTAGGAGGCTCACAGGGAGGCGACCAGCAAATTGCCGCGCGTATTGCGTGCAACGAGGTCGATTTACTCCTGTTCTTCCGCGACCCGCTGAACCCGAAGCCGCATGAGCCGAACGATATGAACCTGCTGCGCCTGTGCGATATGCACAATATTCCTGTTGCAACAAACATCGCGACCGCCGAGGTTTTAATCCACGGTTTGGAGCGCGGCGATTTGGACTGGCGCAACATTTTGAATCCGAAAGCATAACCGATTTGATATACGGCAATGAACGGAAAGAGTATGCAAAGACTCTGCCACAGGGAGGGTGTGCCCAGACTGAAAGTGCACCTGCGTTTGAGTATTTGAGGAAGACATCCGCGAGCCGGCACGCTACCCCGCGTTACGGGGCTTTTGAGGAGAGCCGTTGGCTCTTGAAAAAGGGTGGCACCGCGAGGATTTTCCCTCGTCCCTTTCACTGGGACGGGGGATTTTTATATTTTTTTATAAAATCATACGCTAAGAATAGACTATTTTTCAAAAGGAGAAAGAGTATGGACTTGATAAAAGCACAAAAGGGGACACAGGATTTACTTCCGGTTCAAACGAGAAAGTGGCAGATCGTTGAAGATGTGATGCGCAGTGAAGCCATTATCCATGGTTTCGGTGAAATCCGCACCCCTGTCTTTGAAGACACCAAGCTTTTTCAGCGCTCGGTAGGCGAAACAACCGACGTGGTGCAAAAGGAAATGTACACCTTTAATGATAAAGGCGGCCGTTCCATCACCCTTCGGCCGGAGGGTACCGCGGGCGCAGTGCGTGCCATGCTGGAGCACGGCATGTACAACGACGGGCTTCCGTTAAAGCTGTACTACTTCACCTCCTGTTACCGGTACGAGAACACGCAGGCCGGCCGGCTGCGCGAGTTCCACCAGTTCGGAGTGGAGCTGCTCGGCGCGCCGTCGCCAATGGCGGACGCTGAATTAATCGGTATCGCAAAAAGTATTTTTGACCGTTTAGGCGTTCAAAATCTGAGGTTGGAAATCAACTCCATCGGCTGCCCTGACTGCCGCGCGACCTACAACGCGGCGCTAAAGGCGTATTTCAGCAAGTATAAAGATCAGCTTTGCAATACCTGCCTTGACCGTCTTGACCGGAACCCGATGCGTATCCTCGACTGCAAAAATCCGGATTGTGCCAAAATTGCCGAGGGGGCGCCGCGGATGCTCGATTACCTTGACGAAGACTGCCAAAAGCATTTCGACAGCGTAAAAAACTACCTTGACGCGGCGGGAATCGAGTATACCGTCAACCCGTCCATCGTGCGCGGCCTTGACTACTACACCAATACGGTATTCGAATTTATTTCAAACGACCTTGGCGCGCAAAGCACCGTCTGCGGCGGCGGGCGCTACAACGGCCTTGTCAGCGAAATGGGCGGGCAGCCGATGCCTGCTTTGGGCTTTGGGCTTGGCATGGAGCGCCTGATGATGATTATGGACGCACAAAAGATTGAAATGCCGAAGCCGGAAACCTGCGATATTTACGTCGCGGCTTTGGGCGACGCGGCCATGCTGGAAGCATTCAAGCTTACGCACAGCTTACAGCAGTATTCCATTGCCGCTGTCTGCGATGTAAACGACCGCGGTTTGAAAGCACAGATGAAGTACGCTGATAAAATCGGCGCGAAATTCACAATTGTGCTCGGTGACAATGAGCTTGAAACAAAAACGGCAATGATGAAAAACATGAAGACGGGCGAGAAGTCAAAGATTGATTTAAATAAAGACTTTGTGGAGCAATTTGTGGTTATTTCCACACAGGCAGAGGATGACATCGCGTTTTAATCCCGCTTCAGGTTGTTTTTATCAATAAAACGTATCACATTGGAGGCAATATCATGGATAAATCAATTTTGAATCAATTCAGATTAACTGTTTCGGAACAGAATTTGGGTGTTTACGGCATCAAGGTTGAAAAAGAGGGAAAGAGCGTCAGCCATCGCTGGCGTGCGGACGATTCGGTAAATATATATTCCGGATCAAAAACGTTTACCTCCATGGCGGTCGGCATGTGCATCGATGACGGAAAGCTGAACGTTACTGATTCCGTGCTCGGATTTTTTCCGGAGTACAGGGAAATTGCGTCACAGGGCAGCGAACAAATCACCATACGGGATTTACTGCACATGGCATCCGGCAAACTGGAGTTCTGGTTCGGCGTAACCGATGAAGTGATGGCGGCCACGGACTGGGCACAGCTTTTCTTTCAAGTGCCCGTTACCAAAAAGCCCGGAACTTTCTTTTTCTATTCCAACGCCTGTACCTATATGTTAGGCAGGGTAGTTGAAAAGATAAGCGGTCAAAACGTACGCGATTTTTTGATTCCGCGTTTATTTACCCCGCTCGCAATTTTGAATCCTCAGTGGCACACCTGCCCCAATGGGCATTCCCTTGCCGCAACCGGATTGTTTTTGACCACCGACGAGTTCTCCCGTTTGGGAATCACCCTTTTAAACGGCGGTGTTTATAACGGTACGCGGATAGTGAGTGAAAACTATCTGCAAAACGCGGTCAGCGACTTAATCGACACAAATTATGTTGAATTAGAGAATTCTTCCGGCTACGCTTACCAGATGTGGAATTGCTCCTACCCCGGTGCGTACCGTGCGGACGGCATGTACGGGCAGTTTACGATCGTGATTCCGGATAAAAAAGTGGTTGTTACGATTACCTCCCATGAAGAGAAAAATTCTAACGACATTATCCGCGCTGTTTTCAGCGACATTGTTCCTCAGCTTTGATTGGGCAATCCTTATTCTTAGCTTTAAAACTACTCCCTTAGCAGGGGAGTCCCCGCGCAACATATTGTTATTCATTAATATAGAATATTGGAGGCTATTTTATGGCAGAATTCATGACCGGCATGAAAAGGACAAACTACTGCGGTGAGCTGCGCGCAAGCGATATCGGCAAAACCGTTACCGTGTGCGGCTGGGTACAGCGTCAGCGCGATTTGGGTCAGCTGATTTTTATCGACCTGCGCGACCGTACCGGCATTCTTCAGCTGGCGTTTAACGACAGCACTGACCGCGCCATTTTTAACAAGGCATTTGCCACGCGTGCCGAATATGTGCTGGCGGTAACCGGGCTTGTCCGTGAACGTTCTTCCAAGAACACCGAAATTCCGACGGGCGAAATTGAAATTGAAGTGACGGAACTCCGCGTTTTGGCGAAGAGTGAAACACCGCCGTTTGAAATCGTTGAAGATTCAAATGTAAAAGAAGATTTACGCCTGAAATATCGCTATCTTGACCTGCGCCGCCCGGATGTGCAGGATAAAATCATCGGCCGCCATAAAATCGTAAAAGTCGCCCGCGACTTTTTTGACGACAATAATTTTCTTGAGATTGAAACACCGATTCTCATTAAGTCAACGCCGGAGGGCGCGCGTGACTACCTTGTGCCGTCCCGCATGTTCCCGGGCAGCTTTTTTGCTCTGCCGCAGTCGCCTCAGCTTTACAAGCAGCTGCTGATGCTTTCCGGATTTGACCGCTATATGCAGGTTGCGCGCTGCTTCCGCGATGAGGATTTACGCGCGGACCGTCAGCCTGAGTTTACCCAAATTGACTTTGAAATGTCCTTTGTTGACCAGGACGATGTCATGGCAATTGGCGAGGGCTTCATGAAGCTCGTTTATAAAAAAGTACTGGATATCGATATTGAAACGCCGTTCCGCCGCATGACATGGCACGAGGCAATGCGCCGCTTTGGCTCCGATAAACCGGATCTGCGTTTTGGCCTTGAGCTGATTGATTTGACCGATGACCTGAAAAACACCGAATTCCGCGTATTCAAGGGCGCAGTCGACGGCGGCAGTATTCGCGGCCTAAACCTGAAGGGTCAGGCCGAGCATTTGAGCCGCAAGGAAATCGACAAATTAACCGAATGGGTTAAATCCTACGGTGCAAAAGGTCTTGCGTGGACAAGGATGACGGAAGCCGGAGAAACCTCTTCCTATGAAAAATTCCTTGCTCCTGAAGAAGTGGCCGCGGTTCGCAAGACGATGGGCGCTGAAACCGGCGACGTGCTGCTGATTGTCGCAAGCGACGAAGGCAAGGTCGTATTCGACTCCCTCGGCGCGCTGCGCAACAATCTTGCCGCACGCTTTAACCTTATCGATACAAGCAAGCCCTGCCTGCTCTGGGTTACCGACTTCCCGGTATTCGAGTACAGCAAAACAGAAAATCGCTTTATGGCAATGCATCATCCGTTTACCGCGCCGCGCGTGGAGGATATTGACAAGATAGAGAGCGACCCGGGCAGTGTGTGCGCTATCGCGTACGACATGGTGCTCAACGGCAACGAGGTCGGCGGCGGCTCCATCCGTATCAACGATCCCGATTTGCAGAAGCGTATGTTCAAAGCCTTGGGCTTTACCCCCGAACAGGCACAGGAGCGCTTCGGCTTTTTGACCGACGCCTTCCGTTACGGCGCACCGCCGCACGGCGGCATGGCATTTGGCCTTGACCGTCTGGTCATGCTGATGCTCGGCTGTGACAGTATCCGCGACGTCATTGCTTTCCCGAAGGTAGCATCCTCCGGCGAACTGATGTCCAACGCCCCGACCGGCGTGGATGAAGCGCAGCTTACCGAACTCGGCATTGCACTCTTGCCGAAAGAATAATCAAATCATTATTTTCCGGGGCTCCCAAAATGGGAGCCCCTTTTTCCGTCAATGAAAAGCACCATAGCAAATTAATTGTAAACTTCGTTTCGTCAATGAAAATCACAATGTTAATTGATAGAATTTAGCTATATGAGGATACTTGGGGGTGCAGGGGGATTTTGTGGAGCCCTCCCGCCGGGATTTAAAATTCCCCTGCGCGCGCTTTGCTTCCTTTCGCGCGCCTGCGAAAGGAATGACCCGCCCGGCCTGAGGAAAAAAAGGCCCGCCCGCCTGAGGGCAAAGCTGATTCCTTTCAATAAGGCGGATTTTCACTTGAATATTACCTTTTTTATGCTATACTGAAATAAAGATTAAAAGAAACGAGAGGTACTTTGCATGATCAAAATCAATTATCAAAAGCAATTGGACGACGTACTTGCCGACTTGCACGGCGAAGTGCCCACGCTTTTGCTGCACGCCTGCTGCGCCCCATGCAGCAGTTATGTATTGGAGTACCTCTCCGATTATTTTAAAATCACCTTGTTTTATTATAATCCGAATATCGCCCCCGCGCAGGAATACCAAAAGCGCGTTTTGGAGGCGAAGCGGCTCATTTCCGAGCTGCCTGCAAAGCACGCGGTTCAATTTTTGGAAGGAAATTACGACACAGAACGCTTCTTCGCACTCTCAAAGGGCCGTGAGCAGGAACCGGAGGGTGGGGAGCGTTGTTTTGCCTGCTACGCTTTGCGTTTAACCGAGGCCGCGCTGGCGGCAAAAGCGGGCGGGTTTGACTACTTCACTACCACGCTTTCCATCAGTCCGTACAAAAATGCGCAAGAGCTCAATGAAATTGGCGCAGAGCTTGAAAAAAAGTACGGCGTTCACTATCTTTACTCCGATTTTAAAAAGAAAAACGGTTACAAACGTTCCGTTGAACTTTCCGATTTATACAATTTATATCGTCAGGATTATTGTGGCTGCGTGTTTTCCAAAGCGGAACACGACCGCCGAGTCCGGGAACAAAATTGAACAGTGTGAAAAGAGGGTTATGATGGGATCTCTTTCGATTTGAGTTGACAAAACTGAATCCGGCCTGATACAAAATTCTGTTTAAAAGGAATTCGTATAGTAGGCTTAGTTTTTTGTACTCAAATTGAATTGGAGGATTTCCATTGAATAAAAAGAATATTTATTTATTTTACGCCATTGCCCTTTTTCAAGGCATGGTGTTTTACGGCCCGATTGCCACGCTTTACCGGCAGTCACGCGGGGTTGGCATTTTTCAGATTACGTTAATAGAAAGCATCTCGCTTGCTTTATGCCTTGCACTGGAAATTCCATGGGGCTTTGTCGCGGATAAAATCGGATATAAAAAGACGATACTCATCTGCAATCTTCTTTATTTTGTATCTAAAATCGTATTTTGGAAGGCCAACGGGTTCGCCATGTTCCTTGTCGAGCGGCTGATGCTCTCTGTTGTGATGAGCGGCCTTTCCGGTTGTGACAGCGCGTTTCTGTATGTTTCAGCTGGTAAAGAGGACGCGCCACGTGTATTTGGTATTTATTCGGCGATGGGTACAGCCGGTTTGCTGGCTGCTTCCGCAGTGTTTTCGCTTTTCCTGCACGGCAACTACGCGCTTTCCGCACTTTTAACGATATTCAGCTATGGTATTTCATTTGTTTTGACATTGTTTTCAACCGAAGTTGAAAACAATGTTGAAAACTCAAAAAACTTTTATCAGCAGATGAAGGAGCTTTTAAGTGTTTTAAAAAGCGGAAGACAGTTTTTGTTGTTTTTAATTGCAGCAGCACTGCTCACCGAATGTAACCAAACCATTACCACATTCTTAAATCAGCTTCAATATGTGCGCGGCGGAATAAAACCGGAGTTGATGGGCTATATCTACATTCTTGTCACGGTCACGGGACTTTTTGCCGCGCGGTCGCACAAGCTGGTTGAAAAAATGGGCGAAAACAGGGTTTCTAAGGCTGTGTTCTTAACCGGAGGGGCCGCGTGCCTGATGATGGTGTTTTTCGCAAACCCGATTCTTTCCGTTGCTTGCATGGTTCTGCTCCGTATTTCGTCCGCCGTTTTTGTACCGATTCAAATGAATGTTCAAAATCGGAAAATTACCACCGCGAACCGCGCGACAATGCTTTCCATTTACTCGATTGTTATGGATTTAGTCGCGGTGGGTACCAATTTAGTGTTCGGCAAGGCGGCGGATTCGGGTGTGAATCTTGCAATGCTGCTCGGCGCGGGCTTCTGCTTTGCGGCGCTTGCGCTTTATTGTACCTGGCAGCGCAAGGGGGGCAAAGAATCAGCAATCCGCACGGCTTCACAATCCGATTAAAATAAGAATTTTAAACTATAAAGTCGAATTTTCATATTTACTTTCGCCTCCGGCAATGATATGATATACTTAATAATAATGATATACTCAATATTAATGAGTACCACCGGAGGCCGGATATGAAAAAAGAAAAGAAGAAAAAACGAATTAAGCGCGAACCACAGGCGGCAATCCTTCAAACGGTTGAATCCGGCGAAACAAAAGCCGATTCTGCGGACGAACTGCTGCAATACACGCTGGCTGTTGTGGGCGGAAAATGGAAAATCCGTATTTTATGGGCACTTCGTGACGGGACAAGTCTGCGTTACGGCGAAATCAAGCAGAAAATTCCTGCCATTACAGACATGATGCTCAGCCAAAGCCTGAGGGAGCTGACCGCCGACGTTCTGATCGCCCGCCAGCAGTACCAGCAGATTCCCCCGAAGGTGGAATACCGAATTACGCCGGCCGGCGCGGAACTGATTCCCGCGGTGGAACTTTTAAACGCGTGGGCCGCAAACAACAGAAAAGGAGATTGATGATATGGACAGATTTACAATTGTACCGCCTTATGTAGCAAATGAAAATCGCTACACCGATATGCAGTACCGCCGCTGTGGAGAAAGCGGGCTGAAGCTGAGCGCAGTATCGCTCGGTTACTGGCATAATTTCGGCACATACGACCAGTACGAAACCGACCGTGCGGTGACGCGCCGCGCCTTTGACCTTGGCATCACCGTGTTTGACCTTGCCAACAACTACGGCCCGCCCGCAGGCAGCGCAGAGGAAACGTTCGGGCGCCTGATGAAAGAGGACATGCGTCCTTACCGCGACGAGATGATCATTACCACAAAAGCGGGGTACAATATGTGGCCGGGTCCTTACGGCGACCTCGGCTCGCGCAAGTATCTGCTCGCAAGCCTTGACCAGAGCCTGAAACGCATGGGGCTTGATTATGTGGATATTTTTTACCATCACCGCATGGACTCCGAAACGCCATTGGAGGAAACCATGGGCGCATTGGCACACGCCGTGAAAAGCGGCAAGGCACTCTATGTCGGCCTGTCAAATTACAGCCCCGAAAAAGCAATAGAGGCTTCCAATATTTTAAAAAGCATGGGTATTCACTGCCTGATTTGTCAGTCACGCTACAGTCTGCTTGACACGAAAGTGGAAAAGGCCGGGTTGTTTGATGCGCTCGCCCAGTGCGGCATGGGCGCAACTGCGTTCAGCCCGCTGGCACAGGGGCTGCTGACCGGCAAATACAACAATGGGATTCCACAGGATTCCCGTGCGGCAGGCGGCTCTGTGTTCTTTAAAAAGGACAATATTACGCCTGAAGTCATTTCCAAAGTAGTTGCCCTCGGTAAAATCGCGGTGCGCCGCGGCCAAACCACCGCGCAGCTTGCGCTTTCCTGGGTGCTGCGGCAGCCGGTAATGACCAGCGTGCTCATCGGCGCAAGCCGTGTTTCCCAACTGGAAGACAATGTTGGTTCGCTGAACAACCTGGACTTTTCTGCCGCGGAATGTGCAGAGATTGACGCAATCTTGAAATAGTCCGCTCTGAAATCGAAAACGTAACAACTCAAAAACCCCCTTTAAAAAGGGGGTTTTTTACTCTTTATATTGATAAAACGTTTTTAGTTAACATAATACATATTGTGGTATTATTTTTATAAATAAAATTTTCTATCTATATATTGTGGGCATTTCATCTTGACAAGCACCTTCTATTGCGGTAAAATTCTAAATACACGGGGTTTGAAAATGCGAAATTTGCGCTTTCACCGTTTGAAAGGATGTATTGAAATGGCTACAAAAATCCAAAAGCGCAACGGGGTTACCGTTGCATTTGATACACAGAAAATTCGCAATGCTATTTTTAAGGCCAATCAGCCTATTGCAGATGAAAAGATGAGCGAGACCATATTGGACAATTTGACTGCAAAGGTCAGCGCGGCTTTTAAGGGCGCTAAAATTCCGACCGTGGAACAGGTTCAGGACGCAGTGGAAGAAAAGCTGATTGCCGCGGACTATGCCAAAACAGCCAAGGCCTACATTCTTTACCGAGCAGAACACACAAAAACCCGTCAGGCTGAGGGCGACCTGATGGATATTTACCGCGAACTGACTTTTCAGGACGCAAAGGATGCCGATATCAAGCGTGAAAACGCAAATATCGACGCGGATACCGCCATGGGTACGATGCTGAAGTACGGCTCGGAGGGTTCCAAATATTTTATCAATAATTATGTCCTTCCAAAGGATATTGCAGCGGCGCATTTAAGCGGGGATATTCACATTCATGACGAAGATTTCTATATGCTGACAGAAACCTGCTGCCAGATTGATTTAATTAAACTATTTAAGAACGGATTCTGCACCGGTCACGGCGCACTGCGTGAGCCGAACGACATCCGCTCCTATTCCGCACTCGCCTGTATTGCAATTCAGGCCAACCAGAACGAGATGCACGGCGGCCAAGCTGTTCCAAACTTTGATTACGCTTTGGCGCCGGGCGTGGCGAAAACCTTTAAAAAGGCCTATTTCAAAGCGCTTTCCCAGTTCCTTCAAATCGCTAACGGCATGAGCGAAACCGACGCGGACGCCCTTGTTCTCACAATTAAAAACAATATTCAAGAAGAAATTACCTTCTCCAACGCCGACCGGTACGGTGAAGCACTGAAAAATTATTTGCCGGAGCACCAGCGTACGAACGGTTTTACAGAAATTACTGAAGCCGAAGCCGTGCGCGCACATGCCTATGCGGTAAAGACCGGCACCAAGAATGCGGATAAAGCCACTTACCAGGCAATGGAGGCTTTGATTCACAACCTGAACACCATGAACTCCCGCGCGGGCGCACAGGTTCCGTTTTCTTCCATCAACTACGGTACGGACACCTCCCCCGAAGCGAGAATGGTCATGCGCAACCTTCTGAACGCCACCTCCGCCGGTTTGGGCGACGGCGAAACCCCAATTTTCCCCGTACAGATTTTCAAGGTAAAGGAAGGCATTAACTACAACGAGGGCGACCCGAATTACGACTTGTTCAAGCTCGCCTGCAAGGTAAGCGCCAAGCGGTTGTTCCCGAACTTCAGCTTTATTGATGCGCCGTTCAACCTTCCGTATTATAAAAAGGGCGATTACAATTCAGAAGTCGCTTACATGGGTTGCCGCACCCGCGTTATGGGCAATGCACATGACAGGTCGAAGGAAGTTACCTGCGGCCGCGGCAATTTAAGTTTTACCTCCGTCAACCTGCCCCGCATCGGTATTGAGGCGCAGGGCGATTTAAATAAATTTTATGAGCTGTTGGATAAGCGAATTGATTTGGTTATCCGTCAGCTGCTGCATCGTTTTAAAATCCAGTGCAGCAAGAAAGTATATAACTATCCGTTCCTGATGGGGCAGGGCGTTTGGATTGATTCCGAAAAACTCGGTCCGGATGACAGCATTGAAGAAGTTTTAAAGCATGGCACGTTGAGCATGGGCTTCATCGGCCTTGCCGAAACCTTAAAGGCACTCACCGGCAAGCATCACGGTGAAAGCGCCGAAAGCCAGAAGCTCGGCCTTGAAATTATCGGCCATATGCGTGACCGCATGGACAAGGAATCCGAAACCACCGGTCTGAACTTTACTCTACTCGCAACCCCGGCGGAGGGGCTTTCCGGCCGATTTGTACGCATTGACCAGAAAAAGTACGGCAAGATTGCGGGCGTTACCGACCGTGAATACTACACAAACTCCTTCCACGTTCCTGTTTATTACCCGATTAAAGCGTTTAAAAAGATAGAGCTGGAAGCGCCTTACCACGCACTGACCAACGCCGGTCATATCAGCTACGTTGAGCTGGACGGCGATACCTGCAAAAACATTGACGCCTTCGAAGCGGTAATTCGCTGCATGAAGGAAAACGGAATCGGCTACGGTTCGGTAAATCACCCGGTTGACCGCGACCCGATGTGCGGCTTCAACGGTATTATTGATAATGAATGCCCCAAATGCCACCGCACGGAAAATGACGGCGGCCCCAAGTTTGAGCGTATCCGCAGAATCACCGGCTACCTCGTCGGCACCACGGACCGTTGGAACAACGCAAAGCGCGCGGAGGAGAGGGACAGAGTAAAGCATGGCATGTAAGCTTAAAATCAGCGGCATTGAGCCGGAGTCGATTGTGGACGGCAGAGGGTTTCGCTATGTGATTTTCACACAGGGCTGTCCCCATCATTGCCCGGGATGCCACAACCCGCAGACCCACGATTTTAACGCGGGCAACTGGGTGGATATTGCGGATTTATTTGCAGAAATCTGCGAAAATCCGCTTTTAAAGGGCGTCACCTTCAGTGGCGGCGAACCGTTTTGCCAGCCGGAACCGCTTGTTGAACTGGCAAAGCAAATTCACACAAAAAAGCTTGATGTAACCGTTTTTACCGGCTACACCTACGAGCAATTGCTTAACCTTCACGACCCCAATGTGGACGCTCTGCTGCGCGAAACGGATATTCTGATCGACGGCCGGTTTCTTTTGGAAGAAAAAGACTTGACGCTCACTTTTAAAGGAAGCCGCAATCAGCGCATAATTGACATGAACCAGACAAGGCAGACGGAACATCTTGTTTTAGACGAATTAAATTAAAAAAAGCATCTTCCACAAAAATGGAGGGTGCTTTTTAAATTATTAATAGAATGTGAACTTTATGGGAAATATTTCCTTGTTAATTTATTTTCTGTATGTTACGATATATATAATATATCGTGATTGAAGGTGTGTTTTTATGCAGCCTCGTATAAGAAAATCCGAAAAGATTGAAGTAAATATGCTGGGTGAATTTTCCATTACAATGAATGGACATCAACTCACTAATTTAAAGGGCCGCACCAAACGGGTGTGGATGCTGATAGAATATTTGCTCGCAAACCGCCATAAAGATATCTCTATTCAAAAACTGTCGGAGATATTATGGGAAGAAGATAAGTGCAATGATCCGTTAAATGCTCTGAAAAATCTGGTTTACCGGGCGAGGCAACTGCTGAAAAGTATTTCCAAAAACGAGAATGCCGAATATATTCAGTATATTCGTAACACCTATGCATGGAATAATTCCTACGACTGCACGATAGACACCGAACAGCTTGTAGCTTTCTGGAAACAGGGAAACGATACCTTGAAGCCCGTGGAATTCCGCGTGGATGCTTTCAAGAGCGCCCTTGCGCTGTACCGCGGGGAGTTTCTGCCCAAGTCTTCCTACAGCAACTGGGTTGTTTCAATGGAATCCTACTATTCAAATATTTATAATGAGTGTGTTTTAAGGTCTTGCGGGCTGCTGATTGATTTGCATCAGTATAATGACGTCATCCACATTTGCGAGGACGCTCTGTCGTTTTCTCCGCTGGAGGAGCCAATCCACAAAATTCTTTTATTCGCCTATATTACTACGGAACAGCGCAACAAGGCGCTCGACCACTACAACCATGTGATTGACCTGTTTTACAAGGAGTTGGGTGTGGATATTTCGGACTCCATGCGGCCGCTTTACAAAGAGTTGATCAACAGCATTAATCAAATAGAAACGGATCTGTCCGTCATCAAAAGCGACTTACAGGAAGTCTCGAACATTGCCGGGGCATATTTCTGTGATTATGATATTTTTAAATCAATTTACCGCGTTCAGGCGCGCTCAATTGCCCGTTCCGGCCATTCCTGCTATATTGTTCTGTTTACCCTAAGCGACTTAGACGGCGAAGTTCCGGAACGTTCCATCGCAAAAGTGGCGACAGCGCGGCTAAAATCGGCTATTTTGGAAAGCCTTCGCAAAGGCGACGCGGTCGCATCGTACAGTTCTACTCAGTTCATCGTGATGCTCCCGCTCAACAATTACGAAGAAGCGGACAAGGTCACCAATCGAATTGTTCAGAAATTTCGGTTTCGGTATCGTAAGGATAACGTAAGAATCACAACCCGAATTAAGGAGCTTGATTCGGTGGAATAGCCATCTTTAAAACTTGGGAGGGGGAGTTGTATGAAAAAAATAAAATTGCTGTTTTTCGTGCTGACGCTTATTCTCCTGCTCCCCGCCTGCGGTACACAATCGGTTGTGGTATCAGGCCTGCCATCTTCCTCAGAAGCGGCTTCCTCTGCGGAGCAAAGCTCCGTTTCGAGTACGGCTGTAAGTTCAGCTTCCAGTTCAAACGAACCCGCTTCAAGCGCTTCGGCCTCAAGCACGTCCGCTTCAAATACGCCGTCTTCAAGCACACCGGCTTCTTCGGCGCAAAGCGTCGTTTCCAGGCTGCTTACTTCTTCATCGAAAACGATTCAGATGAGTTCCTCGCTGCCGCCTGCAGCAGCGCCCAAAAAAGCGCAGCCGGCTCCTATGCCCGCCGTCACGGCAAAGATGCCGCAGGCATCCGAAACAGACGTGTTCAGCAAAAATTCCGCCACTGTGGATTACAGCAACGCAGCGCAAGGTTATATCATGGTCAAATACAGCGGCTCCGCAAATATTAAGGTTTTAGTTTACTTTAACGGAGGTTCGTCGTATTATCAATATAACATCAGCGGCAACGGCGTTTACGTTACGCTTCCGCTGCAAAGCGGCAGCGGTTTCTACAAGGTTCGTTTTATGGAAAATGTGGGCGGAAACAGCTACGCTGAGCTTTGTGCCACCGAGCTGAATGCTTCGGTTACCGGTTCAGGATACACGCTTTATCCCAATCAATACGTCAATTACACCCGCTCCTCCGCCGCTGTTTCAAAGGCGAAAAGCCTGTGCGCAAAGGCTACAAACAACACCGAAAAGGTCAACGCGATTTATAAATTTATCGCTTCAACCATTCGATATGACTACGACAAGGCAAGCAGCGTAAAATCTGGCTACCTGCCAAATGTGGACTCCACGCTTTCTTCCAAAAAAGGGATTTGCTTTGATTACGCCGCTTTGATGGCGACTATGTTACGTTCACAAGGGATTCCAACAAAGCTGGTCATCGGTAATACCACCGCCGGATACCACGCATGGAATGAAGTTTACATAAGCAGCTGGAAACGCTACGACGCCACCTTTGCGGCGGCGGGACAAACCGCCGGCAGCTATACACCGGAAAAGTATTATTAATACTAAAATCCATTAGAAACGTAAAATCACGTTTTTATAGCGCGAAGCGCGTTGGATTTTGCATGAGACGGGTTTTGCGCCTAAAATGAGCGCAAAACAAACACGGCGTAGCCGGGCGTTCTCCAATTGAAGTATACATTTTAATTGTAGAGTAGTATAGGAAATAAATTTGCCGATTCAGGCGGTATGGAGGATTAGCTATGAATGAAAAGACCACGGTAAATCAGAGCAGCGCAAAACCGCTTTCATCGAGCGATGTTTCCCTCTTTTGTTCTCAGGTTGTTTTGCTTTTAAAAGCGGGCATTCCGCTGCAGGAGGGTATTGGCGCCATCAGTGAAAATATTGATAATGCGAAAGGCCGGGAACTGATTTCCCGGATACAGACAGGCCTGGAGGAGAGCGGCTCGCTTTACCTTTCCCTGAACAGCACCGGCGCTTTCCCGAAGTATATGATCAATATGGTGAATATCGGCGAAAAAGCAGGCAAGTTAGATACGGTGATGGAGGCTTTGTCGCTCTATTACGACCGGGACGACAAGCTTCGCACCCGTATTCGCAACGCCCTTTTGTACCCGCTTATCTTAATTTTAATGATGGCTGCGGTTATTTCGGTATTGATGATTAAGGTGCTTCCTGTTTTTGACGCCGTATTTATGGATATGGGCGGCGATATGTCGGCAACGGCTTCCGCAGTCATGTACGCGGGCACCGCGATTGGCAAGACTGCACTTGTAATTATTCTTCTGCTTTCCGCAGTACTGCTGATCGCGCTGATTCTTTACAAAACGGAAAAGGGTTACAAGTGGATTTCAGAGTCAATGAGTAATTTTCCCATGACTCGCCGCCTTTCGGCTAAGATTGCTTCGGCGCGGTTTGCTTCGGTCATATCCATGCTTCTATCCAGTGGTTACGACACCAGTGAGGCGCTTGCGCTGATTCCCACTATCTTATCGAATAAAAATATTATTGAAAAGGTACATCAATGCCGAAAATCCGTAGACACCGGCTCTTCATTTCCAAAAGCGCTTGGCGATGCGAACCTGTTCCCCGGCATTTACGCGAGCATGATCAGTATCGGTGCCAAAACCGGCAGCATGGACACCGTCATGAGCCGTTTGGCAGATATTTACAACGAGGATGTTGAAGATTCCGTCAATAAGGCGATTTCCTTTATCGAACCCGCTCTGGTTGCCATATTATCTATTATTATCGGTGCAATTCTGCTTTCTGTTATGCTGCCGCTGATGGGAATTATGTCGTCAATCGGCTGATAATGGAGTAATACTAATCTTCAATTAAAAACGTCAATTTTTAAATTGAAGAGCGCCCGGCTGCGCCGAGCTTTATTTTGCGCCAATAAGCGCAAAACACGTCTCATGCTAAATCCAACGCGCTTCGCGCTATAAAAAGGTTGATCAACCTTTTTAATGGATTTTAGTATAAAATGAAAGGGGAGAGGAACGTTTGAAGCTTTATAAGACGAAATTTGCCTATCGTGATTTGCTCATAACCATTCTAATTTTCTGCACCGTCCTCGGCCTTTTCTGGTACGGGTTTACCAGTACTTTTCAAGCGAACAGCGCCGAAAAGCTACAAATAACACGTACGGCGGTACAAAAATCAATTGTGAACTGTTACGCGGTCGAGGGAACTTATCCCCCCAATATCAAATATCTTGAAGACCACTACGGAATTGTGATTGACCACAGCAAATATATTGTAAACTATGAATTGGCAGGCTCAAACGTCATGCCCTCGGTTGAAATTCTGGAAAAGGGCAGCGATTCTAAATGATGGGAGGCGAAACCGATGAACAGCAAAAGTACGCATTCTTTTGACACTGTATTTGCTCTTTTGATTTTTTGTTTATTCGCGGGCTCGTCTCTGTTTATCGTATTGATCGGCGCGAATGTCTACCGCAATATTGTCGGCGAGATGAACGCTAACAACGAAACGCGCGCTTCGCTTTCGTATGTCTCCAACAAGGTGCGCGCCGCGGACAGCCGCGATGTCAGCGTTGAGAAAATAGACGGTCAGGACACGCTTGTTATTCACTCCGCGCATAACGGTTCGGACTACCAAACGTACATCTACCTGCACGACGGCTACCTGATGGAGCTTTTTACCAAGGCTGAAAACGGATTTACAGCGGGTGACGGTGACAAAATCACGCCGGTATCCGCATTTACAATGACGAAAAATGATAACGAGCTGAGCCTGTCGGTATCCGGTGGAGATAAGTCAAGGCTTTCGCTTGATCTTTTTCTATCTTAAGGGGGTGGTGAAAAATGAAACGCAGTCCAATGCAAATCAACAGCTTTTTTGTTGAGATTATTATTGTCATCCTGTTTTTTGCAATATCCGTTTCAGTCACCCTCCAGCTTTTTGTCACGGCGAACAGCCGCGCACAACAGAGCAGCGACCTGAGCGTTGCGGTAATTAAAGCTGAAAACATTGCAGAGCAGATAAAGTCACTCCCTTCGGCGAACGCGCTGCCAAAGTCACTTGAATCCGCCAAACAGACCGGTTCCGGCGACGGGCTGCTGTACACCATCGGCTACGACAAGCAGTGGAATCCAGCCGAAACCAACCCGCGCTACGTGGTTGACGTCACCATGAAAAGAACGAAATCCAACGGCGGTACTATGGTTGTTGCGGACATTTCGATTCACCGCATGAACAATAGCGGCCCCAAGGATCTTTATACACTCAGCTCCGCAAAATACCTGCCGTCCCATTAATCCACATTTTGTGAAATCCCCATTTGATAACTATTTTAGAGGATAAGGAGGTCTGACCGCGTGAAAAGAAAAAACAGTTTTAATTTGAGCGTGGGCGCGTCGTCCATCCTTATGATTTTCGTAGTGCTGTGCTTAACCACCTTTGGCGTTCTTTCCTATGTCACCGCAAACGCGGACAGTAAGATTTCAACAAAGAATGCGGAAACGGTTGAAAACTATTACGCCGGAACCACAGAGGCCGAAAAAAAGTTGCAAACAATCGATGATTCTTTGCTCAGTGCAAAGAACGACGCGGAGCAGGCAGCAGAAGTCGGCAGCTTCACAGTCCTTAAAAATAATTCCCTTTACAAAGGGCGCAGCCAACTTGAGCCTGTAACCGCCATTTTGCAAAGCAGTGCGTCAAAGGAGCAAAAGCGCGCCGTATGCTACCGCTATTTTTCGGAAATGCTGCTAACCCACCTGCAGGGCATCGCCGTTGAAACTTCTAACGATGCACTGTTTCTTGTTACCTTTACAACAGACGCGGGCGGCGGCCGTCAGATTGAAACCAAACTGACCGTCAGTCCTTATGGGGACGGCGACCGTTACAAGGTTACCGGGAGAAAACTGATCAACACCCAGACCGTTGAAAGCGACTCCGAGGGTACCTTACAGCTTTGGACGGGAAGCAGCGCCCAATAAGCACATTGGAGTAAAATATGGATATTGACATCATTGAAATATTAAAGAAAGCCGTCGATGAAAATGTATCGGATATTTTCATCATTTCCGGCTGCCCACTTTCTTTTAAAACAAACGACCGAATTCATCCGATTGAAAATAACGCACTTACCTCTTACAAGCTGAAACCGGAAGATACGAAAAAATGCATCGAAATTATTTATTCACTCAGTGGCAATCGTAATATGGAGCCGTTTTTAGAAAGCGGCGATGATGACTTCTCTTTTTCAGTGGAAGGGCTGTGCCGGTTCCGCTGCAACACGTATATGCAGCGCGGTTCCATGGCCGCCGTACTGCGCGGAGTTGTTTTTCAGCTGCCGGACCCAAATGTACTTCATATTCCGGATTCGGTTATTAACCTGAATAACAGCAAAAAAGGTCTTGTACTGATTACCGGCTCGGCGGGCAGCGGCAAATCCACTACGCTCGCCTGTATCATTGATAAAATCAATCATACGCGCAACAGCCACATCATTACCATTGAAGATCCGATTGAATATTTACATAAGCATATTATGAGTATTGTCAGCCAGCGCGAGGTTTCGCATGACACGCGGGGATATGTGCAGGCGCTGCGCGCTGCACTTCGCCAGGCGCCGGACGTGATTCTGCTTGGAGAGATGCGCGATTACGAAACGATTACCACGGCAATGACCGCGGCGGAAACCGGTCAGCTTGTGCTTTCCACGCTGCACACAGTCGGTGCGGCGAACACGATTGACCGAATCATTGACGTGTTCCCGCCGAACCAGCAGCAGCAAATCAGGGTTCAGCTTTCCATGGTGCTGCAGGCGGTCGTATCTCAGCAGCTTATTCCCGCGAAAGACGGAACGCTTCTCCCTGTGTTTGAAATCATGCTGGTCAATGCAGCCATCCGCAATATGATCCGTGAATCAAAGGTACATCAGATAGACAACGCTATTTATTCAGGCTCAAACCAAGGCATGATCGCCATGGACGCCGATATTTACCGGTTGTATTCAGAAGGAAAAATTACCAAAGAAAACGCGCTGATTTACGCATCCAACCCCGAAACCCTTGCGAAGAAACTGAACTGAATCAAAGAAGAGAGCATATTCGGAATTACCTTGTATAAGGTACACCGATATGCTCTCTTTTTACTTTATTAAAAAATTGCGCTCAAAAAAGGGGGGAAGCCCTTTATTTTGTTTGCTTTTTTCTAACTGCCATTAAGACGCCAAGTGCGGAAATCATGAGAACCCCGATGGGAACAGCCGTGTTTTGCGAACCTGTTGCGGGGCTGTGCACAGTGCCCGGCTGGGTCGCCTGAGCGGAACCGGCCTTTGTAACAACAAGCTGGGACAGATATGGAGTAATATCGCTGACAGTAAGGCTCTTTGCATTGGTATTTTTACCGTTCGAACTCATTGGAATGGTAAGAGTTCCGTTTGCTACAAGCTTTGCGACCAATGTTTTTTGGTCTGCATTAATTTGGGTTCCGGTTAGCTTCCAGTTTGGTGTGAAACTGTTATTGATGGTACCGCCCTTGACATTTTGAATGTATGTTGCAATCAAGTCACGAACAGCGCTGACCGGGTCACCGGAAGTTTTATGAACGATATCAACTTTCTCTCCCTTGAAAAGGTCGTTAAGAAGTTTTGAAGTGGATCTGTAATCGGTAGTGGTTAAATAAATGGTATCAGAATCTTTTAGTGCCTTGCCATCCGGATACTTCAAATTTTCGATTCTGCTTCCAACCGGCTTCGCAATGTTAATTTCATAATTAACACCGGAAAAAGTATCGTACAAATAGGTTGCCATTGTCGGATTAAAGGATACCGTCAGGTCGCCGCTCTTGTATTGATTAAAATACGATGCGGACCATTCCATGTATTTCTTTAATTGTTTTCCTGTGATTTTCATGGTGTAAATCGCGTTGTCATATTTATAGATGTTTACCATGTCGCAGTTTTTGATTTGACCTTTTTTTATGTTTGAAGCTGAATCAAGCAGGGCTGAAGCAGCGACAGACCTTGCTCCCTTTGGTACATATTGCTTGGTATAGTAGGTCATCGTGTCTAGAATCAAATGCATCAGTGCTGTGTCCTGTACCTGAGCCTGATTAATTCCTTTAATATCCGCCGCCGGAACCAAATCGCCGCCGGTCAGAGTACCGATTATTTTGTTTCCGTTTGCAACTGCGCGGTCATGGAACGGTTTTAGAGTAGCGTCGAGTTCGGTATCTACAGGCGCATTTTTCATGCTGATTGTTGTGGAAGTCGCAGTTGCGACCTCGTATCCGCCATCGCTTTTCGGCTGAACAGTCAACAGAATCTGAGAAAGGTTCTCACCGAATTTACCGGGTTCTGTGATCAATGTATTGCCAACTTTGTCTCCATTAATGGTATCGTGAGCGTGTCCGCAGACAATCGCGGACAGGTCAGGGCAGGCCTTTGCCAATGCAGTCGCGCTGTCATCTGCGAGTAATTCGGTGTTGACTCCCATATGTACAACCGCAATGTAAACATCCGCTGCTTTGTTTGCTTTAATTTCACTGATAGCAGCTTTGGTTTCGGTAATCGGGTCGGTTACTTTGTAGCCCGTTAACTTCGTACCATCCCATGTCATAATGTTGGGATTTGTCATACCAATAATAGCAACGCGCACGCCGTCCACTGTTTTAATGGAGTAGGCTTTGCCTAAACGTGAGCCGTCTTTCTTATAGACATTTCCGCACAAAACATCCGCAGTCGGTTCCTTTACAATTCTTTCAATTGTATCCGTACCGTAGTTGAATTCATGGTTGCCAAGTGTCCATGTATCATATTTCATTGCATTCATGGCCACAAACATTGGATGAATCGGATCATTCAAAAAAATATTTGCCATATTGTCCTGAATGGTATCGCCATTGTCCACTAACAGGGTATTGGGATTTTCTGCTCTGAGTTCCTTTACCTTTTGAGAAAGTTGAGTTAAACCGCCCGCTGTGTTGGGGGTGTTGCTGGCGTAGCTGTAAGCATCAAATCTGCCGTGCAGATCGGATGTGCCCAAAATCTGAATTACTTTTGTGGTCGCGGCCGCGGATGCGCTTAACGGGGCGCTCCAGACCACCATTGAAGCAATTAGCATGACTGCCAACAGCATTGACACCCCGGCCCTGAACTTTGTTTTTTTCACCATTTTCATAAACCTCCTACAAAATTATGATTCCGGTTTACTTCTTTGAAACCGGTTTCATTTTCATAAGAATATTATACAACTTTTACATTATTTTGTCAATTACATTTAATTATATATATAGTTTAACGAGTTTTTTACCTTATTTTAACATTGGAAATTTTGCTTTGGAATATACTGAGTATTTGAGTTTTTAATTGCTTTGCATCTCAATGTAAATGTAATCATCATTTAACTACATTTATGCTAAAATCCATAAAAAACACGAAACCACTTTTTTATAGCGCGAAGCGCTTTGAATCTCGCATGAGACGGGTTTTGTGCTTAATTTAAGCACAAAACAAGCATGGAGTAACCGGGTGTTCTCCAATTAAAATATACATTTTAATTGGAGAGTAGTATCAGCTTAAATTTTCCAACGTTTTTGAGCAATTGATTTTTGAGCGATATTCAGAAAAATGAAAGAGCATGAGCCCTGTTCAATACAGGATTCATACCCTTCTATTTGTTTGATTCAATTTTTTGCTGTTTTGAAATCAATTCATTTTAAAACAAGCATTCTTATTTACGAAACTGTTTTTCCGCCTTCAAGCAGCTTTAGGTCGCTGATAATCTTTTCCGCATCGGCGGAAGTAACGGTTCCGTAAACCGAACCGTTTACTACCGCAGTATAGCGGCGGTCTCCGCTTTTATAGAATGCGACGGTGTCCTTGTCGTTCTTATCAAAATATTGGAACTCAACATTCAAATCGGGGTTCCCGGCAGGTTTTTTATCCGCCGCTTCCAGCAGCTGCACCGAGATAATATCTTTGTAGAACGCGGTGTAGTTGGTGCTGTAGTCAATGGCTGTACCGCCGTTACCAGTCACCTTGTAGGAATACACCGGTTTATCCTGCGTGGACTTTGCTTCGTCCTTGGTTCTTGCAATGTTCAGTGTGCTGCCGGTACCGCCGACGGTAACCGCCAATGACTTCACTGTGGTAATGTCCGGCATTAAGAGGCTCTTATCCCGAAGGGTAAAAGCATTTGTTGCCACCCACGAGCTGACACTGTCCGCTTTGATAAGGTATACAACATTGACCTTGCCAAGCATCGCATAGTAGCTGCTGTCCTTTTGGGCGCCAATCAGCAGCTTGTAACTGCCCTTGTTCACCGTGAACTCGGCGACAGCCGCAGGTTTGTCAAGACCGTAGCTCTTGAGTGCGGCCGCATTTGGGTTGACTGCTTCAACAGAATCTGCGGTTAAGGACGCGAGCGCGGTTTCGACGGTGCCGATTGTTGTGGAATCTGCCTGTGCGTTGACCGGCGAAGTGATCTGATTTACCGTTCCAAGCTTTTTAATGGTAATCGGGCTTGGGAAATTCGTTCCGCTCAGCTTAATCGCGGTAAAGTCATTTGTGCCGCTTGCATTGGTAATAGAGAGAATCGTCTTGTTTATAAAGTAATTTTCACTCTCTAAAATACCGCTGTCAATACTGACAATATACACGTTATTGGAGTTTTCTCCGCTCATATAGTAAGCGGTGCTGTCCGTCGCGGAGGCATTCCCTATTTTATAATTATAGGTGCTGCCGTCTTTAAAGGTAACTTCCACCGTTGCCTGCGGCGTCTTCAGGCCATATTCATTCAAATCATCAACTGCGCCTAAATTTTTCGTGGCATTAAGGCTGAATCCATTTTGTACGACCTGGCTGGTCGCCTCGGTATTAATGGGCACGCCGCTGAGTCCTTTTATTCCGTAGGTAATCGCGCTCGCCGTGGCGGATGCCGTGCTCGCCGCGCTGGATACAGCGGCGGAAGCGGTTGCATTTTCCGGCAGCAGGGTATAGCTGCCCTTTTGATTGGTAACCGCCATGGAAACAATATCTTCGCTCGTCTTGGAAACAAGGTCAATTGTTCCCGTTGACACCGCGGAGGAGGCGGTGTCCGCCTCCTTATTTCCCGTCAGCAGCAGCGCTGCGGCCACGCCGCCGAGAACCACGATGCAGCCAGCCACGACGATTAAATTTCTTGTGCTGGTCTTCATCTTACAAGTGCCTCCTCTTTTGGTACACCCAAATGCCCGCAATTGCAATTAGCAATGGAATCAAAACTGTAAACACGCCCAGGCCGAGCAGATTGCTCATTTGGGTGCTCAATGTAATATCGGCCACATTGGTCTGTATGGGGGTTGCTGTAATTGCTGCTGCTTCGCTGGTCGTACCGGTTGCGTATTTTGAAAGGTCAACCATATACTTCGAGTTGCCAAAGGTATCTGCGGATAAAATCTCGGAATTAAACATCAGTGTGCTGCCCAATGCAATCACATTTGCTTTGTATTCCTTGGCACCGGATTTCACGGTATCCTGTGAAAGCACTGCGGTGTTTTGAGCCGCCTTTTTCGGGGTTTCATCCTGCTTGGTGTTTGCGTCGACAAGATAGGTTGTGTCGTTTGTTTTTGCAAGGGAGTAAGTTGTTTTGCTTCCCTTTGTTTCAAACAACAGATTGATCGGGTTTGACTGCGGCGTTGTAAAGTATCCGTAGTCTTTCGTCTTTCCGGTAAGGCTCAGGGTAGTCTGAACATTGGAAAGAATATAGCTTGCATTGTCATTGTAATATTTTGTCTTGTCGCTTTCCACAACAACTGCCTGCGGCACTTGGATGCCCCATTCTTTCAAAAAGGTGGAAAGGTTTGGCATTTCAGCCTGATTCGGGTTGAACGTAACCATCAGCGAACGGTCCCCCGCAAGGGCTGTATTGCTCAGGAAAGCGTCCAGTTTTTTAATTTCGGCTTCTGTGTAATCGCTGGTCGGGCAGCCAAGGACGAGCAGCTGCGTTTTATCAGGAATTGCTTCCGTCAGCAGATTGACATCCTTCGTATCAAAGGAATTGTTGCCCAACAGTTTTTTATACGTTGTAGAATCCATCTGCTCGCCGTGTCCTGTGTCGAACGCGGCAATGGAGACCGTGTCCGCAATGGCGGAGTTCAGTCCGGAGGCAAGCGCGCTGTCCACCATAGAATAGGTGTTGGAACTTGAACCGTCCTGACTGTACTGAACATCGAACAAATCGGTGTATGCGAGTACACGGTAACGCTTATCCGTTTTAATGATGACGTCGCCCGCCGCAATTTTATCGGCTTTATAGGTATTCGCAAAGGTCGGATCTTTATCGAGGTCAATGTAACTTACCTTGATATTGGAGTTTTTTTCCGCCATTTTTGCGGCGAGTGCGCCGACCTGACTGTATTTGATTCCATATTCAGTAAGAAGCTGGTCACCCTTTGTCTGTGCTTCCGTAGCCAGAATATAAATGGTAGTAGGCACCTTTACTTTTGCAACAATGTCAAGGGATTGCTGGGAAAGGCTGTTGGTGTTTCCCTTTGTCAAATCCATATTCATTGACGGGTACTTTTCGCCCAAAACGCCGACGATCACATTGATTAAGATAATCACAATAATGAAGCCCGCGGTAAAGGCGGTAGAAATCCCGCCGTGCCTGAATTTTGCGCTGCTTGTGTATTCTTTGACCCAATGCTTCTTTTCGCCTTTATCTTCTGTTTCTTTGCCGGCTTCTTCGGGCGCCGGATCTTCGGCAGGTTCGGCTGCATTGGCTGTTTCGGGCTCTGCTTGTGCGGATTGTTTTTCTTCTGTGTTTTCCTCCGCCGCGTCCGGGTTTACCTTTTCTATCTCATTATTCTTATCGTTATTCATTTTCATTCCCTCCTCAGCTCCATCTTCTGCTTTCGAGCTTGCGGGCGGTCAGGAAAATAAAAACCGCAATCACACTCAAAAAGAACACAATACTCGAAACATCAAAAATACCCTTGGTAAACGGCTGGTAGCGCGTATTAAATGAAATCCACCCAATCAGCTTTGTCACAGCCGGGTTGCTGATGACACTGGTCAGCTGGTCAATCACAAGCAGAATAATCGAGATACCGAAGGTACCGATTGCCGCGACAATCTGACTTTGGGTCAGGGATGAAATAAACACGCCTACAGCGATCATGGCCGCGCCGTAAAGCAGAGAACCGAAAAAGTTCCCAAAAATCAGCGCCCAGCTCGGCGAGGAGAAGAACCCGATAATTACGACGGGAATCAAACTGCCGACCATTGCGATGGCGAATACGAGAAACGCCGCCAGAACCTTGCCCGCCACAATAGAAGTTACGCCGACCGGAGCGGTCAACAGAGCCTGATCGGTTTTGTTGCGCATTTCCTCACTGAAGCATCTCATGGTGATAATCGGGATAATCATCATGCTCCAGATAAACATCGTGCTGTAAACGCTTGCAATATAGGAGGAGGAACGCAGCATCAGCACCTGATAAAAATAATATCCGTACAGTGCCAAAAGCACGCTGACGCACACATAGCCGATGGGGGAGGAAAAATATGCTTTCAGTTCTTTTCTTGTAATTGCTCTCATTGTTCTTCCGCTCCTTTCTTTGCATTTTCAATCAACGTGTTATCTTTGAGATAAGCGGAGCTGGTCAGACGCAGGAACACGTCCTCCAGCGACAGGTCGGAGTTGGACAGCGACAGAATCGGCCAGTTTTGCTTTGCCGCGAGTTGAAACACGCTGCGGCGCAAATCGTGCCCCTCGTGCGCCTCAACCTCGTACTCGAAAACGCCCGGCTCTTTTTCGCCGAAGCTCTGTACGGAAACAACGAATTTCATTGCTTTCAGTCCGTTCAGCACCGCGTTTTCGGGGCCCTCCAGACGGGCAATCAGTTTATGGTCGGTGCTCAGGCTGCGGGATAGGCTGTCCGGCGTTCCGTCACCGACAAGGTTGCCCTTGTTGACGACGATAATCCGTTCACAGACCGCCTGAATTTCCGGAAGAATATGGGAACTTAAAATAATGGTATGATTTTTGCCCAGATTCTTAATCATATTACGTATTTCAATAATCTGCTTCGGGTCAAGTCCGACCGTCGGTTCATCCAAAATTAGAACAGGGGGGTTGCCCAGCAGCGCCTGTGCAATGCCGACGCGCTGTTTATAGCCCTTGCTGAGGTTGGCGATTAACCGCCCGTAAACCTCGCTAATTTTAACAAGGGAGCAGATTTCTTTAATGTGTTTTTCCCGCGGCAGTGTGACCTTTTTCAGGTCGTACATAAAATTCAGATATTCCTTAACCGTCATATCGGGGTAGAGCGGCGGCATTTCCGGCATATAGCCGATTAGCTTTTTGACCTCGTTGGGATTATCAAGGGTATTGTAGCCCCCAACGGTTACGACGCCTGAGCTTGCCGACAGATAGCCGGTAATAATGTTCATCGTGGTTGATTTTCCGGCGCCGTTTGGGCCTAAAAATCCGACGACAGTACCCTTTTCAACCGAAAAACTGATGTTGTTCAAAGCGACGTTTTGTCCGTAGCGCTTCGAGAGGTTTTTGACCTCAATCATGCAAAGTCCCTCCTGTTGTTAATTTCTTTTCAATATGTTCCGCAATCTTATATTTTGAAACCCCTCGCGGAAAACTCCCCATAGGGAAAATGGTAAGGGGCGGGAACGCGGCAATAAGCAATAAAGCCTGTGAATCATGCTATTCTATTTTAGCAATTTACAGCTCCGGAAATGTAAACAATCTTTTAACTAATACAGGCGATTTATTGAATTTTATGTGATGATCAGGTGAAGACGAAGTATATATTCTTTTCTTGACGAATAAGGGCGCAACGATTAAAATAAAGACATTAGAAAATAAGAATTTGGAGTGTTGACGATGGCTGAAATCAAGCCTTTCCGCGCGCTGCGATTTGCCTCGGGAGCAGGCCCGCTCACGGAACTGATCTGCCCGCCTTACAGCAGTATTCATGTGGAGCAGCAGCGGGAGCTTTTGGAGAAAAGCCCCCACAATGCGGTTCGTTTGGAATTAGCGGACAAGCCTTATACGGAAGTGGGCGAAACTCTGCGTGAGTGGGAAAAAAAGGGCGTCTTAAAGCAGGATTCCTCTCCCGCTGTTTTTCTTTATGAGGACGAATTTCTAATGCAGGGACAGACAAGGAAGGTAAAAGGAATTCTTTGCCGCGTAAAATTAGAAAATTACGACAATTCGGTTATTCTTCCCCGCGAAGAAACGCTTTCAAAAAATCGAATTGACCGTTTTAATTTGATGAAAGCGACGTTCTGCAATTTCAGTCCGATTTATTCATTGTATCAGGATCAGAAGCGCGTGACCGCAAATCGCATCAATATGCTTACCAGCTTCAAGCCACGCTTTGAGTTTACCCAAGGAGGCGTTACACGGCGGCTTTGGATTGTGAACGACCCCGTGGCAATCGCTGCTTTTTGTGAAGATTTTGCCGATCGAAAGCTCTTTATTGCCGAGGGACATCACCGCTACGAAGCAGCGCTACAGCTGCGCGACTGGTGTCGCGAGGAGGAAATCAGCCGGGAGGGCGAAGGGCCCGATTACGTTTTGATGGCGCTTGCCGATATGGAAAGCCGCGGACTGACTGTGCTGCCCACATATCGCCTCGTTCACAGTATGAAAGATTTTAGTCAAGATACTTTTTTGGCTTATTGCGGTCAATATTTTGATGTGATTGAACGCGGGAACATCAATGAAATTGAAATAAACCTCAATGCGTTGTACCGCCAAGGTAAAACGGCGTTTGCGTGCTATTGCGGCGGAGAAAACTGGTCTCTGCTTATTTTGAAGGATTTTTCCGCGGCGGCAAAGCGGATGCCCGAAAAAAGCGAAGCCTTTCAGAATTTGGACTCTGCAATTTTGCACAGCCTGATTTTGGAACAAGGGCTTGGAATTAACAGCGAAAATGTCGCGCAGCAGATTAATTTAACCTATACGGATTGCTTTGACAGGGCGATTACCTCTGTACGGGACGGTTCCAATCAATGCGCATTCTTTTTGAATCCTGCGAGGATAAAGGAAATACACGACATTGCAGCGGCAGGGGAGCGAATGCCCCAAAAATCGGCAGCCTTTTATCCCCAGCCCGTTGCCGGGCTTGTGATGAACAAAATCAATCCGTAATACCATTCTCCAATTAAAATGTATATTTCAATTGGAGAATGCTCGGTTACGCCGCGCTTGTTTTGCACTATTAAAAACATGAAATCATGTTTTTAATGGATTTTAGTATAAACGAACGAAACACCGCCGGAAAAATTCCGACGGTGTTTTTTTTATTCAAAATATAAGCTCTGACGATCGCTCATTTTTTATTTTTCAACTGGCTCGCTGTCCTCTTTTTCGGTGTCAGCTACGCTGACGGCATTCTTTGCGTTCTCTTTTTTCTTCTTGAAAAACAGAACCTGGTCGACAACAATACCGAGCGCCAGACCGATTGGAAGCCAAATCCCCTCGGGATTGCCAATTGCAATAAAAATGGCTGCTGCCAGAAGGCTGAGGTATATTAGGAGATGCTTCTTTTGCTCGTCAAGTTCAATGTCTTTCCACTTTTTCATTATAAAGCGCCCCTCAAATCTTACCGTCTTTCATAAGCTGTGCGGTTTTTAAAACCAGTACCTGTGTTTTGGCGTCGGGAATTTCATTATCCATTACCATTTGTACGGCTTGTTCAATCGGAATACGCTCCACCTCTAAAAACTCATCCTCATCAAAATTCGTTTCGCCAAAGGAAGCCACGCGGCAGGCGTAAAGATGGATTACTTCGTTGCAGTAGCCGGGGGAGGGGTAGAGCTTGCCTAAATCGAGGTAGCCAACACCGGTGGTTCCGGTTTCTTCTTTTTGCTCGCGTTTCATCGCTTCAAACGGGTCTTCACCCTGTTCGAGTTTTCCGGCGGGCGTTTCAAGAACAACCTCTTTGTAAGGATAGCGGTACTGGCGAACAAACAATATTTCGTTCTTGGCCGTCAGTGCGGCAACACTGACTCCGCCCGGATGGTCCACGCACTCGCGCGTGGAGGTGCGGCCATTTGTCAGCTCGACTTCATCTACATGAAAACGCAGTATTCTGCCTGTAAAAATAGGATTTTCTTTTAAAGTTTTTTCAATTAATTCCATGTTTTTCTCCAAGTAATAATACAAATTGTATTATTTTATATGATTATAACAGAATTTGCATATCCATGCAGTTATAAAGGAGCACCGACAATGGTAAGTGAGCCGGATTGTTTAATTTAAATATTACTATTTGTTGATTAATTACTTATTATACGCATAGCTATAATTTTTATTATAGGTGTATAGCTCTTTATAAAGCTGCGCTGCGCGGGTGCGATAATAATCCATCACGCCGCTTGCCGCGTCAACCTGCGCCATCGTTCCACCCGCAGCCTGTGCTGCGTCGCCGATTTTTTTGAGCGCTTCCGTCTTGCCGTCAACCCATTTTTTCTGTTCCGCACGTAATGTTTCCGGCTTTTTACTGGAATCCAGTTCCATGTATTTTGTCAGTTCGGCATAAGCATGCGTAACCTCTTTTGACCAGATATCCGCGTACTTGTCGGAAAGCTGAATCATTTCGACATTGGAAAACGCCTTGTTGGATTCCTGAATATAAACCTTATCAATTGGATTGGTCTTAAACAGCTTGTCAAAATCTTTATCGTCAGTCTGGATTACAATGACCTGCCCGGGCTGGGAATCACTTGGGCGGTTTCCCGCCGCAGCGCTGCTGACGGAAGACGGCGATTGACTTTGGACTTCACTCGGCACTTCGCTGCTGACCGGCTGGGAGCTTTCCTCAGTCTGGCTGTAAACCGGAACAGAGCTTTCATCGCCGCCCTTTTTGCCGCTGCATCCGAAAAGCACGGACGCGGTGATGGCAAATACCATCACGATACAAATCAATTTTCTGTTTTTCATGTGCAGCTTCCTCTCTTATACTACTCTCCAATTAAAATATATATTTCAATTGGAGAGTGCCCGGATACACCGGGCTTGTTTTGCGCTTGTTTTAAGCGCAAAACCCGTCTCATGCAAAATCCAACGCGCTTCGCGCTATAAAAACGTGATTTCACGTTTTTATGGATTTTAGTATTATTCGTCCGTGCTGTCGTCCTTTGTTTCCGTATCAATATCCACGTCGATATCCTCGATGATCTCAGCGGTATCACTTGCCTCGTCCTCTGTCTCGATCTCTATGTCAATCTCTTCGTCGGTATCCTCGTCACCCTCGTCGATTGGAAGCGCGTCTTCAACGGCATCCTCCTCGTGGGCGGTGCGGGCAAGCGTAACCACTTTGCTGTCCTCGCCCAGACGCATCACGCGTACACCCTTGGACGGCCTTGCGCAGACGCGGATGGAATTCGCCGGGATACGGATAATGATTCCATCGGAAGCGATCACAATAATATCATCGTCGAGGTCAACCACTTTCAGCGCGGCAACCTCGCCGTATTTTTGAACATGGTAATTCGTCAGGCCCTTTCCGCTTCTCGACTGAATACGGTAGTCGTCAACACTTGAAAGCCTTCCGTAACCGGTCGCTGAAACAGTCAGAACAAGGCCGTCTTCGCGTACGGAACTCATTCCTACCACGCAGTCGCCCTCTTTAAGTGTAATTGCCTTCACGCCGCGGGCAGTTCTGCCCATGGCACGCACATCCGTTTCCTTGAAGCGGATCGCCATGCCAAGACGGGTCGCAACCAGCAGCTGGCTGCTGCCGTCGGTCAGGCGCACCCACGAAAGCTCATCGCCCTCGTCAAGGTCGATTGCAATCACGCCGCCCTTGCGCGCGGTATTATAAGCCGAAAGACTCGTGCGTTTAATAATACCGTTGCGTGTTACCATGCAAAGGTAGCTTTCGTCGTCGAACTCGGGAACACGAATCATGGAGGTAACCTTTTCATCCGTTGCAATCGGCAGCAGGTTTGCAATATTCATGCCCTTGCTGGTGCGTGAACCCTCCGGAATTTCATAGCACTTAAGCCGGTAAACGCGGCCAAGATTGGTAAAGAACATGACATAATCATGGCTGTTGATGACGAACATTTCGCTCGCGACATCCTCTTCACGCCTTGTCATTCCGCTTACGCCGCGGCCGCCCCTGCGCTGAATGCGGTAGGTATCGGTCTTTTGGCGCTTTACATAACCGAAGTTGGTCAGCGTCAGCACGCATTCCTCCCTCGGAATCAGATCTTCAATATCGACTTCGCCGCTCACGGTTGCGATTTCGGTACGGCGCTCATCGTTGAATTTATTTTTCACCGCGATTGCCTCGTCCTTGACGATGCCGAGCAGGCGTGTTTCATTGCTTAAAATATCCTTGTAATCCGCAATTCTCAATTCAATTGCGGCAATTTCATCCTCTAATTTCTGGCGCTCCAAACCGGTCAGTGCGCCGAGCGGCATTTGTACGATGGCCTGTGTTTGCAAATCGTCCAGCCCAAAACGCTCGGTCATGCGCGTTCTTGCGGTAATTCTGTCCTTGGAACTGCGGATAATGGAAATAATTTCATCAATATGGTCGACGGCTATTTTCAAACCCTCTAACAAATGCGCGCGTTCCTCGGCCTTTTTCAGCTCAAACAGGGTGCGGCGGCGGACAACACTCTCCTGAAATTTGATATACTCCTCGAGCATCTCTTTCAGTGTGAGGGTTTTTGGTTCACCGTTGACGATGGCGATCATAATGACGCCAAAGGTTGTTTGCATTTGGGTATAGGAGTACAACTGATTGAGCACAATTTGAGGGGAAGCGTCGCGTTTGACGTTAATCATCATGTGCATTCCTTCGCGGTCGGAATGATCCTCCACGTTGGAAATACCCTCGATGCGCTTGTCCTTAACCAGCTCGGCGATATTCTCAACCAATCTCGCCTTATTTACCTGATACGGCAATTCGGTCACGATAATATTAAAGCGGCCGTTCTTTTCTTCTTCGATTTCCGCTCTTGCGCGCACAATCACGCGGCCGCGGCCTGTTGCATAGGCGGCGCGGATACCGGCACGGCCCATAATAATACCGGCGGTGGGGAAGTCAGGCCCTTTGATGCTCTGCATCAAATCGTCCAGTGTCGCATCCGGATTATCAATCAAGGTACACATACCGTCAATCACTTCGCCCAGGTTGTGCGGCGGAATATTGGTGGCCATACCCACGGCGATTCCCGTTGAGCCGTTGACCAAAAGGTTTGGAAAATGACTGGGCAAAACCGTTGGTTCTTTTAAGCGGTCGTCGTAGTTCGGTGTAAAATCGACGGTATCTTTTTCAATATCCTCCAGCATTTCCATAGAAAGCTTGCTCATGCGGGATTCTGTATAACGATAGGCAGCCGGGGGATCTCCATCGACGGAACCGAAGTTTCCGTGACCGTCAACCAGCATATAGCGCATGGAAAAATCCTGAGCCAAACGCACCAATGCGTCGTAAACCGAAGCATCGCCGTGCGGATGGTAGCGCCCCAGCACAGAGCCGACGGTATCGGCGCACTTACGGTACGCTTTGTCCGGCGACAGATTATTTTCAAACATGGTGTACAGTATTCTTCTGTGAACCGGCTTTAAACCGTCGCGTACATCGGGCAGAGCACGCGAAACAATGACTGACATGGAGTAATCGAGAAATGATTTTTTCATTTCCTTTTCAAGGTCTACGGTTATAATCTTTTGGTTATCCTGTAAATCGTCCATTAGCGAACACCTTCTTGCTGATATTTTTCTTGAAGCTTAGGTTGAATCATATTTCTAATTTGAGTACATTCGCTCTCGCTGATTGCTCTTTTCGGAATAAATCTCATTTCGTCAATTCCAGTGTATATGATAAACACCCTGCCGTCCTCATAGACTTTATACAAAAGTTCATAGGGGATTGCAGCTGTATACCTGTCGGTTTTAAAGGTAACTTGTTTCTCGTGAAACACCGTAACCTGTGCTATAAATTTTTCTTTGTTGGCCTCGAAATTAATGAATGCACGCTGCCGCGCGGCATAATGCGCGATAATTTCATAAAAACAACCAACAACCACACCCAAAACGCCCATCACAATATAAATTACATTCTGAGAAAACGTTCCGCCGAAAAAGAATCTTAAAATCAAAGCGGCCAATATCAGTAATGTTCCTGTGATTCTTAGCGTAATTCTTTCGCTTTTTTTAATGGCGGCTTTTGCCGCCGCGACTTTAAAATCGGCGTAATCATATTTTGTGGTAAGATGATTTACTGTAATCGGATTCAAAAAGACTCCCCCTTAACGCCCGCTTTTTTGATAGCGTGAAGCAAACGCATCGGCAAAGTGCGCGGAAATTTTACTGTTTTGCTGTTCTGTCAGCCCCTGCTTTTTAATAATCAGCAGGTTTCGCTCCCGGCCGCCGAGGACGATAAAGGCGGACTTGCTTTCAATGCACCTGCCAAAGTCCGTCCAGTATTCCATCAGCTGCTCATGGGCATTTTCAATAATCACGCTGTCACGGTAAATACTTACTTTTTCCGGCAGCGCCAGAAGCGCGTTGGAATCATACACTTCAGCCGCCCACTTTTTAATATCGTTCGGCTGTATAAAATAAAACAGAACACCAAGCAGTAAAGCCAAAACAATTCCGCAGGCAGGTCCCCAGAATGATGTAAAGTGAGTACGGTAAAGCGGAATAAAGGAACCGATGACGACCGCGCCGGTCAAGCATAAACTCGCTTTCACTTCTTTTTTGTGCATGGGGGAAAGCGAGTCCTGTGCCGCGTAATACGCCGCAGCGTACTCCGGGGCGCTCACATTCTGCTCAAGGATTTCAATTGGCTTCCCTTCATAAAATGTTGGCATTCATCAAATCTCCTTAACTTTTTTGCACTAATCCGCCGGCTGTGTCCCCGCAAAAATCATTGCCTGAACTTCAGGCAGAACCGCGGGTTCCACACAGCGCAAAGGCAGGATTACCATGTTTTTACCGTCTATGTAAAGAACAATCAAATTTTTGAACACTGCTCGTTCAGTGTTCCCATTCAACGGGATCTCCCATTTTTGACCGGTATGTCCCATTTCTATAAAATCCGGGTATATTTTCATTTTGACTTCATGACCGTCTGCCGCCCGTGCCGCCTGAATTTTAATTCTGATGAGCGGTACCGCGCCAATCAGGATGACCAGCACTGCACAAAGTCCTGTCAGGTACGAAAAATCCATATTGCCGGTACGGTTAAGCTGTACCAAAAAGTAAACGGCCAGTCCGGCACTGAGTAAAGTTCCGATTACAGACGACGCGATCCTTGCGTCGGTATATTGGGTTTTCACCAGTGCCTTAAAAATTTCGCCGGATGTCAGTGAGAATTTCAGCTTAATTCCTGTGTGCTGCTCTTCAAACGATTCCGCAGTTTCATCGGCAACCAGTTCGGCCTCCGAGCCATCCCATTCACACGAGTCTTCATCTGCTTCGGATTCCTCATCGGGGGTCTTTCCCCCCCGGGGTTCGGGAGGTTTTGAAGTTGTTTCCTGTTCTTCTAAAAATTGCATCATGGTAAAAACTCCTTCTTTAACAATCAATTTATATAATACATAATGTATATTAATAGTAAAATAATACTAATTGCAAAACATTAAAAAGCCCGTGGTGCAAAATCACAGGATTAGATATCCAGATTCTGTACGTATTTTGCGTTTTTCTCAATAAATTCACGGCGCGGTTCAACCTTGTCGCCCATTAAAACAGTGAACGCTTCATCGGAAGCGGCGGCATCCTCGACTTCCACACGCAGCATGGTGCGGCTTGCCGGATTCATGGTCGTTTCCCAAAGCTGTTCGGAGTCCATTTCACCAAGGCCTTTGTAACGCTGGATTTCATAGGTACCCAGTTCAGCCATTATTTTATTACGCTCAAGGTCACTGAACGCGTAATAGTGATTTTTTGCCTTGCTCAGACGGTACAGGGGAGGCTGCGCCAAATAGATGTGCCCTTCCTCCACAAGCGGTTTCATAAAACGGAAGAAAAAGGTCAGCAACAGAGTTCTGATGTGGGAGCCGTCGACATCGGCATCGGCCATAATAATGATTTTACCGTAACGAAGTTTGTTTAAATCAAATTCTTCACCAATTCCGCAGCCGAGCGCGGTAACGACAGGCATGAGCTTTTCGTTGCCGTACACCCTGTCGAGCCTTGCTTTTTCCACGTTGAGCATTTTTCCCCAAAGGGGAAGAATCGCCTGATATTTCCGGTCGCGTCCGCCTTTTGCGGAACCGCCGGCGGAATCACCTTCGACGATGTAAATTTCAGTTTCATCGGGGTTGCGGCTTTGACAGTCGGCCAACTTGCCCGGCAGCGAAGCGCTTTCAAGAGCTGATTTGCGGCGTACAAGATCACGGGCTTTTCTGGCGGCGTCACGTGCGCGGGAAGCGGCGAGAGCCTTATCGAAGATAGCTCTGGCGGTCGCAGGATTTTCTTCGAGATAAGCGGTCATTTTATCGGTGATTAAATTGCTGACCAAAGTGCCGATTTCGGTATTGCCCAAACGCGCTTTCGTCTGCCCTTCAAACTGTGCATCCTTCATCTTTACGCTGATAATGACGGTTAAACCCTCGCGGACGTCATCACCTGAAAGATTTTTGTCATTGTCCTTCAAAATATTGTATTTTCTTGCGTAATCATTCATTACACGGGTGAGGGCGCGCTTAAATCCGTCCTCATGTGTGCCGCCGTCCGTGGTGTGAATATTATTCGCAAAAGAAAGCATCAATTCATTATAGGAATCATTGTACTGCATGGCAACTTCCGCAGTGGCGGCGTTGTCCGGCGCAATGGAAGTGAAATGGATGACGTCCGGATGGACGACTTCCACCGCTTTTTTCTTGTTAATATATTCCACAAAACTGCTGATACCGCCATGGTAGCAGTAATTATCCTGTACCAAATTAGCGGGATCGCGCTCGTCAATCAGTTCAATATGGATTCCCGCATTTAAAAACGCCTGTTCGCGCAATCTGGTTTGCAGGGTTTCATAGTCGTAAATTGTAGTTTCCTGAAAAATCTGTGCGTCCGGCTTAAAGCGAACCAGCGTACCGGTTTTATCCGTAGTACCGCGTTCTTCCAGCTTTGTCATGATTTTTCCGCGCTCAAAACGCTGATAATAAATTTTACCCTCGTTGTAAACCTCAACCTCAAGCCACTCGGAAAGTGCGTTTACAACCGAAGCGCCCACACCGTGCAGTCCGCCGGCTACCTTATAACCGCCGCCGCCGAATTTGCCGCCCGCGTGCAGCTCGGTGAAAACCACAGTGACCGCCGGAATTCCCATCTGATGCTGAATACCGATTGGAATGCCGCGGCCGTTATCAAGTACGCTGATAATGTCACCTGGTAAAATTTTTACATCAATTTTGTCACAAAATCCTGCCAGCGCTTCATCAATCGCATTGTCAACGATTTCGTAAACAAGGTGATGCAGTCCGCGCGGGCCTGTGGAACCGATGTACATGCCGGGGCGCTTTCTGACTGCAGCCAATCCTTCAAGCACCTGTATTTGATTTTCATCATATTTTTGCTGGGTCTGCGTAATCTCGCTAAACTCCAAGTCGAACCCTCCAATTATAATACATTCAGTATATATTATTTTATTATTTTTAGTCTAAAATCCTTTGAAACTTTCCGCTATAATTGTATGTTCAATATCTGAATTTTCTTTGATTCTGGCATCCACATTCTGTGACCCCGGTCTTACTGGCGGTTTTTGGCCAGTCTGCTGTTTTTTACGCATAACAGGCTTGCGCAGCCTTACCAAGAAAACGGTCAAAATATAAAATATAAAATAGGGTGAAACAATCAGGCATACGGTTAAGATACCAATGCTTTTTTGAATCAGCATATAAACAAGATAAATGAGTCCGCTCAATATGACTGCGAGAACGGCAAATAAATAAGTTGCCGGGTCCATTTCAATATTGGAGTAAGCTCCACATTTTGGGCACTCGTACTCACCCTGCGTTTTGATTGTCCACGAACGAAATAATCCTACTTTTTTTCCGCAATACGGGCATTTTGCCTGCCTAAATTTTTTCATTTTCTCACACCACCGTATCAAACGTTTGCAATTTCGTCAATATACCCCGTTCGTTTTAAAAGGGTAGAAGAGGAAATTTGCGTGATATACACCGTTAATTTATTATTTTTGTCACAGCAGACGACGAAGGACTTTGGCATTTCCATGGAAACGTTGACTACCCTTCCCATTTTCTGAGCATCACCCAAATAATTTCTGGTTGCTTTTGAAATCGTCGAGGTTTCCATATCGAATATTCCAATAACATCGCTGATCTTAATCACTGTGTTTTGCCCAAGATGAAGATACATTCAAAAAACCGCCATTCCCCACGCAAGACATACACATTGAACCAAACTTTCGCGTGGGAAAGTCCGGCGAGCCTCTGTACTTATCTTTTTGTGACGGCTCCGCAATCCATTTCAAACAGGGAGCCTTCCTGAAGCCTTTTTACAGTGTTCGGTTCGCAGCAGGTAATAAAAACCTGGCAGTCATTTAAGTGATTTAATAAATAATCCTGTCTGCCGGAATCCAATTCGCTCATTACGTCATCCAATAAAATAACCGGCCGTTCGCCAGTTTGACGAAAAAGCACCTCGGCTTCGGCCAATTTTAAAGAAAGGACGACAGAACGTTTTTGCCCCTGCGAGCCAAATGCCCGCGCAGACTGGGAATCGATTGTAATTTCAAGGTCGTCGCGGTGTGGTCCAAAGCCAGTATGTCCTGAATTTATATCTTCGCGGCGTGAAAGCTGCAATGCCTGTTTCAAATCGCCGGTACTTTTTTGGTAAGACAAATCCATTTTTTCCCTGTTTTCGCAAATACCGGCATAAACAGTCATTGCCGGTTCTCTGATCATCTCGATATAGCTGATCCTGCTTGCGACTAACGCCTCTCCGTACTTTGACAGCTTTTCATCCCATATTTCAAGGGTATCCATCAGTTCGGAATGACGGGGAATATCTTTCAGCAGCGCGTTTCGCTGAATTAAAGTATGATTGTAGCGGGATAAAAGAGCCGCATAACCCGGTTTCAGCTGACAGAGCGCGGAATCAATAAAATCCCGGCGAAAAGAAGGGCCTTCTCTCACAAGCGCAATATGTTCGGGTGAAAAAATGACCGCGCAAAATTTGCCAATCAATTCTGAGGTTGATTTTTTTGGAATTCCGTTTAAAATTGCACTTCTGCGCGCGTTTTCAATGACAATCTGCGCTGTTTGCTCCCGCTCTTCACTAAAAAAATCAATTTCAACCTCCGCTTTTTGCTCCTGATGTGCAATTAAGTCGGCATCTTTTGAGCCGCGGAACGAACGGCCCCCTGTAAAAAGCCACAGCGCTTCCAATAAATTGGTTTTTCCCTGGGCATTTCTTCCATATATTATATTGATCCCTTTATGCGGAATTATCACATTGGGTTGTAAATTTCTATAATTTTTATATTTTAGGCGCTGGATATTCACCCGTTACACACCTCATATGTCACGTCATTGTACTCGGCAGTGTCTCCGTTTCTCATTTTTTTACCGCGCATCGTGCAAGTTTCGCCGTTTACCTTCACTTCGCCGCCCTGAACGATAAATTTAGCCCGACCGCCGGTGTCAACCGCGCCGCCAAGTTTCAAAAGAGAATCAAGCCGGATAAACTCCGTATCAATTATAACTTTTTCTGTCGTCATTTTTTTATCCTTTTTTGTAATATTGTATTTGTAAGACATAAATGATTTGTTTTACTTATTCGCTCTTTAAGCGCACGGGAAGAACAAGGAACAAAAAGGCGTCGCCCTCGCGCGGAAGAATTTTCATGGGGCTTAACGCTCCATTCAGCTGAATTTTCACTTCGTCACCCTCCGTATTGCGGAGCGCGTCGAGCACATAGCGATTATTAAATCCCATTTCCACATTGTTTCCGGAAATATTTGCCGGAATCTGGTCGTTTGCACGGCCAATTGCAGTGGAACAGGAAACTTTAATTTCGTTATCTTCAAAAAGACAGCGAACCGGGCTTTTGAGCCTGTCCGTAATCAAAAGAGAAACACGTTCAACGCTGTCAATCAGCGCACGGGTCGAAACAATGATTTCTGTGGTGCTTGCACTGGGAATTGCGGCTTTATAATCGAGAAATTCTCCTTCCAAAAGACGGGAGATTACACAATAATTGCCGATTTTAAATAAAATATGACGTCTGCCGATTAAAACTTCAAGTTCTGTTTCATCATCACTTAAAAGCTTTAATACTTCGCCAAGGGTTTTTCCAGGTACAACAAAAGTCATTTCTTCAACGCACTGTGCGGTTTCTTCCCTTACGGCAAGGCGATAGCCGTCAACGGAAACCAGTTTGATTCGATTTTTGCTCAATTCAAACAGGGTACCGGTATGAATCGGTTTTGCATCGCTTTCGGCAACCGCGAAAATTGTTTGCCGAATCATGCTTTTTAAAACGCAGCTTGCAATGTGAATGGAGGTTTCACCGGTAATTGCCGGAAGTTCCGGATATTCTTCCGCAGGAATCCCTGCAATTGAGAAATCGGCAGGTCCGCTTTTAATCATTGCCATGTTTTTATCGTCAACCGCTAAATATACTGATTCGGCCGGAAGACGACGAACAATGTCACCAAAAAGGCGTGCACTCAAAACGATGTTTCCCTGTTCCTCTACCTGTGCTTCAATTTTTGTGGTCATGCCTAATTCGAGGTCGTAGCCACAAAGCGTAATTTCGTTTTCACCGGCTTTCAATAGAATACCCTCTAAAGCCGGGACAGACGACTTTGTGGAAACAGCCCGCTGGATATTCAACACAGCTTCGTTCAGCTGCTGACGTTTGCATACAATTTTCATAAACTCACACTCTGCTTCCTTTTATAATAGATATAATATATTAATTTTAGTAAGAGTAGTAGGGGGCGCGTAAAAGTTGAAACATGGATTTTCCTGAATATACATGGGAATTTTTGTAATCTTTTCCTGTTATTCTATTGTTAAGAATTTGTTAACTGTTTGTATTATATTTTTGTTTTTAACACACTGTTGAAAACTCTGTGGGGAATGTTGAAAACAAGTTAAATCTTTTGGAACAATCGAATATGCTGAAAAAATCCAAACTAACCGAATATGTTTAAATGTGGACAAGTTTTCCACATTTTATCTGTCGCGTATATTTTTGATGATATCTTCCACGGTTGCCTTTGTTTTGGGATCACGCGCAATTCCTTTTTCGACTTGCTGGATCGCGTAAACAATAGTAGAGTGATCGCGCCCGCCGAATTCTTCGCCGATTGCGGTCATTGGCATCTGTGTAATTTCTCTCACCACGTAAATAGCAAGCTGCCGTGCGCTGGATATGTTGGCCGCGCGCTTTGCGGAACGAATATCCGCGCTGGTGGTGCCGAAGGTACGGGCAACCTCGTCAATAATCTTCTCGACGGTGAAAGGGGTAGGCTGATCGTTATTAATAATATCGCTGATTGCCGCCTGCGCGGTTGTAATACTCGGAACCTCGTCCGCAAGCAGGTAGTAGGCTTTCATTTTTTTAACCGCGCCCTCCAGCTGACGAATATTGTTCTTCAGGCGGTTTGCTATGTATTCGGCTACATTGTCGGGAAGTTCAATTTCAAGAAGTTCCGCCTTGCGTTTAATAATCGCAATACGCGTTTCAAAATCCGGAGGCTGAATATCTGCCGTCAATCCCCATTCAAAACGGGTCAAAAGACGCTCTTCAAGGGTCGCAATATCCTTCGGCGGCCGGTCGGAGGTCAGTACAATTTGTTTCTTCGCTTCGTATAGTGTATTAAAGGTATGGAAAAACTCTTCCTGAGTGGAATCTTTTCCTGCAATAAACTGAATATCGTCAACTAAAAATACATCCGCTTTTCGATAGCGGTTGTGGAACTCGGCGGTTGTACCGTGGCGGATTGCTTCAATCAATTCGTTGGTAAATTCATCGCCTTTAATATAAATAATGTTCATTTTCGGGTTTGTCCGGGTAATTTCGTTGCAAATGGCATAAAGCAAATGCGTTTTCCCAAGACCGGAATTACCGTAAATGAACAAAGGGTTGTACAAGGTTGCCGGTTTATTTGCCACAGCCATGGAAGCCGCGTGCGCAAATTTATTGGAAGAGCCTACTATATAGGTGTCGAAAGTAAATTCGTAATCATCGTTGATTGCCGGTGTGTCGTCGTTTTGTTTTTCAACAACACCTACTTCTTCCGGTGTACATATGCGAATTTGAATCTCCTGTCCGAAAATCTGTTTGAAAGCTTCATCGAGCAAGTCCCTGTAATAGTGAGTCAGTGTTTGGCGGTGGAGCTCGTTTGGAACCTTTAAAATTGCGATTCCCTGTGCTAGGTCAAGATTAACAGGCTCAATTCGTTTAATCCATGTCGAATAGGCAATGTCGGTAATCTTGCTTTTGCAGTAATCGCAAACCAGATTCCAGACCTCGGTAAAGGATTCCATTATTTTAAACCTCATTTTAAATATTTATTGATACGCAGTAGGCATAACATAAATTATACTACCACAAAACGAGAATATTTTCAAATTTCATTTGTTTGAAAATACACACTATGTTGTATTGCGCGCGCATATGACACCTAATGCAATAAATATTTTTTATTTTATAAGCTTTTACTTTTAATTTACACGATGTTGTGGTATATTGAATCATAGAAGATTCTATTTTCATAGATAGACCTGCTAAGGCAGCGGTAAATCAGCCTTTTCTTAGGGCAAGCTATAAAATTAAGGTTGACAGGCTGCGTATATTTAATATATAATGCTAAATTGCAAGGTTTGTACCTCGAAAGGAGGGTTTTTCATGCTGAGAACTTATCAGCCTAAGAAGCTCCATAGAAAAAAGGAGCATGGTTTCAGAAAAAGAATGTCCACCAGCAACGGCCGCAAAGTATTGGCGCGCCGCAGAGCAAAGGGCAGAGCACGTTTGAGCTACTAAGAAAAGGGCCACTGTGAGTGGCCTTTCTTTTTAGCATCCTCATTTCACGGAACAAAAGAGAATTGTGGTGCGGTTTTAGTTATGGATTTATATTCGCCAATTAAGGAAAACAAGGACTTCCGCAGGATTTATGCAAGGGGAAAATCCTTTGTAAGCCCTGTGATTGTTACCTATGTACTGAAAAATCGCAGCAAAAATGTGAGAATCGGGATTACCACCAGTAAAAAAACGGGCAACGCCGTAAAAAGAAACCGATCCCGCCGTGTGATTCGTGAAGCTTTCAGAGTTTTGGCGCCCAAGGTTCAGCCGGGCTATGATTTTATCTTTGTAGCCAGGGGAAAGACGCCGTTTGTAAAAAGCACGGATGTTTGTCGTGCGATGGCACAGCAGCTGAAGAATGCAGGGGTTTTAAGATGAAGCGCCTGCTTATTTTGCTTATCCGGTTTTACCAGAAGGGAATTTCGCCCTACACAAAACCAAGCTGCAAATATTACCCTACCTGCTCAAATTATGCACTTGAAGCAATTAACCGGTTCGGCGCTTTTAAGGGCTTTTGGCTCGCATGTTATCGGATACTGCGCTGTAACCCGTTCAGCCGGGGGGGATATGACCCTGTGCCTGAAAAGCGGGACAAGCGATAACCAATATAGAGGAGTACTGCCTATATGATGGACATATTTAATTTTTTTGGAAACATTCTTGGCTATTTGCTTTGGTTTTTTTACACATTAATTCAAAACTACGGCGTCGCGATTATTTTATTTACGGTAGTATTAAAAATTGCTATGTTCCCGTTTTCGATTAAACAGCAAAAGTCGATGGCGGCAAACAGCAAAATGTCGGTAAAGCAAAAAGAACTGCAAAAGAAATACGCGAACGATAAAGCAAAGCTTCAGGAAGAAACGCAGAAGCTGTATGAAAAAGAGGGAATCAACCCGACCAGCGGTTGTTTGACCACTTTAATTCCGTTCCCGATTATGATCGGATTATTTTATACCGTTCAGAATCCGCTTGCCAATGCGCTGCATCTTTCCGCGGATGGAATTGCCAAGGCGGTTGCAATGCTGAAATTGGTTCCGGGTTTAGGCTCAACCTTTAACAGCCAGTACGCACAGATTGAAATTGTAAAGCATTATGCCGATTTGAAGTCTCAGCTTACGATGTTCAGTGCATCTGAACTTGCTAAAATTGATTCTTTCAGCCACGGCTTCCGTTTTTTAGGATTGAACCTGATTGATACTCCGGCCGACAGCGCCAATATTTTTGGTACGATTTTCCGTTCCAACTTATGGGTGATTCCGGTACTCTGCCTCGTTTCATCACTAATTACGCAGTATTTTATGACGAAACTGCAGCCCGGGATGCAGCAGCAACAGCAGGGCTGTATGAAATACATGCTCTACTTGATGCCTTTGGTTACCGCGTGGTTTGCCTGCACAGTGCCGGCGGCCGTCGGTTTTTACTGGATTATTTCCACACTTACCGGATTCTTACAGACAATCATCCTGAACATCTGGTACAGCCCGGCTGACTTGAATGCGAAGGCGGAGGCGCAAAGGGTTGCTCTTCTTGAACAAGGTGAAACAAATATGAAGATGCTGCCGCTGGCCGCACAAAAACAGATTGCAGCAAAATCACAGCCGCAGCAGAAGGCAGCGGCAAAAACTCAGCAAAAACCAAAAACCAAGAGCTCAAATGTAAATTCAGACGATTATTTAGGAACGAAAAAATAAGACAAGAATTTCCGGGGAGGTAATACCGTGATAAAAGAAGCGATTGCAACCGGCGACACCGTTGAATTGGCTAAAGAGGCTGCATGCAAAGAGCTTGGAGTTGAGTCCTATGATGTTGAGTTTGAGATTCTTGAGATGCCGACCAAAAAAACATTCGGTCTTTTTGGCGGAAGCCCCGCGAAAGTAAGAGTTTTTATTAAGACCAGTCCGGCCGATGCCGCTGCGGCATATCTTAAAACAATTTTGAACCAGATGGGTCTTTTGGCAGTTGATATCAATATTCAAGAAGAAGAGAGCGGAGCACAGCTTTCGCTTTCCGGTGAGGATATCGGCTTTATTATCGGGCACCGCGGCGAAACGCTCGACGCGCTGCAGTACTTAACCGGCTTGGTTGCGAACCATATTGATAATTCTTATTACAGAATCACAATTGACATTGGTAATTACCGTGAAAAACGCAAGGAAACACTTGAAATTTTAGGTAAAAAGATTGCTGTAAAAGCAGTGAAAACAGGCCGAAATTCTTCACTTGAACCGATGAATCCTTATGAGCGGAGAATTATTCATACCGCAGTTCAGACTGTTGAGGGCGCAAAGTCCTGGTCCGAGGGTGAAGAACTGAACCGCCATGTTGTGATTGGGCCGGAGGCCGGCGAAAGACCGATGCCGCGCCGCCCGTACAATAACAGCAACAATAAAGGGCCGCGCCGTCCGTACAATGATAAACCGCGCAGCAATTTTAACAACAACAGACCCCCAAGGCCTGCACAACCGGCAACACCAACTGCGCCCGTTCAGCCTGCACCAAAAACAGCAACTCCCCCCCAAGCTGAGAACAAAGCGGCGCTTTATGGCCGCGTTGATTTTAAAAAATAAAATGAAGCATGAGGGCGGTTCGTTTTGAATCGCCCCCTTTTTTTGATAAAAATCAAAACGGATTTGATAGAGGTAATCATGATGGATAGTCAAACAAATTACAGTGTTTCGACGATGACAATCGCAGCGATTTCCACGCCGCAGGCGGTTGGCGGAATCGGGATTGTTCGTATTTCGGGGCCACACGCGCGTGAAATAGCTGGAAAGGTGTTTTCCGCTAAGCACGGAAAGACCTTTGACCAAATCAAAGGGTACACCGCACTTTACGGCAGAGTTCATGACGGACAGGAAGATATTGATGAGGCGATTGCTTTGAATTATACCGCTCCCGCCAGTTTTACGGGTGAGGACGTGGTTGAGCTATCCTGCCACGGCGGGTTATACATTATGCGCCGCGTTTTAAAGGCCGTTTTTGCTGCCGGAGCAATTCCGGCCGGCCCGGGCGAATTTACCCGCCGTGCCTTTTTGAACGGAAAAATTGGATTGACCGAAGCCGAATCCGTCATGCAGCTGATATCCGCTCAGGGTGAACAGGCTGCAAAAACCGCGCTTGCCGGGCACGATGGTGCGTTGGAGAAGAAAATTATTCAAATCCGCGAGCTGCTGATCGGCACTGCCGCGCATTTGTCCGCCTGGGCGGATTATCCGGAGGATGATATTCCGCAGGTAAACACAACTGCTTTAGAGGAGACCCTTGTTACCGCTAAAGCGGAACTTGAGCGCCTGTTGAGTCAGTTTGATGCCGGAAGAGCAATTCGAGAGGGTGTTCGCACAGTTATTGCGGGCAGACCGAACGTGGGAAAATCCACGCTGATGAATTTGCTTTCCGGGTGTGAGCGTTCCATTGTGACAGAATACGCCGGTACCACACGGGATGTGGTGGAGGACACCGTTATTTTAGGCGATGTTCCGCTCCTTTTATCCGATACCGCCGGAATTCACCTGACGGACGATCCGATTGAAAAAATCGGCGTTGACCGCGCACGGGGAAAAGTACTCGAATCGCAACTTGTTTTGGCTGTGTTTGACTCATCACAGAAATTGGGCGCCGAGGACAGGGAACTGATTTCGATCATTGAAAATTCACCGGCTATTGCGGTGATTAATAAAAGCGATTTACCTACTAAAATCGACATTCAGTATATTATCAATAAGTTTAAACATATTGTATATATTTCTGCTCTTTCCGGCGATGGTTTGCAAGAGCTAAAGGAAGCAGTCGCAGAACTGCTTCAAACAGCACAGATCAACCCTGCGGATGGCATCCTCTTCACGGAACGGCAGCGCGATGCGGCGCGGCAGGCGGCGGAGTGTGTGACTGAAGCGCTGACGGCGGTGGAAACCGGAATCACACTTGACGCGGTGACGGTTTCTGTTGAGGGCGCAATTTCTGCGCTGCTGGAATTGACCGGGGAACGCGCGACGGAAGCGGTCGTTGATTCCGTATTTTCCAATTTCTGTGTGGGAAAGTAGAGTAAAGTAATGGAACGTACTTCCATCTGATGCGCATCTCCCTCGGGAGGTCGCGGGATATTCTGCGCCCATAGCGTCGTTCTTAGGCTCCCCTCCTCGAGGGAGCTGGCAGGCAAAGCCTGACGGACGGAGATTGTTCCCCGCTTTGAGGATGTTTTGGGTTTTTATCTTTGATTATTTATTAATTTATTGGGGGAATTCCTTTGAAATATGATGCCGGTAATTATGACGTTGTCGTCATTGGTGCGGGACACGCGGGAATTGAAGCTGCGCTGTCCTCGGCACGGCTTGGGTGCAAAACTTGTATTTTTACCATTAATATGGATGCGGTCGGAAACTGTCCATGTAATCCATCCATCGGCGGTACGGCAAAAGGACACTTGGTGCGTGAGATTGACGCACTCGGCGGCGAAATGGGGAAAACCGCGGACGCGGCAATGCTGCAAAGCCGGATGCTGAACCTTGGGAAAGGCCCGGCGGTTCATTCCCTTCGCGCACAGATTGATCGGCGTGAATACGGTAAGATCATGAAGCATAAACTCGAGTTGCAGCCCAACTTGCAGGTCAAGCAGGCGGAAATTGTTGATGTGCTGCAAAATGAGGATGGTACATGGATGGCGGTAACCCGTATGGACGCCGTTTACCATACGAAAGCGATTATTATCGCCACCGGCACTTATCTTGGCGGTAGAATTTATCTTGGAGAGGTTTCCTTTGAAAGCGGACCGGACGGAATGTTCCCGGCTGCGTTTTTAGGCGCGTCGCTGAAAAAGCTTGGTTTGCGTTTGCGCCGCTTTAAAACAGGAACACCCGCGCGTGTGTTAAAATCAAGTATTGATTTTACAGACCTTGAGGTACAGGAGGGAGACGAACCGGTCGTTCCGTTTTCCTATGATACGCTCACCCCTGGTAAGAACCGCGCGGTCTGCCATATTTCCTGGACGAACGAAAATACAAAACAGGTTATTTTAGAGAATATCAACCGCTCTCCGTTATATAGCGGCAAGATTGAGGGTGTTGGCCCGCGTTACTGCCCGAGCATCGAAGATAAAATTATGCGATTCACCGATAAAAAACGGCATCAGCTCTTTATTGAACCATGCGGACTTGATACCGAGGAAATGTACTTGCAGGGAATGAGTTCGTCACTTCCCGAAGATGTGCAGATTGCGATCTATCGCTCAATTAAGGGACTGGAAAATGTGGAGATTATGCGCTCCGCTTATGCAATTGAATATGACAGCGTTGATCCGCTGCAAATGGAGGCAACACTTGAATTTCAGGATTTTGCCGGTTTGTACGGAGCGGGGCAGTTCAACGGCAGTTCCGGTTATGAAGAAGCGGCGGCGCAGGGAATTGTGGCAGGTGTTAACGCCGCATTGAAGATACAGGGCAGGGAACCGATGATTCTTGACCGTGCGGGTTCTTATATCGGAACATTGGTCGATGACCTGATTACGAAAGGCGTGACCGACCCATACCGCATGATGACTTCCCGCAGCGAATACCGGCTTGTTTTACGACAGGACAACGCGGATGAACGCTTGACCCCCATTGGCCGCGAACTGGGATTAATCGCTGATGAACGTTGGGAACGCTTTCAACAAAAGCAGCAGCAAAAGACTGAGGAACTGAAAAGAGCGGAAAACACGATTTTTCCACCGTCCGAGGCTCTGAACAGACTGCTTGTTTCACATGAAACATCGGAGGTAACAACTGGTGTGCGGCTTGCCGAATTGATTCGCCGCCCGCAGCTCACTTATCAACTCTTACAGGAAATTGATACCGGGAGACCGGATTTGCCGGATGCGGTGTTTGAAAGTGTTGAAATCGAGATAAAATATGAGGGATACATTAAGCGCCAAAAAGCACAGATTGCAGAAATGCGTCGTTTGGAAGCGCGCAGGCTTCCTACACAGGTAGATTATAAAGATATTATCGGCCTTCGTTCTGAAGCGCAGGAAAAACTGCAAAAAGTCAAGCCGACCAGCGTGGGACAGGCCTCGCGCATTTCCGGTGTCAGCCCCGCTGACATTTCGGTTCTTTTGATTTGGCTTGCACGCAACAAGGAGAATTAGAATGGAAGAAATACAAAGTCTCTTGATTTCCTCGGCACAGCAGTACGAAATTGAGGTCAGCAGCGCACAGGCACAGCATTTTCAACAATACATGGAACTATTATTGAATTGGAATGAGAAAATGAACCTGACTGCGATTACTGAACCGCACGAGATTGTGATCAAGCATTTTTTAGACAGCATCTTACTGTTAAAATATATCACCATTCCGGATGGCGCAAAGCTGATTGACGTTGGCACCGGCGCCGGGTTCCCGGGCGTAGCGCTGAAGTTGATGCGGCCAAAAATGAAGCTGACTCTTCTGGATGGACTGAATAAGCGCCTTATATTTCTGAAGGATGTTACGGAAAAGTTAAATATCAATGCGGAGTTGATTCACGCAAGGGGAGAAGAGGCAGGCCGTCAGAGAATCTACCGTGAGAAATTTGATTTTGCTACTGCGCGCGCGGTCGCGCCGATGAATTTGCTTTGTGAATACTGCCTGCCTTTTATTAAGTATAAAGGCACCTTTGTCGCGATGAAAGGCCCACAGCCGCAAGAGGAATTATCAGCCGCGAAAAACGCGATTGGTCTTTTGGGTTGTGAACTCAGTGGAGTACAGGAGTTTGACTTGCCAAATGGAGACAAGCGCAGTCTGATTATGATTCAGCGCGTAAAACCACTTGCTGAATTATATCCCAGACATGGATCAAAAATAACAAAAAGCCCATTATAATAGATTTAGTTGAGGCAATAACAGTCGGAACAGTGGTAAAGGAATGCGTTCGTGCATTCCTTTATTTTTTGCTGTGATTATGTTATAAGATATAAAGAGATTTTGACAAGAATGCAGTGAGATTATCAATTAAAATAGATCTCAGTTATAAAAATAAAACAAAAAGTGCTATAAAAATTCTGTTGACTGCATGATCTCTCATAATATTACAAGATAAAAAATTAATGGTTTCCATAATTTTACAAAGTTTCACTCCTGTGCGTGATATCCTTAACGAAAAGGACAAGCAAGGAGGCGGCGTATTTGCATATCATGAGCAATCGGCAGAAAGTCATTCAAATTAATATTGATCTGATTCATCCAAATCCGGCGCAGCCGCGGCGCGCATTCAGCGAGCAAGAGCTGCTTGGGCTTTCAAGAAGTATCCGCACAAACGGATTAATCCAGCCTATTTCAGTTCGCCGCATAAAGGATGGCTATGAGCTGATTGCCGGGGAGCGCAGACTTCGTGCCTGCAAGCTTGCCGGACTGACGACGGTTGCCTGTATGATCAGCGATTGCACTCCTGAACGAAGCGCGGTACTTGCAATGACTGAAAATTTGCAAAGACAGGACTTGCAGATTTTTGAAGAAGCAGAAGGAATACGCAGGCTGATTGAAGAATGGAATGTAACGCAGGAAGAAGCGGCACTGCGCTTGGGTAAAAGTCAATCAACGCTTGCAAATAAACTTCGTTTATTACGCCTGACGGATGAAGAACGTGCAAAAATAACCGCGTTCGGGTTAACCGAGCGGCACGCGCGCGCGTTGCTGCGAATAACAGATGACAAGCAGCGTGAAAAGGCGCTGAATCAGATTATCACACGACACCTCAATGTTCAGCAAACGGATGATTTGGTGGACAAGCTTTTGACGGAAACGGATAAGCCAAAAAGCAAACGTACTTTTGTTATTAAGGATGTAAGAATATTTTTCAATACAATTAATCACGCAATCGAAACAATGAAGCTAAGCGGAATTAACGCACAGGCATTAAAAAGCGAAACAGATGACTACATTGAGTGCGTTGTTCGTATCCCAAAGGCGCAGGCGAGTACAAATGGGCAAAAGCCTGCTTAAACAGATTATAAGTGTTTACTCCTATTTCCCTATATCATTTCCCACAGAGCAGGCCGGACAGTAGTCCGGCCTGCTTTGTTTCACATGAAACATTGCGAAAAAAGGTAGAAAAAATCTTTATCTTCCTTGTAAAGCGTGCTATAATAAATAACATCGAGTAATCCGTAAGAAAAAGGCATATTCCCCAACAGGGTGGTGCTTTTGCGGACGGAACCTGCATATGGAGGGGAAAGAATGGGCAAAATCATTGCAATTGCAAACCAAAAGGGCGGAGTTGGTAAAACGACAACTGCCGTTAACCTTTCTGCCGCCATGGGCGTAAAGGGGAAGAAAACGCTTCTTGTGGATATTGACCCGCAGGGAAATTCATCAAGCGGAGTGGGAGTAGACCGCCGTCTGCTGAAAAACAGCGTTTATGAAGTGCTGATCGGTGACGTTAAGGCACAGGATGTGATTATTCATACAGAGTTTTCCAATTTGGACCTTATTCCGTCGAGTATGGACTTGGCTGCCGCCGAACTTGAGCTTGTCACGCTTGACCATCGCGAGGCAATTTTAAAAACCGCGCTGGCGGCCGAACGGGAAAACTACGACTATATCTTTATCGACTGCCCGCCGTCACTCGGTATTATCACCACGAACGCGCTTTGTGTGGCAGATACGCTTTTGGTGCCGATTCAATGTGAATATTACGCGCTGGAAGGCCTGTCCCAACTGATGAATACCGTGCGACGCGTGAAGCGACAGTATAACGACCAGCTCGATATTGAAGGCGTTTTGCTCACGATGTATGACGGAAGACTTAATCTGACACAACAGGTTGTGGAGGAAGTGAAAAAGTACTTCCCGCGCAAGGTGTTTTCCACTGTAATTCCGCGCGCCGTGCGGCTTTCCGAAGCGCCAAGCTATGGCAAGCCGATTCAATACTTTGACAAAAGCTCAAGAGGCGCGGCTTCTTATGACGCGTTGGCGGACGAAATCATAAAAACAAATAAAAGATAAGGGAGGGGAAAGCAATGGCGATGAAAAAAGGCGGACTGGGCAAGGGGCTGGAAGCAATTTTTGCTGAAAACGACACTGAGGACCGCAATGCAACAATCACACTGAAAATCAGTGATATTGAACCGAACCGCACGCAGCCGAGAAAAGAATTCAATGACGCGGCACTGGCCGAGCTTGCCGACTCCATTTCACAGCATGGGATTATACAGCCGCTCTTGGTAAGGCCGATATTTGGCGGCGGTTACCAGATTGTAGCAGGTGAGCGCCGTTGGCGCGCAGCCAGAATGGCGGGAATCTCCGAAGTGCCCGCGGTCATTCGTGAAATGAGCGACGGCGAAGTGATGGAACTTGCGCTGATCGAAAACTTACAGCGTGAAGATTTGAATCCGGTTGAAGAAGCACAAGGGTATCAGTCCTTAATTGATACGTACGGCCTGACGCAGGAGGAAACTGCGAAAACAGTAGGAAAATCTCGCCCGACGGTAACCAACGCGCTGCGGCTCTTGAATTTACCAAAAGAAATCCTTGATATGGTGAATTCCGGGAAAATTTCTGCCGGTCACGCACGGACACTGCTTAGCTTTCAAAATCCGGACGCAATGCGCAAGGCTGCGAAATTAGCTGCCGAACAGGGTATTTCGGTGCGCGAGCTTGAAAAAATGGGGAAGAAAGCAAACGAACAGGAGCAGATGGGCGCAAAAATACCGAAAGAAAAAACGCGTGTACGCTATTTTGACGAGGTTGAACTTGCACTTAACCAGCATTTGGGCCGTAAGGTTCAGGTTAGTGGGACAAAAAAACGCGGCGTGCTGCAAATTGAGTTCTACGGTGAACAGGATTTGACCGATTTGGTAAAGATTTTCAACAATGAATAACAATAGCGTGGAAAACTTTTTTGTCGCGCCATGCGCACCGCTTTCCTCGGTGGGGAGGCAAGAGGTTTTCATGTGAGACGCGAGCGTTTTCCCTCTTTGAGGGAGTTGGCAGGCAAAGCCTGACTGAAGGAGTTTGTTCCTAAAGGCGACTGGGTAGTTGCATTATATAATTACAAAAAATATCAAATTTTAATTATTATAAGGAAAATAAAAGGAGAACAGAAGATGCTGGATATTAAATTGATACGCACAAACCCGGATATGGTCAAGGCGGCTGCGAAAAAACGTGAATTTGACGCGGACAAAATGATTGATGACATTTTAAAAATTGACGCCAAGCGCCGCGAGGTAACCGGTAAGGTGGAAACAATGAAGGCCGAACAAAACGCGGCCAGCAAACAGGTTCCGCAAATTAAAAAGGCCGGCGGAGACGCTTCTGAAATCATGGCGGAAATGAAAACGCTTGCAGGAAAAATCAAAGATTGTGACGCTGAGCTTTCCGAGCTGGAGGAACAGCAAAAAACGCTGCTGCTTGGGCTGCCAAACCTGCCGGACGAGGACGTTTGCGCGGGCGGTAAAGAGAACAATAAGCCGCTCCACTACTTTAAGGAGCAGCCGAAATTTGATTTTGTACCGAAAAACCATGTGGAACTGTGCGAAAGCCTCCATTTGATTGATTATCAGCGCGGTGCGAAGCTGGCGGGCGCAGGTTCCTGGATTTACACCGGCATGGGCGCAAGGCTGGAATGGGCGCTGCTCAATTTCTTTATCAACGAGCATATCAAAGACGGCTACGAACTGGTGCTTGTGCCGCATATGCTGAACTATGAATGCGGATATGTAGCCGGCCAGTTCCCGAAATTTGCCGACGAAGTATATTGGATTCAGAATCCAACCAGCAACGACAGGAAATTTATGCTCCCCACGGCGGAAACCGCACTTGTCAACCTGCACCGCGATGAAATCCTGACTGAGGACGAGCTGCCTAAAAAATATATTGCCTACACCCCTTGCTATCGCAGAGAAGCCGGAAGCTACCGTTCCGAGGAGCGCGGCATGATCCGCGGGCATCAGTTTAACAAAGTCGAAATGGTGCAGTACACTACTCCGGAAAAATCCGACGAGGCCTTTGCGGAGTTGGTTGGCAAAGCCGAACATCTGGTTCAGGAATTAGGGCTCCATTATCGTTTGAGTAAGCTTGCCGCGGGCGATTGCTCGTTCTCCATGGCACGCACCTACGATATAGAGGTATGGATTCCGAGTATGGAAATTTACAAGGAAGTCAGCTCCGCGTCCAACGCGCGCGACTATCAGGCGAGAAGAGGAAACGTGAAATTCCGCGGCGCGGACAAGAAGCTTCAGTTCGCACACACACTAAACGCTTCCGGCCTTGCAACAAGCCGTGTCATGCCCGCAATTGTGGAACAGTACCAGAATGCCGACGGCAGCGTAACTGTGCCCGAGGTTCTGCGTCCATATTTGGGCTGCGATATCATTAAATAAAAAAACAAACACCCCCCGGTGGCGTTTACTGAACGGAACGCTGCGGGGGGTATTCCCTAACTAATTAAAATAACAGTGAAAATGCAAAAACAAAGGATGGGCATTTGCTCCATTTCGTTTTGCAGGGAGGAATAAAATGGAACAGATCAACGAATACACCCGTGAAGTACGCGTGGCAAGCTATGAGGTCGGCGCGCAGTCGGTTTTAAGGCTGAGTGTGCTGTTGCGCATGTGCCAGGAAACGAGCGAACGGCAACTGGACTTGCTTGGACTCAGCTACGAAAAAATGCGTGCAGATGGAATTGTTTTCCTTATTATTACAAACCGTGTTAAAATTAAGCGTATGCCGCGCCACAACGAAACACTGACCATTCAAACGCATCCCCGCGGAACAATCGGAGCCCAGTTTTACCGCGACTTTAAAATCTACTGCGGCGGTGAGCTGATTGTGGACGTAATGCAGAGTTCGATTGCAGCCGACGCGAATACGCACAAGGTTTTGCGGCCGAAGCAATTTTTGCAGTACGGGATTTTTACAGATGAAAAAATTTCGGCTGACGAAAAAAATGAACGGACCACAGTGCCGGACGGTTTGCCGCTCGTGGGGGAAAGGGTAATACGGTACTCCGACCTCGATTATAACCAGCATTTGAACAATACGATTTATGGGGACATTCTAACCGATTTTTTACCGGGTGGCGCAGACGGAAAACGATACATAGAAGCGCAGATTGACTATGTAAATGAGAGTGTGTTGGGAGATGTACTCAAAATTTATGCGTGCGAGGAAAATAACCGCATTTTGATGAAAGGCGTCCATTCGCGTGGGTGCGGATTTACCGCTTCGGCCGTACTTTCAACAATCAATGAAAATACTGTTGAAAATTTGCGGAATTAGATTGAAAACGAATATGCAAAATGATATAATGACTTAATATCCTGAAAGGGAAGATGTAAAGAAACGGCGTGAATTTAGCCGTGTGATGTGTAAGAGGAGGAAACTATGTTAAACACCAACTACTCTGAAAAATTTGCAAAAGAGGGCCTGACATTCGATGATGTTCTGCTCATCCCGGCGGAATCCCATGTTTTGCCGAAAGAGGTGGATTTATCCACTCACCTTACTAAATCAATTAAGCTGAATACCCCGCTGATGACTGCTGCAATGGATACGGTTACCGAAAGCAACATGGCAATCGCAATCGCCAGAGAAGGCGGCGTGGGTATTATTCATAAAAATATGCCGATTGAAAAGCAGGCCGACATGGTCGACCGCGTAAAGCGCTCGGAAAACGGCGTTATCGTGAATCCTTTTTTCCTTTCTCCTCAGCATTTTGTTCATGACGCAAATGAAATCATGTCGCGCTACCGTATTTCCGGCGTGCCGATTTGTGAAAATGGCAAATTGGTCGGCATCATCACAAACCGTGACCTCCGGTTTATGACGGATGCGGAATTTGACCAGCCGATTTCCGCAGTTATGACAAAAGAGAATCTTGTCACCGCTCCGGTTGGGACAACCTTGCCGCAGGCACAGGAAATTCTGCGCAAGCATCGGATTGAAAAGCTTCCGATTGTTGACGATAAGGGCAATCTAAAGGGTTTAATTACAATTAAAGATATTGAAAAAGCGGTGCGCTACCCGGATTCCGCAAGGGACGCGGGCGGCAGGCTTCTGTGCGGCGCGGCAATCGGCGCAACCAAAGACGTGCTTGAGCGTGTTGCAGAGCTTGTAAAGGCTCAGGTTGACGTTGTGGCGCTTGATTCCGCTCACGGCCATAACGACGGCGTGATCAATACCATACGGATGGTTAAAAAGGCGTTTCCAAATGTACAGCTGATCGCGGGCAACGTTGCCACAGGCGAAGCGACACGTGCGCTGATAGAAGCGGGAGCGGATTGCGTAAAGGTAGGCATTGGCCCCGGCTCCATTTGTACTACAAGAATCGTCGCAGGCATCGGCGTTCCGCAGATCACTGCGATTTATGACGCGGCATGCGCGGCTGAAAAATACGGAATTCCGGTCATCGCGGACGGCGGAATCAAATTTTCCGGCGATATTATCAAGGCGCTGGCCGCCGGCGCAAACGTCGTCATGGTCGGTTCGCTTGTCGCAGGCTGCGAGGAGTCACCAGGGGATACCGAGCTGTATCAGGGACGCCAGTTTAAGGTTTACCGCGGTATGGGCAGCCTGGCAGCAATGGGGCAGGGCAGCAAGGACCGCTACTTCCAGCAGGATGCTAAGAAGCTTGTTCCGGAAGGCGTAGAAGGCCGTCTGCCGTACAAGGGGCCGCTTTCCGACACAATTTATCAGATGACCGGCGGTATGCGTTCCGGCATGGGTTACACCGGCTGCGCGAACATTCAGGAGCTGCACGAAAAGGCTCAGTTTGTCCGCATTACGGGCGCCGGTTTAAGGGAAAGCCATCCGCATGATATCCAGATTACAAAAGAAGCCCCGAATTACTCTCTATCCGTTGAATAATATTTGATATTCAGATAGCGGACCGGCGTCGTTTTTTGTACGATGCCGGTTCGTCCGTTTCTGAAATCAATCAATTTCACCCTAAATTCGCAGAAAACAGAGGAATAAAGCGCGGTTCTGCCTATGTTTTATGAATTTATAAAGAAAGTTATAATAATGTGTTGACAAACAACCGAAAGTCGGGTTATAATATTAAACGCTCCGCATAATTAGTAGAGCGGCATATGGCGGCATAGCTCAGTTGGCTAGAGCATTCGGTTCATACCCGAAGTGTCATTGGTTCAAATCCAATTGCCGCTACCATAATATGGCCCGGTGGTCAAGCGGTTAAGACACCGCCCTTTCACGGCGGTTTCACGAGTTCGAATCTCGTCCGGGTCACCATATTTATTCCGCACATGCGGACTATGGACGCATAGCTCAGCTGGTTAGAGCGCTCGCCTCACACGCGAGAGGTCATGGGTTCGAGTCCCCTTGTGTCCACCACTAATCTAATTGGTATTAGTGGGAAAGAGATTTTATCTCTTTCCCATTTTTATCGAATAGCAGTACCATGTTGTTATTGCAACATTTTTTAATATAAATTCCTGTTATCAAATAACTACATAATTAGACATGCTAAATACATAATTATTTGATAACATAGTAACTGAACCATGCTATCAAATATAAATGTGTACTTACAAAGGATTGTTGGCAAGACAATCTCATGGGAAGAAACTCTTCCCCATCCAGGATCTCTGGAAGCTGCCCCCAATACAGTGACGTTGGCCGGACAGAAGTATCATAGTTTTCAAGTTTGGATTCTCGCGATTTCAATCTGCCGGAAATTAAATTGATTGAACAAACAGCATACAGTTTATCGCAAAGGCGACTGTGCTGGCTATGTGCGTTCTCATGTTTCCACCCCAAACAAGTAAAGCTTTGTGTTCCACTATATTAGCAAGATGACACGAGCATTTGAAGTGTAAGTTCAAATGTTGGTCTTGACTTACTAAGTTGTCAAGGTTCGCCAGCCTCAGGCAGTAATTGTGAACAGTTACATTATGAGGCACACAATGATTATCATTGTGCAGAGAATTGTGAAAAAATAAAGTCTGCACCCTCATCGCAACATAAAGGTACAGACTCTTGACATGTATCCGAAATACGTGCTAAAATAACAACGCATAAACGGCATTCATAAGTCATTTGGGTCTGGGTTACCCTTATGGCGCAAGGGAGTTCATCGTTTGGAAGACGGTAAATTCCCTATGGATGCTTTTTTATTTTGTCCACATCAGGAATTATATACCAATTAATCATAAAAAGCAACATTATTTTTCTTAGTGCAATTTTGTGAGCAGTAATGTGATTTGCAAAAGCGGAACCAGTTCCGCTTTTTTTAGTTTAATCTCTCTATTCTTTCTGCTGGGGCGACAGCCCCGGCTTTATTTTTTATAATACGGTACCGGTTTGGAATGATTTATCAAATACTATCCATTTTCCGCAAAGCAGCTATAAATTCAAGCTTATCTTTCAGAACACAAGCAAAATCAGTATTCGTATGGTGCTGCTCTTTATCCCGTTTAGGCAATGATACAATTACAGATCGATATAAATCATCTTTCTATGCAGTCAGTTAAGTAGCCTTCCCGCGATGGTCTCCCCGATCTATTCTTGGTGAAATTTGGGAACACCTTCGCTTTTTTATTTTTTTCGTCTCTGAGAATGGATGCCCACAATAAATTGATAGAGCAGCTGCAAATAATTACTATCAACAATAATGAGCGTATCCACATAAAAAAGAGCCTGACGCCATAAAAACGGTGTCAGGCTGCGTAATATTATGATATTCTATGATATGTCCTTCTATTTGCTGTCCACTATCTCTGGTTCACTCCAAAACACGGATATCCTTAATCTTACTTCACAAACTCATATTCAAACAGCGTCGGAACAATTTCAACGTTGTAATATGCCTTTACAAGCTCTTTCAAACCGTTTAGCGCAGTGTGCAATTCCACATTGTCATACACGGTTTTACCCGTTGTTTCGTCCGTGTATGAGGTGTCTAATTCGGCATATATCTGATAGACCCCATAAGTCAAGGCGGGGTTATAGCCGCCGTTATTGCGTTCATTCGCCATTACCCGTTTAGCCCAGTATAAAAGAGTTTTCCATTGCTCAATTAAACCCTTTTCATGGTTGTTCAATGTCAATCCCTGTATGTCGCGCGTGGCGAGTGTTGCGCCGTTCGTCTCGTCAAAGCACAATTCATTCCGATAAAATCGCCCGTCCGAACCCGTGAACGTCCTCATATGATTTTGCATTTCAAGACAGGTGAACAACAGACATTTGAAAAGGAACGGTTTGAGTTTTCCACTTGCGACATCACGGGAAAAAGCAGCTGCGCCGTCCGCGCTTTTCATTATGCGGGCGCGTTCCGTCCAAGCCCTGTTATATGTGATATAACGACCAGCAACAAATAACGGTAACTTTTCAAGGTAATTGTCACGGCGCACATAAAACCCATTGCCGTTATATTGTCCCGCCCGTAATAGCGTTGTGTTTATATCAGGGTTATCAAAATTAGACCCATTAGCGACCATATAGCCAATACTGTTATCGTTATACGCCTTGCGTATTCTAATGCGGCTATCTTCTGTAAATTCAAGCCCATTGAGGGCGACGGCTATGCCGTCGTAGCTATCTTCAAATGGGCGCTTATCGTAATAGACTTCACTAAAAATCTTGTGAATGCGCTTGACTGGCAGTTTCTCGGGATATTCCGCTAAAACCCCGTCCACAATGTCATAGCCCGTCAAATTAAATTCGTCAGTTGTTTCGTCGTCCACGTTAGCCCACAGGGCGCACATAATACAAGCGTCTATGTTCGTGTGGAAGCGGCGGCGGTTGAACGCAAAGCCACCCAAAAATCGCTTGTTTATGAGGTGCTGCGCTTTCCAATACTTCACGGGCGAAAATACTATGTAACTGTCCGTCGGTTGGCGCAGATAATACCTGAACCCGCTCCAAATAAAGGCGTTCCCCATATCGTTAGATGGCGAGCCTTTAACCTTGCCTTTTATGTCCGCTTTCATTTCCGTAACGACATAACTTGTTTTCCAGGTTGCCGAGGATTTAGCCCCCGCGCCGCGCCGTTGGTGTTCCGCTGACGTTGTTTCGGCATATGGTGGATTTTCAAATAAGATAACCGTTATATTCGGGTTATCAATATAGGAGCGAATTATCGGGTTATAAACGTATTCCTTGCTCAAAGCGTCCGCGCCTGTTACCAAGCCCGCGTTAAACGTGTTTGCCGTTTCAAGCGGCGGGATAATCTCACAAACCCGCGAGCCGAGCAATTCTTGAAGCACTTTATACTCGTAATACTCAACCGTGGAAACGATTGTATGCGCTAATTCGTCTTCAGTCATATAGCTTTCAAGGTTTCCCGTTCCGGCGCAGCGGTCAAGAATAATATAATCGTTCCCTACTGGAACACGCGCTATCGCCTGCCGAACCAATTCAAGGGCTTTTTCGGCGTATAGCGACGCAGTATAGAACGCGCCGAGGTTTTTCTTTAACAAGAAGTCGTTTAACTTATCCATAAGATAGTTAAACTGCACGTTGGTTTTACCCGTATACGGGATAAGGTAGTCGACGAAAACAACAGGTTTTCTTATCTCACCGATTTTCTTATGTTTACCCGTGTCGTCGCCTAAAAAATCCTCTTTCCGCGCCGTGGGGCGCACCCGGTAAAAGTGTTCAGCCCAACCCACAATACAGTTTTCATCAATGTGAATTTTAGTAAAGTTGTTTTCTTTCAGCAGGGAAACAAGCCGCGTTGCGTCATGCGCGTTACTCTCATAGTGAAGCACTTCCTCAGCCGCACCCCCAATAAAGCCGCTATTGTCTTTTGACGCACCGCCGCTGTACGGCTTTTCGATAGCCGACAAATAGCCCGCACTATGGTAAACCCACAGCGTCGCGACGTTCAAGTCGATTATCAGAATGTTAGTGGGTATGGGCTTTCCCTTAATCCGCATAGCCGAAAGATATTTGACGCATTGATACAATGCAGCATTCAAGTCTGCGACATTAAGCTTGAATTCAAGCAAGTTGCCGTTTAGAACGCCGTCGCTATTATCGCCTAAAATATCCTCTATGATAAGCGCGGGATTGACGCGCGGCAAGACCCGATTGTAAAAGTCGAGTTGCCCATCTCTTTCGAGCGTGTATTTATCTGTCATTTATGCAACCCCGTTTTCCTTAATATAATTATACGCTTATCATAATAACGCAAACTCAAGCAAAACGCAAACCCTCTCATTATATTTATTTTGCATTTCAATGAATATCTTTCAAGTATCTTTTAGCAGGTTTAAACGACTTCATTGTAAATATTCGAAAAGCCCCACCCGTTTTTTTTTGTAAAATAGGCGAGGCAAGTGCTATTTGCACTGTATTTAGTTCTTAACTTAATGACATTGGGAGCACGCCTCTCCTTTTTATAGATTTTGAAGCATCAGCGTGATTTTACTAATAGATGGAATAAAATTCCACATTATTAATCTTATTGCGACATTATTCATTGAAATGAATGGTATAAGAGAATATAATATCATTATGGATATGATAGATTCCGGTTAGATTGTAAAAACTGTACTAATTAGCCAAGAATATGACTAAACCTCGTAGTTCAAAAAATAGGTAGTTATGGCTATAATGGCGCAATTCATCGACCATCCAATTATAGCCATACTGGGAAGCTCGTCCAACAGCAGGTCATAGCAATTTTGCGAAATGCATTTGTGGGCTGTTTTCAAGAACGATAAAGAAATAAGAAGGAGATTTTGAATGCCTGCTACATACAAACAAGGAGCAAAGAACAATGTAAGGCATACTGTAATAAAACGCGCTGTCGAACTTTTGACTACCGAAAGACAATCGGCATGTTGTGTTCGCCGGTCATATGTTCGTGATTTATACGACTATTTTCTTCATCAAGAAGAATCCCATGAGCAAATTGAGGTCAGAAAGATTGACCTTGGCTATCTTCGTGAATGGGAAAGTATGCATACTGATTATACGGGAGTAAAACGCTCATCGGAGTTATCGGTTTGCTATCTTGCCGGTCCTGAACCGGAAAACGATTTTAATGAGTTTATCTCATTGGGGGTTCTTCCTCAGAATATATGGGCTTTTGAATGTGAGCGGAGTACATATTTACAGGCACTTCACTCAATTGATAGTACAGACTATTTACAGCCAAAACTAATTAAGACATCCATCGAGCGATTTTTTGAAAACACACCAAAGCGTTTTGATATTGTTTACATTGATGCTTGTGCTCCTATCGTATCCGATCAGCATGCCTTACGTTGTGTATCAAGCATGTTCAAGTGTCATAGGTTAAATTCTCCGGGCATTCTTATTTCAAATTTTGCAGGAATTGACTCATCTAACAAGCAGGAACTTGACGAATTTAACGATATTATTGCGCGGTACTTTTATGTTAAAAGTAATCCTAAAGCTGTTCTTATAGATGATATGGGGGAAATTCGCTATAAAGAAGGTTTTGCGCTCAAACGAGAGATTGTTGAAAAAAATTTTGAACAATATTATGGAAATTTTATAACAGCAATGGTGTGTAATGCAGGCTCAATTACGACTCCAACGTTACGATTTGCAAACTCAAATTTTCTTCAACAGCTTTCAGTAACAAAACCAATTCCAAACCATCAATATAGCTACATCGATGTAAATACTATTGAAAATAACACACTGTATAAATATTTGGCTTCGAACCAGTTCCTCAGTCAAAAAAAAGCTGACTACAGGGGCATTGCAAGACTTACAAAATTAGCAAAAGAACTAAGTGCATCTGATAGCTGCTACGACCTACTTGCCAGCTCTCGAAAGCTATACGATGTTCGAATTTGTAACGATAATCTTTGCCCCGAATTGGCAGATGCCTTAAACTTTTTTGACAATGATAGTAAGATGTATCAATTCCTCGATAAACCAAATAGAATACTGTTTTTTGATTCGGTTATTAATCAATTAGCCTATCCAATGCACTACAGTAGTGATAAAATTATGCGTTTATCATATGTAGCAAAGCAAACACGAATGTTTACTGACTTGATTTTGTTCGATGAATGTCGCTATATTTATGATTGGTTGCCAGCCATCCATCAGATATCTAATGCATTTTCAAATGCAAGTTGGCAATATACATTCCGCTTTGCATTAGATGGCCTGGTTAAGCAACGAATCAATAATAATAATGAGTTTTTCTTTCGAGGGTCTGTCATTAGCAAGACCATTGATGGGTTTGAAGCTAAAAGGATACCGGAAAGAAATTTTTTGAATTAGGAGTGAAAAGAATGAGTATTGATCTCAATTGCTCAGATATTATTGAAATCTTTAAGACACACCTTAAGGTTGAAAATTCTGTAAAATCTATTGCGCATACGTTTCTTAATGAACGGTATGCGCATCGAATCGACTACGCCCCATATTTTCAAAGAAAGTATGTATGGGATTCTGAGAAAGCTTCGTATTTTATTGAAAGTATTCTACTTGGAACCGAGATTCCTCCTATAGTTCTTTTTGATGATGGAATTAGGAATGAAGTGATTGACGGACGTCAACGATATGAAACAATAAAACGCTTTCTTGACAATGGCATTGAACTTAATGAAAAGGGACTTAAATCGCTTACCAAATTGTCTAAGCTCCATTTTTCTGAACTTCCAGATGAGATTATGGAAAATTTTAAGAATACTAAGATTAGAATCTTACAATTCAGCATTGTTAATGAGCCATCACTAACTTTCGAGCAAGAAGATAAAGTAAAGAAGGAAATATTCAAAAGATATAACTCTGGAATTATCGCGTTAAAGCCACAGGAAATTGAGCGTGCTGCCTATATTGAAGATCCACTTGTACACGCCTTCAAAGAACAACTTGAAAGCAACCCGACTTTTTTGCAAAAATGTCAAATGGTGCTTATGCCTAAAAGAAAACAAAGCATGAATCAGCGTGATCGCATTAATTACATACTTTCACGTGCAAGGATTGTACTATCCTTGCGATATATCCCGATTCAAAGCTATGCAGCAGCAAGCTCAAAATCCGATGTTATTAGGAACTATTTTTTACTTAGGGTATCACATGAATCCGCAGCAGATAATATAGCTCTATTTAAAAGAATAATTGATAAGCTCAACGATGTTCGTAATTTGTTTTTGAGAAATAAATCTTTAATAGCAGATAATAATCTGTTTTGTGAAGTTTTGTTTTGGGGACTTGCAATTATACTTGACAATAATCAAACTGCTTTTGATGCATTTGATATTGAAAAGTTTGTAAACGACATAGAGCGATGCCAAGACTTGCCTTGCTTTTGGAATAACATTACTGTTGAGAAGCAAGAGTTTGATATGGTTTTCTTTGCAACAGGTAGTCACTACTATAAGTCTATTCTACATAGATATACATTTATAGCTAATTATCTTACAAGTGTAACAAACATTGATTTCACTTTACATATTAAAAGCAAAACCGAGTTTGATGATGTAATGGCACAAAACCCAGCAATTGAACAATACAAGGACTATAAACTGTCAAAAACCGATCCTGTATCTGCTACGGTATACGATATTCTAAATGATGTTAAATCATCAAACTTTATAGTCCGGCCTGATTATCAAAGATCTGAGGCTCCAAATAACATTCAGAAGGCATCATACCTACTTGAAAGTATACTTCTTGGAATACGAATTCCACCTATCTTTATTTATCGTAGAAATGACAGGGTTAGCGAGGTGATTGACGGTCAGCAGCGGTTACTCTCAGTTTTGGGGTTTTTACGAGAACCGTATAAAGATATGAATGGGCAGGAACAACTGTCTGACAAGAATGGTTTCAAGCTTACAAAGCTGCGATTCCTTAATGAGTTGAATGGAAAAGATATTGATGGCATAGATGCAATAAATGCAAAGTATAAAGATCAAATTCTTGATTTTCAGATTGATATAGTTGAAATAAATGAGGCGTTGAATCCAAATTTTAATCCCATCGATTTGTTCTTACGGCTAAATTCCAAACCTTTTCCGATTGAGCCAAACACCTTTGAAATGTGGAATGCTTATGTAACCAAAGAATATGTTGAGGCAATAAAGCAAATTGCTAACGAATATTCTGGCAAGCTCTTCAGGCCCTTAGACACTCGAATGAAAAACGAAGAATTAATTACAATGCTTGCCTTTCTTGCCTACATTGCGAGAAAAAATTCAATTTCATCTGGAGAGTATCTTAACATTTTTGTTAGAAATCAGCGTATAAATGCACGTTTTAGCACAAAAGGAAATATCACATTGACATTGGGCGAAATATCAAGCAATAACGATCCACTGTTTGGAAATGCAATAAATGATGTAAAAAGTTTCATTGAAAAATTGCAGATTTTGTGTGGAACAAATTTTGAGCATTTCAACAAAATGTTGGCGCATTCAAGAAAAAACACTCAGAGTCGAACAAATCAAAATTTCTATCTGTTGTGGATTGCTGTTGCACATATTGAAACTACAAGGGTTCTAAGTGAAAAAGATGAAATATTCGTGAAAATCAGTAATATGTTCGCAGCAAGCCAGGATATAAAAGATGACAATTTCGATGTTGCAAACTACATACATGAGTTGTCTGTGATTTAAATAGGAACAAACACGAATGACAGACAGCATGTGGAAAGATGCATACCGAAATTCCTGTAATGTTTAGTGGGTTAGCATTTCAGATATGAAAATCCAGAAATAGATAATATCAGTGAAGCCATCTATCAAAAATCAAAAACATGTATGTAAAGTTTACCCCAATGAGTCCAGTAATCTGTCTGCGTTTATATTTCGTCTCAAAACAGCCATAATAATAAAAACTCTAATGGAGGTTTATTATTATGGCTGTTGCTCATAAATCAGTTATATCATTTGGTCTTGTTGCCATCCCTGTTGCAATGTATACAGCAACTCAGGACAATGATATTCATTTCAATCAATTACACAAAGAGGACAATTCAAGAATAAAGTACAAAAAAACCTGCGCACATTGTGGAAAAGAAATCACTACCGCAGATATCGTTAAGGGATATGAATACGATAAAGATCATTATGTTGTAATAACCGATGAAGAAATTGAGAAAATCAAAACTGAAAAAGAAAAATCCATACAAATATTGCATTTTGCTCAGCTCAATCAGATATCGCCTGTTTATTACGAGAAAACGTATCAGGTTATACCTGAACCGGGCGGTGAAAAAGCGTTTGAGCTGTTGCGTTCAGCACTCGAAGCGGAGCAGAAAATCGCTATCGGTAAAACCGTTATTGGGACAAAAGACACGCTTATGGCTATCATCCCGCGAGAAGACGGAATGCTAATATCAACTATGTTTTATGAAGCCGATATTAAAGAGCTGCCAAAGTCTTATAATAAACCTGAAGTTGCTGGGTCTGAACTCGATATGGCGAAAACGCTCATAAACTCGATGAACACCCCTTTTAACCCGTCAGAGTATACCGATGAATATCAAATTAAAATAAAGGAACTAATCGAAAGTAAAATTAACGGTCAGGAAATTGTGGCGGCTAAAGATGAAGTTCCGAATAATGTGATAAATCTTATGGATGCATTGAAAGCAAGCATAGATCAACAAAAAGCAGACAAACCCAAAGGCAAAAAGACCGCCAAAAAAGAAAAGGGCGCTTAACTGATGGACATTTTTGAAGAAAAAAGTGCCAAACCCATGCTCATAGCTGAAATGCAGGAGTCTTTTGACGACCAAAACTATATTTATGAACTGAAGCTTGATGGAGAGCGCTGCCTTGCTTACTTGGACAAAACGGGTACTATGCTCCTAAATAAACGTGCGCTTATACTCAATCCCCGATATCCCGAACTGACCAATATTCACAAAGCAGCAAAAGTCAAATGCATCCTCGACGGAGAATTGGCGGTATTGAAAGATGGCAAACCGAATTTCTCAGAGGTTCAACGCCGATCTATAATAACAAATAAGTTTAAAATAGAGCTCGCGGCTTCAAAATATCCGGCTTGTTTTACCGCATTTGACATCTTGTATTATAAGGACAGTCAGGTCATCGACTTGCCGTTAATGGAACGAAAAAAGCTGCTCAGTCAAGCAATTAAGGAAAATGAACGGATTGCTATTTCACGTTATATAGATGGTCAAGGCAAGGTGTTTTACGAGGCAGCGGCAAAGCAGAATCTTGAAGGAATTGTTGCCAAGCGCAAAGACAGTCTGTACTATATGGGAAAGCGCACAAAGGACTGGATCAAATTTAAGAATTTAAAGGACGACGACTATATAGTGCTCGGCTATATCGAAAAGGAAAACAATGTAGTCAGCATTAGGTCAATGCTGTTTGTTGTCCAAAAGATAATTGGAAAG